>Ga0268299_1000409_pt1 | contig 139324 bp, 104 predicted proteins | sample NOBtaG_FD_193484 | JGI IMG/M metagenome (GOLD analysis project Ga0268299, IMG submission 193484) | Activated sludge microbial communities from bioreactor in Nijmegen, Gelderland, Netherland - NOB reactor | ecosystem: Engineered > Bioreactor > Aerobic > Activated sludge | place: Netherlands...
ACTGGCCCGCCAACCGGGTCGCCGAGTTGACCCCAGCCGCTTGGAAAACCGCACGGACCACCTGACATCCGCCCAGTTTGCCCTCACCAGGCCCCATCCGCATAGACGCACTTCCCAAGACGGATACTGTTGACCGGGCACGCCAACGGTCACCGGAGCGGTCGCACCTCCCGCAGCATCCGGATCTTCTCTTCCGTACTGTGTCTTTTCCCTTTCATCGTCTGGTCCCTTCTTCGGCCTAGACTCTCACTCCTCCTGGCTCACTTTGGCGAGGTCACGTCAGATGCGCTGACGCACCTTGCCCTCCGTGCGAAAACTCTGGGCGACCTGCAGGTCTTGGTAGGAACCGGCGGATTTGATGCGGAAGAACGCAGGAAATGTTTGTTTCCACGGAGACCTATGCGATCTCCCATTCTAAAAGCATCAGAATAATCAGATCCCAGCGAATATTTGGTACTACATTTCACTCCCAGCGAAATTCCGAACCCCAATAAAATTGACACTCTCACGAGATATTGTCCCAAAGACTGTCGAAGACGGGCTTGACGTACTGGATCCGGCCGATGGAATTGCACTCACAGCCGATCCCAAGGTGACTCACCTGGCTTTTACTCCGCGATCGTCACTCAATTCATGTCTTGTTATGTGGCAAAAGCAAATCCAGCAAAGGTTGCGCACGCATCTTTTTTGCGAAGTCAATTGCGGAGAGTCCGCTTTGATTCTTTATGGTTGGGTCACCCCCTACTTCAAGAAGACGCTTGATCACCGGTATTGCATCCTCGGGATTGTCGCAAATAATCACTCGCTCGCCACGCTCGTTTCTTTTATAAGTCGTAGTACGGCCATGAAAAGCCAACACAGCATAATGCAATACGGTTAGCCCCTGTTCATCCTGATCGTTTACATTTAATCCCTTTTCGAGGAGAAAGCTAACGCCGTCCAACCATCTGGCAGATGCCATTGTCATGAGCATGGTTCCGCGACTATCAAATGTCTTAATATTAACTAATGCTCCTGAAACAACCAAAAATTTAGCTATTTCAAGATGCCGGGTTAACAAAGCGGAATACAACGGGCCAATATCACCACCGGGATTCACTTTAGCTCGATGCTCTATTAAAATTTTAACAAGTTCCAAGTCACCGTTGCTAGCGGCTTCGGCTAAAGCCGAGCTTCCATCGCTTGATTTGAGATTGGGATTGGCACCCCGTTCAAGCAAAAGCTTTACGCTTTCAGTCTTTCTTGCACAAACCGCAAGATAGAGTGCGGACTCTGCTCCAGGATCGCCAGGCTGTACATCGGTCCTGGCGTTGATGTTGGCACCGCTATCCAGGAGCCATTTTATCACATCTAATTGCCCGGCTTTTGCCGCTTCGTGAAGTGGCGTTACACCTCCCTTAGCTCTGGCGTCAATCCCAACTCCAGTACTGTAGAAACGCTTGACCTCTTCGACGAGCCCTTGCCGTGCGGCTTTCCATATGGTGGGCTTTTCTTTGACAAATGGCATATAGTTTTAGTCTTGTACAGATTCCACCAAACCAACAATTCCGTGACTGATTGCCTCGGCACGAAGTTTCTTTTCAATGAGATCCTTGTGTTTCGGATTATTGAGCAATGTTCCGATAACAAACACTCTTGGGATAGTGTGCTTGCGCGCATACTGTAGAATGGCTTGCAACTGCCCTGGCTGCTTTTTCGGCCTGATGTATGAACGAACTATACCTTGAGTACTTAGTTTAAGTTCACCTATCAGCCACGCCTTGGAGTGCCGTCGCTGATTTCCGAAGTCAAACGGCTTTGATGGGCTGATGACGAAGTCGGGCCTAGGAATAGGACTCATTGGGAGTCTCAATTGACCCTTGGTCGAGCAATTGATACCATTGTTTACGACATTTCCATCCCGGTTGATTAAAGGTTCAAACCAGATGCTATCTGGCAATCCAACTTTCTCACACAAAAATTTTTTTGCAAATGCGGCAAATCGAAACCCGCCATACTTGTAATTTGAGCCATTGAATAATTTGCCGAGTTTTGACTCATCAATTGGGATAAACCCTTTGAGGGTGTTGAAGAATTGATCCATTCCAAATTCTCAAATTTTTCGACTGAAATACTGCCTTCCTTTTTGGACCGATCCAGCCCGAAATCCTTGAAGGCCATTCTGGATCGAGCCGCTGATGTTGATCTCTATTACCGAGAACTCTCCCGTCGGATCGCTATAGACATGCGGATTTCCGTAGGCAAACGCGTACGGGTAATAATTCTCCGGCTCAGTGACGGCACCCTCCACCGGATCGCGGGAGAGGAACCGCCCGGTGGTGGGATCGTAGTCCCGGGCTCGCATGTGGTAGAATCCCGAATCCGCCTCCAGCCAGTGCCCGTGGCAGCGAAAATCACCCCCCGTTCCGCTGGGATAAGTGGAAGCGGCAGCGGGATCAGTATATCCGGTGGGGAGGCGAGCTACTTCGAACCCGTCATAGCGGAATCGGGTCACGACCCCCACCGGGTTCACCAGCGCGGTGACGGACCCGTTGGTGTCCTCTAGGTAGTAGTCCGGAGCATCCAGGACGCCAGTGGACCTGACGGTGAAGCGCAGGATCGGTTGATCGCCCACACAGACGTACAGGGCCTTGATCGCTCCAAGTCCGGTGGTCGTGTTGGTCACGGCGTGGATCACTTCAAGATCGGTGTCGGCGGTGGGTCCGACAATGAACCGGCGGGTCTGGCCTGCGGCCGCTTCGGTGCGGCGGCCCATCGGATCGTACTGGTAGGTGGCGGTGCTCACGCCCGTCTTGGCCATCGTCTTGAGCCGATCATCCGCCGTCCAGTTCAGCGTCCACGTCGCGCCATTGCGGGTGATGCTGGTGCTGCGACCGCCGCTGTCGTAGCCGTAGTTCTCGGCCGCGCTTCCGCCAGTCACCTGGTTGATGCGGAAACCCGTGTTGTAAGTGGTCGTCAGAGTCGTGGTGCCATCGTTCCGTGTTCTCCGATTGCCGATGGCATCGTAGGTATAATTCACGTCGCTGGTTGCAGACCAGGTTTCACTGCCCAACCGAAATCCAGACCCATATCCCAAGGTGACGGTCTCCCCCGCATTCCAGTTGCCGGTGGCGGCGTCGTTGAACCAGATCTTGGAGGGTTCCCCGCCATTTGGCCCGTTCGTAGGTTAGCCGGCTCAACAGCGTGGTGCTCCGTTTATGCTCGATATGCGTCACACCATCATCCGGGGCGTAGGTGGTCCAACTGTCCGGGACGACCCCGGGCACCGGAATCTTGTAGAAATAGCGGGGCACTGGAGACATGCCGCTGTGGGTCCGTGCGCTCACCCTCCCTACATCGTCGTAAGTGTAGGTGGTGGTGTAAAGCACGTTCGTGGCATTGTTCGGATCGTACACCTTGATGTACTGAATCCGGCCCAGGGCGTTGTACTCGTAACCGATGACGTACTGTTTGGCGTTGGCGGCCTTGTTGGCCTTGATCTTGACTTTGCTGATCCGGTCGAGGGCGTCGAATTCGTAGTCCAGACGCGCTCCATTGAGCGTGGCGGCGGGGAAAATGATGGCATTGCGGCGACCAGCGCTGTCATAGCCGTAGTCGGTGGTCGCGGTGGTGCCGGTGGTGTCCTCGATATAGTCCAGGGTATCGTCGGTGCGGCAGGTGAACCGCACCCGTTGCTCCAGGGAGGCGTCCAGGTAGAGCTCTAAGTGCCACGTCCTCAGTTTGGCTGCCGGGTCCCCACTCCCCTCTGTGTCTCAGCGCCTCTGCGGTGAACATCCTCCGCGGTGCCACCTCGAAGCGCAGCTTTCCAAACTCCACGCTTGCATTGGCGGCGACACACACTACAAATGGTGGCAGTTCTTTCATCGAGCCACGACAAATAGTGGTTCACCATCAAACAAGTGCCTTCAATCACGGTTGAGGGAGAATCGGGAAGCGGGTGCAAATCCCGCGCGGTAGCGCCGCTGTAACGGGCGACGAAACGCCATCAGGCCACTGGTCCTTGGGGACTGGAAAGGCGGGCGAAGTAGGACGACCCCGGAGTCAGAAGACCGGCTTGTTTGTTCTCATCGGTTCGTCCGGCCTTCCGCCGGAGGACAACGGTTCCGCCAAGGACCGGATGAGGCGATCGTGCTGGCCGTTTCCAGTCGCGGGCGTCTCGTCGCCGTCTGCGTGGGAAACGGCGTTTTTATTCCGCCGCCCCACCTCCGCCTTCGCGTTGGCGCGCAGGGAGAAACGATCGCCATGCAAGTCCTGGAAGAATTGGCCCCACCCCCCGCCCCGGCGTCCTCCGCCGCGCTGGACCTCGTGGAGCGGAGCGAAGGCCGGTATGTCATCCACTCGTTCCGGGGAAAGACGTTCCGGCTGGATCGCGAAAAGGCGCGGGCCCGCAAGGAGGCGAAGCGGGTGATCAACGGTCCGCGCACCTCCGAACTCAACGTTCTGCCGCTGAAGTATCCCGAGGCCTACCGCCTGTACCGGCAGATGAAGGCCAACCACTGGGAGCCGGACGTCATTGACATGACCAAGGACTGCACTCAGTGGAACTCGGGGGTCCTGAAACCGAAGGAACGCTGGATCATCGAGATGGGCGTGGGGTACTTCAGCGCCGCCGAGGGGATCGTCGGGGACAGCGTGCTGCACGCCATCGAGGACCACCTCACCGCCGCCGAACTCAAGCATGCCGTTCTCCGCTGGATTGCCGAGGAGTCCATTCACATGGATTCCCTGCTGCACATCATCGGCAGCCTGGACATGGATCAGGACGAGGTCACGGCGAAGTTCAACGATGTGCCCAGCATCCGGCGGAAGAACGACTTCATCGCCGGCCAGATGCCGGAGTTGAAGCGGGGGCTGGACCTGACCCGGGTGGAGAATCAACAGCGGTTCGCGAAGGCGCTGTTCGGCATCACGCAGGTCATGGAAGGCACCCAGTTCTACGCCCTTTTCGCCATGATACTTTCGCTCTTCCGGCAAAATAAAATGACCGGCATCGGGCAGATGTTCCAATACACCCTGCGCGACGAGTCGAATCACATCGCCCTGGGACGGTATTTGCTGACCGAACTGATTCGGGAAAATCCCGCTCTCTGGACGGCGGAGTTCCGCGAGGATCTGCGGGAGTTCATGCGGGAGGGCGTGGCGCTGGAGAAGGAATTCGTCCGCGATTGCCTGCCCGAGGATTCGGTGGGGATGACCCAGGGTGAGTTCCTGGCCTATGTGGACTACAACGCCGACCGCCGCCTCATCGCCCTGGGCCTCGCGCCATTGGGCCGGGTGGACACCAATCCGTTTCCCTGGCTCGACGAAGTGATCTTCCTGAAGAAGGAGAAGAACTTCTTCGAAACCCGCGTCACCGAGTACCAGACCAGCGGCAGCGTCCGAAACACCGCTGAAGACGACCTCGTCTGACACGATGACTTTCGGCCGCCGTCGGGGCGGCTTCGTTCTTTGACTTTGGGCGACCCGTGTGGGCCGCCTGGAGCAGTCCTTGCGAACAGGGAAGGCCGTGAAAACCGGCCACAGTTGCGCTGCGGTTACGGGCAACGAACCCCAATCGCCAATCGGGTCATACCGGTGAAGGCGGGGAGAGGCAAACCGGCGGATGCCGCCGGCCCAAGCCCGGAGTCCGAATATCTGTCCGCAGGGACCTCATGACGCGCCGGCGAGTGCGGCCGGTGCGGCAAAACTTCATCGCACCAATGAAGCATGGGAGCAGTGCGGATGACTTCCGCCTGTCTCTCGTCACCACGAAAGACATATGGAAATCATTCACACCCACAACCTCGGCTATCCCCGCATCGGGGAGCAACGGGAACTGAAACGCGCCACGGAGGCCTTCTGGAAGGGGACGCTCAGTGAACCGGAATACCTGCGGCAGACTCAGGAACTGCGACAGCGGAATTGGAAGAAGCAACGGGATGCCGGAATCGGCCTGATCCCTTCCAACGACTTCAGCCTTTATGACCACGTGCTGGACACCTGCGCGCTGGTGGGCGCGGTGCCGCCGCGTTTTGGAGGGGACGCCCCTGCCGGCTTGGTGGATCTCGCCACGTACTTCCGAATGGCGCGCGGACACTCGGAGGCCGCTCCGGGCGATTGCCATTGCGGCCACACTCCCGCGGTCGCCATGGAGATGACCAAGTGGTTTGACACCAACTACCACTACCTCGTGCCCGAACTACGGCCCGGCATGGAATTTCGTCTGGCGTCCGAGAAGCCGTTTGCCGAGTTCACCGAGGCGCTTCAGTTGGGCATCCAGACCAAGCCCGTGCTCCTGGGGCCGGTGAGCTTCCTCCTGCTCGGCAAAGGTCCTGCGAACGGCAGCTTTTCTCCCCTGACGCTGCTGCCAAAACTGCTCCCGGTCTATACCACCGTGCTGCAACGGCTGGAGGCCCTGGGGGCGGAGTGGGTTCAGTTGGACGAACCGGTGTTCGCCCTGGACCTCACCGCGGAGCAACTCGGCGCGCTGCGGGACACCTGTCGCACGCTGTCGAACGCGGCCCCCCGGTTGAAGCTGATGGTCGCCTCTTACTTCGGGGAGTTGCGCGACAATCTGGACACCTTCCTCGCCCTCCCCGCTGCGGCCCTGCACTACGACGCGGTGCGCGGCCTGGCCGAAGTGGAGACGCTGCTCCGCCAGTTTCCCGCGGGCAAGGTGTTGTCCCTGGGTGTCGTGGACGGCCGCAACGTTTGGCGCAATGACTTCGACCGTTCGGCCGGCCTCCTGAAGAAGGCACTGGCAGCGATTGGAAAAGGCCGCCTTTGGATTGCGCCGTCGTGCTCGCTCCTGCATTCACCGGTCACCCTGCGTGGCGAACCGAACCTGGACGGTCATTTGAAGTCCTGGCTGGCGTTCGCCGACGAAAAGCTCGCCGAAGTCGTCCAACTGGCCCGCCTGCTGTCGGGAGATTCCGTGGATTCGGCTTTGAAGGACAATCAGGCGGCGGCCGCTGACCGCGGTGCCCATCCCAGCCTTCGGGATCCGGCGGTGCGGCAGCGGATGGCCTCCGTTGAACCGGCCCAGTTTCGGAGAAATTCCTCATTCGCGGAACGGCAGAAGGCCCAACGCCGCCGCCTGGCCCTGCCGCTGTTTCCCACCACCACCATCGGCTCCTTCCCCCAAACGAACGAAGTCCGGAACGCCCGCGCCCGATGGAAGCGCGGCGAGGTCCAGGCCGGCGAGTATGAGCGATTCCTGGAGGCCGAGACGGCCCGGGTGATCCGCTTCCAGGAGGACGTCGGGCTCGACTTGCTGGTGCACGGCGAGTTTGAGCGCAACGACATGGTGGAATACTTCGGCGAGCAATTGTCCGGGGTGGCCATCACGGAGAACGGATGGGTGCAGAGCTACGGTTCCCGTTGTGTGAAGCCTCCCATTATCTTCGGCGATGTCTCCCGGCCGAAGCCGCTGACCGTGCGGTGGTCCAGCTACGCCCAATCGCTGACCCGCAAACCGATGAAGGGAATGCTCACCGGGCCGGTCACGGTGCTCCAATGGAGCTTCGTGCGCGACGACCAGCCACGGCGCGACACGGCGCTGCAGATCGCGCTCGCGCTTCGGGACGAGGTGCTCGACCTGGAGCGCGCCGGCCTCGCGGCGATTCAGATTGATGAACCGGCTCTCCGCGAAGGGCTGCCCCTACGGCGCGCCGACTGGCCGGAATACCTGGCCTGGGCGGTGAACGCGTTCCGGTTGACCGCTGCGGGGGTCCGCGACGACACCCAGATCCATACCCACATGTGTTACTGCGAGTTCAACGACATCATCGAATCCATCGCGGCCCTCGATGCGGATGTCATCTCCCTCGAAGCCTCCCGGTCCGGCATGGAGATCCTCGCCGCCTTCCAGCACTTCCGCTATCCCGCCGAAGTCGGTCCCGGGGTCTGGGACATCCATTCCCCGCGAGTGCCGCCGGCCGACGAGATGCGGGAGTTACTCGTTCGCGCGAGCGAGGTGCTCCCCGCGGAGAATCTCTGGGTAAATCCCGACTGCGGCCTCAAGACACGCGGATGGCCCGAGACGAGCCGGGCGCTGGCCAATCTCGTCGAGGCCGCGCAACGGATGCGGAGCGAAACGTCCATTCCAACTCCGGCAATCCACTGATCCTTTTGAGGCGGTCTGCCGGCTGAAAAGGCGGACCGCCTCCCTCCAACCACTCGATTCCTCACACCATGCCCATCACCGACCTGTTCCCTGCCGTCGCCGCCGCAATCCCCGACATGCCACGGATCATCGAGCCCGCGTTGCCGGGGACGCCGGAGCAGATCGTGCCGTGGCGGGGCGACAAGATCGAGGACGCCGTCCAGCGGGCTTGCTCCCAGGCCGGCCAACCCGCGGCGAACCTGCCGGAGCAGCTTCGCGCCGAGGTCGAGTTCCGGATCCGGCGGGAAAAGCCGTCGCTGCTGCATCACGAGGACCTCTGTTCGCTCATCGAGGATCTGCTCATCGAACTGGGCCATCCCCGGATCGCCCTCGCCCATGCGCGGGAACGGGCCCGGCGCATCGCCGTCCGCGAAGTGGAGGCCGGCCGGACCTTTCCGGCCCCGCAGCAGCCGGAGCTGATCCCCGCCGAGCTGCTGGCGGACGTCCGCGCCCGGGTCGCGCTCGCGCGGCTCGGACTGCAGCTCGTGCTGGACGAGGATCAACTCGTCGAGCGCCTGTTGCGGAGCGTCTCCCTGGACCTTTCCCCCGCGGAACGCCGCGACACGGTGGTGCTCAACGCCAAGTCGCTCCTGGATCTGGATGCGGACAGCCGGTTCTTCGCGGGACGGATCCTGCTCACCTTCATCTACGAGGAAACCCTCCCGTGGCAGGTGGCGGACGGCATGGCCCGTTTGAAGGACGCCCATCGCCGGGCGTTTCCGGCGGCAATCGCGCGCGGAATCGAGGCCGGCCGTCTGGACCCACGGCTGGCCGGTTTCGACCTGAACAAGCTCGCCGAGGCCCTGGACCCCTACGCCGATCTCCAGTTCGACTTCCTGGGACTGCAAACGCTCTACGACCGCTACCTCATTCATATCCGCGCCGATACCGTGACCCTTCGGAAGCAGCGTCTCGAAGCGCCCCAGGTATTCTGGATGCGGGTGGCCATGGGGCTCGCATTGCTGGAATCCGAAAAGGAGGCCCGCACGATTGAGTTCTACCAGGTCTATAAGTCGCGCCGCGCCTGCAGCTCGACCCCCACCCTGTTCAACAGCGGCACGCCGCACAGCCAGCTCTCGAGCTGCTACCTCCTCTATTGCGGCGACAGCATCGAGGAGATTACCGAGACGTGGCGGCGGTTCTCCATGCTGTCCAAATGGGCCGGCGGACTCGGCTGTTCCTGGACGGCCGTGCGCGGTACCGGCGCGCACATTCAGGGCACCAACGGCGAGTCGAGCGGCGTGGTTCCGTTCCTCAAGGTCAGCAACGACATCGCCATCGCCGTAAACCAGGGGGGCAAGCGGCCGGGCGCCCTGTGCAGTTATCTGGAGCTTTGGCATCTGGACATCGAGGACTTCCTCGATTTGCGCCGGGAGACCGGGGACGAGCGCCGCCGCACTCATAATATGAACACGGCGCACTGGATTCCGGACCTGTTCATGAAGCGCCTCAAGGCCATCGCCGACGGCCTCCTCCCGAAGGACGCTCCCTGGACGCTCTTTCGCAGCAACGAGACTCCGGATCTAGTCGAACTGCACGGTCGCGCCTTCGAGGAACGGTACAAACACTACGAAGCCCTGGTGGATTCCGGCGCGCTCTTCGGCCGGAAGGTTCGCGTGCTGGCGCTGTGGAAGAAGATGCTCGAGGCGCTTTTCGAAACCGGCCATCCGTGGATCACCTTCAAGGATCCATGCAACCTCCGCTCGCCGCAGGACCACGCGGGCGTGATCCACAACTCCAATCTTTGCACTGAGATCACGCTGAACACCTCGCCGGATGAAGTCGCGGTCTGCAACCTGGCTTCCATCCATCTCGCGGAACACCTGGCTCCCGGCGGGGCGATAGATCATGACAAGCTCCGCGGCACCGTCGCCACCGTGATGCGGATGCTCGACAATGTCATTGACCTGAACTTCTACCCGATTGAGGCCGCGGCGAATTCGAATCTCCGGCATCGCCCCGTGGGTCTCGGCGTCATGGGGTTGCAGGATGCGCTCTACGCCCGGCGCATCCCCTTCGATTCCGCCGAAGCCGTCACCTTCAACGATGAGATCCTGGAAGCCGTCGCCTACTACGCCTATGAAGCCAGCGCGGATCTGGCGAAGGAACGCGGACCATACCCCAGCTTCCCGGGATCCAAATGGGCCCGCGGGCTGATGCCCCTCGACACTCTGGAGTTGCTGGAGCAGGAACGCGGGGTGTCCATTCGCGTGAATCGGGACTCGCGCCTCGACTGGACGGCCCTTCGCGACCGCGTCGCCGCGCACGGAATGCGCAACTCCAACTGCCTGGCCATCGCACCCACGGCCACCATCTCCAACATTTTCGGGACCACCCCCTGCATCGAACCCGTTTACAAGCACGTTCACACCAAGTCGAACCTCAGCGGCGACTTCATCCGCACCACCGACCCGCTGGTCCGGGACTTGATGGCGCTGGGTCTTTGGGACGACTCCCTGCGCGCGGAACTCAAGGCCCACGAGGGCAGCATTCAGGCCATCGGGCGGATCCCGGAGGATCTGAAGCGCCTCTACAAAACCGCCTTCGAGATCGCCCCCACCTGGATTCTTCAATGCGCCGCGGTCCGGCAGAAGTGGATTGACCAGGCGCAGAGCACCAACCTTTGGCTCGCCGACAACGACGCCCGCGCCGCCAGCTTTGTCTATCGGGAGGCGTGGGAGCGCGGCCTCAAGACCACCTATTACCTGCGAACCTTGAACCGCAGCTCGATTGATTCCGCCCACCGCGACAACGCGGCACCGTTGCCGGCGGAGATCGCCGGCGGCGGGACGTCGGCCCTGACCTCCCGGCCTGCCGGCCCGTCGGCATGCTCGCTGGAGGCGCGCCGTCTTGGCGTCTCCTGCGAAGCCTGCCAGTGACCGCCGCAGAATCGCCGTGGGCGCGGCCGGAGGGATCTCCCAAGGCCAGGTGACCGGCGGCACCCTCGGGTTCGTCTGCGAGCCGGCGACCGGAGGCTCGGCATCGGTCGGCTATGAGGATTTCAGCGCCGATCTGTCCTCCACCTCATTCCTGCGTCTGGACTTCGCCTCGATCAACTACTCCGGCGCCCTGGCCGTATGGCTTCAGAGCACCTTCAGTCCGAATGTCCTGGGTGGTGGGCGGTCTGCTCGCGGTCGCGGCATTGACGCACCGCCTGCGATCTCACGACTTACGGCGGACCGCGTCGCTCCCAACCCCCGGGCGCACGCCGCCGCGTTCCATGAACGCCCGGCCGTCTGTTCAAACCTTCACTGCGCGCCCCTCGGCCGCGCTGCGGTAGAGCGCCTCGATCACCTTGAGATCCGCCAGCCCCTCCTCACCCGGAGAACGACTGGGGCGGTTCTTCAGGATGCACTCGGCGAAATCGTCCAGTTCCGCAGCAAAGTGATCCACCTGCGGCAGGGCCAGCGGACCGCGGCTGGTCCGGCCTTCCAGACCGCTGTATCCGTAGGCGTTCGGCGCCAATTCGAACCAGCCATCGCGCGCCAGTCCCCTCAGGTAGTTCATGCCGTTGAAGGCGTAGGTCGTCGCGCCATGAGCGAGGACGCCTCCCGGGAATTTCATCTCCCAGGTCATGGTCTCATCCACCTCGGCGAACTTCTTTGGATCGGTCTTGGACTCAAACGCCTGCACTTCGACCGGTTCCCTGCCCGCCAGGCAGCGCATGCCCTGCACCGCATAAATCCCCACGTCCATCATGGCGCCACCGCCGGCCAGGGACCGCTTGAGGCGCCATTGGTTGGGATCCCCGATGCGGAATCCGAACGCCGCCTCCACCATCTGCAGCGGCCCGAACACCTCCTCGCGGGCCAACCGGATCATCTCCAGGTGCTGGGGCGTGTACTGGCACCGGTAGCCGATGCCCAGCCGCCGCTTGGCCGCGGCGCAGGCAGCGATCATCGCCTCGCATTCCTTTGCCGTGTTCGCCATCGGCTTCTCGCAAAACACGTGCTTTCCGGCCTGGGCCGCCCGGATGGTGTATTCGGGGTGCATCGAGTTCGGAAGCACCACGTACACGATGTCAATGTCCGGATTGTCGCGGAGGGTGTCGAATTGATCGTAGGAATAGCAGGCGCCTGCGGGCAGACCGTACTTCGCCTGCCACGCGCGAATCTTGTCCGGCGTGCCGCTGACCACGCCGGCCAGGCGGCAATGGCGCGTCTTCTGGAGCGCCGGCGCAATCTGGTGGGTGCTCAGCCCACCCAGGCCGACCAGCGCCACCCCCAATTTTCGATCCGGCGCCTGGGCTCGGGAACGGGAGGTGAGGACCCAGGGAGCCGTCAGGCCCGCTGCCGCCAAACGCGAAAAGGAACGACGGTTCATTTGGGGAACGAGGATCAGCGGCAAGGCCCCGAGGCCGCCAGGATCGAATCAGCGGGTGGGCGAGAAATCCGTGGGACGCAGGAACAGGGAATGCACGCCGTTGGGCACCACCGTCAGGGAACCGCCCGCCGCCCGCTCGCTGGCCGCCCGCGCCTCCAGCCACGCCGGATCCTGCCGGAACGCATCAAACGACGCCTTGGCCGCCGCCTCCGAGGCGTGGGTGAGGAAGTACCAAAGAGACACATCCGCCGCCGGCTGATCGGGCATCTTGTGGAAGTAGGCGTAGTTGTGCATGCCATGCTTCGCGAACAACGCCATGGTGTGATCCCGGAACCGCGCGTCCAGATTGGGCAGCAATCCCGGAGGCGTGGTGTAGGTGCGCCACTCGAACACGCCGCCGCCGGAGACGTTCCCCGTGCGCACCACCGGCGAATAGTCGGTCACCACCAGGAAGGGATTCTCCACCTTCGTCACCAGCGGGCCGCTGGCCTCGCTCGCCCGTTGAGCCGCCTGCCAGTCGGGATCCGCCATGAAGGCCTTCCATGACGCCTCGCGGGCCGCGCGGCTCGGATAGCGCAGCAGGAAGAATAGCCGCTGATCTTCAGGGGTGACCGGGAGCCAGTATCCGACGCTCTCGATGCCATGCTTTTCAAACAGGCCGAGGGTGTGGTCCCGGAAACGGTCCAGCAACGCCTCCTGCTTGCCCGGGGCGATGGAGTAAACCCGCAACTCGTAACAACGGGTGTCGTGATTCACGGCGGAGGAGGTGGCGCATCCGGCCATCAGGGCGGCGGACGCCACCGTGGTTTGAAGGAGGAATTCTCGGCGATCCATGGCAGTGTGGCCGTCATTGCGCGGCGGATTGACGGAGCGAGTCAATTGGGAATTACGTCTGGCTCAGCCGCTTCACCGGGGCGTCGTGGTACAGCGTATGCGCCTCCTCCAGGAGCGTCGGAATCCGATCCGCAAACGGGCTTTGTGAAAGCGCTCCGGGAAGCTTCCGCCGGTCCAGCTTCGCCACGTGCTCGCCCGGAAACCAGTGGTCGGCGTTGCCCAGCATGTTATAGCGAAACTTCGCCCAGTCGGTGAGGTCGAGCGCCCGGGCGTAGGTGTAGATGCGCAGGATCTCGACGAGGTTCACCTCCCCGGGTACGTCCACGAATTCCGGCAGACCCGACCACCAGCGGCGGCACCAGTCGGCCCCATGGACCCGCTCCAATTCCTCGCGAAGCCGGCGCTCCACCGGCGCGGTCACCTCGGCCGCCCGCTCGTAGTGCTCCAGGGCGGCGAGATGCTCGTCGAAATCGGACGGACGCGCCGCGCCGAGCGACAACGTGTGCACCTCCGGACGCGCCAGACAGTAGAGATCGTTGAACTGCATCGGCGTCAGCGGCGCGGTGAGCGAGCGCAGCTTGGGCAGATCGAGGTACAGCTTCCCGCCCTTGTCGTTGGGACTGATGATAAACACCCCCATGTCGCGCTGCGCCGCCAGGGCCACGCAGGGACGGTTCAGGTCGTTGACGAAATACCAGTGCAGGTTGACGTAGTCGAACTCGTCGCTGCGAATGGCCTCCGAGATCACATCCGGCGTCGCATGGGTGCTGAATCCGACAAACCGCACTCGCCCCTCTCGTTGCAACTGCCGGCAGACCTCCAGGCACCCGCCCGGCTGCAGCGTCTCGCTCAGGTGTCCGCGATGGTTGATGCCATGCACCGAGAGCAGATCCACATAGTCGAGTCCCAGGTATTCCATGGACCGATTGAAGGTCGCCAGAAACTCCTTTGCCGTGGGCTTCGGCATGACCTTGGTCTGGACGATCAACTGCTCCCGCGGGAACTGCTTGAGCACCGGCCCAAGCTGCATTTCCGAGGAGCCGTAACCGCGCGCCGTCTCGATGTGATGAATGCCCAGCGCGACGGCGCGATGAATCGTCGCCTCCAGATTTGCCTGTCCCGCGCGGTCCACCTGATCCCAGGCCACATCCGACCACGACTGCTGATAGCGCATCCCCCCGCAGGAAAAGACGGGCATCTGGAGGTTGGTCCGCCCGAACCGACGATAACGCATGGGCAAAGAATGGTGGGAGAGTGCGGGATTGGCGATGAGGGACTGTGGGGGGCATGGGTCATAGTCGTCCGTTGTCGGTGGTTGGTTTCTGGCGTCATTCTTTGCCTCCGGCCCTTGCGAAGTTCGGGATTCCATCGTCCGGGGTCCGGCTTATGCTCGCCGCTTCATGAACTGGCAATGGGTGGTGTGGATCTATGTCGGCTTCCTGGTGGCGGGGGGCTTGGTCGGCTTCCTCAAGGCGGGCAGCACGGTGTCCCTGATCACGGCCGTGGTCTCGGCGGCGATTCTCGTGTTGGTGGTTCAGGGGATCCTGCCATTTATGGTCGCCCTGGTGGAACTGGGAGTCCTGATCGCAGTGTTCGGCCTGCGGTTCTCGAAAAGCCGGAAGTTCATGCCGTCGGGAATGCTCGCGGCGGTGTCCGCGGTCGCCCTGATCGCCCTCCTGGCGCTCCGCCCGCGCTGATCCGCGCCCACGTCCCATGGACCCGCGCGACCTGCCGGTCTGGCAGCTTCACTTCGACCTGATCCGCGATCTCCGGCACGGCAATGCCCTGGTGCTGACTGCAGCCACCGGCTCGGGAAAGACCACCCAGGTGCCGCAGATGCTTCTGGACGGCGGCATCGCCGGCAGCGGCCGCATCGTCATCCTCCAGCCGCGCCGCGTCGCGGCCCGGACCGTGGCGGCTCGCGTCGCCTGGGAGCGCGGCAAGGCACTCGGCACCGAGGTAGGCTATCAGGTCCGGTTTGAAGACCGGCTTTCACCAGATTCCCGGCTGTGCTTCGTCACCGAAGGCATTCTCCTGCGCTGGATGCAGGACGATCCCGAACTCCGGGACGTCGCGATCCTGATCTTCGACGAGTTCCACGAGCGCAATCTGCTGAGCGACGTGGCTCTGGCCCTGGCCAAACGGCTCCAGCAAACCACGCGTCCGGACCTGAAGCTGGTGGTGATGTCCGCCACCCTGGAAACCGAATCCGCCGCCCGCTACCTGACCGCCCGTCCCGACGGAATCGCCGTGCCGCCTGCGCCGGTGTTGTCCTCCGAGGGACGCACCTTTCCGGTGGAGATCCGGTGGGCCGAGTACGGGGATCGGCGTCCGGCCTCCGAACAGGCGGCGGATGCCGTGGAGCGGATCGTCCGCTCGGGCGCCGAGGGGGACATTTTGGTGTTCATGCCCGGCATGGGAGAAATCCTCTCGACCCTCAACGCCTTGCGCGCGGCCCGCCTCCAGGAACCGTGCGTTTTTCTGCCGCTGCACGGCGACCTGCCTCCGGAGGAACAGGATCGGGCCTTCCAGGCCTTCGACCGGCGCAAAATCGTGGTGGCCACCAACGTCGCGGAGACCAGCGTCACCATTGACGGCATCCGGCATGTGGTGGATGCCGGACTCGCCCGGGTCGCCCGCCACGACGCCGCCCGGGGGATCCAGACGCTGTCCGTCGAACCCATCAGCCGCGCCTCGGCCGAGCAGCGCGCCGGACGCGCCGGACGCACCGCGCCCGGCACCTGCTGGCGGCTTTGGACGGAAAGCGGGCATCTCGACCGTCCGGAACGGAATACTCCGGAAATCCGGCGGTCGGATCTGGCCGAAGTGGTCCTGTTGCTCCACTCGCTGGGGATTCGGCATGCCGCGGGTTTTGACTGGCTGGATCGGCCCGATCCGGCGGCCGTGGAGCGCGCGGAACGGCTCCTGACCACGTTGGGTGCGCTGGAGCCATCGGCCGCCGGCGGGGAAACCAGCTCCGCCGCCGACGTCCAACGCCCGGATCTGACGCCGACCGGACGCCAGATGCTGCGGCTGCCCATGCACCCGCGATACGCCCGCATGCTGGTCGAGGCGTCGCGGCACGGATGCGTCCCGGCGGCCGCCCTGTGTGCGGCGCTGACCAGCGGACGCGATCTTCTGGTTCGTCCCGGACGTGATGATGCACATCTCAAGGAGGCCCGGGAATTGTTCGAAGGCAGCCGCGAAAGCGATTTCCACACCTTGCTGAGAGCCCATCAGTTCGCTCGGAACTGCCGGTTCGATCCCGGCGCCTGCCGCCGGGTGGGCATCCACGCCCAAACCGCCCGCCAGGTGGAGGACACCTTCCAGCAGTTCATGGCCATCGCGGAACGGGAGCGTCTGGTATCGCCGGAGCCCTCCTCCGACCCTGCGCCGGCCGGGGATCGCCTCACCTATTGCATCGCGGCCGGTTTCATGGACCAGCTCGCGGTCCGTAAGGATTCCGGCAGCCTCGACTGCCGTCTGGCCGAGGGCCGCGCAGCGACGCTGGCGCGGGAAAGCGTGGTGGACAGTCCGTTGCTGGTGGCGTCGGGGCTGCGGGAGGTGGACGGCCGCCATGGGCGGACCACGCTGCTCACGCTGGCGACTGCGGTGCAGCCCGAGTGGCTGGAGCGGTTATATCCGCAACACCTGAGCCAGCGCACCGTCTGCGAAGTGGACCGTCTGCACAAACGCGTGGCCTCGTTGCGCGAAACCCGGTTCCTGGATTTGGTGGTGCGCCGGGAACATTGCAAAGATCTCGATCCCGAAGCCGCCGGCCGGGCGTTGGCCGACGCCTTCGCCGCCGGGTGGTTCGACCTTCCCAAGCTCGACTCCGGGGTGCGCCAGTTCATCGCCCGCGTGCAGTTGCTCTCGAAAGTGGCGCCGGAACTCGAGATTTCGCCCCTGGACGGCGCCGGCATCCGCCGCGCCCTGACGCGCGCCTTCCATGGCCTCACCCTGGTCAAGGACGCCCAAGCCGCCGACCTCCGCGATGCCTTCGCCAGTCATCTGGATCCCGCCCAACGCGGCTTCCTCGATGAACTGCTTCCGGCCAGCATTCCGGGACCGGGCGACAAGCGCTTGCGGCTCCAATACGCCGGCTCACCGGAAACGGATCCCGACGGCGGCGCCGCGGGACCAGAGGCCTTGCTTCGCCTTCCCGAAGCCTTCGCGCTCAAGGAGCATCCACGGGTGGCCGAAGGGAGGCTTCCGGTAAAGCTCGTGCTGCAGACACCCGATCAGAAGCGGCTGGCCGTCACCACGGACTTTCCCGCGTGGCGCCAGCGGAGCTATCCCCCTCTGCGCGCCCCCCTTCGTGCCAAGTTTTCGGGATTCCTCTGGCCTTGACGATGGGCATTGGGGAACGAGGCCATATGGGTAGAGATGGGCTGCCGCCCGTCCGTAACTTCTCCCGCAGCGCGCGTGAAGTCGCTGCGGGAAACCTGGGCAGCCCCAAAGCGTGTGGGCTTCCCGCGATCCCCGTCGTTTGTGCTGGAACGTAGCGGATCTGAATGGGGTCGCGGATGGAACGCGGCCCTACCCACTTACGGGCGGACCGCCTGATACACCGTAGTGGCAATCAGTTCCGCGCCGGTGGCGTCGGGATGGACGCCGTCGGGAAACATGGCGGCATGGCCGGTGAGGGCGTCGTTGATGTCAATCAGCGGCACCCGGTCCCGGTCGCAGGCGATCTCGGTGGCATCCATCACCTCGTCGAGCGTCGCGGCGTTGATCCCCCAGGCATCCTTGTACACCGGCGGTGGGAAGCAGGCCCAAATCTTCGGACGCGACTTCACCGCCCGCAGGGTCGCCACCAGGGAGCGGTACTCGGTTTCAAATGCCGCCTGCCCCTTCCAATTCTGCGGCTTGGTGTCATTGGTGCCCAGCATCAGAATGATCACCTCCGGCTGAAAGGCCTCCAGGGCCTGGAACTCGGGGGTGCCCACCCAGGGAAGATCTCCATTGCGCGAGGCGGTCGCGCCGTTGCGCCCGAAGTTGCGCACGATGAACCGCGGCCCGAGCAACTTGCCCAATTGCGCGGGATAAGAGGCCTTTTCCGGATCCGGAATCCCGGCGCCGTAGGTGATGCTGTCACCGACGCACCCGATCCGGATCTCCGGATCTCCGGACTGGTAGGTCTGGAAGTCCTCCACCCGGATGTGCGGCGTGCGCTTGCTCCGGCCGCCACAACCGGCCGCGGCCAGGGCCGCCATGGAAAGAAAGGTTCGTCGGTTCATGCAATCAGCGGAATGAAGTGAACGGCCGGGACCCGCCTCCCGCCTTCCGGCGCCAGCCGCACGGGTCCAAGAAAAACGGCCCGCCGCCAGCATCCCCGGCGCGGGCCGTCCTGTCGAATCCGGAGGCCGGATCAATACTCGCGGTCTTTCAGCATGCCGGGACGCGGGATGAGGTACTTGCCGCCCTCGGCGACGACCGGCGCCGTGGACTTCATGTCGAAGGAATCCACCATCGGGGCGAACTCCTGCGGGTTCTTGATGTACTCATCCCACTTGGCCACCTGGCCGGTATGCGCCGCAAAGCGGCCCATCGCGGTCACGAGACTGGCCCGGGCGCCCCGTTCGACTTCGTTATACGGCTTGTCGTTCTTGATGGCGTCAATGAGGTCCTCCCACTCCAACTGGTACGGATCCGTGTCCGCGCCCTCCTTGGGCGTGCGCCAGACGATGTCCGCGTTGACCATCTTCTGGGTCTTGTAGATGCGAGCGTTCGACGGATAGTGACCGGCCGAGGAAATCACCGCGAGCCCGTTCTGGCCGTGGGCATAGCTGGCAAACTGGTCGTGGCAGCCGGCCATGGTGCGGCCGAACAGGAAGAACTTCGTGCCGTCACCAAAGGTGTACTCGACAGAATAATTGTCGAAGTTCTGGTCCACATTGTCGCCGCGGTAGTTGCGTCCGCCACTGGCCTGCGCCTCCACCGGCCAGTCGTTCTTGATCCAGCAGCACTCGTCAATGTTGTGGATGTAGAAGTCGCTGAAGCAACCGCCCGAGGCCCACAGGAAGCTGTGGAACCGCTTGATTTGCCAGAGCAGCTCGCTGTCTTCGGAATCCGGCATGGGCTGCGAAAAGGCGGAACCCACCGGACCGTGCATGCGATAGGCGCGCAGGGTGATGATCTGGCCGATGGCTCCGTCTTGCACCTTCCGGAACAGTTCCTGGCGGGAGCGGCAGTGGCGGCACATCAGGCCCACACCGGCCTTGATGCCTTTGGCGTCGGCCTCCTTGGCCAGGTCCATCATCCGTTTGCCGGTCGGGGCGTCCACGGCCACCGGCTTCTCCATGAAGACGTTCAGCCCCTTCTCGATGGCGTACTTGAAGCACACCCAGCGGAAGGCCGGAGGCGTAGCGAAGAGCGCGATATCCCCCTTGCCCAGGACGTCCATCGCCTTCTTGTAGCCGTCGAAGCCGATGAACTTCCGGTCGTCGGGAACGTCCACCTTGTCCCCGTACTGATTCTTGAGCCCCTCATAGCTCGACTTGAGGCGGTCGCTGAACACGTCGGCCATGGCCACCAGTTTCACAGGGCCGTTTCGGGCGTTCATGGCATTGGCCGCGGCGCCGGTGCCGCGGCCGCCGCATCCGATCAGGGCGACGCGAAGGGTGTTGTTTTCGGCGGCATGAACGTGGGGGAGCGTGACGCCAGCGAGCGCACCGGCGGCCGCCAGGGTTCCGGTGCTCTTGATGAAGTCGCGGCGCGACGGGAGAAGGATACGGGATTCTTCAGCGGGCATGGTGCAGAGACGTTCGGCCGAGCCCCTTCCGCCTGTCAACTGCGCAGCGGACGAAGTTTGCGGCGTAGCGCATCTCCGTTTTTGGACGGGCAGGACACGCGCCCCCTTCCTGCCGGTCTCGGCGCCCTCGCCGAGACCCTCGCGCACTGTTCTCCCACCCACGCCTCATTCGCAGCAACGCCAGGAAGGGGAAGTCGGGGCACGAAGCATCGGACAGGACGAGGCCGCTGCCGCACGCCACAGGCGTACGCCTCCCCATCCGAAGACACGAGGCCTCCCCCGTGGGGTGGCGACCCGTCCGTAGATCACCGCCCAGCCGCGTACGCCTCCCACCAGGCCTCCACTTCGCGAGGCTCCGGCGGACCGTCCAACACCACCAGACGGTACCGCGCCCGATACGGTTCGCCCGGACGAATCTCAAAGCGTCCCATTTGCTGCGGCGCGTAGCAGAAGAAGGGTTCCTCCGGATGCAGCCGCACGGGTTGCGGGGACCGGAAGTTGCCGGGATGCCCGAGGATTGCCACACCGGCGACGCCATCTCCCGCCGGTCCGCCCATCCAGAACCACCGTGCCCGCGTACCGTTGATCGCCTCTCGGTTCGTGTCGCCGTTCGAGGTCAGGAAGCGCCCCTGCGCCGCTCCGTTCCATGCCCAGTTTCCGCGAAATCCCAGGCCGCCGTAGTGGTATTCCGGCAACCCCAGGAGGGAGGGGCTGACGTTGGTCTGCACGAGGGTCAGGTCCAACTGATGGCGCGGACGCCCCTCCGCCGGCACGGACACCCGGATCTCCCAGGTCTCTTCCAGCACCAAGCGCGGAGATCCCGTGATGAGATCCATAAAGCGATGCCGGGACGCGATCCCTGCGGCACCGTCTTCCGAGAAGACACGGTCCACGCCGCCAAAATCCACGCGTCCGTGCCCCAAGCCCAGGTTCCAAAAGTCAGGCTTCCCCTCCCCGAACACGGCGGATGCCCAGGCGGACCACACCCCGTGGTGGTGGAGATGGTTGGCCGGAAAATCGTCGGTGACGACCCGTCCCGAGGGGGTAAGGAGCGGGTGCAGGTAGCCCCCGCGGCGCTGAACTTCTGGAATGTCCGCCCGCGGAAAAGGCCCGGGCTCGGCCTGATATCGGGCCACTTCCCGGGTTCCGTGGCGGAAGATCACCTGCGTGCCGTCACGATGGGCGGTGACCGGTTCGGCCAGACCCACGACGGCCCCGGCCATCAGTGCGGCCAACAGGAGGATCCAGGAACGCGGCATCCCCCATTGAAAACCTAAGGAAACGGCTCCGGCAATCCTCCGATGACGGGTCTGCGGGTCATTTCAGGTCCATCACCCGATTGGCTATTGGCGACCGGCATCCCTCTTTCCTACCGTTGCCGGCATGTCACTTCGTGTCCTGGTGGTTCCAGACAAGTTCAAAGGGACGCTGACCGCCGAGCAGGCGGCGGGCGCGATTGTCAACGGATGGTGGGGGGCGCGGCCTCAGGACGAGATGGAGATGCTTCCGATGAGCGACGGCGGAGACGGCTTCGGGGAGATCATCGCCGGGCAAATCGGCGCCACGGAATGCGTCGCCGCGACGGTGGATGCCGCCAACCGTCCGGTGGGCGCCCGGTGGTGGTGGCATCCCGAGATGAAGCTCGCGGTGATCGAGGCGGCCCAGAGCATCGGACTCGCCATGCTGCCGCCCAACCGGTATCACCCTTTCGAGCTCGACACGCGCGGGCTCGGCCCCCTCATCCAGGCGGCGGTGGCGGTCGGCGCCCAGACCATCCTGATGGGCATTGGCGGCAGCGCCACCAATGACGGCGGATTCGGCATGGCGCGGGCGCTGGGATGGCGCTTTTTCGACGACCGCGACCAACCCATCGAGAAATGGGTAAAGCTCAACAAGCTCACCCGCTGGCTGCCTCCATTGGATCCGATCCTGGGCGTGGACTTCCTGGTGGCGGTGGATGTGGACAACGGCATGCTGGGGCTCAACGGCTGCACGCGCATCTACGGTCCGCAAAAGGGCATCCTGATGACCCAATTCGCCATCGCCGAGGCGGCGCTCGAGAGGCTGGCCGCCAAGGCGACCGAGCAGCACGGCTACGACGTGGCGGCGGATGCGGGCTCCGGCGCGGCCGGTGGCCTGGGTTTCGGGATGAAGACCTTCTGCGGCGCCCGGCTGGAACCCGGCTTCGAGATCTTCGCGCGGCATTCCCGCATTGACGACAAGTTGGCCAAGGCGGATGTGATTCTCACGGGCGAGGGCATGATTGATCGTCAGACACTGATGGGAAAGGGAACCGGGCGCCTCGCCCAGCGGTGCCACGCGCTCGGCAAGCGTTGCGTCGGCTTCGCCGGCATTATTGACGGTGCCGCCAAGACCCAGATGTCCGACCGGCTCTTCCACTCGGTGCACGCCATTTCCCCCACCATGACCAATCCGACCGAGGCCAAGCGCGACGCCGTCACCTGGCTGGAGCGCCTCGCCTACAAGGTGGCCAACGACTACGACTGGGCATGAGCGACGACGCGGCCCCGTCCGTCCCAGCCCACGACCCGGATCCGCTGGTGGAACGCTTCCGCCAGAATCTTGAGACCAGCCGCAACGTCTCCCGCTACACGGTCCGCAATTACCTCCACGCCCTCCGGGAATTCTCCGCATGGCATCAGGAGGACACCGGCCAGGCGCCCGACTGGCCCCGTCTGAACCGCGACGATTTCCGGCGCTACCTGCGCGCCCTCGGACGCCGGAACCTCGGCCGGTCGCCGATTCGCCTCCGGTTCAGCGCGTTTCGGACCTTCTACCGATTCCTGTTGCGCGAGGCGTTGGTGACCGAGATTCCCCTGCGGAACCTCAGCCTGCCGAAGCCCGAACGCCGCCTGCCGGCGTTCCTGACCGTTGAACAGATCGGTCCGCTCCTTGACGCTCCACTGCGCGAGTTGGCCCGGGTTCGGGCGGCCGATCCCGAGTCGGACGTCGCTCCCCTTCTGCGGGACGCCGCCCTGCTGGAACTCCTGTACTCATCGGGGCTGCGGATCAGCGAAGTGTGCGGGCTGCGGGCAGGGGACATCCAAACCGACGAGCGGACCCTCCGGGTGCTGGGCAAGGGACGCCGGGAACGGCAGGTGCCGTTTGGGCGCGCCGCCGCCGCCGCCTTGCAGCGTTATTGGGCGGCCACCGGTCATTCGCGGCAGCCAGAAGCGCCGGCCTTTCCCGCTCGTTCGCGCTCGTCGTCGGCGGTCTCGCCCGGGGAGATTCAGCGGCGCCTCAAACGCTATCTGGCCATGGCCGGACTCGACCCGGCGCTGACGCCGCATAAATTGCGGCACAGCTTCGCCACCCATCTGCTCGACCGGGGCGCCGACCTCCGCAGCGTGCAGGAACTGCTGGGTCACGCCCGGCTGACCTCCACGGAGGTCTATACCCACGTCTCCATGGAACGCCTCCGCCGCGCCTACGATGCCGCGCATCCGCGGGCCTAGCATTTCCCCGGCGTTTCCCGTGTCCTCCGCAGAGTCTGCAACGTGCCTCACGCCAAGGACGCGGAGGCCGCAAGGAAAAGGCCCCCTGCCTCTGGAGATGAAACCCTGGGAAGGGGCGAACAAGCCTCGGAGCCTCCTCGCTCCATCCCTTGCGTCCTTGGCGTGAGGCTGATTCCGCCGGGATTTCGGAGAGGATGTCCTCCATCCCGTTGACGCGAGGTTCCCGCCTCGTGGCGACGGTTCATCGCCCCGCGGGCTCGAACTTCACGATGACCTCCCCCGAGCGCGCCATGCCCAATTCGCGCGCCGCGCGCTCCACCGCCTTGGGATCGCGCTGGAGGGCCAGCACCTGCGCCTGAAGCTCCCGCACTTCGGAATCGTATTGGTCATACCGGGCGCGAACGTCCTGAAGCTTCATGCGAAGATTCCGGTTCTGCTGGATCAACGGGAGATAACTCAGCCCGGCGGCCGCGATCAGCGACAGCACGATCAACACCATCAACAGCCGGTTGGCATAGCCCCACAGGCCGAGGCTGATCTCATCGGAGCTTGAGGATTGGCTCATTTATAAACCCGGCGTTCCGAGACCAGTTTGCCGTCCGGACCAAAAGTGAGCAAGAGATACACGTTGGGCGTGGACCCCACGGAGAGGGTTCCCCAGCCCCCATAGGGCCCCCATCCGGCCACGGGGCCGGCCGTGGAATAAATCCGGCCGGAGAATTGAAGCCATTCCGCCACCCGGGTGCCATCGGTGAGGGTGGCGACGCTGGACGGAGGGCCCATGGCCAGCAGCGCCTCGTCGTAGGTCGCCTGTCCAATCAGTTTGGACCAATTCGGAACCCGGTTGCCGGCACAGCCGGTCCCGAGAGCCGCTGCCAACAACACCAGCAGCCCCATGAAGTTCAGACACCGGCCCATGCCTGATTCGTATGGTTTCAGGCTTCGAATGGAAGTCCGAATCTAGGAAACGAGGCCATTCTCACACAGTGGCATCCATCGCTTCATCGTTTCCGGAGGTAGGACTCCGACGCGTACTTCTCCCCTGCCAACACGGCTACTCGCCGTTCCACCGGCGCTTCAGAGCCCCGCCGTTCCCATTGAATCCCCGAGGTCTCCCCAGCCACATGCTGCATGGCCGATTCCCAATCGCCGCGCGATACCCCGGCGGGCGGCGGCTGGATGCTCCCCTGGATCAAAAGCCCCATCCGGTTTCGCCGCTGGGCGGCGCCGGCCAGCTTCCGTCCGCGCCAGAGCAGATCGAATCGTTCCGCGCCGACGAAGCAGCGCCCCGGACCCTCCGACTGGCCGCAGGAGGCAAGCTCGGGGAAAACGCCCATCCGGACAAAAGCCGTCCGAATCCATTCGTGCAGGCATCGGTAACTCTCCGTGGCCGTCAGCCGATACCAGGCATGAGTGGGCGGCACCGCGAGACTGTAGGTCCAGTCTTCAGCATGCGAAACCAGGCCGCCGCCCGTCGGACGCCGGATCAAGGGCCTGAGAGAGGTCCACTCCGAGACCTCATTCCATCGCTGGAAATAGCCAAACGTGGCGCAGGGCATGCTCCAGGAATAAGTACGGAAGACCGGAAACGGCCGCTGTGCCGACGTCTCAAGCAGCGCCTCATCCCAGGCCATGTTGTCCTCCGGCCGGCTCACCCCGGAATCCAAAAACGTCCAGATCTCTCCCGGGCCGCCGGCGGCGGGCGGACAAAAAGAAGGGAGACCCGTGGCGTTCGAGTCTCCCGAAATCTGTGAACAATGGATCACTTGCCTCCCGGCCCTGAAACCTCCGGCCGTCCGGCCTCGGGTCATGAATCGCGGCCGGTCAACGAATCTGCGCCAGCTTCAGGGCAATCTGCTTGTCAATCTCGGAGGCGAGATCGAGATCCGGTCCGCCGGCGGATCCGCGCACCTGGGTGGCAATCTGGGCGATGCCCGCCTCCGGTTCGGTCACCTTGACGTAGATCGTCTTGCTGTCGGCCTTGGCGGTCAGCGTGTTGTCAATGAGGTTCTCGCTGGTCAGGGTGCCGTTGAACGCCAGGACTTCCTTGGCCGCGGCGAAGACCGTTGCGACCGGACGATTATACCGGCTGACGATGCTGTCCTTGGCAAACGGCAGCCCGAATTTGGTCCGTCCCGTCTCGGTGGAATAGCAGCCGCTGGACACGCCCACGACCGCCGCCAGAAGGGAAAGTACGAGGAATTTCTTCATTACCCGGGCATGCAAACACAGCCGCCCCAAGCGTCAAGCCCCGGCTCCGGGTCTAAAATATGAACCCGGAGCCGGATAAATGGGTGCGGACCGTAATCGTTTGAGACGGCCAGCCGGAATCCCATTCCCCCGGCAGCGTTCCACTGATTGACTCGGCGCGTTCATGAAGATTTTGGTCATCGGTGCCGGCGGACGCGAGCACGCGCTGGTATGGAAGCTGGCCCAATCCCCCCGGGTCTCCCGCCTGTGGGCCGCGCCCGGCAACGCCGGCACTGCGGGCGAATTCCTCGCCGGATCCGGCGCGCCTGTGGAGAATGTCCATGTGGGAGCGGAGGACGTTCCGGCGCTCCTCGACTGGGCCCGGCGCGCCGCGCCCGACTTCGTGGTGGTCGGCCCCGACAATCCGCTGGCGTTGGGGGTGGTGGACCGGTTCCGCGAGGCCGGATTCCGCATCTGGGGTCCCACCCAGAGCGCCGCGCGGTTCGAGTCCTCCAAGGCGTTCTCCCAGGACTTCATGCAACGCCACGGCATCCCCACCGCCCGCGCCGCCACCTTTGACGATCCGGAAGCCGCCCGGCGGTTTTGCGCGTCGCTGGAGGGCCGCTGTGCCGTGAAGGCCGACGGTTTGGCCCTGGGAAAGGGGGTCTTGTTGACCGAGTCGCTGCCGGAGGCCGAACGCGCGGTGGAGGACATCCTGGTCCGAAAGGTCTTCGGAGCCGCCGGCGCCCGGGTGGTGATTCAGGAACGCCTGGCCGGGCGTGAGATTTCCCTGCATGCGCTCACCGACGGCCGCTGCTACCGGCTCTTTCCCACTTCCCAGGATCACAAGCGCATCCGCGACGGAGACCAGGGCCCGAACACCGGCGGCATGGGCACCTATTCGCCGGCACCCTTCCTCTCGGAGACGGAACTCGCCGGCGTGGGCCAGACGGTCCTGGATCCCTGGCTGCGGGGCTGCCAGCAAGAAGGACTCGATTTCCGCGGGCTCATCTATCCGGGGGTGATGCTCACCGCCAACGGCCCGCGCGTGATCGAATTCAACGCCCGGTTCGGGGATCCCGAGACGCAGGTGTACCTCACCCGCCTGCAAAACGACCTCCTGGACCTGCTCGAGGCCTGCGTGGACCGTACCCTGGACTGCCACACGCTGCGCTGGTCCCCGGAGGCCAGCGTCTGCGTGGTGATGGCCAGCGCCGGATATCCGGAGTCGTCCACCAAGGGCCAGGTGATCCACGGACTGGACCGCGTCGCGGGTCTGGCCCGGACCAAGGTCTTTCACGCCGGCACAGCACGGCGGGACGATTCCGTGGTAACGCACGGCGGGCGAGTCCTCGGCGTGACCGCCTGGGCCGCCACGCTGGCGGAGGCGCGGGATCATGCCTATGATGCCGTGGCGGGAATCGAATTTGAAGGCATGCAATTCCGTCGCGACATCGCTGCCCAGGCACTGGGTCCCCGCTGATTCTCCCGCCTATGCGATCCCCCCAACTCCTCCCGCTCCGCCGCCGATTCCCGCTGCTCCTGCTGGCGGTCCTGACCGCCGAGCTTTGTGTCACCCGCGGCGCGACCGACCTGGAAGAGCTTCGGGAGGCCCTTCGCACCCACCTTCCCTCCGTCACGGCTGAGGAACTGTCGGCCCCCTCCGAGGAGGCCTTGCTTCAACAGCTCGCACCCCGGGTGCGCTGGGCGGACCCGAATCGCGCGGCGGAGCCGGAACCGACGCCCCCGGTCCGCCGGCGGCACCCCGGGGATTTCGGCTACGTGCGCCTGTCCGCGGTGAAAGGGGAGGTGGCGTCGCAACTGGGCGATGCCCTGGCGTCCCTGGGCCGCGACGGTCCGGTCCGAGGCCTGGTGCTGGATCTGAGATTTTCCGGCGGGCGCGATTTTGCGGCGGCGGCGAAGACAGCGGACCTATTGCTTCCCGCCGGCGAGCCGATGCTGGACTGGGGTTCGGGCATGACGACCTCCGGACGCTCCAACGCCTTCCGGGCGCCGCTGGTCGTCCTGGCCAACCGGGATACCCGTGGATCCGCCGAAGCCCTGGCCGCGATTCTGCGGTCCGCCGGGCGCACCGTCATGATTGGAGGCCGAACCGCAGGCGACGCCGTGGACTTCAAGGAGGTGCCACTGGCCTCCGGACGAACGCTGCAACTGGCGCTCCATTCCGTGAAGACGGGCGACGGCCGGCCGATTTCCACGGACGGACTGGCCCCGGATGTCCCGGTGCCGCATTCCACAGGGGCCGAGCGGCATTTTCTCGACAATCCGTTCACGGTGGCGCCCGCGCCCGGCAATGGTCCGGATGTCCCAGCCTCCCAGGAACTGGCGGCGGCCACTCAAGTGCGCCGGCGGGTCACCGAGGCAGAATTGATCCGCAGCAAGCGGCAATCCCTCGGGCAGCAGGAACCCGAGCCGGAACCCTCCCCGGTCGTTCCGACGCCCGCGGAACCGCCGGTCCTGGACCCCGTTCTGCAGCGTGGACTGGACCTTCTCACGGCCTTGAACGCGGTGGCACCGTAGCCGAGGTTGACTCCTCATGCCGCGAGACGGAGGGTCCTGCGGCGTGGAGCGTGCCACGCCGTCGCCAAAAGCCGGTCGCGAACGCCGTCCGGAACGCCCGGCCGGCGCCGTCTGGCTCCTCCTGCTCGCGCCATTTACCGCGGGATGCGATCCGGTGGTCAATTTCTACGGATCCTTCTTCCCCGCGTGGGTCCTCGCCCTGGCCGCCGGCATCACCGGCGCGTGCCTTCTGCGCTGGATATTCTCGCTGGCCCGGATCGAGTCCCACCTGGGCCCTCTGGTGCTGGTCTATCCGGCGCTGGCCTTTCTGCTGTCCTGCGCGGCCTGGCTGGCCCTTTTCGCCCCCTGACCCATGGCCGGCCCAAAGGAACAGATCGGACGCAGGCTCGTTGGACGTCTCATCGGGCTGGGAATTCTCGCGGGCGCCGTCCTGCTGGGATGGCGGGTCACCCGGGTGGGATTCGAATATCCCCGAACCGACGACGCGGAGGTCCGGGCCAACCTCATCGGCATCGCCCCGCACGTCAGCGGACCCCTGATCGAGCTCCATGTGGTGGACAACCAGGAGGTGCGCCAGGGCGACCTGCTCTTCGTCGTAGATGCCCGTCCCTATCAAGCGGCGCTGGAGGCGGCGCAGGCGGACCTCCTCTTGGCCCGGAGCGAGCTGCAGGCGATGTCCAACGCCGTGGCCTCCGCCGTGGCCGAGGTCAAGGTGCGCGAACTCCAGTTGGAGCAGGCCAGCGACGTCGTGCGCCGGTACGAGCCGCTGCTGAAGACCGAGGCCATTGAGGCGCTGTCGGTGGACACCGCCCGCACCGCGCAACGCACCGCCGCCGCCCAACTGGAGGAGGCGCGGCAGGCGGTGATGCGCCAGCAGAGCCTTCTGGGACAGTTCGGAACCCTCAACGCCCGGATCGCCGCCGCGACCTCCGCGGTCACGGCGGCTCAACTCAATGTGGACTATTGCCGGGTCGCCGCGCCCTTCGACGGCCGCGTGGCCAATCTGAACATCGCCGTCGGACGTTATGCGCAGGAGGGCCAGCCGCTGTTCGGACTCGTGGACATCCGCCACTGGTATGTGGTGGCCAACTATCGGGAGACGTACCTGGACAGCATCCGCGTCGGAGCGCCGGTGGACGTTTTTCTCATGGCGTATCCGGGACGCCGTTTCCGCGGGACGGTCCAGGGAGTCGGCTGGGCGGTGCAAACCGAGGATCAACCGCTCAGCGGCCTGGTAGCCGAGGCGCGGCCCGACCTCAACTGGGTCCGGCTGGCCCAGCGGCTGCCGGTGCGCATCGCGCTGGAGGCGCCCCTGCCGGACGCGCCATTCCGCATGGGCATGACCGCCGTGGTCACCGTTCACCCGGAGTCTGGAGATTGAGCCTTGGTCAGATCACTGTCCGCCGGCGGCACGATACTCCGCCTCGGCCTTGGGCAGCAGTTTCTGGAGATTCGCGATCCGGGCGGCGTCGGTGGGGTGGGTGCTGAGGAACCATGCGGTGTTGGCCCCTCCGCGCGACTGGTTGTATTCGGCGAACCGTTGCCAGAAGGCAACCGCGGCGGCGGGATCGTATCCGGCCCGGGCCATGTACATCAGCCCGATCTCGTCGGCCTCGGCTTCCTGGGCCCGGCTGTGCGGCAAGGCGACCCCCAGTTGGGCGCCCACGCCATAGGCCTGGGTCGCCAGCGGCGCCCAGTTGGCATATTTCGAAGATCCCAGAATCGCGCCGCCCACCTCCCCCACCGTGCCCAATGCCTGGGCTTGCGTCATGCGCTCGCCGCCATGGCGCGCCACCGCGTGGGCCACCTCATGTCCCATCACCGCCGCCAGGCCGGCGTCATCCTTGCAGATGGGCAGGATGCCCGTGTAGATGCCCACCTTGCCCCCCGGCAGGCAGAAGGCATTGGCCTCGGGACTCTCGAAGACCACGAACTCCCACTGGGCGTCCGGAAGCGCGGCCACCGCCGCAATCCGCTTCCCGACCCGCTGGACCATGGCGTTTGCCGATGCATCCTTCGAGATCGGCACCTCCCGCTTCATCTTGTTGAACTCGGTCAACCCCAACTGCATTTCCTCCTGCGAGGAATACAGGTTCATCTGCCGCCGCCCGGTTTCGGGAACCGTCGAGCATCCCTCCAGGAGAACCGCCGACACCATCGCCAGCACGGCCGGCGTCCGAACAACTCGTGAAACCATCATGATGCCGCAGACGCAAGCATACTCCCCCCGCGGAAACAAGGCGGAGACCGGCCGGGTTCAATTCGCTCCCCAGCCTGCATTCCACCGTCCGTCCCGGAGAAACGGCCAGAACACCATCCAGCTTTTTCCGATGACCTGCTCCCGCGGAAAATCGGGAACCGGCCAGTAGCGCGAGTCAGCGCTGTTCATGGTATTGTCGCCGAAGCAGACATAGTGGCCGGGGCGGATGGCCACCTCGGTGGTCCCGTTGGGAAAATTGCGGGTCGGGCCGACCGTTCCCGTGGCTTCGTGCCAGACCGTGCCGTTGACATGCCCGGAATAGATATTGGCCTGCGGCGGTTTCGCCGGGTCGAAGGCATACACCCGCTCAAACCCCGGATCGTTGGTGGTGAGCTGGCGTCCGTTGATGTAGCTGTGCCGGTCGTCGCCAATGCGAATGCGCTCTCCGCCCAGGCCGACGAGCCGCTTGATGTAGTGGGTGTTCGCGGTCATGCCCGGATGTTGCTCCGAACGGAACACGATCGTCTCGCCGCGCTCCGGTCGCCGGAAATTGTACGCAACCCGCTCGACGAACAAATGGTCGCCGGTCACCACACGCGACTTCACAACATCCTCGCCCTTTCGGAACTGGAGCTTCTTCGGGCGCCCCGAAGCATCCACCAGGCCCAGATGCTGGGCAAAACCCTCGGGCGGAAACCAGACCGGAATCGGACCGGCGGAGGTCAGGATGTTCTGGCGCTTCACGAAGGGCAGGATCGTCCGGGGCTGGTCATCCACCCCCCGCACCTCCAGGTCTGCCGGCGCCACGATGTGATGGTAACTCACACCGCTCATCACCTTTTCCCAGATCCGGACCGGCAGCGACGGGATCGAGGCTCCCGGGGTCTCCCGCAGGTCGGTGGAAGTCACCCCCCAAAGCGTCGGCTGCGCGGATCCGGTCGGAATGACCATTGGCTGGATCAGAAATGCCCGGCTGCCGACGATCAGCACCGCGATCTCCAGGAGCATCACCAGATTGTCGCGCAGCGTGTGATGGGGGTAGGGCTGCAGCCACTCGTTGGCGGTCCGCTCCAAGGATTTCATCTGCTCCTGGATTTTTTCACGAGTGCCACCGCGAACCACGCCGCGGAACTGAGTGAGCGCCTCCTCCACCGCCTGAATGGCGGCCGGCGACAGTTGATCCCGCTGGTGGTTCAGGATCTTCAGAACGGCATCCCCGAGTTCGCCCGCCTTGCGAACGGAGCGGGAGGTCAGCCAGCGGAAGAAATGCATGCGACGGATGAGGCTTGGGACCGGGGGAACGGCATTCGGTTCAATTGCGGGAAACTCAACTCAACTGGTCTTCAGCACTTCGATGAACGCCTCCTGCGGGATCTCCACCGATCCGAGGGACTTCATGCGCTTCTTCCCCTCCTTCTGCTTCTCCAGCAGCTTGCGCTTGCGGGAGATGTCGCCGCCGTAGCATTTCGCGGTGACGTCCTTGCGCAGGGCGCTCACCGACTCGCGGGCGATGATCTTGCCGCCGATGGCCGCCTGGATGGCCACCTGGTACTGCTGCCGCGGGATGACCTCCTTGAGCTTGGCCGCGAGGGTCCGACCCCGGTGCTCGGCCTTGGAGCGATGGACCAGACTGGAAAACGCCTCCATGACCTCGCCGTTGACCAGCATGTCGAGCTTCACCATGTCGCTCGCCTCGTAACCCTCCGGCTCGTAATCCATCGAGCCGTATCCCCGGGTGATGGATTTGATGCGGTCGTGGAAATCAATGAGGATCTCGTTCATCGGGATCCGGCAGGTCAGCATGACGCGCCGGGCGTCCAGCGTCTCGGTGTGGTGGATGAGGCCGCGCTTCTCGGAGATCAGGCCCATCATATCCCCGATGTTTTCGCCCGGACAGATCACGAAGGCCTTCACCATCGGCTCGAAGATCGTGTCAATGAAGGTCACGTCCGGCAGAAAGGCGGGATTGTCCACCTCCTTCTCCGTCCCGTCGGTCATGCGCACCCGGTACACCACGCTCGGGTAGGTCGCGATGATGTCCATGTCGAACTCACGGCGCAGCCGCTCCTGCACGATCTCCATGTGCAGCAGGCCGAGGAACCCGCAGCGGAGCCCGAAACCGAGCGCCACCGAACTCTCCGTCTGGGCCGTCACCGCCGAGTCGTTGAGCTGCAGCTTCGCCATGCTCTGCTTCAGCGCTTCGTAGTCGGCGGTGTTGATGGGATAGATGCCGCTGAAGACCATCGGATGGATCTCCTGGAATCCGGGGAGTTCCACCGCCGGATTGCGGGAGTCCAGGATGGTGTCGCCCACCTTGACCTCGCGCGGGGTCTTGATGTTGGCGGTGATGTAGCCGGTCTCCCCGGTCTCCAGCCGCTCGCGGGTGTAGGGCTTGGGATTGAAGGAGCCGACCTCCTTGATCTCCACCGTCTTCCCGGAATGCGGGAGCTTGACCATCAGGCCCGGACGCAACTCGCCGTTGAACACCCGCACCAGCACCACCACGCCCTTGTAGGTGTCGAAATAGGAATCGAAAATCAGCGCCTGCAGCGACTTCTCGCCGGTGGGCTTCGGCGGCGGAATCCGCTGGACGATGGCTTCAAGGATGTCCTCGATCCCGATCCCCTCCTTGGCGCTGGCCAGCACCGCCTCCTCCGCGGGGATGGCCAGCACGTCCTCCAACTGCTGCTTGGCCTGGGCGACGTTGGCATGGGGCAGGTCAATCTTGTTGATGACCGGGATGATCTGAAGGTTCTGCTTCATCGCCAGATGGACATTGGCGACCGTTTGGGCCTCGACCCCCTGGGCGGCATCCACGATCAGCAGGGCGCCCTCGCAGGCGCTCAGCGACCGGGAGACTTCGTACGCGAAATCCACATGCCCCGGGGTGTCAATGAGGTTGAGCTCGTAGTCCTCCCCATTGCGCGCCCGGTAGATCATGGTCACCGGATGGGCCTTGATGGTGATGCCGCGCTCCTTCTCCAGGTCCATGGCATCCAGCAACTGATCCTCCATGTCCCGTGTCGCCACGGTCCCGGTGCGATGCAGCAGGCGGTCCGACAACGTGGTCTTCCCGTGGTCAATGTGCGCGATGATGCTGAAATTGCGGATATGTGCGGCGTCCATGGAGTCCGAGGCGGATTCGGGATCGGATCTCGTCCCCGCCGGAAAAGCCCGCGCAAGATACTGGCGAGCGGGCTTCTGGGAAGGGGGAAATCCGCCGGCGGTTCAACGCGATGGGGCACATGCCGGATGCTGAGGGCACCACGAAGGATTTTCACCGCAGAGGCTCAGGGATACGGAGGTTCGAATCCCGCCCTCCAGCGGAATGATGGTGAACATTTGGGCGCCTGTGGATTGCCGACTCCCGGCCGGCTAAGCCGGCACTCCGAACGGAACGATCCAGGGGGCTCGTCGTTGGCTTCCCATTCGCCGAAACGCATCAACGCCCGCGCGCAACCGGCGGACGCTGGCCGGTGGCGCCCAGAAGGTTGAGCGCCGTCCGAGCCCGGGCATCGCCGGAAGCGGCCAGCGCGCGAAGCGCCGGGGAAACGTTCGGCGGGGCGGACCTTGCCGCCACGGGTGCCGCCACGACTCCACCGCCGGCTCCGGCTCCGCCGTTCGGCGACGCGGGCGGATTCAACGGCACTCCAGAGGCGGTGAAGAAGGAGGCGGCGGCCATTCCCGCATTCACTGCCGGAGTCGGACGGGTCACATGGGAGATCCCGCCGGGGCGAACGGCAGGCATCCCGCCCGTTCCCGCGGGCGAGACGCCCGGAAGAACCTGCTGCGCCACCACGGCCGGAGCTGCCAATGCCAGCACCGCGAGGAACATCCGCTTCATGGACCGTTTGTAGCGGAACCTGTCCCGCTTCGGCAAATCTCGAGTGCGCCGGCCCGACGACGCTTTGAATTCATGCTGGCTGAAAACGAGACACGGATGAATACAGAGAGGGTGCCCTTTCTTCTCCGTGTGAATCCGTGAAATCCGTGTCCAGATCCCGCAGTCCCCAAAAACTGAGATGCGCCCCAACGGCGCTTTGGCTTCGCTGGCAGAAGCCGAGAGACGGATTTCAAGATCTTCACGAAACGGGAGTCTCTCCGTGTGAATCCGTGAAATCCGTGTCCAGGTTCTCCCCAGTTCGTCCGCCTTTGCGATGAACCAGATCGTCCAATGCGGAGTCCAGGGAGGGAAACCGGAACCGGAATCCCTCGGTCAGGAGCCTGCCGGGAACGACCCGACGGCTCTTGAGCATCAGTTCCGTCTCCGTCCGAAGAACGAGCGCCCCCGCCTCCAACATCCACCGTGTCGCCGGCAGTCCGACCGGCACGCCACAGTGGCGTCGCATCGCCGCCATGAAGGTAGCATTCGGAACCGGCTCCGGAGCCGCCAGGTTGATCGGCCCTCGAATTCCCGGATGATCGAGAATCCAGGTGACCGCCCGGCAGAAATCCTCGGCATGAATCCAGGACATGTACTGACGTCCGGTCCCCATGCGTCCGCCCAAGCCGAACCGCACCAACCGGCGCAGCACAGGAAACACCCCGCCATGGCGCCCCAGCACCATCGCCGCCCGCAAGGCCACCTTGCGCACGGGGCCGGTCGGGGCGCGATCCAATGCCGTCTCCCACGCCGTTGCCACCTCGATGGAAAAGGCATCCCGCGCCTCGGGCGTTGCCCCGATCTCCCCGGTGGCCTCGTCCATCGGGCGATCGAAGGAATGCCGATAGATCGTGGCGGTGCTGGCATTCAACCAGACCGGGGGCGGCCGCTGGCAGGCGGCGATGGCCTCGCCAAGGACACGCGTGGATTCGATCCGGGACTCCAGAATCAGCCGCCGGTTCCGGGCGGTGTAGCGGCAGTCCACCGACCGGCCGGCAAGGTTGATGACTGCCCCGGCGTCCTCGAGTTCTGCGGACCAGGCTCCCAGGCTCCGGCCATCCCACGAAACCTGACGGCCAATGCCGCCGGGCACCGGACGCCGGGTCAGCACCGTCACCTCGTCGCCTGCTGCGACAAGAAATCGGCAAAGTTCCCGTCCCAGGACCCCATTGCCCCCGGCGATGACGATCCGGCGCTTCACGGGAGTTCCAGAGTGTTGGCAGCGCGGTGATGGGCGATGCGGCAGCCGCCCTCTTCCGGCGCCGGACACACCCCGGACAGGCAGTACCGGTTCGCCGCAACCCAACGGTACACCGCGTCGGCGATCCGCCGGATTCCAGGCCAGCCGGACATCGCCACCAGCGGACGCAGCCACGGCACGGCGCTGCCCAATTCCTTCCAGGCCTCCACCCCGCCGACCGTGCGGCCGTCCCGGCGGTGCAACTTCATTTCCCGGCGCAATTCGTGCGTAGACACTCCCAACGCGGATCCCACCCAGCCGTCCTGAAGCGGCACGAAGCGGAATCCGCGCCGCCGGAACTGCGGTCCAATCCAGGACACGATGCCCGTACAGATCGGGCAGAATCCGTCGTAGAACACCCATCCCCTCGCCCCGCCCGGAAAATCCGGCGGCGGAATCGTCAGGGGATCCTTCGGTTGCCTCACACTCATGATGATCTCCTTCTATGCCTCCAGTTTGAGCAGCTTGAACGCCTTGTCCCCCAGCCGCGCCAACCGGCTGACCGCAGCCACAGGCCAGAGCTTGAACTGGGCGTACCAGCGGGACGTCGTGTCGAAAAACTCGTGCAGTTCCCGGAGCCGGGCCTCGCTGTAGTCGCTGGTGGCGCGGTCCGCCTCGGCCTCGGCCAGGCATTCCTTGAGCAACGCCAGCGTCGGATCCACCTCCCGCCGCTTGCGCTCCTCCACGATGGTCCGGAACAGGTCCCAAACTTCCTTTTTCGTCTCGAAATGGTCCCGCCGGTCCCCCGGCAAGTGCACCAGCTTCACCAAGCCCCACCCCTGAAGCTCCTTCAGGCTGGTGCTGACGTTGGACCGCGCCACGCCCAACACCTGCTGGATCGCCTCGGCCGGCATCGGGTCTGGCGACAGGAACAGCAGCGCATGCACCTGCGCCACGGTCCGGTTGATCCCCCACCGGGCCCCCATCTCCCCCCAATGCAGCACGAACCTCCGCTCTGGCGCTGTCAGCTCTTTCATACAGTTATTTCTGTCACAACAGAAATAACTGTCAAGTCGGGAAACGCGTGCCCCTGACCGGGCCACACAAACTGCTCCAAGGGAGATGAGAGTTCTGGGCGCTGGTTAATGGTTGGGTACAGGTTGTCCATCCCCGGTGGAGGGAGGGCGGAGCCCGACCGGAACCGGGGATGGACAAAGGGTCTGTGCGTAGGTCGTCGGGCTCAGGTAGCCCAGGCGACTGTGGGGGCGGGGTTGGTTGTATTCCCGCCGATAGTCCCCAATGACCACGCGAGCCTCCGTCAGCGTGTGCAGTTGTTCCCGGTTCAGGCATTCGTCCCGGAAGCGTCCGTGGAAGCTTTCCACCAAGCCATTCTGCCAGGGACTTCCCGGTTCGATGTACAGGGTCTTCACCCCGTTTTCCTTCAGCCACCGTTGCATGAGGGTGGCGATGAACTCCGGCCCATTGTCGCTGCGCAGATAGGCAGGCGCCCCGTGCTCCTGGATGGCCCTCTGCAGCCATTCCAAGACGTCCGGGGCCTTCAGCGCCCGGTCCGCTCTCAGCACGTGGCATTCGCGGGTGTACTCATCCAGGATCGTCAGGATCCGCAAGGCCCCACCCCGCACCGTGGCGTCGGCAATAAAGTCCCACCTCCACACATGCCCGCGGTGGAGCGCTTGCGTCGGTAGGCCCGTTGATTGGCCTCGGCGCACCATCTTGCGGCGCGTCGGTGGCACCCGCAACCCTTCCTCTCGCCGCCACCGTTGCACCAGCCGTTTCCCCACCTTCCAGCCCTCCTGGCGCAGCAGGACGGCGATCGGTCGGTACCCATACCGGGGATGTTTATGGGAAAGCTCCGCCAGCCGCTGGTGCAGCGACCTTTGCTCTTCCGAGGGTCCTCGCCTCCGGTACCGATAGCTGGACCGGGCCAAGCGCAGGATTCGGCAGCCCGCTCGCGCCGAGCACACTCCGCTGCCTTGCAGCCGCTTCACTTCCTCCCGGCGCCCCGCCGGGCTCAGAGCTTTTTTTCGCATACGCCCTCCAAGACGCGGTTCTTCAGCAGCGACTCCGCCAGCATCTTCTTCAACTCAGAGTTCTCCCGCTCCAGGTCCTTCATCCGCTTGGCCTCCTTCACTTCCATCAGCCCAAACTGCTTGCGCCACCGATGGTACGTCGCCTCCGAAATGTTCTTCTCCTGGCACAGCTCCCGGATCGGCTTCCCGCCGTCCACCTCCCGCAGCCTCCGGATCTTCTCTTCCGTACTGTGTCTTTTCCCTTTCATCCTCTGGTCCTTTCTTCGGCCCAGACTCTCACTCCCTCTGGCTCACTTTGGCGAGGTCACGTCAAACGTGTGCCGGTTCATCGCCGCCATAATTTCCTCCACCAGGGCTTGTCCATCTCGTCAAACATCTCCTCGACCCCGCTCATCCCGCGCACGCAAACAAGCTCCGCGCCGTCGGGGCGTCCGATGAGTTGAATCGCGACCCCTATATCGGCAGCCACCCAAATGCTATGCGGCTGTCCGGCCTTCACACTGAAACCGGACATCTGGGGAGCGCCAAATGCCTGCCGCATAAAAGAGTCCATGCTGCCGAAGGACGTATCGGTGACCGATGCCTCAAAACCGTTTCTGTCGCGCTGGACCGTCCATCGCCCTTCCAGCTTCGGCAGCGTGGTGTTGGTATGGGCGCGTCCGCCATACCTGGTGGCCTCGGCGACAAGAAACGCCCCAAGATCCCCCGAACGTGTGCAGCCGGTGAGTCCCAGGGCACATACGAGGGCGATGAGGAAGCGTGTGCGCATGGCCGATGAAGGTCGGGTCACCCCGACCTGCGCCTCCGTCCGCGGGACGCCCGTGCGTCGCGCGCCGCGCGGCCGGTGGCGCCGGGGGACTTAAGTTCCACGCCACCCATGCGGTGCTTGAGTTCGCGGATCTGGTCGCGCAGGAGGGCTGCCTTCTCGAACTCCAGGGCATTGGCCGCCTGCACCATCTCGCCTTCCAATTCCCGCAGCGTCTCCGACAGGTCGAACTGCTCGACGCTCTCGTGCAGGGCCGCAGCGGCGGCTGCGCGGGCGCCGGAGTGGCTGGACAGGCTGGCCTCCACGGCCCGGGTCACCGAGCGCGGGGTGATGCCGTGCTCGCGGTTGTACGCGAGCTGCTTCTCGCGGCGGTAGTTCGACACCGCCAGGAACTTCTCGATGCTCTGGGTTCGGACGTCGGCATAAAGGATCACCTTGCCGTTGAGATGCCGCGCCGCCCGGCCTGCCGTCTGGATCAAGCTCGTCGCGCTGCGCAGGTAGCCCTCCTTGTCGGCGTCCAGGATCGCCACCAGCGAGACCTCGGGAAGGTCCAGTCCCTCACGAAGAAGATTGATGCCCACCAGCACGTCGCATTCCCCGCGGCGCAGGGCGCGCAGGATTTCGACCCGTTCGATGGCGTCAATTTCACTGTGCAGGTAGCGCACGTTCACTCCGAGATCGCGCAGATAGTCGGTCAACTCCTCCGCCGTCCGCTTGGTCAGGGTGGTCACCAGCACGCGTTCTTTCCGATCCACCCGCTGGCGCGCCTCCTCGAGCAGGTCGTCAATCTGTCCCTTCAGGGGCTTGAGCACGACTTCGGGATCCACCAGGCCGGTCGGACGCACGATCTGCTCCGCTACGTTGGAGGAGCCCGCAAAGCCCATTTCCAGCGGACCGGGCGTGGCACTGACGTGAATCGCCTGGCCGATGATCGAGCGAAACTCGTCGAAGTTCAGCGGGCGGTTGTCGAGGGCGCTCGGCAGACGGAATCCGTGCTCCACCAGCACCTTCTTGCGCGCCATGTCTCCGGCGTACATGCCCTGGATCTGCGGCAGCGTGGCGTGCGACTCGTCCACAATCAGGAGGAAATCCGCGGGGAAGAAATCGAGCAGAACCCCCGGACGCGATCCCGGCGGACGCCCGGCGATGTGCCGAGAATAGTTCTCGATTCCGGAACAGAACCCGAGCTCCTGGAGTTGCTCCAGATCGAACTCCGTCCGCATCTTGATCCGCTGCGCCTCCAGGAGCTTGCCCCCGGCCTCGAATGCGGCGATGCGCTCCCCCAATTCCTCCCGGATGCTCAGCAGCGCCCGGTTGATCTTCTCCTGCGGCGTGGCGAACTGCTTGCTGGGAAAGACATTCAGAGCCTCCAACGCCTCGATGGCCTCCCCGGTCAGCGGATCAAACCGAGTGAACCGCTCGATCTGGTCGCCGAAGAACTCGATGCGCACGGCGTCCTCCGCAAACGCCGGCTGCAGCTCCACCACATCCCCGCGCACGCGGAAGCGTCCACGCTCGATCTGCACGTCATTGCGCGAGTATTGCAGGTCCACCAGCCGCGACAGCAACGTGTCGCGCCCGATCTCCTGTCCGACCCGCAGCGGGATCACCATGGACTCATAGTCATTGCGGTCCCCGATGCCATAGATGCAGGACACACTGGCCACCACGATGACATCCCGGCGGGAGAGAAGGCTAGAGAGCGCCGACAGCCGCAACCGCTCGATCTCATCGTTCACCGAGGAGTCCTTCTCGATGAAGGTGTCGGTGCGCGGGATGTAGGCCTCGGGCTGATAGTAATCGAAATAGCTGACGAAGTATTCCACCGCGTTGTTGGGGAAGAAGGACTTGAACTCGGCGTACAACTGGGCAGCCAGCGTCTTGTTGTGCGAGATGATCAGCGTCGGGCGGTTCAAGCGGGCGATGACGTTGGCCATCGTGAAGGTCTTTCCGGAGCCCGTCACCCCCAGCAGCACCTGATGCCTCTCGCCGCGGCGCAGGCCATCGGACAGCTTTTCGATCGCCCCCGGTTGGTCGCCGGCCGGGCGATAGGAGGACACGAGTTGGAAATCCGGCATTGCGGCTCCAGGCTACCGCCACCCCCGCCTTCGCGCGACTTTTCCAAATTCCGCTCAGGCGCGGTCAGGCGCCTCCCGGTTTTGGCGAAGCAGATGAATAGACCCTTTGGCCCTTTGGCCGCTGGACGGCTTGGGAGCGGAAGTAAGGACAGCCACAGGATTGGAACCAGGAAGGCCCCGAGACGCGAAGCGAAGATCCACGGAATCGAAGGTCAAATGGTTGTGGCGCAGCACAGACTGCCAGGTTATTTGGCATGGATTTCGTTAACGATAACTTTTCCCATGATTGGGACGGGACACATGACCTGGCACTCTGTGCTGTCACGTTCCGGAGCCCGTGCCACTAGCAACATGGGATAGGTCCGCCACGACGGGGGAGTTCAGGCGGTCGAGCAGGCCCCTGAGAACAGAGGGGCACACAGAGTGCCAGGTCATTTGTCGAGATTTCCATTAACGATAGTCGCTACTATCGGAATCGAGACTGGATAGATGGCCTGTCCCTCTGTGGCGCCCGCCTCGCCGCACCTCAGCGCCTCCGTGGAGAAAAACGGGGTGGAAAATGTCGTGCCGGATTTTCGGTGGACCGGCACGCTAGGATGCCGACGTGAGATCACTGTTCCGTCCAATCCCGGTCGCCGAACAACTCGAAGCCTGGCGCCGTCGGGATGCCCGTTACGACGGGGCCTTCGTGATTGCCGTCAGCACCACCGGCATTTACTGCCGGCCCTCCTGTCCGTCGCGGCCTTCCGAGGAGCACGTGGCCTTCTTTCCGGACGCCGCGGCAGCGGAACAGGCAGGCTATCGCCCCTGCCGGCGGTGCGCTCCGGATCGGGCGAGCGGCGAGCCTCCAGAAGCGATTGCCCGCCTGCTGCGCCAGGTCAAGGAGTCTCCGGACACCCGGATCTCCGACGCCGACCTCAGGGCGGCCGGACTGACATCGGACACCGTCCGCAGGTGGTTCCTGCGGCACCGGGGCATGACCTTCTCCGCTTGGTGCCGGAGGCTCCGCCTGGGCGCGGCGATGAGCCGATTGGGCGCCGGGGCATCCCTCGACGAGGTCGCTCTGGGCCATGGATTCGATTCGCACAGCGGTTTCCGGTCCGCCTTCCAGCGGTTGTTCGGGGACGCTCCGGGACGCTCCCGTGCGGACGACTGCGTTCACGTGGAGATCCTGCCCACCCCCTTGGGACCGATGCTGGCGGCGGCGGACCGAAGCGCGGTACGGCGTCTGGTGTTTGCCGACCCCGCCGCTCTCGCCGAGTCTTATCGGAAATTGTCCCACGACGCGGACCTGCCGGTGGTGCCGGGATCGAATCCGGTCTTGCGCCAGTTGTCCGGCGAACTGGAGGCGTATTTTGCGGGCCGGCGCCAGACATTCACCGTTCCCTTCAGCGGAGGCGGCACCCCGTTTCAGGAACGCGTGTGGAAGGCGCTGGGGGAAATCCCCTGGGGCGAGACCCGCAGCTACGAGGCCGTCGCCCGCCGTCTGGGAAGTCCCCGTTCCCTCCGCGCCGTCGCCCGGGCCAATGCCGCCAATCCGCTCTATCTCCTCATTCCCTGCCACCGCGTGATCGGCAAGGACGGCCGGTTGGCCGGGTACGCCGGCGGCCTGTGGAGGAAGGACCGCCTGCTGGCGTTGGAACAATCGGCCGTCCATCCCGCGGACCCGGGGCTTGCCGCATTGCCGGCTTCCCGGTGAGATGGGGCCTGAGCGGCTCCTCCATGAATATCGCCCACTCCGACGCCCTGGTCTTCTTTGGAGCCACGGGCGATCTGGCTTACAAAAAGATCTTCCCGTCGCTGCAGGCCATGCTGAAGCGTGGGCATCTGAATGTCCCGGTCATCGGGGTTGCCAAGGCCGGATGGAACCTCGAACAACTCAAGGCCCGAGCCCGGGATAGCCTCGAAAAGCACGGAGGGCTGGATCCGGACGCTTTTGCCAAGCTCTGCGACTTGCTGCGGTACGTGGATGGCGATTATGCGGATGCCTCGACGTTTCAGGCGCTCAAGCAGGCCCTGGGCGACGCGCAGGCGCCGGCTCATTATCTCGCCATTCCACCCCTGCTCTTTGGCACGGTGGTCGAGCAACTCGCCGCCGCCGGATGCGCGGGTCCCGGAGCGCGGGTGGTCGTGGAGAAACCGTTTGGCACCGACCTCCCCTCCGCCCAGCGGCTGAACCGCATTCTCCTCGCCACCTTCGACGAATCCAGAATCTTCCGGATTGACCATTACCTGGGGAAACGTCCGGTGCACAACCTGCAGTTCTACCGCTTTGCGAATGCGTTCCCGGAATCGTACTGGAACCGCGAGCACGTGGAGAGCGTGCAGGTCACCATGGCGGAGGATTTCGGGGTTCAGGGTCGGGGCCGGTTCTACGACCAGACCGGCACCATCCGCGACGTGATGCAGAACCACCTGTTCCAGTTGGTGGCCAACATCGCCATGGAACCCCCGCCCCGGCTGGACCCGGAATCCGTCCGCGACGAGAAGGTCAAGGTGCTCAAGGCGATTCCCCCGCTCACGCCACGGAATGTCATTCGCGGCCAATTTCAGGGGTATCGCGACGAACCGGGCGTGGCCCCCGGCTCGACGGTGGAGACGTTTGCTGCGCTCCGGCTGGAAATAGATTCGTGGCGCTGGAAGGGCGTGCCGTTCTACCTCCGGGCGGGAAAGAATCTTCCGGTGACCTGCACGGAGGTCCTCATCCGCATGCGCAAGCCGCCGACGATGTACGAAGGATACGACCTGAAGCGGAATTACCTGCGCCTCCGGATCAGTCCCGACGTCGCAATCGCCATCGGGATCAATGTGATGGCCGTCTCGGACGCCGCCGCCGGAGGCATCAACGAGATGATTGCCAACCAGCATCCGGAGGCCGGCGAAATGGATGCCTACGAACGTGTGCTCGGCGACGCCATGGCCGGGGATCCCACGTTGTTCGCTCGGGAAGACTATGTCGAAGAGGCGTGGCGCATCGTGGATCCGGTGCTCCAGGAGGGCACTCCCATCCACGAGTATGCTCCGCAAACCTGGGGACCGAGTCCGGCCGATCCCCTCGTTGTGCCTCCCGGGGGTTGGTGGAATCCTGAGCTGAAGCCATGAATCCACCGCTCGACACCTGGGTCCTCGCCGATGCCGACGCCGTTGCGCGTGCCGCCGCTGCACTGATCGCCTCCGAAGCGCGCGCCGCCGCGGCCGAGCGTGGCCGCTTCGTGATGGCGGTGAGCGGCGGCCGCACGCCCTGGCAGATGCTCCGGGCGCTGGCTTCGGAAAGTGTTCCGTGGGACGCCGTTCACATTGTGCAGGTGGACGAACGGGTCGCGCCCGCGGGCGATCCGGACCGCAATCTGACCCACCTTCGCGAAAGCCTGTTGTCGCACGCGCCGCTGCCCGAATCCCGAATCCACGCCATGCCGGTGGAAGATGCCGACCTCGAAGCCGCCGCTCAAGCTTACGGCCGGATCCTCGAAGTCGTCGCCGGAAACCCTCCGACCCTGGACCTGGTGCATCTGGGCCTGGGCGCCGACGGCCACACGGCATCGCTGGTTCCGGGCGATCCGTCCCTTCAGGTGGCGGATCGTGACGTCGCGGTGACCGGCCTGTATCAGAAGCGCCGCCGCATGACCCTGACCTATCCCGTGATCAACCGCGCGCGCCGCATCCTGTGGATCGCCACCGGTGCGGAGAAAGCGGAGATGCTTGGCCGGCTCCAGGCCGGAGATCGTTCGATTCCGGCGGGCGGCATACGCCGGGATGTCGCGCTGGTGCTCGCCGATGCGGCAGCGGCGCGACGAAATGCCTAGCAGCTCCCTTCCAGTCATGAAAATCGGCATCGCCACCGACCACGGCGGATTTGTCCTCAAGGAGGAGATCCTGTCCCGCCTCCGCTCCTCCGGCCATGAAATCACGGACTTCGGTGCCCACGGACTCGATCCCGCCGATGACTATCCCGATTTCGTCGTTCCCCTGGCCAAGGCGGTCGTTTCCGGAGCGGTTGAACGAGGCGTTGCCATTTGCGGCAGCGGGGTGGGTGCCGCGGTCTGCGCGAACAAGGTGTCCGGAGCGCGGGCCTGCCTGATCCACGATCACTTCTCCGCCCGGCAAGGGGTGGAGGACGATGACATGAACATCCTGTGCATGGGCGGACGCACGGTGGGGCCGGAGGTCGCCTGGGATCTTGTAGAAACTTTCCTGCGCTCTCGATTCACCGGAGCTGAGCGCCACCGGCGGCGGTTGGCAAAAGTGGGGGCGCTGGAAGCTGCGCCTTGACGGAACCGAATCATCCGTTGCAGCACCCGAGGTCCTGCCCTAGCGTCGCGCGGTCTTGGAAGGGTGGAGCATCGCTGGCGGCGCAAGCCGCTGGAGGAAAGTCCGAACTCCTCAGGGCGCGGGGCCGTGGAAACCGGTCACGACCGGCGCAAGCCGGGGACGACCGGCATGACCGCGGGCGTTCGGAGCGAAAGCTTCGGGCGACAGACAGTGCCACAGAAAACAAACCGCCCTGGCCGCGAGGCTGGGGCAAGGGTGAAAAGGCGGGGTAAGAGCCCACCGCCCGCCGCGCAAGCGTCGGGGCACGGAAAACCTCCCCGGGAGCAAGGCCAAATAGGGAACCCTGGCGCGGCCCGCGCCGGTGCTGCGAAAGCAGCCGGGTTCCGGGTACCGGCCGCCGAGATGAATGATGCTCGCCCGCCCCGCAAGGGACGGTGACAGAATTCGGCTTACAGCCCTTCCAAGACTCCTTTAGCGTCCCAGACCTCCCCGTCGTCAGATCACGGACGCCGGCCTGATACGTTTAAGCAAACCCACAATGAGGCCACTTGAGGCTACAAACACTTTGACTCCGCGGCCACTTGAGGCCACATTCAAGTCATGAAGAAGAACAAGACGCCCTTTCGCTATCCCGAAACAACTCTGGCAGCCGACGAGCTTCACGATGCCCCACTCGCCGAACCACCGTCCATGTCCGTCAATGTGCGCTCCGCCAAAGACCAACTCTCCAGCTTGCTCGATGAGGCCGCTCTCGGAAATGAAGTCATCATCACCAGCGATGGGCTGCCCAAGGCCCGGCTCGTGGCCGTTCGCCAACGCCGGAAGGCCTTTCGAGTGGATTGGGCGTGGCTGCGCTCACAGCCGCTCTCTGGCGGCCCCACGGCCGAGGCGCTCATCCGGGCAGACCGGGATGGCCGCGATTAACCGGCGCTACGACGGAGACCAGGGAACTCATGTATCTTGATTCCTGCATCCTTGTGAAGCTGCTGGTGCGCGAGGCCGACACCGAGTTTTACGGCCGACTAACCGACGGGCAGCCCGTGGCTTCGTCCATGCTGGCCTACACCGAGGTCTGGACGGCACTGATGGCCAAGGAACGCCACCAGGCCATTGCTCCGGAACTCCGCCGCCAAGCCTGGCGTCGCTTTGAGCGGCTTTTTCTCGAGGACATTTTCGATCTGGCCTCGATCTCAGATGCCATTTGTCGCCGGGCGAATTGGATCGTCGAGCGGGTGCATCCGCAGGTGCCACTGCGCTCCCTCGATGCGCTGCACCTCGCCACGGCCGACCAGCTTCAGGATTGGCCGCTCGTCACCAACGACCGCCGCATGCGCGACGCGGCAGTGCTGATGGGGTATCCGTTATCCGAACTGCCGCCCCTTCCCGCTGCGTGAGCGAACCGGAGCAGCGGGCCTCAAGCCAGAGACTCAAAGGTCGCAAAGGAATGCACCTTTTTCCTGAGTCCGGCGGCCCATGCCCACGAAATTCCGCCATTGCGGCTGCGACTTCGCCGCGCTGCGTCATCGCGGCGGGAACTCGAACTCCACCTTTCCCTGCTCTCCCAGGATCAGGTGGGCCGGAAACGGTTTGCCGGATTTGCTGACAAACTGGGTCAGCAGGTCCGAACGGCCGTTGGACAGCAGCTTGGCCACCTGCTCCGCAGAGATCGGCTGCTGGAGGATCTCCTTGCCGACATGAAAGGGGCAGCGCCGGGTGTCCGCCTGGCTGCGCTCGCAGACGAACCGGTCGGGGGCCTCAAAGACCTGCCCCCCGCACTTCGGGCAAACCCCAAGCGAGGTCTGTCCAGTGAAGTCGAGTTTCGATGCCGGAGGCGCACCGGGATCCTTCGAACCGCGGCCGCCGCGGGCGGACCCTTTGCGTTCCCGCGGGGCAAACTCAAAGCCCACCTTGCCGTCGGCATACTTCAGATACGCCTCGAACTTTCGCCCGGTCTTCTTGGACACGAAGCCCTTCAGGAGGTCGGTTTTTCCCTCAGACAGCAATTTCGCGATCTGCACGCGATCCACCGGCTGCTGCAGGATGATGCTGCCGGTTTTGAAGTCGCAGGTGCGCTCCGCGTTCACCGCCTTTTCGCAGACGTAGTTCATCCCGTTCTCGAACACCCGACCCCCGCACTTCGGACACCGCCCCACCGGCTCCTTGCCGGTGAAATCCACCGCCTCGCCGGACTCCTTCTTGTCATCGTCGCCGAAGTCGAACTTCGCCTCGAACTCCGGCGTGAGCTTCACAATGGCTGCGAAGGGAAAGCCCTGCTTGCTGCGAAACCCCTGGAGCGGTCCCACCTGTCGGTCGCGAATGAGCGCCTCGATCTCCGCGGGCTCGAACTGGCGTCCCGCCGCGATCTTCCACAGCGCGAAGTCGCAGCGCTGGCACTGAAACTTCTTGTAGGTCTCGTGCACCTCGCCGCCGCATTTCGGACAGGGCGTCTTCAGCACGCCGAAATCGCCGGGAATGGTGTCGTGCTCGTACTGCTTGGCCTTGCCGACGATGGACTCGGTAAGCCGGCGGATCTCCGCCATGAAATCCTCGCGCCGGAGCTGGTTTCGCTCCATCTGCTTGAGCTGGTACTCCCAATTGCCCGTCATCTCCGGCTTGGTCAGCGTTTCGACCCCCAGCCCGGTCAGCAGCGTGATGAGGGAGAAGGCCTTGGCGGTGGGCACCAGTTCCCGCTGCTGCCGCAGCAGGTACTGCTCGGTGATCAACCCCTCGATGATCGCCGCCCGGGTCGCCGGGGTTCCCAGTCCGCGCTCGCTCATCGCTTCGCGCAGTTCTTCGTCGTCCACCAGCTTTCCAGCGCCTTCCATCGCCGACAGCAGGGTGGCCTCCGTATAACGCGCCGGGGGCTTGGTGACGCTGGCCCGCACCTCGATATCCGAGGTCTCCACCTGTTCGCCCTGCTGCACTGGCACCAGCGTCGGCGATTCGTCGGAATCGGCCTCCTTGCCATACACCTCCAGCCAGCCTGGCTTCACCAGCACTTTGCCCGTGCTCTTGAACGGCTCCCCCTCCACCCGGGTTATTCGCACCGTCTCCAGAAATTCGGCCGGCGGATAAAACACGGCCAGAAATCGCTTGGTCACCAGGTCGTACAGCTTCTGTTCGGGCTCACTCAGCCCCTTGGGCGCCAGTCCGGTCGGAATGATGGCGAAATGATCGCTGACCTTGGCGTTGTTGAAGATGCGTTTGTTGGGCCGGACCCAGCCTTCGGCCAGGATCTTTCCGGCAAACGGCGCATAGAGCGTGTCCCCCAGCGAACCCAGAGTCTGCTTTACCGTGGGCAGATAGTCCTCGGGCAGGGCGCGGGAATCCGTCCGGGGATAAGTCAGCACCTTGTGCTTTTCGTAAAGCGCCTGGGCCAGGGCCAGGGTATTCTTCGCGCTGAATCCGAAGCGTCCGTTGGCCTCGCGCTGCAGCGAGGTGAGATCGTAGAGCAACGGCGAGAGCGATGTGCTGGGCTTGCTCTCCTCGGTCACCACCCCCGTCCGGCCCAAACACCGCTCCCGAATGCCCTCCGCCTTGGTCCGGTCCCAGATGCGCTCGGGCTTCTGGTCCGGATCCTTGTCGTCACCCTTGATGAATTTCTCGTCGAACCACCGCCCCAGGTACGGCCCGCGCGCGCCCTCGAAGGTGGCCAGCACCTCCCAGTAGTCCCGCGGCACAAACCGGCGGATCTTTGCCTCCCGCTCCACCACGATGGCGAGCGTCGGCGTCTGCACCCGCCCCACGGTGGTCAGGTGGAAACCGCCGGTCTTGGAATTGAACGCCGTCATGGCCCGCGTGCCGTTGATGCCCACCAGCCAGTCGGCCTCCGACCGGCAGATCGAGGCATCGGCCAGCGGACGCATCTGCACATCGCTGCGCAGGTGTTTGAATCCGTCCCGGATCGCCGCCGGCGTCATGGATTGCAGCCAGAGCCGCTGGATCGGCTGTCGCGCCTTGGTGTAGGCGACGATGTTGCGGAAGATGAGCTCCCCTTCCCGTCCGGCATCGCAGGCGTTGATCAGGGTGGTGACGTCCTTTCGCTTGATCAGGCGGGCCACCACCTTGAGGCGACTTTCGCTCTTCTCAATGGGCTTGAGGGCGAAGCGCGGCGGGAGGTGAGGCAGCGAGCCGAAGGACCATTTCCCCTTGTGGATTTCGAATTCCTCCGGAACCGCCAGCTCCAGCAAATGGCCCACAGCGGACGACACCACGTACTCGTCGCCCTCAAAAAATTCGCCCGACTTGTCCTTCGCCAGTCCGCCCAGTGCCTTGGCAATATCCGAGGCCACAGAGGGCTTCTCGGCAATGATCAGGGACTTACCCATTGTCGTGAGTGTGCGGACGTGTAGCCGCCCGATTTCGACGGGAGCAAGCCTTGTTTTTAAGTATCTCTTGAGGATCTGTCGCCTGGAAAATGCGATAACCAGCTTTCCATCAACAAGATAGCCATATGAGCAGCCCCGCAGTCCGATGGAAGCGGAGACGTGCGGTCACACATTGAACTTGAACAGCATCACATCGCCGTCCTTCACCACATACTCCTTGCCCTCCATCCGATAGAGCCCCTTCTCCCGGGCGGCCGCCACCGAACCGCAGGCGACCAGATCGGCATAGGCCACCGTCTCGGCCTTGATGAAGCCGCGTTCGAAGTCGGTGTGGATGACGCCGGCTGCCTTGGGGGCGGTATCCCCGGAATGAATGGTCCAGGCGCGCACTTCCTTCTCGCCGGCGGTGAAATAGGTGCGCAGGCCAAGCAGATGATAGGTGGCCCGGATCAGCGCGCCGACGCCCGATTCCTTGACTCCCAGCTCGGTCAGAAATGCGGCGGCCTCCTCCGGCGACAGATCCACCAGATCGCTCTCGATCTGCGCCGAGATCACCACCGCTTCGCAGGCCAGGTGATTCCGGGCGTAGTCCCGGACCTTCTGCACATGGGCACTCTGGTCGGCGGCGGCCAGATCGCTTTCCCGGACGTTGCATGCGAAAATCGTGGGCTTGTCCGTCATCAGCCAGAATCCGCGCGAGACGGCGCGTTCCTCCGGACTGAGTTCCAGCGTCAGGGCCGGACGCCCCCCGTCGAGATGCGGCTGCAGCTTTTGCAGGACCCCCTGCTCCGCCAGCGCGGTCTTGTCGCCGCGCTTGGCATCCTTGGACACGCGCTCCAGCCGTTTGTTGACGCTTTCCAGGTCGGCGAGGACCAGTTCGGTGGTGATGGTTTCGATGTCCCGGACCGGATCCACCGAGCCCGCCACGTGATGGATATCGGCATCCTCGAAGCAGCGGACCACCTGAACGATGGCATCCACCTCGCGGATGTGGCTGAGGAACTTATTGCCCAACCCTTCCCCGGCGCTGGCGCCCTTCACCAATCCCGCGATGTCCACGAACTCGATCGCTGCGGGAATCACCACCCCGGTCTTGGCGATCTTCTGGAGGACCGCCAACCGCTCGTCCGGCACCGTCACCACACCGACATTCGGATCAATGGTGCAAAACGGGTAGTTGGCCGCCTGCGCCTTCCGGGTGCGGGTCACGGCGTTGAACAATGTGGACTTCCCCACGTTGGGCAGTCCGACGATGCCGGCTTTGAGCATATCGAGCCGCGGAGAATGGCTGCCGAGAGAACCCTGGCAAGGTGGAACGGGAGCACAGGCGTCCCGCGTGGGATCCCGGTGTCCCCGCCGAGCCCTTCGCGAACTGTTCTCCTTCCCACGCCGCATTCGCGGCGACGCCGGAGACCGAAATTCAGTGCATGAAGCATCGGACGGGGCGCCGGGTTCCGCACGCCAGAGGCCTGCGCTCCCCTCCAAAATCCGAGACGCGCCCATTCCTCCCGGGACCCGCAGCCCCTGCTTGCGCTCTGCACCGGCCTTTCTAACGTGGCCCGATGAGCGACGCGTTTCCCCCGCCTTCCCCAGACGCCCCCCCCCAATCCCTCCCTCCCATTCTGGGTCCGGCCCGGCCGCGAAAGTCACGAACCCCTTGGATCGCCCTGGGAGTGATGGTCGCCCTCGGGGGATTCGTGATCCTCCTGGCGATCGTCGGGCTCGGCGCGTGGTGGAGCGAATCTGCGCTGGGTCGAACGATGGGATCCGGACGCCGGGGCGCCAACGAACTGGTGGAGGTCGTGCTGGAACGCCACCGGTCGCCGCACAAGATCGCCGTGGTTCCGGTGCAGGGAGTCATCCGCTCCGGCGGTGGGGAGGCGATCCCTGGGGCGATTCGCGACCAGTTGGAACGGATCGCCCGGGACTCCGCGATCCGGGCGGTGGTCCTGCGGGTAGATTCCCCCGGAGGAGAGGTGCTGGCCAGCGACGAGATCCACAATGCGCTCCAGCATTTTCAGACCAACCGCGGCATTCCTGTCGTCGCCTGCATGGGGTCGTTGGCGGCCTCCGGGGGCTACTACGTGAGCGCTCCCTGCCGCTGGATCGTCGCCCATCCGCTCACCCTCACCGGGAGCATCGGTGTGCTCTTCCATGGGTACAATTACCGCGGTCTGATGGACAAGATCGGGATCCGACCCGATATCGTGAAAAGCGGAAAGCTGAAGGACATGTTCAGCGGCCAACTGCGGCCTGAGGAGGAACTGCCCGAGGAAAAGGCCATTCTGCGGGAGCTGGTTTCCGAGAGCTTTCAGCGCTTCAAACAGGTGGTTCGAGACGGGCGGGATTGGGCGTATCGTCAGAACGCCGGCAACTCCGACGACACGGGCCGGGCGCTCGCCAGGAACTGGGAGGAATTCGCGGATGGGCGCATCCTCTCCGGCAATCAGGCCTTCGATCTCGGCCTGGTGGACGAACTCGGCGGCCTGGACACCGCCGTGGCGCGGGCGCGCTCCCTGGCGGGAATCTCCCGGGCCACGGTCGTTTCGTTTCAATCGCCCCCGCGCTTTGGCGACCTCTTTCCGTTCCCATTTCTGGGCGTCTCCGCCCGCGAGCCCGTCTCGGTCCGCCTGGAAGGCCTTCCCTCAATGCCGCCACTTCCCGAGGGACGCCTGCTTTACCTGTCTCCGCTCCACGCCCCGTGAGCACGCCGCGGGCGCGGTCAAGATAACATTGCTCACATCCGGCGACGTTTCCTCCTTCCGCGTTTGACCGCCATCCCAATCCGCCGCCAAATCGCCCCGGCACTCCCGATGAAGTCCGCAAACCTTCTCCACATCGCCGACAGCGAGCGTGATGCCGACATGCGCTACGCGATCGGGGTGCCGGTTTCGGATCCCTTCATTTTCCTTCGATGCGACGGGCGTTCCATCGCGGTGCTGAACGATCTCGAAGTGGACCGGGCGCGGATGCACGGGCAGGTGGACCGCGTCCTGCCGATGTCCCGGTACCTGCGCGCGGCGCGGAACCGGGGCACCAAGTCCCCCAGCCTCGCCGACGCGGCCGTGGCACTGTGCCGGGAAGCAAAGGTGAAGAAGGTGACGGTGCCGTTCACGTTTCCGGTGGGCGTCGCGCGGCAGCTCCGGAAGCACGGCCTCCGCGTCAAGGTGCGCGACGGCTGGTTCCTCCCCGAACGGGAATTCAAAACCGCGGCCGAGGTAAAGATGATCTCCGCGGTGCTCATGATGGCCGAGGTCGGATTGGCCGAGGGCATCCACGCCCTGAAGCGCGCCAAGATCGGACGGGACCGCCGCCTGATCTTTCAGGGCGTGCCGCTCACCTGCGAAAAGCTCCGCTCCGTCATCGAAACGGCGGTGCTTCAGGCCGGCGGCGTCGCGACCAACACCATTGTTGCCCAGGGCGCCCAGTCCTGCGACCCCCACGAGCGCGGCCACGGCCCGCTCCTGGCCCACCTGCCGCTGGTGATGGACATCTTCCCCCGTTCCGCCCGCACCGGATACTACGGGGACATCAGCCGCACGGTGGTTCGCGGACGCGCCAGCGAGGCGGTGCGCAAGCAGTACGCCACGGTGGCCCGAGGCCAGACGATCGCTTTCGACCTAGTCCGCGACGGGGTAGCCGGAGCCCAGGTTCACGCCGCCGTGGAACGATTTTTCCGATCCGAAGGGTATCGAACCGGCCGCCGACGGGGGCATCCGGTGGGATTCTTCCACGGCACCGGACACGGGCTCGGGCTGGAAATCCACGAATATCCGAAGGCGAACCGCACTTCGGAATGTGTCCTTCGGGCCGGGCATGTCGTCACCATCGAGCCCGGGCTCTATTATCCGGAAACCGGCGGAGTGCGGCTGGAGGATGTCGTTCTCGTCACGACCGGTGAACCGCAGAACCTGACGCAATTCGAGAAGGTGCTGGAAATCTGACGTTGGAAACGGCCGCCGGACCGTCGAATTGCGATCCTCTGGAATTGGGTTCATCCTTCGCGGAAAAAGGAATCAACGCATGCCAATCGGAATATCCCTGATGTCGCCCGTTGAATGGATACTGCTGGGCTTTGGAATGGTGGTCGCCCTGTGGGCGCAATTCAAATTGCGGGGAGCCTACGCGCGCTACTCGCAGATCGGGACGCAGCTCCACGTCAGCGGTGCTCAGGCTGCCCGTGACATCCTGGACCGGAACGGACTGCAGCAGGTGGAAATCCACGAGGTTCCCGGCGAGCTCTCCGACCATTACGACCCGTCGCGGCGGGCGGTGTTCCTGTCCTCCGACATCTTTCACGGCACCAGCATCGCCTCGGTGGCAGTCGCGGCGCATGAGGTCGGACATGCCATCCAGCATCAGCAGGCCTATGGGCCGCTTGGGCTGCGGATGGCTCTGGTGCCCATCACGGGATTCGCAAGCCAGGCTGCAATGTTCCTGATTCTGGGCGGCCTGATCCTCGGCAACCTGCCCATCTCCTCCACGCTGCTGTGGATTGGCGTGGGCTGCTACGCCATTCTGGCCTTCCTCCAGTTGGTGACCCTTCCGGTGGAGTACGACGCCTCGGCCCGGGCCAGGGTTCAATTGGCTCAGATCGGGCTGGTCACCCGGGAGGAACTCCCCGGTGTGGAGCGAATGCTGGGCGCCGCCGCCCTCACCTATGTGGCGGCCATGCTCTCGGCCCTCACCACATTGCTACGGCTCATTCTGATCGCCCGGTCTCGGGACCACGACGACTGACGCGCCTGACGCGCGACGTACCGCGATCACAGACCGCCGCGGGGGTTGAGCGGGTGCTCCCGGCCGCCTTCCGGATTTCCGCGCCGCCCCGTCCCATTGCCGCTGCGGTCCCCCGGCTTGGGCCCCTTCCGCAGTCGCTCCTGCAGAGCGGCGTCAAAACGAACCCGCTGCTGCGGGTCCAGCTCAGAACGGATCCGCTCCTGTAACCGCTCGATCTCCACCCGCGCGCCCGGAGCGACAGGCGCCCATAAGGCGCGCAACGATTCCTGACCGGTTTTCAGGTGCTCCTCAATTCGCTGGCGCTGCTCCGGGCTGAGATCAAGATCCCGCTGGGCGCGTCTTAACAGCTCGGTGCGGCTCCAGACCATGGGCGGCAGTTCTCCGCGGCGCTCCTCAGCGCGTCGAGCCGACATGCGGGCTCCCAACCGCGACGCCACCGCCCCAGAGACGAATCCGGCTCCAAAAAGGACCAAGGCCGCCAGCGCCAACTGGAGCGAGCGATTCATCGGCGAAAAAGAGAGGATTCGGTCACCAAAATCCGTCCTCTGGCGCCGCCGACGCCAGGAGGGTCTCCTCAAGCGCGGGAGCGGACAACTGGTCGGTCGCCGTGAGGCCGGCCGGCCCGGGAACCACGCGATCCACCCCGACCATGACCGCCGCCGCGGCCATCGCCGCCATGGCGGACTTCCACAAGCCGCGGATCCAGTCCACCGCCGCCTCAGGACGCTTCTCCGCCGCGGCGCGAATGCGCGCCATCACCCGCTGCTCGAAGGCGTAGGGAACGGCATCGGAGGGAGGATGCCGTCGTCCCGCCTCCAGCAAGGCTTGCTCCAGTCGGGCCAGGTGGCCCAGGTGGCCCATGTGGCCCATGTGGCGGGGCTTGTTAACCTTCATAACGCACGCTGGTTTCGACGCCCTGATGATCCCACCGGTTACAGAAACTTGTCCCGGGCCATCCGCACAATCAGACGCCGCATCTCCGCCCGGGCCCGGAATGCCCGGACCTTCACCAGGGAGATGGACCAGCCCGTCAGATCGGAAATCTCCTTCACGGAACGCTCCTCCAGTTCGAGCAGTGTGATGATCAGCCGGTTGGCCGGCGACATCTGCTCCAGCACCTGCGACACCAGAATCCGCGCGGCGGCGGCCGCGTCCGAGGCGCCCTCCGGCGCGGCGGCATGCCGTTCCAGCCAGTCGGTCTCCTCGGGGGCGGTTTCCGTGACCGTCTGCTCACGGTTGCGTTGATGTCCCCGCAGGAAGTCGTAGCAGGTCCGGACCGCCAGCCGCATCAGCCAATGCTCGAACGGTGCGTCACCGCGCCAGGTGCCGAGCTTCGAATACGCCTTGAGAAAGATCTCCTGGACCACATCCTCGACCTCATCCTCCCGCCGGGCATAACGCCGGGCGGTGGCGAACAGGCGGGGTTGATAGCGGCGGACTAATTCTTCGAATGCGGAGGAATCGCCGCTCCGGGTAGCCGCCACCAAGTCCGCATCGGAGGGAGAATCGGTCACGGGAAGCAGCGGTTGCCGGGTGGCGACGACTGTGACAGCGGCTATTCGCCTCCGCGTTCCACCATCCGCCGGTAGGCCTGAACACCGTCCACAATGGCCTCCGCCATCCGGTTGCGCTCCGTGTCACTGAAAATCTTGGTGGCATCCTCGCGATTGTCCATGAATCCCCCCTCGATATACACCGCCGGCATCTGGGTATCCCTCAACTCGACAAAATTTGCCCGCTTCACCCCCCGGTCGGCAAACCCCATCGAGTTCAGCATCATCTGGTGGATGTGATAGGCCAGCAGGATGTTCTCTCGATCCTGGCGATTCCCGCGTTGCGGTCCGGTGCTGCGGCCCCCATGGGTGGAGCGCCCGTTGTGCAGGGTCAGCGTAAAGGTCTCCACGCCCTGCGCGGTCCCGGACGCCGTCGGCGTCCCGTTGAAGTGGAGCGCGAGGTACAGGTCGGCCTTTGCCCGGTTGGCCCGGGCCGGGCGCTCTTCCAGCGGAATGAATTCATCCCGCTCGCGAATCTGCACCACCTCAAAGCCAGCCGCCCGGAGCCGGCGTTCGACCTCGCGCGCGAGGCGGAGGGTGTACACTTTCTCCTGCCGCTCACCCTCCAGATTGCCGGGATCTTTGCCCCCGTGCCCGGCGCTCAGCGCAATGCGCCGGATGCGTTTGCCCGCCGGCAGTTTGACGGGCTTCATCAACGGATTGATGACAGTCTTCATGTCGTGGGCGGACACGTAGGGACGGTTCCCATAGCGCGCCATCGGCCACTCCAGCCAAACGAGGACGCCGTTATAGTCGAAGCGGGCCGTGTCGGTCTTGAACCCCATCCGCGCCCAGCGATTGGTAAGCTGCAATTCGCCCGTCTGCGAATTCCAACGGCTTTGGAAGCCCTGTTTTGCGGCCCAGGCGAGCAGATCCACCTGGAGTCGCCCGTTGATCTCCCGGTATCCGGAGACGTCCGCACGTCCGTCCAGAGGCCCGCCCGCGACAAACCCGATGCAGAGGAGCCACAACCAGGCGAGCACGGAGATCCGTGGGCGCCGCGCTCCAGCCTGCGGCGCCCGCTGCAAGACCTCCGACGCTGCGATGCGCCCCGGCGCCGTCACTTGGACCCGAAGCAGTGCAGATGATTGGCGGTCCTCACCAGCACCGCCCCCGGAATGGGAACCACCGACGAACGGACCGGCCCCTCATCCAGTTCCAGCCGGCTCAGCACCTTGAACTCATCGCCGGCGGACAGCACGAAGGCGGAGCCTTGCTCGCTGACAAGATAGATTTTCCCGTCAGAACCGGACGGAGAACTCCAAATCGGATCACTGCCTTCCAGCTTTCCCGACCAAACGGTCGTGCCGGTCTTGGGATCCAGCCGTGTCAGCACCCGCTTGCCTCCATCGAGCACAAACAGCTTGCCGTCGAGGATCAATGGCGTCGCCCAGTCCGTGGGAGCATCGCGAAACTCCCATGCCCGATGCGTGGAGGTCACATTGCCCTGGCCGCCGTCGCGGAACGCGACCACCGGCTGGCCCTTGGGACCGCTGGCGTAGATCAATCCGTCGGCCGCCACCGGACTGGTCACAATCCGGTACCAATCATCCCGCTTGTCGTAGAGCCGGGCCCGCCAGAGTTCCGATCCGTCCTTGGGCCGATGTCCGCTCACATGGTCCCCGCCCACCACCAGGATCTCGGTGCCGTTCGCTCCGCGATACGGGATCGGAGTGGCGTAGCTTTCGTGACTCTCCTTGGTGGAATCCGTGCTCCGGGCGGCCTTCCACAGCGTCTTTCCAGTCGCCGGGTCGAGGCTGAGAAGAAAGGACTCCCGCTGCGGCTTGCCGTCGTACAGCGGATAATCCGACGGCATTTCGTCCCGCTGAAGCACGGGAATGATGAGCTGGCCGTCATGCAGGAGCGGACTGGCCCCATAGATCCACATGATCGCGAAACGGCCGTAGTCCTTGTAGAGCGCGCGCTTCCAAAGCTCATTGCCTTCCAGATCAAACGCCGCCAAATCCCCGGTGCCAAAGAAGGCATAGACCCGCTGGCCGTCGGTGATCGGCGACGGCGCGGCCATGTTGTTGCGCCCTTTTTCCTTGTCGCCGACCGCCACCGTCCGCGACCACCGTACCGCGCCTGTCTTCGCGTCGAGGCACAACAAGTTGAGATTCTTGGCCTCGTCGGGACTGGTCAAAAAGATGCGGTCCCCGGAAACCACCGGGGTGGATCCCGCCGGCGCCGGAAGCGGAGCCGACCAGCGCATCTGCTCCCGGTTCAACTCTGAAGGCAGTGGTGCGATGGCCGCCGACCCGTTGAAGTTCGGCCCCCGCCACTGGGTCCAGTCCATGGGAGCCGCCGCAGCGGCCCACAACGCGCCCGCCGAGAGGATCAACATCAGGGATTTCATCGGTCACAGATTCCTAGCCCGCCCTTGGCCCCGGCGACCAGTCCGGAATTCAATTTCGACGGCCGCGAACGAGGTTGAACCTGGGTTGGCATCCGTTGGCAAATCTTGTCGGGCATCATGGCGTTCTCCCCACCCGCGTACGGATGGAGTGCAACCCGAACTGGAACTGTCTCCGACGGCTGCTCGGACACGCCGGGATCGGGCATCGGGCTGTGTCTCAAGCCGCTGGAGTTCCGCCGTCCGCGGCAAGGGGGTGCCTGCTGGCTGGGTGTACCGGTGGATCGCGCCGGAGAGCGAGTGGCGGCCGTCAGATCGCGAAATCCAACGGGAGATTCGGGAAGCTCCGCAGGTTGCGGGCCCGGCTGACCAGGTCCGCCACCGTGGTGGTCTCCAGGATGGTGGCGATGGCGTCCCGAACTTCCTTCATCACCGAGCGGATCGGGCAGATGGATTCATCCGGACACGAGCACTTCGCGTAAAACCGCTCCGAGACACAGCTCACCGGGGCCAAGGCGCCTTCGAGATGGCGAATCACCCGGGCCAGAGGAATCTGCTCCGGAGGCAGCGCCAGCCGATATCCCCCGGCAACGCCCCGCCGGCTTTCCACGATGCCGCCCGTCTTCAAATCGTTCAGGATCTGCTCCAAAAACCGTTTGGGAATGTTCTGCTCTTCCGAAACCGCCTGAATCCGCACCACCTCGCCGCCATCGTAATGCGCCCCCAGCACCGTCAACGCGCGCAGCGCATACTCCCCACGAACCGACAGCTTCATCGTGGTCAGGATGTGTAATCTCGATAGCGTTGATCAAGTTTATCTCTATTGAAAAAATTCGCGGTTTCCCTCAGTTTGAATCCGTATTTTCTGTAGTGAAATGGAAAACAAATAAAACTCTATTGACTTTGTGTAGTTTAATCAAATACTCGGCCCGGCTGTGGCGAGGTTTGTGGGTGTTTGGCGATGCCCGAGTCCGAATCCCGCAGCCATGCTGAGAAAACGAATGGACATCATGACGCCTTTCCTCCGAAGCCCCGTGCGGGCCCGCCGTTGGTTCGCAGCGGTCGCGCTGGTGCTCGCCGCGGGCCTCCAAGGCGCCGAAGTGCAGCTGCTCAACGTCTCCTACGACCCGACCCGCGAGCTGTATGCCGAGATCAATCCCGCCTTTGCTGGGCAGTGGAAGGAAAAGACCGGGAATTCGGTGACCATCCAGCAGTCCCATGGCGGCTCCGGAAAGCAGGCGCGGGCGGTCATGGACGGCCTTGCCGCAGACGTCGTAACTCTGGCGCTCGCCCACGACATTGACGTCATCGCCGAGCGATCCCGGGCCGTGCCCCAGGACTGGCAGAAGCGCCTCCCGGACAACAGCGCCCCATACACTTCCACCATCGTGTTCCTGGTTCGGAAGGGGAATCCCAAGGGTATCCGCGACTGGGACGACCTGGTCCGCCCCGGCATCGGCGTCATCACCCCGAATCCCAAGACCGGCGGCGGCGCCCGGTGGAACTACCTCGCCGCTTGGGGCTATGCCGCGCGCAAGCACGGCGGCGACGAAACCCGGGCCCGCGAGTTCATCGAAGCGCTGTTCCGGAATGTGCCTGTTCTGGACACCGGAGCGCGGGGCGCCACCACGACCTTCGCACAGCGGGGCATTGGCGATGTACTCATCACCTGGGAGAACGAGGCCAAGCTCAGCGTGAAGGAGTTTGGCGCCGACAAGGTGGAGATCGTGACCCCCAGCCTCAGCATCCTGGCCGAACCTTCGGTGGCGGTGGTGGACCGCGTTACGAAGCGGAAAGGCACGGAGGCGGTCGCCAAGGCCTACCTGGAATTTCTCTATTCCGAACCGGGACAGGAAATTGTCGCAAAGCACTTCTACCGCCCGCGCCTGGCCTCGGTGGCCGCCCGGTACGCCCACCAGTTCCCCAAAGTCGAACTCCTCACCATTGATCGTGACTTCGGCGGCTGGGCCAACGCCCAGAAAAAGCACTTCGCCGAGGGCGGCACGTTCGAATCCGTCCTCGCCGCCGCCAACAAACGTTAATACCCTCCGGCCGGTTTCCTCCATGACATCCCTGCCCCTGGCGCAGTCCACCGCCCCCGCCGCTGACGCGGAACTCGCAACCCGCTCCCACCGGCGATCCCTCCAACGGGTGCTCGAGCCGTTTGACCAGGTCATGAGGGACAACAGCCGAGTTCTCGCGACCGCCCATGGCTCCTTCGAGCACGAGGGGCGCCGCTACAGCCTCCCGAGATACCTCTATATCGGACGCCGCGGCGGTGGGGACATGATTCGCGTGGGCGTCTTCGCCACGATTCACGGCGATGAACCCGAAGGGGTGCTGGCCCTCGCACGTTTTCTCGAGCAGCTCGTCACGCGGCCGGAACTGGGCGAAGGCTACGCCCTCTTCCTCTACCCCGTCTGCAACCCCAGCGGATTTGAAAATAACACGCGGCACTCGTGGTCCGGCAAGGATCTCAACCGTGAGTTCTGGACCGGAACCTCCGAGCCAGAGGTGCAGATCCTAGAGTCCGAAATCCAGGAGCAAGCCTTCGACGGGATTATCACCCTGCACAGCGATGATACCAGCGACGGCCTGTACGGATTCGTTCGCGGAGCGGTCTTGTCCGAGCATCTGCTCCAGCCGGCCCTGCTTGAGGCCGGCCGCTTCCTCCCCCGGAACCATCGGGAAAGCATTGATGGCTTCCAGGCGCGTCATGGAATCATCCGCTCCGGATACTCGGGCATGCTCCAGGCGCGCCCCAACCTCCGCCATCCTCCGTTCGAGATTACCCTTGAAACCCCGCAGAGGGCGCCCCTGCACCGCCAGGTGGACGCTCTTGTGGCCGCGCTGAGTACCATCCTGACCGAATATCGCTATCTCCAGGCCATCGGGCAGAACATTTGAGTTCCCTGGCCTCGCTTCATGTTCGCCCGGAAATACACGCCCCTGCCCGGCTTCGGCCTTACGCTGGGATTCACGCTATTTTATCTCAGCGCCATTGTCCTCATTCCCCTGGGGGCTCTCATCCTGCGGGCCTCGGAGCTTTCCCTGGGGGAAATCTGGCGTCTGGCGACCACCCAACGCGCGTTGGCGGCCTTCCGGCTGACCTTCGGAGCCTCCCTGGCGGCCGCCGTCCTGAATGCGGTGTTCGGGACACTCCTGGCCTGGGTGCTGACCCGCTACGCGTTTCCCGGGCGACGCCTCCTCGACGCACTGGTGGATTTTCCGTTCGCCCTTCCGACGGCGGTGGCCGGGCTGACGCTTGCCAATCTGTTTTCGCCCAACGGCTGGCTGGGTTCCTTTCTCGTGCCCCTGGGGATTCACGGCGCCTACTCCCAGTTGGGCGTGGTGATCGCCCTGACGTTCACGGGACTGCCCTTCATGGTCCGGACGCTGCAGCCGGTGATCGGCAATCTGGAGCAGGAGGTGGAGGAAGCCGCCGCCACCCTGGGGGCCAGCCGCGGCGTCACCTTCTGGAAGGTCATCGCGCCCCTGCTCCTTCCGCCAATGCTCACCGGTTTCGCGCTCTCCTTTGGACGCGCGATCGGCGAGTATGGATCGGTGGTGTTCATCTCCGGCAACCTCCTCGGAAAAACAGAGATCGCCCCCTACCTGATCGTGCTGCGCCTGGAAGACTATGACTATCCGGGCGCCATGGCGCTCGCCGTCATCCTGCTGGTCGTCTCCTTCCTGTTGCTCGCCCTCATCAACCTGCTGGAGCGATGGGCCAGCCGATTCGAACGCTGATCCGATGTCCGGAAATGTCCCGCATTCGAGGAGCCGTGGCGACCGAAAGTCGTCCCGGGGCATCGAAGAACCGCCCTGGATCCGGCGGCTGCTGATCGCCATCGCGCTGGGTTTCTGCGGGATCTTCCTGGTCCTTCCGCTGGTGAACGTCTTCGCCCAGGCGCTGGCCGACGGCTGGGGGGCCTTTGGACGCGCGATCGTGGATCCCGACACCGTCTCGGCCATCCGTCTGACCTTCCTGGTGGCGCTGCTGGCAGTGCCGCTCAACTTAATCTTCGGCATCGCCGCGGCCTGGGCGGTCGCCCGGTTCGAGTTTCCCGGAAAGCCGCTGCTGCTCACCCTGATTGACCTTCCCTTCTCCGTGTCTCCGGTGGTCGCCGGCCTGATCTACGTCATCCTGTTCGGACTTCAGGGGTACTTTGGAGAATGGCTGGATGCGCGAAACATCCAGATCATCTTCGCCACCCCGGGCATCGTCCTGGTGACCGTGTTCGTCACCCTGCCCTTCATTGCGCGCGAACTGATCCCCCTGATGCAGGCGCAGGGCTCGGAGCCCGAGCAGGCGGCCCTGACCCTCGGCGCGAGCGGATGGCAGACCTTCTGGCACGTCACCCTCCCGAGCATCAAATGGGCGCTGCTTTACGGGGTTATCCTGTGCACCTCGCGGGCGATGGGGGAATTCGGCGCGGTGTCGGTGGTCAGCGGCAACATCACCGGACGCACCGACACGCTGCCGTTGCGTGTGGAAAAGCTGTATATGGACATGTCGGAAGGATCCGCCGCGTTTGCCGTCGCCAGCCTCCTCGCCCTGCTGGCGCTGGTCACGCTGATGCTCAAGACCTTCCTTGAATGGCGTCACGAACGCGATCTGGCCCGCGGACAGAGCGATCCCGTTTCCGCCTTTTCCGATCCCGCTGAAGGCGCATGAGCATCGAACTCCGACAGGTTTCCAAGCGGTTCGGCGACGTGGTCGCCGTGGACGACGTTTCGTTCACCGTCCACGAAGGCGAGCTGATCGGTTTGCTGGGTCCCAGTGGTGGCGGCAAGACCACGGTGCTGCGCATGATCGCCGGATTGGAGCTCCCGACCGCCGGCGAGGTGCTGATCGGCGGGCACCGCATGAATGACGTCGCGGTCCAGCACCGCAACATCGGCTTCGTCTTTCAGGGATATGCCCTATTCAAAACCATGTCGGTGGCGGACAACATCGCCTTCGGTCTCAAGATCCGGAAGTGGAGCGCCGCCGACCGCGCGCGCCGGGTGGAGGAGTTGTTGAAGCTCTTCAGCCTCGACGGGCTGGGGGCGCGCTATCCGCATCAACTCTCCGGCGGGCAGCGCCAGCGCGTGGCCATCGCCCGGGCGCTCGCTCCGCGCCCCGCCGTGCTGCTGCTCGACGAACCCTTCGGCGCTGTGGACGCCAAAGTCCGCCAGGAACTTCGCGAGTGGCTGGTGAAGCTGCACCATGAGCTGAATGTCACCACCCTCTTCGTCACCCATGACCAGGAGGAGGCGCTCGAGGTGAGCAGCCGCATCGTCATCTTCAGCCGCGGTCGCCTCGAACAGATCGGCTCTCCGCGCGAGGTGTACGAGCAGCCGGTCAACGAATTCGTCGCGCGCTTCATCGGTGTTTTGAACGTGCTGGAACTTCGGGTGACCAACGGCGTCGCCCAACTCCACGAGCTTCGCTTCCCGACGCACGGCGCAGCTGAGGGGGAGACCCTCCGCATCGGGTTCCGTCCCTATGCCGTGCAGATCTCGGCCAACCCCAGGGAACTGCGCTACCGCGCCCGCATCCGCCGCGTGTACTTCCTTGGCGTGGTGTTGCGCGTGGAGATGGAGACCTCCTCCGGCCTGGTCCTCCGTGCCCGGGTCAGCAAGGAGGACTTTGTCCGGCAGGCAATTTCCGAGCACGACGAAGTCAGCTTTCAGATCCGCAGCTATCGGGTTCTGGCCCGGAACGGCGACTCGCTCGCCCCGGAAGTCTCCACCGAGCACACCGTCCCGGAATACGACCCCGGAATCTAGCGATTCCAGGGTCGAGTAGGCGGATGAGAGAATGAAGAGGCTGAAGACCGCAGTTGTCATCGCCGGGCCTCGCTCACCCGCCCCTCATCAAGCCGGACGAACGGATTTCCCGTAGCCGGCTTTCCGAGCCGCGTCCTCGCCCAGCATTCAGTTCACCTCTTCATTATAATTTGATTTTATCATGGCGGGGGCAATGTCAAGAGATGCCCCCATGCCCTCAGGGACCTCAACACGACATGCGGTCCTCCCCTCCTCTACTCGAATTCCTGCCCCGCTGACGCTGGAAGGACGACGATAAACACGAACGCAAGCCCGAATGAAGGTGAGATGCCCCGGGTGGACATCTTCCCGGCCCGGCCCATCCTATCGGTATGCCACGGGTGATCCTTCACCTCGATATGGACGCGTTCTACGCCTCCGTGGAGCAACGCGACGATCCGGCGTTGCGCGGGCGTCCGGTGATCGTGGGGTCGCCGCCGGACCAGCGCGGCGTGGTCGCCGCAGCCAGCTATGAAGCCCGCAAATTCGGCGTGCATTCCGCCATGCCCAGCCGCACGGCCGGACGCCTCTGTCCGGACGGCGTCTTTGTACAGCCGCGGATGGACCGGTACCGCGAGGAATCGCGGGAGATCTTCCGGCGTGTGCGGGACACCGGAGTGGTCGTGGAGCAGGTGTCAGTGGATGAGGCATATCTCGACGCCTCGGTGCTGCTGACCCAGACCGGCGTGGAGGATCCCGAGGCCGCGCTGCTGGCCGCCCTTCCGCTGGCGCGCGGGCTGAAGGAACGGATCCAGACCGAGCGCGGGCTGACCGCGAGCATCGGCATCGCTTCCAACAAGCTGCTGGCCAAGCTCGCGAGCGACTTCCGCAAGCCGGATGGACTCACCCTCATTCCCGACCGGGACCGCGCCGCCTTCCTGCGTCCGCTGCCCTGTCGTGCCCTTCACGGGGTGGGTGCGGTGACGGCCGACGTGCTGGCCAAGGCCGGACTGCACACCATCGGCGATCTTCAGGACTATCCCGGCGACCTCCGATCCCTCGCCGGATCCTTCGGACCCACCTTGAAACGCTATGCCTTTGGCGACGATGATCGGCCGCTCGATCTCGGCGAGACGGTGAAGAGCATCTCCAGCGAAAACACCTTCCTCAACGACACGGCGGACCGGCCGACCCTGCGGGCCTGTCTGCGCGAACAGGCCGATGAAATCGCGGGCAAGTTGCAGCGGCACCAACTCGCCGCCCGCACGGTCCAGGTCAAGGTCCGTTATGGCGACTTCACCACGCTGACCCGTCAGCACAGCACGCAGGCTCCCTTCACCGAGGCCCTGGACCTTTACCGCATGGCCTGCTGGCTCCTCGCCCGAGAGCAACTGGTCCACCGCCCGCTCCGCCTCCTCGGCCTGGGCGTCAGCAACCTCCTGGAAGTGCAGGCGGTGCAGCTCCATCTCAATCTCCACCCGCAATGAGCTCCCCTCCCCATCTCATTTCCGCTGCAGGGCCGCTCGAAATTCTTCCGGGCGTCTTCCGATGGTCCGCCGACTCTCCGGCGCATCAAGTGGAGCTGGCGTCTCATGCGATCCGGGAATCCCGCCGCCTCGTGATCTTCGATCCGATCCGCCTCGTCCAGGGCTTGGATCTGCCCGGGGGAGGCGTCATCCTCCTCACCAACGAAAACCATCTTCGCGACGCCGCGGCGTGGCGACGGAATTTCGGATTTCCGGTCTGGTGCGCGCCGGAGGCGGTAGTGGACCTGCCGGATCTATTGCGCTGGGGTGCGGACGGCGATCCGGCGCCGGACTGGATCCGGATTTCCCTGCCGGGCGGACCGGCGGGCGAAACTGCGTTCTACCATCCGGAACGATCACTCGTGGTTTTCGGCGATGCCGTCGTCCACCTGGCCGCTCGAGGCCTGGAAATTCTTCCTGACAAATACTGCGCGGATCCGGCGCGGTTGCGGGAATCGCTGAAGGCCCTACCCCGCTTTAATCACGCCCTGTTCGCGCACGGTGATCCCCTGCTCGGCAACGCCAGCGACGCCATCGCAGCACTCCGATAGGCTCCGCACTGCGGCCCACCCACCTTGGAGGGCCGAGCGTTGTCAGTCCCTCACTTCCCCCGTCGCGTGTGGAATTGCCGTGGGAAACGCGGGAAGAGCCGAGGTGCTGGGGCCTCCTGCGATCCCCGTCGTTCGTCCACCAGCAAATCGGATTGGAAGTGGGTCGCGGATGGACCGCGATCCTGCCCATTTCACTTGCCCGAAAACGTCCATCGGTACTTGCCGTCCTTCAGCGGGGTGCCGTCGGCGTTGACCAGATTCGTGTTGAGCGCGAGCACGCCCTGCTGGTCGTTGCCCAACTGCACGATCCGAATCGCCCCCTTTTGGGGCACGCCGGGACCGGACACCAGCGCCCCCGTGAAGCCGGCCTGCCGGTCGTCCCCCTTCAGCCTCCAATACACGTTGAGCGGATTCACTCCGGAGATGTACGGGAGGGGGCCGCGAGTCCAGCGGCCGCCGCCGCCATACGCGCCATTGCCCACGGAACCGACCAACTCGAAGGTGTTGGTCGTCGTATTGGCCACTGTCCACGTGCCGTTGGCCGCGGTGTTGCCGGTGACCTGATCAATCGTCACCCGCTCACCTTCCCCAAGCCCATGCAGGGCCGAGGTGATGACTATGGGAGCGGCGTTGCGGGCATCGGTGATGGCACCGTAGAAGCTCACCGTATTGGTCGAAACCCAATAGCCCTCCCCGCTCACGGGTCCGTACACCGCCTGGATGGTCCATTCGTTGGTGTTTGGCAGTCCGGCGACTCCCCCGACTGTGACCAGCAGCTGCGTAGCCTCGCCCGCGCCGACATCGGCGGTGTCGTCGTCCAGGGAGAATCCGTATCCTGAAAAGCCCAGCGTCACATGCACAAACCAGACGAAGGGGTCGAGATTGAACGCGTTGAACTCCAGTCCGCCGCTGGGGACGCTGGGATCGGGGTACCAGATCCAGCGGTTGCCATCGTCAAACTCGGGGAACTGGCCGAAGTCGGTGACGCCGCGCAGCAGCGACTTGATCATGTCCCGGATCCTCGCCGAGATCGCCAGACCGTCCTGGGAAAACCGGCGCGCGTTGGTGTCGAAGATGAACCCCATGTTGCCCCCGATCACGTTGTTCATGATTTGGAGGACGTGCGGAGCCCGGACATCAGGGTTCGGATCCTTCGGAATCTGGGCCATCGAAGCCATGACCTGATACACCTTCTTTGAAAACTCGAGCGGAACCCGCGCCGGCTGCGGCGGATCGCCGGAGAAGTTCAACGCAAACGGGCTGGCCGGCGTCTCCGGGAGGGCCTGCGGTCTGACGAAGGTGTAGGCTTGATTCTCCCCGATCGGGTGCGTCGCACGAGCGAGTTGGCTCAGGACGACCGACCGCTTGTCCGCGGCAATCGCCAGGATGATCACGCCGCCTTTCCCCTGGGCCGGATCCGGACTGTCCAACCCCGGGCCGGTCACTTGCATGCCCTCGATCAGGCCATCCACTGGGGTGCCGAACGCCAGGGTTGCCGAATCGGTCACGACAGCGCCATTCACCGTCTGCTGCGGGATGCCCTGCGTCTGCGTCCGGTAATACTCCGCCCACGAATACCAGAGCTGGATCATCGCCGCGGACGCATAGTCGGTCACCGGCCGGGTAAAACCGAAGATGCACCCCTCCTGCGAGGCGACGAGATCCTGGTCGAGCTCGATGGTGCTGGGATCTCCGGAACCGGTGCTGACGTGAACAATGCGGGTGATCCGGGTTCCCGGCTGGATCGGATTGGCATTCCCTTGCGGGGGGAACGCCTGGACCGAGAAACCCGGCTGCAACTGCCTCACCTTGCTCACGTCCTCGTTCGGACTGAGCGTGAGGATCCGTCCTGACGAGGCCGCGCCCTGGCCGCCGATGGTCACGCGGATCGGGTCCGCACCGCCGCTGGACAGCATGAAGTGGTTGTCGAGCACGTCATAACTGGAATGCGCGCCCACCAGCGGGCTCTGGGCGAAAATGTTCTGGCCCGCGGGGATCTTGACCTCGCCGAGGGGATCGGGAGGGACGTTGTAGCTCGGCCAGCCATTGGTGCCAAAATAACGGCCCAGCAGGCTGTTGTTGGACGCCGTGAACGCCCTGATCTTGGTCTGGAGGTCCTTCGGGGTGTTGGTGGCGCCGATCCAGCCGTAGGGTCCGCGATTCTGGTTGAAGGGGGTTGGCGGCGCCGGCACGGGAACATCGAGCGTCTCCATGGCCACCGGCAGGAACATGTTGTCCACGTAGGAGACGTCGTAGTTGATCAGGGTGACCTTCTCGGTGTCCGGAATGAGATTGCTGGTGCGCGCCGAGATCTGCGGATTGCCGAGGTATTCCCGGTCGCGGATGGTCCACTCCAGGAGTTGATCCGGGGAGTCCAGGGCCGGAGCCACCAGCCCGGCCCGGTACCACATCACCACGCCGTCCTTTTTCGGATCGGGCGGCGTCCGATCGTTGAGGTTCGCATGCTCCGCGGTGACAATCACCCGCTGGGAGCCGAGGTCGTAGTGAAGCGGGTTGGGGGACCCGGCCGCCGGCGTGAGATACCGGCCATCGGTGACGATGCCCATGCGTGCGCCATTCCAGAAAACCAGCGGGACCCGGAGGGTGATGGACTGTCCCTTCCTCAGGCCGAAGTAGAATTTGCCGTCCGCCCCCTGGTATCCGATGTAGCCGCGGTACTCCGTCAGGGCCGGATCGTAGGGATCGTACAATCCGACCTTGCTGCCCGCGGCGGTCTCGGCTTCGTTGCCATCCCGCATCACCGGATAGACGGTCATGAGGGTGTTGTTCCTGATGGTGAGCCTCTTGATCGGAATGGAGTTGCCGTCCGTGTCCGCGGAATACATCAGCAACCGCTGGACCAGCGACCGCTGCGGGTCGGCGGGGGCAGGGTCAAAGGGGGTGTTGTCGGTCGGCATCCCGTAGAGAGTCTCCGCCCCTCCGAGGACTTCATGCGTGAGGGGGTCGGTGCCTTCCCGGTACTCCACCAGGGTCACGCGTTCATCCCCGTCATGATCGAGCGCCGCATCGCTGGAATCGAGGGGGTTGAGCCATGGCCACCGGGTCTGCTCGAACAGGTCGTCCAGCCCGTCCCCATCCAGATCCCCGGCCTCGCCCGCGCCCACCTGCTCCACCCGGTAGAACCGGGGGCCGTCTCCGAGCGGCCACTCCGGGTCGGTGAGTTCGACGGGGAGCGGACCCTCCTGGGACGATTCCAATTCGACGGCGACAGGCGTGCGGATGGAATGAATCTCATCGCCCCGAGAAAGGACGAAGTAGGTTCCCGCCGTGGAGGGCACGCTCACCACGGTGCGGCCCGTGGCGTCGAAATGCACCCCCGTGACCCCAAACGACTCCTGGGCTTGCGCGCCCAAGCACCACCAACTCAAGCACCAGAGGATCGTGGGCAGGAAGGTGGAGGCACCACCAGGGGGCAATCTGAGGGACATGGAATTCTGGGGCGGAAGCGGATGTGCGCAGACGATTCGTTGTTCTAACCAGTCAACACCCCCCGGATCAAGAGGGGATACCGGTGCGCTACGTATCTCTCCTGAAGGAGAACCAGATCCGTTTCCCTCCCGGTCTTCACCGCCCTGCGCCGGAAAAATATCCGTCGCCTCAGGCCGCTCCGGCGTGTTTCATCCGGGCCGTTTTAACGACGTCTCCTGATGCCGAAGCGCACCGACATCCACTCCATCCTGATCATCGGGGCCGGGCCGATCATCATCGGACAGGCCTGTGAGTTTGACTATTCCGGCACCCAAGCCTGCAAAGCCCTCAAGGAAGAGGGCTACCGCGTCATCCTGGTGAACTCCAACCCGGCCACGATCATGACGGATCCGGAGTTCGCCGACCGCACCTACATCGAGCCGATCACCCCGGAGGCCATCGAAAAGATCATCGTCCGCGAACTCGAAGAACTTCGCCGCGAGGGCATCCCCGCCCCCCAGACCCCAGATTCCCAACCTCCCGCTTCCAAGCTGGTCCTGTTGCCCACCCTCGGCGGACAGACCGCGCTCAACACCGCCATGAAGCTCCACAAGTCGGGAGTGCTGGCGAAATACGACATCGAGATGATCGGCGCCAAGGCCGAGGCGATTGAAAAGGGCGAGGACCGCCAGATTTTCAAGGACCTGATGCTCAGCATCGGCCTCGACGTGCCGATCTCCGGCACCGCCCGCAGCATGTCGGAGGCGTGGGCGATTGCGGACCGCATTGGGCGCTTCCCCTTGATCATCCGCCCGGCCTACACCCTGGGCGGCACCGGCGGTGGCATCGCCTACAACCGCGACGAATTCGAGGAGATCGCCAAGCGCGGGATGGACCTCTCCCCGGTCAGCGAAATCCTCGTCGAAGAATCGCTCGTCGGCTGGAAGGAATACGAAATGGAGGTCATGCGCGACCATGCCGACAACTGCGTGATCATCTGCTCGATCGAAAACTTCGATCCGATGGGCGTCCACACCGGCGACTCCATCACGGTCGCCCCGATCCAGACGCTGACCGACAAAGAGTACCAGATCATGCGCGACCAGAGCTTCGCCGTGATCCGCGCCGTGGGCGTCGAGACCGGCGGTTCGAACATCCAGTTCGGCGTCTCCCCCGAGACCGGACGGATGGTGATCATCGAAATGAATCCGCGCGTGAGCCGCAGCTCGGCGCTGGCCTCCAAGGCCACCGGATTCCCCATCGCCAAAATCGCCGCCAAGCTGGCGGTCGGCTACCTCCTTGACGAGATCCGCAACGACATCACCCGCGAGACCCCGGCCAGCTTCGAGCCCACCATTGACTACGTGGTGACCAAGATCCCGCGGTTCGCCTTCGAGAAATTCCCGCAGGCCGATCCCACGCTGACCACGCAGATGAAGAGCGTGGGCGAAGCCATGGCCATCGGCCGCACCTTCAAGGAATCTCTACAGAAATGCCTGCGCTCCCTGGAGATCGGCCGCAGCGGCCTGGGAGGGGATGGCAAGCCCTGGCGGATGGGAGCCGAGTTGTACGGCGACCGGGATCTGCTCCCGCGGGACCTGATTACCCGCAAGCTCAGCGTGCCCAACGCCGAGCGAATCTTCTTCATCCGCCATGCCTTCCGCGCCGGCTTCACCGTGGAGGACGTCTTCCAGTTGACCAAGGTGGACCGCTGGTTCCTCACGCAGATCGAGGAGATCGTCCGCATGGAGGAGGAACTGGCCGCCACCGCCGGAGCGTAAACATTCCATTTTGGCAGGCCGACGCTTTGCGGTGGATGTACCCTCACGCCGATGGCCCCCCCCCCGCGAGAACGCAAGCCCTGCCAACCATCCGGTCTGCTATGCGGGCTGCCCAAGTGCCACCGGGGCGACTCCCCGGGCGAACGGCTCGTACCACCAGGAGAAGGCCATGGACGCGGACCGAATCTGGGACCGCAGGATGGACGACACACAGCGAGTTTAGTCACCGCGTTGGGTACACTGCGAATGCAATGGCACGCGGCGAGGTTCCGACGCTCAATGAGTGGGATATTGTCAGCATCTCTGTATCTGCCAAAATCACTGTTCCGTTCTCTTGGAGCACCCAAAGCCTGGACGACTCCTCTTCAACGGCCATAGCTCTAGCCCGGATATTTCATGAGTTTCTTTTCGGGCGGGCCGAAGGCGCCAAAATTTTCCCGGTAGCATCCCCGAACGGGTGTCACGCGCTTGTGGTGTGGGCACCACAAGGGGTTTTGCGGGCCGAAGGTGTGAAAAGAGTGCTTTTGGGCCTGATTCGACAAAAGCCTTCCCTATTCCGGCGAGTTCATTCCGGAAGGTTCCTACAGGTTGTGGTGTCCGGGGCTATCCGGACCACAAGGGGCTCTGCGCCAGGCGTTGCGCGCACTCCCGGAAGATCGCCTGTCCCGGCCACGCTGTGCTCAGGCGCACATGGACGCGGCGCACGCTGATCGTGATTTCGGCCGCCACCTTCAACACGTGGAGTCGAATGCTGCCCACCGTCGCGCGGGCCGTCTGGGTCCCCGCCAGGCCCACGGTCCGCAACCGCTCCAGGAGCAGGTAGGCCAGCGGGCTGAACCGTGCCTCCAGACCGTCTTCGGCAAATCCGTGGGCCGTCAGATTGGTGACCACGAATCGGTGATGGCTCTCCTGGGTCGTCCACTCGGCCTTCCCGATCACCCGTCACTCCCGGCTCCAGCTCGTGCGGGTCGCGTACTCAAACTCGATGAACTCCCGGGTCGCCACCCCACACAGGCATTGCTGCGCCCGCGCCATCATCAATGCTCGCACCAGGATCCTCACTCCGGGCAGCCGTGCCCGCAGTGCCTTCACCACCTGCTCCAACGCCTCCACCACTCCGTGGGCCGCATCCTGATCGGCGGTGCGCAGTTGCGCCCACAGCGGGACCGATCCGGCGAAGAGGTACAGCGGCAGGTAACAGTAGTCGTCATAGTACCCGTGGAAGAATCGCCCCTCCTGCTCCCCGTGCACGCGCTGTCCCATGGCGTCCACATCCAGCACCACTTCCCGCGTGTGCCTGGCCAGGCAGCGCACCCCCATCTCCAGCACGCACACCGCCACCGCCTCCGGATCATGCCTCAGTTTGTGCCCCCGTCCCTGCCGCTCATTGGAAAGCTCCAGCCGGTTCAGCGTCGGCGCACTGGCCAGCGCCACACCCCGAAAAGCCGGAATCAGCCGATCCTCACCTTGGGGGTCCTTTTTCTCGCAAGCCACCGCCAGCAGCGGGTCCCGCCGCAGCGCCTGGTGATCGTTCAGATCCTCATAGCCCAGCGCCAACCCGTAGAGCCGCTGCGCCAGCAACTGCTCCACCGAATGGTCCACCCAGCGCGCATCCCGGGTGTCCTCAACGCACCGGGCCAGTTGCCGCGTCAGTCCCAAGCCCCGATCCGCTTGGCGCAGCAGCAGCGTCCCGCCGCTGAAATCCACCACCACCTTCCGCGATCCCAGATCCGAGATCCGAGAAGGGCAACCTCCCCTGCTCACACCCTGTCATGCCCACTTCCCAGCCGATCCGATGCCAAACCACCGAGTTCCCGCGGGATTTCCTCCAGTTCCCCCCACTTCGTCTTCAGTCCATGAAATATCCGGGCTGGTGCGGGAGGTGGCGGCATTTCAGGCGGACGCCCTGCGCCTGCCACACGCCGCGAAGGTGCAGACGGCAGCGTTCAGCCACGATGGACGGTTTCTAGTCACAGGCACGGGAGATCGAAATGGCGGGCCAGGCGAGTTCACCGTTTTGGTCGCTGTCCGATGGCCGGGCAGTGGTGAAGGAGTCCCTACCGATGACAGTTTCAGGCTTGGTCTTCAGCCCCGACGGCCAATGGCTCGCGACTGCATGCAACGATGAAACAAGCCTGCCCGGCGAAGTCCGGCTGTGGAATGCACAGGTTTGGCAACCGATCGGCCAACCCTTGCGCCACACCGACGGCGTGAGCTGCTTGGCCTTTGGCCTAGATAGTCAGATCGTGACCGGCACGGATAATGGGCATCTGCGGCTTTGGGATGGTCATACCGGGGCGGCACGGGGTGAACTAGCTCGGCGGCTTGGTGGCATCGGCAAACTGGCCGTCAGCCCGAACGGCCGCTGGCTGGCTGCCAGCTTCAACTACCGCCAGGTTCAAGTGTGGAACCTGGCGACACGCGAGGTGCTCATGCCGCCCATTCTGGTTCAAAGTGCGCTGGAGGTCTTGGGATTCGCCCCGGATGGCCGGTACTTGCTCACGTCTGCTGGTGACTGTGCCTCGCTTTGGAACCTCTCTCCCGCCACCAACCGCCTCGCGGATCTCGAGTCCACCATCACCCGCCTCGCCGGCGTGCATGTGGTGCGGGGCGCGCTCGTGCCGCTGACGGCAGCGGAACTGGCCGGGCAGCCGCAAGCGCCGTAGCCGCGAACGGCCGCACCTGACTCGACTCATGCAGAGGATTGCCTCCGTCGTTCCGCTCGCCAGAATCCGCCCATGATTTCGCGCCGCGAGTTCGTCAAGGCCTCCCCCCTCGTGCTGGGTTCCCTGCTGAACGCGCCGCGCCTGATGTCCGGCGAAGGTGAAATCGAGGCCGCTCCGCCCGCCATCGGCCGCAGCAGCCGCCCGGCCCGCCTCGGCGATGGCGCGATCCGGCTCGACTTGGGGCCGCGCCGCGGACTCCGTCTGCTCCAGTTCACCGACAACCACTTCTTCTGCGGCGTGAAGGAGGGGCTGACCGTCACCGACGACGACCAAGCCACGGAGCGTGACTGGCAGGCGTTCGTCCGCCACTTCAAGCCCGACCTCATCGTGGCAACCGGCGACCTCTGGCACGACAACCCCGGCGGACGCGGCCAGGCCGCGCTGGGACATCTGCTGCCCAAGCTGGAACGGCTCGAGGTTCCGTGGGCCACCTGCTGGGGCAATCACGACCAACTCGACCACTATCAGCGCGGACACGACGCCTTGGAGGCCGCCCGCCATTCGCTCTACCGCGGCGGCGCGACGCACGGCGATTATCGGATCGAAGTCCACACGGCCGACCCCGCCGGCGGCACCCGGGCGGCGGCGCAACTCTTCCTGATGAACAGCCACCAGTTTGGCCTCGGTGGATGGCAACTGGCCTGGCTCCGCGGCACCTGGGCGGAACTCGGCACCGCCGGCAAGGCGGCCCTGCCCGCGCTGGCCTTCTTCCACATTCCCCTGCTCGACCAAAAGACGCTTTACCGCCCCAACGTCACACCCGGCCTGTGTCACGAAGAGGTCTGCTTCGAAAAGGAATCCGGACACGCGCTGCCCGTGCTCGCCGAAAGCCGCGCCATCCGCGCTTGCTTTTGCGGCCACGACCACGTCAACGACTACGTCGTGCGCGCCCGCGATGTGGATCTGGTCTATGGACGCGCCACCGGCCACGCCGGCTATGGCGGCGAAAAGGTTCCCAAGGGCGCCAAGCTGATCGAACTCGATTTTGCGACCGGCGCCTACGCTCAGACCACCGTCTTTGCCGACGGCAGGCGCTGGAAGCCGGTGTGAGCGGCGTCAACGGTTCTGGGGATCGCCTCTCACTTTTTTAGCCCTGACGGGGCCGCAGATCCCAGCCCAAGGGCTGAGCCATGCGATGCCCTGGAGGCTCATGCCCCCATCGAATCGCGCGCCCTGAAGGGGCGCGGGATGTTTGAGCTGGCGCACCCCCCCGGGGAGCGCCCGACGCGCAGCCCTGGGATGGGGTCTTCAGGCCTTTCAGGCCAGAGCCAACTGTCCCAGGTGATTTGCTTCATTAGACAAGAGGGCCAGGGTGATTATTGAGGCGGAACTCATTGCATGACTCGCGCTTTTGGGTCAGGACGGTGGGGCATTACCGACAACACCTCGCCCCATGCAAATCGTTTGTGGAACGGACTTCAGTCCCAACGCGATGGATGCCGCATCGGCCGCTGCGGCGCTGGCCCGTGCCTTTGCGGATCGCGTCGTGCTGACCCACGCATGGGTTCCTCCACTGGATGACGGTCTCACGCCCGACTCCGAAACGTCATTCGAAGCGGCCCTGCACACCCAATTGGAGGTTCAGAAGTCGGCCCTGTCCGCCGCGGGAGTTCCGATCGAAACCCGGTTGGCTTCAGGAAATCCGGTGGAAGTCCTGAGGCGAACCGCATCTCCCGGCCAGGCGCGAATGATCGTCCTGTCTTCCATCGGCCAGGTGGCGCTGGCCCGGGCGCTCCTGGGAAGCACTGCGGATCGCGTCGCCGAATCGGCGTCCGTGCCCACCCTGGTGGTCCGAAGCGCGATCCCGTTCGCCGCATGGACGAAGCGAAACCGCGCCCTGCGCATCCTCGCCGCCACGGACCGATCGGCGGCGAGCGACAGCGCCCTGGCATTTGTGAAGGAATGGGTCCAGGCCGGTCCGGTAAACCTGATGCTCGCTCACGTGGCCGATGCGAAAGATCCCGAACTCGAAGGGCAGTTGACGAAACGGGCCCGGACCCTGTTGGGACCGGCGCGCTTCCGGCTTCGAATCATTCCGGGACGCGGGGCGCCGGCCGGGGCGCTGATCGCGCTGGCGAAAGAACACCGGGCCGACCTGCTGGTCACCGGCACCCACCAGCGGCGGGGTGTGCAACGGCTGTGGCGTCGGTCGGTGTCCCGCGCGCTGCTCGCGGACGCCCCGACGAGCGTCGCGGTGGTGCCGGTCCCTCCGGGCGGCACGCAGGAACCCATCTCCCCCATCGAGCGCGTCCTCGCCGCCACGGACCTTTCGCCCGCCGGCAACCGGGCCCTGGCTGCGGCCTGCGCGCTGCTGCCGGCGGGCGGGGTGCTCCGCGTTCTTCACGTGCTGCCGGCCGCCGGCTCGGGATTCAGCCTTCTGGGGGGCAGCCCGCACGCCCCCGCGCTGACTCCCGGCGAACGCAAGGTTCGCCAGCACCGCGCGGCGGCCCGGCTCCGGACCCTGGTTCCGGCGGAGGCCGCCGAACGCGGCATCCTGGTGGATCCGGTGGTGGTGGAGGCTGACGACGTGGTGTCTGCAATCCTCGCGGAAGCCGCGCAATTCGGCGCGCACGCCCTCTGCCTCGGCACTCGCGGTCGGAGCGCCGCGGCACGGGCGCTCCTGGGTTCGGTGACGGGCGCCGTCCTGCAGCGCAGCCCGGTGCCCGTCCACGTCGCGCCTCCTCCCCGGGAGTGAGCCCTCCGGCAGCCGCCCGGGACGCATCCGTATTTTTGGACTGCGGGGACATGTCGCCGCTTTCCCTTCGCCGCCGGAAAAATCGGACACGGATTTCAGGTATGCACACGAAGAAAGAGTCCCATTCTCTTCCCTGTTCCCTTCCGTGAAAATCCGTGAAAACCGTGTCTCACCTTCCTCCGGTGACGCCAAAGCGCCGTCGCGCCGGTGCATTGCAGGTTGCCCGCTCCGGGGTCCGCGATACCTTCTCGCCGCCATGAGTCCCAACCGGTTTCTTCCCCTGTTTCTCCTGCTCACGTTCGTGACCGCCGGATGCCAGTCCGTCTATTACGCCACGATGGAGAAGTTCGGCGTGGAGAAGCGGGACCTGTTGAAAAAGGCGGTCGTCAACGCCCGCGACAGCCAGGAGGAGGCCGCCGGGCAGTTCAAGGACGCCCTGACGCGGCTTCGTGAAATCTACTCCGTGAATGGCGGGGATCTGGAGAAGCAGTACGACCTGCTCAAGGGGGAATATGAGGCTGCGGACAAGGACGCCGCCACCGTGCGCAAGCGGATCAAGGACATGGATCAGGTGGCGGGCGACCTGTTCGCCGAATGGGAGAAGGAAATCGCCGAGTTCACCAATCCCACCTACGCCTCCAACAGCCGCCGCCAACTGAATGAGACCCGGACGAAATACCACCAGTTGTCCGCCTCGGTGAAAGCGGCCGAAGGCAGTATGGAGCCGGTGCTGAAGCAATTGAAGGAGCAGGTGCTGTATCTGAAGCATAATCTCAATGCCGCCGCCATCGGCTCGTTGCGCGGGGAAGCCACCAGCATTCAGAATGAGATCACCCGCCTCATTGACCAGATGAACGGCTCGATCCGGCAGGCGGATGAATTCATCAAATCGCTGCCCGAATGATGCCGGGGCAGGATCAGAGGCAACGGTGAATTCAGCGCTCCTCCAGATCTGACCAGAACGGATTCAATGTGGTATGGGATCCGGTGCGGACGCCCTGGGCGATGGACTGGGTGATGTGGTTTTTGGCCAGTTCGACGGAGTCCGGGAGCGTGAGGCCCAAAGCGAGATAGCCCGTGATGGCGGCGGAATAGGTACAACCGGTGCCATGGGTGGCCACGCCGCGGACGAAGGGTGCGGACAGAATCAGTTCCGTGCTGCCGTCGAAATAGACGTCGGTCGCCTGCCGAAGTTTCCGCAGGTGCCCTCCCTTGACCAGCACAGCGCAGCCGTGGCGGAAGTGCAGGATCCGGGCCGCCTCTTGAAGGTCATCAAGCGATCGCAGACGCTTCCCGGCAAGCAGAGCCGCCTCGTCGGCGTTGGGGGTGATGAGTCGGGCGAGGGGGAGCAACTGATTGGCGAGGGAGCGCCGCGCCGCCGGTTGGAGGAGCACGGCGCCACTAGTGGCGACCATCACCGGGTCCACGACCAGCGGCGGACGCCGGCCCGTTTGGAACCATCGGACGACCTCCCGGATGATCGCCGCATTGAACAGCATTCCGGTCTTCACGGCCTTCGGCGGCAGGGCTTCGAACACCGCCTCCAACTGGCGCCGCACGAACCTCGCGGGTGCCGGATGCACCGCGGTGACCCGGCGCGGATTCTGGGCCGTCAGGCAGGTGATCGCGCTGGTGCCGTGCACGCCCAGAGCCGCCCAGGTCCGCAGGTCCGCCTGCACACCTGCGCCCCCGCCGGAATCAGATCCGGCAATGGTCAGGGCCACAGGTTGAACGGATTGCTTCATGCGGGGAGCGTATGGTTCCCGGCAGATTCGGCAGCCGAAAACGAGACACGGATTTCACGGATTCTCACGGAAATGAGAGAGGGCCTCTCCGCCTTAATCCGTCTTAGTCCGTGTCTTTTCCCCAAGGACCTCCCGGTCACGGGCGGCGGTTGCGCAGAAGAGTGATCGGACCGCCATGCACACCGATCACGAGATCGGTGCGGCCGTCGTGATCGAAATCGCCGGAAACCACGGAACGCTGTTCCCCCAGGATCCTCGCTCCGGTGGCCGCTGTGGGAATCGCAATGAAGCTGTCCTCGTCCGAGACGAGCAGGAAAACGCCTTCGCCGGCATCCTCGCGGGTCATGCCAAAGCCGTATCCAAAGAAACCCTGGGCGCCGTAGAGGTCGGTCCGGCGGTCGCCATCGAAGTCCCCCGGGGCCAGGGCGAGGATCGGACCGAGTTGCGCCTCGTCGGGCAGGGGCCGCAGTTCGAAGCGGTCTCCACGGTTCCAGAGGACGACCGATGCCAGCCAGCGGCATTCCCTCTGAATGGCGGCCGGCATCCGGTCGCCGATGAGATCCCTCAGCGGTGCGCTCGCAAAGGCCCGGTGGGTGGGGAATTGTTCCGGCATCCAGGGCCAATGTGCCGCCAGGTCGCCGCGTCCCCTGAGACTCCGCGGAACGCCGTCGGCGCCGGTGTAGGCTTCGAGGCAACGCATGGGGCCGCTTTCTGGCGTTGGGTCGGCCAGCAACCGCAGCGGGCGAAGGGGGCCTCCGGCAGACGGGACCGCGCCGGTGACCAGCGCATAGGGTGAGTTGAGACCCCAATTGCCCAGCACCAGATCGTTCCGACCGTCGCTGTCGAAGTCACCGGCCAGCACGCATTGCCACCAGCCGGTCAGTGTGGCGAGCAGTGTGGACGAGCCGTCCGCCAAGGCCACGGGCGGATTCCATTCGTTCCATTCGCCGCCTTGCAATCGGAACATCCGCGGAGGTCCCCACTCGATGGCCACAGCCAAGTCCTCCTGGTGATCGCCGTCGAGATCCGCGAACGCGGCGGCGCGCACCAGTCCCAGCGGGACCGGCGGGGCCCCGGGGCCGACGGCCCCGTTTTCCAGACGCCGCCATTCGCTGGGGGCCGCTTCCGGGTAGTGGCCCGGGATCGCGCCGCCGCCAATGAAGATCCAGCCGGAGCCCGACGCCCCCTCCTGGCTCACGGCCAGGGCCGCAGGGTGGGACACCTGGGTCGGGATTGCCTTCCGGGTATTGGATTGCGGATCGAGTTGGACCAGGGAACCCGGCTGTGAGCTGCCCTCGGCCAACAGCCATTGGCTCCCCACGAGCGCCATGGCCAACGTGGCGCCGAAAGGGCCGACGTCGCGAATCTGGGAAACCGATTCGTCGGACACGACGGCTTGCCGGAGAGACTGCGTCGGGGTGCCACCAACCGCGATGACGCCCGGTTCGGCGTCTGGCGGACGCAGCCAGGCGAGGACGGGGGTGCGGGTGGCCTGCCGGCGCGGGAGCAGGGGTTGCCTGGCGAATTCGTCTTCGGTGGCGGCCGCGCTGACCCAGGAAGTAGCGATGGCCTCGAATCGCAATCGTTGCCGGGGAGCGGGGGTAGGCGGCGGGGTGGACGGCGGATCTCCGGCAGGCTCGGTGATCTGGTGACGTTGATTGGCGGTCAGACCGGTCAGGACCGCCCTGTGTCCCGAAGGCCAGCGCACTTCCAGCCAGCCGGTTCCCGGTCCCGGACATGCAAAGGTTCGCGTGCGGGAGTCGGACGAGAGATATCGCCCTCCAGCGACGACTTGGGCGGATTGCGGACGTTGAAGCGCGGCAGTTTCCGGATCGGGTCCCCAGCCGAAGCGCAACCGGGCGCCGATCCCCCCCGTGTTGGGCGCCCGTCCCTGGAGTTCCACCACCAACCGCGGCCCCGGCGCATCGTTGCGGTAGAAGCCGGCGGCGTCCTGCAGATGGTTCACCACCAGATCCAGATCGCCATCGCCGTCCAGATCGCCGAACGCCATGCCGTGGCTGACGCCCTCATAGTCGAGGCCCCACACAGCAGCCGAGTCGGTGAAGACGGGGATGCCGCCGGCGCCCGGCACGCCGCCGTTGCGGAAGGCCTGGAGCCGCGCGGACTGGCGCGGAAATTTCTGGCGCTCCCGGAAGATCTGCGCGTCGGTGCGGAGTCCCGCCCGGCGGAAGGCTTTCAGTTGATCCGCAACGTCGAGATCGCGGGAGGCGCGCTCCTGTCCGGCGGTGACCAACAGGTCCAGCCAGCCGTCCAGATCCACGTCCAGGAATGCGGGAGTCCACGACCAGTCCGTGGCGGTGACGCCCGCAAAGGCGGCGACTTCCGCGAAAGACCCGCCCGGCCGCTGGAGGAACAGGGTGTTGGCGTCGGACTGCGGGCGCGCCAGGGGATCGGCCGGATCCACGGCGACCGTCGGCGTGCCGTCGAGCATGGTGAGACGGCGCACCGGATCCGGGCTGAGCATGTCCACCACCACGAAATCCGGGAGGCCGTCGCGGTTGAGGTCCCCGAAATCCACGCCCATCGAGAACAGGCTGGTGTGACGAACGCGATCCCGTTCGATCAGACGAAACCGCACCTGTCCAGGCGTGCTGTTGTTGATCCAGAAGCGGTCGGGAGACTGGAAGTCGTTGCACACATAGAGATCGGGGCGTCCGTCGCCGTTGACATCGCAAAACTGCGCCGCCAGTCCCCAGTCCAGGGGCGGCATGTTGAGCGGATGCCCGTCCTCGTCCCGAAAGGCGCCGCCGGTCCACGGCACGGGCACCCAATTGGTGCCCCCCAGGTTCCGATAAAGCACATCCGCCTCCCCGAGTTCGTCAATGCCGCCCGCGGCGTTGACCACGAAACGATTGGTCAGGTCGGGCGCCGTGGTGGGGCGCCCGTCGAAGGTGGCCACGACTTTCGCGGCGCCCGCTCCGGAAAACGTGGCGCGGGCGTTGGGGATATCCATGAGCGCCCGCCGCCGGTAGTTGCACACATAGAGATCCACCCAGCCGTCGCCATCCACATCCGCCAGTGCCAGCGAGTGCCCGCCGCGGACTGGCGGCTGCTGGATCGGGATTTGCTGGAAGGTGCCCGACCCCAGGTTTCGAAAAATGCGCACTCCGTCGGCATGCGTGTTCAGAATCAGGTCATCGGCCCCATCACCGGTCACATCCGCCAGCACGGCCGCCGTGACATCCCCCGCCAGCATGGAAGGGTCGGGAAAGGCCGCTGCCGTGTGATTGCGAAAGCGCCAGTTCCCCTCGTTGAGCCACAACTCGCTGCCGCCTCCGGTGGCGGCGAGGAAGCAATCAGGACGCCCGTCACCGTTCACATCCCCGAGCGCCACTCCGGCGCCGTCGAGCAGCATCTGGTTGGTCAGGTGCCGGTTGGCGGGAATCTGGTGGCGGAAGGTGACGCCAGTGGACGCGGAGTCGAGCCGGGTGAAACCGGGGCGCTGTGCGGATGGGGACGGCGGCGGCAGCGGGAGGGTGGCCGCCGGCAGCGCGAGCCTTAGGAAAAGACAGACCCCGGCCCTGGCCCGCAGCCACGGACCACGCCGGGCAAATGGCGACACACTGGGGAACACCGACAGCATGGGAAACCCAGACCGGCCTCCAATGGAACCTCGTTCTTCAGCAGTCAAGAACTGCCATGGGACGCGCCGGCTGATCCGTGCGGCAGATTCTTTGGGAAGCGCGCGCCTCGTGTGCAGCGGACAGGATGATGGTCAGGCCGCGGCCCGCGTGGTCGCCGCCAGCGCCTTCAGCGCGGCGGCATCCGGATGCCGACGATAGAAGTCATCGAGGGGATAGCAGCCGCTGACCAGGCCGTTGCGCGGGCCGGTGGTGCAATCGCTGAAGGTCCGGCACACCAGCTTTCGCTGGAGAGGGCGGCCGGAGAGGACGTCCCGGGGCAGGTCGGGATAACTCAGCACCGTGCGGCCGAGGCCGATGCAGTCCACCGATCCGGCCGCCGCCAGCGCGTTGCCGACGGGAGCCAGCCATTCCTGCAGGTAGCTGTACGCCGATCCCACCACGATGAGATCCGGGAACTCCTGTTTGACCCGGGCCACCGCCTGGATCTGGCGGACCACGCCGGCCAGTGGGTCCTCGGGAGGCAGATACCCGTCGCTGGGCGGCACGACCGCGGGCCGTTGCAGATGGGGATTGTAGTAGGGGCTCGCCGCCGTGAGACAGACCAAACGGATCCCCCAATCCCGAAGCCAGCGCAGCAGCGTGAGCGGTTCGTCCCAGGCGATCCGGGAAGGCTCCGCCGGATCGCCGCCAAACGCGAAGGGATATGGACCGGCCCACGGCTCGGGCACGCCGACACCGTCGGGTCCCTTCCGAAATGGCAGTTGGTCGAAGAGGCTCAATCGGACACCGATGTCGAGTCCCGGAACCTCCCTCCGTATGCCCTCCACGATCTCGCGCAGGAACCGCGCGCGGTTCTCCAGGGATCCGCCGTAGCGTCCCGGACGGTTCACCGCGCTCAGGAACTCGTGCCCGAGATAGCCGTGGCAATGCTTCACATCCACGAAGTCGAATCCGGCGTCCCGGGCGCGGCGGGCGGCCCGGATGAAGTCCGTCACCAACCCGGCCACCTCGTCATCGCGAAACACCGCCCGGTCGTCGGCTCCCGGGATGCGGGAGTCCAGGATCGGATGCCGATAGGCGATGCGCGGCTCGGGACGGCGGCTGTCGTTGGGACGCGACCATCGGCCGCTGTGGGTTAGTTGAAGTCCGATAACCAGATCGTCGGTGGCTCCATGGCGGGAGTGCTCCGCCACCAGCGTTTCCCGGAGGGCGGCAATTTCGGGCTGATTGGCGTCCGTGAGGATCAACTGGCGCGGATTGGCGCGCCCGTCGCGACGCACCGCCACCGCTTCGCCCCCCCAGATCAGTTTGGCGCCGCTTTGTCCGAAACGTTGCCAGCGCCGCCGGACGAGATCGGTGGGGCGTCCATCCGCGGTGGCGTCCCATCCCTCCATGGGGAGGATGGCAAACCGGTTGCCCAAGGCCTTGGACAGACCGGGACGAGCGGAAATGGGCTCCGCGAGATGCGGGCATTGCGCCGGGTCGCCGACCGAGAGGTGGAGTCCGAAGCCTCCCAGGCGTTGACGGAGGTCGTCCGCCGTCCGGACGGCGGCCATTCGCGGGAAGTTCACGCAGCGGATGATGGGGAAATCCGGCTTGGGGAAAACGACATTCCGGTGGGCAACCCCTACGCGCACGGGGGTGAAGTTGCCGCAAAGTGGAGTGGCCAGTGGCTGCTGGCTGGCGGTTCGTAGTGGAGCAGTTCCGGGGCGTGAGGGGGCCTGCTGACTTCATCCCCCATCCTTCATCCCTTCCTCACGAGAAGGGGCCGCCACGGGCGCACGGGATGGAACGAAGACGTCCGCCTCAGTAGGCCGTGCCGCCTGCAGGCGTACCCGCCGTCCAGCGCAGCCGCAAGGCGCGGTTGGGATTCAGTTCCAGAGGCACGGTGTCCCGCACCGTCGCCCAGATCCGTCCGTCCCGAAGGGTGTCCGCCATTTCAAATACCACGGCAGGCGCCCAGTGGATGCCATTCGACGACGCTTCGACGAGGGGAGGGAGTTCCTCGCTTGCAAGACCCGGACGCTCATAACTCAGGGCGCGAAAGTGGCATCCCTCGACCGACACCACGCCACTCTCACTGTGCGGGAAGTCCGCGCCGTTGGCGCCACCGGTGAAGACCCCTGAGAGCGCCGCCGCGGACCCGCCCCGCCGCCCAGCCAAGGTTGCGATGCCGGATAATCCGCCCGCGCCAGACGTCGCGGCCGCCGGAATTGCCTCGAGCCTCAGATAATCGTAGAGGATCCACTGGGTGATCCCGGCCAGAATCGGGCCGGTGCGCACGATTTCCAGCGAGTTGGCCCCGCGCGTGGCCCCCACCGCGGAGGCCGGCACGTCGAAGGTCACCACCGCCTGCTGCGTGAATGTCCGCGTGTGGATGTCAGTCGCCACGCCGAGGCCGTTGCGGAATCGGAACACCACGTTATGGGTGCCGAAGCCGGCGGGGGCGCCGGTCCCGGAACTTCCGCCCGAGGGAAACTCGGCGGTGATTCGCAGCACCGTCCCCGATCCCGCCTGTGCGCTGGAAAGCACGAAGTGCATCCGGTTGGTGCGATCTCCGCTGGTTTGCGCCCGCTCCCACGCCAGCGGCGGCTCGTCCATCGGCACAATCTGAACCGCCGGAAGCGCGTTGAATCCCGCCGGATATTCCCCGGCGAAATAGAAATCATCATCGGCTCCCGGATTGCTGGCCGGATTCGCGTCGTACACCGGGTCGCCCGCACGGCGGGTCACCACGCCCGGCGGAGGATCATTCACCCCGTTCTGGATGCTGAACTCCCCATACGGCGACACTGCGGAGTTGTCGTCGGTGCCGATCTGCCAGACCGACCGCGACTCTCCTCCGACTGTGATGGAGAACGTCTCCGAGTCCGACAACGGCGGAACCCCGTTGTCGCTCACCCGGACCGTGACCGAGTGGACGCTGGACGCTTGAGCCTCCGAGGGCGTCCAGACCAGACGACCCGAAGAAGACACGGTCATTCCGGAAGGTCCCGTGACCAGTGAGTAGGTCAGCGCGTTTGCCGGAACGTCGGCGTCCGTGGCTGTCAACTGCAGGCTGACCGGCACCAGCGGCCCGGTGCTGCGGTTGGCAATGGGCGCCATCTGCGGCGCAGTGTTGACTGGTGGCACGCCAGTGACGCCGTGAATCCAGGACCGATTGGAGGAAATCCGGACCGCATAGAGCCGCGCCGGAATGTCCGCGACTCCGTTGACCGCCAATTCGAAGGGGTCCTCGCCCATGCCTCCGGCGACATCTCCTTCGACGTCATAATAGAGCCCGCCCAGATCGAAGAGGCATCCAAACGAGGTGGCTCCCGTCGCGGTGGTGCGGAAGGCCGCTTCCACATCCGTGAGAACTCCGGCGAGTTTCCAGGCGTTATCCAGGGGGTCCTTGAGAAACAATCCGCCGCCACTGTCGCGCGATCCCAGGCTCGCCTCGTTCGGATTGGTGCCATCGTAGCGGTTGAACGCCATCACCAGGAGGTCGCCATTGGCCAGATATGGATCGTTGGCGGGGTAATTGCGCGCGTCGGTGATCGTGTTTTCGCCCCACCGCAGCGTGCCGGCGGTGGCGGTGCTCATCCAGCGCCAACCGCGCAGCGAATCCTCTCCCAGTCCCGATACATGGACCTCCGATCCGCGGGTCACCCCGCGTCCGAACAGCACCGCGCCCTTGCCGGCCTCGTCGGTTCGCGAGTAAAGCGGCGCGTAACTTGGGAACGTGCCGCTGATCTCCCAGACCGTCAGGTCGGATCCCGGACTGGAGGTTTTCGCCACCGTGGGGTACGCGACCCCGTTCAACACAAAAGTGTCTCCCACCACGCCGCCCAGGTGTCTGGCGGTAATGAAGTGGCGCGGGGCAATGGGGACGCCGGAACCGATCTGCCAGGATCCAATCCAATCCCATCCGCTGCCCGCCAGCGCGCCGGTCGGCGGTGTGGTGTTGAACGCGACATCCCCTGTTGAACTGAAGATCAGGCCTGCCGACCGCGGGACCCACACCACGGTGGCCAGCAGGATCGCGAGCACGGCTCGGAATTGGGGGCGGGAGTTCCAGTCCAGCATTCCCCAAAAGGATCAAAGATCCCCCGCCCCGACGAGTGAAAATACGTTGGGATTCTTCCCCGAGGTCCCAAAGGAAATCCTCACCCGTTTGACGGCCCTCCCGCGGCACACAGTCCATTGGCACGCATCCCCGCAAGGCGTCCGCAGAGGACGCGATGACCGCAGGGCCTGCAGGGACGAGCGTTGCGAGTCTCCCATACCCTTCAAAATCCTCTTGACCGGTTGGGTCGGATGGCAACCCTGAATGAAGTCACCATGCGCGCTTCAGAGTCACGCCAAACGCGTCCCGCATTTACTCTGATCGAGTTGCTGGTGGTCATCGCTATCATTGCGATCTTGGCGGCCCTGCTCCTGCCGTTGCTGTCGCAAGCCAGAAGCACCGCGATGCGGACCCAATGTGCCAGCAATCTGAAGCAGTATGGGGTTTATCTTCAGATATATCTATCGGATTACTCAAAATATCCCCTGGGATTTGATCTCGAGAATCCCCCGACATCCAAGCACCTGGATCCCATCATCTACTACCACTTTAGCAAGCGGAGGGAAGACGTTTGGAAGTGGAAGCTGAAGTGCCCGGTTCGGCGAGACAACGTCTGGCAACGGTACGAATACAACAAATTCCCATTGACCCTCGAGCCGATGCCCTACGATCTCATGCTGGCCGGAATCATTCCACGCAACCCCACGGAGGGCAGATTCATGGAGGTCTCCGAGACGCAGGTGATCCACCCGTCTGACACCATTGCCTACACGGAGTTTGTTGCCTGGAGGATGCTGCCATTGGACACCAACACCTGGGTCACCGAATACCCCCGGCCGGCCCGGCAGCGAATGTTCTCCATTCCAGACGAAGGCAATCGCCGGTTCGGGCCGGCCGGCTATCCCCATCATCGGACCTTGAACCAGTTATTTTGCGACGGCCATGCAGAACACATCAGCGCAAAGCACATCAATGCCGACACCGATGCCACGCGCCGAAGGTGGTTTATTGATAACCAGCCTCATCGCGAGCTGCGTGTGCGCCGAGGCGGCGTTCCTTGATCGAAACCCCTTTTGAAAATTCCAAGGGGCCCCGTCTTGAAGGAAGGAACACGATGGCAAGGCGCGGCGAAGAAGCATCCCACGGGCGGGGCTGTGATTGGGGAGGTGGAAATCCAGCGAGGTACCCGCCGGGATTGTGTTCAATCGGATATCCTGCCACCCCGCTCCAGATCCAGTAACCGGTACTCGTGCTTGACCATCGGGCTGGTGGTCATGCCGGGCGCCCTGGCCCGGGCGTAGAGACTGGAGTTCGGGAAGACAGTGACCGGCTCCATGTACGGGGACCAAGCCTCACCGGCGGCCCCGCCCACCGGGACCCGCTGAAACTCGATCGTTGCGCCGAGAGTCGAGCAGGCGAGGGTGACCAAAATCGGCTGGTTGATTGGATGCCCTCGGGGCACGGCCACGGGATTCGCCACGAGGCTCGACGTGCCGTCGCGGATTCGCAGCGCAACAGGCGTGGATCCGCCGATTTCCGTAAGAACTGCTTCCGTGACGCGATGAGTCCTGTCCGCCACGCGGGCCACGATCGTCCAGTCTCCTTCGTCCAAGCGGAACTCCGCGGAAATCAGCTCAATTTCTCCGGAGGCTCCGCCGACAAACAAGGCCGTCTCCGTCTCGTCGGGGCCGATCGCCTTGAGCACACAACTCGACAGGTCGGCGTTGAGATCCTCCAGTTTGAACTTCGCGGTGAACAAAGTGCCCGGCGCGAAATCGGTCGTGAAGTCCGAGACTGACGACCACGCGCCGCCCGGAGGCTTGTAGTTCACCTCCAACCACTCCACCCGGGGCGCCTGCGGATCCGTAAACGTGACAGAAACCTCGGGGGAGACATCGGAGCACGCAAGGTCCACGGTCGGCCACCGCTCTGAAAAAATCAGGGACCGCACAATGCGGTCCCCCCCGGCGTTATTGATAATGGATCACCAGGCTGCCCGCCCTCCACTCGACGCCGCTGAGGGACACCGCCGCGTCGCTGGACAGGCGGAAGAACTGCCGGTCCGCCGATCCCGGCACCGTCACCGTCTTCGCCTGGGGGTCCACGACCGCGCCCGCGACCGGCGTATAGGGACCGCCGAGGGTATCCGCGCTCCACGCCTGGACACCGGCCGACACCAGGGCCGAGGTGTACGACGGCACGCCCCCCTCTGCATTGATCAGCAACCGCTCGCCCGTGACGCGGTTGACGGTGAACCACTCCACATGCGCCCCGCCCCCCCGCTCGTACCAGACGAACCGGAAGCCATACACGCCCGCCACCGGGACCACCACGTCGAAGGTCTCATCCGCAGTGCCGCCATTGCGGAAGGCCAGCGGCGGGCTGGAGGCGCCAAGGTTGAGTCCGGACGCCAGCTTGTAACCATCGTCGCTGCGGACGCCAAATCGGGTCACGCCGGCCGGAAGATCAAGGAACGCGGTGACCTCCATCGCATAGTTGTCGGAGCCGATGCCGTCCGCCTGGCCGGGAATCGCCTCGTCGCCTTCGAAGTAGCCGTCGGTGCCCCCCTCGAGGCCGTTCTGCGAGTAATTCACTGCCGCGGCGACCACCGTGATGTCATACACCTTGGCAATCGTGGAATTCAGAGCGAGCTGCGCCTCGGCGCGCTCTAGATTGTTCTCCCCGGCCTCCTCGGACTGGGTCACCCGCACCTTGAGCCCCCGCTCAGGTCCGGGTCCGCCCAGACGGTTGGAGGCATCCAGTGCCAGGTAGGTGATCGTGAAGGTCCACTCGTTGGTTTGAAGCACTCCTTCATTGTCGGCGAACACCAGCCGCGCCGTCTGCACCACGTCGCGCGGTGGCAGGGTGGGGTAGGCGTAGGAGACCGTCGCGCCGTCCGCGACCGCCGTCACCACGGGAGCTACGGACTCGCCGTTGAGGGTCAATGTCACCGAGCCGGTTTCGACCTCGGTGTCCCGGTTCTGGATCGCCGCTTCAATCCGGGCTTCGGTCGTCGTCGCCGTGACCCCGGGCGCCGGGCTCAGCGAGGTGACCGCCGGACGCTGCACGGGCGTGTCGGACACGGGGACAAACGCCAGGTAGTTGAGATACCGGTTCCCCGCGCTGGTGTCAGCCGTCAAGTGCCGCAACCGCAGCGTGGTGCGTCCGGAGAGGCGCAGGACGACCCGGGTTTGCCCGGTCGCGTCGGTGAGGGGGATGTTTCGGGCAATGAACCCGGTTTGGATACCCACAAAGGTTCCCAGCAGGCTCACGGTCTGGCCGGGCTGCCCCGGATCGCTGGTGACCCGCTCCAGCACGCTGTCCGCGCGCTCCAGGTTGACCACCGCCTCGCGCAGGTACACTTCGTATGCGCCTTCGGCAAAGTCGCGGGTATAGTTCATCCATTCTCCCGCCGCGATGTCGCCGATCTCGTAGTCGTAGATCCCCAAGTCGTTGTTGAACTGATCACGGCGCCGGTTGTCGAGCGCGCGCTGCATCCGGACGGGATCCACGGTGCGGTACATGGTGTCGGAGCCGTTCGGCGTGGCCCGCGTGTCGAAGAAGTCCACTTCCGCCAGGCCTTCGCGGTCGGTGTAGGAATGGTCGGCCTGGCCGCCAAATTCCGCCGTGCGCACCGGCTGGTCGAAAAAGCCACCCCCCTCGAAGTTGTAGTCCTCCACCTCGACCGTGCGCACTCCGCTGGAAAACGTGTCGAAGGAAAGGACCGCCGTGCGGGTGGCGCCGGCCGAGTCAGTCACCCGGATCTGCCCCGCATAGGTGCGATCGGCCGCCAGCCCGCCCAGGACGCCGTTCCGGGTGCTCCCCGCGGCCCCGAGAGACAGCCCGTTGGCGGTGGTGTACTCCGCGCCATTCAGGACCACCGTCACGCCGGGATCCTCGACCGGCTGGTCGTCCACCACCCGGAACGTGACTTGCGTGGACAGCGGCAGGAAGATCGAGCCCTCGGCGGGCGACACCGCCTCGATCCGCGGCGGTTCGTCCGCGGCGGCCTGGGGTGCGCAAGCCACCAGATTGTCCAGCACGACCTGATACCCCGTGGGGTCCTGGCCGCCATCGGCATAGAGATACAGCACCGCGTTGCCCACCAGGTTCACATACGGTGCCGGAGGATCGTCCTCACCGTCGGCCAGCACATCCTTGGCGAGGGTGTCCACATAGGTCCGGTCAAAGATCACCGCGTCGCCGTCGTCCTTGTCGAACACCTGTCCCCGGATCGTGACCTGCCCGCCCTGCACGGTCAGCGTGAGCGACAGCCGGACGTTGGCGTTCTTCACCGACGGCTCGGGGTTTTCGTTGAAGAAATACTTGTTGATCCCCTTGGTGATCAGGATGTCGGTCTCGGACTTGGCAATCCCGTAGCCGGCCAGGGAATTGGCGCCGTTGCTCTGCGGAATGAAGCCCAGCACGGCGAAGGAATCCGGCCCCTGCCCGCTCACCAGATCCACCGAGAACTCGTGCCGCGTCCCCTCCTTCAGCTCGTAGGTCTTGCTCGTCTTGGTGCTGCTGACGAAAAAGGGCTGCCCGATCGCCGGGAGTCCAAACGTGAACACTCCGTTGCCCTGCTGCCCTCCCGGAAGCCCGACGCCTCCCGGATCCGCATCCGTCCAGCCGCTGCGCTGGGGGGCGTTAAAATCGTCGAGGATCACCTCATCGCAGACGAAGGTTCCCGCGTTGTCATACACCACCTGATATCCCGCCGGGTCCGTGCCGCCGTCCGCGTACAGGTATAGCACGAAGTTGCCGACCATATTGATGAAGGGCGCCGGCGGGGAGTCTTCGCCGTCCGCCATGATCTCCGCGGCGGGGGTGTCCACATAGGTCCGCTCGAAGATGACCGCGTTGCCGGCGTCCCGATCCAGCACCTGGCCGGTGACGATCACGTTGCCCGATTTCACTTTGAGGTTCAGCACCAGCGTGACGTTCTCGTTCTTCACCGCGGGCTCGGGGTTTTCGTTGAAGAAGTATTTGTTGATGCCCTTGGTGATCAGGACATCGGTCTCCGACTTGGCCAAGCCATAGCCGGCCAGCGAGTTCGGACCGTTCTGCTGCGGAATGAACCCGAGCACCGCGAAGGAATCGGGCCCCTGCCCGCTCACCAGATCCACCCGAAATTCCACAGTACGCCCCTCGACCAGCTCAAAGGTCTGGGTGGTCTTGCGGCTGCTCACAAAGAAGGGTTGGCCAATGGCCGGAAGCCCGAACGTGAACCGCCCTCCGGACTGCTGTCCCCCCGGCAGACCCGCCCCGCCTGGATCGGCGTCCTCCCAGCCGGCCCGCTGGGCGGCGTCGAAGGAATCCAGCACCTCGGCTTTCAGCGCGTGGGACACGGTCAACAAGAGGGAGGCGAGGCCCATGGAGGCGAATCGGTGAAGGGGAGAGAGATTCATGAGGATTCTTGCTCGTGGAGAATGAGTTGCTTGTGCCGTCCCGTGGGGGCCGGCGTCAACGGATTATTGCCATAAGCCGACTCCAATTCGGGTGACGATCAAGAGACAATGGCCGCGTCGCGCGCGTAGGGAAGGCCGTGAGCACGATCGGGGGCCCCGCGGCCGCGGAGAAATCGCGCAGCACGCGGGTGGGCGCCGTCCCCCTCCTGGGGGAAAGCCACCCGTCTCGCAAGGGCCTCAGCCCGATGGAGGGTCTGGCAAGCGGCTGCCCAGGAGCGATCCGGCAAAGGCCCGCGCGTCGCGGCGACACCACCCGCGAAGGGCCCCCGACACTGCGGGGCGCTTTCTTGGGCAACGGGTTGGCGGACGGGACGGGAACCCCTGCATTCGGCTGAGCCTGCCGATCGGTCGGTGCGCTCGCAGAAATTCGAAGAATTGCAACGAATGCCCCCGACGCGGCACGGGCAATGCAGGCGCCCCCTTGGCATGCGTTTCCAAAGGGAATTCCCCCCAGCGGTCTCCGACGGTCTTGTGACGGAGGAAATGGATCAGAACACTTGCCTCCGCTGCCGGGATCAACGGGCGACCCTCCACATCACCCTCATCATCGGAGGTGAGACGGCGACCGCGGATCTTTGCCAGCGGTGCGCCCGCGCGCTCACCGCGTCGGGCCAGGTCATGCCAGACCTGAGCGAGGTCCTGGAACTGGTCCGGACCAAGGACATTCTGGGGCTTGCCGGGCGAATGCCGAATTCTGAACGCCGGGGCCGCCTCGTCCCGGACCGGCTTGAACGGCAATAGGACCACAGGCGGTCGCTCAAGTCCCGGCGTCCGGGCCTCCCTAAACCGATCAATTCCCTTGCCTCTGGGTCAACGGGACGTCCTTCGTGCCCGCGTAAAAGACCACCAGCTTGACGGCCGACGTTCCGATGTTGCGCCCGTTGTGCAGCGTGTTCACCACCTCGACGATCGCCTCCCCCGCCTTGAACACCTGCTTGCGTCCCTCCGCGAGGCATACCTCCAGTTCGCCCTCGAGGATCAGACCAAACGAAGGAACCGGGTGAAGATGCCAGCCCGTCTCTCCGCCCGGGGCGATTTCGATGATCATCGCGCTGACCTCCGCCTCCCCGGCCGGATACACCACGGGCTTCCCGTCCCAGCTCGTCGTGGTCTTGAGCTTCTGAGTCACCGTCACGGCCTTGCTGAACTCGGCCCCCACGGAATGGCCCACAACCAACGCAACGAAGAGGAGCAAGCTGGAAAACGCCTTCATTGGAGGAAGCGAATCATGAGGCCCGCCGGCTGGAAACCACTCTTCGATGGCCCATGCCGGATTGGCGGCACGTTCACTGCCCAAGGGCGATAGAAGCCTGGGGCCGAAGGTTGACCGCGAAGGGATAAGAATTCGAGGGAGAGCTCGGGTAACCGGCGGTGGTCATCTTCAACGCAGGGACGCCAGATACTCCACCAGGTCGCGGATCTCGAAGGGAGAGAGGGCGTCGGCCAGACCTTCGGGCATGGCGCTCGGACCGCGATCCCGCGAACGGATCGTCGCCTTGGGCAGGGCGAGCGGGGCGGATTCGCCGGTGTCCGTATCCACCACGTCCAGGGTCAGTTCCTCCCCGGACTCCGACCGGACCGTGCCCGTGAGTTCGGTGCCATCGGCCAGCGTCAGCACCACCGGTTCGAATCCCGCCGCCAGCCGGGCGTTGGGCGCCACCAGGCTCTCCAGCAGATCCGGACGGGACAACCGGCTGCCCACCTTGCTGAGGTCCGGCCCCACGCTGCCGCCTTCCGCGGAGACCTTGTGACAGCGCAGGCATTGCACCGTGGGATTCTCCAAAAATACCCGTCGCCCACGCGCCGCGTCACCGCCCTCCACACAGGCGGTATAGCCGTCCGCCTTCGGATCCGCAGCTCCCGGCAATCCCGCCGCTCGCAGCGCCTCCTGAAGGTCCAGACGCAATCCGGCCGGCACCGGAGTTTGCTCCGCAGCCTCGGACAGGCCTTTCAATGCGTCCGCGGCTCGGGGATCGGCCGGCGCGCGGCGTCCCAGGACCGCCAAGGCGGTCTGGGCCAAGGCAATCTCCCCGGGTTTCCCGGGGACCAGTCCGGCCAGCAATCCGGTCGCCGCATCCCCATCCAGGCGGTCCACAAACGGCAGCGCCGCGGCGCGCAGCTTCGGATCGCGATCCGCCAGGGCCAGGGCCACCGCGTCGCCGGTGAGAGGCGATCCCAAGGCCGCCAGGGCCGGAAGAATGGCCTGCCGGAGTTCTGATGCCGTCTCGGACTTCTCGAACTTCTCGAACAAAGGTGTGCCCGCCTCCTTCACCCGCAACCGCGCCGCCGTCTCCGCCACGGCGATTTGGATCGGCAGGACTTCCCGCGTACCCGCCGGCTGCCCGGCTTCGTTGAGATTGAAGGGATTCAGCAGGTCGCCAGCGACGCGGAGGAAGGCCCGTTGGGCGGGTGCCGGATTCCGCCTCAGTGCCATTGCTTCTTCGAACGAAGCGGATCGTCCCAGGTCCGGCGGCAGCGTCGGCGCCTCGGAGGCACGGCCCAGGTTGCGGGCGGACGCCGCCTGCGCGATCCGCTCCTGCATCGGGTTCGCCGGCCCCGACGGTGGCCGTGGCGGCGTCGCCGAAGCGACCGTCGCACCCACGAGCGGACGCCACAACCCGTTGACCCGGTCCAGCGGCGGCGGCCGCTCCCACTCCCCCAGCGCCCGCAACGCCAGCACCCGGGCCGCGTCGGGCACGTCCTCGCGCGCCGCGAACCCGGCGAGCATCTGCGCATGCTGCTGCGTACCCAGGCGGAAGCAGGCATCAATCACCCTCGAATGCAGAGGGGTGGGGCAATCCACCTTGGTGATAAACGAGGCCAGCGCCGGGAAGCCCGCGACAATCGGCACGTCGTGGATGGCGCGGCCGGCGGCCGTGACCAGCGCCGGATCGGGATCGGAGAGGAAGTTGGTGATGGCGGAGTTCGTGATCCGGCGCATCGCCAGGAGGGCCACATTGCGGATGGCCGGAACCGGGTTGGTTGCGTAGGCGCGAAGGTGCTCGTCCTTCATTCGACCGTTAGGCGCTATCCAGGTGGACGAATAGCGGGCCAGCACCCAGTGAACCGCCGCGTCCACGAGCCATGGATCGGAATCCTCGCGATTCGAAAGGAGTTCCAGCCATTGGGATTCCCCAAAAGTGGTGCTTTGGTGCAGCCATCTCCCGCGTCGTTCCTCAATCCGCTTCGCCACGGCAGGGGTCCAGCGTTTCACCAGGTTCTGCCACTTGGACGGCTGGAGCGACCGCAGTCCATTGTCCCCGGCCATCATGGCCAACGCAGTGAGCGCACGCCATCGGATGCGCGGATTCGGGTCGTCCAAAGCCTCGGCCAGCGGAGTCAGGATCGCCGCGAACCGCCATTCAGCGAGCGTCAGCATGGCCTGCCCGCGCACCTCGTCATCGGAATCCAGCAGGAGTGGCAGGAGGACTTCCCGATCGGCAATCAGATGGTCCGGTTTCTGGCGATCTGCCTGACGAATCGCCCAGAGGGCATGCAACCGGCCATAACGGGTCTTTCCGTTGAGCGCCTCGTCCACGACTCCGTTGTATCCAATCTGAGTCAGGGTTCCTGCGAGGTGGCGCCCGGCGATCTCCCACTGCGCCTCCAACCGCACCCGCCGGTCCGCATGGCCCAGCAGCCCCAGCAATTCCTTCTCGCCGCGCGACGCCATGCCCTCGCCGAGCAGACGTCGCGTCTCCGCGGCGAGTTTCGCGTCCTCAGTCCCGAGTTCCGAGTTCGGGGTGATACGATAGATCCGGCCCCGCGGGGTCTGTCCCCAACCGCTCACCCAGTCGAGCGCATAGGCGCCGCCGTCGGGTCCGAAATCCACGTCGGTCGGCCAGCAGTTCCACAAAAACTTCTCCTTCCGATCCACGGCATAGCTCGCGCCCTGCGGTTTCACGGTGAAGGCCCAGACCCCTCCCGGGAAATCTGCATGCAGGAAGGCGCCCTTCAGCCGCTCGCCAAAACCGGTCCCCGGATAGAAAGCCAGCCCGCTGGGCCCCTGGCTGACGGTGCCGGCCGGAGGCAGGATGCCGTCCTGGCCGCCCTTCCAAAGCTCCTCCTGCACCCACGGGCCGAACCCTTCCATGTGCTGGTAACTCGTGCGCCAGCCATAGTCGCCGCCTTCCACCAGATGGAGTACCCGGCAGGGATCGGCGCCCGCGGTGTCGTTGTCCACCGTCCAAAGATTCCCAAAATCGTCGAAGGCCAGTTCCTGCGGATTCCGCAGCCCGAAGCAGAACACTTCGAGGTTCCGACCGTCGGGCTCGCAGCGCAGCACGCCACCGGTGTCCGGCAGATTGATGAGCACTCCTTCACGATTGGTGATGCAGGCGCCCCGGTCGCCGAAGCTCATGTAGATCCGCCCGTCCGGCCCCTTGATCAGGCCGTGGAAATCATGTCCGGAGACGCCAATGTGGACGCCGAAGCCGGATGCCAAGTTTTCCGTCTTCAGTTGCCATTTTTCGGCGGGGGATGGGGGAGCCGTGAGAACAGGCTGAAGCCGCCAGAGGCTGGGGATGTTGGCGAAATAGAGACGGTCGCGGTCGGCCAGGATCCCGGCGGCGGTGCCGTCCACCACCGAATTGAAACCACGGGCGATCACCTCGGAATGATCCGCGCGGCCGTCACCGTCGCGATCCTCCAGCACCCGCACCGCCTCGCTCTCCCGGGTGAGGAACGCCACGTTGGTGGCGAATTGTCGGGTCAGGAACGCAGCGCGATCCGCCACGTTACGAAACGCCATGTCTTCCAGCAGCCAGTTGGTGTGCGCGGTGATGTCAAAGACGCTGATCGCCCACCGGTCGGACTCCGCCAGGAACACCCGTCCGGTCCCGTCGAATCCGAACGCCACGCTGTTGCTGAGCTGCGGTTCGGCGGCCCAGACGTCCAGCTTCAGTCCGGGCGCCAGTTGGAACTTTCGGGCGTCGGATGCCGCCGAGGCAAATGCCGCGGGCGACACCACGTGCTGCGCCGCCAGCCCCAGGATGCCGATCCACCCGCACAGGAAAACTGATGCCATCTGAACCACGGAAGCAGCCTACCCATGGGCAGCGTCAACTCAACCATCCGCCGATTTCGCGATGGGAACGCCCACGGAGGTTCATCTGCGCCGCCGCTGAAGCGGGTCTCTCACTGTGGCACCGTCTCGACCCGGTAGTACCGGGCATCTTCGGCGTCCTCCAGGTCGGTGAAGCATCCCTCCATTCCATCCCCGCCGAAGGGTCCACCGACGTTGAGCCAATTCGGGGCGTCAATCCTTGGAGCGCACTGGATCTGGTAACGCTTTCCAGCTTCGGTCGGCCAACAGATCCGGCGTTCGGAAGAAATCGTCGCACTGGTGTCGTAGGTCCCGGGAACGAAATCCTGCACGCCCTGCGACTCGGAGTGTCATGAAGCCTTCTCCCGCATCGAATTCGGACGTGACGACCTGTCCCTCCCGCCGAATACGCAACACGACGTTGGTAATCTGTTCGTCCACATAGCCCCGACTCCCGCAGCCGCTCGGATGACAGTAAGCCGCCCAAAGATGAGCGGGTCCCGTCAGGTACATGGTTTGATAATACTCCGTCGTTGTGGACTGTATCCCCAATCCGGCTGAGGCCTTGCCCTGCCCACGAAGCCCCTGAATGACAATGCTGAAGTCACCGAATGGTCAAAGGTGCAGATTTCCCCCCTGGGCCGTATCCCTGCAGTTTAAAAGGGGAGCGCACGCGCCTCGCGTGCTGCGGACGGGAGAACAGAACTGCAAGTGGGATGTGTCGCTTCGCGACAAGCCCTCGCCGTCCGCCAAGGGCGTGTGGAGTGGTCACCGTGCGGTTCGCAGTTGCGCGCTGCGGCCGAGGCGAGGGCTTGTCGCGAAGCGATGCGTCCGATCTGCAGTTCCATCTTCCCCCGGCCAGCACGCGAGGCGCGTGCGCTCCCCAGCAAAATCAACGGCATCGCTACGGCTGAGAGCGCTGGCATTCCCACCGGCGAAACACGCCAGCAAGGATGCTGGGGCTCCCTATCGCATCCTCCGGGCGGGCACGTTTGCGCCGGCCAGGTTCAGGACCAACCCGGTTACGGCGCCGTCCGGATCCTTCACGAACGTGATGCGGGTGTAGGGGTTATGGGCTTCCGCGAACTCGGTGTCGCTCAGGGCGGACAGCTCCGTCTCCGGCGCCGTGCCACTCTGCACGCTCAGCCGCGAACCCCGGCGCGTCACGAGGATGGCGGTGGTGGCGGCGATTTCGTAGCGGCCCACATAGGTTTCGAGGATGCCTTCGGCGACCTGCACGGGAGCCCGCGGCGGCGGCGATTCCGGGATGCGGGGCGCGCGCTGGTTGCGGCCGTTCTGATGAAGGACCACGGCGGACGCTGGTCCCTGGCCGTCCCCTTCAAACGTGAGTTGCGCGTTCACCACCTTGTAAAAGAAGTCGCGTTCTCCGGAAGCATGGACCTCAAACGATGGCTGCCCCGTCAGTTGCGCAAACAGCCTGGCATCCCGCCGGACCACGCCGAGGAGGAGACCCGGCGCGAGCTGATAGGCGCCGGCATACCGGTCAAGCACGGCGGGATCGAGCGCCATCTCCTTCGGCCCTGCCGGTTCTCCTTCGATCCTCGGGGCGCGCCGATTCACGCCGTTCTGATGCAGCGTCACGGCGACCGGCTTTCCCTCCGCGTCCAGTTCGAAGGTAAGCTGCGCGTCCACGACCTTGAGAAAGAACTGCGTTTCGCTCTCGGCGAACATCTCGTTTGCCCCCTGGCCGGTGAGTTGCACGAGCAGGCGGTCTCCCTCGCGCCGGAACGTCAGGATCGCTTCCGGCGCGAGTTGATAGCGGCCGGCGTACCGATCGAAGAGTTCCGGAGCGATCGCCCTTTCCTGGCGCGGCTTGGGAAACGAACGGAGCGGCGCGCCCTCCACGAGCAGGTGCGGGCCGATGTCGTCGGGACCGGCCGGCGTGCCGGCATTGGCGAGGAGAACGACCCCGGCGCGGGACCTGGGTTCGTAGCCCATCCATGTGCGGTAACCGCCCGTGCCGCCGTTGTGCCAGATCACCTCGGCGCCGCCGATCTTGGAAACCTGCCACCCAAGCGCCGCCTCCATTTGTGGCGACGCCGTCGGCCGCCGGATCCTGGTCATGGACTGAAAGGCGGAGTCGAGCGGCGACGGACGGTCCCCAAGCGCGGCGGCAAGGAAGGTCAGCAGGTCGTTCGCCGAGGACCGGATCGCGCCCGCGCCCGCCAGCGTCGGCAGGTCCCAAAGCGGCACCGGCTGCAGAGACGCATCGTGTCCGGACGCCATCCGCGCCCGCAGGTCGGGCGACAGCGTGATGACGGTGTTCGTCATGCCGAGCGGACCAGTGATGCGTTCGCGGACGAGCGACTCATAGGCGGTTCCGGCGCGATGCGCGAGCGCGTGGCCGAGCAACCCCATTCCCAGGTTCGAATACTCATACGCGCTTCCGACATCGCGGGGGAGCTGATAGGCGGACAGGAACTCGTACAGTTGCCGAACCGAGTAGTCCGCATAGGGATTCAAATCGTCCTTCGGAAAGAAGTTCGTCGGAAGGCGGGGCAGTCCGGAGGTATGCGTGGCGAGATCCTCCAGCGTGATGGAGCGGCCGCCGCGTTCCGGAACCGTCACCTCGGACGGCAGGTGCTTGGAAACCGGATCGGTGAGCGCCACTTCGCCACGTTGCACGGCGTCCGCCAGCAACAGCGCCGTAAACACCTTCGTGATGGATCCGATTTCGAACATCGTGTCGCCATCGAGCGGCGCCGGATCGTCCTTCGCGCGGCGTCCGTGGGTGACGATCCGCCGGCCCGAGGATTCGATCACCCCGGCAACGAGGCCGACGCTCTGCCGGTGCAGGTCCACGCGTTCGGTGAGGATCCGCTGGATCTCCGTGTCAGATGGTACCCCGCGGCTCGCCTCCGGCGACTGCGCCGATGCCAAAACAGCGCCCACGGCGACGGCCAGCAGCAGGGTGGTGGCATGACGGCGGATCATGGCCGTCCCCCACTTTTCAGCACCGACAGACCGCTCGCCGCCTGGCGGTTCATGGCGCCGTAGGCGTTCTTGCCGGGATGGAAGATGGCCGCAAGCCCCTGATGCTCGAACCGGCCGATGATCGCAGGAGGTGGCATTTGTCCTACATGGCGGATTTGATCCAGGCACCTTGTCAACTTCACTTTTCCGAGAGTGCCGGGCGGGAACAACAGGACTGCAGACAAGGGGGGACGACCAGAGTGCCAGGTCCTCTGTTTGGCCTTGGCTGCAGGACAGCCTCATCGAAATCGTTGGAAAAGCCTGTCTCACGAATGGACGGAGAATCCGCCCCTCACGGACGACCGCCATCTGAGGACGTTCCTGGACGCCCCCCCATCGGGGCGAACGCGCTCGGATCGTGTACCACTGCAAGGTCCCGCTCGCACTGGAGGACCGAATCACCGCGCTGCCGTGGTCTTTCCTATGAGGAAGTCCAAGGAGCAAAGCGTCTGTCTCACCTCTTTGCGTCATCCCCAATCGAGCCGTCGAATGACCTCTGACGCGTCTCTGCTGTCTCGCCCGCGATCGCCTGCAGGCGGGACTCCGAAGTCTCCGTGTTTCCAAGCCTCTGTGGTGAGCATCCCCCACAGGCGCGGCAAGGTTTGCTAGTGGCGCCGGGGCGGCTTCCGGTTCACCCTGTTTTCCCGTGATCGCGAATCGCCTACGATGCCGGGAAATCTGTCTCACGGCGTGGATCGCCGTCCTCGCCGGGACGGTCGTCGGCTTTTCTACCCCAGGCGAGACGTCGCATCCCGGACCGGCGCCAGCCCGGGAAACGTGGTGGGCATTTCAGCCGCTGCGCGAAACGCCGCCGCCCGCGGGATTGGGCAGTGCCACGGAGGGCAATGCGGTGGATGCCTTCGTCCGGTCCCGGCTGGCCGCCGCGGGCCTGTCGCCGGCTCCCGAGGCGGATCGGCGGACCCTTCTCCGCCGCGCGAATTTTGACCTTTTGGGAATCCCTCCCACGCCCGATGAGGCCCGACGTTTTCTCGAAGATCCGTCGCCCGATGCGTGGCCGCGGCTCGTGGACCGGCTGCTGGAGCGTCCGGAATACGGCGAACGCTGGGCCCGCCACTGGCTCGACGTGGCGCGCTTCGCGGAGAGTTCCGGATTCGAGCATGATTACGACCGTCCGGGCGCCTATCATTACCGCGACTTCGTCATCCAGGCGCTCAACACCGATCTGCCCTACGACCAGTTCGTTCGCTGGCAAATCGCCGGGGACGAACTCGCGCCGGAAACGCCGCTGGCCCTGATGGCGACGGGATTCCTGGGAGCCGGGGTGTTTCCGACGCAGATCACCGCGAACGAGGTGGAACGCACGCGGTACGATGCCATGGACGATATGCTCTCGACCACGGCCACGGCGTTTCTCGGCCTGACGGTGGGTTGTGCCCGCTGCCACGACCACAAGTACGATCCCATTCCCACCCGGGATTATTACCGAATGCTCGCCACCTTCACGACCACCGTGCGCAGCGACCTGGAATTGGACCTGGATCCCGGGGAAACCCGCCGCCGGAAGGAAGCCTTTGACCGCGATCACGCGCCGCTCATCGAGGCGCGGACCCGCTATGAGGAGACGGAACTGCCACGGCAGTTTGAGGCCTGGCTGGACGCCGGTGCTCCCGTTCCGGACGGGCCATTTTGGGAAATCCTGGAGATCCCCGCTCCCCGCTCCGAAGCCGGCGCAACCTTCCGTCCGCAGCCCGACGGCTCGCTGCTCGCCACCGGGACCAATGGAGATTCGGATACCTACCACCTCGGCGCCGAGGTGCGGTCCGGGGAGATCCGCGCCCTGCGATTGGAAGCGCTGGCCGATCCGAGCCTGCCGCACGGAGGCCCCGGAAGGGCCGACAACGGCAACATCGGCCTGAGCCGCATCCAGATCACCGCCAGGCCGCTCTCCGGCGGCGAACCGAAGCCCGTCGCCCTTCGCTCGGCGCGCGCTTCCTTTCAGCAAAACGCTGGATCGCTTTCCATCGCTGCGGCGCTGGATGAACAGCCGGGGACCGGCTGGGCGGTGGACCCGCGCTTCGGCACCAATCATGCCGCCGTCTTCGAGTTTGCCGAACCGCTGTCGGTCCCGGGCGGCGTGCGCCTCGATGTTCGCCTCGAGTTCGCCCTCAACACGCGGCACAACATCGGGCGCCCCCGGCTCGCCGTGGCCTGCTCTGATTCCCTGTCCCTCGATGCCGCCGTCCTCCCCTCCCGAGTGACGGCGCACCTGGACACCTGCCGCCGAGGAAAAGCGGCCGTCGCGGCGCTGGATGCGGCGGATCGAACGGCGCTGATGACTTGGTGGCGGGAACGCGACCACGGCTGGCGCGCCCTCCAGGACCAGGTCGAAGCCCACGCCCGCCTCGCTCCCCTGCCCCGGCTCACCCAGGTGCTCGTCTGCGCTGAAGGGTATCCCGCGTTGCGCATGCACACCCAGGGAGCCGATTTTCTTCCCGAAACCCATATTCTCCAGCGCGGCAGTCCGGACTTGAAACGGGAGGTGGCCACTCCCGGTGTTCTCTCGGTCCTGTTGCGGGAGGAGGTCCCTGAGGATCGCTGGCGCTCGCCGCCGCCCGGGGGAGCCCGGTTCTCGGGACGCCGGAGCGCGCTCGCCGCCTGGATGACGGATCCGGACGCCGGGGCCGGCCACCTCCTGGCCCGCGTGATGGTCAACCGGCTCTGGCAGCACCATTTCGGGGCCGGTCTGGTCGCGACGCCCAACGACTTCGGCATGCAGGGCGCTCTCCCCACGCATCCGGAACTGCTCGACTGGCTGGCGGCGCAACTCATCCGAAACGACTGGCGCCTGAAGCCCATGCATCGCCTGATCATGAACAGTGCGACCTACCGGCAGTCAGCGGCGGTCCCCCGCGAGACGTCGGACCGGGATCCCAACAACGCGCTGCTCTCGCGCCGAACCCCGCGCCGTCTGGAGGCGGAATCCATCCGGGACACCGTGCTGGCGGTCTCGGGCGAATGGGACGCCCGGCGTTACGGTCCTGGGATCCGCGACAGCGGCAGCCCGCGCCGCAGCGTGTATCTCACCGTCAAGCGCAGCGAACTCATTCCGGTGCTGCAGGCCTTCGATGCGCCCGAACCGCTGGTGAGCCAGGGAACGCGTCCGACCACCACCGTGGCTCCGCAGGCCCTCTTTCTGATGAACAGCCCCGAGGCGCGCCGATGGGCGGCGAGCCTGGCAGCCCAAGTCGCGCCGCGGCCAGATGCATCCTCCAACGCCGGCCTGACCGACGCCTATTGGCGCGCGCTGACGCGACCGCCGTCGGAGGAAGAGCGGGCCGACGGACGGGAATTCCTTGCAGCCCAGAGCGCGCGGCATTCGGCATCCGGAAATCCCGATCCGCACCTGGCGGCCTGGACCGATCTCATGCAGGTCCTCCTGAGTCTGAACGAATTCATCTATGTGGACTGACACCCCCCTCGCCAGCCGCCGGGACTGGCTTCGCCGCGCGGGCGCCGGCGCCGGGCTGCTGGGCCTGGCCGGATTGCTGCAGGACCAGGGATTGCTGGAGTCGGCCCTGGCCACGGCGGCCGATCCGATGGCGCCCCGTCCGTCGCCGTTTTCCGCGCGGGCCAAATCGGTGATCTGGCTGTTCATGAATGGCGGCCCGAGCCAGGTGGATACCTGGGATTACAAACCGGAGCTGGTCCGACGCGACGGGCAACCCCTGGAGGGCTTCGACAACAAGACCGGCTTTTTCACGGAGTCGGTCGGCCCGCTCATGAAGTCGCCGTTCGCCTGGGCGCAGCACGGGGAGAGCGGCACCTGGGTCAGCGACCTCTTTCCACACCTGGCGCGGCACGTGGACCGCATGGCCTTCCTGCACTCCTGCCACACGGAGTCCAACAACCACAGCCCCGCCCTGTTCATGATCAATACGGGCTCCACGCGGATGGGGTTTCCCTGCGTGGGATCCTGGGTCACGTACGGGCTCGGCAGCGAGAGCCGCAACCTGCCCGCCTTCGTGGTCATGAGCGATCCGCTGGACCGCGGCCTGCCCAAGGGCAATGCCAGCAACTGGGGCGCGGGCTTCCTTCCGAGCGTCTATCAGGGCACCTGGCTGCGTCCCAAGGGCGAGCCCATGGACAATCTGCGTCCTCCTGCCGGACTGGATCCCGCCGCCCAGCGGGCTCAGTTGGACCTGCTGGCCCGCCTGAATCGGCGGCATCAGGATCAAGCCGCCGCCGGCGCGGAGGAACTCGGCGCGCGGATCGAGAGCTTCGAGCTGGCTTACCGCATGCAGGCCGCGGCCCCGGAGACTTTCGCAGTGGACCGCGAGCCGGAATTCATCCAACGACTCTACGGTCTCGACCAACCGCATTGCCGGCATATCGCCGCGCAATGCCTGATGGCGCGGCGGATGATCGAGCGGGGGGTCCGCTTCGTGCAGATCTATTCCGGCGGCATGGAAAACCAGCGCAGTTGGGACGGCCACGAAGACCTGGTCGGGAACCACCGCGGATTCGCTCTCGAAACGGACCAGCCGATCGCCGGACTGCTGGCCGACCTCGGCCAGCGCGGGATGCTGGACGAAACCCTGGTGATCTGGGGCGGCGAATTCGGCCGGCTCCCGGTGTCACAAAAGGGCAGCAAGCCGGGGCGCGACCACAACCCGCATGCGTTCACCTACTGGATGGCCGGCGGTGGCGTGCGCGGCGGCATCCATCACGGCGCCACCGACGAACTGGGGCACAAAGCCGTGCATCAGAAAGTCAGCGTCAACGACCTGCATGCCACCATCCTCCATCTGCTGGGCATTGACCACGAGCGGCTCACCTACTTCCACAGCGGACGCCACTTCCGCCTGACCGACGTGTCGGGGGATGTCGTGAAATCCCTCATCGCCTGAGCTGGGGCAACGCCCTCTCCTCAACCGCTTCCATGTCTGAAGTTCGCGTCTTTCGCGTCGCTGCACGGTTGAGGAAATTGATGCGTTCGAGGTCACCTGACGGCCCGTTGGCGAATGACGAATGACCAACTCCCCTTCTTCCCCCTACCCTCCCCCGGTGATCCGCAACGTGATCTTTGATTGGTCGGGAACGCTGGTGGACGACCTCCCGGCCGTCTGGGAGGCCAGCAACCACGTCTTCCGCCAGGCCGGGGTGATGCCCCTGACGCTGGAGGAATTCCGCGCGGAGTTCCGGCTGCCCTATCATGGCTTCTACGAGAAGTTCGTGTCCCATGTGCCCATTGAGCAGTTGGAGACCTGGTTTCATGGCCGGTTCGCCGAATGCCAGGACTCGGTGGTGCCCCTGCCCCACGCCCGGGAACTGCTCGAGTTCTGCGCCCATCGGAGCCTCCGCCTCTTCCTCCTCACCACCGTGCATCCCCGCCATCTCGCGGCCCAGGCGGAGGCCACGGGATTCGGACGCTACTTCGAGCGCATCTACTCGGGGATTGCCGACAAGCGGACCCAGATCGAAACCGTCCTGCAGGAAAACGGACTCGATGCCGATGCCACCGTCTTCGTAGGCGACATGCAGCATGATGTGGACACCGCCAAACACGGGGGCATCCACAGCGTGGCGGTGCTCACCGGATACAACTCCCTGGGCCAGTTGCGGGAGAGCGCCCCGGATCTGATCGTCGAGCATCTGGGAGAATTCCGGCTGCTGCTGGAGCGCAATGGACTCCACCTTCGCCCGCCCGCCTCCAGTGGATCGCAGCGACATCCGATTCCTACTGTGGGTGCCCTCATCCGCAACGACGCCGGCGAGGTGCTCATGGTGCGCACCAACAAATGGTCCAACAAATGGGGCATTCCGGGCGGCAAAATTGAATGGGGCGAAGTTTCGGAACACGCCCTGATCCGGGAGCTTCGCGAGGAAACCGCCCTCGAAGTCACCGACATCCAGTTCGTCTGCGTACAGGACGCCATCCATCCGCCCGAGTTCTACCGGGACGCCCACTTCCTTCTGCTCAACTACACCTGCCGGGCGCCGGGTGCGCAAGCGGTCCGGCTAAACGCCGAGGCCCAGGAGTTTCGCTGGCTGCCGGCCGGCGATGCCCTGACATTGAATCTCAACCAGCCCACGCGTTTTCTTCTCGAAACCGTGCTGCGCCGGACTCCGGACTTCTGAAAACGATTCCCCCCGCTCCTCCGCCATGGACTCCATCCTTATCGCCGATCTCGAAGTGCAGTTTCACGTGGGCGTGCCCGACGCCGAGCGGGCCCGGCCGCAGCGGCTGCTGATCAGCATCGAACTGGACCACAACTTCACCCAGGCGGCGGCGACCGACGACCTCACCCATACGATCAACTACGACGCCGTCTGCCGCCGGGTCCGCGCGCTGGGCGAGGGACGCCATTGGAAGCTGATCGAGACGCTGGCGATCGAGATTGCCGAGACCGTGCGCAAGGAGTTCAAACCCGCCCGAATCCGGGTAATGATCAAGAAATTCATCATCCCCGACACGCAATACATCGCGGTCCGCATCGAGCGGGGACCGCTGCGTCCGCCCGAAACGGCCCGTGATCGGGTGATCCGGCAGATTGGCGGCGTGCCGGGCGGGCTGCGATGACCTGCCGCCATTGACGTGAAAACTGCGGCTGGCATCCTCCCCTGCAAAGCCACTCGCCGGGTGCGATGGCGGCTCGCCTAGCGCGCAGACCGTAGCCCCGGGCGCGTGGCTTTTTCGTGCCGGAAAGCAGCGCGCGGCAAGGCCACGGCCGGCAAACCACGACGCATGAAAATGCCCCATCTCGAGAACCCCGACGTCGTCCTCATCGGCAGCGGCATCATGTCCGCCAATCTCGGCGCGATGCTGAAGCAATTGGAACCCCAGCTTTCCCTCCAGGTCTATGAAGTGACCGACGGCCTCGCGCAGGAAAGCTCCGACGGCTGGAACAACGCCGGCACGGGCCATGCGGGCATCTGCGAGCTGAGCTACACGCCAAAACGGGAAGCCGACGGCTCGGTGAATCCGGCGAAGGCCATCGAAATCTTCGAGCAATTCGAGCACTCAAAGCAGTTCTGGGGATATGCCGTCGCCAGCGGGATGATCGAACGCCCGGCGGACTTCATCCGGTCCGTGCCTCACGTCAGCTTCGTCCACGGACAGCCGCAGGTGGACTTTCTCAAGGCGCGACACGCCGCCCTGTCGGCGCATCATTTCTTTGCCGGGATGGAATACTCCACCGACCGCGCCACCATCGCGGGCTGGGCTCCGCTGCTGTTGGAAGGCCGTGACCCGCACACCCCCATCGCCGCGACGAAGATGGACGGCGGGACGGATGTGAACTTTGGCGAGATCGCGCGGCGCCTGCTCGGCTGGCTCGCGCGGCAGGAAGGCGGTGCCGTCGCCACCGGCCATCGCGTCATCGGACTCGACCGCGCGGGCGGCGGCTGGCGCGTCACGGCGCGGGACGTAGCCACCGGCGCCACGCTCGTGAGCCATGCGAAGTTCGTCTTTGTCGGCGCGGGTGGCGGCAGCCTGCCGTTGCTGCAGAAGTCGGGGATTCCGGAGGCCAAGGGACTCGGAGGCTTCCCCATCGGCGGCCAGTGGCTCGTGTGCAACAACGCGGAAGTCGTCGCCCGACATTCCGCGAAAGTCTATGGCCAGGCTCTCGACGCAGCCCCCACCATGGCCGTGCCGCATCTCGACACGCGCGTGCTCGACGGTGAGAGAAAGCTGCTCTTCGGCCCCTTTGCCGCGTGGACTACGAAGTTCCTTCACAAAAAGGGCCGCGTCACCGACCTGCCGTTTTCCATCCGCCCGGACAATCTGGTGACCCTCCTCAAGATCGGCGTGAGCAACGTGCCGCTCGTGCGCTATCTGGTGCAGCAGGGCACGCAGAGCATGGCCACGCGCCTGAAGGTGCTGCACGTCTTTTACCCGGCGGCGAAGGCGGAGGACTGGCAGCTCATTGACGCGGGGATCCGCGTGCAGGCCATTAAGAAGACCGACGGCGAGGCCGGCATCGTCCACTACGGCACCGAGGTCATCACCAGCGCCGACCGCACACTCTCCGCATTGCTCGGCGCATCGCCCGGCGCCTCCGTCTCGGTGAACATCGTCCTGCAGGTGGTCAAACGCTGTTTCCCGCACCTGCTGGCCGCGCCTGAAGGACATGAGCGGATGAAGCGCATGATTCCCACCTATGACGAGGATCTCCGCCAGCCCACGAGCATGGCGCGCTATCACCAGACCACCGCCCGGGCCGAAGAGGCGCTGCAATTGCGGCGACGGTGATTGCTTCCGTACGGCCGGGGCCGGTCACCGCCGCATCGCCGCGCCCCCGGCACCGGCCAGGGCCTCCACCTCGGACACGGTAAACTGGGAGGTGTCTCCCCGAATGGTGTGAACCAACACCGCATGCGCCAGGGCGAAACGGAGGGTTCGATCCGAAGGCCAGTCGGACAGCAAGCCGTGGATCAGTCCGGCCGAAAAGGCGTCGCCGGTGCCCACGCGGTCCAAAACCTCGAGATCGGGCCAGCCTCCGTCCTCCGTCCAGACGCCCTCTCGATGGAGGAAACCGGCCAAATCGTGGCGGGTGGCGGATCGGACCGTCCGGGAGGTGCCGGCCACGACCTGGAGTCCGGGAAACTGCGCCCGCAGCGCCTCCACGATCCCGGACACCGGGCGCCCGGTGGACGCCGGACGGTCGGCGAGCAGCCATTCGAATCCATCCGGGCTTCCCAACAGCACGTCCACATGCTCCAGCATCCGGCGGTTGATTCGGGCCGCCGTTTCCGGCGGGCACAGTGAGGCGCGGTAGTTGAGGTCGAAACTGACCGTCAGTCCGGCGCGCCGCGCCGCCACCAATGCCGCTTCCAGGGTGTCGGCACAACTCGGAGCCAGCACCGGGAAGATGCCGCTGGCGTGGAACCAGCGGGTCCCGGCTCCAAACACGGCAGTCCAGTCCACATCCTCCGGTCGAAACTGCGATGCCGACGAATGGCCGCGGTCGAACAACACCAGCCCACCCCGAAGGCCGGCGCCAATCTCCACAAAGTTCAATCCCAGGCGTCCGGAGCGGCCCACACCATCGTAGGGCACCGGCGTCATCCACCGGGTCTCCAATCCCGCCGCCCGCGCATGATGCCATACCAGGCGGGACAGTTCATGGTCCGGCAGCCGGGTCACAAACGCCGCCGGCCAGCCGAAGCGGGCCAGCGCATGCACCACATTGTATTCGCCGCCGCCAACCTCCACCTCCAGCGTCCGGGCAGATTCCAGGCGTCCGGCCCCGGCCGGGGACAATCGGATCATCACCTCGCCCAGAGCGACCACCGCCGGCGCCGGTGAAGGAGAACGTTCCGGAGAACTCATGCGCCAGTTCGGAAGAGGAGGGGCACGGGGATGGCGTTGGGACGTTCCCGCCGCGTAGCCGTCCCGCTCAATGCCGCAGTTGCCGGGCCGCCGCAGTGCGCAACCGCTCGTCCGGAGCCGCCGCCAGTTCGGTCAACAAGCTCTCCGCCGGCCGTTCAAAGGCCTCCTGCAACCATATCGCCTCCAGCCGGGCACGGGGATCCGCCTGACGTGCCAGCCATGGACCCAGTTCCGGCAGGACGGTCCCGGCGCCCCGCTGCCGGAGCACCACCCGGGACTGCTCCTGTTCCCAGCCGTTCTTCGAAAGTGTCCGATCCAGCAGCGCCGGAATTCCCAGCGCAGTGAGGTCGGACGGTGCGCCGGGCGCCTTGGATGCCCCGGAGGCCGCCACCCGCCAGATCCGGCCATGCTCATGGTCCCGGCGCGGATCCCGGAAATCCACCTCGCCATGCTGGATGATCGGATTCGACCAGTCGGCGACGTACAACGCCCCGTCGGGTCCAAACCGAAGGTCAATCGGGCGGAAGGTGACGTTGGTGGAGCGTAGCAGGTCGGGCATCTCCTTGGTCTGAAATGTGGACCCCACCTCGGCCAGTTGGAACCGCACCACGCGATGGGCGCGAAAGTCGCAGGTGATCACGTCGCCCTGCCAGTCGGCCGGAAACATCGGGCTGTGCACAATCTCCAGGCCGGCGAACTTGGGGTAGTTCCCGGGACTGATGCTCTCCGCCTCGCGCCGCATGTCGGCATAGGTGAAGTAGGTGGCGCCCTCCATGGCGTGATATACTCCCTTGAATCCGGCGCCGTCGGTGAAGAAGGAGTTGCCGTACTGGTCCCAGTGATGCCCCCACGGATTGCACCCGCCCTTGGTGAAAATCTCCATCGCGCCGGTATCCGGATTCCACCGCCAGATGCCGGCGCTGTTCAGCCGCCGGACCCCTTGAGGCGTCTCCATGTGCGAATGCGTGTAGATGGACTGGTTGAGATACAGGTGGCCGTCATAGCCCCAACGCAGCGTGTGCAGGTTGTGGTGGGTATCCTCGGTGCCGAAGCTGGACAGCACGATCGTCCGTTGATCGCCCCGGCCGTCGCCATCGGTGTCCGCGACATGCAGCAATTGATGGCTCGCCGCAACATAGCACCCCCCACGGCCGTCCGGCACCACGCCGGTGGGAATCACCAACCCCTCGGCAAACACGGTGTGCTTGTCGGCTTTGCCGTCGCCGTCGGTGTCCTCGAGGACGATCACGGCGTCTTCGGCGTCCTGCCCAGGACGGATCTGCGGATACAACCGCGAGCTGGCCACCCAGAGGCGCCCCTGGGGATCCCAATTCATCTGAATGGGCTTGTAGAGCATGGGATTTTCGGCCCACAGGGAGACCTCGAATCCCGGCGCGACATCGAAGGTGGGCAGAGGCTGCTCCTTGTAATTCGGATCCCGATGCTCCCGCGCCGCCTCGGCCCCGAGCAACTGCCGCACCTCGGCGACCGTGGCCGGATCCGGGTTCCGCAGGTCGCGCAGCCGGGCAACCCGGGCGTCCCACTGGGCGATCAGCGGATCGAACTTCGGAATCTCCACGGAATTCTGCCCCTGCTCGTTCTTCCGGAAGCCGAACAAGTAGGTCCAGTTCGCCGGACGCCACCGGTGGAAGAACAACTCGTTCTTCTTTCGAATGGCGGCATTGAGCGTCTTCAGGCGGTCCGGGGCCACGGAGGCGTCGGCGAGCCGGTCCCCGGTCGAAAGCTCCGCGTCCGGAACCGCGCGCCCCCCCAGTGCCACGACCACCTTGGGAGACAGCAACGCATACCCCGCCTCGTTGGGCACCACGCCATCGCGACTCAGGGCGATGCCTCCGGGCGACGCGGTTGCGGGCGTGCCAAAATCCACCAACGGTACCCACAACGCCCCCTGCTCCCGTGCGACCGCCTCCAGCGCCGACTGCACCGCGTGCAACTGCCGCTCGCGGGCTTCCGCAGCGGACGCCATCGCCGCCGGGCCGTCGGAAGGCCGCACCGCCGGGCCCAGCAGGACGAACCGCACCTTGTGTCCGCTGGCCGACTCCACCCCTTGCATGAGACGCACCAACTCCTTCTGGAACCGCGCGACCACAGCCGCGGCCTCCGCGTCCGAACCGGCCTCCGCCGCCTCCAGAGCCGCCGTCATCCCGTAGCTCAAGATCGCCACCGTCGGCTGGACCAGGGCGACCTGCTCCTGCACACGCTTCAGCCAATCCTCCCCCGACTTGTTCCAATCGAAGCTGGCGCGGGAACGCCCGAGCGGCGTGTCCGCAGCCCAGCCGAGGTTGCGAAACAGAATCTGCCGGTCCGGATGGGCCAGGGTCAGGGCGGATTCCAGCAAACCGTAATCCCCTTCGCGTTCCATGAAGGTATCGCCAAGGAAGAGCACCCGATCTCCCTCCTGCAGCTCAAACGGCCCGGCGCCCCGCGCACCAAAGCCGCTGACCGCCAGCAGGACCGACATTGCCAAAACCCACCGAACCCCTGGACACCAGAATCTCGATTTCATGCGGAACGCGGGACCAGTAGAGCCCGCCCGACGCGCCACGGCAAGGCACGTCCCCACTCTCAGGGACGAGCTTTGTAAGCCCCCGTTTCGAATTTTTCGTTCGTCGCTACCTTGATGCCGATCCCCCGCTCCACGCCCACTCCATCCAAAGGCCGCGATTCCCCTGTTTCCAAACATCCACCGCCAACTTCCGGATGCATCGGGAGTCCAGCGTGTACGTGAGAGGTCCTGACAACATCGTTCATGGTTGAGCGGACGGCTCCGCAGGGCCTCCACCGGCTTTGGGTTCCGGATCCCCTGAGACGAAGCCGGGGGCCCGCTTTTGCGTTTACCTCCCAATCCGGGAAGTCGAGAGACGCTCCCTGGAGATTCTATGATCTATCAATCCAACTGCTTGACGACAGAAGCAGAAATGAACACTCTCGAAACGCTGTGAACGAGCCAAGGTTCATGGCCCCAGAAACTCAAAAAACCTTCCTCCCGTGTCTTCTCGACCTTCCTGGTTTCCCACACCTCCGATCAGATTTGTCCGGGCGACGGGTCTGTTCCCAATGCTGGGGAGTCTCCTTTTGTCTCCCCAACCGCATCCAACAAAAACAACTGGGGCACCGATCCCAACCTGCCATTGGGGCGGTTGGTCAACACGTGGGCCAACGGCCCGGTGATTCAGGGCGTCAGCTCGAATGTCTTCTTCGGCCAGAACTTCGTGAGCACGTGGCCTGCTGCCGGCTTCTACATGGCCGAGCCCGCGACGACCAACAACTCCACCTTCCGCATCCTCTGGCCCATTGCCGACAACACCTACTACGACACACAGTACTGCGAGCGATACCGGGCCCCCTCGCAGAAGGTGAGCTTGTGGGCCAACAAGCTCTCGTCCACCGCCTTCGACTTCACCGGCGCCCATGTGTTGGGCACGTACACCAATGTGACGCCGTTTTCGGAAAGCTCGGCCCCCGACCACACGGCGCCGCGGTTGGCGCTGACAAGCCTGCCAGCCGGATTCAATCCGGCCGGCAGGGTCGAACGGCTGCTGCGGCTCTGGACAGCCGCCACGAACCTTGCGGGCGTCCGCGAGATCGCCATCGGGCAGACCTACCTCACGAACAGCAACAGCCAGTTGGCGGTCACCCTGCGGGCCGTCGAGCATCGCACGACCGCAGGGGGCACGGCCGGCACCGTGCCCCTGGCCTCCCAGGCGCTCTGGCTCAGCGCCGAATTGATCGCGCCCGGGGGAGCCACCAATCAACTCGGGATGCTCTCCGGCCCCACCGACACCAACGGCCTCCGGGTTCTGGCGTTGAGCCTGGGCACCAACACCACCGGCCTCTGCCGTCTCCGGGCCTGGATTCCCGGAGGCACCACCAACTTCGCGCCCCAGACCCTGGCCTGGGCGTCGCTGAACTATTCGCTGGGCACCGTGGTGTCGTTGAGTGCCATCCCTGACGTGGCCGATGACAAAAACATAAACGCCGCGAAGCGCGCCCAGTTGCGCGTTTCGCGAACCGGAACTCCGGCCGCCCTGGCGGCAACGCTGAACGCCTATGTTCGCATTCCCACCAACGGCATTCATGAACTGACCAGTCCGGTGGACCGACGCAATCTGATCGTCACTTACGGCACCGCACCCACGAACGACTACAGCTTTGGCACGCCGACCGGTGGAACCCTGGGAACCGTCAGCCCGGGCGGGGTCACTCAGGTTACCTTCGATGCCAACAGCACCTCGGTCGTCATTCCCATCCTGCCGAAGGCCGACAATTTCACTGAAGCCAACGCCATCCGGGTAGATCTGGTCGCGACCCACACCTACGCCCTTGGGGCCAGTACGCGCGCCGACATCTACATCTACGACGGCCCTCTGTGGACGGTATATTTGTTGGAAGGCACGAACGGGGTGGCCACCTATCAGTCCTCCGGAGTGGCAGTGAACGCCGGCGTCATCACGCCGGGCGGAGGCTGGACGGTTCCGCCCCAGGCCGTGGGGCTGGCGACTTGGGCCAATCTGTATGGGCAGCCGGAACAGCATGGCGCCGTTTGGACGCCGCAATCCACAGCGCCGGCGACCGATCTGGGCCTGACCTTCCAACCCTACGGGATCAGTTTCCGCCCGACCACGCTGGCAGCCGACCGCGCCCGGATCGTAGGCGCCTGGGGCAACTCGGCCTATCAGGTGCTGGACAACAACAGTGGCGGCGTGACGCTGCCGCATTTTCCTGGCTCCAGCGGACCGAGCCTGGCATGGGCCATCAGCCCGAATGCCGCTCGAACGGTGGTGTACAGCACCCATCCCATCACCGGGAAGCGACGTCCCGCGCTCTGGGTGGGCGCCGCGAACCCTGGGGACCTCAGCGCCCTGCTGGAGGATCCACCGAACGAGCGGATCGGAGAGGCCGTGGCCGTCAACAACGCCGGCGTGATCGTGGGCTATTCCAGCGGCTTCGGGTTTGGCGGTTTTTCCATAAAAAGGCCCTTCCGGAACACAGGGGGTGGGGCCGCCCTCACCGACTCGGACTATCTGGAGGTGCCGGAGGGAGGAACTGGACAAGGGACGGCCAACGCGGTTGTGACAATAAGCTCGAAGCACTACACGGTCGGCTGGTACAGGCGCAACACTGCGAGCCAGAAAATAGGTGTCCATTGGACTCCCGCATCTGGTCAGTCATTACCGTCAATCCCCAACGATCTCTCGCGACTGGAACGATACGGCACCCCTGATCTGCAGAGCGAAGCGAGAGGCATTAACGTCTCGAGAGTTATTGTGGGGTGGTCAGGCTCTTCGGAGGCTGGGTCTGATCGGCGAGCGGTATTTTACGACGACGGCAGATGGAAAGATTTGAATGACAAACATTTTGTACATGGGGCTATAGGATGGGTGCTTCAATCAGCCGAATCCATCAGCGACAACAACACCATTGCGGGCATAGGTGTAATGTCTGGTTCAACACGCGGGTTTATTCTTGTTCCAAGAATTGCCGGTTTTTGATTATCGAAGCAAAGGTATCCAAATATGAAATCTGTCTCCCTATTCAAGCAATCAATATTTTTAGTATTGCTTCTGAATTTGAGCTCGGCAGGAGTGCCGCCCCTTCCAATACTCGAGAGTTCCACGGTGACTTTCGTCACGCCTAGCGATCAAGATGGACCAGTCCTAGTTTACCATGTATTTTCGATTAATGACTCAACTCAAAGTCTTGAGTATTATTCGGCTTTTTTTTCACTGATAACAACGAATTCAGGGCACACTCTGATAGCATCCTCAAATCGAATAGACTTCGACTCCGGACAGTTGATCGGTCTTGGTAGCCAAGACTACAGGGATGATGGCGGTAGTGATCGCCTAGATATCTCGGGGCTTGATCAATCCCGTAGTATTTTTGGCGGCCCGTGGCGCTATATTGATGCGTGGGCAAACATCCCGCCGTCTTCATTCCAATACAAAATCCGGAGCCTGACTGAATTCTACCTGGGCTTTCGAGTTGCCGCGGACGATGGCAACCACTTCGGCTGGTTGAGATTTGCCCGAAGTGATACGACATTCACCAACGCCTTCGATCTGACGGCCTACGAGTGGAATCCGATCCCCGGAGCGTCGATTCGAGCGGGGCTGACGCCGGAGATCCCGCTGGCCACGGAGGTGGTGGATGATGGTTCCGGACAGCCGGTGCTACGGGTGAGCTGGAATGCGGCGCTGGCGACGTGGATCTTTGAGACGACGACCGATCTGACGCCGCCGGTCACTTGGACCGAGTATCCTGCCGGAGGCACGTCGGCCGATGTCCCCTTGGACGGCGACGACACCCATCGCTACTTTCGCCTCCGGCGACCATAACCCTAGATGGCCGGGTCGAAGAGAATCATGTCATGGTGGCGGGACTGGACAGCAGACTGCGTCAAACGCCCGGAACTGCGGCCGGTCGGGCCTTCACATTGATCGAGCTGTTGGTCGTGATCGCCGTCATAGCGATCCTGGCGGCGTTGCTGTTGCCGGGGTTAAGCCGCGCCCGACAGCAGGCGCAGGCGGCGTTGTGCCAGAACAACCTGCGACAACTTCAACTGGCTTTCCAACTGTACGCCGGGGACAACGGCGATCAGTTGTCCCCGGCTGAGACTTCGATGTCGTCCCTCGACGCCACCCGGTGGGTGGATGGCGTCATGTCAGTATTCTATTCCGTCCGACAAAGCGATCTCACCAATCGCCAGATGCTCTTGGCGCCCGGGCCGGGCCATCTGGGTCCTTACGTTCCGGCAGCCGGGGTATTCCGCTGCCCTTCGGATCAGAGCCGCACGAATCTGTCCCGTCCCCGCGGTCCCCTCCGGGTGCGTAGCTACACCATGAATCAGTACATGGTGTATGGCGACTGGATCGTCCTCCTTGAGGACGGCTTCGAGTACAGCCCCAATGCGTTTGTGAAGTCTTCCGACTTCAGCCGGACCTCGCCGGCGCAACTCTGGGTGTTCGTGGATGAACATGAATTGACGATCAAAAACGGGTTGTTCCAGATCCAATGGCCTCTAGGACCGCGTTGGCAGTGGTCGGCCCATTGGCCGGCGCGGCGGCATGGAGGTCGAGGATCCCTGAGCTTTGCTGACGGGCATGTGGAACTGCATCGCTGGCGGGATCCGCGGACCGGTCCTCCAGTCCGGACGTTTGAAGCGGCGGAGGCGGTCGGCTGGAACGCCGCGGACAATCCCGACTACGCATGGCTCTGGGAGCGCACCAACGGAGGACGGGAGTGGGGAATGCCGTAGGCGGGGGAGCAAAAACCATGGCTCCTTCCCTGAATTCTCTGTGCCGTGCGGGAACCGTTGAGGCCTCGGCGCTGGCACTCAACGCCGGGGTGGTGACGCTGGCGGGCCTCGCGACCAACACCTATGCCCTTGGGGCCAGTACGCGCGCCGACATCTACATCTACGACGGCCCTCTGTGGACGGTATATTTGTTGGAAGGCACGAACGGGGTGGCCACCTATCAGTCCTCCGGAGTGGCAGTGAACGCCGGCGTGGTCACACCGGGCGGAGGCTGGACGGTTCCGCCCCAGGCCGTGGGGCTGGCGACTTGGGCCAATCTGTATGGGCAGGCGCAACAGCATGGCGCCGTTTGGACGCCGCAATCCACCGCGCCGGCGACCGATCTGGGGCTGAGCTTCCAGCCCTACGCGATCAGCTTCCGGCCGACCACGCTGGCAGCCGACCGCGCCCGGATCGTAGGCGCCTGGGGCAACTCGGCCTATCAGGTGCTGGACAACAACAGCGGCGGCGTGACGCTCCCGCATTTTCCTGGCTCCAGCGGACCGAGCCTGGCCTGGGCCATCAGCCCGAATGCCGCTCGAACGGTGGGGTACAGCACCTATTCCCTCACCGGAAAGCGCCATCCAGCGTTGTGGACCGGGACAGGATCCCCTACGGACCTGAGCAGCACCATCGAGAACCCCCTGGGGACAGTGATCATCGGCGAGGCCAAGGCCATCAACAATGCCGGTGTAATCGTGGGCTACTGCACCGGCCTGAACGGCTCCTCACCCCTGCAACGCCCCTTCTGCAACGCAGGCAATGGAGCAAATCTCTCGGATGGAGACTGGTTGGCGGTGCCGACTCAGGGTGAAGGTGCCGGAACTGCCAATGCCGCATCGTCAGCATCAGCCAAACACTATGCTATTGGTTGGTATCGGCGAAATGTAAGCTTTCCGAGAATAGGGGTTCGATGGAACCCGCCCAGCGGCCAAACCTTACCCTTGCTGCCAATAGACCTTGAACGGCTCATGAGAAATGGGGTTATGGATACGCAGAGTGAGGCCAAGGCGATCAATGTCTCACTGACTATCGTCGGCTGGTCGGGCGCCTCAGGAACTGATATAAATAGAAGGGCGGTACTCCATGATGACGGAGTCTGGAAAGATCTCAATGACAAGCATTTCGTTCATGGCTCCTCTGGATGGAATCTGCAGTCGGCGGAAGCCATCAGCGACAGCAACGTGATTGTTGGAGTTGGACTTCATTCAGGCTCGCAGCGTGGATTTATGTTAATTCCTCGCATCTTGGGAAACTAAAATTTTTACCACCTACTGCTATGACAGCCATTTTCAAATTCCTGGCGCCGGTTCTACTACCCATTGTTGCCATATCGCTTCGAGCCGATACTCCAATGCTTCCTGTCACTGAAAGTTTTGAAGTAAAAAATATTCAATCAGGTTCTAGCGAAATCGTCAACTTCTCTTACTATGCATTTGCAATCAAATCCACAAACCCTTCAAGTGAATATTACAGTGTTTCTTTCGAGCTGATTCCAACAAATTCTGCCGCTCCGCTTCAATCAACTATAAATCGAATTCATTTTCTCCAGGGCGAAACAATTGATCCTAAAAAGTCGCTCTATCGTGATGAGGTGGGCGGCAATTGGTTGACCTTATCATTGTTCGATCAATCCCGACTCATTGTGGGTGCGGAATGGCGCTACTTTGATGTGGGTGCCAATGCACCCAAGACCACACTGTACCACAATGCCAGAAGCCTGACGGAGGTTTATGTAGGCTACCGCTTCCCCGATGATGACGGGACGCACTTCGGCTGGCTCAGGTTCGCCCGGAACAACATCAGCTTCACCAACGTCTTCGACCTAGTGGCGCACGACTGGAATCCGATTCCCGAGGCTCCTATCCGCGCCGGACTGCCGCCGGAGATTCCGTTGGCCACGGAGGTGGTGGATGACGGTACGGGCGGCTCCTTCCTGCGGATTGGTTGGAACCCAGCCCTGGCCTCCTGGGCCTTCGAGACCACCGGCGATCTGACGCCCCCGATAACCTGGAGCGAGTATCCCGCCGGAGGGACCTCCGCGGAGATTCCTTTGGACGCTGCGGATTCCCAGCGGTACTTTCGCCTGAGACGGCCTTGATCGCGTCGTCCGCTTCGCCGAGGCGATGCCTTTGTTCCTCAGAGAACCGATATGAACCGGTCATCGCAGATCCAGCGCCTGCCCGGGTTTACCTTGGTGGAGTTACTGGTGGTGATCGTGATCATAGCAATCCTGGCCGGATTGCTCTTGCCGGGATTGAGCCGGGCTCGCGAAAAGGCGCATTCGGCATTGTGCCAAAACAACTTGCGGCAACTACAGCTGGCTTTCCAACTGTACGCTGGCGACCACAACGACCAGTTGTCTCCGGCCGAAACCTCCATCTCGATCTCGAATGCGACCCGCTGGGTGGATGGTGTCATGACGCCTTTCCTCCCGCTGCGATCCAGCGACCTGACCAACCGGCAGATGTTGATCGCTTCAGGGCCGGGTCATTTGGGACCATACCTGCAGACGGCGGACGTGTTTCGCTGCCCTGCGGACAGGAGCCGAACCAATCTGACACGGGCACGGGGGCCCTTTCGGGTGCGCAGCTACACCATGAATCCGTACATGGTGTATGGCGACTGGATCGTCCTCCTTGAGGACGGCTTCGAGTACAGTCCCAACGCCTTCGTGAAGTCGTCCGATTTCAGCCGGACTTCGCCGGCGCAGATCTGGGTGTTCGTGGATGAACACGAACTGACGATCAAGAATGGCATGTTCCAGATCCAATGGCCGCTGGGTCCGCGCTGGCGCTGGACCGAGCACTGGCCGGCACGGCGGCATGGCGGGCGCGGTTCGCTAAGCTTTGCCGACGGCCATGTGGAATTGCACCGATGGCTGGATCCACGAACCGGTCCGGCAGTGAGGACCTTTGATGAAGCCCATGCAGTCGGCTGGAACGCCGCGGACAATCCCGACTACGAATGGCTCTGGGAGCGCACCAACGGTGGTCGCGACTGGGGCATGCCCTGAAGCGTGACCATGGCTTCTTCGCTAAATAGTCTGCCGAACCCTACACCGGTCGGGACCTCGGCCTTGGCGGCGAACACCAGCGCGGCAACACGGATATGTCGCCTTTTTTGGATTCTGTACTTCTTGGAAGTGTTAGTTTATTCCGCACCCGCAATGGTGCCGCCTCTTCCAATCACTGAGAATACTGAGGTGATGATAATTGATTCACAGTCCGACAACAATCCACAGCTTCTCTACCATGCTTTCGCGCAAAACCTATCTAACCCGCCTGAGGAATACTACAGGTTATCCCTGGCACTTATACCAACAAATTCAGGACATACATTAAAGGCTGCCGCAAATCGGGTTATCTTCCAACCTGAAGAGCCCATTGGCCCGGGTCACCTGGACTTCAAGGATGATGGAGGCAGTGATTGGCTTGGCGTCTCGGGGTTCGATCAGACCCGGATGCTTGTTGGGGCGCCCTGGCAGTATCATGATGTTTTCATGGCGCTTCCGCCGTCATCGTTTTACCGGCAAGTTCATGGCCTAACAGATTTTCTGTTGGGCTATCGGTTTGTTGCGGAAGGCGACAACCACTTTGGATGGCTGAAGTTTAGTCGAGGCAACACAATTTTCACTAATATTTTTGACCTGACGGCCTACGAATGGAACCCAATCCCAGAGGCGCCGATCCAAGCGGGTCTGCCGCCGGAGATTCCGCTGGCCACGGAGGTGGTGGAGGACGGTTCCGGGCAACCTGTGCTGCGCGTGAGCTGGAATCCGGCGCTGGCGACGTGGATCTTTGAGACGACGGCCGATCTGACGCCGCCGGTGACCTGGACTGAGTATCCCGCCGGAGGCACGTTGGCGGAGGTCCCCTTGGCTGGCGGCGACAGCCGACGCTACTTTCGCCTCCGACGACCGTGAGCGGAGTGAACCGGACCGGAGGGATTCATTTCATGGCGGCGAGAAGAACGCGCCCTCCCAGGGACGAGTTTTGCGAGAGTCCCCATCCTTCCCCGCCGGACCCCAGCAACCCCATCGGGGAACGCGGGAAGGCCCACGCTTCGGCGCTTTCCCCGGCCCCCCACGGATGGAGCAGACCCCGCTCCTTCAGGCCTCCTCCCGTTTCATTGCCATTCACGGAGTGACCCCGCACCCTCTCACGCCATGCTAAAAGCTCTGGGTGCCGCTCTGGCCGCCGTGCCATTTCTTGTCATCGGACTGTTCAGCGGGGTGACCTCCGGACTCCTGGGCGTGGGCGGAGGTATCATCATGGTGCCGGCGATGAACTTGCTGGCCCAGGTGCCGATCAAGACCGCCGTGGGCACCTCCCTGGCCGTGATCATTCCCACCGCGCTTATCGGCGTGCGCGAACATCACCGCCAGGGCAATGTGGACTGGAAGATCGCCCTCTCCATCACCGTCACCGCCATCCTCGGAGGCTATCTCGGCGCCCGGCTCGCCGGCACGGTGTCCCCGGCAGTTCTCAAACGAAGCTTTGGCATTCTGATGGTCCTGGTCGGCCTCCGCATGACCTTGTGGAAGTAGGCTCTTTCTCAGCGGAAAACTTCGGACCCTGGACTGCCATTGTCCGCCCCGTTTAAGCACCGTCGCCCCTGACATGCCGCACGGACTCCAGATCGTTTCCAGCAACCGGCTGGAAGCTCTCGCGGAACGGCTCGCCGCCGCGGTCGTGACGCCGAGGTCCGGGGACCCCCTCGCCCCGGAATGGATCGTCGTCCAAAGCCGCGGCATGGCGCGATGGGTCCAGTTGGAGATCGCCCGTCGCGCCGGCATCTGCGCACTCACGACCTTCTCCTTTCCCAGGGACTTCTTGCGGGCCATCGGACGCCTCGTCGTTCCAGAAGCGGTCCAGGACCCGCGATTCGAGCGAGATGCCCTGACTTGGCGGCTCTGGGACAGCCTGGACCGGCTGCGGGACGATCCGGCCTTTGCGGAGACCACGCGCTACTCGGCCTCTGATCCGCGGCGGCAGTTTGAGATCGCGTCCCGCATCGCCGCCGCTTTCGACCAATACCTGGTGTATCGCCCGGAGCTGATCGCTGCCTGGGACGAGGGAAAGGATTCCGACTGGCAGGCCACGCTCTGGCGGACGGTCTCCGGCGGCGGGCCCGCCTGGCATGAAGCGCGCCGGCTCCAGGCAACCTCGGAGCAACTTCGGACCGCAACGCCCCGGAATCTTCCCGAGCGAATCAGCTGGTTTGCCATCGCCGCGCTGCCGCCCGCGTATCTGGACGTCCTTTCGGCGCTGGCACGCCACTCGGAGGTTACCCTCTACACCTTGCAGCCGAGCGACCACTACTGGGGAGATCTGCTCCCCCGACGGGCGGCGGCGCGGCTGGACCCCGAGTCCATTCCCGCTCCGGAGGGACCGCGCCTGCTCGTGTCGCTGGGGCGGCTCGGGCGCTCGTTTCAGCGCCAATTGGCCGAGCACGGAGCGGGCGGCGGAGGCGATCCCTTTGAAGACCCGGGAGACAACTCGCTGCTCCGCGCGGTGCAATCCGATCTCCTCCACCTGCGCCGTCCGCAGCCAGGCGATGGACTGGCCGCGCCCTCGCGAGCGGATCCCTCCCTGCGCATCCATTCGTGCCACAGCCCCCGCCGGGAACTCGAAGTGCTGCACGACCAGATCCTGGATGCGATGGATCGCGATCCCACGCTCGGCCCCGGCGACGTCCTCGTGCTGACGCCCGACATCGAGACCTACGCGCCGCAAATCCATGCGGTGTTCGGATCTCCGGAAGACGAGCGGTTGCGCTTGCCCTACACCGTGGCCGATCGGGTTCCGCGGGCGGAGAGCCGGATCGCCGACGCCTTCCTCCGCCTGTTGCGGTTGCCTGAAGGCCGGTGCGGGCGCTCGGATATCGAACCGCTCCTGGAGTCGCCGGTGATCCAACGCCGCTTCGGGTGGACCCCGGCCCTGGTTTCGCTCCTTCAGGAGCGCCTCGAAACGCTGGGCATTCGCTGGGGACTGGACGCCTCTCATCGGGCGCGTCTCGGCCTGCCGGCCTTTCCGCAGGGCACTTGGCGGCAGGGCACCGACCGACTGCTGCTCGGGATGGCCATGGCCGGTGGCGACGAAGCCCTCATCCACGGCGTCAGCCCGGCTCCAGACGTCGAAGGCGACGCCGTGGACGCCGCGGCCGGCCTCGCCTCGTTCCTGGGCGCCGCGCAGCGCCTGCTGGCATGGCAGCAGCAAGAGCGCCGGCTTTCCGAATGGCCCGCCCTCCTAGAGCAGACCTTCGCCGCCTTCCTGGATCCCGGCCCGGAGGAACAGGACGAAGCGCTCTGGCTGCGCGAAGGGATCACCCGCCTGGGCAACGCCTGCCGGGACGCCGCGTCGGATCCCCAGGTGCCCCTGGCGGTGATCCGCGCCCAACTGGAATCCTGGCTGTCCGAAGAACGGAGCGTGGGGGGATTTCTCCGGGGGGGCATCACCTTCGCCGCGTTGAAACCGCTGCGCAGCATTCCGGCGCGGTTCCTCGCGGTGCTGGGGCTGAACGACACGGCGTTTCCCCGCCGTCCGGTGCCGGTGGAGTTCGACCGCATCGCCGCCGAACCGCGCGAAGGCGATGAGGCGCGTGAGGCCGACGACCGGCATCTCTTCCTCGAGACCCTGCTGTCGGCACGCGACCGGCTGCACCTGAGCTATGTGGGGCAGTCCCCGCGCGACAACGCGCCCCTGCCTCCCTCGGTGGTGGTCAGCGAACTTCTCGATCACCTGGCCGACCGTGCGGCCGGCGGCGCCGCGGAGGTCGCGGCTGCGGTGCTGGTGAGGCATCCCCTTCACGAATTCAGCCGGGACTATTTCGGTGCACGGCCGGATCCGCGGCTCTTCAGCTTCTCGGCGGAAAACGCGCGCGCCGCGCAGGCCGCAGCCGGCGGCCCGGCGGCACCGGAGGTTCCGTTCCTCACGAAACCGCTGCCGGCGCGCGCTGATTCCGTCGAGGGCGTCACCCTCGACCTCCTGGCCCGCTTCCTCCGGAACCCCTCCCGCCACTTCCTGGAGCAGCGCCTGGGACTGCGGCTTCCGGAAGAAGACACGCCGCGGGAGGATCGCGAGTCTTTCGCGATGGCCGGACTGGAGCGTTTCCGCGCCCGGAGGTCGTGGCTCGACCGTCTGAAATCCGGCGGGACGCCGGAAGCATTGCGGGAGCGCCAACTCGCGGATGGCGAGCTTCCGCAAGGTCCGGCCGGTCCCATCGCCGCCCGCGAGATGGAAGCCGACGTGCGACGCCTGCTGCGCGCGCTGCCCGCCGAGGCGCGGGACGACCTTCCTCCAGTGCCCGTGAATCTTCACCTCGGCGCCGTCCGCCTGCACGGAACCGTCCAGGGTCTGACGCCCTGGGGATTGCTCCACATCAAACCGGCCGGCCTCAAGCCGTCGGATCTTCTGGATCTCTGGCTGCGACTGATTGTGCTCGCCGCACAGGATCCCGACCACGCGCAACGGACGGCCCACCTGATCGTGCGAGACGATGACGACCAGGTCGGGCTGTATCATCTGATCGCGCCGCAGCAGCCGGACAAAATTCTGGGTGTTCTCCTCGACCTTTTGGCCCAAGGGGACCGAAGGCCCCTGCCCTTCTTCCCCATCTCCGCGGCCGAGTTCACTCGTCCGGTGGACAGCAAAACCAAGAAGAGTCCGCTGATCCGTGCCCTTGAAAAATGGTCTGGAAACGAGAATTCACCGGGAGAATCAGCGGACCCCGCGGTGGCCCTGTGCTTCGGACGCATTCAACCCCATCCACTGGACCCGGAATTCGAGACGCTGGCGCGGCAAGTGTTCCAGCCGCTGTGGTCCCACTGTGAAAAGGAGTCCGCATGAACGATGCGGCCGAACCCTTCCAGTTGGAGACCGTTCCGCTGACTCCCGGCGTGACCCTGCTGGAAGCCAGCGCCGGCACCGGCAAGACCCACGCCATTGCCGGGATCTATCTTCGGCTGGTGCTGGAGACGGATCTCACCGTGGACCGCATCCTGGTGGTCACCTTCACCGAGGCCGCCACCGCCGAACTGCGCGGCCGCATCCGCACGCGTCTTGACGAAGCCCGCCGGATCCTGCGCCAGGGGACCGGCGGCACGCCCGAAGCCTCCGCGCTGCTGCTGTGGGGAACCGACGCGGACCGCGTCCGGCGTCTGCACCGTCTCGAAACCGCCCTCGAATCGTTCGACGCGGCGGCGGTGTTCACCATCCACGGCTTCTGCCATCGGGTCCTCCGGGAACACCCCTTCGCGACCGGCGCCCGTTTCGAGCCGGAGTTCGAACCCAATCTGGAGGCGCTGGTACAGGAGGCGGCGGACAACTTCTGGAGGCGCCAGTTCTACCCAGCCTCCGAACGCCGGCTGCTGATGGCCCTCGATGCGAACCTCAGTCCCGAATCCCTCGCGGCGCTGTTGCGGCGGCATCTGCGACAGGCCGAGCCGGAGTTGCTGCCCGTGGCGGAAGGCCGCTCACTGGAGACGGTGCTGGGAGAGGCGGATCAGGCATTGGATGCCGTGCTGGATTTGTGGACCCGCGACCGCAACGCCATCACAGGCCGCTTCGGGGACGTTCATGGAACGTGGGGAAACAGGCCTTACAACCGCAGCGAGGAAATGGAGGTGCACTGGGCGGCCCTTGATGCCCTGGCCGCCCACCAGGGAACCCCCGCGGCATTTGACGCCGTGCGGAGGCTGACTCCCGATCAACTCGCCGCCGGAAAGTCCAAGCGCTCCAAGGAACCGGTTCCGTCAGGTCCCTTCTTCGACGCCTGCAGCCGGCTGGAGGCCGCGCTCGGGACCGCCGGCGCCGCGTGGCGCCATGCGCTGCTCGCCGCCGCGCCCGGGGACCTGGCCCGCCTCAAACACCGGGATGGAGTGCTCGGCTTCGACGATCTGCTCCGACAGGTAGCCTGCGCCCTGCGCGCTCCGGAAGGCGCCGCCCTCATCCGCGGATTGCGCGCCCGCTACGGCGCGGCGCTGATTGACGAATTTCAGGACACCGATCCGCTGCAATGGGACATCTTTGAACGCGCCTTTGCGTCGGACGCCATGCCCCTGTTCCTCGTCGGCGACCCCAAACAGGCGATCTACAGTTTTCGGGGCGCCGATGTATTTGCCTATCTCCGCGCGCGGCAACGGGCCGGCCGGCGCTACACTCTCGGCGAAAACTGGCGTTCCGCCTCCGGCCTCGTTTCGGCGGTCAACGGGCTCTTCGAACCCCATCCGCTGCCCTTCGCCATTCCCGAAATCCCCTTCCATCCGGTGACCGCGGCCAGCCGCGCCGACGAGACCCCGATGACGGGTCCCGGGCTTCCCGAGGCCCCGCTCGAACTCTGGTGCTGGAACCCCGAAGGCGAAGGCGTCACCAGGAAGGAACACCGGACGGAACACCTCGCCGCCGCCGCGGCCTCCGCCATCGTGCGATGGTTGTCCGCAGGAATCCGGCTGGGAGAACGTCCGCTCGAACCCGGCGATATTGCGGTGCTCGTCAATACCCACGACGAAGCCGAGGCCATGGCCCGGGCGCTGGTCCAGCGGCGCGTCCCGAACGTCCGCCAGACGCAGCGCAGCGTCTTCGATACCCCGGAGGCCCACGAACTTCAGATCCTTCTCGAAGGGGCCGTGGGCGGCGCGCCGGCTTCGTGCCAGCGGGCCGCCCTGCTCACCGGGTTGATCGGCGCCGGTGCCAGCGGACTGGCTGTCGCGCAGGAACAGGAGAACGGCTGGGATTCCTGGGCCGAACGGTTTGCCCAGTGGCGTCTGGTCTGGGACCGCCATGGGGTGCTTCCCCTGCTGGAGCGGGTGTTGCGCGACTGCGCCACCCGCGGCCGCTTGCTGGAGACTTCGGACGGCGAGCGCCGCCTCACCAATTATCTGCACCTTGGGGAGCTGTTACAGCAGGCGGCCACCACCGGACATCGCGGCCCCCGTTCGCTGGCCGACTGGTTGTCCCAACAGCGCGCCTCCGCCCGGCACGAAGGCGCTCCGGCCGAGGAAACCCTCCTGCGCTTGGAACGCGACGCGGCGGCGGTGCAGTTGGTCACCGTCCACCGCAGCAAGGGGCTGGAGTATCCGGTGGTGCTCTATCCATTCCCCGGCCGGGAGGCGCGGACGCCGAGGTACTCGAATCCTTCGGCCCTCTTCCACGACCCGGACAGCCGCCACCAGTTGAAGCACGACGTGGGATCGCCGGACCTGGACCGCCATCGAACGCAGGAGGCCGGGGAACAGTTCGCCGAAAACCTGCGCCTGCTCTACGTCGCGCTTACTCGCGCACGCCAGCGATGCGTGGTGGTTTGGACGCTCGGCAAGGGCGCCGGAACGCGCGCTCTGGACTGGCTCCTGACGCCGCCCCCCATCGTCTCCGGCCTGCCGTTGGAGCAAGCGCCCGAGGCGTTGAGGCAATCGGTGGCGGGACTGGATGCCGTCCAGGCCCGCGCGCTGGTGGAACGATTCTCCGGCCGGCAAATCGTGATCAGCGATTTGCCGCCGCCGGAGGACATCCCATGGCGTCCCGATACGGCGGCATCCGAAACCTTCTCGGCGCGTCCTTTCCGCGGAACCATCCGCCGCGACTGGAGTCCGGCCAGTTTCAGCGCCCTGGCGCACGGTGTTTCCACGGACCGCGCGGACCGCGCGGATGCGGACGATCCGCACGGCGTGGTCGAAGACCAGGACCCATCCCCGTCCCCTGCACCGTTGTCCGGATTCCGTGGCATCGCCGCCGGCATTTGCCTCCATGAAATTCTGGAGGAGATCGAGTTCGACTCGCTGGACACTCTCAAGCTTCGCAAGCGGGTGGAGGCCGGACTGCGCAGCCACGCCTTCGATGCGGCCTCCCTGGCCGGGCCGCTGGCCGAGCGCATCGGGCATCTGTTGGATGCTCCGTGGTTCGACGGCCACGCCCTGCGGTCGCTGCCGGCCGGCGATTGCTGGCGCGAGATGGAATTCGCCCTCCCGCTGCGGAGCGTCTCACCAGACTCGCTGGCCAAGGCGTTTGAACGCGGCCCACAGGGCCCCCTCGGCCCCCGTCTCGCCACCTCCCTGCGCCGCCTGACATTCCCGGAACTCCGGGGGATCCTGAGCGGATTCATAGATTTGGTGGTCCGGGCCGGCGGCCGATGGTGGCTGGTGGACTGGAAGTCAAACTGGCTGGGCGGCTCCCTTGCGGACTACGGCCCGGAATCCCTGAACCGCGTCATGCTGGCCGAACACTACGGTTTGCAATACCACCTCTACCTGGTGGCCCTGAACCGCCTGCTGCGCAGCCGCATTCCCGGCTACGACTATGAGCGCGACTTCGGCGGCGTGAGATACGTGTTCTTCCGCGGGGTGACGCCGGAGCATCCGCATGGCGGCGTCTTTGCCGACCGTCCGTCCCGGGCGCTGCTCGAAAATCTCGACGCCGCCCTGTTGGAACCGATGCCATGAACCGCGAATCACTGGAGCATCTCCTGGCGGGGCCGCCGTTCGCCGGCCTCGATGCCGAGTTCGCGGCCTTGATGGCGCGCCTGGCCAACGACCCGCCGCCACCGGAAGTGCTGCTGGCCGCGGCGCTGGTCAGCCGGCGGCGCAGCGAGGGCCATGTCTGTCTCGATCTCAGGGACGTCGCCGGAATGGCCGTCCGCAACGACCTGGGGGTCTCTCTGACTGCGCCGCCGCTGGAGGACTGGCGCCGGCAATTGAAGTCCGCGCCGGCGGTTGTCGGCGGCCCCGGCGAAGTAAAGCCCCTGATTCTCGAAGGCCCGCGTGTCTACTGGCGGCGCTATTGGGACTATGAACAGCGGCTCGCCGGCTCGCTACGCGCGCGGACGGACGCCGTTGCCGATACCCGCTCCCCAAAGGACCAGGCGACCCAGGCCGCGGCACTCGACGCCTTGTTCCCGCCATCCCCCGGCGGCGCGGACAACGCCCAGCGGGCGGCGGCCCGCCACATCCTGGAACACCCCCTGACGATTCTTCTGGGCGGCCCGGGCACAGGCAAGACCTGGACGGTGGCGCGCGCCATCGCCGCATGGCTGTCCACCGCGGCGGGAGACAGCACCCGCGTGCGGGTCACCGCGCCGACCGGCAAAGCCGTGGCGCGGCTTCAGGAATCGTTGCGGCGGGCCGCGGCCGGAGGCGGGCCCACCCTCGCGCCCCTCGCCGTAGTGGCGGATCGGGCGCAGACCCTGCACCGGTTGCTGGGGATCCATCCCGCGACGGGACGTGCTCGTCATGACGCCGGAAATCCACTGCCGGCGGACCTGGTGGTCGTGGACGAGGCGAGCATGGTGGACCTCGCCTTGATGGCCAAGCTGGCGGATGCGCTGCCCGCGGAGACGCATTGGGTCCTCCTGGGCGACCGCAACCAACTCGCCGCCGTCGAAGCAGGCAGCGTGCTGGCGGACCTGGCGTCAGGGATCGCGGCGTCCGATCCGGGCAGCCATCCCGCCCTGGCGTCATGTGGCATCGAACTGCGGGAGAACCACCGCTTTGGAAGCGACAGCGGCATTCATCGCGCGAGCGAGGCGGTGAATGCCGGCGATGCCGCGCGCGCGGTCGCCGTTCTTCACGAAGCTTCGTCTCAAATTTCGGAGCTTCCAGCCTCCGGCCCCCTCGGCGGCGCCGCCTTCCTGCGACCGCTGCCCCCGCCTGAAGATCTCGGCCGCGCCTTGCGGCCGCGGGTGCTCGAGTCGTGGGGTGCGGGAGGGGCCACAATGGACCCAGCGGCGGCGCTCGCGGCCGCGGGAGCCTTTCGCATCCTGGCGGCGGTGCGCCGCGGTCCGTATGGCGTCGAAGGACTCAACGCCCTCATCGAAAACCTGCTCCGCGCCGAAGGCCTGGCCGGCGGCGGCTCCTGGTACCCCGGCCGCCCGGTGTTGATCACGGTCAACGATCCGGAGGTCGGACTCTACAACGGCGACCTGGGCGTGGTTCTTCCGGATGCCACCGGACGCCCCCACGTGTGGTTCCCCGGCGCCGCCTCCGAGCCGCGTCGCGTGACGCCGTCCCGGCTGCCGCCGCATGAAACGGCCTTTGCCCTCACCGTTCACAAAAGCCAGGGCTCGGAGTTTGATCGCGTGCTCCTGATCCTCCCCGATCGCATGGGGCCCGTGCTCACCCGCGAACTGCTCTACACCGGACTCACCCGCGCCCGACTCAGCGCTGAGATCTGGTCGCGGGAGGCCATTCTCCGCCAGACCGTGCAGCGGCGGACCGAGCGCTCCTCCGGCTTGCGCGAACGGCTGGGTGGCTGAGTTCTTAAAAAAAGCGAACGTGGTTCAGCCCAGATCAAGCAAGGCCTTGGCGTTCTCCCAGGACACGAGCGGCTTGTTCGCATTGTCGGCGATGGCCTGCTCGAGATCCCGGTTGTCCTCCAAATCCTCCACACGCTCTACCAGACGCTCGACGGTGCGCGTCAGCGTTTCAATGCGGTCCATGACGATATTGTCACTCATAGGTAAGCGTCCTTCCTGTCGCGCACAGCATAGACCTCGATCCTCTCGTCTGCCAAACGGAGGCATAACGCAACTGGAGGACACCGACCTGCGGGATCGCGCCACGGAACTTGGCCGGGTGCTCTACAGCCAGGACGAGGATCCGGTCACGCCCGCCCTACTTCCGCAGCCATTCCAACCGTTGGATGGGAATCTCGTAGAGATCGCCCTTTTCCTCTTCGGACGAGATGATGAGGTGGTCGCCGTCGAAACAAATGGACTCGCAATCGCCGATGTCCGGGATGGGCAGCCAGCGGATCGTGCCGTCGAACCACTTGTCGCCGTCCGCATTCAGCTCGAACAGCCAAATGGCGTTGTAGGTGAGCACGGCCAGTTGCCGGCCATCGGGCGTGGCGTCGGCCCCGGTCACCTGGCCCTGGATATCGAACTCGTCCAGCAGGGTGAGCACGTTCATCTCAAAGGGATTCAGCGAATCGAAACGGTACAACTTGGTGTGCTTGTCGCTGCGGTGCTTGGTGAGAAGATAGACTTTGCCATGCGCCCAGAAGATCGCCTCCGAGTCGAAGTTCCGCACGGGTGACGGCCATTCCGTTTGGTCGGGATAGCGGAAGAACACCTTCTTCAACACGCTGATCCGCGCGGTGCCAGGATGGGGTTCCTGGACGAAGTAGAGGCAGAGGTCGCGGCGGTTGTTGGTGTCGCGGTTGCCGATGTCCCCGATGATGACGTGGCCCGCGTCGTCCACCGCGATGTCCTCCCAGTCCACGTTGACCGCGTCGGGGATGCGGATGCCATCGAGCGCCTCGTGATCCTCGCCGAGGAAAATACGGCCGTCCCTGTGGACCGGAAAGATGCGCGGCTCGTCACCGGAGTCGTTGAGGGTCCAGTAGAGATCCGGCCATCGGCGGCTCTTGACCATGCCGGAGGGCTCGATGCTGGCGCGGGAGGCCAGCGAGGCGTAGGGCTTGATATCGGCGGGTGGACGTTCCGGCACGGTCACCCGCTTCACTTCGGCGGCGCTGAGGAACGCCGTCGAACCGAAGGCCCAAAGACCGATGCCCGTCACCAAGCGGCGGAATCGCACGGCGCAACGCTACGGACCGCGCACCGGCAGTCCATGGCGAATTGCCGGCTTCTCTTTCCCCCGCGCGCAGGGCGCGGATCTGATCAGGGACCTGGTAGGGTCGCGTTCCATCCGCGACCCACTTCAAATCCGCTGCGCCTGTGGATGAACGACGGAGAACGGGGGAAGCCCATACGTCTTGGCGCTTCCCGCGTTCCCCGCAGCGACTCCACACGCGCAGCGGGGGAAGTTACGGACGTGCAGGAGCCCGTCCCTACCAAGGTTGGGTAGGGAGCGAATAGAGGACCTGGCACTCTGTTCGCCGCTTCGGGACCAACCCACCGACTCTCTCCGCCAGGCGGCCCCTGGACCTCGCCTTTGCGGATCCTCCCCCGAAAGTTCAATCAAAGAAAACCTGTCGGCCTGGACTCAGCCCTCGCATTGTCCCCCTGTAGAACTGACTTCGCCTCCCTTGAAATTTCGTCGTCTGATTCCCCTCATCTTCGCCGCCGCGATCTTCCACTCGCAGGCTCGCGGAGATTCTCCCGCGCCCGCCGGGACCCCGGCCGGCACCCGCTTCCATCCGGATATCTCCTACGTCGAGAATGGCCATCCGCGCCAGAAGCTCGACCTCTACCTACCGCCGCCGGACGAGCGCCGCCAGCGTCCGCTGCCGCTGGTGATCTGGATTCATGGCGGCGCCTTCTGGGCCGGCGACAAGGGAGGCCGGTTCCGCGCCCTGCCCCTGCTGAAGGAAGGCTTCGCCGTCGCCAGCATCAACTACCGCCTCAGCCAGCACGCCCTCTTTCCCGAACCGGTGAAGGATTGCAAAGCCGCCGTTCGCTGGCTGCGCGCCCACGCCGCCGAATTCGGCCTCGATCCGAACCGCTTTGGCGCCTGGGGCGAATCCGCCGGCGCCTATATGGCCGTCATGATCGGCGTCACCGGCGGCCTGGAACCCTTCGGCGACACCCCGGATGAAGCCGTCTCCAGCCGCATCCAGTGTGTCGTGGACTTCTATAGTCCCACCGACTTCTCCCTCATGGACGAGCAGGACGCCCACCTGCCCGGCAACTACGATCACAACGCCCCCGATTCCCCCGAATCCAAACTCATCGGCGGTCCGGTCCAGGAACACCCCGGCAAGGTCCGCGCCGCCAACCCGATCACCTACGTCACCAGGGACGATCCGCCCATGCTCCTCGTCCACGGCGACCGCGACGCCACTGTTCCCTACGGCCAAAGCGTCCTCCTCGAAACCGCTCTCAAGAACGCCGGCACCCCCTTCATTTTCCGCACAGTCAAAGGCGCAGGCCACGGCGATGGCTTCGGCGAGGATGAATATCGCGCCACGCTGGAATTCCTTCAAACGCACCTTTCCCAGGAAAAGTGACGCGCCCCGGGGCTTCCCACGCGCGGTCCCCTCCATGACCGGAAGGGTTGGGGTGTTGCCGCGGAATCCCTCTCTGCGACTGCGCCGGCACCACGGCGCTTGGGCTTCACTGGCAGAAGACAAGACACGGATTTCATGGGGAGGGTTCCCTTCTCTTCCGCGTGAATTCGTGGCGTCCGTGTCCAGATTTCCTCATCGGCGCAGGAAAAGCGGGAACCGATCCCCGTGCTCTCCACATTTTCCTGGCGACACGCCATCCCGTTCGAAGTCCCACCTTCAGGCGGAGGGGCATATTGATGGCCCCCCCCATCTCCGTGTCTTTGAGCCTCTGCGGTGATTTCGGAAAACCCTTTGCCCCGGGCCGCGGCGGACTGCTTCACTCCGGCGCGTTCCCCGCATGAATGCCTCTCCCATCGCGTCAGAAGCCGCGCCCCGGTTGCGCGACATCACGCCATCGCAATGGCGGTCCGGATGGGCCGCCTGGCTCGGGTGGATGTTCGATGGACTGGACATGCACCTCTACACCCTGGTGGCCACCCCCTTCGTGGCGGAACTCCTCCGCGCGTCGGTGTCGGATCCCTCCGTCGGACGCCATGGCGCCGTCATCCAGGCGGCCTTCCTCACTGGCTGGGCCCTGGGCGGGGCCTTCTTCGGCCGCATCGGGGATCTCATGGGACGGAGCCGCGCGCTCAGCCTGACGATCCTCACGTATGCGGCGTTTACCGGACTCTCCTTCCTGGCCACCGAATGGTGGCATCTGATGATCTTCCGCTTCCTAGCGGCGCTGGGCATCGGAGGCGAGTGGGCGGTCGGCGCCTCCCTGCTGGCGGAGACCTGGCCCAAGGCGTGGCGTCCCTGGCTGGCCGCGGTCCTGCAAACCGGCGTCAATTGTGGCGTGTTGCTGGCCTGTCTCGCCGGCGTGCTGCTGTCCAACGCGCCGCCGCGCTGGATCTTCCTCGTGGGCGTGCTTCCGGCGCTGCTGGTGCTGTGGATCCGACGGGCCGTGCCAGAACCCGAGGGCTGGCATGCCGCGCGGCAGGCGGAATCGGGGCCGCCCCCGGGCATTGCCGACCTCTTCCGGGGTCCGGTGGCCCGCGTGACCGGACCGGTGCTCGTGCTCTGCGCGCTCAGTTTGACGGCCCACTGGACATTCCTCTTCTGGCAGCAGGCCAATGTGCGCCAATTGCCGGAGGTGGTAGCGCTGGAACCCGCGGCGCGAACCCAATTTGCCACGACGGCGCTGTTCCTGGTCATGGCGGGATCCATCGCCGGCAACTTCTTTGCCGGCTGGCTGGCGCGCCATTGGGGCTATCGGCGGGCCATTCTCTGCCTTCTGGTCGGATATGGCCTCACCATGGTCCTCACGTATGCGCGTCCGCTGGACTGGTCCGCGCTCCGTCCGCTGCTGGTGCTGATCGGGCTCTGGCAGGGCGTGTTTGCGCTCTTCACCATGTGCCTGCCGCCGTTGTTCCCGGTGTTGTTGAGAACCACCGGCGCCGGATTCTGCTACAACTTCGGCCGCATCGTGTCCGCGGCCGGGGTCGTGTTCTTCGGCATCTTCACCAGTGTCGGCGACACCCGGCGCGCGTTGTTTTTCGCGGGCTTCCTCTTCCTGCCCGCGGCGATTGCGGCCCTGTGGTTGCCCGAGCCGGAGTCCGACGCGGAATCCGGCGCCGCGGGCTGACCTTCCTCGCGAAAGTCGCGTTCAGCGTCCCGCCATCCACAGCGATCCGGCGGCGAGGAGGCCCAGCAGCCACGCCGGAGCCGCGTCGGCCGCCGGCCCCTGGATCCGTTTGTCCAGAAGCCATGGGGTGACCAGCAGGTATCCCAGTCCGAGGACCGCGGCCCAGCCCCATCGGTGCGGGGCCACCGGGGATGCGGACCCGCCGATCGCCAGGAGGCCTCCGGAGAGGAACGCGGTCAGTACGGCCACGCCCCAACCGTAGGCCGGGAATGCAGACCACCGGTGAAGCGCCCAGCGCGCGGCCAAACGGGCGCCGACGATCAGCACCACCGATTGGCAGACAGCCAGCGCCACCGGACGCCCCAACACCGGCGCCGCCAGGAATCCGCAACCGCCCGCCAGCAACGCGGCGACCGCCAGGTTCCGACGAGGCAGGCGCGAAATGCCGCCCATCGTCAACACCAGCACCGATATCGCCCAAAGAACGAGCAATGCCCGGCCGGCATCCGTTGTCCCAAAGACGGTGTCCATTAACTCCAGGAGACGCCAAACAGCGGGCGCATGCCGGCTGAAGACGAGACACGGATTTCACGGATGGACACGGGCAACAAAGCGGCCCGCTCCGTAAAAATCCGTGAGACTCCGTATCCAGATTCTTCCCCGTCCTCAGCGCTGTGGCTGGATGCTGTGAGCAGCCAGCTCGATGCTTTCCTCATTTTCCGGATGCGATACTCTGCCCGGACAGGGCTTCGCAAGAAGTTCAACCGAATTATGAAACGTTTCGCGGTCGCTGGAGTGGTTCTGCTGGCAGTATTGGTGGGCTGGATTCTGTCGAGGCGTCCCGGCAGCGCGCCTCCGGCGGAGCCGCCGGTCAGCATTCCCGTCTCGGTCACCGACCCCGGTGCCAGCCCGGGGATCACCGCCGTCAGCACTCCCTCCCCCCCCGGAGCCGATCCGGCGGATCCGCAGCCGTTGATCGGCGAGGAGATGCTGCGAGACTATGGAGATCCCGCCATGTCGCCCCGCAACGACCTCAGCCTCCTCGCCGGCCTCCTCACCAATATGGGGCTCCTGGTCAAAAACGTGTACGACCGCCCGATGAGCGACAATGCGGATTGGGCCACCGCCCTGCTCGGAAAGAATCCGGCCCAAGAACGCTTCCTCCCCGGCCAGCACCGGGTGCTGAATGCCGACGGATTGCTGGTGGACCGCTGGGAGACCCCCCTCTTCTTCCATCCCCTGTCCAAAGGTCGCTATGAAATCCGGTCCGCGGGTCCGGACCGGAAGATGTGGACCGAGGATGATCTTCACCGGAACTCCGACGGCACGTTTCGCACCGAATCCGATCTCAACGCCGCCGGGCTTTTTGAGACGCCTCCCCATCCTTTACGGAACTGATCCTCGGATGGCGGCGATCTCATTCCACGTCAGGCAGTTCAAGGCTGGAGCGGTCCTGGGCCTCACGCCAAGGCCGCGGAGGGCGCAAGGGAAATGAGGTTTCGTCGTTGCGACTGGGGATTTGGACTGGGGGAAGTGTTTCAGCAGGGCGCCTCTCACTTTTTTGGATGAGGAACCCAGGCCTCTGGCGTGCGGCACCGGGCGTCCCGCACGGTGCTTCATGCACGGACCTTCCGTGCCCGGCGTCGTTGCGAATGAGGCGTGGGATTGAAACGGGATCTTTTCACCTAAGACATCGCCGGCCGGCGCGTCATCCTGGCAGCACGGCATGGAGCCTGAAGACCTGAATGCGTGCGGGGAGTCTCCCGACCCGCGAGCCCGGTTTCTCCGGGATGCCCTCGACCAGTACGAGGGTCCGCTGGTGCGGTACACCCTGGCGCTGACGGGCGATCTCGAGACCGCGCGGGACGTTGTTCAGGACGCCTTCCTGCGCCTATGGGAACAACCCGCGGGCGCCGTGGATGGGCACCTGGCGCAGTGGCTGTTCACCGTCTGCCGGAACCGGGCTCTCGACGTGCAACGAAAGGCCAGACGCATGAGCCCGTTGACCGACCTCGCCCTGGATCACCGTCCAGCGCCCGAACCTTCCCCCGCCGACGCCGTCGCGACGCGCGACGCCGCGCACCAGGTGGAAGCCTTGCTCGCCGGTCTCCCGCCCAACCAGCGGGAGGTCGTCCGGCTCAAATTCCAGAACCAACTGAGCTACCAGGAAATCGCCGAGATCACCTCGTTGAGCGTGGGCAATGTGGGATTTCTGCTCCACACCGCGCTCCGCACCCTGCGCAAACGCCTCGAGCATTTGGAACGCGAAACCCCCGCCTGAACCTCAACACACCGACCGACCATGAAACTTTCTCCCGACTCCCCCGAACTCACGGCCTACGTCCTCGGCGAACTGCCGCCGGGCCAGCGCGCCGCGGTCGAAGCCGCCCTGGCCGAATCGCCCGAGCTGGCCGCCGAGGTGCGCCAACTGTCCCTCGCCGCCGAAATGGTCCGCGAGCATCTGGCCGCCGAACCCGCGGTCCGCCTCGGCACCGGGCAACGGCTCGCCGTGCTGCGCCCCCCTGAGGCGGTGCCCGAGGCCCGCATGTCCCTCATCGCGAAACTCGCCGGATTTTTCGTTCGGAGCTCCTCCGCTCGGAGTCCCGGCTTTAGCCGGCAGCGCGTCAGCCAACCCGACGAGCGTAAAAACCTCCAGCGCATGCCGGATGCCGCCGCGCAACCGCCTGAAGGCGGGACTCCGAACAGAGAGGCTCCGCACCGGCGACGCGTTCGCGCTCCCTGGATCTGGGGCACCGCGACCGCCGCGCTGGCCGCCTTGGCGTTGACCCTCACGCTCTGGCCCCAACGCCGTGCGATCGAGGAGGACTTCGCCACCTTGCGCTACCAGCACCAGCGGACGGCTGGGGCGCCGGCAGGCGCCGTGAAATCCGAGGAACCGCTGAGTCGTTCACAAGCCCCGGTCGAAGCGCCCCAATCACCTGCAGTGACGCCACCGGCGCCGGCCACGGCCAACTTGGTCGAAGAACGCTTGTCCCTCGCCAAAACGCCCCCTCCGCAGTCGGTACCGCAGCTGCAGACGCTGTTGGAATCCAGGTCGTCTAACAAAGCTTCCACCGGCACCGCGTACTTCTATCGCATGGATCCAGACCTGGGCCGGCGTTACGGATTGGGATTGGGATTGCTGCCCCAGGCGGACGGGCTTTCCGCAGCCAACGCCCCGACGCAGGGCGAGGAGCCTGCCTCGGGACCTGTCACATGGACCCCTGAACTCAAGGATGCCAGCCGGCTCAGCGACCAGGCAGTCTCTCTCAATGAGGCGGAGTTGCCGGCCTTGCGCGGGCGGCTGATGTTGGGGCGGGAGTTCCAGATGTTTCGCGGTATTGGGGGCGATGCACTGGCCGAATCCCCGGGCACCGAATCCTACGCGCCCATCGCCGACAATCCGTTCAAGTCCCCCACCATCGCCCCGCTGTCCACCTTCGGACTCGATGTGGACACCGCCAGCTACGCCAATGTCCGGCGCTTTCTCCGGGAAGGTTCCCTGCCGCCGCCCGATGCTGTCCGGCTGGAGGAATTGATCAATTATTTCCGCTACGACTACCCGCCAGCCCGCGGCGACCATCCCCTCGCCGCCGCCGTGGAGATCGCCGAATGCCCCTGGAAGGAGGGCCACAAGCTGGTCCGCGTGGCCGTCCAGGCCCGGTCCGTGGACCGCGCCGAGCGTCCGAGGGCAAACCTCGTCTTCCTGCTGGACGTCAGCGGATCCATGGAGCCCGAAAACAAACTGCCGCTCGTGAAGCGATCCCTGCGGCTCCTGCTGGACCGCCTCACGGAGCGCGATTCGGTGGGTATCGTCACCTACGCGGGAGAATCGCGCGTGGCCCTGGAGCCCACGGCAGCGTCGGAGTCCGGACGCCGCCGCATCGCCGAGATTCTCGAGACTCTGCGCGCCGGCAGTGGCACCGCGGGCAGCGCGGGCATCCAGGCCGCGTATGCACTTGCCACCAACCAGTTCATTCCGGGCGGGGTCAACCGCGTGCTGCTCTGCACCGACGGCGACTTCAACATCGGCATCACCGATCCGGCCGAACTGCACCGCCTCATCGAGGAACGCGCCAAATCCGGCGTATTTCTGAGCGTGCTGGGCTACGGCATGGGCAACACCAAGGACAGCACCATGGAGCTGCTCGCCGACCGCGGGAATGGCAACTATGCCTATGTGGACTCCTTCGCCGAGGCCCGCAAGGTGCTCGGTGAGCAACTGGAAGGCACGCTGGTCACGGTGGCCAAGGACGTGAAGGTGCAGGTGGAATTCAATCCGGCCCGGGTGCGTTCCTACCGGCTGCTCGGATACGAAAACCGCGCGCTCCGCGACCGCGATTTCAATGACGACACCAAGGACGCCGGCGAGGTCGGCGCCGGCCACCAGGTCACCGTGCTCTACGAAATCGAGCCGGCGGTGCCAAACCTCGCCGGGACGGATCCGCTGCGCTACCAGGGACAGGGGGCCGAGACCTCCGACACGCCCCCGACCAATCTCAAACGGGGCCACGAGGACGAACTGCTCCTGCTCAAGATCCGCTACAAGACGCCCGAAGGATCCCAGAGCCGACTGATGGAGCAGCCTGTCAAGGAGGTCATCCGGGACTTCGACCAAGCCTCCGCTGACTTCCGATTCTCCGCGGCCGTCGCGGGTTACGGCATGCTTCTGCGCCAGTCCCCCCACCGGGGCGACCTGACCTGGGACCGCGTGCTGCGCATCGCCGAGCAGGGACTGGGCAAAGACCGGGAAGGCTATCGCGCCGAATTCGTGGACCTCGCGCGGAAGGCGCAGACGCTGTCCGGAGGCCAGTGATCCGGTCCGAAGCCGCAGCCTCCCGGAGCTCGCCACCGCCGGGGCGGATCATGGGCTCTTGAGAACAATCCTGAAGAACGTCGGCGGTGTGTCCGGCACCGGAACGACCCAGCCATCCGCAGGATGCGACTCGGCATTGTTGGGCACTGGCGCCCAATGGGACAAGTCCGACGACGCCTCCAGCACCCACGGTCCCGACCCTGGCCTGCTGAATCCCCTCACCCAAACGCCATCTTCTGTTGCCCAGATGCGCTCAATCCCGACTTCCGGACCTTCCCATGGTCCACAAAGACAATGAGGTCCACCCGTAAAATTACTCCCACTGGCCAGCATGGACGGCGGGAGAGCGCCACCCCCGAGGGAGAACAAGTGAATGACTATAGAGAACCTGTCCATCGCCGTATCGTAGCTGGCGCCGCTTGAGATATCCCATCCCCTGAGAACGACCTCGGCTGAACCGCCTGGTGTCGTTCCCGGAATCTCGACGACTCCCAAAAAGAAAAGTCCGTCGACAGCGATCGTCCCGGACCGAATCAACGCGCCGCTGGAGTCCAAGAGTTCCAGATTCCACAAGCCTTTGGTCAACGGCATCCCGTTTTTGTCGATCAGGAAGGCCTTTCCCGACATACCGGGCGGCGTGAAGTTGTTGTTGAAGTTGACCATCCCCACCTGGGCCGCCGCCGGGAAGCATGCGACGGAAAGCCAAGCCAGCACCAGGGACGCGAGCATGCTTCGGGAGGTCATGGAGGAGTGAATTTTTGGGGGCCGACGCCAATCAACTCGGATCCTGACGCCCGGTCAAGACGGAGTCTCCGCGCCGTCCGTTGAACCGTTGAATGAAGGGAAGACACGGATTTCACGGAGGAACACAGAAAAGAGAAAGCACCCTCAGCGCCGGAGGAGCGGCATCTTCCCGGCCTCCGCGTCCTTTGCGTGAGCCTTGAATCGTCACGGCTACGCCAAATTCCCCGGGGATCGCGGGGGGAAGTTGCGGACGTGCGGCAGCCCGTCCCTACCACCGCGACTCACGGCCGCGCAAAGACCACGCAGACCGGAGAAAGCCCCCACAAGGGACAGGACGATTATCGGCCCCCAGGCCTCACCCGCTGTTTTCCTCGTACGCGGGGCGCGGATGTGATCAGGGAGCGCAGCATGCGGTCCCTCGTGTGCTTGGCACATGCGATAGCTAGCGGGGTGAAAGGTCCCCGACAGACGATGATGACACGAACTGAAGCCGTAGGCCAGGTTGTCCCCGCGAGGAGGCGACGCGAAAGGGCCGAATGC
>Ga0268299_1000410_pt1 | contig 139000 bp, 121 predicted proteins | sample NOBtaG_FD_193484 | JGI IMG/M metagenome (GOLD analysis project Ga0268299, IMG submission 193484) | Activated sludge microbial communities from bioreactor in Nijmegen, Gelderland, Netherland - NOB reactor | ecosystem: Engineered > Bioreactor > Aerobic > Activated sludge | place: Netherlands...
TTGGTGCGCACTCGCAAAACACGCTTTTCATCGGCCCACTCGAGCAAGCGCCCGAATTCATCAGAGAATTTCGGATCTTGCGTGGTGATAGGTCCTTCGAAAATCTCTCCGGTCGATCCGTCAATCGAAATCAAATCGCCGGCCTTGAATGTTTTTCCACCGACAACCATCTCACCCTTCTCGAGGTTTATCTTCAATGACTCGCATCCTGCAACACAGGGCTTGCCCATGCCGCGTGCCACTACTGCAGCGTGACTGGTCATGCCACCGCGACTGGTGACAACGCCCTGAGCAGGAACAATGCCGTGAATATCGTCGGGGCATGTTTCAATTCTGACGAGAATCACTTTGTCGCCTTTCTGGGTCGCTCCCTCGACAAGATCCGGATCGAAGGCGATCTTGCCAATTGCAGCGCCGGGACTGGCATTTAGCCCGGTGGCAATCAAGCGACCTTCTTTTTTCGCTCTGTCTTTGTCGGCGGGAATGAAGGAGGGCAAAAGCAATTGATTGAGTTGCGTGGGCTCGACGCGAATAAGCGCCTCGTCGCGCGAGATAATCCCTTCTTCAGCCATGTCCACTGCTACTTTCACTGCCGCTGCAGCGGTGCGCTTGCCGGTGCGCGTTTGAAGAATGAAAAGCCTGCCGCTTTCGATGGTGAATTCGATGTCTTGCATTTCGAGATAATGTTTTTCAAGGCGCGCGGTCGTAGCGAGCAACTCATCGAATACCTTCGGCATTTCCTTTTGCATCTCGGCAATTTTCTTGGGAGTGCGCGTGCCTGCGACAACGTCCTCGCCCTGAGCGTTGACCAGATACTCGCCGTAGAGGACCTTTTCTCCGGTCGAAGGATTGCGGGTGAAGCAAACTCCGGTTGCCGACTCGTCGTTCAAATTGCCGAACACCATCGCCTGGACGTTGACGGCTGTGCCGAGGTTGTGATCGATCTTGTTCAGGTTGCGATAATAAATGGCGCGGCTGTTGTTCCACGATCTGAATACGGCCTCGATAGCGCCTTCCAACTGTTTCTGCGTGTCTTGCGGAAAGTCGCAGCCTGTCTCTTTCTTGACGAGAGATTTGTACTCGCCTACAAGTTTTTTCCAGTCTTCGGCAGTCAAATCAGTGTCTAGTGACTTGCCGATTTTGTCTTTCATGTCTTCCAGCAAGTCTTCGAATTTGTCTTTATGCACATCGAGTACGACGTTGCTGAACATTTGAATAAAGCGGCGATAACTGTCGTATGCAAAACGCGGGTTGCTGGAGAGTTTTGCAAGCGATTCAACTGTTTTGTCGTTCAATCCGAGATTCAGAATTGTGTCCATCATTCCGGGCATGGAGAATTTAGCGCCGGAACGAACTGACAGAAGGAGCGGTTTTTCAAGGTCGCCCAGGCGTCTGTCGACTTTGGACTCGACATCTTTCAAAGCTTCCATGACCTCTGTGAAAAGACCATCGGGAATTTTCTTTCCATTGTCATAGTATTCACGACAGACATTGGTGGTTATGGTCAACCCGGGCGGAACATTCACTCCTGACGACGTCATCTCGGCAAGACCTGCGCCTTTGCCGCCGAGCGTTTCGCGCATCTTCTGGCTGCCCAGATTATTGAGTGCTTTGTAGGCATCGGGGAAGAGGAAGACTCGCTTCAAGTCGACCGTACTCTGTCCTTTGGTGCTTACCATTTCTATTCTCCCTTTTGTTTGCGCCGAATGCTCCGGTGATCTTTGGTTGCCTGGAAATTTGATTGAAAAAATTCTATTGCCTCAATTGCAAGAAAATTTCGCTGGATGTTTCTTCAATCGCTTTTGCGGAAACATCAATAACATGACATTTGAGCTCGCGGAAAATTTTCTTGGCGTAGCGAACTTCCTGCCGAATGCGATCCGGATCGGCGTAATCGTTCTCGCCTCGCATCCCCAGAACAATCGCTCTTGTCGTGCGAATCTCCTGCAAGAGATAAGGGTCGATTGCCAATCCGAAAATCTTGCGAGGATTGATCTGAAAAAGAGCAAGCGGCGGATCGACGCCAAAGACAAGCGGAACGTTTGCCGCTTTCAATCCATAGTGGTGCGCAAGATACATGCAATTGGGTGTTTTGCTGGTGCGCGAAACTCCAATCAAAACAATGTCGGCCTGTTTGATACCATCCGGATTTTTGCCGTCGTCGAATCGGATGGCAAAATCGACAGCCTCGATGCGCTTGAAATAGCTCTCGTCCAGAAGGTGCAGACGACCGGGTTGCGAGAGAGGCGAAGTCTGAGTGATGCTTGCGATTCTGGAAATGAGCGGGCCCAGAAGGTCGACAGTGGGAATGCTGAACTTAGCCGCCTCGGCTTCGAGAGTTTCTCTGTACTCGGGCAGAACGAGCGTATAGGCTATGACTGCTCGACCGTTGGCACATTCGCGCACCAGACCTGCTAATTGCTGGCAACTCTTCACTTGCGGCAAGCGATAGATGGACGCGCGACCGGGAGGAAATTGCACCAGGGCGGCACGTCCGACAGCCTCGGCAGTTTCGCCGGAAGAATCTGAAAGTGTGAAAACGACAAGCTCTCTGGCATCAGATGCCAGTTTTTTCACTTCATCAACGGCTGCCGATTCGTTTTCCAAAACCGCGCTCCAGTTTAAGCTGCCAGCCAAGCGTGCCAAGAGCCGGCGCCATCAAGTTTCCCCACCCAGGACCGGGCGAATGGACGCCTGAAAAAGTTTGGCATGCCCGAGCGAATTTGCCGCCATTTGCAACTATATCTTTAAGGAATAAGGTCAGCTTTTGGAAAGCGACGCCGTGGCACCAAGGCTGCGCAAAACGTGCAGAAGATCCACACCGGCTGCCGTTACCTTGATCAGATTGCCCTGGTTGACCCTGGGCACGCTGATGGACGGACTGTATTCGATGGCGCCGAGATAATGCGCGCCGGCGCAGTTCATAATCGCCAGCTCCAGCTCGGATTTGGTCATCTTCAACTCATGGTGAGAACCATATTCGCTGGTCTCCACCGTGCCCACGCCCACTAGTTTGGCTTCGCGGCTGCGCAGGAAATTGGCGGCCAAAGCGATCTTCTCAAGTGCTTCTTTGTTGTGCTTGGCGATCAAAATGCAGGGCAGACCGAGGTCACAGGCGAAATTGGCCGAATCTTTCCAGGAAGATCCAATCGTTCCGGCGCCTGTCATCTCGTAGGCAAGAGGTGTCGCGGGCGACCCGGGCATCTCTACAAAAGTAAGATGCTGGCGGGAGGTGGTCATCATCGCCGCTTGCTGCCAACTCGATTCTTGTATGGCCGAAGGCTTGTCGATAATGACAATCGGATAGTTGACCGGCGTATGAGTAATGGAGCTGATGAAAGCAATCTCTGACTCGGCGTCGCGGCGGGTGCCTATGACGAAAGGTTTGATGGCGCGTGTGGGAAAACCTTCCTCACGCAAGGCTGCTGAAAGACCGGTCATGAATATGGTTTTTCCGCAACCGGCCTCGGTGCCCACCATAACCACGCCGAAGGCGAAGTCGCGCTTGAACTGCTCGGCGGACTCGAATTCGCCCGTGCGATTCGGCTGGAATTTTTCAGGTCTCATTTTGTCTGGCATGCAGCAACTATAGTACTTCCTTACCTGTTCGGAAAGGGACAGACTGCAAGTCGATGAGAAAGTTCAAAGTGCTACGGATGTCCTATGGCCACTGAGGCGGAGTGAGCGACTTTGTTTTTGAGCAGGTCGAACGCGGCCTTCAGTTGCTTGTCTTTGAAATCTTCCGGCTGGCGCTTCGTTTGTGGACCGGCAGGATCGTTCCACCAGCATCCTTTGCCGGTCTTCAGGTCGTCCTCGCTCAAATCAACCACCTGATCGGGAGCAATGCCTTTCTTGTTGATGTCTACATCGGCAGGCGTGAGATATCTGGCGATCGTTATATTGACGCCGCTGCCGTCTTCAAGCTTGTTGATGCCCTGGACGAGTCCTTTGCCGAAAGTCTTCGTGCCGACAAGAATGGCTCTGCCGTTGTCTTTCAATGCGCCGGAGGTGATCTCAGATGCTGAAGCACTGCCTTTGTTGATCAAGATGCACAGCGGCTTCTTGCACAATTGATTGCCGTCGGCCGTCTGGGCGGTTTTGTAACCGTCGCGATCGACGGTCGAAACGATATTGCCGTGGTCGAGAAACATGTTGGCGATCTCGATTGCATTGGTCAGCAAGCCGCCCGGGTTCTCGCGCAGGTCGAGAATCAAACCTTTTGCCGGCGCCAACTTATAAATGGCATCGCGCATTTCGCGATTGGCTTGCTGCGAGATGAAGCTGGAAAGGCGGATATAACCAATGTCTCCGTCGAGCATTTTGACTGTCTGCACTGCCTTGATCGGAATCTCAGCGCGCACGACGGCCACTTTAAAGCGGTGGTTGTGCCTTTGAATCGTCAACACTACTTTCGTGTTGATCTCGCCGCGAATGTGCTTGGCGGCCTCCTCGACCGAGAAACCTTTGGTCGGCTTTCCGTCAATCTCCAGAATTTCGTCGGCTGACGTCAATCCCGCTCGCTGAGCCGGTGTATCGTCGATTGGAGCAATGATGATTATCTTGCTTACTTTGTCGAGACCAATCTGAATGCCAATGCCGCAAAGCTTGGCATCGATTTGATTTTTTTCGTCATCGAATGCATCGTTATCAAGAAAACGCGTGTATCTGTCGCCGAGACTGGCGAGCATGGTTTCGATCGCTTTGTGCGCATCGTCGGTCGTCTTCAATTTACCGTCGTAACGGTGCTCCCAGATATCCCAGTCCTGACCGTTGTAGGTACTTTCGAAGTAATCCTCTTTAATAAGCCGCCAGACCTTGTGATAAAGATAGTCCGGATCCGCCTTCGCATCGGCTTTGATGCGCTCCAGTGTTCGTGTCGACCCAAATGGATAAGCGAGAATCCGCCCATTTATGGAGCTTTCGGCGGCACCAGCCTCAAGAGTTGGAAAAGAGCCAACGAGCGTTATTAAGCTGAATAACGAGACAAATAAAAAATGCTTCCGAATAGTTTCTATGACCATGCTTTCGAGTTCCAGTTTCCTTGTTTTATTGATTTCGTCGCTTCGTTTGGGCTAGCAAAGCCTCACTCAGGGGCACATTCCGCCTCCGTTATATACCCGTTAACCGGAAATCTTAGACAAATAGGTCGACTCTAGCCAGATTTCAGCCCGATTTATGGGGAGTGATACTATAGGCTACCTTGGCGAAATTCGACTTGCCATGTGGTTTCCCCTGACTTGCGTGTGGAGTAAAGACTCAAGTGACAGACAAAATTGCAGACATCGGCGTATTTGGCGGCTCCGGCTTTTACAAGCTTTTCGATAAGTACGAAGAGCGTGCAGTCGAAACACCTTACGGCGCTCCCTCCGACAAACTTGTTATCGGCACCATGGCAGGCAAGAAAGTGGCCTTCCTCCCAAGACACGGCGCCAGTCACCAGATCCCGCCCCATAAGATCAACTACCGGGCCAACATGTATGCCATGAAGTCGCTCGGCGTCACTCGCATCATCTCTCCTTGCGCAGCCGGTTCGCTCCAGACCAATGTCGCCCCCGGCAGCTTTGTCGTCTCAGATCAATATGTAGACCGCACCAGCGGACGTATCGACACTTTTTACGACGGCCCGATAGCCACTCATGTTTCCGCCGCCGATCCTTATTGTCCCGAGTTGCGCCAGCATGCCATTGCCGCCGGGCGCAAAGCCGGGATTACGATGCACGAAAAAGGCACCGTCGTCGTCATTCAGGGACCGCGCTTTTCTTCCAAAGCGGAGTCGAGATGGTTCACCTCCATGGGCTGGGAAGTAATCAATATGACCCAGTATCCGGAAGCTCACCTGGCTCGCGAGCTGGAATTGTGCGTGGTCAATATCGCCCTCATCACCGACTATGATTCCGGCCTGGTGGGAGATGTGGAGCCGGTTTCGCACAGCGAAGTAGTGAAAGTTTTCGGCGAAAACATCACCAAGCTGCAAGCCCTTCTGGTCAATTTGATTGAAGAAATCAAACCGGAAAGAAAAGGCTGCAAGTGCGCAGAAACACTTTCGCACGCCAGGCTTTGATGCCAAGTACAACTTTCGAAGCTTACCGCGTTATCAATTGAAAACTTTGCAATCCCGCCCCTTTTAAGGGTTGGAAGGCTCTCACCTGTTATGCTTGGCTGTTGCGCATCGATTGGGGCAAGCCTCAAAAAATGGCGCGAGGGAAGTAGTGACACCACAAAGAGATGCCGACATTTACTGTCAACCATCTAGTAGCCGTCCTGGCATTGATACTGTCCGCAGCGACATATCTAATGATGAAAAGATACGGTCTGCCGGAGAAAGTTTGCATTGGCTCGGCAATTCTCTCGATTCTGGTTGTTTCGATTTTTTGGACTTCGGTCCTTCTTGGAGCAGATGATGATGACTAAAGTCGCTTTCAAACACGTGAAAACAGGGCTTTCACTCTTGCTTGGTTTTGCCGTTTTGCTCGGCAGCCAGACGGAAGTGATGGCAGCCACGGCCAAGAAAGCCGCAAAAAGACCGGTCAAAATTGGCACGAAACGCAGCGGCAAAATCGTCGCCAAGCGCACCAAAACAAAAGTGGCGGCCAAAGCGCCCGTCACCGCTGAAGCGAGAAAACCACTCATACCGGTGCATGCAGACTTCAAACTAGAGAACGGACTGCGGGTCGTATTCTCCGAAGACCACAATGTGCCCGTGGTGGCAGTGGCGATTCTTTATGATGTCGGCGCACGCAACGAGAAAAAAGGACGCTCCGGATTTGCGCATTTATTCGAGCACATGATGTTCGAAGGCTCGGAAAACGTCGGAAAAACCGAGCACTTCAAGTATGTTGAAAGCGCAGGCGGAAGCTTGAACGGCTCTACTCACCCGGACTTCACCAACTATTTCGAAAAGCTGCCGAGCAACCAGGCAGAACTTGCATTGTGGCTAGAGTCGGATCGTATGCGCTCTCTCAAACTGACGCCCGAGAATTTCCAGAATCAACTGGAGACGGTCAAAGAAGAGAAGCGGCTTAATTACGACAACCAGCCTTATGTTCCGGCGTCCATCAAATTCGACGAGATGCTTTTCGACAATTGGGTAAACGGACACCCGACTATCGGCTATTTCGAAGATCTGGAAGCATCCAGTCTCGATGATGTGCGCGCCTTTTTCAAAACCTATTACGCGCCCAACAACGCTGTGCTTGTAATGGTCGGTGATTTCGACAGCAAAGAAATGAGACCGAAGGTCGAAAAATACTTCGGTACAATTCCAAGCCAAGAACCGCCTCCCAAGCCGGATGTCGCTGAAGCACCGCAAACCAAAGGAAAGTACGCCAAGGTTGAAGACAAGCATGCAAACTTGCCGGCCTTCTGGATCGGCTGGCGGGCACCAGGTCGTCGCGAGCCCGACTATTATGTGCTCGGTGTGATTGAAAAACTGCTGTCAGCCGGCGAATCATCACGCTTGTATCAACGCATGGTCAAAGGCGAGAAACTCGCGCTTAAGGCGGATGCCGGATATGACGAGCGTCGCGGTCCATCGGGCTTCGAAGCATTTGTCGTTTTAAAGCCGGGCAATACGCCGGAGCGTGCCCGCCAGGTTCTCTTCGAAGAACTGGATAGCCTGAAGAACAAACCAGTAAGCTCGGAAGAATTGGAAAAAGCAAAAAACCAAATTCTGCGAACTCTCTTTGCCAACGCTCACACTTCACTGCAAAGAAGCCTGGGCAGAGCCGAGCACCTGGCAGAATACACCCTGTTTTTCGGCGATCCCAAATTGATCGACAAGGACCTGGAAGCCTACATGAACGTCACTGCCAAAGACGTGCAGCGCGTGGCTAAAGCAATGTTCAACAAAGACATCGCCTGCATAGTCGACATTGATCCCAAGGAAGGCAAAGACGATAAAGCCACGCCGGCAAAAATAGAGGCAGATCAAGGAGCGGCGCCGCAGCCGGCCAAAGAAGAAAGGCCGCCTGAAAAGGTCGAGGCTGCAACCCCGGGCAAAACCGAGCCAGCGGCACCGGTGGCGCCACCAGATTCGGGCAAGACACCGGAAGAAAAACAAGAAGCGGAGGAGTCCAAAAAATAGTACTAACCGTTCGACGGAAACCAGAGCAAAGCAAACTATTTTTGGACAAAACTAGGAGAGAGTAATGAGAGTAAAAGCTTTGGCAACAAGCCTCCTTATCGCGCTGAGCATGCAGATTCCCGTAATCTCAGCCTGGGCGCAAGGCTCGTCTGAAAGCGCCGCTAAGTCCGAATCGTCGGCAGCGGAAGCCTGGAGGAAAAAGCCACCCGAATCGCCGCCGCCTCGCCCGTTCAAACTGCCGAAAATTGAATCGTTCAAACTCACCAATGGCCTTTCGGTGCAACTGGTAGAAGATCACAGATATCCGCTGGTGACCATGGCGCTCGGCCTGAAAATCGGCTCGGCAATCGACCCGGCGAAGAAAAGAGGCGTTGCTTCCCTCACCGCCGATATGCTCACGGAAGGAACGAAGAAAAGGACCAGCAAACAAATCGCCGACGAGGTTGACTTCATCGGTGGTGCCTTGAAGGCAGGGGCCGACAATGATTTCACCATCGTCAGCAGCTCGGTGCTCTCTCGCTACGCTGACAGGCTGATCGAGGTTTTCGAAGACGTGCTCTTCAACCCGACTTTCCCGCAAGCCGAGTTCGACCTCAAGAAAACCAATCTCATTCAAGAGCTGGCGATGAAGCGCAGCAATCCGGACTTCCTTCTTGAAGAACGTTTTGCCAAAGTCGTTTTCGGCGACCATCCTTATTCTCAAATCGCTCCCACACCAGAGTCTGTAAAATCCATTACTCGCCAGGATCTGGAAGCGTTTCACCGCGCTAATTATTTGCCTAATGAATCGGCGCTGGTAATTATCGGCGACTTCGATTCGGCAAAAATTCGCCCGCTCATCAGCAAAGATTTTGCTGAGCAGTGGAAGCCTGGTCGTGCGGCTCGAATCGACAGCTCGGGCGTGCCCTCCCGCACGGAGCAGCGCATCTACCTGGTAGATCGTCCGGGCTCTGTTCAGTCCAATATCAAGCTCGGCAATATCGGTATCAAACGCACCGATCCCGACTATTACGCCATGGTGCTCGCCAATCAAATTCTCGGCGGTGCCGCCAACTCCAGATTGTTCCTCAACCTGCGCGAGGCAAAATCCTTCACATATGGTGCTTATTCCGGCGTCCATGCCGGCAAGGAGCCGGGCTCTTTTGGTGCTGAGGCATCGGTGAGAACCGAAGTGACCGCACCATCGCTGCAAGAATTTTTCTACGAACTTTCTCGCATTCGCAATATCAAAGTCACCGATAAAGAGTTGAACGAGGCGAAGAAATATTTGACCGGTTCGTTCCAGCTCGGATTGGAAACACAAGGTGGTCTAGCTCAGCGCCTTCTGGAAGGTCAGCTCTACGACTTGCCTCGTGACTATCTGGAAACTTACACGGACAAAATCATGACAGTCACCGCCGATGATGTGCGCACTGTGGCAAGAAGACATATCGATCTCGGTCATATCGCCATCACGGTTGTCGGTGATGCCAAAACCATCAAGCCGGAATTGCTCAATTTCGGTCCGGTCGAAGTCTATGACGTCTCCGGCAAGGTGAGCACTGAATCGAAAGCGGAACCCAATACCGGTTCTTGAACCGATTAAACAAATAACCAGTAAGTGTCGTTTTTAGAAACTGGAATTCACCTCGGATGGAATCACAACTAAAGCCGAACCTGTCGATCAAGTATGGGTTGTGTCTTGCCAGCTTGGCGACAGTGCTTCTGGAGCTGATGCTGACGCGCATCTTTAGCGCCAGCGCCGGGTATCACTTCGCCTTCATGATCGTTTCGATGACGATGTTCGGCATGACGCTGGGCGCATTGATCACCTGGATAAAACGATCGAAAGAGCAAGAAGAATCACAGGTCACAAAAGTACTCACGCGCAATTGCTTCTTCTTTGCGATTTCGATTCTCTTTGCTTACTGCGCTCAGATTCAAGTCAGCAACAATATGACGGCCATCGGTCCTGAAAAGTGGGTGATCCTCACCTTCCTGCTCTATTCGCTGCCGTTCTACTTTTCCGGTCGAGTCATATCAATATGTCTGACGCGCTTTCAGGAAGTCGGAAAGCTTTATGCCTTTGACCTGATCGGTGCGGCTCTCAGTTGCCCCCTGGTGGCGCTTGGACTTCTCTACGTAGATGCGCCGCTTCTTCTGGAAAGCTCCAGCCTTATTGCGGCACTGGCTATGGTGCTGTTTTCCATGCGCGGCAAACCGATGGCCGAGCCAAAATCTCTGGCCGCGGCGGCGGCCGTTGCCGCCGTCTTTGGTGTCACGCTGTTTTTCCAGCCACCGATTAAATTGTCCAACGTCACAGCCCCCGTCGAGTACGTTAAATGGAGCCCGATTGGACGCGTCGTTGCTACAGAAGTAAAAGGCCCGCCCGTTACCTGGTCGAAAGTGGCAACACTAGCCGGTCAAAAATTGCCTCCTATAGATCAGAAAGGCTTATATATAGATTGGGGCGCCATGACCGTCATGACGGCCGGCAATGCCGGTCAGGCGACATTCGACATCATCGCCAAAGACATTACCGGTTTGGGCAATTACTTGCGTCCGCAAGGGTCGCTCTTCGTCATCGGCGTGGGCGGCGGCAGAGACATTCTCACCGGTTTGCAATACAAGCAAAAAACCATCGACGGTATCGAGGTCAATCCGGCTATCGTCGATATGCTCAGACGCAAATATGCCGACTTCACCGGCAACCTGGCTGCGCAGCCAGGCGTTTCTTTAATCAACGACGAGGCGCGCAATTGGCTGGCGCGCTCCGATAAAAAGTACGACGTAATTCAATGTTCGCTCGTCGACACGTGGGCGGCTTCGTCCTCCGGCGCTTTCATGCTCACTGAAAATGTTCTCTATACAAAAGAAGCTTTCGAGCTTTATGTAAGACATTTGACGGACAAGGGCGTGCTGTCCATTTTGCGCTGGGGCGACGACAAAGAACCCGCGCAGGTCTCTCGCATGCTGAAATTGGCTGTGGCTGCCTTGCAAGGCATCGGTGTCAAAGACGTCAGCAAACATATCATTCTTGTTGCAGCGCCATTTTCGCTAAGCGATCACGCCATTGGCGCCATGCTTTTGTCTCTCAATCCGTTCGAGCAAAAAGATATCGACTCCATTCTCCAGTTTGCCAAAGAGCAGGACTACAAGCTTCTTTTAGTGCCGGGCGGCGAGGCTGTGGAACCATTCGCATCTATATTGAAGGAAAACGCGATCAGCGATCCTGATTTGCCGACGGACGACAAACCGTTTTTCTTCAGCCCGACAAAAACAGGACAGGTCAAATCATCTCTTGCAGAACCGGCTCAAGAACGCGGTTTGGACTTGCTGAAATTCACGCTGGTCTTAACCACTATTTTGGTTCTGCTCACAATTGTGATACCGGCCTGGGTAATGACGAGACGCCACCATGGCACGTTGAAAAACACTGTTTTGTCCGCGGTGTATTTCAGTTGCCTGGGCATCGCCTTCATGCTGGTCGAAGTCGGGCTCATACAGCGGCTCACCATACTTCTGGGCAATCCTACATATGGACTCTCGGTTGTTCTTTTTTCACTTTTACTGGCGTCGGGCACCGGCAGTTATGTAGTGCAGATACTTTGCGATCGTGGGTTCAAAACAAAGATGCTCATGGTGGCATCGCTTTCAGGCTCCGCAGTGCTCGTAATTGCCAGCGCTCTCTTTTGCAACTTCGCCTTGCCGGCTCTTGATTCGACGCCATTGCCCATGCGGATATTGATCGCGATTCTTGTCGCGTCTCTTCCAGGATTTTTCATGGGCTGCGCCTTTCCGCTCGGCCTGACCTATTTCACAAGAGACAATAAAGAAGCGGGCGCGTGGCTCTGGGCGCTCAACGGCGCGACATCGGTTTTAGGCTCGATTTTTGCAGCCATCATCTCGATAACGCAAGGCATCAAAATTACCATCGGCGCCGGTGGGCTGATGTATCTTCTGGCTCTATTATCTTTGCTCTAGTTTGAAGTGCGGTCGGGAATGTCGAGCTGATAACGCTTGTGAATAGCCAGGCGTCCGTCGTCTGAGACATTGCCGGAAGACATGACGACCAGCATTGGAGCCGGCAGGCGCACCAGGGTCGAAGTTTGAATGATGAGCTTCTTGCCGCCTTGCACCTGCTCGCAGCGGTACTCTGTGAAATGCGGATGCTCGATGAAAAAGCCGCCCGTGGGCTGGTTTTGCAATCCCAGGTAAGCAGCCCTCATGACCCGCCTTTGATCGTGTCCGGCCAGGCACGCCTTGCCCGCTTCATATACGGCAGCCAGGCAAGCTTGTTCGTTGTAAGCGCTGGCGAGGAACAAGACAGCTACATTGCCAATCAGGAGCGCTGCTGCTGTCACCATGAAGAGCATCGCGGCTTTATCCAGCGGGCGCGATTTAACCTCTTTTTTCTCGTTGTTCTCAGTCGAATCCAAGGCCTTAACTCCGAAAACGTCGGCTCCCTCTGTTATGAGAATAACAGGCTGGCTAATTTAGGCAAGTCTGCCCTGCCGACAATTTCAGTATCTCACGCCTCGACATTGACCATCTCCCCCAGGAAGGGGAGTTCGCGGTAATTCTCGGCATAGTCCAATCCGTATCCGACTACGAACAAATCTTCAATCTGAAAACCTGTATAGTCCGGCTCCATTGGCACTACTCGGCGCGAAGGCTTGTCCAAGAATGCCGCCAATTTGAGAGTCTGCGGGTCGAACTGGTCGCGAAGATACTCCAGGAAGAACTTGGCTGTGCGCCCTGAATCGATGATGTCCTCAACAACGAGAATGTGACGTCGCTTAATATTCGGCAGTTCCAGATAGGGCGCCTGCACATTACCGGAGCTCTCCGTGCCGGAGCCGTAACTGGAAAGGCGGACGAACTCTATTTGCAGGGGCGACTCGATATCAATGTGACGCACCAGATCGGCAAGGAAACAAAACGCGCCCTTCATAACGCCAATCACCACCGGCTTTTCCAGGGTGCGGAATTCTTTGCTGATTTCCTGCCCCAACTCTTTTATGCGAGCCTGAATCTGAGCAGACGAGTAAATTTCCTTGATGCCGGCTGTTGCTGTTTCCATAGTCATTTTTTGCCACCCCTGACTTTGTGTAGTTCAGTCTCTTCTTGCGGTTTAGTTGCTTTTCCGTTTACATCCTGTCTCTTAAATACCTGACGCCCTCTTATATAGGTACTGTCAATCATGCGGTCGTCTCCGATGAAGACGATGGTTGAAAGAATTTCGTCTGTCTCGTGCTCGAGAATATCTTTCGGACAAGCATTCTTCAATGTCGGATCGACAATGATGAAGTCGGCTTCTTTACCAGCTTCCAGCGATCCCAACTGATCTTCGAGCTTCAAGGCTCTGGCGCTGCCTCTTGTGGCGCGGTAAAAAAGCTCGCGAGGGGAAATCCAGATTTGCGGTTGAATAAAATTAGCATCTTTCATTACGCCGAACATCGACATTTGCGGACCACCCGCGACATCTGATGCCAAGCCGAATTCAACACCGGCGCGCTTAACTCTGTCTATGGGAAAAATGCCGCTCTTCAAAAAGAAATTCGACGACGGGCAATGAGCAAGAGCACAATTTTTCTTATGCATCACTTGCAAGTCTTGCTCGTCCAAATAGATAGAGTGCGCAAACACCGATCGGGAGCCGACCAGACCGGCTCGGTCATAAACGTCGAGATAACTGCGCGACTGAGGAAACATCGCTGCGACTTTTTTCACTTCTTCTGCAGACTCCGATAAATGAGTGTGCATATAGGTGCCGGGATTGTTCTGCCACAATTTTCCGCACTGGTCTAAAAGCTCATCAGTAGCCGTAACTGCAAAACGCGGCGTAAATGCGTAGAGCAGTCTGCCACCATCATGTCCGTGCCATTTGTTCGCCAACTCTTCCGATTCATTCAGCGAATTTTGGGTGTTTTCAATCAAATCACCGGGCGCGTTCTTGTCCATCATCACTTTGCCCATGATGGCGCGCGCACCCTTTTGCGCTGCGATTCTAAAGGCAGCGTCGGTAGCTTCTTTGTGAATAGTGGTGAAAATTACAGCGAGTGTGGTGCCATTGCAAGCCAGTTCGTCAAAAAACCAGGCAGCGATTTTTTCGGCATGACTGAGATCTTTGAAACGCGCTTCGGCAGGGAAAATGTATTTTTCCAGCCAGCCTAAAAGTGTGTCGCCTGATTTGCCTATCTGGGTGACTTGCGGCAAATGAATATGCATGTCGATCAAACCCGGCATGATCAATTTGCGCCCGCAATCGACAATCTCACATCCGGTTGAATATTGCTTACAAAGGTCCGACCACTTGCCAACAGCCTCAATTTTCCCGGTTTTTGAAACAACCAGGGCGCCGTCTGGGATGTCACGATAATTGCCCTCGTCCACCGGATCAATCACATGACCCAGATAGACGGTCGCGGAACCGTCATTATTATTGGATGAGCCGGACATTCACGCTTCCTGCTGCAGCTCGGACGAAGCTCTTAATTGTACGGCACAGCTCTCACGACAAACTTGTCATTAGCATGAGCCGGTAACTAACAGCAAAACCTGAGTACAATCATGAAATGAACCTGGAAGCTGACCAAAAATGAAGCTTGAATCCGTCGAATGGCAAGACCTGCTTCCGGTTTTCCGTGAAACATTCAAGATTTGGTCTCCCGGACTATCAAAGTCTCATTATCTGGACTACCAGCGCAAACAAGCGATTCACCCCTGGTCGCGCCGCAACATCCGCCACCTGACGCTCACACAAAGCGGAAAAATACTGAGCAGCCTCAAGCTGTCCAATATTTCCTTGCAAGTACGCGATGCCAATTATCCAATAGGCGGAATCGGTGCGGTCTACACGCAGATTGATTGCCGCAACATGGGCTATGCCTCGGAGTTGATGGAAAAAACAATCGAACTGGCCAGACATGAAGGATACAAGGGTCTTTTGCTCTTCTCGGATATCGATTGCGGTTTTTATACACGGTTTGGCTTCGAAGAAATCGGTGCTGCCGATCTGCTGATTCACCTTCCTTTTATAAAAGGCCAACCTGTTTTTCCACCGCATATAAAAATGTCTGACGATGGCTCCATCGAGCTGGAAACAGACGAAGGTCTTTATGAATTGCGGCAAGAAAGGCTTCATCAGTATCACCTCGATCAGGCGACGCGCCACTACAGGCAGTGGCTAAGACGGCAGCCATACGGTATCGAGCGAAACCGGCAGTACTTTTCTTTCAAGCTAATGCGCGAAAATTATCTGCACGAACATTCTCGGCTGGCATGGCCGGCGATCAGCATCATGACCGTTTTCGCCAATGGTCAGCAGGTCGGTTATGCAATTACGGAAAGCGCCGGCGGGGTGCTGCGCGTACTGGAGGTCGCTGCCAAGAAAAACATTCGCGAGATCATCTGGGGCGCTTTGCTTATCCGGTCCTTGAATGAAAAACTGTTGCGAATACGCGCCTGGGAAGGGTTGGCTGCCGACTTTGCACCAGGTTTCAATCTCAAGCAGCTCATTAAGAGATGCGGTTTGGCTGAAATTTTTCCGTCCGATTACAAAGGTCAGCTCAACTACTACAATCGGACCTGGGGTAAGGGCATGTTCCTTCCTTTCGACGATAGCCTGGCTGACATTCATACATTCGCCCCCTGCCCTCTGGTCGAACTCGATCATTTATAGAGCTTCGGCAGCTCCTGCCGATAATTTAGTCCCTACACCCCCTTTGCAAGCCAGGCTGAGCGTTCTCGAACTTCTCACCAGGCTAGCTTTCATTGAAATCCTTTCCGCATCACCCAAATTAGTGTCTCAAATCCACGCATACCTGGGTATGTTCTCCACAGGTCCTAAACTGCTCATCCTCGCGGAGTGTCAATGTCCGACCACCTGGCAAGTCATTTATTGCTTGATCAGCTTCAAGCTGAAGGAACGCGCTTTATTTTCGGCTCGCTGGCATCGGGCGAATCGCCCGTAATTACGGCGACTTACGAAATGCGTTCCGACATTCACTTCTTGTCGGCGCTGCATGATGAAGTGGCAGGGTCGATGGCAATCGGCTACGCGCAAGCCTCCGCGCGCCCTGGCGTACTGGCGGTAATAGCCGCTCCAGGCATGGCTGGTGTGCAAAGTGCGCTCTACACCTCACTCAAGGGACGTATCCCGCTTGTTGTTTTAGTAGATCAGCAAGACTCGCAAATTCTCTCCGATGAGCCTCCGCTCGCCGCCGACTTGCTGGAAATGGCAAAACCGCTGGTCAAATGGGCTTGCGAACTGAAGACCCCGAGCGAAATTCCACGCCTGATCCGGCGCGCATTTCACGAGGCTCTGTCCCCGCCTAAGGGTCCGGTGGTCATCAGTTTGCCGCACAACCTTTTGTTGAAACCCGCAGCCGGTCACGCGCTCGTGCCGCCTCAAATCAGTCCGCTCGGCTCAGCAGACCCTGCCTTCCTCAAGAAAGCCTCCAAGGCACTGGTTTCAGCCCAGAATCCTTGCATTGTTTTCGGCAATGAGGTGTCGCAATACCGCGCCAGGAAAGAGGCCGTGAGTCTGGTCGAAGTCCTGGGGTGCGCCGCATTCTCAGAGCCCATGCCGACAGGCGTCAATTTCCCCAACCGCCATCCTCAATTCTGCGGCGTTCTGCCTCTGGATCTAACGGCTGCCAATCAGATTTTGCAGCCATTTGACGTGATTATGGTTTTAGGAATGCAGACGCGCATACCGGCAAAAGTGCACGAGCCGCCGCTGATTCCACCGCACGCATCAGTGATACAGATTAACGTGGAGCCGGGTCTCGCCGGTAAAACGCTGCCATGCCATCTGGCTGCCGTCGCCGATATCGGTGAAAGTCTCTCCAGAATCCGCGCAGAAATTCAGATGATTTCGAATAATGCCTGGGTGGATGTATGCAAGCGCAGAGCGCACAACACCATTGCTTACGTCTCCAGCCGCCGCCAGGAGCTGGAGGAAAAGCTGGCTTTTCCCGGCTCCAATGCGCCTATTTCGCTGCTCTGGCTGCTGCGCATGGTGGATGCATGCCGGCCGCAGAAGTCCGTCATCGTGAGCGATCTGGTCAATGACCTTTGCGATCCGGTGCAGGTGCTCAATTTGGAAAGCAGCTCCTCTTTCTTTTCGCTCAATTCCGGCGTGCAAGGCTATGGATTGGGCGCCAGTCTCGGCATTCAATGGGCCAGTCCGGACCATCAGGTCATCGCTCTTACTTCCGACCTGAGCGCCCTGACCGCGCCCCAGGCTCTATGGACGGCCGCGCATTACGGTCTGCACACAAAATATATTGTCATTAATAACCTGGGGCGAAGCACCTACAATCTGCAGCTCCTTTCCACCCCAGGCAGCCCTCTGAGAGTCCAGCTCGACAATCCGCCCGTCTCTTTCAGAGAAATGGCCTCGTCCATGCGAGTGCCGGCGGCTGAGGTCAGCATCATGTCCGAACTGGAGAACGCACTGCAGCATATGTTCGAAACGCAAGGTCCTTGCTTGCTGGACGTGCATATTACTGACGGTTTCAACCCCCAACCCGCACTTGACAAGGAGCGGGCGGCAACAAACAGCTAGAGACCTGACCACTTTTTAATTCGTGTAGATTCTTATTGATTCCTTTTGAAACGAGCAGCCGGAGCGACTCGGTTGTTAAAATTTAGCCTGTATTTGCGACCTTTTAGGGTACTCAAACGGTGAAAACACTTGAAGCGAACGCCGCTCAGCAAGTCGAGAGCGGGCGAATTGTTAACGACTTCTCAATTGAAGTTGCGACTGTAAACGGGTCTGGAAGCCAATCTTCGAATTCCGTGCTGATGCGCTCCATCTTCCAGATGGGCATTCCGGTAAGCGGCAAGAACCTGTTTCCATCAAACATTGCCGGTCTGCCGACCTGGTTTACCATCCGCGTAAACAAAGATGGCTACATTGCCAGAAAGAAAGAAATCGACATCATGGTGGCGATGAATCCTCAGACCGCCATCGAAGACGTCAAAAATCTCAAGCCGGGTGCCGTTTGCATCAGCCCGCAAGAATTGAATCTCTCCGCTGTGCGCTCCGACGTGAAGCACTATCCGGTGCCCTTCACCGAGTTGGCTGCTAAAGCCACCGAGAACATCAAGCTGAGAAAGCTCGTCACCAACATGATTTATGTCGGGGTTGTCGCAGAACTTCTGGACATCGAGCAAGCTGAAATCGAAAACGCGATTCGCCGCCAGTTCAAGAAAAAACAATCGGCTGCAGATTTGAACATCAAAGCATCCGACACCGGCCGCGAATGGGCGAAAGAAAACATCAAGAAAGACGATCCGTATTACGTCGAGAAGATGAACAAGACGGCAGGCAAGATCATCATCGATGGCAACGCCGCCTCCGCTCTCGGTTGCATGTTCGCGGGCATTCAAGTCGCCGCATGGTATCCGATCACTCCGTCGTCGAGCTTGACCGAGTCACTCATCGACTACATGAAGAAATACCGCATCGACAAAGAGTCCGGCAAAGCGACATTCAACATCGTTCAAGCCGAAGACGAATTGGCAGCGATCGGCATGGCTCTGGGAGCCGGTTGGGCAGGCGCTCGCGCTATGACCTCCACTTCCGGACCCGGAATTTCGCTCATGGCTGAATTTGCAGGATACGGCTATTTCACCGAAATTCCCGTGGTCATCTTCGACGTTCAACGCGTCGGTCCGTCCACCGGCATGCCGACAAGAACATCGCAAGCCGACTTGATCAGCGCCTTCTACCTCTCGCACGGCGACACGAAACACCTCGTCATGCTTCCGGGCTCCGTAGCTGAGTGCTATCAATTCGCACATGATGCCTTCGACCTTGCCGAGCGTTTCCAGCAACCTGTATTCGTTTTGTCCGATCTCGATCTCGGCATGAACAACTGGATGTCGGACCCATTCGAATATCCGAAGACTCCTCTGGACAGAGGCAAAATCATGACTGCCGAGATGCTCGAGGCAGGCAAAGAATTCGCCCGCTATAAAGATGTCGACGGCGACGGAATTCCTTTCCGCACATTGCCCGGCACCAACCATCCGAACGCCGCATACTTCACTCGCGGTTCCGGACACAACGAGAAGGCCGGTTACACCGAGCGTCCGGATGACTATGTCAAACTCATGGACCGCTTGCTCAAGAAATTGGAAACGGCGAAGAAATACATCCCGCAACCAGTTATCGATAAGAACGCCAGCGCCAAAGTCGGCATCATCGCATTCGGTTCTTCCGATCCGGCAATCGGCGAAGCACGCGATCAGATGAAGGCGGCAGGGTTGGAAACCAGCTATCTGCGCCTGAGAGCATTGCCTCTAACTGATGACGTGAAAACGTTCATCGAATCGCATGAGCGCACTTATATCGTTGAGCAAAACCGCGACGGTCAACTCCGCGACATCATCGTCAGCGAACTCTCGCACCTCGCAACGAAAATCCGTTCCGTCAGACATTACGATGGCTTGCCGCTTGACGCTCGTTTCGTCACCGACTCCATCCAAAGCCAGGAGAAGTAAGAGACATGGTTGCATCTTCACCAAAACCCCAAAGCACAAACCGCATTGGTCTGACATTGGCGGATTACAAAGGCAGCCCGTCGACTCTCTGCGACGGATGCGGTCACGACGCCATCACCAGTCAGATCATCAAAGCGTTCTACGAGCTGGGCATTGAGCCGCACAACGTTGCCAAACTGAGCGGCATCGGTTGCTCCAGCAAAACTCCGGCGTATTTCTTGAACCGCTCACACGGTTTCAACTCAACACACGGAAGAATGCCGTCGGTCGCAACAGGCGTCAGCCTCGCCAACAAAGACCTGCTTCTCATTGGCGTCTCCGGCGACGGCGACACCGCTTCGATCGGTCTGGGTCAATTCTGCCACCTGGTCAGACGCAATGTGCCGATAATCTATATCGTCGAAAACAACGGCGTCTACGGCTTGACCAAAGGTCAATTCTCCGCCACCGCCGACCTGGGCTCGAAGCTCAAAACCGGCGTGTTGAACGAACTTCCGCCCATTGATCTTTGCGGCCTTGCCATCGAGCTTGGCTGCGGATTCGTCGGTCGCTCGTTCGCAGGCGATCCGAAACAGTTGGTCGCATTGCTGAAGGCCGCTGCTTCCCATAAGGGAACCGCAGTTATCGACGTCATCAGCCCGTGCGTAACCTTCAACAACCACGAAGGTTCAACGAAGAGCTACAAGTACGCGAAGGAAATGGAAACCCCGCTCCACGAGCTCGGCTACATCCCCTTCTACGAGCAAATCACAGTGGACTACGAGCCAGGCACCGTCACTGATATCGAACTCCATGACGGTTCGCACCTGCGCTTGAAGAAGACCGAGCGCAACTACGATGCCACCAACAAAGCACTCGCAGTTGAAACCATCGCCAAAGCCTCCGAGGAAAAACAATTCCTCACCGGCTTGCTCTACATCGACGAGAAGAAAGAGAATTTCACCGACCTCATGCACGTCGTTGATACTCCGCTCGTCAACATCCCGGCAGAACAGTTGAGACCATCGAAAGAAGTACTCGACGATGTAATGAAGGGCTTGATGTAGTTCTCAGGCAATCTGCAGCATTAGAGGGGCGGCGAAAGCTGCCCCTTTTGCTTCAGTTTCGAAACACCTACGTATTCATCTTCGTGAGCTTACCGTTTTTACGGGCTTCGTTGAACAAGTATTCGAACAGCATTGCGGCGAGAAACGCGTAAAGCATATTTAGTGCGACGCTCATGATCAGGTCTTTTGTAGAGAAACTGCCACCTTTCAGAACTGTTCTCATACCTTCAAAGACGTATGTCGCTGGAACGCATAGAGCAATCGAACGAAGCCAGACGGGAAGGACATCAACAGGATAGAAGACGGCGCAAATCGGTTGAATTAGAAATGGAATTGCCCAGGCCAGCGCTTCAGCCTGATGCCCCCAACGAATGATCAATGCAGTGGTGATTAAACCTATTGTCCAGCCCATCAAAATCAGATTGATGAAAAATGGAATCATACAAATGCCGAGCGCGCCGAAATTGTAATGGTAGAACCAGTACGAGAGCGGAATTAATATTATTGAAACACACACCGATTGGACCAGTCCAGAGATGCAAGTCGCTGCGACAAATTCGAACGTTCGTACCGGTGCGACGAAGATGTTCACGAAGTTTCTCGACCACACATCTTCAAGAAAGGAAACGCTGACAGCTTGTTGCGCGCGATACAAAACATTCCACATAATTACGGCGCCGATGAAGAAAGTGAACACTCCAGGAACGTTGTTATTCACCTTCATCATGTACATCGTGAGGAAACCCCAGATGAGCAGGTCCATCACAGGCCAGAAAACAATGTCCAGAATTCTGAATGAGCTTCTTGAATAACAGTAATAGTATCGAAGCAATAAGCCTCTTAATCTTGCTAGGCTCATGCTTCTTCACCTGCTTTTTCTTCTTCCTCGATCAAATCGCCACCGCGGGCGATGCGGATGAAAACATCTTCCAGGGACTTCTGTTTGAACTGAGCCAAAATTTGTTTTGGCGAACCTTCAGCATGAACTTTCCCATGCTGCATGAAAACGACCCGATTGCAGATTTCCTGCACGTCCTTCATGTTGTGAGACGTATACAGTACAGTCATATTCTTCTCTTTCTGAATTTTGACGATCAGTTTGCGAACTTTGTCTGCAATATCCGGATCGAGGCTAGCTGTCGGTTCATCCAACATCAAAAGTTCAGGGTCATTCAGCAACGCTTTGCAAAGATTCAAACGGGTGGATTCGCCTGAAGAAAGTTTTCCAGTGAGCGTGTTTGCAAATTGCGAAATCTCGAACATCTCCAAAAGTTCGTTGATTTTTTCTTTTGCTTTTTTGACTTGATACAGAGCTGCGAAGACATTCAAATTCTCGCGAACCTTCAGATTTTCCGGCAGCCAAATATAAGCCGACGAAAAATTGCAGCGTTGCAATATTTTTATGCGCTCTGTTGCAATCGGCATCCCAAAGATGTTGACAGTTCCCGAGGTAGGCAACACCAGTCCCAAAAGGGTCTGGATCGTCGTAGTTTTTCCGGCGCCGTTGGGGCCCAATAGTCCGACAACCTCCCCCCTATTGGCGTGGAAGCTAACATCCTGGACCGCCACCTTGGCGCCATACTCTTTGCGCAGATTTTTTATCTCAAGAACAAGCTCAGACATAAAAGCCAAGATAACATAAGCCAAGTTACTATTATGTGGAAACACCAATCATCAACTCAAAGTGAAGCGAATCAGGCTACCAAACATATTCAAAGCATTGCTATCATACGCACTCATTGCCTCGGCGTGGAGTGGTGGAGCGATAGGCGGATCGAACGCAAACATGGCTCTTGCGGAAGAACCCAAGGAAAAACCCTACATCGTCGAGACAGAAGTCCGCCCCCTTCCGGGAAGTTTAGACACTGTACCGATGTTCAACAGCAACAGCCCTGAAGTAGTTCGTACTTCCGGAGTGCTTCTTTCATTGCTGCCAAAGGTCGGGAAAACTCATCCGGAAGCACACCTCGATTATCCTTTGAAAGGAAAGTTTCGAGTTTTTACCCATCACATCAACAATCGCGGCAAAGGTGAAGACAAAGTTCTATTCCTCGGGCTGCTCGCATACAATCCGGACGATAAACCTGCGACTGTCCGGATTTTGCGTGCCGCTAGCTATTTAAGTCAACCAGATGCACCATTCATTAAACTGCCACCATATCAGGTGAATAACGACGGTTTGATCTATGCAGGTCCGGGCGATAGGGTTACAAACGACTATCTGCGAGGCGACAGGCAAACCGGCTGGCCATCGAAGGTAACCGTTCCCGCCAATGGATATGCAATTGTTTATTCGTTACCGGTACAAGTACGCGCGATTGTTTCGCATAGCAACGGACGCAGCAGTTTGCTGGAGCTATCATGCAACAAGAATATTCATCTGGCGGAAGTGGCCGACTTCGTCAAAGTGGAAGGAAGCAACTCAATTGATCCGCCGTCACTAGAGCGTTATGTCGAGATTGCAACCACCCATGAACTCTCGCAAGAAAGAGACAAAGTGCCAAGTGTGCCAGGTGCGAAAGGACCTCTGATATACGGGCGCGTAGCAGGGGTGCAAACCGGCTGTAAATGGACTGGCACCGCCACTGATGGCGAGAAAGATATTACGAGATTGACTATTCCAGAAGTTGGCAATTCACTTGCTTTTCCAGTCTGCTCTCTTGAGCGTGGCACATTCGCAACAGGTCAGGTGCAAAGCGCCGTTCTAGCGGCGCGATATCCGGATACCGCATACGCTGCGCACGGCAACTATGCGGTCGAATACAGATTGCAGTTTCCACTCTACAATCCGGCCAAAACACCTGTTGAGGTTTCAGTTTCCTTCGATACTCCACTGAAGACAGATCAAACGAAGGACAATCTCACCTACTTTGAGCCACCTGCAAAAAATACTTTCTATCGTGGCACTCTGTTTGTGCAATATCTTTCAGACAAGGGCGATACAGTGAAGCGCTACACACATCTTGTGCAAACGCGCGGCACCAAGGCTGATGAACTCTTCAAGATCACTATGAAACCGAAAGGCCGTCGCACCATCAAACTCTCGCTCTTCTACCCGCCGGACGCCACTCCGCCCCAAGTGATAACATTTAGTAGTAGGCCTGCTGAATAGCAGTAAACTAGTGCAGCGGATCGAAGAGTTCTTTTGGAAAGTCTCTTTCCTTGCCGAAAAACTGAAGTTTTACTCGAGGCAGTTTTGCTTGCATTTCTTTTTTCTGCTCGGGTGTGAAGTTTCGGCCTTCGAGTTTCAGACCATCGAGCTTCGGCATTTTTAAGAAGTGCGGCAGACTACCGATTCCAACACCCGTTTTTTGTACATTGATAAATTTCACTTTGGTGTTTGCGAATAAAGCCATAGTGCGATCGGTAACACGGTTGTTTCCTGAAAGTTTCACCACCTGAAGCGCTGGAAGTTTTGCAGCGTAGGCAACACCTTTATCGGAGATGTGCGTGTTATCGATTTGAAGCATACGAAGTTTTTTCAACGCATTCAAATGCTTATAGCATTCATCATCAAGGTCATTGTGTCCTATGACTAGACTCAATAGAGTGACGTGCTTTCCGATGGATTTAATAGCTTCGCCGGTAATTGTCGTCTTATCAACGCCGAGAAATGCGAGTTTCTTGAGCGGCTCTAAATTGAACACTCCCTTGTCAGATATGTCGGTTCCTTCCAGATCAACGTGACGCAATTCACTTAACCTGGCAACATGCTTCAGATCGTCGTCAGACACCTCGGTACGACGCATGTAGACGCTGAATAGCGCGTTAGGCGGTAACTTGCCAAGCTCCGCCATATGATGAGCACCTTCAAATCCAACTCTGAGCTGCAGTCTTGTGCCTGGAGGAAACTTCATTCGGCCGCGCGCTGGAAAATGCGTAGAAGCGGGCGGTTCAGAATCCCCCTCCTCTGCTTTAGCTTTCAACAAATACAATTCTCCCATCGAGTACGTATTGGGAAAATCAATCACTAGCGGCCGCGTGGGAGGCATGCCGTCGGGCGCAGCAGGCGCTGCATAAACCGCAGCGCCTGCGAATATAGAGGCCACAATGACGCAAAAAGCAGCAATGATGATCAAGCTATTTTTCATTGTTGGGTTTCCAACCGAGTGCCACCGCCGCTACCACCAGACCAGCCAAAGCCATAGCAATACATTGTGTCGAGTCGAGATCGAGTTTGTAATAGCTCGCGGCCAGGTAATAGCCGTTATGCATGAAGTGCAAACACATTGATGGAAAAATCGAGCCGGAAGCCAGTGTCAAATATGCGAGCAAAATGCCAAGCAGTCCGGTCGGCAGAAAGCGGAACATACTTAAATGGAAAACACCAAATAAAATACCAATCACGATAATCAGTTTCTGCTTCGGAAGGCTCTTTCTCAAAATTCCCTGCAACATTCCGCGGAAGAAGATCTCTTCACAAATAGCCGGCATGAGCGCCGCCACCAAAATTATTTGCCAGAGCGGTCTGCCAGGTGGCATCACCATTAACTGCATTTGCTTTGCATAATCTTCACTATAGGGCAAAAATTTTGTCTGAACGGTGAGAATCAACATCGAAATAACTACAGTGGCGAAACCCAGGGCTATTGCAGCAATTACGTAGCGGGCAGACGGTTTTCTGAAACTAAGAGTTTCCTTGAGTGGGGATTTTGTGTATTTGAGGAACGCCAGGGCCGGAGCAAGTATTAGGAATATCTGAGTTATCACCAAACTGGCCAAAATGTTCCACAAGGATAATAGTTGTCCGCAATAGAACAGCATGAAGAACACTATTCCGCCAAAAATAATGAGCTCTCGACTGTAGGAACCAGTCTCCATTTTCTTCTTTGGCGATAACTGAACACCAAGCAATAGATCTTCGCGCTGCAGCAAATTGGCTGCGGACCTGGCTAAGAGCAGCGCTGCAATCGTCGAGCTGACGAATGTAATAGCAATTCCCGGCCATGTCCAGTGACGGGTGATTATCTGTTTAATGCATAAAGTAGTATTCGCTACAGGCACCAGACGAAGGAAAGAGTTGTCTGCAAGTTCCGGTATTTGCGCAGCGGATGCAAGAAAGAGGGTGACCAGCAGCAGAGGGAAGAGATAGCCCTGAGCTTGCTGGAAAGTTCTTGTCAGGGCAGCGACAAACACGGAAAGAGAACTGATAAACACCACAAGCGGTGCCATGACAAACAAGACCAGGAGCCAGGCGTTCAAGCCAAAATCGAACTGGGGCTGCGCATCGACAACGGTAGACTTGATGGGACCGAATTGCAAAGTTGCAGCTATGCTGATAACACCAAGAATTGTAGTGAGTGCGCCAACAATAACTACAACTAAAATCTTGCCATACATGATCGAACGCCGTTCAACTGGTGCCACCAAAAGCAGTGCCAGAGTTCCCCGCTGACGCTCTCCTGTTATCAAATCGATCGCCGGGTAGCTGGTGGCGAGCAAAACCATGAGCACCATGAGATAAGGCGCAAAATTCGGCAGCATATCGTCAGTGCCAGAATCTTTAGGAGAAATATCGTCAAATTTGACTGTGGTTTCGCGCTCCCAGGTCTTGCCGACATCCAGTGCTCTCAAGCGCTGACGTACACTGTCCTGCTGAAAATCACCGATGGCAGTGTACACACTGGCCATGCTGAACAATACCTTCTCTCGATTTGTATCGAGCAAAAGCTTGAGCTTTGGCAAAGGAGCTTTCTTCAGTTCTGCGAAGTCAGACTCTGAAGTATAGCTTTTCTCTACCGCTTCATTGAAATCAGGCGGAATCAGAATAGCAACATCCACCTCATTCGACTTCAGTTTTTCTGCACAGTCTGACTCACTTAGCTGGACAACCTTCAAATGTTCGGCTGCCTTAAGGTGTTTCAAAAGCGGCTCGCACTGACCGACAACACCGACGTTCACGTTTGATTGCCCCAACTTGGCAATACTCTGCTTTGCAAAAGTTGCCGGAAAAACAAGCATCGCAGGGTAAAAAAGCGTCGGCAAAATGATCATCATGATCAATGTCCGATAGTCTCGAAGCACCTCCTTCAGTTCTTTCAAAAGAACTATAGTGGTCTTCGACTTCGCCTTTGCATTGAGAGGAGCCGCCGAACTAGACATCGACTTGCTCCTTAACGATGGCCAGAAAAATATCTTCCAGGTAGTGCGCGCCGGTGAGTTGCCGCAACTCTTCCAGGGTTCCCATCGCGAAGAGCTTACCTTTGTGAATTATGCCAATGCGATCGCAAAGTTTTTCTGCTTCACTCATAATGTGCGTTGAAAAAATAATGCACTTTCCTTGAGCTTTGCTGTCACGAATGAATTGGTAAGTATTCTGGCTCGTGATGATGTCCAAGCCGCTGGTTGGCTCATCAAGAGCCATGACCGGCGGGTCGTGCACAATCGCACGCGCGATGGAAACTTTCTGCTTCATCCCAGTCGATAAACGCTCACATCTTGTGTCAGCAAATTCGGACATCTCGAACAGTTTGATCAAATCCTCAATTCTCTGAGCAAGCTTATCTAACGGATAATCGCTAAGCTGCCCAAAATAGTTCAAAATCTCCCTCGGCGTCAGCCTTTCGTACAATCCTGTTTCGGATGAAAGAAACCCGAGGTTTTTTCGCACACCCTGGGGATCGTTCGTTATTTCAAAACCATTGATCTTCGCCGTCCCTGAATCAGGTCGCAAAATGGTGGCAATCATTCGCAATGTTGTGGTCTTACCGGCACCATTCGGTCCGAGCAAACCGACTATTTCCCCCTGCGAACAGTTAAACGAGATGCCGTCAACCGCGAGAAACTCACCGCGCTTCGCGTCATAGAAGTGTTTTTTCAAATCTTTGACTTCAACTGCCATTGGCTTTACCTCGTGCGAAGACAGGAGTCAGAAGATTGACTTGATCCCCAAGTACGAATTTCTCGGTTCTTATCAAACGGCTGAGCATGTAAAGCATGAAAGCCGACAAGAATAGCGTTTCAATCACTGTGATCGAAACAAGCATCGGGTCCATATCACCGCGCACGGCAGATTTCACCCAGAGAATCAGGTTGAGCACCGGCACAAAGGCGAGCGGCTTGGACAACAAAACTCCGGGCAACATACCGGCAATCGGCATCGGGGTGAAAATAAGCAGCGGAATGGTGAGCATGTTCTGTGCTTCTTTAAACGACTTTGTGCAAGCGCCCAAAAGTGAAAACATCGCCGAAACCAGAAGCGAGAAGAGCGTGGTTGCCGATATCAGGCAAATGATCGTCTCGGGAGAAACCTGAAATGATGCACCAGACAGCTTGGAAAGGCTGCTCAACTCCTTGGCCTGACTGAGCAGGAGCCATATAACCAGACTCATTCCGACCAGATTAAGCAAGCCGGACATGAGAGCGACAAAGAAAACAGACAGAAATTTACCGGCCATCAAAATTTCAGTGTTGACCGCTGCCACCAGAGTGCTTTCCAGTGTCTTCTTTTCTCTTTCTTCAGTAAACGCGCAAATTGCGGGGTAAACGGCACCGGCAGGAATGCACAGGACCAGCACGCAAATTACGGAAGCGAGCAAATACCTGAATATGACATGCACTGCGTCGCCGCCCTTATTATCATCCTTCTGCGCCTGGGGCCGGCGCGAGTCCTTCAGCTCGAAGGTAAAAACGCGCATAATTTCCAGCGGAATTTTCCTGTCTGTAAGTTCGGCTCGAATGTTCTTAAGCCTGCGCCTTTCGATGAGCTTGGTCAGAAAAGTATGTGCTGTTTCAGAAAGCGGCATGCTGCCGGCAACCTTGACGGATAGATTGCCGTCGATTTCTTGCACGAAAGCCTCGATGTTGCCGTCTTTCAGATCTTTCTGCGGCACAGCGGACTCGACAAGTTTTACCCTCTTGCTTGCGACGACCAGCTCACGAATTGCATTTACGTTCGCGTCCTTGCTTTCCGGAAAGACGACTCGATAGATTTCCTTCTCGCGCTTCCCTTCCTGAAAAATGCCGACTTCCAGCATGACAATCGCCGTAGCCGGATAAAACAAAAGCGGAAAAAGAACGCCGTATATGACTACGTGCGGGTCTCTATAACAATGAGTCATCTCCTTGCGGAAGACTACCCATAATCTTCTCAAGAACTCCATCATAAATAGAGAAGTTCCACGTAATCATGAACTTATAACTAATCACTACGTCTTATAAATCCGGCTCCGAGCAGTCGAGATTTCACTTCAGAGTGGCGAGCGGCATGTACTCGCCGACATACTCACGGCGCCACCACTCTCCTGTGGCAAAAAGTTCTTTCGGCCCGGTGAAGTGATACTGATAACTTTTTGCTCGCAGGAAAAGCGGCGGCTTTTGAGGAAACGGATTTTTTGCCAGCAAATCAGTCACTTCCTTATCCCCCTCCAGAATTCGCTGAACAAATGCAGAAAACCAGGGATTATCTTGAAAGCGACCCAGTGCCGCAAACCACATTTGCCAGTCGAGTCTGGGTTGCAGGGGTGCCACTATGGGTGGAGGTCGTTTCAGATCACCCGGTTTGCAGGCAAACTCGTAACTTTTCCATGAAATCCCATCTTCGCTGCCCTCTAAAACTATTTCGATTCGCTTCTGCGTCATCACGGCAAACAATCCGTAGCCGTTCACAAGGTGAAATTGCTGCAGTGCCGAGAGGAACTCGAGAACAGGCGTAGGAGTATAGCTCGAACCTGCAGTTCGCAAGCTCAACATGCTTAGATTCACAATGCACATCAGTAACACCATAGGAACAACCACAACCCTATGCATAAGTGCAGATCCAGTCCACTTCTGTTGCGATTTTTGAGCAGCAATACTTAGTTTTTCCTGCCAATGTTTCGGCAAGATTCTTGACCAGAGCGAATCGTCGATCAAAGTGAAGCACAAGAGAATAGTCAGCAGGTTGAAGAATGTGTAGTTGCCTGTGAACAAAATTAGCAATTGCAAACTGACGAGCGCACCACATGCGATGCGTCTAGTCAGGCTCGTTCCAAAGATCAAAAACGGAGAGATGATTTCGATGCCGAACATAATTACGCAAGACAATTTGTGACACCACATCGGCAGATTGCTGAAAAACAACGCCTGTGGTGTGGGCAAAGGCTGAGTTTCATAATGAAACGACAGTGCGGTCAAACTCCACCAAGCCTCGTCACCACTCAGAAGTTTGCACATGCCGGACATAAACATCAAACGAAACAAAAGCCATCGGATCAACCACAAGACAATTTTCGACGGTGGTCCATCGCTCCCTGATACGCTGCGCAGAGGAAAAGACGCCACTGTCCATGGTGCCCATAACGCTGCCAGCATGCCCGACTCAAGCAACAAAGTATCCCACTGGTAGCTCATAAATTCGCCACCGGTCGTGAGGAAGGAAAGATACAGCGCCCAGCACATCAATAACGCCGGCCCGCAACCGATTCCAAAACCGGCCAATCCGGCAAAAATCATTCCTGCAACGCAACTGCCTTTCAAAAACGCATCACTGGATGAGAACCAAAAAACAGCGGGGAAGGAAAGAAATTTGAGCGGCCCGCTTCCAGCAAAATTCTCAGATGCAGCTTTCATCTGTTCAGCGATAGGAAGGATGCCTTTGGTCCCGAAAAGTCCGTCTATTTGAAAATAGATGGAAAAGAACGCAATTAGATAGATAAGCGCCATGCCTCGTACGAAGACGAACCGGCATAGAACGTAAAATTCGCGACTTTTGCCAGCGGGCTGCGCCCCGTCCACCGCAGCAGACCGGCCTCCATCGACCGTCGCCGCCGGCGTTAATGGCGTTTTTTCCACACTGTCGGGCTTTTCCGGGCTCTCGCCCCCAAATTCCCCCGTTTTTTCAGCAGGCGGGAACTGCGCCCTCAGGTCCTCGTCAGACCCATCATTCATGCCAATCACCAGCCGTTGGGCACCGGCTCAAACCATAGAGCTTTCTCTAAAAGGTTCTGCCGCAAAGAGATATATAGCTCATCTTTACAGTCCCTACCAAGTCCTGATCGCGCAAGAAAGCCACAAATGGCAAGTATGACCGCTTTTTGGGGCATCCTCCTAAATTCAGCCCATTTTAGGTGGACTTGATTACCTGGAAAACTGCCGCACAGTCTGGTAAAAAAGTTGGTGGTTAATCTAGTTCTTTTTGGCTATTCGAGGTCCCAATCCAATATGAGCGCCGCATCATTCGCCCGCAAATCCGAAAAATCGAACTCCCGTCGCTGCATGAGCATGCTCTTGAGCCTGGCAGTTTTGAGCGCAATCGGCACAGGCACCGCAGCAACAGCGAAACAGGACGTTAAGGTCGAAGCCACCCTGGCGCACGATCTGCCGAAAAAACTCGAATTCGGTCATATGAAGGACGGCAAGGACTTCGTTCAAACTATGACCAAAGCAGCTCAAGGCGCCAACGACTATACATTCAGATGCGTCATCAACACATTCCGTGACGGCAAAGTCATCAAGGAAGAAGGCAATTTCTATTACAAACGCCCCAGCATGATGAAGATGGAAGTCACCGATGGAGCCAAGAAAGGCGCCGTGGCAGTGCTCGGAACAGACGGCAAAGTGCGCGGACACCTGGGCGGCATGCTCAAATTGTTCAGCGGCACAGTCGACCGTAACTCGAACATGCTGCGATCGGCAAACGGCTTCTCAATGATGAATTCAGACTATGACTCGCTGCTTAGAGATTTGAACAAACAGATTAGCGAAGGCTCGCAATGCCTGGTTACACCAGCACCAGTTACGGTGGCACATACAGGTGAGAAGGTTTATGTGCTAGAGGTCTACAAAAATATTGATAGCGACAAAGAAAAAGACCTCACGCAGCGCGTTTTCATCGATCAAAAAACCAATCTGCCTGAGCAATGGAATCTCTACAAACAAGATCAATTGTTCTCCTCGACCGATTGGAAGGATGTGAAAATCAACATCGGTCTTACAGACGAGGTCTTTAGTCTGAAAGGAAAAAAGGGCGACAAGGGGTAAGAGTCAGCCCCAAAGTCAGTGATAACTAAACCAAGGGTGGCGCTAAAAGACGCCACCCTTTTTGTTGCTCGAAATCCGGAACGCTCGAGGTCTAAGTCATCCAGCGCAGAACTTTCTCTTTAATAGGATTGACGAATTGGCGACCTTCTTCCGTGGCATTGTTCCATTCGCGTTTGCCCTGGAAATACCAACTGCCTGGCAAACCGGAGTCTTTTACAATCATCGTCAATTTGGGTTTGAACTTGAGCCCGATTTGCTGGCGCTCGGCAATGCGCAAGTCTTGTCCAAGAAATTCATCGGCGATGGCGTTGACGATCGGTTTCAATAACCACCTGAATCCGGTCACTGTCCAGTAAGAAGTATGGTTCAGCTCGCAACTGTTTTCATCGATGGGTGTGACCGTGGTCATGCTCGCCACAAGGGTGCGCCCGAACAATGTGATGTATTCAGTGCGGCAACCAGGCAATCTGAAGGCGATTTCCGTCTCCATGAAGTCACCTAGCAGTTTGAATATGAACGAGCCTTTGGAAGGACTGTGCTTGACCATCGTCCAACCGGTGCCTGTAGGCACGTAGTGCTTCTTCTTTTCCTTCAGCGCTTTGCTGTTGCGCCACCACCATGACTTGTGGACATATGGCACGTGAGCCGGGTCGATAAGAGCGACGACCGCGTAATCCATGTGTGTGGGCACGACCACGCGCGAAACGGTTTGGTCGTATTTCAGTCCGTCCAATCCATGCGTTCGCGGCACCTCGGGCATGTCGGCGCGCGGTTCGCCGTAATAGAGCCAGATATTTCCATCGGCTTCACGGCAAGGATACGAGCGTGTCTTTATCTTGCAAATGTTGACATGCTGATCGCTGCAGAGGGCCGGAATATCCGTGCACACACCTTCGGAATTGAACTTCCAGCCATGAAATGGACAGGCGACTTCCTTCCCGTCGAAATCTCCAAAACTGAGCGGAGCACCCTGGTGCGGGCAGATATCGCGCATTGCGAAGATAGAGCCATCGGATTTGCGGCCGATCAAAATCAAATCGCCCAGGAGATTCATCGATACGGTCTTGCCTTTCTTCACATGATCGCTGGGCAAAGCGAAGTACCAGATGTTATTCACCCAACTGGTGCCCACAAGAGCTGGGCGCTCTATGAGTTCCGCTTCGGGCGTTTCTGCAGGCAAAGTCAAATTCGAAGTTGGTTGTGGTATCACAGATGGTTCCATATGATTCTGGTTTTCGGTTTCCGGAGCGCAAAAGAAGTGGGCCACGATACGGCTCTTACAAGGGTCAATCGTATAAGCTGAACGGCAGGCAGTCAATAGGAATTTTGCTCACCAATACGGCGTTTTGGAGATTTTTATGGGCATCGATTCTCAAAAAGTGTGTGCCATTCGCCCGACACTCGACCAGACGTATGAATAGACGAGTGGAAGAACACTTCAAAAGAATTCTGGAAATCTGCTTAACGTACAGGCAGAATAAACAGGCGCTAATCAGATAAGCAACAAATCGAAATAATCTCTCAGAAAGCAAGTTGGAACGGTCTTAAAGGGCTTTGAGGTTGTATAGTCTTTGCCTGCCATGAGTTGCGAGTCAATTTGCTATGACCAATGAAACTGATTCGAAAAATGCAGCATCCGGAGTCGACTTCGGCGAAGGCGCTTCCGCCATGCATATAAAAGGTCTGATTCGTAATTTGGAAACGGAAAAGGCAGTGCACGGCACCAAATTCGGCGACAACCCTGTGCACAATGACTGCATGCAGCGCTTCGACAAAGTGCTTTTGCAATTGCAAGAAGAGTTGCAAAAACTTCTGGCCGAAACGGCCTGAAAAATTCAAAGCTATAAGGTCATCGACTGCGATGACTGCGCTAAAAGGGGGCGACAGCGCCTCCTTCGCGTTTTGGGAGCAAATTGGAAAATTACGGCGCAACCGGCTGGCGCAATTGAGTTTCGCGAACGGCCGCTTCGTATTCGTCGTGCGAACTTTTCACCAACGGCTTGCTGTTAACTTGCTTGAAGAAACTCAAACAGGCGCCACATCTGTGAAATGTGTTGTAGACGCGACCGCCTTCGGCATCAGCATCGACGGAGAAATCGCGCAGAGTCTCCAGAGAGTTGAGCTTGCGCTTTTTGCATTCCGGACATTTCGCCTTCATCAAAGCAGGTAAGAAAGGCGTAATCAAAATGGACGCGAAAACCAGTACCCAATGCCAGTCTTTCATGGTGCACCTCGAAGCGCTCGCAGAATACTACGAAGCAGAGGGCTTTTCAAGCAAAGTACTCAACTGATTGCCAAAGTTGTTCACTTCCTGTGCCGTTGCATTTACATGTTTGATGAAAAACTGCTTTTGTTCGGCAGTCAAACTTTGAGCAAGTATGTAGCTCCCGAGTGAAACAAACACAAGCGCAGTAATGCCACCAGATATGGCGGCATTGTTGCAGTCGCTTATTTGTATTAGAAGGCGAAAGTTGGTCCGAATAATCGCCAGGAAAGCAGAAAACGAATGCAGTCGGTGAACCCGGATCTGATGCCGCGCGGCTTTTGCATGCGCCTCAAGCGCGAGGGCGTGCCTTTGCGGGGTTTCGTGGTGGGTGGCAAATCTAGCTTCTGAACCGTGATTGGTTTGCCTTCCAAACGGTCAAGATAGAAGCGGGCCGGGCTATCGCAGGATTTGAGCCAGATAGCAGTGGCTTCATTGGCAACAGTGCGATGCTGAACACTTGCCTTTGTAAAATGGGTCGAACCGGGCGCCTTACTTTGCGACTGAGACTGGTTCGTTGTAGCGTTCATGAGCAGACCTCCGGAGTTGAGGTCAGTATGGCTCTGAACTGGGCGCCAGTCGCGACGGTTAGCCTATAAACCTATAACGGCGCACTTATAAAAGCTTAGATTTAATCTATCTATTTTATATATACGATTTTCGCCCGAGGTGACCACCCCATTGAGATAAAAGCCGACGTGGCAGCTTCGGAACAGTTTTCAAGATCTTTAATGACAACCGGAAACCCCTCCCTTATATGCAATGATATTGAGCTGCTATATGAACGGCACAGGCTAATTCATTTGGGGCACCGGTGAAGAGAGTTCAATCAGCAATTTCCATCGCGCTCGGACTATCCGTTCTATTTAGTGCATCATTCGGCACTATTGCGGTTTTTGCCAAAAACAGCAATAAGTCGGGGCAGAAGTCTTCGCAGAAGTCTTCGCAAAAGGCAGCGCGAAAAGCGGCTAAGGCTGAGTCAAAAACAGCCGCCGGCAGGATGCTTGCGGAAATAAATCCGAAGCTGAGCACCTATAGAAAAGAGCCTATTTCAGTCATCGACGGCAAGTTGACGCCCACCGATCAAGCCAATGAAAAAGACGGGGTGAAGCTGGCGGCCGCAGTTTTGCGCCTGCAGCCGGTCGATTCGGATTCGCCTGTTGCGCGACTGAAAATTACTGGTGCGCATCCCTTCATGACGAGCCCGGACACGGAAACTCCTGATGCTCCGCGCTGGCAAATGCTGGAATCTATTTCACCGTCGACCGGAGAAGTGCTTGCCAAAGAGCCGAGCAAAGACGGCATTTTGACTGGGCAGCCATCGCTCTTTGTCAGGCCGGCAGTGGGCATCAAGACCACCAAAGTCTCCGGTCTTCTCGATACTTCGTTCGGCAAAATCGGACCGCAGTTCGATTCATTGACATTGCCTGTTCGCGAATGGGTAAATCCGCTCATGCCGGCTCGAGGAGTGGTCGTGATGGTGCATGGCACCACTCAACATTCCGGCAGCTTTGAATTGTTCGCCAATCATCTCTCCAGCCTCGGGTTCAAAGTAGTCGCCTACGATATGCGTGGGCACGGCCGGTGGTATCACAATCAAAAAACGTTCGATGAGGGTGAAAACGTCAATTACAGCCGCAGTTCGCAAGATCTAATCGTTTTGTTGACACACTTGCGCGTCAAATATCCTACCTTGCCGTTGTTTTGCATCGGTGAGAGCATTGGCGGTGCTGTAGCCGTGAGAGCAGGCAGTGCCAATCCGGGAATCGTCGACGGTCTGGTGTTGGTCAGCCCCGGCACCAAACCCTGCACGTTCAATCCGGTCATGGTGGCAAAAGATTTTGTCAAAGGCATTACACATCTTGATCGTTTGATGGATGTGACTCGCTACATAACTCGCTATTCTTCAGACGACCATCGCGTCACCAAAGAAATGGTTTCCGATCCCCTGTCGCGCACCGAATTGACCGGCAAGGAAGTTTTGCAAACCGGCTACTTTATCAGCACGACTCCTAAGTTTGCAGGACGACTTGCTAAGCATATTTCCGTCCTCATCATTCAAGGTGAGGAAGATCGCATCGTCTCTGCCGGCACTATCAAATCAATTTACAAACATCTTCCCTCAAAAAACAAATCGGTTGTATATCTGCCCGAGTGCGGACATGTACTGCTCGGAACATCTTTTTTAAAACCACAGGTAGTGTCATCGATTTCGCAATGGCTCGTGGCGCGATCCAAAGAAAAGAATACGGCGCTGACCGAAAAACCGAAGAAGTCTACGCACGGATAAAAACGGCACGTTCATCCTCCAATTTTGGGTGAAATGCGCTGCTAAAATGGGAATATAGTTTGCTGGCATCCCGGTCCGCCTTACTACCCAATTGACAGCCGCAGCATATCCATTGCGGCGCGAGGATCTATGTCTAAGACGGTCACTTTAATGGAAGCTCTGCTCAAGGATCCGACCGTGAGCGTTCGCGAGCACGTAGTGGAGAGTGCTTCACCGCACGTCGCCAACGTCAAACAAACGTTTGAGAAGCAGTACGAGACCTTGGTCAGTGAAATTGGCAAAGAATGGGGATACCCCATCTTCAACAGCACCTTCGACGATCCGGAAAATCCAAAAGCTGTCGCTCCGGCGTGGTCGGTGGGCAGCCCGAAAGACGGCGGCGAATCCAAAACACTCAAGCTTTCCTACTGGAAGCGCGAAAACATCATCAACTATATTTTGCTGCGCACCGAAGTCGACCCGGCGAAAAACAATCGTCCGCTCTATTACGAGATCGTGATTGGCGGCAAACGCAGACTATCAGACGGCAACCTTAAAGTAGATGGTTTGCGACAGGCAAAACCCAGCGTATGGGGCACCATCCGTTCCTGGTTTACCTGGGGATAGACAAAGCGACCTCGGCGGCAAAAACTTGCGCACTGAGCGCTCAGGTCTTGCTCAGTTGCTCTTCACGTGGTGGAGAGTAATATCCGTGCAGGATGCTTCAGCCAGCACTTTCACTCGGCCCAGGCGGCGAAGGACGTCCTTTCTCACGGAGTTGTTTGTAATCTGCCGTGCAAACGGGACATGCACGCCCGTTTCAAGGTAGGACGACAACTTGAGCTCCGTCTTGCGGCCGCCTTCCAATGGAGTGAGCGTCCAGCAACCTTCGAAGCGTTTGAATTTGTCCGAGCTTACCAGGAAATATTCGACACGAGCCGGTGAGCTTTCGACTTCTTTATACAGACATTTGGCACTGCCGATCACAGGCAAGCCGGAGAAATTTTCATCGATCATGGCCTCGGCGCCGGCATAAGAAACCAATTTACGAGCCGGATCTACCATTCGTTGCATCTTGATTGCATCATAGACTGTTTGCGGAGAGGCGCTAACCATCACGGTTGAGAATACGCTGTCCTGGTGAGAATTACCGGCCGCCATCGCCGGTGATACCAGAGCGGCGATCGTCAACGAAAGTAGCGAGACTTTAAAACGGGAAATCGGGGAACAAAATTTGAACATGTTAAAAACCGCCCACAGCAAAATTCTGGTGCGAAACTACGAACGCCTATCTGCCTGTTATTTACCCAAATCATAGGCTCAATAACGCTCCTGACATCCCTGTGCAATTTTTTTCTGTGGTGAGACGACCTTATTTAGCGGGTTTTGTTTCTTGCTTGTCTTTTTGCGCCTCGAGCGACTTGTCGGTCTTCTCTTTAGTCTTCTGCGCATCTGGCGCCGGAGGTCCTCCGGCTGCAGTCGGCTGTGCAGCCGCATTTGGTGCTTGAGCCGGCGGAGTGGTGGCTGTCGAAGTCTCTGCCGAAGGAGCATTCGTGGCGGCCGCAGGAGGATTTATGACCTCATTGAAAGCCTGCACCAGAAGCGCGTTTTCCGGCGATGCCTGGGCCAGCGTCGCGCCTTCTTTTGCCAGCGCTTCAGCTTCCTTCATATTGCCGCCCTGCTTCAAGGCTCCCGCCAATTTCAGCATGGCACCTAGAGTCTCTGAATTTCCGTCACCCAGTTTGCGTTTTTTGAGCTGATGCAATTGCCTGTATGTCGTAACGGCATCCGGATACTTTCCTTGTGCCATGCAGGCTTCGCCTAGGTCCGAGAGAATCGGACACATCTCGTAGGCGCCGGCTCCATAGAGGCGAACGGCGCAGGCAATCTGCCGGCGATAGGCAGCTTCAGCGTCAGGCATCTTGTTTTGCTTGACACAAAGCTGGCCGATTTTGCCGTAGATGACAAAAACAGCAGGATCTTTCGTGCCCCACACGCGCTCCCGCCAGGCGGCTGACGATCGATAGAGTCTCTCAGCCTCAGCGATCTTGCCTGCCTTTTCATTCTTTTGGGCCTCATTGAAAATTGCATTGGCCTTATCGGCAACATTTTTCGCAATCACCCTGCTGTCGCCGACAAACGGCAAATTCGAGCCGCCGGCACCGACGGATCCGCCGGTCACATTGCCTAAGCTGCCGGCACCGTAAAGGTTTTGCAGAGCACCGGCATGCCCTGTGGGCATAGGTTTGGGCATACCCAACACCCCGCCATACTCACCAATCGACTGCGCTAGTGCCGGAGCCACGCTTAAGGAAACCAGAGTCAATAGAGAAGCTGCTTGTAGTAAAGCGCTCCGTCCCACAGTCACATTTGCTCTTTGCATCTAAATCACCACCATTTTTTGTCCGAATTATTCGGCGCAAGAGGTTGCAAGGTGTTCAACTACTAATAGTGTAACGCGCCCGAAGTGGGAACATTTCGGCAGGCCGCGGCATCTCCGCTGGCAGCAAGTATTCTCATCTTAAAGGAAGATCTTTTGGGCACAATGCACGTATGGAATCTGGTGTAATCGAGAGATGGCGGTTGTGCAGATAAAACACATACCTATAAAAACGGCTTGCCTTCTGGCATGCCAGGCGTTAGCACTGGCACTTACCTGCTGGTTAGGGGCTTCAGCCGAGGTTATTCGGGAAGACGAACCCAAAATAGCCAAAGACGTAAAGCAGCCCGTCTACCATTGGGTGGACAAAGATAAGCCTGTGCACGCCATTATCGTGGCCATTCACGGCGCGACACTTCATGGCGGTGCCTTCGATCCGATGGCCCGCAAGCTGGCTGAGCAAGGCTACGAAACCTATGCTCCTGACCTCAGGGGCTTCGGCAGATGGTGTATCGACAACCACAAAACCGTCCCAGAGGGCGAGATTGCCTTCTATCGCAGCCGCGAAGATATCGTCGGTTTGCTCCTTGCCCTGCGCGAGCAGCGCCCCAATATTCCTATTTATATGATGGGCGAAAGCCTTGGTGCCAATCTGTCATTGTGGGTGGGCAGCGTTCACCCCAATTTGATAAACGGCATAGTCATAGCCAGTCCTTGCAGCGAGAGACGGTCGGGATTGAGCCCGACTCTGGCCGCTGACTTTGCTAAATTCTGGGTCAATATGAAGCGGGACATACCGCTCAAGCCTTATGCCAAGCGCTTCCTGTCCGAAGACGACAAAGTAACGCAAGCCTATATCGCCGATCCGGGCAACCGCAAAACTATGACTTTCTGGGAATCGATGCAGAGTATGCACGCGAACAAATCCAGTTTGATGTATGTCGAGCAGATCCCCAAAGACATGCATATACTGTGCATCGTCGGCGAAGACGATAAACTCTACAAAGCCTCCGCCGCGCGCGACCTGATGAAGAGAATTCCTTCTCCAAGCGCCAGCCTCATTGTTTTGAAGGATCGAGGACACATTCATTTCGAAACGCCGTACATCAAAGATGACGTGTTCAACAGGGTCAACAACTGGCTAACCGATCTGACCGGTCAGAAAACAGCAGAAAACAACCTAAACAGCGAAGGCTCGGCGACGGGAAAGAAGCTCTAGCTGTCCCGCCGGCGCAGCAAACCGAGAACAAGGAACCGGCACAGACTCAGCAGACGAATAGTTCGCAGAACTGACATTTATTGCTTGGTTATTGTCACCACAGCAAGTTTGTTGTTGTCTTTTCTGATGCCCAAACCCAGCGTGTAAGTGAATGGTGTCGAGGACGCCGACTTCTGGATTTCGCCTGACACTCTCACCGGAATCAAGCCGCTCTGAGCGACTTCCCCGACTTCTACCTTTTGAACGGCAACGCTTTCCTTGTCTTTGCGCTTCGCAAGCTGGGATTGCTTCGCCTTCATGGCTTTGTCGTCCTTCGCAAGAACGCCGGCTTTCTGCATTGTTTGAATCAAACCCGGTGAAGCATCTTGCTTGAGCTGCGCTTGAGAAGAAGCGTAAGTCTTTGGATCAGTGTCGAGATAATGCATGACAAACTTGGAGCTTACTTCCTCGACATTGCCGAATTTGGAAGACACTCTCGGCACGGAAACTTTCTGGCAGCCGGAAAGCGAGACACCGAGCAGAATAGTGGCAATGCAAAAGACTGTTATGTTGAGATTCAGAATTCTGGAAATCATTGAATATGCCCCATATAATTCTTTCCTTTTGGGAAAGTATACCGGCAAACATGATGTAATGGTTTGTGCCGGCCGAATACTTCCATTGAAACAGAATTGATGTTTTACAAAATTTGCGCTGTCTGCTTTTGCATAAGTCTCACTTTCGGTTCGCTTGCCGCCTTCGCATCCAATGCCGCGGAGTTGCGTCAAGAAGCTGAGAAGATGAGAGATTACGAGCGCTTCCCTGCTGCTTTGCAAATGATCGACAAAGCGATCAAGCTCGAACCTCAGCGCGGCGAAAATTATCTGACTCGGGCAAAGATCCATGACGACCTGGGAAACACGCAAGACGCGATAAAGAATTACACGCTTGCCATTCAGTATTCACCGAGAAATTTTGATGCATACAGGCTGCGAGGAAAGTTGTATGCATCGATGAAGGAGTTTACCAAGGCGATCTCCGATTTCAGCAAAGCGATCGAAATCAAGCCTGAATTCAAGGGCGGTTATGGCGATCGGGCCCTCACATACGAACTTATGAAAAACTATCCGAAAGCGATCGAAGATTACACGCAGACAATTAAAAACTCTGGCTCCGTGCGGGATTGGTACTTCAATCACAGGGCGAAGTGCTACATGCAGCTTAAGCAGTACGACAAAGCAATAAAAGATTTTGATCAAGCCTTGAAAGTAAAGCCGGCAAGTTATGAAGCTATTCATGGGCGCGCGCAAATGTACATGTTTCTAAATAAGCCGGACCTCGCGCTTATCGATTATACAAATCTGTTAAAAATCCATCCTGATGATCCGGACGCGCGCATAAAGCGTGGCGATATCTATTTTAGCCGCGGCGACAATAAGAAAGCGCTCGACGATTACAATCAGGCCATGGAAACTGAAGTCGATGAATCGCCATATATTTATGAGAAACGCGCCAGGGTTCTCAGGAAATTGGGCAAAGTCGATCTGGCGATGCAGGACGAAAAGAAAGCACGGAAATTACGCGAGGGTGCGGCGATTCCCAAAATCTAGGTCTTCGTCAGCTCGTCGTCTTTCCGATAGCCTTGCTCGCGTTCCATAATCTCATCCAGCATCCAGTCGAAAATTGTGTGCGATCCGTCCTCCGGATGCAATTCATCTTTCAAGAATTGGGAGCCACGGTGCGGAGGCGAACCGTCGACGAACGTGACATGGTCAATGTTTCGGAATACCCTGCCCAGGCGAACATCAAGGTGCGGCCGCAAGCTCAGCAAATCGTCTTCTTTCAATATCGGATAATCTCTCACTACCTGTGGTGGCAAGAAAAGCGCGCTGGCTACGGGAGTGATACCGTCATTAAGAGCAAACTTTCTCGTGCTTAGGCCTGACTCGTCAGCCGCTTTCACTTTTCCTATTTTGGTGTTCAGCACTTTGAGTGCCGGCTGTTCACGCCCCAATTGAGCCGGCATGCGGATGGTGAAGAAACGATATGGTGCCAGAAGATAACTTTCCAGCCGGCGCTTCTTCGTCATGGTGATAACTTCCGCATTGAGAAGATATCCGGCGTAGGCAACGATTTTTGATTTATTGGGACCGCTCTCATTGATTTTGCGCAGAACGTTGCTGCTGTCATTGGCGGGCTCCAGATTGCCTTTAGGACCGAGCGGAGTCAAGCCTTTGAACGCACCGATGGAAGGAATGCCACCATCGAGGTTGTCCCACTTAAGATCGGCCTGATAGTTTTTATGCCGGCTGAAATACAATCTGTAGTCGATCGCATCGAACATTCGCGTCATCGGACCGAATTTATGCTTCAAGAGACTATATTGATACCAGTCCGAAGAAAAAAGGGGCGAGCCGTGAAATGGCGTTCCCATGCAGATGGCACGCTCGACAAACGCGTCTACGGACGGATCTGCCAGCGCCCCTTGCACCACATTTCCACCCATGCTCAAGGCAAGGATGGTAATCGGTCTTCCGGCACCCTTAGCAAGTTCAGGTATGAGAACTTTCGCCTGCTCGATTTCATCGGTCAAAGAATCGGCAGTGTCATATCTAAGTAAGAAGACTTTGAACTTCTTTATGAATTCTGGATCCTGGTCAAAAAATGCCAGGGCTCTGTCCCAGCGAAACATGCTCTGATATTCGCCGCCTCCACCATGAATCAGCAGAAGAATTTTGCGATCCTTTAAGGGGCTCTGGTTTTGCTGGAAGATTTCGAGTCTGGAAGGTTTCTCCTTAAAGATTCGCTCGGGCGACAGCAAAGGCATGTGAAACACCAATTCGCGATCGACCGGGTCAATTTTTATTTGAGAATGAGAAGAAGGAGTTGCTGCCGCATCAACTGTTTTTGTTTCCTCTGCGGCAACCGGAAAAGGCATCCACAGGCAGAATAGCGAAACAAGTGTCAAACACGTAAAGATGCTGCGTTTTATCATTGCTTTAAAATCTGGCCGTCGACGATCACTTTCTCTATAACCAGATCAGCCGGATTCCAAACTACGAGGTCAGCAAATTTGCCAACCTCTATATGACCGACTTTTTCATCAAAACTCATAACACGCGCGGGATTATAGCTGGCCATGCGCACTGCCGCTTGAAACGACGCGCTGCCCCAGTTGACGCAGTTTCTCACGGCATCTGCCAGATCAATCGATGAACCGACAAGACCACCACCTGTAGTGCCTATCTTGGCGGCATCCGTCACCAATATTGTCCGGCGCGGACCCTTGAGACGCACAATCATTGATACCGTCTCCGGTGCCAGGTGCAAGCCGTCGGCGATTAGGCAGCAATTGACTGCATCATCCATAAGCGCAGTGCCCACAGCGCCCGGATCGCGATGATGCAACGGCGCCATCGCATTGAAAGTGTGTGTCATTAAGCGGATGCCCTCGCTAAAGGCCTTTCGCGCTTCCGCTCCATTCGCATTCGAGTGACCAAGAGATGCCTTTACGCCACGGCTTTGCAGAAAATGCAAAGCTTCCGACCCGGGGTCCAACTCAGGAGCGACGGTCATTAGCACCACTCCGTCGATTATCAGCCGCTTTAAAATCTCGACGCTAAAGGGCTGCAAATGCTCAGGGGGATGGACTCCCGGGCGTTTGGGCGAAAGGCACGGACCTTCCAGATGTATGCCGGGCATGCGGGCTGAAAGCCCCTTCGACAGTGACATATCACCGGCAACACCATGGCTGGTCAGCCACTTGATGTTTTCAACCAGATGGTCGACAGCAGCCGTTATCAATGTGGGCAGGAAGGTCGTAACGCCCGCCATAGCCTGATCCCTGGTGAATTTCTGCAGTTCTTCCTCGTTCGGTTTACCCCAAAAATCGAGGTTGGGGCCACCGTTAAGCTGCAAGTCGATTAACCCCGGTGTGACCAGCCTTCCGGTCACATCAACGGGCTCGTAGGCGGGTGCCGATTGCTCGCTCTGGATAATCGCAGTTATCAGACCACCTTCAATGAGGATGTCGGCAAAGCGCACCTCCAGTGGCGTAATGACTTGCCCGCCGACCAATCGAAGCTTTTTCATACTTTTATCAAAGGACTCGCTAGACTAAAGGTGGCGGTTCGCGCCGTGCCTTGATTGGCTCCCCAAAACTCTGGGAATAGTACTGGTTGGCACAGCGGTAATACAAGGCCTGGAAACAAGTATGGTTCCCGACGGAAATCTGGCGGTCAACCCGCAAACCGGACAAACAACCGACGTACGCGCCTTAATGGCGAAAGTCGTCGAGTTGCAAGAGCAGCTTTTGGCACAGCAGGAGAAGGCACTGGTCCTTTCTGCGCAGGCTCGCGAGTTGGACCGAAGCGCCCGAGATATTGACGACGTAAAAAGTGAGTTGGCTTCCCAAGGGATTCTGCTGGCTGACAAGACAAGAGAAAACAAGCAGTTGCACCAGGAATTAACAAAAGTTACTGCCCTCTTGGACACCAAGCTGACCGAGACGGAAGAATTGAGAGCCGCTGTTCAAGAGCTTCAACATCAACTAAAGACGCGCGAGCAAGAAAGAGATCTGCTTGCCGTGATGCTCAACGAAGCGGAAAACAATCAGCGCAGGCTGGAAGCCGTCATCGGTGAGATCACCGCGCACATGAACGCCAAAGAAAAAGAAGGCTGGCTCGGGCGCTTCAAGAAGCAGTAAGAAAGCCAATACTGCATGTTCAAAACACATCTTGAATCAGCGGATTTAAACAGATACTAGCTTTAAAACGTCGATGATGACTGGTCGTGCGTAACGGGTGGAAGCGCCTGCCCGGGCATCTGCGTGTTGTCGAGCAAATCCGCAGCTTCCTTCTGGCTTATTCCGCTAATCGCGCCGGCGGGGCTCGCCTGCGCTGGATCTGTAATAGGCGGCAGCTTTTTAGAGCCGATGAACTGTTTTACAAGATTGGTCGTACCGCTCAGATCGACAGTCGTATTGCGCCTGCCGAAGCCGAATAACCCGCGCTTCGATTCAACAGAATCGCCGAGAATTGTTTTTCCCTCGTACTTAGTTCCGCCGAACAAGCCTTTTTTCTTCTTAATGCCGTTGCCGAAAAAGGAAACTTCCGTTTCCTTCGTTGTGCCAAACAAGCCGCTTCTTTTGCTGCCGATCTTGTTGCCTCGTTTGTCCTTGATAGACCGCTCCTCACCACCGAAATAGCCCTTTTTCAATATCATTTCAGTACCGTTGCCGGTCTTGACCGTGATGTTTCCGGTATCCGCCGAAGCCGCGCCAGTGGTCACCCCAGTTGTTGCAAGGTTCAACAAAACTAAGAAAGACAATGTTCTGGAAAACTGTTTCACACTTACCTCACAACTTGTGCCCAGGTCACATTAGTAAAACGCTGATGCTGCGACCCATAAGCCTTCTGACACCCGGCGAAAATTTTTGTTCCCCCATTCCTGAAGAAAAACTGCGCAAATGAAGAAGGGGCGCTATTAAAGCTACAATCATCTGTCGCTAGTCTTTGAATCCACCTGATATCAAGACTTCATTCGAAATCACTGCTAACACACCTCTACAAATTGGCGACGATAGACTTGGATACTTTAACTAAAGAGCTGCTTTCCGGAGACAGGCGCGCGCTGGCACGCGCAATCAGCGTGGTCGAAAATGGCGGACCGCAAGCAACACAGCTTGTAAAACAGCTCTACAAGCAGTCGGGGCGCGCGCACTTAATCGGCGTCACCGGCTCTCCCGGCGTCGGCAAATCCACGCTGGTTGATGCGTTGATTACCTCAATGCGCAAGGACAATTTGAAAGTCGGCGTTTTGGCGGTTGATCCTTCCAGTCCGTTCACCGGTGGTGCCATTCTCGGCGATCGAATTCGCATGCAGGCTCATACGCTCGATCGTTCTGTATTCATCAGATCGATGGCGAATCGCGGACATTCCGGCGGCATCGCGATGGGCACATACGATGCAGTGCGCATGCTCGAGGCATCCGGATACGACGTAGTGATAATCGAAACCGTCGGTGTCGGTCAAAGCGAGCTGGCCATCGCCCAAGCAGCGGACACGACAATCCTTGTGCTCATGCCCGGCTCCGGTGACGACGTGCAAGCGATCAAATCAGGAATTATGGAAATCGGCGATATTTTTGTCGTCAACAAAGCAGATTTGCCTGGTGCAAATAAAACCGCCACAGATATCATGGCCAGTTTGGAACTGACCACATTCAAGAACGATTGGCGTCCACCCGTGATTAGCTGTGTGGCAGAAACCAATGAAGGCGTAGACGGAGTCTGGGAAGCGGCGCAAAGACACAGAGAATTTTTGCAATCGTCCGGTGAATTGAAAGAGCGCCGCAAATTGAAAGTGCAGGCGGAACTGGCCGAGCTTGTTGCGGGCATGGCACGCGACAATTTGAAAGCGGCTCTTGAAACATCAAATGATAATCAGAAGATGCTCGGGCAAGTCGTCGATCATGAAGTTGATCCTCACTCTGCAGCAGAGCAACTGGCTAAACATTTGTTTGGCGGTTAGAGCGTCTCTTTGGTCACGAACTAAAATCTCACCATTCGCTCGGTTCCAAAACGACAGTTTTTGCATCAAGGCCATACTTGAGCAATGGAGCATTTTTCTCCGCTGTTATTCTTTGCAAAACACCACTAGCCAGGACGCAATGGTTGGCAGAGATCTGATCGCTTCGATTACCAATAATCTTGACCCTTCCTGCTGAATCATAAGAAAGAACTCTAAACGACTTATCGTTTGCTTGAAACAGTTCTCCCTTCAGTGTGACCTTCTTACCAACGTACTTTTCGAGTATGTTGTTCGGGTAGGAAAAAAGCCACTGTTCGCCTTTCAAAGGTCCGCTGGGCAAGGTCAATAAGTCGTCGTAAACAAAATCTCCCCCTACCAGACCCTTTTTCGCGACTTTCCCAATTGCATCAAACCTCGACTTAAGAACAGGTCGGTATTGATCGGCTTTGCTGAGTTTCTCCAAGGTTACGTCAGCTTCGTACACATCAGGCTCAGCAACTATCCCGCCTGCAGGTACTCCTTTTGCTGAGGCAAAGACAACCGTGGTTGTCGCCTCATGTTTTGCTGTATTTTGACCTGACTGCGAGCAACCGAAGCTGAAACAACATACGGCCAAGAGCAGCAGGTGACCGGATAGCATTTTTGCGCTGAATGTTTTAAGCAGAGCCGCAGACTTCATTTTTCGTGTTTGAAAACTGGTCATTCAATCCTCACTGGCAATGCTATGCGGGTTTTCTAGCTCGCGACCAGATGAAAAATGCGGGCAATCCGGAAAGAATGATCAACAAACCTTTGCCGCTGAACTCAGGCGACAGACAAATTTGCCCGATCATGACCAGCAACGATAGCACCAGATACAGTGCCGGCAAAACAGGATAAAGCGGAACCCGATAAGGACGTTCCACATCAGGCTGTTTCTTTCTCAAAATAAAAATGCCTGCAACGGTGAGAACGTAGAACAAGAGCGCAGCAAAAATCACATATTCTAGAAGTTGGCTGTAGGTTCCCGACAAGCACAGCAAACACGACCATGCGCCTTGCATGATCAATCCGAAAGTCGGGACGTGTGTTTTCGCATTTAGCTCGCCGCACTTTTTGAAGAAAAGTCCATCGCGAGCCATCGCGTAGTAAGCACGCGGTCCGGCGAGAATCAGGCCGTTTAACGCGCCGAAAGTCGAAACCATAATTGCTGCAGCCATGATGAATTCGCCCGGTGGACCGAAGATTATTTGGGCGACGGCCGTGCCCACGCGATCCTCGGAGGCGAATTGAATACCACGCTCGATGACCGTTGCTCCGGTCGCGGTTCCTTTTAAAGGCAAAAGCAGCATATAGACGATGTTGGTTGTCAGATAAAGAAGGCAGACAAGACCTGTCCCCAGCATCAAACTGCGCGGCAATGTTTTAGTAGGTTCCTTTACTTCCTCACCGGCAAAAGTCAAATTGTTCCAGGCGTCACTTGAGAATAGTGGACCAACCATTGCCAGTGAAAGAACACCTAGCAGTTTCAGCCCTTCAATGGCATTGCCCCCAAGATCTACCGGACTGAAAAATGCATTCCAGGAGGAGAAGTTAGCCTGTACGCCGTGAAATTTACCGAAGCTGAGAAAACCAAGAGTGATGAGCAATCCGAGCGCGGCCACCTTTGTCACGGTAAACGATGTCTGGATAAACTTTGCCGTGTGAATGCCCTGACAATTGATTGCCGTCAAGAGAATGACAATCAACATTGACACCAATTGCAGTGCGTTGAAATTCCAACCGCCCAGTGAGAAAAGGACCGTCGTCTTTGCGATCTGTGGAGCGAAAACACCGAGAAATTTGGCGAATGCGACACCGACGGCAGCGATCGTGCCGCTCTGGATGACCATGAAAAGCGTCCATCCATATAAGAATGCAAACAACTTTCCGAAAGACTCCCGCAAAAAGACATACTGTCCACCCGCTTCCGGATACATAGCAGATAGCTCGCTGTAGCATACGGCGCCGACGACGGTGAGAACGCCCGCCAGAAGCCAGGCGAGCAAAACCCAACCTGGAGATCCCAAATGACGTGATGCTTCCGCAGATACGATGAATATGCCTGATCCGATCATTGAGCCAACGACAACCGCAGTCGAGTCAAGCAATCCCATAGCGCGCGTGAAGTGCACAGGCTGCACGTTTTGCTCTGAGGACATTTGAGGCATATCGAATGGGATCCTCGGAAAATATTGTGTTTATCAAAACTCTCTTATCTTTTACGAAATACCGGATGGCCGCGGAGATACACAATTCCTTACTCTTATGTCATCGAATAAAGCGACTATTGTATATCCACTCAGTATCTCAACTGGCTTGACGTGCGGGTTTCCAGCTCATACGATTTGTAAACGAATCAGACTTGAACTGATTTGCCGACTATAACAATGAATCAGGACGCGGTGTGAACTCCCATGTCTAAAATAGCTATCATCAGTCAACCGGACCAAGGCGTACTAATAGATGTGGGCGGCTGCGCTTCAATGCAAGAAGCGATAAGCCATCTGTCGTCGACTCTTCAGGTCTCCAGTCAATTCTGGAAGGGCGTCAATGTGGCGCTCAATCTTGGAGATCTCGAACTGACTTCCGCTCAAGTCGCGCATATACTCGCGCTTGCCAAAGGCGTCGGAGTATATCCATATCAGGTATTTGCTCAACGGCCACTCACGCGCGGCGCGTTACTGGAAAATGGTGTCATCCTCGGTGACGGCACACCAATGACACTGCCGGCGATGACAATCAAAGTGCCGGAAAATCCGGAAATCGAAGAAGATTGGGAAGACGAATCGGTCAATATGTCCGATGACGAGCCCGGCGTCTCGATTTTCTACGAGCCCAGCGAGAATCAGTTGATAACGGACGATGTCACAGAACATCAAACGGAAGATCAATTAGATCAACCGGACGGTCCCATCGACTTTGAGCCGAAAGCTCCAAAAGCTCCTAAGGCTGCTAAAACCGAAAAGACTCCCGCCCCTTCGGAAAAGAAAGAGGAAGTAAAAGGTCCGGTTCAAGCCGGTGTCATGTACTTGAGACAGACACTGCGTTCGGGACAGACCGTCAGCCACCAGGGACACATGGTCATCATCGGTGACGTGAATCCCGGTGCTGAGGTTGTGGCAGAAGGTGATATCACCGTGTGGGGTGCATTGCGCGGTATAGCGCGCGCCGGTGTCGGCGGCAACAACGACGCCGAAATTCGCGCTCTGCGTTTGCAACCAATTCAAATTCGCATCGGCGATGCGTTTGCTCGCTCGCCCGATCGCAATCGATTGCACTATGACGTGCACAACGGGCCGGAAACGGCGCGCATTGTGGACGGCAAAATCAAAGTGTTCAAATTCAGCCCCCAATAAGGTTTTCGGTAGCCCCCAAAAAATTCAACTGAGTAACTGCAAAAGCGAAACGGGTAAACAGAATGAGTGGTCGAGTAATAGTAATAACGTCAGGAAAAGGCGGCGTCGGTAAAACAACCGCTTCCGCAAACATAGGCGTCGCGCTCGCAAATACAGGAGCGAGTGTGTGCCTTGTAGATATGGATATCGGATTGCGCAACCTCGACATTTTGATGGGGTTGGAGAACCGTGTCGTTTATAACCTCGTCGACGTCGTCGAAGAGCGTTGCAAGCTGCGCCAAGCCCTCGTCAAAGACAAGCGCATGCCCAACTTGAGCCTTTTGCCTGCTGCTCAGACCAGAGATAAAACAGCAGTCAACGCGGATCAAATGAAGAAACTCTGCGAAGAGCTGAAGTCGATGTTCGACTTCGTACTCGTCGACAGTCCGGCTGGGATTGAAAGCGGATTCCAAAACGCCATTGCCGGCGCGGAAGAAGCGATAGTCATCACGACTCCTGAAATGTCTGCTGTGCGCGATGCCGATCGCATCATCGGACTTTTGGAAGCTCAAAAAGACCAAATCACCCAATACAGATTGGTGCTCAATCGCTTGAGACCCAAAATGGTCGCCAACAGCGACATGATGGGTGTGGAAGATGTGCTCGAAATTCTCTCGGTCAAACTCCTCGGAGTGGTGCCGGAGGACGAAGAAATCATCATCTCCACCAACAAGGGCGAGCCGGTTTCCGGAACGGACAACACACGCTCCGGACTGGCATTCCGCAACATCGCTCGCCGGCTGCGCGGAGAAGAGGTTCCCTTTATGGATCTGGACGTGAAGAACGATACCTGGGTAACCAGAATCGTCAACTTCTTCAATCCGGTTCGCGTATAAGTGGAGGAACCCTAAAGTGCAAATTTTGGACTGGTTGTTTAAGGTTCCGACGGGTCCCGCCCCCGGAACAGCCGCAGTGACGGCGAAAGATCGCATGCGTAACATGCTCACGCATGACCGTCTGGAGCTGCCTGCAGGCAAATTGGAAGTTCTGGAAGAAGAATTGACTGCAGTGGTCGCCCGGTATTTTGATTTAGAACCGGACACTACGAGATTCGATCTCAAGCAAATCGACAGGAAGGCAGCGTTAATCGCCAACTTCCAGCTCGTACGCTCTAAGTGCTAAACAATCTTTGAGCCGGGCGGTGGTCCATCACCGCTAGCCTGCGAGGCCGCTCACTTCATCCCCTCGGGGACCGATGTCAAGCAAAGGCTCAAGCAAGTCAATTCAAATTCAAGAGACGGGGAAGCAGTTTGTTTCTCCGTCTCTACTTTTCAGCCCTATTTCAGAGGTGCGGATACGGCGAGTCTGCCATAATTATCAGTTGCAAGCTGAATTGGACCCACATTGAGGTTTCGGTTGAACTCACTTTCCAGACCGCTGCCAATAAACGTCGCTCTCAAGCAGATCTTCGGTTTCGTCACGGAAATCGACTGGGCAATTCTTGCTGCCACCGCATTCCTTATATTCATTGGTCTGAGCACACTCAAATATTCCGTCCACAATCTGGGCTATTACCAGAAGCAATTGGAATTCGCGTATGTTGGCATTGCACTGATGGTTATTTTCAGCCGCATGCCCTACAAAATTCTGACCAACAAGTGGACCGTACCGATCATGTACGTGGTCAACCTTATCTTACTGGTCGCAGTTATGGTCAAGGGTCACTCAGCGCAAGGTGCTCAACGATGGCTGGCGCTGGGACCAATCACGCTGCAACCGTCCGAGATAGCGAAGCTCGTTGTCATCTTCACTCTTTCTGCTTGGTTGAGCACTCGACCAATCAAATCTTTTTTCGACATCTTCAAAGTTCTTGCCATTATTCTGCCGCCTGCCGTGCTGGTCTTTAAGCAGCCCGACCTTGGCACATCGCTAACTTTCGGCGCGGTCTTCTTCGGCATGACATTCTGGGCGGGCGCCACCGTATTCGATGTATTGGCGCTGGTGTCACCATTGATCAGTTTGATATTGAATGCGGTGAACGAGCAGTGGTGGCTCTATTTCGTTGGCGGCTTGGGCGTCGTGCTTCTGCTTTTCTGGCGAACATCGAATTGGAATTTCTGGATACGCCTGCTCATGGTCTTGATCATCTGCGGCGGAAACTACGCGGCTGGCGAGGCAAGACCACACTTGTGGGGACTTTTGAAAGAGTACCAACAAAAGCGCTTGACCAGTTTCGTCAATCCATACGATGATCCGCGCGGCTCCGGATATCACATTTTGCAGAGCTTGATCGCGATCGGCTCAGGGGGACCGGAAGGCGCCGGTCTGGGCAAAGGCAACCAGAGCCAGGGCGCCTTTATTCCCGAGCGCCATACTGACTTTATTTTTGCCGTCGTCGGCGAAGAGTGGGGATTCAAAATTGCCGCGATCGTTGTTTTGGCGTATGCAGTCATCTGCATACGCGCGCTGATGATCGCCCACCAGGCGCGTGGTGAGCCGGCCGGCAGCCTCATGGCATTGGGACTGATGTGTATGTTCCTTTTCCACGTTTTTCTCAACATAGGAATGGTGATAGGCATCATGCCGGTCGCGGGCGTACCGCTTCCTTTCCTCAGTTATGGGGGAACAGCGCTGCTTGTGGACTTGTCTTCGATTGGTTTTCTCTTGTCGATAAAACGAGAGAATCCGCCGGAACGCAAAGAAGAATGGACGGTTTGAGAACCTGACGTGAGGCAGGCGTGATGTTTCGAGCGCAAAAGTCTCAATTTCTTGTTGCCGTCCTTGCCGCGTTTTTTCTCTTGTCCCAAGCTTGTCACGGCTCAGAGTACGACGACGGCATTAAGGCTTTGAAAGAACGCCGATTTGCAGAAGCCACAAAGCTTTTGCAGAGAGCCTGGTGGACGACGCAATCCGATCCGGAAGCACTCTATTATTTGGCAGTAAGCGAGCACTACCAGGGCTTGACCGGCAATGCGCTCACTCACTATCAAATTTTGCTCAAGCGTTATCCCACTAATCAGCATTGCAAAGCGGCGCTGCAAGCGATTTCGGGGATAAGTTTGAAACCCGGTTCTGTCGACGCGCAGAACTATCCCAAGGCCGGGCAAGCGGCGGCCAGCCCTCGCGTCAATACGGTTCAAACTTATGCGCCCGGCAGTGCCGGCCGCTCTCGCAGCGCAGCACCTTCTCAGTACAGCTTGCCGGAGAAAGCGACGCTCTTTTTTGAATACAATGACAAACAATTGCGGGTTGATTGCTTCATCAACAATCGTCCAGTCAAAATGGTTTTCGATACGGGCGCGACCGGAGTGGTGATTGGCAAAAACCAATTGGAAGAACTCGGGATCAAAACACCGGAAGGTAATCCTATGGGAACTTCCGGCGGATCGGCACTGGACGGCGAACAACCATTCTGGATGATCAAGGCGGATCTAAAAGTTGCCACCATTTTCCGCCCCGGTTTTCCAATCAAGGTGATTTCCTACAACTCGGGTCCGCCGCTCCTGGGGCAAACCTTTATTCAAGATTTTGACTATGCCATTGATTTGCCTGCCGGCGCAATTCGCCTGACACGCAAGGGGGCGAGCAATCCTATGCACGCGACTTTGCCGCAAACTCAGAGCTCCTCGGTTCCCTTCCTGTGGGAAGGGACAAAGATGGTAGTGAATGTCGAGGTGAACGGGCGTCCGTATCCCATGTATTTTGATACGGGCAATTCGGCTGCGGCAGTGACTTTTGCCGTGAGCGATCTGAAGAAACTCAATTTGAATACCGACGAATCGGAAGGCGCCATCACGGGTGGAGTAACGGGATCCGGCTCAGCTCTGAGGTTCAAAGTGAAAAGATTGAAACTGGGACCGATTGAGAAGTTCGACGTCACAGTTTTGGCGAACTATTCAGCCCTCGAGCGTCCGCTAATCGGCCAGCAAATGTATGAGGGCTACGAGTACACGGTCGACAACAACGCCAAGTTAATCAAGTTTATTCGGCGCTGACCTCTGATTACGGCTTTGCCAGTCCAAGCAAGTATTTCCGAACTCAAGGCAAGTCTGGCAACCTTGCGGCAACATTGGGTCGCTAATGTTTGAAACGAAGTGCGGGCGCCACAAACCCGACTTTGCCCGATTCTCCCTTAGTTCTTCAGAACGAGGTAAAAATATGCCCGCTACCGAAGCGCCAACTCCCCGTCCGCCACAGTCCAATGAGCCACCTAATCAGAAATACGAAGCAAGCAAAATTCCAGACCTTGCCGACAGTCCAGCTGAAAGTGATGGACTTGCGGACCAAGCTGTGGATTCTATGGAAGAATTTTCGATTCTGACAAACAAAAGAAACTCAGCCAGCACCACGGCGGACCAGATGTTCGGCTTTCCAGCCGGTGATTTGCTCACTAATCCTGCAGCACAAGGCGCGGCGCTGCAAAATGCCAGAGACGAATTCTTCTTTTTGGATGGCGACGGAAACGGCAAGTTAGATCGCAAAGAATTGCAAAACAGCCTTGCTGACGGAAATCTCAATTTCTTAAAAGATACAGAGAAATACTTGCTCCAGGACTTTGCAAGAATTTCCGGTGGTGCCAATAGCATAAACAAAGCGGACATTGAACGCGCATTTACAGGAGCAATGATCTCGGCAATCGAACGTGGTGCCCAAGCTGGAAAGCTTGGAACCGCCGAAAGAGAAGCAATTATCAACTGGGGTGGTATGCCGGCTGATTCCGCGCAAGCAACGGAATTCCAAGAAAAGCTGAATACCGCGCTGGAAGGTACGGGCATTACTGCCAAGGTCGAACTGTCACAGTACAAAAATATCTATGGAGAAAACGTACCGGTTTCAACGGTGACACTAACCAAAGATGGAAAGCAATTTGACCAATTTGCTTATGCAAGCGCACTTGATGCTCACAATTCCATGATGGGCGGAAAGGATGTAAAAAACCAAGAACACCTGACCTTGCTGGATAGCGCGGACCCATCCAAGTTCGTCGGCGCCGAAGCCAAGCTAGTGGCCGAATCGCGCGCTCTTCTGAGCCTGCTTGGTTCGAAAGACATGTTGGAAGGAGGCATCAACTTAAAAGAAGCTGCTGCAGACTCACCATATGGTGCTGAGGCAGTCTACAACCGTCAATTTTTGCAAGACAATTTCGCCAGACTGGCGATGTTGGATGGGGATGGCAAAACGGTTTCATTCTCAGACTTACGCACCGCACTCAGCCAATCGAATGCGGCGCTGTCAAGAATGGAAGAAATGAGACTGATCAAGAACTACGATCACGTTAAGTCCGTTCTTCGGATGGCAGACATGTCTATGTATGGTGGTCATGTGTATCCTGAGCACGATTATCGCGGCAAAGACTCCAACTACAATAGAAAATCAGGCTACTGAGCGGCAACCTGAAATTCATCTGCATTAGATGCGATCACTCGACAAAGTGATCGCATCACTGCATTTACGGAAACATGTGACCATAGAATGAGTCAGTAAGCTCAGTGGTCAGTGGTGGAACCTTACCGGTTTCGCCGCCGGTTTTGCGTATCTGTCATTATGAAATCCAATCGCTGGTTGATTTATTTAAACGAACGCTTCCCTCTCCTGCAATATGGAGCGATAGTGGCGGCATTCTCCTATTCGGGATTGTGCGTTTCGCGAATGATGCGCGGAGCTGCCGGGCTGCCCGACTGGTATGCATTTGCAGCCGCTTACTTTTGCGCACTCATTCTCTTTTTTCAACTTAGAGTGGCAGACGAATTCAAAGATCACGATGAAGACTGCCGATATCAGCCGGAGCGACCGGTGCCCAAAGGGCTTGTGAAACTCAAGGAACTAGCGCTCATCGGTGGACTGGGCGCTTGCATTCAGTTTGCGCTCGCTTTTACTTACGAGCAAAGCTTGTTGTTGCCTCTACTGTTGACCTGGTTGTACTTTGCGCTCATGAGCGTTGAATTTTTTGTGGGCAGTTGGCTCAAAAGGCATCCATTTACTTATTTATGGACACACATGCTCATCCTTCTGTTCGTGGACATATTTATTACCGCCTTCGATTGGATGAAGAGCACCGCATTGCCACCATCAGGGCTCTGGCTGTTTCTCGCGGTCAGTTTTTGCAACGGTGTCATCATCGAAATTGGACGGAAGATCAAAGCGAAAAGTGAAGAGAAAGACGGCGTCACAACATATTCCTCTGCATGGGGTTTGCGTCCCGCAGCCATCGCGTGGCTGGCTGCCGTTTTGCTGAGCGCAATGCTCGCGACCGCAACCGCCGCCAAATTAGGTTTCGCCTTGCCAATCGCAATCTTGACGGCATTTCTATTAGCATGCGCTGCGATCATCACGATCAAATTCGTCAAACATCCGAAAACCGGCAAGTCATTCGAGGCATTCTCCGGCGCGTGGACTCTAATTACATACTTGGCGCTCGGAGCTGCCCCATCAATTATCTCGACTGCAGAAAAACTGTTCTAAAAAACTCAAGGCCCCATCATGAAAAACATCATTCTCGACACAGAAAAACATTCTCCACAATTGACAGGCAATAAGGCGGCCAATCTGCACAAACTTAAGTCCGCAGGTTTCAGCGTGCCCTGTTGGATAACCATATTGCCCAGCGCTCTAGGTGACGATGCGCGCTGGCAAGACCACCTGCTCGAAACGGAACTTTCCGATTCACTTGCAAAACCGCGTTTTCAGAACGCACTACTGGCGGTGCGATCATCCGCCCTCGAAGAAGATGGAAATGCGACTTCATTTGCCGGACAGCTCGATAGCTTCTTGAACGTCAGCCATGAATGGGTGATGACAGCTATTCGCTCGGTCTGGCTGTCCGGGTCGAGCGAACGCCTTTCAGCATATCTTGCGGGGATGAAAATCTCGAAGTCGAATGCCGGCACAGCCGTTATCGTGCAAAAAATGGTCAAAGCTAAACTCTCCGGTGTCGCATTCAGTGCCGACCCCATAAGCAGCGACAGAAAGGTAGTGGTAATAAACGCTGTTGAAGGACTGGCGGATAAGCTGGTGTCCGGAGAAATCAGCGGCGATCTCATTTATGTTTCGAATGAAACATCAATCATGCGCAAAGAGAAGACAATTGCAGCTAACATCAGCGATTCCATAATATTGGAAATTGCCGCCGCCGCACGCGCAATAGAAACTCTTTTTGGCTGCCCCCAGGACATAGAATGGGCGCATGACGGAAATCAATTGTTCATCTTACAAGCGCGTCCAATCACCACGCTCAAAGATGAATGCGGCAGTTTGCGGATTTGGGACAACAGCAATATCTCGGAGTCTTATCAGGGCGTAACGACTCCTCTCACATTCAGCTTCGCGGCAAAAGCATACGAGCATGTATATATCCACTTTTGCAAATTGATGGGTGTCTCTGAAGAACGCATTCAAGCTAACCGCCAGATCTTTCCGAGCATGCTTGGATATGTTCGCGGCAGGATTTATTACAACCTCGTCAACTGGTACAGATTGCTTGCGTTGCTTCCAGGCTTCCAGGTCAATAGACCTTTTATGGAACAGATGATGGGAGTCAAAGAAGAGTTACCGGCAGAAATCATAGAACAAGTATTGAAGGAAAACAGCGTCGGACGGCTTCAGGCGCAGGCAAACTTCCTGGTTTCAATCAGCGCGATGCTGGTGCGGTTTGCCAATATAAAAGGAGAGATCAACAAATTTCAAAAGCACTTCGATTCGACAATCTCTGAAGTTCCGAACGATTTGTCAAAACTCACGGTTGATGAGCTGGCGAAACTATATCGAACGCTTGAGAAAAAACTTCTTTCCTCTTGGGACGCACCACTGGTCAACGACTTTTTCGCAATGATATTCTTCGGCTTGCTTGGCTCGCTAAGCAAGAAATGGTTTCCTGAAACTTCGTTTTCCTACCACGAGCTGTTGGTTCACTCCGGCGGAATCATAAGCGCAGAACCACCGCAGTTGATCGAAAGAATGGCGCAAATCGCTCGCGCTGATGCTGGGCTGCGGGATGCGTTGAAGCATGGAAATCTCGAAGAGATCGAAATCGAGATAGAAGCCAACGAACAGTTTAAATTATCGTTTCAAACGTACTTAAATAAGTTCGGCGATCGATGCTTCAATGAATTGAAACTCGAGAGTCGCTCTTTGATCGATAATCCGCTACCGCTGCTGCGTAACATTGGTTTCCTGGCTTATAAGGAACAACGCAGCAAATCGGCAGACAGTTCCGAAGTCTCCAACAGCAGCAAAATGCAGATTGCAAAACTTCCACTTTTGAAAAAGATGGTGTTCAACTTTGTCTCTTGCCAAGCAATCGAAAGAATTCGCTGGCGCGAGAATTTGCGTTTTGAACGCACTCGCTTATTCGGACTGGTGAGAAGAATTTTCCTGGAATTCGGAGCGAGACTTTCGTGCGCCGGCGTTCTTTCCGCCAGGGATGACATCTTCTACCTGGAAGTCGAGGAAGTTTTGAACTTCGTTGAAGGAAAAAGCACCACCAACAATTTGGCAGCACTCGTTGACTTGCGCAAGTTGGACTCGAAAGAATTCAAAGCGACTGCGGCACCACCCAACCGAATTGTTTCGCGCCAGGCGGTTCTCACATTTGACGAACTGGCGTCGCAGCCAACTGAAGAAAGGCGGGAAAAAACAATTTTCGCTCATGACGCGCAGGTCATTCATGGCTTGGGCTGCTCACCCGGCATTGTTCGCGGCAGAGTCAGAGTGGTCAAAGATCCTTCGACGGCAAAGCCCTTGGAGGACGAAATTTTGATCGCGGAGAGAACCGATCCGGGTTGGATAGTTCTCTTCACGCATGCAAAAGGAATTATTGTCGAGTACGGCAGTCTCCTGTCTCACACGGCAATCGTGTCGCGTGAGCTGGGTATACCGGCAATTGTTTCTTGCAGCGGTGTCATGAACTGGCTGGAAGACGGTGATTTGATTGAGTTCAACGGCAAAACAGGAGCGGTAAGAAAATTTGAAGAAAAACGAAACGCAATCACTGAAGAAGAAATTTCGCTTTCTGGCTCGGAACATGATCTGAGCGACAACGTCGTGAAACTCATTGAATCCACAGGTCTCCGTCAGGAGGCAAGTTAGGGGGAGGTGTCAAATGAGAAGATTCAACTCCGCTCTTACTTTGAAAAACAGACCGGAACTCCGCTTTTCCGAAATCGAGAACCATGCTGATTTTTCACGCATCCGCTACGCACAGTGCTGGGAAGATGCCGACATTCTTTTGCAAGCATTGGACGTCCAACCGGGTGATGTTTGTCTTTCGGTTGCATCGGCAGGAGACAACAGTCTTTCACTGCTGTCAAAAAATCCTGCAAAGGTGATCGCTGTGGACTTCAATCGCCAACAAATCGCCTTGCTGGAATTGAAAGCGCGTGCGTTCAAATATCTCAACTACGATGAGCTTCTCTGCCTGGTCGGCGTGCGTGCCGGCGACAGAGTAAAACTCTACACCAAGCTGCGTCCGCATCTGTCGCAAGCGACAAGAAAATTTTTCGATGTGCAAAAGCTGGACATTTCTCGTGGCGTTGGTCACGCCGGAAAGTTCGAGAAATACTTCGAAATCTTTAGAAACGCGGCGCTGCCATTCGTGCACGCGAAAGATGTCTGCGACGAGCTGCTTGTCTCGCGCAGCGCTGAGGAAAGGCGCCGCTTCTTCGATGATGTTTGGAACACACCAAAATGGCGCACGCTGTTTCGCATGTTCTTTTCACGCAAAGTGATGGGACTGCTCGGCCGCGATCCTTCGTTTTTCCAATATGTGCAAGCAGATGTGGCGGAAGCAATTCTGAGCAGGACAGAACATGCATTGACGCAGCTCGATCCATCTGCAAATCCTTACTTACAGTGGATTTTGAAAGGCAATTATGTGTCTGCCTTGCCGCACTATCTGCGCAAGGAGAATTATGAAGCGATCAAAGCGAACATCGATCGACTGGAGTGGCATACGGGATCAATCGAGTCTGTGTTGGAAGATATCCAGCCCGGCTCTATCGACAAATTTAATTTGAGCGATATCTTCGAATACATGTCGATGGACAACTATCATAAGTTGCTCAACACGCTTGTCCTGGCAGGAAGAACCAGCGGTCGCCTCGTTTACTGGAATATGCTGGCGCCGCGCAGCCGTCCGGAAAAGATGGCTCCTGTTCTGACCGCTCATATCGAGCTGGCAGATCGACTGCACAAAGAAGACAAAGCGTTCTTCTACAGCAAGTTGATTGTGGAGGAGATTACTTGTTAGAAACGCTCACAGCTTCCGCTGGTGTTTTTAGCAATCCTCTCGTCGGGATGAGCCTTGTAATGGGAATACTCTGCGTGGCGATGAGCGCCCTGTCCGTCATCAAGAAAAGATCTGGCTGTGAGCCTGAATTGATTCGAAAAGCGCTTCACGTGCTGATGGGCTGCGTCACGCTGAGTTTCCCTTTTATTTTCAAGGAGACTTGGCCTGTTGCCATACTCGCCATTGTCACCGCAATCACGCTCTCATTTGTCGGTCGATTGAAAATGCTCGACTCCTGGGGGTGCGTTCTCAAAGCTGATGGACGCCGCTCGTACGGACACCTTTGTTTTCCACTCGGTGTCGGAATTCTCTATACTCTGACCGCAGGCGATGCACTCTTCTTCTGTATTCCGGTGCTAATTCTTACCCTTGCCGACGCTGTCTCTGCGCTGGTCGGTATTAAATACGGCGCGCACAAATACTATACTGTCGATGGGTCCAAAAGCACTGAAGGCTCGCTGGCATTCTTCACTTTCGCGCTGCTCGGCACACTAATTCCGCTGGACCTCTTCACTGCTCTGCCGGCTGATGTCACACTCTTTATCTCTCTCATCATGGGCATCCTGGCTATGCTCTTCGAGGGAATTGCCTGGCGAGGCTTTGACAATATCGCCATCCCTTTGGGCGCCTATCTCGTATTGAAAACACACATCGATCTGCCTGCCGCCGACCTCTCGGTGAGACTTTTCATGCTGGCAATTATTCTGAGTTTTTCCATCGCCTGGCGGCGCAAGACCACGCTTACCGGAAGCGCGGTTCTCGGCGTAGCTCTCTTCTCCTACGCCAGCTTCGTGATCGGCGGCTTCGCCTGGATGGTTCTGCCGTTGATCGTCTTCACCTGCTATCGCTGCCTCATGCCGGCGCGATTTCAGGCAACTGAAAATAAACACTCGCTGTACGCAGTCTTCAGTGTTGCCAGCACCGGTCTGGTCTGGCTTGTCACTTCACACTTCATGCAAAAGCCTGAGTTTATCTATCCCTATGCGCTGGCATTTGCAGTCCACGCTGCCATCATCATGGTCGCCCACGTACATTCTCGAGGTTTCAACTCAAGCCGGCTGCGCATACTTCTAAATGGCACATTGCACAGTTGGTTGCTGCTTTTCGTACCTTTTCTAATATTCGCCGGCTTTTCTCTACAATCAATTCTGCTGACATTCCTGGCGCCTGTTCTAATAGCCTTGCCAGTTCTGGCTTTCTACCTTTCCCAGCAAGATCCGACCAGGTCTCTCACAGGGAAAACCCGGTGGTTCAAGCAAGCCGTCTTTGCCATAATTGGATCCCTTGCAGGAGCAGTACCGGCGGCTTTCATACATTAGAAGGGCAAGCTTGAAAGCTAGTTTAAGAGCAAGTAAACACTCGGCGAAGTGTATGAATACTGGGAACAATAGCTCGCGAAAAACCTACTATTAATTTGGTGGGTCTCGAATAAAGGAGATACGCAATGGCAGAAGCTCTGTCGGCGCCTAGTTTCGGCTGTCTGAATTACACATTTGCAGTTAAGCCGGAAAGTTTGTCCTCTGAACTCGCGGAGATGTCCGCAAAATTTGCAGCTACCTTTCCCGCCGGATGCGTCGAAGCATCGCAGGGCTCCAGCACGCCATCGCAATACTTGTTCGCCATGTATGAAGGCAAATTGACGGCGCGCTGCTCCATCTGGGCGGATACGAAACTACTGACGAAACCGACCGCCGAAGAATTGCAGCTTGCGGACAACACAGAAATTCGCCTTGGCTTCATTGGTCATTACGCGGCCAATTCTCTGAAAGCTGGTTTGGAACTTTTAGAACTTGCATTTGCGGAGCTGAAACGCAAAGGCTGCAACTATGTAATCGGTCCGATCGACGGAAGCACGTGGAAACGCTATCGTCTTATTACTGAAAGTTGCGGAGAACCGATATTTTCGCTCGAACCCGTCAACCCAATGAGCTGGAACAATCACTTTCAGTTGTCCGGCTTTCGCAGCATCAAAACATATGGATCTTCACTCAATAAAGACTTGAAGGCAAAAGATCCAGATATGAAGTCCATTAAGGCGAGAATGACAAAGCAGGGTGTGAAACTCAGATCGCTGGACATTGAAAATTTGCAACATGAGCTCGAAGGTATTCATCGAGTGACGATGGATGCGATGAGCGATAACTTTCTCTTTTCCCCGGTGGATAAAGCAACCTTCTTGAAAGAGCAGATGAAGCTGACAGCGCTTGCCGATCCGGACCTGGTAGTGGTGGCAGAGAAAGCAAAAAAAATTGTCGGCTATCTTTTCTCTTATCCTGATCGGCACAGCATTGAAATCCCGCAGCGATTGATTATGAAAACTGTCGCTCGCGATCGCGATGAAAAACTGAAAGGTCTTGGACGCTATCTGTTTCAAGAAGCACACACGCGCGCTCACGAGAAAGGCTTTCGCGAGGCGATTCATGCGCTTTATGCAACGGGCAATACGGCAAGCGAAATCTGTCAATTCTATGGCGAGCAGATTCGCTGCTACGCGCTGTACGGCAAAGCCATATAAATAAATCAGCAATAGATTATGAACCTTGTCGAATTACTTTCCGACCATGCGCATACAAAGGCAGAAAAAGTTGCACTGAAAGACTGTCGTGCAGGAAAGGTTCGGTCGATCACATATTGGAATTTGCAACAACAGGTTGAAATTGCATCAGAGAATCTCCGGCGAGCAGGCGTCAAAAAAGACAGCCGTGTTCTTCTAGCCGTTTCATTGAGTATTGAAACTTACGTAATTCTGCTTGCAATTTTCCGTATCGGAGCCGTTGCAGTAGTTGCAGATGCGTCACTTGGATTTCAGGTTTTGGAACAATCCGTGTCAATGGTAAAACCAGATGCGGTGGTTTATGACTTGAGAACAAGTTTGCTTTGCTTGCTTTCTTGCGAAGTTAGAAACATCCGCCTGAAATTATTCAGCGACACAATTGTTTCTCAGCAATCGGAAAAACTCAATGTCAAAACATCGCAGTCAAGCGTCATAGAAAATGTCAACGAAGATCATCCTGCATTGATAACATTCACGAGCGGCTCAACAGGAAAGCCCAAAGCGATCGTGAGAACGCATGGATTTCTGCAACATCAACATAATGTGATCGCAAAGTCATTGACTTCAGACCCAGGTGATGTTGAACTTACTACATTGCCGGTCTTTGTCCTTTCGGCACTTGCACATGGCATTACTGCGGTGTTGCCAGATTGTAATATGCGGAAACCAGCATCTATCGATGCAACAAAAATCGCCGCACAAATCGAAAGATGCGAGATAAACAGGATAATTGCATCGCCGGCTTTTCTGCAGACATTGTCAGATTTTCTGAGCAGCAAGAGAAAATCTCTAAATCTAATACGCAGAATTTATACCGGTGGCGGTCCGGTATTTCCCGCGCTCATGAAACAGATGAAAACCGTTTTTCCCAATGCTGAACTAATTGCAGTTTACGGCTCTACAGAAGCAGAACCAATCGCACATATAGATTTTGGCTCGATCGCAAAAGAAGATCTGACACAGACATTCTTAGGTGGTGGACTTCTTGCAGGAAAGCCAATCCAAGACATCGAGCTGCGCATTGCCGACTTTGAAACTTTGAACTCATCATGTCGAGGAAGAATTGCAAAAAATATTCCTGCCTTGCCGCCGTTTGCTATCGGTGAAATTCTAGTAAGTGGAAATCATGTTGTAAAAACCTATCTTGACGAACGTGGAAACGCCGAGACAAAAATCGAAGTCGATTCTCAACCAGGCAAAGTAATTTGGCATCGAACGGGTGATGCCGGTTATACAGACCATGAAGGACGACTGTGGCTGATGGGCAGATGCACCTCGAAGATCGAAGACGAACGCGGTGAAGTCTACCCATTTCAAGTTGAAGCAGCCGCTTCAGAAATAAATTCCATTCGCCGTGCCACTTGTTTGAAATCGAACGGCAAGAGGATCCTCATCGTCGAGAAAAAGCGACAACACTTACCTATAACATTCGCAAGAACACAAACCGGAGATGCTGCTTTTTTGGGCACCATTAACGATGCCTTTCGTTGGCTTCAGTTCGACGAAATACGCATCGTAGATGCACTTCCTGTGGACCGGCGACACAATGCAAAAATTCAATATTCGCAAATTGCAAACAGGTTAAAAAAACATTTTCCATGGACCTGGGGACGAATTGTTCATCACCCGGCAATCTTTATCAGAAACTGAATCCGCATCTGGAAATAAACGGCTAAAAACTAGGAGCTGCCCAGTCTTTCGACCGGACAGCCCCACCCCCTCTGCAAAACTTTTCTCTTGCTCAGTTGTTCGAGTTCTCATCGAACATTCTGAGCGCTCTCATGAATGCTATTGCAGCTTCTCCACTGCGACCTTCCTTTGACAGAGTCGAGGCAAGCATTAAAAGCCCGCGCATCGATGTTTCAGCACTCAAGAATTCATCAGAGATCCAAAGAGCGGTTCTGAAAAATTCTTCCGCCATCTTCGTGTCACCGACTTCGTCGAAGACTCGTGCCATGTGCATGATGTGCACCCATGACTCCAGAGCTTCGCCATCGCCTCCGCGACTGTGGCGACTGAGGTAGGGCTCATCGATACGCAATTCCATGGTCAACTTCATCCTCCAACTGAACTAATAGACGTAGCCGTTGCGATTTTGATTCCGTTTTTTTGTGACAATAGAGAAACAACCCGTTATCGCTTAAAACCAGTACCAGAGCCGTGTTTCAGCCCATAAATACAAAGTTGTCAATATTACGAAATTGTGAAACTCAATTGCGATAGGGGCACCACAAATCCGATATGATTTCTTTGAGCAGGAGTGGGCCATGCAACCGTACGAAGATCCGGACGCTACCTTAAAAACCGGAGCAGATCCGGTGGAAGCGCCGAAAATGAAAATTTGCCCGAAGTGCGGGATGGAAAGGCTCCCGACCACGACAATCTGTCCTGCAGACGGCACTGTTCTGAAGGATTTCTCTAAAGATCCTGGCTCGCCCCTTTCCAGTCTCAGCCAAAACTACGAATTTCTCTCGGAACTCGGGCGTGGAGGCATGGCTGTTGTTTATAAAGCGAGAAACTTGAAGTCGCAAGAAATTGTCGCTATCAAGAAATTGCTGGCGGCTACTTTGACGGAAACAGCGATGATGCGCTTCCAGCAAGAAGCGAAAGCCATCACCAGCTTACGTCATCCAAATATTATTTCGGTTCACGAATTTGGCGTCGCTGATGATGGCGAACCATATATGGTGATGGAGTATGTCGAAGGTTCAAATCTCGGCGAGTTAATTAGAGAGAAAGGTTCTCTAACAGTTGAAGAGAGCATGCACCGCTTCATTCAATTGTGCGACGCGCTGCAACATGCGCATGCTGCCGGTGTTTTGCATCGCGACTTGAAGCCTGGCAACGTGATGTTGTCCGAAAAAGACGGAAGTTTTGCCGACGCGAGACTGGTCGACTTCGGTATTGCGAAGTTGATGGCTAAGGAAGGCGAAGAAGCAGAGAAGTTGACAATGACAGGTCAGCTATTCGGCAGCCCACCTTACATGAGCCCTGAGCAGTGCCGCGGATTCGCCTTAGATGCGCGAACCGATATTTATTCGATGGGTTGTGTAATTTTCGAGTCTCTCACAGGCAGAGCACCACTCAGGGGTGAGAGCATTCTCGAAACTATCATGAAGCAAGTGAATGAAGTGGCGCCTTCGATGAAAGAAGTGTGCCCCGAGAAAGATTTTTCACCTGCGCTGGAAGCGATTGTCGCAAAGGCGCTTGCAAAAGATCCGGCCGATCGATTTCAGACAATGCACGAGCTTATGCTTGCCTTGATGCAATCAGAAACTCAATATGGTCTCAAGAATCTGACCGTAACCAGCACCGCTCCCGTCAAAGAGCTGAAGAAGAACTACAGCGTTCCAATCTCCCTCCTTCTCACGGTTATTTGTTTCGTCGGTTTGATGTTTGCCGGCAAGCATTATTGGAACGACTATGTGGAAAAGAAAAAAGTAGCTGATTTGAAGGCTTCAGTTAAAACCAGAAGAAAAATCTTCGGGCAAATACCGCACAATGAACGTACTGATGAAACACTGCAAAACCTTTTCCAGACCGATATAGGCATCGATAGTCTGAATTTGAATGGCTCAAAAGTTACAGATGCCAGTGCGATCTATATAGCCAAACAGAAATCGCTAAAGGCGTTAAACCTTGGGCAGACGAAAATAGGCGACGGCACGCTAAAAGCTATTACCGAGTTGCGCCAATTGGAATGGCTCGATTTGGGAGGCACCGCTGTTACTGATGAGGGCTTAGCCAACCTGAAGAGTTTCAATACACTGAGGCACCTTTCGCTGGATAAAACCAGAATCACTGACAAAGGCCTTAAGCACATCCTAAAAATGAGCCAACTGCGAAATTTGGACCTTAGCTACATTCCCGACATTACAAGCGAAGGTGTGAAAAAACTTGCAGCGCTCAAGCTCGTAAGACTCAATCTTTGTGGTTACAGCCTTAAAGACAGCCTAAAGACCGTGTCGCAAATGGAAACATTGAAACAGCTCGATATTGGGCGAAGCAGTCTTTCCGATAGAACCATAGATCAACTGAAAGATATGACCAATCTCGTAGCACTAAGTATCAACGGAACCGAAGTCACCTCCGATGGTTTCAAATACTTATCGGGACTGAAAAATCTTCAAAGACTCAATGCCTCAAGACTAAAAATCAACGACGATTCTGTCGTCCATATCATGAATCTGCCAATCTTTGTTTTGGATTACAGCGTCACGCAAATAACAGACAAAGGATGTGTTGCCCTCTCTAAGATGCCTCATCTAGCCAATCTAAACTTACGTGCAACGCAGATTGGCAATGCCGGGCTGGCAGCAATTGTGAAAGCTCCGAATTTGAAGACTCTCGATGTTGGACAATCCAGAATCACAGACGATGGATTACCGTCCCTGGTTAAAACGGATATCGGATTAGTGAATTTGCACGGATGCTACGGCGTCAGCGGGCCGGGGATAGATAAGCTTGATGAAGACGTAAATCACATCGAAGCGCAAATGGAAGACAATGTAAAAGGTGACTACAAGCGTAGAATGCAAATCTACTACAAGGATGCACCGTAAGTTTTCAACCAGTCAAAGTCAAACGCTTTCTTAATTCAGTTCAAATTATGTCGAGGCGCGCGAGGATTGCTGGCGAACTAAATTTCCTGATTCGCTGTACTCGAATGCTTCAATCTCTGCGGCTGACACATTCATTCCTTGCAATTTGCTGGAATGACCGAGTGTCACCATGCGATCGAGAATGGTGAAGATGTCTTCGCAGTAACGTGCCAGGGCACGACCTTGCGGAACAATATCTTCAACAGCCGCGGCAATATAGAAGTCGGAAACGATCTGCAACGGATTCGCTCCCTTTTCCTGTACGCGGTTCTCGCTGTGTGAGCTTTGGAAGCGCAATGTAAGCGGTGAGCCTGGCTGGGAAAGAAGGGTCAGTTTGCGTTGAAAACCTTGGTTGTTCAACTCGAACTCGCCAATCAATTGATTGAAGGCGGCTGGACCGCTGGGCAAATTGCCCTGCATTTTTCCCGGGTTGGTGCCTAGCTCTTGAGCGAGCAACTCTACGAGTCTGGCAAATGCCGCTACACCTTGTAGATCGATCGTTGTGCCCTGTGCTTTTTTAGGGGTTGCGGCTGCGGCCGGAGCTGCTGCTGCTGGAACATCCTGGGAGCTCATACTCAATGACATCCTCTCCAATAACACTTTTGCTTATGCATGCGGTATACGGCAGAAATACTGCATTTTTATCCGCACGCTCATAATGCCAGCTACATGTCAATTATTCAAGTAAGCCTACTTGATAATCGGCTCACATAGCCAATTTTGTAAGCCATAACACATACTGACAATCATGCAAGGCGGCTGTATGTGCTCGATTTCACCAAATCAAAGCGTCACACGCCACCCCTGACAACCAGGCGTTTGCGCATCCGGCCGTAAAATAGACCGCGTCGATTGCGCGTTTTGAAATCGATGCGCAGGTTCAGCCAAGACACAGGAACAGATGACAGTCAGCAACGACACGGCTAAAACACTCGATCTCGTCGGCTCCACCAAGGAGTGGTCCGAGATGATCAAGCTGGAACACACGGTGTTCGCTTTGCCGTTCGCTCTATCAGGACTGGTTCTTGCATCACCGCAACTGCCGACATGGACGGTCGTCTTCTGGACCGTACTTGCATTCACTGGTGCGCGCGCCGGCGCCATGACTCTCAATAGATTGATCGACGCCAAAATAGATTCGCGCAATCCCAGAACCGAGATGAGAGCTATCCCCAGAGGTCGCATAAAGCCTCTTCATGCCGGTATTTTTGCCGTAGTCTCTTTCGCGATAATGCTTTTTGCCGCCTCGCATTTACCGCCGCTGTGCCTTTATTTGTCACCGATTGCACTCTTCTGGTTGAGTTTCTACTCCTTCACCAAACGAATCACATGGTTGTGCCATATCGTTCTCGGCATCGCCCTGGGCGGCGCCGCTCTGGGCGGCTGGGTTGCAGCAGGAGGACAACTAGACGGTGCTGCGCCCTGGTTTCTGGCTCTGGCAGTCAGCACTTGGGTGGCCGGCTTCGACATAATTTATGCTTGCCAGGATTTCGAGATAGACAAAAAAGAGAAGCTGCACAGTATTCCTTCGCGTTTCGGCATCGCTTCGTCCCTGCACATATCATCGGCACTGCATGTGGTGACAGTGACGGCCATGGCGCTGCTTGGCTGGCAGGTCAACGCCGGGATTGCATTTTATGCCGGACTTGCGCTGATCACAGGCATGCTGATTTATGAGCACCGTCTTGTTAAGGCTGACGACCTGAGTAAAGTCAACGCCGCATTCTTCAATGTAAATGGCGTGGTGAGCATTCTTGCATTTCTTGCCATCCTTGTAGACCGTATTATTCAAACGACAAAATAGAAGTTTCACAAAGCGCTTTCTAAGCTGTTATTTCTGTTTTCTCTGCAGACGCCAGAGAAAAGGCGTAGAGTTCGCCCTCGACAGTGCCGACATACAGAGAATTGTTTGCCACCATGGGAGGTGACTGAATTTTCTTATTGATATCAGTTTGCCACTTTAACTGTCCGTTTACCGCAGCAAAAGTTTGCAACCAGCCGTCTTCATTGGCGCAAATGATCTGACCTTTATATGTGCACAAATCGGCGAATACTTTTCCTTTTACAGCGGCTTTCCATTTCAGCCTGCCATCGTACTTCTCGCAGCAATAGATCCAGCGATCCTGACTGGCAAAAACTACTGACGTGAAAACAATCGCGCCTTTGCTCACAATAATTCCGCTGGCCGGATACTCCCAAACCATCGCTCCGGCACGAGCTTCGACCGCATAGAAATTGCCTGCCTTTGTTCCTACATACACCGAATCGACAGAGGCAAACGGAGAAGCGATGATGCCGCCGTCAGCGTTAAACACCCATTCTTGCTTTCCTTTTGCGGCTGACACCGCATGCAGTTCACCGGCTTTGTTGCCGACTAGAACAAGATCGCCCTGGACAAGCGGTGATGCAACCACTGGGTAATTAGTAGCATATCGCCAGAGCTGTTCACCAGTCCGTACATCGAGCGCATGCAAATCGTTGCCCGACGCGGCAAGGAGTGCCGACTCTTTGAACATGGACGGCGAAGCAAAAGTCTTGCCACCCAGACTTTTGCTCCAAACTTTTTTTCCAGTCTCTGCCTCCAGGCAAATTGTATTGCCGGCGGCGGAACTGGCGAACACATAGCTGCCGATGCTGACGGGAGCCGACACTATCGCGTCACCCAGCTCGCAGTGCCACAATTTATTTCCTGCACGCAAGTCTAGGGCATACAGATTGCCGTCGCATGAAGCAAGAAAAATCGTTTTCTCGCTTCTGTCTATATGCGGTTGTGCGGCCCAACCTATGGGACCTTTGGTTTTGAAAACCCACTCAGTGTCGAGAGCCACCCGTAACTTTTGCAGCGACTGATTGGGTGTACTTCTCACTGAAGAAGGAAGTTTTTCTTTTGGCTGCGCATCTGTCGATTGAGAAGGAATGGGCTGCGGCTCAGCCTTTTTCGATTGAGCGTCTGCCGCTTCCCACTTAGCTGAGCGTGCTTTGTCTTCTCTATCTTGAGTTGTTTCGCGAGCGCCCTTTCTGCCCTCCAACTCCAATGTAGAATGCTGGCTTTCCGGCGGGTTTTCTAACTTCGGAACTTGTTTGCTTGTTTTATCCGGCAAAACATCGGGCGGATTGACCGCTCTTGCCTTTACCGAACTGCGCGCATCACGCTCGTCAAGCGCATCTTGAAGTATTTCCCCGGACGTGAGCAGGGGGCGATTCGAACTGATGCCGAGCCGTTGAACGCGCAATTCAAAAATCAGTTCGTCAATGATGCTGAGAATGTCTGCCGCATTTTGGTAACGGTCCTCCGCCATTTTTGCCATCATGCGCCTGATCACTTTGTCGAGCACTTCCGGTGCTTCAGGACTTTGCCGGCGGACTGAAGGAACAGCCGCTGTAGCGTGTTTCATAGCCATCTCAATCATGCCTTTGGCACGATATGGAAGACTGCCGGTTACCATTTCAAAAAAGAGAACACCGAGAGAATAAATATCTGAGCGGTGATCCTGGGGCTCACCGCGCGCCAATTCGGGCGACATATACGCGGGCGTGCCCATGATTTTGGTGTTGGCGTTGCCTACGCGTCCAACCAATAAGCGAGCAAGACCAAAATCGCCGATTTTCAAATCACCTTCATTGGTAATGAAGATGTTGTCGGCTTTGATGTCCTGGTGGACAACCCCTCTTTTGTGCGCAAAAGATATACCGGAGGCTAGCTGCTTCATCCAATTAAGGGCGTGTTCCAGCGATAGCGGCGCATCTTGCAGTCGAATAGCCAGATTGCCGCCGGTCAAATACTCCATTGCCAAAAAGTGATGCTGTTTGCCCTGCCTCTCCTCGACACCAATGTCGTACACTGTGACCAGGTTGGGATGCTCGAGCTGGGCAGCCAACCGCGCTTCCTGCCGGAATACCTCGAGGTTTTTCTTATCCGACATCAGTTCCGGCAGCAGCATCTTAATTGCGACATCGCGAGTAAGCAATTCATCGCGACAGTGGTAGACGACACCCATCCCGCCAACGCCAATTTCCTTGACGACGGTGTAATGTCCGTTTTCTAATTTCTCTCCCCTCGAGAAAATTGCCGGCATAAATTCCACTCGATCCCACTATCTATCAAGTGCCCAGAAATGAAGCAAACCCCCGTCGCGGCTGGAAAAAAGTGAGATTTAACTTAGACGGCAATCAGACAAGGGTGAAACATAGCCAGGAAAAGTAATATTAGGCAAAACCTCACCAGTGCGGAAATTTGACACTTGACATCAGTTAAAACACCGCAGCTTGAATTCCTTCCAAAGTAGCCACTGGCAACACCAGGTAGAATCACGTGATTCACAACGATTACCGTCAGCCAGGCTGGATTTTTCACGAATGGTAAACCCAAAAGACCCAAACATCAGTCAGAGCACGTTCTCTCCCGAGACCTATTTAGCCGATTGCCCGCCCACTTCCGCGCGCGAGACGCTGGTAGAACAGGCGAAAAAGGTTCTTACACAAGAAGCCGATGCGCTGCGCTCGATTGCCGAGCGGCTGGACTCGTCGTTCGAGAGGGCCATTGAGCTGCTGCTCGCCTGTCAGGGAAAAGTAGTCGTCACCGGTATCGGCAAGTCCGGACACATCGGCAATAAGATAGCCGCCACCCTCGCGTCTACAGGCACCCCTGCATTCTTTGTTCATCCCGCCGAGCTGCGCCACGGCGATTTCGGCATGCTCGAAGAGCGCGATTTGATTATTGCTCTGTCTTATTCCGGTGAAACGGCAGAGATAAAGCAGGTTCTTGATCCTATAAAACGCATGGGATTGAAGGTGATTTCGCTGACGGGAGGACGTGAGTCAACTCTGGCAATACACAGTGATGTCGTGATTGATGTAGCTGTGGAGCGAGAAGCTTGCCCGTTCAACCTGGCGCCGACAACTTCAACGACTGCAACGCTTGCGGTCGCCGATGCCATCGCCATTGTTCTTATGACTCGCAAAGGGTTCAAAGCTGAAGACTTCGCACGCCGGCACCCGGGCGGCTCTTTGGGTCAGCAATTAGTATCCGTCAAAGACGTGATGAGATTCGGATTGCAGATGCCACAAGTCGGCCTCACGGCTGATTACGATGAAGTGCTGGCAGAAATTGACGCCAAACGCCTCGGCTTTGCAGTTGTCGTCGACGAACGAGAACAGCTCAAAGGAATAATCACAGACGGCGACTTGAGAAGATCGCTCGTCAAATGGGGACACGATGCATTCGCGAAAACTGCATCGGAAATTTCCACGGCTAATCCGAAAACGATCAATTCAGACGCATTGGCTGTCGAAGCGCTGAAGATGATGGAGAAGTATGCTATCTCCGATTTGATTATTCTTGACGAGAACTCCCGGCCTGCAGGGCTCATTCACTTGAAAGACCTGCTGCGCGCGGGAATCATCTAGTCGAATAAGCGAAATTATGCCCAAAATCAAAGCAGCACCGGGGATGGTGCTGCTTCGTGCCGAAAAATTTTAGGCGGCAAGCTAAACGCTTGCCGCCCGTGCCTACAATCGAGACTAGAATATTCTGTTGAGAAATCTTCCTACGGTAGATCCTCTCCAGTTGTAGCCGTTGTTCCAACCGTTATTCCAACTGTTGTTGAAACTGTTATTCCAGGGGTTTCCCGTGTAGCAGTTGTTGCCGTTCACAAACTGATTTCCATAATATCCGTTGTTATACGGATTAACGTAATATGGATTATTTAGATTGTAGAGCTGCTGCTGCTGCTGCTGTTGTTGCGCCGCCATATTATTCATATACATTTGCATCGCCAATTGATTCAAAGCTTTTTGATTATTATTGGCCTGAGCTTCTGTAGGCGCGAAGGCAGCAGTCGTCAGTGCTAACGCACCTGCGATGAGTCCGAGTGTAATAGGTTTTCTCATTTGGACATAGCCTCCTTGCTTTCACAGATTGAAAGACGCCACGCCACCAAAAATGTTTCAGGCTACGATTAAACGCTGTTAATAGACCGCAAACCAAAGCTAGGACGGGAATTTCAGCCGTTGTTCAAGCTCTCTTTCTCGTACAATTTGAGCAGAATTTTTGCTAAATGTTTCGTCTCTGTACGGAACACCGGCTCTACCAGCCAATTTCGTTATCTCGTCATCGTGCAATGGCAAGCCATCAGATATAGTGCCATCTGCGCTCGGCAGCACAGCGAGCGTGCCTCCGGACTTGCCACCTACCGCGGGAGTACGGCGCACAGACAGCCCACAAAGGCTAAAAGCGCTTCTGACGGCACTTGCAGAGCTGTAAGTGACTACTTTTCCCGAGGAAGAAATCAGCAACTTCCTGTAGCAATCGAAAAGGTCAATCGTCCACAGTTCGGGCGCTCGCCTAGGAGAAAACGGATCGTGCAGAATTCCATCAAAACATCCGGAACAACTTGAGAGCAATTGCGGCACTACTTCTCGCAAGTCCCCCTGCAAGAGCTCTAGTTCAACTTTCAAGTTTCCACTGCCGGCGGACAATGAAAAAGAGAACTGTCCGTACTTTCCTGCAAGCAGCTCAGGCGCTTCCTCTTCAATGCTTCTTTTCAGCTTTGCAAAACGGTCGTCGGCAAGAACGCTACTTATATATAGTAGCGGCTTGGGAAATTTCTCGACTGCGACAATCTTTATTGATTCTGCATGCAACTTCAACTTAGCTAGTTCGTTCAATAAAACAAACGTGTTGTAACCCAGACCAAAACAAACATCCAAAAATGCCAATTGTCGCTTTTCCGCTTCCAGACCGGGAAGATTGAGCGGTTGCACAAAATTCGCCAAGGCCTCCGTAAATGCTCCGGCACGATTGTGATACAGCTCGCCCGTGATCTCATCTTTGAGAGTAAGTGAACCGTCTTCTGTGACATGCAACTCTTCTGCATCTGCCATCAGCAAATCATCCATGCTAAAGAGTCAAAATAACCTTGCCGAAATTCTTGTCCGCCTGCATGAAGTGATGCGCTTCGGCAGCTTCTTCCAGTTTGAATGTTTTGGCAATAATAGGCTTAAGCAGCCCCTTCTCGAAGAGCGGCAAGACTTGCTTCACGAACACATTGGTTACCTGAATTTTCTCCTCCAGCGGACGCCGGCGCAATGTGGTGCCTTTGATCTCCAACCGGCTGCTCAAGACTTTTCCCAGATTCAAATTAGCCTTCGCGCCTGCCACCAGACCGACGACAATCAATCTTGCTTGTGGTGCCATGCAAGCGATGTCTTCTTCAACATAGGCACCACCGGTGAGTTCCAGCACCAAATCAACACCCTTGCCGCCCGTGATGCTTAACACTTGCTCGGCAAACCTTGCGTCCTTCACTAGAATGCCGTCATCCAAGCCAAGCTTCTTTGCGTCTTCTAACTTTTCTTCTGTTCGGCTGGTTCCAATCGAGCGCGCCCCCAGTGCTTTCACGATCTGCACAGCGGCAGTGCCGACGCCGCTTCCAACCGCACTGATCAAAACATTGTCACCGGAAACAAGACGCATTTGCGAAACCAGGGCATCAAAAGCAGTAATGAACACCTCCGGTATCGCTGCCGCTTGCTCGAAAGTAAGAGATTGTGGAATCGGCGCCAGCGTGCGCCCATGCACTACGACATAATCTGCATAAGATCCGCCGCCGCATAAACCAAAAACCCGATCGTTCAATTTCCAGTCACCTGCACCATCCCCGATGGCATCGACGGTTCCTGCAAATTCCAAACCGGGAATATCCTTAGGACAATCGGGAGGCGCCGGATAGTGCCCGAGCCGCTGCATGACGTCGGCGCGATTCACAGAAGTTGCCTTCACTCTGACGCGAACCTCACCGCGACCCGGTTGCGGTGCGTCGACTTCTCTGGTCTGGAGCACTTCAGGCGCTCCAAATTCGCTGATCACGACAGCGCGCATTTTCTCATCAGTTTTTACCGCCACGGTTCTCTCCAATCGCCGATCTGCGCATTTACACGAATTACACAAACTACAATGTATAAGAATGATAAATCAGCAAAATTAAGTTGATCGGCAGCTTTATTTACAAAGGCTGTAAGCAGGTGCCCATCTCCACTTTGCTCACTGAATGAAAGAAACTTGCAAAATGCGGTTTGATCGTGAGTGGCGGCAGGACTATACTTTTTTGTACTTAGGTTTGTGCTTGAAACGATTTTCTCAAGTTCAACCACAGGGAGACTGACTGCCGGTGCGCATTTGCATCACACGCACTGAGCAAATGGATGTTTTACCATGAGCGAAATTCTGACTGAAGAAAGAAAAGCGTCGAGCGAGTCGAGCGAAAAGGACACCAAGCGCGCCACTGAATTCGTGACGAGAACCACTACTACAGATGGTTCTGCATCATTGACAGTGACGAGTGCGACCAAACCCGCGAAAGATAACTGGGACAAGATCGCCGCAGTTGCGCCCATAATTTCAGGCATTTTCATTTTTCTTGCCGGTGGTGTTTTCAGTTTTACATATAACCAACAGCAACTGAAGGTGCAGGAAATACAGACGATCGAAAAATTCATTCCGCACTTGACCGGCAGCGAACAGAGCAAGAAAGCAGCGATTCTTGCAATCAATTCACTGGCCGACGCGAAATTAGCAGGCAAAATCGCCTCTATTTATGCCAGCCAGGGCACCGTTTCAGCATTGCAGTCCATTTCAAAAACCGGCACTGACAATGAGCGGGCCATTGCCGAGCAGGCCCTCAAAAGAACCTTGGACAATTTGCACGCCCGCGAAGAACGGCTCGACGACATGGAAAACGAGGTCAAGCAAGCCAAGCAAGCGCTGAATTCGGGCGACGCCAGCAGTATTTCCGATGCAGACACACCAGTAAATCTGATCGGCATGTCCGTCTCTTACAAGACGGCTGGTGATTACCCGCTTGCAGAGCAGCTTTTAAAAAGAGCTTTGCTTTTGACCGAGAAAAAATACGGCGCGAACAGCGCTGAAGCTGCAGCCATTTGGCGCAAACTGGCGGCTCTCAATGTCGCCAGAGGAAACCGTGCCCAGAGCGATATGTGCCTTAAGCGCGCAGAATCAATCGAGAAGAGCGGTCAATCCGCGCCGGCGCAGTATGAGCCCAATCAGCACGAAAGCAGCGCCGTTCCGGCGTCGGAGAAAGAAGCTGAGGCGGCGACTAAAGCGGACGAAGGATAGAATCGGTAGAATCGTACGCGAGCCGCGCACTAGTCATCAATATATTCTTGCCAGTACTCGGTTCTTTCACGCCATTCGCATTTGTCATTGCCGCAAATGAGCGTAACTTTGGCGCCTTTGGTCTCAAGCCCTGAGTCTCCAGCCCCGTCCCAAACCGATTCACAGGTTTCGACATACTTGTCGAACTGCTTAATCGAGCCCTTGCACTCGGGACAGTGCATTTTGCCTTCCTCAATGGCTTTCTTTATAACGTTGAGCGCCATCTAGCCTCCACTGGTTGAATTGCGTCTTCTATCAATAAGATGAACTGGCAATAGGGTATCGGAAATTTTCCCGAATTTGGTTGACAAATTCTATGCTTAGACTTATTCTAAATACAGAAGGAGTCAACGCAAGCCACCAGGCCGCCGATACTTATATATGAAACACAATGTCGAAGAACTGCTGAGCACTCATGGGGTCAAACCGACACCGCAAAGAATGGTTATTGCCGAGTATCTTTTGAGCACGCACAGCCACCCGACGGCAGACGATGTTTTTCAGGCGGTAAAAGGCAAATTACCGGTCAGCCTCTCGAGAGCCACTGTCTACAACACATTGAATGCGCTTGTGGCAAAAGGGGTGATTCAAGAGGTAACGACAGAAGCCGGCAGGGTGCGTTATGACGCCAATATGTCCGACCATCATCATTTCGTGGACATCGAGACGGGAAATGTCATCGACATCCCAGCCGGGACACTCAATCAGATCAAACTCGAGCTGGGCGATCAGTACAAAATTCGCAGCTTCCACGTCACGATTTTCGGAGAAGTGGTTGGCGGTAAAGCCAAAGAATAGGTGCCTCGGCACTTTTTTTTACCCATTAGTTAGACTAATTCTAATAATAGAGTTAATCCAGGAGGATCATATGCATAATCACGCAACTCAAACGGAAAAGAATCTGCAATCAGCATTTGCCGGCGAATCTATGGCCAACCGCAAATATCTGTACTTCGCAAAAATCGCGCGAAAGCTCGGCGCCGACGAAGTCGCCGACCTCTTTGAAGAAACAGCGCATCAAGAAACAGGTCATGCATTCGCCCACCTGGAATTACTTTATCCATCGAATGAAATGACAGTGGAAAGAATTCTGGAATTGGCAATCGAGGGCGAACTGTATGAAACCAATCAGATGTATCCTGAATTCGAGCGCATCGCAGTTGAAGAAGGCGATCAAGCCGCAGTCAGTGAGTTTCAAGAACAAGCTCGCGAGTCTCAAGAACATGCCGACATCTTTATTAAGGCAGCTAAGCGATTTAAAGCGCTTGGGCTCGTGGAGCGCTTTCACGCCAATCGATACATCAAGGCACTTGATAAAGTGCAGAATAAGCCTGCCGATCTCGAGTCGGAATTACAGGACAAGCAGACCGCCAAGAATCAAGAGCAGTCCAACACGGGAACGGCTGCCTGAGCGGGTCGCCAAAAACTTGCGGTAAGATCTGCTTGGCGATCTGCTTTGCAAACAGAAAAGACATTTAGCGCGGAGAAAATTATGACATACGACTATCTGGTCATCAGCACAAGTTTGAACGCTGACAGCAAAAGCCGGATTATGGCTAAAGAACTGTTCGATGAACTGGCAAAACGAGAGAAGGTAAAGTTTATCGATTTGAAGGACTACCCTTTGCCTGTGTGCGATGGCAACTCCTGTTATACCGACTCGAACGTGAAGGAATTGACAGAGTTGATAAGCAACGCGCGTTGCGTGCTCATGGCTGCTCCGGTCTATAACTTCTACCTGTCTGCTGCCGCAAAGAATCTGATCGAACTCACAGGCCGAGCCTGGACGGACAAACTGGTCGGCTTCCTTTGCGCTGCCGGCGGCAAGTCCAGCTATATGTCAGTGATGAATGTAGCCAACAGCCTGATGCTCGATTTTCGCTGCTTGATCATTCCGCGCTTCGTATATGCAGACGGAGCATCATTTCAAGCAGATCGAATTACCGACTCTGATTTGCAAAGGCGTATCGTCGAATTGGCGGATACGGCTCGCAGGTTGATTGTGGCAACCGGACCGATGGCAGTCTCCTAACTGCTCCAAAACATCGAAGCTGCGGCGGGTTTCTTCAGGGAAACCCGTTTTGCTCAGGTAAAGACTATAAGTATTGGCTAAAATACTGGTTTCGAAGAACAATGCCAGGAGACTGAAACGATGACAGGGCACGCGCCGGGAAAGACCATTGAAAGATGCGAAGGCAAGAAGCTGCTGGCAGTCGAAATGGACATTTTTGTCGGCACATATGACATCGACTTTGCAGCGCACGTATCGAACATTGTTTATTTGCGCTGGTTCGAAGCGCTGAGACTGAAGATTTTCGAGCAATACTATCCGCTGGAAGAAGTGATGGCAGAAGGATATTTGCCCATCATCACTTCGCACTTCGTCGAATACAAGCGGGCAGTAAAATTGTTCGATGCGCCTCGGGGTTATATGTGGATCGATGCGATTTCAAAAGCTCGATTGATTTTCAAAGGGGAGATACGAGTCGGCGATGATGTCGCTACCCGTGCCACTCATGAAGGAATTTTCGTAGCGAAGGAAACGATGAAACCGACAAAGATACCGGCCAAAATTATCGACCTCTGCAATTCTCAATTTGCTCAAAACAGCTAATGCCCGCAACACGGATGCCCGAATGAAAGCAAGCTCTCTCTTTTTAGTTTCCATCATCCTCACCAATTCCTGGTTCGTATGCGAACCCGTATCCGGTCGAGCGGCGTCGGCCAGATCGCACAGGCGCCAGTCTCATATTGCGCCTGTAAAGCCCGCTCAAGTGCATATCGATATGCCGATTACGAATGCGGTGAATTCCTGGCTCAAGCGTCATGAGTTGCGCAATTCTCAAGTCGCAGTCGAAGTAATGGATTTTGCAACTGGAAATGTAGTCTGCTCCGCTCAGGGCGAAAAGCGGTTTACACCTGCATCTACTGCCAAAGTATTTTCCACAGCCTGTGCTTTTGAAACTCTCGGTGGAAATTATCGATATACCACTGCCATTGCCGGTAGTGCCGATATCAAAGACGGAAGAGTGAAAGGCGACATCTATCTCATCCCGTCGCAAGATCCGACGCTCACTTATAGCGACCTGATGCGCCTCTTTGCAGAGTTGGCAAACAAGGGTGTCAAAAATGTAGACGGCAATTTGAAACTGAGCGCGATCTCAAATGGCGGAGACCATTTCGTGCCCAGCTTTCTCAACGAAGATTGGGGTCAAGAATGGATGCCGGTCTCATCCGACCTGGTGGTCGACAGCAATATTTTTGGCGGTGGCAATCTGCCGAACAATGCAAAGTTGCTGGAAATCGATGCCAGTCAGGAGATGAATTCTCACTCCAGAAGCATAATGCGCCAGGACCTTTACCCAGGCTGGATGGTGTATGACGAAAGAACCAACACCGCAAGAGCATATCGGGGATATCCCGTCGCATCCGGTCGCGGTCCGCTGGTTGTGAGCAATCCGAATACATTTAATTTAGCCCTGGCCAGAACGGCTGCAAAAAATGCCGGCATCAAATTCGGAAATAAGAAAAACGAGAACGCCGAGGCAAGCTTGAATGTGCTCGTTGAGCATAAATCAGAGCCGCTCTCGAAGATCATTCAACGGTGCTTGCATCACAGTGACAATCTTTATGCGCAACAACTGCTCAGAAGCGTGGCTGTGTCCGGTGAAAGCAAAGGCAACGACCACCCCACCCTGGAAGAAAAAGGTCTGGCCAGAATGAGAAGTTGGCTAGGCTCATTCGGGGTTACTTTGTTCGAAGTGGTTCTTAAGGACGGCTGCGGCTTGTCGAGAAAAGACTGCGTCACCCCGCACTCCTTGAATATGGTTTTGCGTCACATGCTGAGCAAATACGGTGAAGGCGGCTATGTAAGCCTGCTCAAAGGCGGTGACGTTAAACATGGACAGAAAAGCGGCTCCTGGAAATTCAAAACAGGAGCAATGGACAGCGTAAGATGCATCACCGGAGTTTTGAAAAACTCGGGCGGGCAATCGCTTTTGGTCACGATTATGGTGAATGGACATGCACCGGGTGTGGGCGATGTGCGCACATCTATCGGCGCTCTGGTAAGCACACTAGCCGGAACGCAAATGCAGGCGCCTGAAGAAACAAAAACGGAAGCAAAACAGCAAGCCTCGCCTTAAGCTCTTGCAGCCGTTTTATCCGGCTGCTGAAAAATTACTGCCAAACTGTCACGCCACCGCCGGAAGTGGCAGGTTTTGCAGCGGACATATGACCTCGAGCAGCGAGAATTGTCCGGGGCTCGAGCGCATCCTGCTTGTCATAGACATTGCCCAGGCGTTTGCGCAACAAGGTCAAGGTCGTCGGCAATTCGACTTTTACGCCTTCACGCATGATCCACTGAGGAACGAAAAAGCCGGGATCGATAAACATGCTGTAAGTCAATTCAGTTTTGCTGCCGTGGTCCGCAGGCTTCATTTCCCACGATCCGCTGAAGTCTTTCAACGTTCCGCCAAGGCGTTTGAATTCAATACGGCCTTCGTTGCGCTGATATTTGGAATCAACGGTATAGGTGAAGTTGGGCATGAAGAATCCCATGTCCAAAGTAACTTTGAGGATAGATTCTTCCTGCTTGTCGAGCATGACTTCAACGGTCTTCATGCGCGGAGAAATCTTGCCTTGAAACTCGAATGGGTTGACCATTACAGGCCAAACTTGTTCGGGAGTGTGATCCAAAAGAATAGTGCCCGTCACGTATTTAGTGCTGCCGACAGTCTTCAGGCCAACTACCACTTCGCCTTTAGCCAGCTTCTCAGCGTCAGTCAAAGCCGGGCCGGCGCTGGACGCGCTCAATGGAAGAACAGTGGAAAATGCCAGGAGAATTGCCAGAAGCGAAATGCACTTGTGAAGCGGAGATGTCCGCTTGGCTTTTGAAATCATCTAGTTATAGAACCTTGCAATAGATTTGGAATCGGCTTATCAAAAGGAACTGAGGACGCCTTTTGCGCTGTCAAACGCTTTACTTCATTTTCTTTGCCAGCAGCCGACTTTGTTGACAGCAGCCGATTTCACCCGTTGATGGCGGGTCAAATCAGTTTATCAAGAGCCTGAAGCTGGCACAATATGGGCACCCGGCGCAATGAGTCTATTGACATCACGAGTGATCTAATTGTTCCGGTCCAGTTGGGAAATTCGAGCGCCAAAAAAAATTTTTCTGTAATCTCTCAAAAAATATTTATTCGACATTCGCAAGACATAGAAGAGAGATAAAAAGCTTCCAGCAATTTAATGACAACCAAATCTCTTGGCAATCGCCCTTTTCCGGTCTTTTTCGCGCGGTTGCCGTTGCAAACCTGCATCAATGCCTTATCAAATGGTCTTCATGGGACGGCGCTTGCAGTATAATTCAGCAATATTTAGATCTACTCAGTGTTTTTGGAGTATTCGGATGTCACGAGGCGGCAAAGAAGACGCACTTTTCGGCAGAGAAAGCCTGTTCAGGCAAAAACTCGATCAGTTGCGCACCACAGGTGAGATCAAGAGAAAACAGCAAATCGATCCGATGGCTCGAGTGAAAGAACTCGAATCTAGCTCGCTTCTTGCCGGAGCCCACGGCGTCATTTCCGGACAAACGCCGCAAGACCATTACAAACTGACCATGCTGGACAGTTTGACCGAACTCTACAATCACGATGCCATCGTGCGTATTTTCAAAGAAGAATTGAAGCGCGCCCGCCGCTACAAGCAGAACGAATCGCTGATCATAATTCGCGTCGATCAGTTTGACGAAATCGTTCAATCACATGGAAAGCTTGTTGGCGACTCAATCTTGAAGGGTCTTTCCAATTTTCTGATGAAACTTATCCGCGATGTGGACATTCCTGCTCGCTACGACGGTCAGCATTTTGCTGTGGTGTTGCCGGCCACGGATCTGAAAGGAACGCTGGTATTGGCTGAGAGAATCAGATCCAGAGTCAGTTACGAACGCCTTTCCGAAATGGGTCAAAACTGGAATGTGACCGTCAGTATCGGCGTTTCCGCTTTCCCCGATCACTCTCCATCGCCTGATGAATTGATCCAGAAAGCCATGCAAGCATGTGCCAATGCAAGAATGCAGGGCGGCGATTCGGTTTTCGTCACACCGTAATTGCGCTTACAAAAACATCAATTTATCAAAGACCGGTCGGGCGCTGAGGCGTGACCCATCCCAGTTTTTCCATGATCAACTGGAAATCTTCTTTGCTCCAGACATAATGGTGCAGGGCGAAGATTGCTTGCTCGTGAGTGAGATAGCCGTCGCTCATCAATTGATGGCAGCGCAGGGCTACCTGCAGGGTCGCTGAGTCGATAAGCCCCGTGGTCAAAAGAATATTCTCGACCGGTGTGCCTGTTCGGCTGCTCTGCTGAAGCACCATTTCCATGTCGCTGTCCGGAATCAAGCGCACCATTTTCAGAAGCTCCAGCATCGTCAGACCTCGTGTTTTTTCGGTCTGAGTTCGCTTAGTTACTTCAGTCACTGCTTGCGGAATTGCTATGCCGCGAGCCTTGGTCAGTTTCAACACTTCCGCCGCCTCCAGCGGATTTAAAACGCGCGCGCAAACCAGCTCTTGAACTTTTAAAGCATCGACTAGAGTGGAATAGCTGATCAATTTTGCTTGAGTCAAAACCTGCCCGATTGGCAGTTCATCGACAATTCCTCGCTCCACGGCTGTAAGCAAATCGATTTCGCTTACCAATTCCGCCAGAACCAGCAATTCGCCCAGTCGCACAGCATTGTTCTGCTGAACTTGATAATGCCCGTGCATTGCCAGCGACTCTTCCAGGGATGTGTGCTTTTCAGCCGAAATCGCAAGGGCGTCCATTGCTTGCTGGCGAGTGATTTTTCCCTGACGAATCAACTGCTGTGCCGTCAGCGCCGCATAGGCGGCCATGTCCTTCATAACGCCCTTAAGTACCAGAATTCTTCCCAGAGGCAGCCCCGTATTGAAGCAAGTCTGCAGAGCGTCTTCCAACTGGTCAGTATTGACAAGCTCAGCCTCCAAAAGGAGTTGCCCCAGCTTGTTGGTAAATTCAAAATACTCGGAGCGCCAGCCCACTTCACGCAGAGCGTCATCCAGGCTGATGTCCTTTTCGCCGGTTTTCTTGAGCGCCAGGACTGCGTATTCTACGTTGAGCAGCTTGTCACGAATCAAGCTTTGCGCCATGAGCGCCGAATGCAACCTATCCTCGGAGATAAAGCCTGAGGAAACTAGCACTCTGCCGACCGGCAAGCCCGTCTTCTGCGAAATAGGCAAAGCATCGGCTAGCTGACCCAAACTGATCAGCTCGGATTTAACCAGCAAATCACCAATTAGTACCGGAATCGGACGCTTTGACACCTTGCCCCCAGGTCAGAGTCGATAGAACTATTCGGTAATCTAATTCTACTGACAAGATAAAAGTCTGAGTAGAAGAAAGATACCAGATCCGACACGCCAAAGCGGCTAGCGACAGCGAATGTGGAGAAATAGAGCAATCTTCGCGCGCCATCGCAATCCAAGCTGCTGCACTTTTCTGCCAGCAGTCAGTTACCTTTTCGGCATTTATTGCCGTCTGCCTCATTGAGCAGGCTTTTCATCCGCAGCGGAATCTCGCCCTGACTCTCTCAACAAATCTCTAATCGTGTGCGCCTTTTCGCTCATTTTATCGGCTTCCGCTTGCCGCCCTTCGGACAGCAAAAATCGCCCGTACATCTCGCATGCAGAAGCCACCTCAGGCGAATTTTTGCCTTTGGTATTCTCGCGAATTTTGATCACGCGCTGGAAAAGAAGATCCGCATGCCAGCTCTTGCCGTGACGGCGATACATTGCCGCCAGCGCCGGAAGGCGATCGGCGTAGGCTGCGCTGTCTGCGCCTTTGACTCCCTCCACAGTGCGCATTGCCAACTCGTATAGTCTTTCGGATTCAGCCGTATCTCCGCGCCTATCATATAAACCGGACAGTCCTATCAAGCAATCTACTAAGCCGGGATCGATTTGCTTATCCGTCTCAGCACGCGCAATCGCCTCTTTCCACTGCGCCTCGGCCTCGGCAAGCCGCTCTTCTTTCATGAAGGCGCGCGCATTGGCATCCGCTTGCTGCCACCCGGCAGCGAATATGAAAACCAGAAGAAGGTCGAGCATCGGGCACCTCAGTGTGTTGATTCTACCGAAGCGGAACCGTTCTCGTCGATTATAAGCCGGCTGCCGGTGGTAAATATTCAGAGCTGGAGTTTGTGCGCGATTATGTCTTTCGGCTTTGCTAGGTTAATTCAGATTTGCATTTGCTCGCTTGTCGGCGCAAACGTCCTTTTGCCGGCACCATCATTTGCGCTCGCGCCAAAGAAGCTTGCACCGATTCAAAATTGCGCCGGCGCTCAAGCGTCACGAACAAGGGAAGAATATGAAGCCGAGCAGCGCGTCATAAAGAAGGGCGAAAGTCTTATGCGCTCAGGCAGACTGCAGGAAGCGATCGAATACTTGCGCGCTGAATTGGCTCAAAATCCGCGCTCGGCAGTTATGAATTTTGAATTGGGAAACGCCTTTTTGCGTTCGCGTGATTTCACCAGTGCCATTGAGAGATACCAGCAAGCAGTGAGGCTGCGCAACCCGTTTCCTGAAGCATGTTTGAACGCAGCGTACGCATGCATGGATGCAGGTATGGAACTGCAGGCGATACCATGGTTTCACAAATACTTGCGGGAAAATCCCAATTCCGAGCGCGCCAAAGATGTGGAGGCGGAACTACTTGTGGCGCATGCAAAAGCGCAAATGAAGGAAAAGCGCAATTTCGACGCCAAACAAACTTTGGAAAGAGCTCTCCAGATTGCGCCAAGATCGGACCTCGTCCTTTTCACTCTTGCGCGCGTTCGCAGTGAGCTCGGCGACACGCAAGGCGCGATTCGCGCATACGAAGAAATTCTGCAGATCAATCCCAAGCACTCGGCTGCTCTCATCAACATGGCTGAGTGCTATCAGACCAGCGGACAGTTGCTGCAAGCAGTGTCATGGCTGAAAAAATATGCGGCCGGCAATCCGGACGCAAAAGACATAGGTCAGATTCAAAACCTTATTACTGCACTGACAGAGAAAAGCGCGGAACAAAAGTCAGATCCGCAGGCTCTGGATTATGCAGGTTCGATCACAGAATCCGGGCGCTTTTATCGCTGGCCGCCTAATCGTTTGCCTATTAAAGTCTGGGTGTCGCAGGGCGAGGGAGTGGCTGGGTTCAAGCCGGAATTTCGCAACAGCTTTTTCGACGCACTTAACTCGTGGATGAAGGCAGGACAGGGCAGGCTGCAATATGTTCTGGTAGAAGCCAAAGAGCAAGCCGATCTTACGGCTGAATGGACAGGCGACCCCTATGACGTGAAGCCGACCGGTCACAATGTCGAACAGGGTGTTTGCATGCTGAAGTCAGTGGACCGAGGTCGCAATTTCGTTGAAATAGACCGCGCCGACATCCGCATATTGACGATTGACAGAAACAATCAGCAGCCGCTTTCAGACGATGAGATGAAGAAAACCTGTTTGCACGAACTCGGTCACGCGATGGGGCTTCAGGGACATTCGACAAACAACCACGACATCATGTTTTTCTCCATGTCGAACACCAACTGGCCGGTGCTCTCCAAGCGAGACAGAGCCACTCTTTTTATGATTTATCAACACTACCGGCCGCTCGTGAGCGTTCAACAATAGCAGTTTCTGCTTTTGTCTTTTCAATTCAAAATCTTGATCATATGCTGGTTTCGCACGGGCATAAAACCGAGTTTGGAAACCAGATTGAAGGCTGCGGTATTTTCACTCGATACTTCCAGCGTGAATCCGACCGCATCGCCGGCAAATGTTTTCTCCAGCCACAGAATCAAGTCGGTCGCGATTGAAGAACGCCTGCGATCCTGCGCGATGCAGATTTCGTCTATGTCTATGACATTGCCGCCATATTCGTTGCTCCAGAAAAAAATTATGATGCAGTAGCCGACGACGGTTTCTCCATCATCGAAAACTATCAACCGACCTTTATCGGGTTTTGATTGAAACTCTTGAAACGTGCGGGATACATTAGTGCGCACGTGGGGCGTCTTTGGATCTTCTGCGTAAAGTCGATCTGCCAAAGTTTGAACAGCAGTCAGATCGGCTTGTGTGCATGGACGAAACATAGAATCACGCTTGTGGCTGAGCAAACGATTCATCAGGTATCTCTTTTGAGAAAGAAACTTCTTCGTAATGTTTCTCCGTGTAGACTCGCTTTGTCTCTGCCATATCGCCTTGCAAATGCGAAACATCGGCATCCGGCCCGCTTCTTTTCTTTATTTCTGCAATCAATTCGGCAATGAATGTTTTGTCCGTAAACTGATAAGTTTTCACGCGCCGGATCGAAAAATCCTGGCAAGAAATCCACATGAATTTGTCGTGCGGGTGCTTCAGCGTGCTGGCGATGCAATAGCATTCCGTGCCGTTTGCATCTTCTTTTCCAATCATCATCAGATCTTTGTGCCTGTCTAAAAAGGAAACCGGCAGCAGATCAAGATCGGGAAAATGCTGAGAGATTTGCGCGACAGAATTATAGGAAATCAGATTCATTTCAGCGATGGCATGTTTGAGTGTAGGTCTGACTTTGTAGCCTTCTTTATGCCAGTTTGTGAATGCCACCTGCCCGTCGCAGCCCACTGAACTCTCATTCCAAGCAGACGCCGGGAAAGGCCTCTCGAGCCACTCAAACCGGAAGAAGAAGGGGACCTTGTAGAGCGTGCGAAATTTGACCAGAACCGCCTTCGAGCGATCTTCACCCTCGACGAAATTCTCCAGATACCCGCTGTCTTCATAAGACTTGCAGTTTGCATACTTCTCCAGCATGCGATTGACGATTTCTTCTGGTCTCATCGATCGAAATTCAGTGTGCGTATGTATGCCTGGAAGTCAGTCGAGCTTATCGCCTGGTCTTGCCAGGTCATCGAGCATTATGATCGCACCTTTCATTTTTTTGCGCTTTAATGTCCGACCCACAACTTGCGAGATTCCGGCAACTGCATTTACCGGCGCCAGTCTCTTTTCTATTTTCTTTTCTTCCAGACTGCTCTCGGTGGGAGTGCTGCCTTTTTCAAGATCCGATCTGGGCACAACTACGACTTGCATGTCGGCGCCGCTCGGTTCGTCGGCGAAACATGGAGACAGAAAAAAAGATGCGAGCGAAACCAGCAGCATAGCGATGGTGGCTCGCGCTGCGATTTGTAATTTCATTTTGCCTCTCTGTAAAACTAGCGAATCGACGGAGTGGCAGGCATCTCCATCACTTTATATCCGGCCGGAACTGAAAAATCGGAAGGACTCGGTTTGGCGGCGGAGTACTTTAAAAGGCGCATCGTGCTGCTGTAGCTGGGGCCTTTGGTGGTGGAAAGAACGACGCAACCGATGTCATCGCCGGTCCAGCTCTCGGTGGTCGAATCTTGGTTGACCGTTTGCCATCCGTGGCAGGGATGTCCATCGATAACTTTTACGCCAAGAGATTTTGCATTCAATGCTTTAGCTGATTGTTCGTCGGTAACAGAGGGCGCTTCTTTGTACGGCATCTTGGTGGCCATGCGCTGCGTTTCCATGATGGAATACATGACTTTCGCCGGTGCATCGATGATGGAAGTCATCTTGCCTGCAGCCGTGCTCATTTCGTTGCGCACGCGGCCTTGTCCATCATTGAGCATGCGCAAGGAGCTCTTGCCTGCTGCCGACTGCACTTCATAGCTGGCGTCGAATGGCTTTTTCGACCAGTGCTGAGCCAAACTCTGGCTGCCGATAAATACCGTCAACAGGGACACCATGACACTTTGTGCAGCGACTTTTCTCATAACCTCTCCTTGGCCCGGCAAATTGAGATTAGCTCTCTGAGGGCGGGTGACAAATTACCATGATTCGATAATCTCTATTCTCTTGATTACGGTTAAAACGTTTTCGTATTTCCTTTTGTGTAGCTTAATTCCGCATATTGACTTGCTCTTTGTTGTCATCGGCAGATGACTTTCTCTTTACATCGGACCTGAGTTTATTATCATCAGTTATACAGACGCGCGTGCCCACGCCAATTAAACGTTCGCGCAAAAGCCGTTTGAGAACCTTGTCCGGCACATGGATGCAGCCTTCTGACGTGGCGCGTCCTATTGCTTTCGCTTCATGCGGCGTTCCATGCAATGCAATCGAGTACCAGCGCGCAGATTTTCCGGCTGCAATCAGTTTCGGTCCGGTCACTTTTCCGTCCAGCCCGATGAAACCGAAGCCGTAGGCGCGATCAGGCTTGCCGTCGCAATTGAAGTCCTGAGCGTTCATCGTTTCAAAAACTTTCGCCAGTCCTGAGCCGTCTTTTACAAGTGCTGCGTAAGGCGGCAAAACTGCCGCTTTTTGCTTTTCGGCAATGCCGTTTAATGCCGGATCTGAAGTAAGCACCACATCGACAACAAATTCACCTGCCGGCGTGACGCAGTCTTGCATGCCGGTCTTGGTTTTCAGCCCGCCACGACCGATTCCCACCGGGCACGAAACTAAAGCATCACCTGCACGGCCGACAACCTGCATCTTTTTGTTTTTCCTGTCGATAAGAATCGAATTCGAAGTAGCGGAAGAACTTGCAGTTGAATTAGGGGCAAAAAGACAAAGAAGGCTGAGAAACACTGGTACAGCGTTCACGAATTTCATTGATGAAGAGGTCAGTGAACGTTGCGTCCGAGAAGGAAGTCCCAGACTTTTTTCCAGAGCGGCTTGTTTATTTCTTCCAGCTCTTTCAAAGATTCACTCAAACTGGCTGAAAGCTGCTCTGCAATTTCACGAATTTCCCGTGTGTCTTCGAGCAAACGATCGGCATCCATCTGAATGTCTTTCAGCTCTCTCTCAGCGATCGTTACCTGGGCCGCGCGAGACATCAAGTCCGGCATCAATCTCAACTGATCTTCCTTGCTGGCAATTTGCATTTCCAACCAGCGATTTCTGTCTGCGGCGAAACGCAACTCTGAATTAGAGTAAGCAAGCTGTGCACGGAGCAGATCGATAGTAGCGCAAAGCTCGTTGATCACCATCGATGCGTCCGCGCTCTCTGAAGAGACAGGCGCACCCGAAGAAATGATCTCCGTGTCGGCACTGAAAAGCTCGCCACTGTCGCTGGTGCCCTCCAGAGGTGGTGCCAATGGAGTCATAAACGGCCTTACATCCGGATTTGCAGGCGGAGCGACCGAGAAAACCCTGTCCAGGAGAGGCTCCAGCCCTTCCAAACTGGCAGGGTCCATAATGGGAGGTTCAAAACTGGTGTTCAGGTTGGTAAATGTCATCTGCGCACTCGCTTTCTAGACTAGTGCCACCATGGTATCTCATACAGTACCGCTTGGATATATTTTTTTATGTAAGTGAAAAGAGACTGCGTGTTATCAGCCGGTCGATCCGCATGCGGATGAAAGTGAGACGCAGAATTGAGAATTAGAGAGTTAGAAAGTTCCGCTCGCTACAGTGACTGCTTTATCCGGATGGAAGTGCTTGCGCGCGGCAGCATCAACTTTTTCCTTTGTCAGGGACAGATAATGATCGTTTATCCTGTCCAACTCTTTGGCGCCCAGACCGAGGAATTCGAATTCAGTCAAAGCTCTGGCAATACCCAAAGACGAGCTCAGCCCGACCTTAAAGGTTCCCAGCGCTCGTCCTGTTTCCTTTGCAAGCTCGTCCTTCGAAATTCCATTCTTCAAATAATCTTGCACCACTTCCGATACCAGACCAAGGGCACGCTCGATGTTGGCCGGGTTCACGCTCAGTGATACTGACCATGGTGCCGCACCATATGCGGTATCCGAAAAGCTGGAATAGACTCCATATGTCAAACCTGCTTTGTCGCGAACTACTTGACCCAGTCGAGAAGTAATCGTGTCTTGACCAAGCGCGGCATTGGCCAGTTTTGCGGCGTAAAAGTCATCGGAATTGCGCTGCAATTCGGTCGTGTGAGCCATGATCAAATCGGTAGAGCGCTTGTCCTTCAACTGTATATCAATCCTCTTGCCTTTAGCCAGCTTAGAGACGGAAGGAATTTCGATATCCAGCGCTTCGCCGCCCTGCCAGTCGCCCAGCTTCGATGTGAGAAGCGCAATGGTCTCTTCTACTTCCATATCGCCAACAAGAGTCAGTATCGTTCCTTTAGGACCGAAAAGGCGCGAGTGCAATCGCTTCAAATCGTCGCAGGTGATCACATCGATTTCATTCAATTGTTCTTCGTAGGTTTGTTCATAGAAAGGATGGTCGGCAGGATAGAGATTGCGACGAACTGAATTCCAGGCCATCAGCCTGGTATTGCTCAGTGCTTCTGTCAAACGAGCTCGCCACTCTATTTTTGTCTTTGCCAATTCTTCATCAAGGAACAATGGATTGCGCATCACATCGGCGAGCAAGTCGGTGAATTGAGGCAGATCAGAGGCAACCAGGTGAGAGCCGAAGCTCATGCGGTAATTATCGACCGAGAACTCGAGACTGCCCGCGATTCCCATATGTTCGAGAATTTCGGCAATCTGAATTTTGCCGTAATGAGCTGAGCCCTTGGTCAAAAGATCTGCAGCAAAGTCCGGCAGAGCACCGGGTTCTTTGTAGGAGAAATATTTGCCGGCCTTGGTGGTGGAGGTGATGCCAATCGACTCAGTGCCCGGGTTTCTCAATAGCAGCAAAGTAAGACCGTTGGGCATTACATGCTTGATCACACGGCTTTCGAAACTGGCGGTCTTCGCTGTCGACTTGGCCGCTTTCACTTTTGCAACCGGCGGTCGGCTGTTCAAAAATTCAGTGACATTGATCTCTTCCTGCTTGCCGTGAGAATTGTCTGCCACCGGCGGCGCGGCTTCCTCTTCGGCTTCCTCTTCGTCTTCAAAAGAAGCAGCATCCGGCATGTCCGGTGCCTTCGGATAAAAATGACCGACGGTGCGATTCGATTTCACGAAATATTTGGCCGCAGCCTTCATGATGTCTTCTTTGCCGACGGCATCGAATTTGTCGTCGTAGTCCATGAGCCAGTGCCAATCGGCTTTCGATTCGGCCTCACCAAGCATGAATGCAAGACTGGAAGGATCGGCCTTCGATAAAATAGTTCCTTTGCGGTTGGCGCTGCGGGCACGATCCAACTCATCGTCGTTGACCGGCTCGCGAGCCAGGCGCTCTAACTCTTCATAGATAGCGGCTTCCGCTTTTTCGATTTCAACGTCAGGATTGAGCGTTGCGCCCAGGATAAACAGCGCCGGATCTCTTAGATCATCATGACGGGCAAAAACTTCAGCAGCGATGCTGCTGTCGATCAGCTTTTTGTAGAGGCGGCTGGAGCGCTCATATGTAGAGCCCAAAATATGACGTATGACGGCGAGCGGATAATTGTCGGCGTGGCTCGCTTCAGGCACGTGGTAGCCCATCCAGACCTTGGGCAAATCGCCGGCTCTGTGAATCTCGAAGCGGCGCTCTCCTTCTTGTGGAGGCTCGGTTGTATAGACTTGCGGTATCGGCTGTGGTGACTTGGGAATTTTGCCGAAATATTTGTGCATATACGTAAGCGCTTTGGACTGCTCGAAATCGCCGACAAGAATTACCGTGGCGTTGTTCGGCCAGTAGAAAGTGTTGTAGAACTCTCTCAAGCGGTTCATATCTACGCCTTCCACATCCGAGCGCCAGCCGATCGTCGGATGGTGATAGGGATGTTCGCGGAAGGCAATTGCGTAAAGCTCTTTTTCGATTGCTTCTTCCGGGTAATTTTCGCCGCGCTCCATTTCGTTTCTTACAACGGACATCTCGGAGTCGTGATCTTCCTGGCGAAGCAGCAAGTTGCGCATGCGGTCTGCTTCCAGCTCGATGCACATTTCCAGGTATTCCGAAGGCACCACCTCGAAATAGCTGGTGCGATCGAACCATGTGGTGGCATTCCAGTAAGCACCGATCTGAGTCAGCAGGTCGTCGATGCCGTTGCCCTTGTCGGCATTGTGCTTCTTCGTTCCCTTGAAGAGCATGTGCTCCAAAAAGTGCGTCGAGCCTGTGTACCCGACTGCCTCATTTCGGCTGCCCACCTTGTAAACGACCAGGAGCGTTATGACCGGTGAAGTGTGGTTTTCGAGGAAAAGAACCTTGAGTCCGTTGTCGAGCCCGTACTCGATCACGTTTTTGCACTCGGTCACCTGGCGAATGCCCAGCTCCTTAATAGTCCGTTCTACCTTGTCAACCGTGTCAAGAGTGTTCACCGTTAATAAGCCTCAGCCATTTTATGTGTCGCCGGAAGAATTACTAAGATTACCGCAAAAGGTTAAAAAGTGACAGCCGACGGCAATTTACACATACCGTTGAAATAGCTGCTAAAGTTTTTGACGGCTGCAATAAAAGATAAATTCAAAGCGACGCAAGAGAGGAACTCGTGAACGTAGCGATTACCGGCGGCACAGGCTTCATAGGCTCGCATCTGGCACGGGCTCTGGTTTCCAAAGGGCACTTTCCCCGCATTCTGGCGCGGGGACTGAACCATCGCGATGAATCGATCAGAAGTTTGACCAATGCACCGTATACCCCGGTTTCACTGACTGACGACAAGAAGTTATTCGGTGCTTTTCAAGGCTGCGACGTGGTCGCACACCTGTCCGGCATCAACTACGAAGCGCATTCCGGCGACTTTTACAAGAATCACGTCGAATCGACCGTCCACCTTATCCACACGGCACGCAAGGCCGGCGTCAGCAAGATAGTCTTCGTCAGCTGCCAACGAGCCCGACCCAAGTGCATGAACAAGTACTACGAGTCGAAGTGGGAAGCCGAACAGTTGATTCGCGCCAGCGAAATCGACTATACGATTTTGAAGCCGACGATTGTTTACGGCAAAAATGACCGCTTTTTGTCTTCCATCAAACAGCATCTCGACAATGGCTCAATGGTGCCCACCGTCGGGCTCATGGAAAAGAAGATCAATCCAGTCAGCATCGATGATCTTTTAGCTGTTCTCATGGCTGCTCTGCTTGATGAGCAGATGGAGCGGCAAACGGTCAATGTGCAAGGACCGGAAGCTATTACATATTCTGAAGCGGTGAAACGGACGGCTAAAGTGCTGAAGAAATCATGCGTGATGGTCCCTTCTCTGGTCATGGCGCAATTTTCCAAAGCCCAGGAGCAAGAAAGGTCATCAAAGGAAGCAATTCTCACCCGCACCTTGATTCGCATGATTGCGGACGGAAATCAGGCGCCCGTCGAGCCTAGCGACCCCATGCCGGCAGCGCTGGAACCCAGGAGTTTATTTAATGACGAGCAGATTATCAGGGCACTTGGCTAAGTCTGGGTTACAATCATCGGTTGCTAAGCGACCCATAATCTCAGATGCTGTTAATGAAAGTTTGCAATAAGCCGACCCTGCTGGTTTTACTCGCCCTTCTTTTCGCCCCTGCGGCAATCGCAGATGAGGCTGCCTGGAATAAGTACACAACTGAAGGTGCCCGGGCATACGAATCCGGCAACTTCGGCGTCGCGCAGAAAAATTTCGAGATGTCGCTGGCTGAAGCGAAGAAGTTCGGCGCCAACGATATGCGTCTGGCGACGTCTTTGACAAATCTGGGAGTTCTGTACAGCTTTCGCAATCAGAACGCAAAAGCCGGGCCGCTTTTCGAGCAAGCCGTTCGCATAAAGCAAAAGGCCCTCGGTCCGGACAACTACGAAACTATCGCAGCCGTCGCCAAACTTTGCCAGTTCAATCTGAAAAACAGTCCGGCTAAAGCAGAGCCGATTTGCAACCGCGTAGTCGGTTATGTAGACCAGAGACTGAAAGAAAAACGCGAAGTGGCGCTTAGTTTTGAGACATTGAACAAGTTCTATAAACGGCATAAAGAGCTGGAAGAAGCGGAGGTTTTCGTCAAGCAAGCGGAAAATCAAACCGGCAAAGCCACCACCAGCAGTTACCTGGAATTGGCCGTTTTAGTAGACGGGCTGGCCGGTGCGTGCAAAGACGTAAAGAAATTCCAACCCGCAGAACAGTTATACAAACGCGCGCTGGCACTGAGACACGGAGTCTTGCCGAAAGACCATATGGCGCTTGCATCGAGCCTGGAAAATCTCGGTAAGCTTTATTGCGAAGAAGGCCGTTATCACATGGCAGAACCGCTCTACCGCCGAGCCATGGAAATCAGCAAGACGACTCTGGGAGCGCAAAAACCTGAGACATTCGCCAAAATCGACGGACTCGGGCAATGCCTGGTTAATCTGAGCAAGTTGTCGGAAGCAAAATCACTCTACCAGGAAGCGCATTCCAGCTTTGAAAGCGCCTATGGAAAGGGCAGCAAGTATGTGATGGATTGCGATATTCAGCTCGGTCACATTTGCATCAAGCAAGGAAACAACGGTCAGGCGGCCCAATACTATGGAGATGCCGTCAAGATTTCCGAAAAAATAAACGGACCACGCCACGCTTCACTGTCAGCGCTTCTCGATTGTTATGGCGGTGCGTTGGCTAAAGCGAACAGACAAGGTGAAGCGAAGCGCATGTTCTCACGCGCTCGCGAAATTCGCGGCTAGTCAGAGCGAAACTCAGGCCCCAATAAACTGCAGCAATTGATGCCTGGCTGCATAAGGGTCGACATTCAGCTTTTGAAAAATCTCGCCATTGTCGTCGTCTGCAAGCAGAGAAAGAAGCAGGTGCTCCGATCCGATAAACTCGTGTCCCAGGCGGTGGCACTCTTCAAATGCACGTTCCAGATAGCGCTCCGCCACTTTATTCTGGTCATCGAGATCCGGTCGTTCCAACCTTCTTAGAGTTTCAGCACTGACATTCATATAGGCCAGATGTTTTGCACCGATGCCCTTGCCTTCTTTCAATAGTCCAAGCATCAAAAATTTCGCATCGACAACGCGACCGCTTTCTTTCGCTTCTTGATAGGCGAATTTGAGCGCTCTTTCTGCGCTTGATGTGCAGACCCTCTCGATGTTGTAGCTATTCATCATCGGTCTTATCTCCACGTTGCTTGCTGACTTGCTGAAGATGCTGCTGAGCCGAAATATTTTCCGGCTCGATTTCGATCACTTTTGAAAAGTCTTCTCTTGCGCGTTTCCATTTCTTCAATTGCTGGTGCAAACAGCCGCGCTGGAAGTACGGGGATGCAGACGTCGGATTTGATTCGATCGCTTTTGCATATTCATCTAAGGCTGCATCGAAATTTCCCTGCGCTTGATGCGCTGATGCTCGCGTGATGTAAGACCACGAGAGGAAAGAAGCGTCCTTTGATTGCGCTATCAACTGGTCGCAATCGAGAAAAGCGGCCCCGAATTGCCCAAGACAAATAAATGATTGAGCCCTGTTGATGCGCAAATATTGCAAAGACGCATCAAGCTCCATTGCCCGCGCATAGTCACCAACCGCCAGATCGTACTGACCGCGCTGATGATACGCATAGGCTCTTTTCCAGTGGCTTTCGGCATCCGCCGGATTAAAAGAGAGGAGCCTCGTGTAATAAGGAATTGCATTCTCACTGTCGTCCAGCCAGGCAGACATGCTCTTTTGCCCGGCACCACTTTCGGTATCAATCTTAAGTTTGAGGCCCAGCACACCCATCCATTGCACAAGAGTGTCGAGAGTGAAGTTATCCGTTAATCCGCGCATCAAATTAGAGATGCGCGGCTGCGAAACACCGAGTATTTTTGCCGCTTGCACCTGCGTCCACTGACGTTCTTCAATTTCGCCGCTGATTCGGACCATGAGCAATTCTTTGACCGGGTCAACGAAATTAGAAGACGAACGCAATCCCACAGTCCGTCTGTGAGACCGCGTTCTCGCTTTTTTGTCAGCCGCCTTTTTGAGCCTGGGCACGGGGATCCGTCTGATATATTATTACCGACATATTATATTCTATTTGATATACCATTGGACGTCAAGTTCTGTCTTTCAGGCGCAGGAAAGACATTCGCAGGACAGTTGTTTTGATGATTTATGGCATTGAGCCGTTACAAGAAAGCAAGAACCCCATCACGTCTGTCATTCGGGACGGTCATCGGGTTTTATTCCATCTATTCCGGTTCACCCAAAAATCCACAGGGTAAGTTTCGTACCTTCCCCATTGGAAACGGCCTGCCCAGCCATTAATCTCTTGACTACCTCTCTTTTGCCCATTCCAAGCGCCCATGTCCGAAGATTCAATCGCCCAAGCTTCTACAAGTAGCGACGTTTCCGCCTTAGAGTTCTACGGCAAGACGATTAAGCATTTGCCTTCCGCGACCTCGGAATTGGCGAGCGAAGCCTGGCAGAATCCATCCAAATCAATCGGCCATGGAATCAAAACCCTTGCCACCGCAGCCATAGCCGGCAAGCTCATGGGTTACATCCTGCCTGCCAGAGGCCCGGCCGCCCTGGTCGTTGGAGTGGGACTGACAGTGCCCCTTCTTTATCAGGGCTACAAGAAAATTACCGGCGCCACCGAAGAAGCTCAACTGCCTGGCGCCAACGCCGACTACGTGGCCCACCAACTGGCCAGGAGTACAGTTGCCGGTTCGACGGATTTCGCTCTCAATCTGGTAGGCGGAGCCGCCGGCATAGAGGGCGGCTACATCGCCAAGAGCCATGCCAGCTCCATCGGCAGGTTCGGCCAATCCGCCCAGCGCAGCATTCTCGAGGGCGAAAACAAGTTTCTCTCCGCCATAGCCAACAACAGATTCATCCGCCGGATCTCCGAGCCCGGCACCAATCCCAAGCTTCCGGTAGGCGTTATCCATACGACGGGCGGAATCGAAGGCGCCGCTGTCACTCGCCTCAGCACCTTCGACACAGAAGCGGTATTGCCGCAACACGTGCACTGGTTAAAACGCCCGTTCACAAGCCTTACTGAGCGGATTCGCCAATACGACAACCGCGATGTTGTCTCGACATTAGGTCCTCGCATTGCCAGAATCGAAGACGATTATGTTCTTGCCCAGGGCAGTCTGCACGTTCATACGAAACAGTCGGACGGCATGGGGACCGTAACAAGCATCTCCGAAAAGGCCAAAGCCGGAAAACAAAACGTCGTTCTTTTCTCAGATCACAATCACCTGGCCGCCCGAGATGGTGTAAAACCAGGCGATCCCAGAATTCCCCATCAAGACGTGCCGGTCATTGCCGAATCACCAAAATGGTATGCGCAGCAATTTCAAGAAGCCGCAGAACAAACTGTCAACGGCAAATACGTCGCCATAATAGGCACCGAAATGGGGACAATCGGCAAAGTCGGCAACCCCAAATCGGGCGGCAAAAATCACTTCCTCATGGTCGATGTGCCGCAATTCTTCGAGGCGAAAAGGCGCCAGCAAACATTCATGGATATGGCTTTTGCGCCTGTGCGCCGAGCCTTCGGCCTGAAAGAAAAACCTGCAGTAATCGAGCCTCAGGTGGTCGAATACAACGACGGTAATATGAATGCGCTGGTCACTTACCTCTCCAAAAACCGCATCAAAGACACGACCGGTCAAGATCCAATCTTCATCATGGCGCACCCGCGCTGGTCCCAAGACCATTCGCCCAGCCTGCCGTCCGGCACTAAGGGCGCCGACTACGGACGCTATTCGTTTAAGACCAAAGCCGAATGGGTGCAGGCTACAGATAAGCATTTCCGCGGCATCGAAGTAATCAAAGGTCAGGCAATGAAACAGAGCGACACTGTCGAGGTGGGCTCCAAAGACGTAGACCTGCTCAGCTACCGCGGTTATCTCAACGAAGGTTTCCACGTCTCGCCGACAGTCGGGCGCGATGCTCACTTCGGCAATCCGCTCGGCACGCCGGCGGAGACAGGCATCTGGACGAGCTCCATAGATAAACCGAGCGTACTGGAAGCTTTGAGAGCACGCCGCACATTTGCCACCACTCACATGGAGCGCCTGAACGGCAGAGTAGTCGCAAACGACCGCTACCAGATGGGTCAGGTGCTGGACCAGGCAGTTACCAACGAGCTCAAATTGACCACGCAAATCGGCGGAAAGGTCGAACCGGAAGCGCAATACACTTTCAAACTGTGGGCCGACGAAAAGGTGGGCGACCGCACGCTGGCTGAAGTCGTGCAACAGCAAAAGCTTACGGGCGAAGAACTGTCGCAGATGGGCAATGCTTTCAGCTTCGAGAAGTTCAGACACACCTTGGGCAACAAAGGCGGCGCCTATTTCGTGGAAGTTTCGCGCAAAGACCCCACCACCGCCCACGTCGATCGCATGTTCATGGCACCCTTCTGGGTGGAGCCGCTCTCCGGCGGCGGCAGGCATTCGCTCTGGCTGCCCTTCCTGGCCGGTCAGGCCCCGTCTACACTAATGCCCGCCGGCAATTAACCGTTTCATCCAAGAATCTTGCTTAAGTCAGTCTGCCCGCGTGGCAGATTAGATATGAAATACAGTCTTGTTTAATACTGTAGAAAGAAAAGAACAAGCTCTATGAGCTTTTGAAAGAATCATGGCCTGATGTAGTTGTTCGTCGATGACCAATCGCTCCAAAATCATCCACGCTATAAGTGACCTTGGCCGCCGGGTCACGGTGGCGGATGTGGTGGCGAAGACAGGCATGCCTCTGGCTGAAGTTTCGAGCGAACTCAACCAGATTGCATCCGACACCAATGCCAATCTGGAAGTAGCGCAAGACGGCGACATTTATTACTGTTATCCGGATCACCTGTCGTACACCTATTTCACTCGCGACATCAGCCGAATCGTCTATCAAATCAGCCACTACTCAGTGGTGGCTGCATTCTTTCTTTTCCGGCTCTCTTTCGGGTTGATTTTGCTTTTTTCGCTAATATGCTTTTTCGGCATCGCGCTTGTCATTCAAACTTTGCTTGCCGGCGTGTCCGGCTCTACTGAAGCCGTAGCAGGCATGTGGAGAGACTTTTTCGGACTGGTCCAGCGACTGGCGTTAACGGATTTGCTTCACTGGGGAAAAGAAAAGCTCAGACCGGGCAGCACCACTGGCGGTGCGCGCCAGGGTTTTCTTCTCGACTGCTATTCATTTCTCTTCGGTGAAGGCGACCCCAACAAAGATATCGACGAAGAGCGCTGGCGACTGCTTGCACAAGTGATCAGACTGAATGAGGGCGTGGTGCTGCCGGAGCACCTGAGTCCTTATACCGGCAAAGATCCGGAAGACGAACATGTCATATTCGAAATTCTCGCTAAGTTCAACGGCAGGCCGCAGGTATCCGGCACGGGCAATATCGTGTACATTTTTCCGGACATGCAAAAGAGAAGCGAAGTCACTTCCTATGCCCTTCTTCCTCCGTCGCTCGAACAAAAGCGTTGGACGTTCACCAGCCTGAAAAAAGAAGAATTGAAGAAGGTTATGGGGCTCGGCACGCTCAACTTCGTCATGGCCCTTACCGCATGCTATTTCCTCGTGCGGCCGACATACCTGAATTCAGTCAGTTACCTGTTTCTTTTCCTCTGCTTTTACGCCCTGCTGTTTCTTACGATTCCAGCACTTCGCTTGATGTACACATTCGAGAAAAACAAGTCAATCAAAAAGGCAAACGCGCTTTGCCGAGAATACGAAAGCCGGCTCGGAACGCCAACTCCCCCACTGGCACAACGACTGGAGGAAGCAGAAGAAATGAGAGCCGCCCTGGGGACAAACGGCGACAGCTCGATTGTCTATTCGACAAGACAAAATTACCTCGAGCAAATTTCCGACACGGATTTCCAGCGCGATTTAAAAATGGGCGGAACATAGCCCGTTGGCTGTTCACATCTATTAGAATAGGGAACCATTACCAAAGAACGCGGTCACTCTTCGAAGTATTCGGCGTCACAGTGGGCTAAATATTCCGGGCAAATAATGACAGAACAAAATACTTACATTCTCGTTATCGATGATGACAAGAATTTTCGCGATTTGGTCGGCGACCTGCTCAAAAGCAGAGGCTATGAAGTCGTCCTGACCCGCAGCGCCAAAGAGGCCACGGCAACCATGGAAGCAAAGAGACCGGCCCTCGCCGTAGTCGACTACCGGTTGCCTGAAACCGACGGCATGTCCTGGATAAGCACGGTCAGAGAACAAAATCACAATTTTCCAATAGTGCTCTGCACAGGCAACTGGTGCGATCAGAAAACTTTCAATTGGCTGAGAAACATCCTTAGAGTTTCGCTTGTCATTCAAAAGCCGATCGTGCCCGAGCTGTTTCTTCACAGCTTGGAAAACATCATTCCGCCCCCCGCGCAAAAATCCCCTGCTCAAGCAAACGAAAATGCGACAGGTTTCAAACCTCAACCGATTCTTGATGCCGCTCAGGTAGAAGAATCCCTCGAGCAAATCGAAAAAATGCTTACCGATGAGGACATATTCCCCGAAGAAGCGGAACGCTTGAAAAAGCTCAAACGCAGGATTGAAACGCAAAACGCCATCAAGAAAGCGCGTGAATCTTTCGTCAAAGAATTGCCGGAATCCTGGAAAGTCCTTACTTCTGCCGTTCAAAAAGCTCGGGAGAATCCCAGAAATTTACTGCTATTGCAAGATGCGATGGGAGTTGCGCATAAAGTCAAAGGCACTGCCGGCTCATATGGCTTTACCAAAGTAGGACAATTCGCCGAGCGCATAGAAGACTTCCTCATAACAGTAGATCCTCATTCAGACACCCATCAAGAAGTTGTTTGGGCGGAGATCATTCGTTGCGTGACCGAAGGCACGCAGGTAGTCGAGGAAATTTCCAAAGCAGAATCGACTTCAGCGGAAAGCCGGAAGCTGCCGGCAATGTCGTGTCTGGCTGTAGTGCCAGAAGGAGAGTATCCCACGGAGTTGAAAGGCGCGGCAGCCGATGCCAATTGCGAACTGGATCTGGTGGGCAGCTCGGTAGGAGCCATCGTCAAATTCGGCAAGACGGCTTTCGATTCCGCGATCATCGACCTTTCCCTGGACATGACGTCGGGGCGCTTTCAACTGGCCAGAGAATTAAGGCAAGCAGCAAGAAAAATCATTCCATTTTGCTTCGTAAGCAGCAACGAAATTTCTCAAGCTGATATCGTCTATGGTGGCGCCTCCGTTTTGATCAGCGGTGATGCGACGCGTGGCAATTTGAGTGAAGCCATGCAGATCATGACGATTGCAGGGCAAATGCGAAAACCGCGAGTGCTCTGCGTCGACGATGATCCGCTCCTCTCGTCTTTCGTAGAATCGGTTCTCTCGCCAGCAGGCATCACCGTTCGCTCATTGAACGAACCGATTGTAATATTGGACGTCATGCATGAGTTTCAGCCGGATCTGATCTTGCTTGACGTCATCATGCCGGGATTGACCGGATATGAAGTTTGCCGCCTGCTGAAGTCGCATGAAGACTGGAAACACGTGCCGGTGATTTTCCTCACATCGAAAAGCGATTCTGAGGGTAAGCGTGCTGCGTTCACCGCCGGCGGTACCGATTTCTTGAGCAAACCCGTGCTGATGGATGAATTGCTCTCGCGTGTCAAAGCGCACCTGTCGAAAACGCTCAGCGAAGTCTCGACTCGCATAGACCCGCAGTCCAAGGTTCTTACAGCCGGCGCTCTTGCAGCAGAGAGCGAACCGCTCATCAATATTTGCAGCCAGCAAAGTCAGAGTCTGGCCGCGGGAGTAATATCGATTGTGGACTATGACCAGCTCGATGTGCTGCATGGAGCTTTCTCCAAAGAGCACACGGTCGGCAAGCTGGGAGAGCTTTTGAATGAACGGCTGCGCGCCGAAGACCTGCGTGGTCGCATCGCAGAAGGGGAATTCATGATTATCTTGCCGGGTGAAACAATTGAAGTCCTGGGCAAAGTTTTCGAGCTGTTCAAGGACGATTGGAATAAGATGTGGTTTCCCAGTGTCCGGGGCAGAGAGTTTCAGACCGATTTGGCTTTCAGCACAGCGGAATTCCCTCTGGAAGGGGATAATTTCGAGAAACTGAAAGATTATGCTTTAAGAGGTCTGAAACAGCGATCGGCTATGTCTTAGCAAAATACTTGGCGGTAAAAATGACCACTGCAATGGAAATCAAACAGGTCCTGCTTGTAGATGACGATTCAAACATTCGTATCCTGGCTCAAATGGGGCTGGAAGGTTTGACCGATTGGAAAGTCGAGTTGGCTTCGTCGGGCGCCGAGGCGCTCAGCAAGGCAACTGAAACCAAGCCGGATCTGATAATTCTGGACGTGATGATGCCGGGCATGGACGGCCCGACAACGCTCGGGGAGTTGAGAAAGGTCGAAACACTCAACGATATTCCCGTCATTTTCATGACCGCCAAAGCCCAAACACACGAAGTCGAGCTTTATCAAAAAATGGGCGCTAAAGGGATTATTACAAAGCCTTTCGACCCGATGTCCTTACCTGATGATATTCAGGGAATATTGAGCAAGGGCTAGATCTCAGACTTAATGCAATGCGCCATCGCTGGACATTCCTGGTCGGCATAGCAGGAACTTTGTTCCTGACTCTTGCTGCCGCCGGTTATGCCACTTTTGCCAGTGCGGCGCAGCAACAAGTCATGCACAACCACCGGGTGTGGCTGATTCACACTTATGATGTGCTTCTTTGCCTGGAAGAGATTGACGTGGCGCTGGAGGAATTGCTATCCAGCGAACGCGGTTATTTGATAAAGAAAAAACCTGAATTCAAGCGAGACTTTGATGGTTCGCTGAAAACACTGGAGGCTGAGACGACAAAGCTGGCCTCACTGGTGACCGACAATCCCACCCAGCAGCAGCGTGCTCATTTTCTCAAGCGAACACTGGAAAGGCGCATTAATTACTTGAAAGATGTGATTGCGGTCGGCGAAAAAGATGGTTTGGACGCCGCCGGCAGATTAGTGAAGCACAGAGGTCAGGAGACAGTAGAGGATCAGGCTGACGACATCCTGCACGAAATGATCGCCTCGGAAAAGGGTCTGCTCAAATTCCGATCGGAAAAACTCGAAAGAGAAACGGCACACAATTCGGAGCTGTTCGCCACTCTTCTGGCTCTGGCAGCTTCGGCGCTCGTTATGTGCAGTTTCATCCTCATCTATTTTTTCAAAGAGAAAAACAATGTAGCGCGCCGCCTGGCCACACAACTTGCCATTACGCAGGTGCTCAATGAATCAAGAGATATTGAGGAGGCCTTTTCACGCCTTTTGAAAGTGCTCGGAAAAATGAACAACTTTCGTTTTGCCGACGCGTGGCTCATCGCTGCCGGCAAAAACGGCAGCGAGTTCAAATTGGTGACTACCTGGAGTGACGAAACGGTGTCGCTCGAAAATTTCAAGACAGCCACCGAGAATGCAAAACTGAACGCCGACGAGGAATTGCCGGGTCAGGTATGCTCGACAAAAACATCTCATTTCTTCGATCTGGATACTCTTGCCTCCGAAAAATTCACTCGTAAAAGTGCGGCCATGGCCGATGGTCTGCGCCAGGCGATTGGAATTCCAATCTATGGACAAACGGGCTTGCTGGGAGTGATCGAATTTTTCTCGGAAAAGCTGAATTTGAATGACACCGAGCAGCTCTCTAATCTTTCTTCCTTTGGGCAAGATATCGGTTTGTTCGTAGAAACATTGCGTGCAAAAGAAGAGCTGGTCGAGCGCGCCGAGCTGGCAAGTTTTGTGGCGGAAACAGCTTATGTATTGAGCCAGCAGACAAGTTTGGACGAGATGTTGAAGCAATGCACGAGTTTGATGAGCCGTCATTTGAACGCCGGTCTGGCTCGAATATGGGTGAAGAGCAATGAAACCGATTTGAAGCTGCAAGCCAGTTCCGGAACGGTCAGCACCACCGGTAATGCCCAAGCCGTCGTGAAAATAGGTATCGGAGAAATAGGAACAGTTGCAGAAAAACAACGTCCTCTGCTCTCCAATCACCTGGAAGAAACAGTCCGAGATTTCGATCGAACGATGATAGAAAGCGCAGGTTTGAATTCTGTTGCCGCATATCCACTGGTTTTCGGCAAAGAGCTACTGGGCGTGCTTGCTATGTATGGAAAGGAGGAAATATCTCGACAGACGCAAGAAACTCTCTCGGGCGTTTCCAATGGTATTGCCCTCGGTATTAAGAGGAACCAGTCCGAATCATTGCTTGAAGAGCGGGAGCTGCTCTTCCGCACTCTCACCGAACAGATAAAAGAAGTTTTCATCGTCGCCAAACCGAACGATACGTTTGTCTACGTAAGTCCCGCGTACGAAGAGACATGGGGGCGACCGATTTCGGAACTGTACGAAAGCGCGCGCAACATCTTCAAAGGAGTGCATCCCGAAGACGTAGAGCTGGTCCGCACTTTTGTCGAGCAAACCACCATTCAAAAGAAAACTCAGCAGGTCGAGCACAGGGTAGTCAGACCGGATGGAACGATTCGATGGATATGGGCGCGGTCTTTTCCGACCTTGAATGAAGACGGTGAGCTGGAAACAATTTACAGCATCGGTCATGATATTACGGAACGCAAGGAAGCAGAAAAAAGAGTCAGTGAGTTTTATTCCACCGTCTCTCATGAACTGAGAACTCCTCTTACGTCTATCCATGCCAGCCTCAGGCTAATAGAAGGCGGACTGGCCGGTCAGGTGTCGGAAAAAGTTTCGCGGCTGGTGACCATCGCGCGCACCGAGTCAGATCGCCTGATAAGACTGATTAACGATATTCTGGACATTCGAAAGCTCGAGGCCGGCAGGCTTGAACTGAAACTTAGAGAAAAGCCCGTCGAAGAGCTGGTTTTAGGCGCCTTTGCGGCCACCCAGGGGATGGCTCGCGAAGCGTCAGTAACACTGAAACAGGAAATTGAATATCACGGTTCTATAAAATGTGATGCGGACAGAGTCGTTCAAATACTGGCCAACTTTCTTTCCAATGCCATAAAGTATTCACCCAAAGACGCAGAGGTTCGCTTGCATGTAGAAAGCGCCGCCGACATGGTGCGCTTTTCAGTTACCGACTCCGGTCAGGGAATTCCGGAGGGCGAAATGCATAAGCTCTGGGGAAAATTCCAGCAGCTCGACTCCAGCGACACACGGCAAAAGGGAGGCACCGGACTCGGTCTTGCCATCAGCAAAGGTCTGGCCGAGCAACATGGCGGTCGGGTCGGTGTTGTATCGAGCGTCGGAAAAGGCACAACCTTTTGGGTCGAATTACCAGGTTCGCTGAACAACGCTCGCATCACCAGACAGGATTTGCAGAGTTTCGCGCTTGCCCGCGTGCTGATGATTGAAGACGACGAGCAACTTTCGAAACTGGTGAGAAGCGTTCTCAAAAAAGAAGGTTTCGACGTTGAGGTCGCAAATACACTGGAGAAAGCAGATCAATTGCTGGCAGAATTTACTCCCAGAGCAATCATACTGGATGTGCACTTGCCCGACGGCAATGGTCTCGAATGGCTGACGAAAAAGCAGCAATCGAAAGATTCTTTCTCCGTTCCGACCGTGGTTCTAAGCGGCGTCGAACAAAATGCAGAGCTATTCGGTACGGCAATTATTTTTGATTGGCTGGCCAAGCCGGCGGAAGATAAGAAGCTTGAAAGAGCGGTTCGCTACGCGGTTCGCAACAAGGGCGGTGCCAAGGCAAAGGTTTTGATTGTCGAAGACGATAAAGCAACGCGAGAATTGCTCGTCGATCATGTCTCGCGCTTCCCTGTGGAATTGATTGAAGCAACAGAAGGCGCGCGCGCCCTAAAATTAGCCCGCAGCGAGAATCCGGACTTGATCATCCTCGACATCGGTATTCCGGCTCCGGATGGTTTCGAAATTATCGAGAATCTGCGCAAGAGCGAACAGAAAGCGACGCCGCTTATCGTATACACGAGCCGCGATCTGTCCAAAGCGGAAATGAACGACCTCACGCTCGGCTTGACCAAACACTTGATCAAATCAAAAACATCGGAGCAAGAATTGATTGATTCCGTGAAGCAACTTCTGGATGGCCTGGTGACTGCGGCTGACAGTCCAGCCCCGGAAGCGGCGGAGAAATAGGGGAGCGGCTATTTCGCTTCCACAGTCTCGCGCAAGATTTTGTAGAAGCGGCGCATGCCCGTCGAATAAACACTCACAGGTATGCGCTCGTCAATGCCGTGCATGCTCGCCAATAATTCAGGCTTTACTTCAAACGGCTCGAATCCGTAGCAAGTGATGCCCAACTTGCGGAACCAGTGAGAGTCAGTGAACCAGGGCACGACCACAGGACGCACTGGAGTGCCGGGCGATTCTTCGGCCGCCACTTTTTTGATGGCGCTGAGCATGTCTGTCTGAATGTCGGAGGCACCGGCGACGTTCCATTCGAGAACAGAAATTTTGACCGTCGGGTCGGCGACAATCTTTTGCACGTGCTCGATAAATTCGTCCTTCTCCACGCCGGGCAAAAGGCGGCAATCTATCTCGGCACTTGCTTCACCTGGTATGACGTTGGTTTTGTATCCTGCTTTGAGCACTGTCAATGATGCCGTATTCACCAGCATCGACGAAAGCATGAGATCGTTTTCAATGCTGGAAATATAATTTTCATCTTTCATGTCCTCAACCACCTGGGTGTAATAACCCTTGAGCGGCTCAGGTTTCGTCTCGCTTATTTTTTTGAGAGCAGGCACTACCTGCGGTGAACGCACATGCATGGGATAAACAGCCACCAATTTTTCCAGCGCACGTGCCAGTCGATTGGTTGCCGAATCTTTGATAGGCATGGAAGCATGACCGGCTCTGCCAGTAGCTGTAAGCTTCAACCACAAAACGTTTTTCTCAGAAAAATTCACGCCCCAAAATTTGGGTTTGCCATCACTGCCGGTGATGATATGTGATCCTTCGTTGATAAGAAACTCCGCATCCTTCAGCAATTCGGGATGTTTCTCAGTGATCCATCTTGCCCCGAAATCACCGCCGACTTCTTCGTCCGGTGTTCCCAGAAAAATGATGTCGCGATCGAGCTTCACGCCCTGCCGTTTGAGCATCAGCATCGCTTCCAACTCGATGATGCCAAAACCCTTCATGTCCAAGGCACCGCGTCCCCAGATATCGTTGTCGATAACTTCTCCGGCGAAAGGAGGATGCTTCCAATCAGCCGCAACGGCGGGCACCACGTCAATATGATTGAGCAGCACGACCGCTTTCTTTTTGCCGGTTCCTTTCAATCTTGCGTACACGCAGGATCGATTTGGAGCGGTTTCATACAACTGCGCTTCAATACCGTTTTGTTTTAAAACAGATGCGAGGTACTCAGCACCGAGCTTTTCGTTGCCCGGCGGCACAGTGGTGTCGATCTTCAAATACTGGCAGAGCATTCTTGTCGCCTCTTGAGCGGCGCTTTCAAAATCTACTGCTGTTTCCTTTTGCGTGCCCAACCGCTGGACGTGGACTGCGGCGTTGGCGCCCAGTACGAAGACAAACATTGCCAGAGTCAGTGTAGAAATAATCGAACCGCGCACTCTCATGTCAACCTCGAAATCAATGGAATTGGCAAACATGTAGGTTACACCCTTGTTAACAAGTCCGTGAAAAGTGGCGGGATTCTCGAAAATTTGCCAGAATCTTCAAGTCTTATGGAGAAGGAGTTCCCACATGCAATTCGGTCAAAAACTAATCGCGCTGTGCGTCGTTAGTGCTGCCGCGGTAACCGCAGTCTCTGCGGAAGATACGACCAGTACTGACGTAAAAACAACCAAAAAGGGTGGTGGCATAATCAAGACTCTTGAAAAAGACGTCGCCGCCGTCGGCAAGGGCATTGGCAAAGGAACCAAGGCTGTTGTCAAAGGCACGGAAACGCTGGGCAAAGATGCCATCAAAGGCACCGAAGCCGTAGGCAAGGGCGCTGTCAAAGGCACCGAAGCCGGCGTTAATGCATCGGTCAAAGGCACTGAAGCAGTAGGCAAAGGGGCGATCAAAACGACTACCGGCATAAGCAAAGCGGCTGTCAAAGGCACCGAAGCCCTGGGCACGGCGGCAGTCAAAGATACCGCTGCTCTTGGCAAAGGGACTATCAAAACCACTGAAAGCGTCGGCAAAGCCGCCGTCAAGGACACCGCTGCAGTCGGCAAAGGTGTCGTCAAAGGCGCTGAAGACGTTGGCAGAGCAGCCACCGGAAAAGACAAGAAATAAGTCTGCCGTTTCTTAAAAGGCATCCAACAATGAAAAATCGCCGCTTGCCAATCAGCGCCATAGCCGGGCTGTTGACGGCGGCGATTTTTGTTGGCTCATGTCCTGCAAATTGCGCTTCTACGAAAGCGGCAAAAGCAGATCTGTCCGTTTTTGAAGCGCTGGCCAAAAAACCGGTCAACGGACTCTTTGCCTATCGAATGAAATCCAATGGATTGACTGTTCTCATTCAAGAACAGCACCTGGCGCCGGTTGTTGCCGTGATGATGGTCTACGGCATCGGCTCACGCAATGAGGCGGTTGGATATACAGGTGCCACACATTTTCTCGAGCACCTGATGTTTAAAGGAACGAAGAAATATGATCCGATGAAAGGCAACGGCATCGACGACACCTTGAAGCCGGTAGGCGGCATCAACAATGCCAGCACCTCTCAGGATCGCACCAATTACTATGAAGTGGCTCCAGCCAAAAACGTCGGTCTATTGCTTGATCTGGAATCCGATCGCATGCGCAACCTGTTGCTGCGCGAAGACGATCGCGCAAGCGAAATGACAGTGGTGAGAAACGAGCTGGAAAGAGGCGAAGACGACCCGGACGAAATTCTGATGAATGGAGTATTCGCCACAGCATTTCGCGAACATCCATACCACCATCCGACAATCGGCTGGCGCTGCGACGTAGAAAACGTCCCGACCGAAAGATTGCGGCAGTTCTACCGCGACTTTTACTGGCCGGAAAATGCGGCACTGATAGTTATCGGTGACATAAATAAAGAATCGGTTCTTGCCGACATCGCGGCAAAATTCGGACCTATTAAGAAAAGCCAGAAAAAACTGCCTCCGGTCTATACACAAGAGCCGCCGCAAGAAGGAGAAAGAAGGTTTTCCGTAGTGAGAGGACAGGATGTGCCGCGGCTTCTCATGGGTTTTCACACAGTCAAAGCAACGGACAAAGACACGTATCCGCTCGAAGTTTTGCAATCAATACTTGGCGACAAAGGAAAAACTTCCAGCCGATTGTATCGAGCGCTGGTGGATAACGGTCTGGCAGTCGACGCATATGCTTTCAACAATGTCATGCGCGATCCTGGACTGTTTTTCCTGGGCGCGACACCAGTCAAAGAAATGAGTTTGAAAAAACTCGAGCGCGCATTGAGAGCTGTGATTGAAGAGATTGCGAAAAACGGCCCCGGTGCAGATGAAGTAAATCGAGCCAAACTTGAAATCACAAAACGATATCGCCTTGATGCTGTTGATTCATTGGGCAGAGCCGATCAAATCGGTGACGCGATCGGAGTCGCCGACTGGAAATGGTGGACCACTTACTGCGACAAAATCAGCAGCGTCACCCCTCAGCAAGTGCAGGCGGCGGCCAGGAAATATCTGGCTCAAACCAATATGACTGTCGGTTATTACAAGCCAAAATCAAAACCGGGCGAAGAAACAGAAGCAGAAGCAGCAAACGAGAAAGATGAACAAAAACAGGAAACAATTGCCACTGCATCCGGTGCTGAAAAGAAACAGGAAGAAATTTCGGAGTCTGTAAAAACCGCAAGCGGATCGCCAAAAGAAGCTCTAAAACTTGTCGCCAGAAAGAGGGGCACAGGCAAAATTGGCGGTCGCACGGAAACACTGAAATTCAACAATGGATTGACGGTAGTGGTTTTGCCCATGCCGGAAACAGGCACCGTCACGATTGCCGGCAAGGTAAAAGCCGGTCGTTATTTTGAAACTTCCGATCGTTCTAAAGTCGCACCGTTAGTTGCCGAACTGCTGACAAAGGGCTCGAGCCGCTATTCCAAATTCAAAGTTTCTGAGCTGCTCGAATCTATGGGCACCGATCTCGATTTCAGTTGCGACAGTTTTTTCCAGGGCTTCAATGTCGACGTGGTGGCATCCGACGCCAAGCAAGTGCTTTCAATCATTGCCGATGTTATGCAGCGTCCGCTGTTTTTAACGGACGAGTTTCAAAAATCAAGAAAAATCATGGAATCGGACATCGAAGAGCGCATGGCGAGCACATCTTCCGTTGCCTGGATGTCGATTAGAAATGCGATTTATAAGCCGGACAGCGTTTATTTCGCCAACAAATTCGAAGACCAGCTCGAGCATTTAAAAAAGGTGACCCGTGAAGATCTTGTCGCATTTCACAACCGCCAGTTTAAACCGGCAAATACTTTTCTTTCCTTTGTCGGAGATATCACAACCGAAGCAGTGATCGAGCTTGTTGCCAAAGAATTTGCCGGCTATCAAGGAGGCAAGAGCGACTCGATCACGATCGACGAATCAAGCATCAAATCTTCTTTCTTCGGCCGCCGCATCATGGCCAATCTGCCGGACAAAACCAATATGGATGTTGTGATCGGAGGTCCGGCGCCGGTTTCCATAAAGTCAAACGATTACTATGCCGAGACGATCGCCAGCGCTGCCCTCGGATATGACAGTTTTGCCTGCCGCCTTGCCCCTCTCAGAGACCGCTACGGGCTTACATATTCGATAAATTCATCACTTACCGAAGCATCTTTTCCGCATGCAATATGGGCGATTTCCTATTCAGTTGCACCGGAGAATCTGGAAAAAGCGCAGCAATATATTCATCGAATCTTAGGCCAGTACGTGAAAGAAGGTATCAGCAAAGACGAAGTCGAACGCGAGAAAGGACATTTGACCGGGGCTTACATAGTCGAGAGCCGATCGCAAAGAGCCATTGCCAGCCAACTGGCTTACGCATCGATGATGGACCTTCCTCTGGACTTCATCGAAAATTTCAGCCGCAAGATAAACGCGCAAAATCAGACGACCGTTAACTCCGCCATCCGCAAGTACTTAAGTATCGATAAATTCGTCACCGCTGTGGCCGGCTCCGTCAAACAGGTTAAGCCTTCCAAGACTTCGCCCCCGGCTAAAAACTGAGCGCACGCCGCCCATTAATGCACCCGAATTCAACTGAAAAATCTTCAGTAGAGCTTAAATAATCTCCCGAAGCGCCCGGTTTAAGAGACACGGGCGACAAGTCATGAGATACTGTAGCGGGCCAAACGGCCTAATGCTTGCGCCAAAAGCGTCGGCATTCGTTCTTTATTTCAAGGATAGACAGTTATGAACACGAAATTATTTGTCGGCAACCTCTCATTTAAACTGACCGAGCAAGAGCTGGAAGAGCTTTTCTCCCGCTCCGGCACCGTCGTATCCGTCGCCATGCCAGTAGACAGAGAAACTGGCAGAAAGCGGGGTTTCGCTTTTGTTGAGATGGAAACTCAAGAGATGGCCGAAGCAGCCATCAGCGAATTCAACGGACAAACGGTAGAAGGCCGACAAATTGTCGTGAATGCTTCTCGCCCGAGAGAAAATGCAGGCGGCGGTTTCAGACGCTAAACCCTGACGGACTCAGGCAAAAGTACAAGAAAGGCGGGTCAAAAGCCCGCCTTTTGCTTTGAAAAGCAGTGTTTTTTACTGCCTTTTGCCGTTGCCGTCCGGCTGCATAGTGAGCAGCGCCGGCTTCTTCGACTCAACTAAAGGCTGTCCTTTGAAAAGCTTGACCCACCCATCGGTCACATAGCTCAAAGCAGCGACCATAACCATGGGATTGCGGTAATCGGTCAGAACGACCGGGCTGTTCTTCTCGAAAACGTAGTGGCCGATGAATTGAAGCGCCCAGCCACCGGCCAGAAGATTGGCAGCGCGCCTGGGGCTGATGAGCAGCATGGGGACGGAAAGGGCGATCATGGGCACGCCGACCATATGCGTGAGCTTGCAGCCCAGAGTCGTATGCTGGCTTCTGTAATGCTCCAGGGTCTCTGCATACTCGCGCTTCAAGTCGCGTTGCTCGTCGGTTTGCCCGTTCATCTTATTGCTCCTGAGCTCAAAAAGGGCTATCTATGTGCCGGTTTGAGCAACTCAATAGATCTACTCTACCTTAAAAACCAGTCTGCAGCTATATTCCCACCGCTGCAGCCGATTTTAATGCCTTGTCTCAGGGTTAAGCATTTGATTTAAGCTAACCTTTTTAGGGAATTGACAGAAAAGAAGCCCGGCAATGCAATGACGAGCCCGGATCAAGCTAAACTTTTATTGTTGAAGCGTCAGACTTGTCTCTTGAGGACATCGAGGAAAGCGTAAATGGCGAAGGGAAAAAGTAGCGACAATAAGGACAAGACCGGCAGCAAGCAAGGGGGATGGGCGCAAGCGCGCGATTCCAAATTCACCGACATGCTTGTCGAGATGCGTGTCAGTCGTCAAAAGTTCAAAGAAACCAAGCAGCAAGAAATGCTTGACAAGAGTCGCGAAACCCTGAGCGATGAAAGACTCGATGAAATCGAAAAAATGACACTCATCGACTCGCTTACCGAGTTGTACAATCCGCGCACCTTTCTCAAAAAACTCGAATATGAGCTGCGCAGAGCCAAGCGTTACAAGCGCCCGCTTTCCCTGTTGATTATGTCGGTCGACAAGCTCGACGAACTGGGACGCCTTCACGGGCAACTGTTTATCGACGACACTCTTCGCGCGGCAGCCAATATCATAAGAGGCGCGATCCGCGACGTTGATGTGCCGGCTCGCTGCAACAACAACCAGCTCGGCGTAGTCTTTCCCGAGACCTATTCATCCAGAGCTATTGTTGTCGGCGAGAGAATTCGCGAAAAAATAAAAGGTGTGCCGATCAACGATGAAATTCGCCACGTAAGAGTAACTGCCTCCATCGGCGTTGTGTCATTTCCGACTCACGCTCGCAACGAGCACGATTTGATGGCCAAGGCGCTCGAATTCATGGAAAGAGCCGAACAAGAAGGCGGCGATAAAGTCTACAATGGCTAATGCCTCTCGAAATTCACGGCGCTTTCTCAGTGCCATAGTTGCAGTTACAGCCACCGTTACTTCCCCGGCAGCGTGGGCTCAGGACGGACAAATCTCGCCGTCCAAGGGCATCTCGCTTACTATCTACAACCAGAATTTCGGTCTGGTGCGCGACTCTCGCCAGATGGATCTGAAGAACGGCATCAACCACGTTAGCTGCCAGGACGTTGCTGCAAAAATAGATCCGACATCCGTCAGTTTCACTTCTTTGACTGCGCCCAATCAAGTTGTTGTCAGAGAGCAAAACTACAAATACGATTTGATCGATCCGAATACAATCCTCAATAAGTCCATTGGCAAACCGGCGAAATTCAAACAATACGTAGCCGGAGGCGGCGCCGTCGAGCTGAACGGCATACTTTTGAACGGACCCAATGCAACCATTGGCACCCCTGACGGCGGCAATTCCGAAGTATCGCAAGGTCTTGTTCTCAAAACCGCAAACGGCATCATCCTCAATCCGCAGGGGCAGGTCGAACTGTCGGAACTTCCAGCAGGACTCGTCTCCACACCGTCTCTTGATTGGAAGCTGGAAACCGACAAAGCCGGCACGCATGATATCGAGATTGCCTATCAAACTGCAGACATCAACTGGAAGTGCGACTATGTCGCCATCGCCAATCAAGACGATACCAAATGCGATATCACAAGCTGGGTGACGCTCGATAACAAATCGGGCGGGACATATAAGAATTCGGCGTTGAAGCTTATTGCCGGCGACGTGCACAAAGTGCGAGAAGCGCAGCCCATGATGGAAATGGCTATGGATGCGGCAGCTCCTTCTGCTCCGCCGCCACCGCAATTCAGCGAGCAGTCGTTTGCCGAATACCATCTCTATACGCTGGCAGGCAAAACAGACATCAACAACAATGAAACAAAGCAATTGAGTTTGTTCAACGCAGCAGCAGTGCCGGTGAAAAAGCTTTTCGTTCTCGAATCAGGCGACGCCCGCATGTACGATGGCGATGGCGGCGATGGAGACAAGCGCAAAGTGCAGGTCAAGCTGGAAATGCAAAACAGCGCCGACAACCATCTCGGCATGCCGATGCCAAAAGGCAAAGTGCGCGTCTATAAAAAAGATTCGGACGGCGCGCTTCAGTTTGTAGGTGAAGACCAAATCGATCACACGCCCAGAGACGAAAAAATTCGCATTTATCTCGGCGATGCCTTTGATGTCGTCGGCGAGAGACGCCAGACCAATACGGAACAACCGAGCAATCGCGTGCAAAGGCTGTCCTACGAGATCTCAGTGAGAAATCACAAGAAAGAAGCCGTCCGCGTCCAGGTTATAGAACATGCTTACGGCAACTGGAAATTGATTGCTCAAAGTCATCCATCGACCAAGAAAGACTCGCACACTTTCGAATTTCCCATCGATGTTCCTGCCAACGGTGAAGTAAAAGTCACTTACACCGTCGAGATGAAATACTAAAACGCCCATCACGAGCGCATTCTATAACCCACGCGGGGAATGTTTTCTATCACCGACTTGGCTTCGTCGTCGCCGTCATCAAGCTTTTTTCTAAGCCTTTTGACAGCGGTGCGCAACGCGTCCGACGTTACATCGGAGTCGTCTTCCCAGACACGTTGAATCAATGCGTCGGTGCTGAACACAATATCGACATTGCGCATGAAAAACTCCAGCAATGCGAAGTCTCTCGGCAAGAGCATGACCTCTTCTCCGTTCTTCATAACGCTGTGTTTCACAGGATCAAGAACGAGACACCCGACGGTAAGCGCGTTCGATTTCACTTCTGCCGGTCTGCGCAAGAGCGCTCTTATGCGCGCCGAAAGTTCACGCAAACTGAAAGGCTTGGTCAGATAATCATCGGCGCCGCCGTCCAGCCCACTCTCTCTGTCGGATATCGTTCCTTTGCCGGTCAGCATAATCACCGGCGTCGAGCCTTTCTTCATTCGATAACGTTTGAGAATATCGATGCCCGTCATCTTGGGCAAATCCCAATCAAGAACAATGACATCAAACACGTCATTTTCTATACGATAAGAGCCATCCTCACCGTCATATGCAATGACGACATTGTGGTGCTCGGCGGTGAGCCACTCATCAATGGTGGTCGCCTGATCCTTGTCGTCTTCAACCAGAAGTATTCTCGCCATGGACCTAGAATACCAGATTTATTCGCCGTCCAAGCTTGGCCGCCGGGGGTTATGTATGCCCATTCCGCGGGGATATTAGAACTGTGGGTTGGCGCAACAGGCAGTCCAATGCGTCTCAGTTTATCCTTATCGACGAAGCTTGCGGCCGTTGTCGCCGTACCGCTCCTTATCAACCTCGGTTTCTTATTCTACCTTTCCGACCTGCAATCAAAAACGGAATCGGAGGCGGCGGAAGCAAAGCGTTCGCGTGAGATCACCGACGCGGTCAATGTGGTTTCGAAAAGCATTTACGAAGCATCGTCGGAATTGCACGGGCAGAAATTGTCTCCGGAATTCGTGAAGTCCAGAGACGTTTCACGTCTGGAAACAGAGATGCGAGCTGCCTACGAGAAGTTATTGAAGGCTACCGAGCATGAGCCTAAAAAATACAAAATCGTCAAAGAATCGCAGGCGGCAGCAGAGGGAGCTCTTTCAATCTTCAAGGTAATGAAAGAGAATCCACTTATTCAAACTGACTTGCGTTTCGAAGACAAAAGAAAAACCTATAATCGGCGCTTGAGAAAATTGGGTGCAACAGTACTCTCGGAAGAGTTGCTCGAACTTAATCGAGAAGAGCGGTTCAATCTGGAAAAAAGCCCGGAACGCGAAGCCAAACTCAGAGAATTGCAGAAAGAAATCTTCTACATTTGCGCAGCAACGAACGCCATTGTCACAGTGATTCTTGCCTTCGTTCTCATTCGAGGCATCTCCTCGAGATTGCAAACAATGTCCGACAATGCTTACAGACTGGCGAGCGATGTGCCACTGAATCCGGTGCTGACTGGATCGGACGAAATTGCCAGATTGGACCAAACATTTCACAAAATGTCCGAAGCCATAGCTCAAGCAGAAAAGAAGCAAAGAGCCGTAACAGACAATGCTCGTGATGTGATTTGCTCGCTCGATGCAGCTGGAAAATTCGTCGCTGTCAATCCCGCATCAAAAACAGTGCTTGATTACACGCCGGAAGAATTAACGGGCAGATACTATATCGATTTGATTGTCGCCGATGACGTCGCTCATGTTCTCAATTCTATGGAATCTGCAACAAGGGACAGCAATACAAAACCTTTCGATGCCCGCATGAAAAGAAACGACGGACAGGTAGTCGACACCCTCTGGACGTCTGTCTGGTCCGCTGCCGAAAAATCCTATTTCTGCGTCATTCACGACGACACAGAGAGAAAAACGGCCGAGCGCATGAAACAGGAAGTGGTGGCAATGATCACGCACGATCTGCGCACTCCGCTTTCAACGATAAGAAACTTTCTGGAAATGCTGGGCGCCGCCATGTACGGCGAACTGACTGAGAAAGGGGAGAAGATGCTGGCTCTGGCTGACCGCAGCTCCGCCCGCATGTTGTCGCTTATCAACGACCTACTAGATGTCGAGAAAATCAAAGCAGGCATGATGGAATTGTCCATAGCCGATACGCAACTGGCGTCTGTGCTCGAGCATTGCGCTCAGTCAGTGGCATCGCTCGCCGAAGCGGGCGGAATAAAAATAGAAGTCTCGTCTGAGAACATCATCGTTAAGGCCGATGAAGACCGCCTCTCTCGTGTGGTAACCAACCTGCTTTCCAACGCCATCAAATTCTCTCCCTCCGGATCGACAATCACTCTTGCCGCTAGGTTAGGCACAGACGGTCAATTTGCAGAGGTGATGGTGAAGGACGAAGGACGAGGCATACCGCAAGAAATGATCGGTACTATTTTCGACAGATTTACGCAGGTTATGGAATCGGACTCCCGCAGCAAAGGAGGCTCCGGACTGGGACTGGCTATTTGCAAGGCGCTTGTCGAACTGCACGGCGGAACAATTTCTGCCGCCAGCCAAAACGGTGAGGGAACCACCTTTACGTTTACGGTGCCCACACGGTAGTTTGAAACTTTCGGCTTTCTTTGGTTTAACCTCTCGGCTTTTATTCAAACTTTCGCTGTGATAACTTCCGGCTCCAATGCTGACGGCATTGCAGCAAGCGCTTCCAAAGCCAGGCAACGATTATGCATCTCACGTTTGAATTCTACAAACCGCAGCGGAATGTAGACAAGGAAAGCAGTAGCCCAGGCCTGCAACGCGCATACACCAACATGCAACGATTCCGTGCCCGGTATGGCACCCGATGTCGCCACGCCTACCGCAATACCGCAGAAAAGCGCAATTGTTGCCGCCCACTTGAATTTTGGCAGTTCATCAAGCTCAGGCACTCGGCCAAAACAGTCAGGTTGCCTGGAGAAAATTTTGCGCATCAAAAACCATTCCGCAAGAACCACAAGAGTTGGAGTAGGCACGATAACGCAGTTGAGTGAAGCAATTGATTCCAGCGACTTCGCCGATCCGGAAACGGAAAGCCACGCGGCCATTGCCGCGCCGAGCAGTGCCAGGACAGCCACCCAGCCTTTGTGATTCCATCGCTTCAGATTTTCGCATGCGCTGACAGAGCCAAAAAGATTGGAATCGTTTGCTGCAAAATAAGATGCACCAATTACAATCGCACCCAGTATCGCCAATCCGCCAAACGAATAGTTATTCATATAGCTCGTTGCGGCGCCGTAATCGGTAATGCCGGTCAACTTGGCCAATATAAATCCTGTGCAGGGAAAAATCACCTGCCCGATCATGAGTGCCACCATAAGCGGTATCGCACAATTGGACACTTTCGGTTTGCTGAAGCGCCAGTAGTCGGCCTCATTGCCCCACACGGCAAAGCCGATGATAAAAGTCGAGATGGTTGTAAGCGCGCAGGCAAAAGACTTGTGCGTCACTTCGGTGAAGACGCCGGCTGGACAGGACGGGACTGTTTTTAAAAATGTATAGGTAACCCAGACGATCAATACCGGCGCAGCAAAGAAGCGGGCGAAATTCGCCACGCCTTTGAAGCCGAAGAAGTTGTTCAACGCCATCAAAAACGCAAATCCAACTGAAAGTGTCATCAGGGGTGCTTTCCAGTTGAACAGCCCCTCAAGACCTTCGGCAAAAAACAGCGCTGCCAGTCCATACCAGGCGACAAAAATCGCAACTAGATTGAAAGTAACAATCTTCGAGCCCCAGCGCCCGAAGATGCTCCGGCTCAAGGCCGCGTAACTGAGCCCGCTGACGGCGCCCAATTGGCAGGCGGGAATGGCATAGGCAAGGAGGATAAGGCAGCTCAAAAGAGTGCAGCAGAGGACCTGCAGCAAAGTAAAACCCTGCTTGGCCCACTCGAAGCCAACCAGAACCGCAGGAAATGCAGTAACCATGGTTATCCAGAGCAAACCCATCGTCAAACGTCCGCGCCTTTCACTTTGGGGTATGGCCGTGAAAGGATGCTCGTGCTCGTCGTGCGGATCCAGCTTTCCTTTATATGTCTTGTCCTGAATGCGCGCCGGTTTATTCCTCTTAGAGCCGTTATTGCGGACGCGAGGAACCTTCCTGATCGTTGAGGTCACGAAATACCCTCTCTATTTGACGTGCATGCCGGGTTGCCAAGTAGAACTAATTTATTACTAGTACAGGGTTTCTGAGAAAAACACAATCTGGTATTTCTCCCCGGCACCGCCTTCATTGGGAAAACTACGACTTATTAATTCCTCGGGTCACGGCTATCGGTTAAACTCTTGACTGGTCTGAAAACCAGCCAAGGGCGAATTAATAGAGAGTTTCGAGCGATTTGACCGCAGATTTGGCAAAGAAGAAAAGCATTTTCGTGACAATGCTGTCCAGCATCACGTGCTGGATTGTTCTTAGCCTTTTGGTCTCCAACTGGTGTATACAAACCGTGAAGCCGCTGCAGTATGTGAAAACCAGCCGCTTCGTACCGCTGGAAAAAAATCCGCTTGTAAGCAAATTCCCTCTCTTTTTCGAATCGAAAGTGCGATCAGACTTGCTCGTATTAGGCTCGTCCATGCCTATGGAAGCAATCGCTCGCTGTGATGCCCGGTTCAGCAAAAACCTCAATGAGAAGAGTTTGAACGAGATAAGGATGTACACCGGCGCCCGCTATCTGGAGCATCTGGTGAAACAGAAAACGGGTCAGCCGATAAAAGCGTTCAACCTCACCTGCGTCGCCTGTATGGCATCGGATGCCGAATTGATTTTGCGGCGCGCAATTGAATCCGGGCGAGTTCCCCAATCCGTGATTTTCGGAATCGGTCCTCGCGACTTTATAGACAATGTCGCTCCTGCGATAGGAAAGAGCCCTGTCTGCGAACTTTTGAGCAGTAGAATTACTTTGCCAGAAATTATTGCCAGCTTCAAAGATGCCAGAGAGACCATTGATTTGCTTCTGACGCACTGCGTTTACATGTATAGAGTCAGAGGAGATTACAGAGCGGCACTTACAGGTTTCGCTTGCGAGGCGTTTGCTCGTCCTGCCGACTTGTTCGAAGCTGCGCAAGCTAAAAATGTACGCGCCCTGGAAGAAGCGACGAAACAGGCAACCGAAGTTTCAAATGTGTCGACCCAGGCGCCAAAATTTACCGATCTGCCGGAGTGGAAACGCCGGTATTCACCTGCAAATTTCAAACGCTACAAATCGGAAAAGGCGTGCTTCAGCAACATGCTGGCGTTGTGCAAAGACAAAGGAATCAAGCTGATTGTGGTGAATATGCCTATCACCGAAGAAAATCGAGAATTAATACCGCTAGACATCTACAAGCTTTACCAAGACGAAATTTGCTCATTGCCTGCACGGTACGGCGGGCAGTTTATCGATCTCGATGGCAGCAAAGCCTTTAAACCAAGCGACTTTTACGACTCCAGTCATATGAATGCAATGGGCGGAAAGAAAGCCCAAGAAATGATTGTTTCTGAAACGACAATGCTGGGATTGTAGAAATCAATCCAGATCTTTCATAGTCTTGTCTTCTGCGGACTCATGAGTTTTCGGCAAAGGTTCCGGTGGCGGAACGGGAGAAACATCCGGCAATTGCGTGCGTTCAGGCGCCGGTGCTGGAGTGGCTTCACGCGGCTCTACGCGCGGGCGGACACGACTGAGAGCAGAGCCGGAATTGTCACTGTCGGTGGTGGTACTGTGACTGTCTGAATCGAGACCGCCGGTTTTCGTTTTCTCGCCGAGCCGATACGACTTATACATTTTTCCGTCCAGGTAAACTCTGAACTCATTGGTTCCATTCATCCTGACCGGACTGCCTGCGACAAAATCGATCGACTTGGAGTCGCGCCCCTGAAGCGGCTGAACAAATTCATCGACGACTTTTTGATCTCTTGTCCATAAGACCCGCTTAGAAACAGTATCTACAAGCTCTACTTTCACATTCAGCGAATTGACCGGATCATCCGACGGGTTCCAAATTTCGCCGCTGATCTTAGGCAGTCCGCCCTCCAGTCCGACGTTTACACCGCGCAAAGTCACCGACGGCAATGCGTTTGTAGGATCGATATTCTTCGCCTGCTGCAAATAACCGTAACCGGCATCGGTATCACCGCTGTCCAACAATTCTTTTCCGCGGCGCGTGAGCAGCGCCGCCAACTTGCGCTCGTAGACAGGATTGTGCGTTGAATACTTGATGGCAAGGCGCAGTTGATCGATTGCCAGATCGAGCTTCTCATTCTTCTCGTAGAGATCCGATGCCATCTCGTAGTTCTTTGCGTTTTGCGCAATGGCATTCAATTTGTTCAAATAATTGAGCGCCTTTTGATCGTCGTTTTTAGCGGCGAAATTGGAAGCCATCTTTTGATAGATAGTGGCAAGGCGAGCTTCCGCCTCGCCGAAGCGTGAGCCTTCGCGCAGGTCTCTCACTTCTTCCCAGCAGCGAAGGGCAAGATCAATATTGCCAGTGCGCAAAGCTTCATCGCCGTACAAAGCATCCAGATCGGCTAGCTCCGCCTTCTTTCCAGGAACATTGTTTTTCGCGAGCGGACGCAGGAGATCGAGCGCCTTTTCATACTTGCCGCGTTGGCGATAATAGTTGGCGAGATCCGACGCCAATTGCGGTTCTTCGACAACGCCAGCGCCCAGTTGTTGGGCTTGGCTGATGGCGTCCCAAGCTTTTTCCACCTGATCGACGCCTACATAAGCGCGGGCAAGTGCCAGAAAAACGCGCGGATCTTTATTGCGCAAAGCCGCAGCTTGCTCCAGCGTGGCTACTGCAAACGCATATTGCCCGTTGGCCAGCTCTTTTTTGCCTTTGACGAAAAGCCGCTCTTCATCAGGGGTTTTCGTCAGAAAAAATATTGTCGCACCGGCCGAGACCAGCAAAACCGTCACCGCGGTGAGCGCGCCCAGCATCGTCGGCAGCCGGCTCTGCATGCTCACTCCCAGAGACTTCGAACGTCTTGGCGGATGTGTCTTAGCTTCTTCGTAAGCCAACTCGTCCGGCTCACCGATTGGCCTTTCCATGGTTTCTACAGAAGAGCTCTTCGAGCTATGCTCATCATCATGAGCGTGCTCCTCACCTTCTTTGAAGGTAGCTCCGCACGACACACATCTATCGTACTGATTAGGATGATAAAGACCGCAACTGGGACATTTCATTGTTTAAGTCCATAGAAAAACTGCGCGGTCGCCGATTGCCAGCTTTCGCCGTCGCTCAAGCGCTGCCGCGCAGTCTTAACTAGTGTATAGGTGGAAATAACTCGCATGCCTCGTAAGGGAGATTTGCTACTCCCAGATTAGCGCATGTGGAGATTACTTGATTTCTACCTTGGCGCCAGCAGCTTCCAGCTTTTCTTTCATCTGGTCTGCTTCTTCCTTCTTGGTCTTTTCCTTCAAAGGCTTCGGAGCGGCATCAACGAGGTCCTTAGCTTCTTTCAAGCCGAGGCCGGTGAGTTCGCGCACGAGCTTGAGAACTTCAATCTTCTTATCGCCGACGGAAGTGAGAATAACGTCGAATTCGGTCTTCTCTTCAGCAGCAGCAGCGCCGGCGCCGGCAGCAGGTGCTGCAGCGAAAGCCATAGGAGCTGCGGCAGTGACGCCGAACTTCTCTTCCATTTTCTTCTTCAGATCAGCAGCTTCCAAAAGGGTGAGCGATCCGATTTGTTCCAACAGATCGTCTACCGAAAGTTTCGTAGCCATTTGTATTTACTCCTCTTACTTATGTTCTTAAGCATGGAAAACATCTAAAAATCAAAGAGCACAAAGCCTAAGCGGCGTTGTTGTTCTTCTTCGCGACTTCTTCAGCCAGAACAGCGATGTCGCGAATAACGGCTTCGAGCAATCCGGCAATGCCTCTGGCACCGGAATCGAGTCCACCCATAATCGATGACAACAATTGTTCTTTGCTGGGCAATTCAGCAAGACCCTTAACTTCATCGGAAGTCAGAGCATTGCCTTCAATCACGCCGCCTCTTACCGCGCCCTTTTTGATGGACTTCAGGTATTCGACAACCGTTTTTGCAGGTTGAGCCGGATCGTCGTAACCGATAACGATTGCCGACGGGCCCTTTGCCAATTTCTCGATTGCTGCGAACTCACTAGTATCGGTTGCGATCTTAATGAGGGTGTTCTTAGCAATGCGGCACTTGGCTTTGCTCGTATCGAGCTTTCTGCGAAACGCCGTGATTTCAGCAACTGTCAAACCGCTCAAGTCGGTGACAATTGCCACTTTGCCGTCTTTGAAGAACTCTTTGAGTTCTCCGACGATTTCCTGCTTGCGTGCCTTGGTGGCCATTAACGCCTCCTTATTCGAATCCCTCTATCAATTAGAAGGACAAGTGCAACGCAACTTCTCGAAACTCCCCAGAAATGGAAAAAATCCCAGGGATATTTCCGCGGGATCACAAGCAGAGGGTATGCCCCCTGTATCGAAAAACGCTCGGGCTTAGCCGTGCGCTATGTCGAAGTTGTGACCTCAAGCCGGCTCTAGATATGCAAATATCCAGTGATTAAGCCCCGCTCACGCAAGGGCACCGTGCTGTCTGCGGTCTAATCGCAAAGTGCGAGGGTGTATTTTTCCAATAATATGCAATCTGGTCAAGCGTTTTGCCGCTCCAGCAGCCTAACTGTAAGGGATTCTTAATGGACTGCGGTTCGGGAAAAACCGGAAGGCGTATGGTGGACAGGGGTTTCTAGGGTAAACAAAGGCGGAGGTGCACTTATGGAGGTGTACTAATGGAACAGAAGTTCAGATACGCCTCTGTCACAACTTTTCGATAAGCTGCTATCACTTGAAAACCCGGTGTGAATTATCGAAATTGCTTGCGTTTGACAACAGCCGGCACGTACTGCCTGTCGCTGATGTCAGCAAGATGTCACCTAGCCGTGATTTATTATTCGTATCGGTTCACAGAAAACGGCAACTCAAAGAAAACTGCAAGAACTAATCATGCAAGCTTCATCGAGCTGCATTTAAATCGAAAAAGGCATCCAATCAAAAACACAGTCAGTAATAAGTCGGTAAAGCCGATTTATTGCGCTAGTTTCTAACGGGCCAAAATCAATGCATCAGTTTTTCGATCCTCACTTATCCATTTCTCAGCACGCCGCTGGACATTCCACTTTCGTGCCCAAGACATATGACTTGAACATCCAGCCCAATGCCATTGCTCAGGGAATTCCTGTGGAAGCTGATGAAGAGGGCAAAGTAGTGGCAGTCAGCTATCCTGATGGTCACCGCGTTCGCAACAATCATCAATACCTTGTTCATCAAGGTAAGTGCGAGTTCAGTCTAGTGGACAGAAATCAGCGCGTGCACCCTCTGGATTGAGCAAAAAAACTACATTGGCGATTACATAAAAGCCACTCAAAATCTTTCGGACAAAGATAGAATGAAACGCCGGCAGGTGAAATTCTATGCAAGTTTTCGAAAAGCACGTATTTGTTTGTGTTTCGGGCAAAACCTGCCCGGGGCAAGGGGCGGTGGAAGTCTGCGACGCCCTGAGAAAGGAGATTTCCGAGCGCGGATTGAAGAAACAGATTCGCATAAACAAAGCCGGGTGTTTCGACCAGTGCGGGCACGGTCCTTTGATCGTCGTTTATCCAGAATCAGTCTGGTATGCGCACGTAACTGCCGACGACGTCAAAGAGATCGTCGAGTCGCATCTGATAGGAGGGCAGCCAGTGCAACGGCTGCTATACGACGGCGCCGGGCGTATAGTCTGAACAGTTATTCAGCGACATATAAAAGAGCCGATGGGAGGCGCCCTCATGACAAATAGTCGAAACGAGGCTGCAAGCCACTCCCACCGACTACCTGAATAATACCCCGAGAAATGCGTTTCAAACGGTTATGGCGGCAAAAAATCAAAATTTGGCTTAACGTCCGTCAGGCCTACGTTTGCGCGAACAAATAGCTTTTGAAATTGCGCACACGCCAATTTTATCGAGGGCACGAGCGATCTTTCTTGCAAGAACTTGATTCTCTTCTCGCCCAGAGCCTGCACCTGGCGGATCAATTCAGGTCGTTTCTTCACAAGCGCCAGGAGCATGTACAAAGCTTTTGAGCGATCTTCATGCGATGGACGATTGAGATCGCGGCAATAAACTTCGACCATATCTTGAAAAGCAAAATCGTCCGGCAGAAGAGAAAGGTTTTTGAACAGATACCGCGTGACAAGAGTACGCACAGTCACATCCACGTCGTCGACCGCGGGCAACAGCCTGAATGCGGTGTCCGGTACTTCACCGGACCAACTCAAAAGTTCGACCGCCGTAGCTCGGCGCACCGCATTGGGATCGTGATCGATTAGATAAAGCAACTCCTCGCGCATCGGACCGCAATGCCGAATCAGATCATTGACCATTTGATTGCAAGGTTCATCGGAAAAATACTTGATGCCTTCACGCCATTCTTCATTGGCGGGACGCCCCGTAGCCTCCAGTAATTCCAGGCGCTGGTGCAATTTCTCAAGAATCTGCACGGGCTCCTCACTGCGAAATGCAACCTGGTGCGGCTCCTTCAAAATGCGGCTGGGCATGTCATCGTAGCCGCCCAGAACATCGACGGAAAGATAGATATCCGTGCCGTCTCCCGTCACAGCCTGAATGTTTCCCTCCAGTCTTCTGGCTTTCAGTTCGCGATTGAGCCGTTCCATAGCGGCGGTGACGGCACGGTATGAAGCGCCATTGTGCAGACCAAGGAATTTTTCCAGCTCCGGTCGAGACATTTGCGAAGAGCCGTAAAATTCGAGCCCCTGGTATGAACCTTCCGATGCTGCAAATACCCCTCCGGCGGGCATCGCCAGAACATATGCTATCGAAAGACCTAGAGAAATGATTTGCCGACTGAGCATTATTTTTTTCGGTTCACTCACCGCCTGCGGTGCTTGCATTTTAGCGCCTGGATCGTTTGAAAGAACGATCGTCATACGGTCTTTTCTCGCGAATTGCTTTGATACGCTCTTTCAAATTCTTCGCTTCCACCTGGCGCCGGGCGCGATTGAACACATCGGCGTACGCTTCCAGAATCGGTATCAATGCCTCATCATTTTTGCCAAACTCTTGCTCGGCAATATTCAAGGCTTTTCTTGCCGATGCAATCGCTTCGTCGTTTCGCCCCGACAAAGAATAGTTTTTCATCAGCGTCATCAAGTCGTCGAGCACGTATTCGTTGCCCGATGTGCGCACCGACACTTCCAGATCCCCTGTTTCCAGCCGGCGCTTTTTGGTTATCACACCGTCGGCGCCATAGAGAGCATTGCGAGCCACCAGCGCCGCGGATATGACAACAGCTATGCCAATTCCAAGTAAAAGAGTCGTGTCCATGAAAAAACTTTATTCGTCGCAAAAGCGCGCTCTAGCCTCAACCGGCGGTGCCGGCGGCACACACTCCAATATACCCGGTTACACTTGAAGACGCTAAGCAGGCTGGTTCTCTATAATTGGACCTTTGTCGTCCCGCCCGAAAGAAGAACTATGCCTGACTACTTGCTGGAAATTGGAACGGAAGAGCTGCCCGCCGGACAGATTAATGAGGCGCAGGCAAAACTCGAACAATTGATGGGAGAGGCGCTGAAGTCCAACAGCCTCAGTTTCGACAGCGTCAAGGCGATGTCCACGCCGCGCCGGCTTGTGGTTGTGGTTAAGAACGTCCAGGCCAAGCAGGAGACGACGACCAATCGGGTCAAGGGTCCGAAAGTTCAGCAAGCATTCGGCGCAGACGGAAAGCCCACCCCTCAGGCGACCGGTTTTGCAGGCAAGTACAACTTGACGGTCGACCAGCTCGAAAAAGAAGAAGTGGGTGGCGTCGAGCACATTTTCGCCACTGTAACTGTGGTTGGAAAGCCGGCCCAGGAAGTGTTTCAAGAAATCGCACCGGCGCTTGTCGGGCAGTTGCCTTTCGAAAGACCGATGTGCTGGGGCTCGAAATCCATGAAGTTCTCAAGACCAATCCGCTGGATAGTTTCTCTGCTCGATGAAGAAGTGGTCGAATTTCAACTGGAAGGACTGAAGGCAGGGCGCATCACCCAAGGGCATCGCATTTTGAGCCCCGGTGACATCACTTTGAAAAACCCGGGCGAATATGCGGAAAAACTCAAAAATGCCAAAGTGCTGGTCGATCCCGATGAGCGCCGCAGGGCAATTAAGGAAAGCGTTGAAAAACGAGCCGGTGAATTAGGCGGAGAAGCGCGCCAATTGGGCGGCTCTCTGCTCGATGAAGTGGTTAATCTAAACGAGTGGCCGCATCCTGTTGTTGGTGAATTCGGCAAAGAATATTTAGAATTGCCGGATACATTAATCGAAACGATCATGGTGCACCACCAGCGGTACTTCCCAATTGAGAAGAAAACGAAAAACGGCGACGACAACAATCTGCTTGCGTATTTCATCACCATTTCCAACAACGACAGAAAAGAAGCCCAGGACTTCATCAAGCAAGGCAACGAACGCGTCATCAGAGCGCGTCTTGCGGATGGGAAGTTTTTCTATTTCGACGATCAAAAGACAAAACTCTCCGAGCGCAAAGAAGCGCTTGACCAACTGACCTTCCAGGAAGGTCTGGGCAGCTATGGAGAAAAGGTGGAACGGCTGGTGATGCTCGCCGGTTTGATCGTCGATACGCTTTCACTGGACAGCAATGTAGCCATGTGCCTGGAGCGCGCTGCAAAACTGTGCAAGCTCGATCTGGTCAGCAATCTCGTGAGAGAACTGCCTGAGCTGCAGGGTTATGTCGGATCTTGGTATGCGAAAAAAGAAGGCGAGCCGCCTGAAATCGTCGCGGCAATCGCATCGCACTATGCGCCCAGACACACTGATGACGGCATTCCTGAAGATTCGGTCGGTCAACTGATTTCAGCTATCGACAAACTCGATAATGTGGTCGGACTCTTCGCCCTGGGCAAGAAGCCTTCCGGCTCCAGCGATCCCTATGCGCTGAGAAGGCAGGCGCAAGGACTGATCGACATCCTTCTCAAGGCGTTGAGCGCCAAATCGCTTTCGATTTCACAGTTAATCGAACGCCTGCTCGATCAATTCGAGCCAAAGCTGCAAGGCACCAAGCGCGGGTTCAAACGTGATGAAATTCGCTCGGAAGTGAACGACTTCCTCATTCAAAGACTGAAAGCGCGCCTTTTGGAAAGCGGCAAGGGCAGAGAGATTACCGATGCCGTCCTCTCGGTAAAAGATCCGCTTGCCGATGTAGGCGATGTGATGAAACGACTGAATCTCATAGAGTCACTTGCTAAAACTGACGAAGGATTGGCGCTCTTCAGAGTCGGAAACCGGATCGGAAGAATTCTGCAAGGACCGGCTGGTGATGAGGTTTCCGAATCACTCTTCAAAGAAGACGCGGAAAAGAAATTGTGGTCGAAATTCACTAAAGAAGTAGAAGATGCAGTTGCAAAAGACAACAGCGATTACGAAAAACCTCTCAAACTGCTGGCCAGGATCACGCCTGAAATCGATGCTTTCTTCGACAACGTCATGGTCAACGACGAAGACGAAAAGATCCGCGCCAATCGCAGAGCCATGCTTAACCGCATTTACAAGCATTTCGGCGCGGTAGCTGATTTTCCCAAGTTGCAACCCATAATTCCCGGTGGGCAATCTTAGATCTGGCAAAGATTTTTCAAATTCTATTGAATGGATGAATGGGGAAAAATGAGGTTCTCTCTTTAAATGGTCAAACGCTGTAAGTCATTTGAAACAACTGCTGCTGCACTTGTCTGCCTCTTCTCTTTTCTGGTTTCCGCATTTATGCCCTCTTGCTTCCTTGCTGCACAGGCAAGAGTGAATGTGCCCGATGCAGTTTTGAAAAAACCGGTTGCCGTTGTTGAAGATTCAGTCAGCACATATGTACCTTCATCTTGTGCGCCGGGCAATGGTATCGCAGTCAATATCATCTATCCGGAAAAACCACGCTATAAAGCGGGCGCACCAATTGCAATCGTGGTGAACGGCAACGAGTCCAACAGCCTCTCCATGTCGATGCATGCGGCCAATTGCGGCATTGCAGAAGTTCGTTTTGCTTATCCCGGCAAGGGCATGAGCCGCTTTCATTCAGACGGCATTTTCGATAACTTCGGCGACAATTGCAGCACCGCCTTGAAAGACGTAATACTCTTCATGAAGGGTGAGACAAACGACTACAAAGGTCGCTCGGTGCGTGAGCTCATACCTGTCTCTCTGGATCAAAGCGTGGTCGGGCTGGTCGCCTGGGAAACCGGCGCCAATATCGCTCTAGTCACAATGGCAAAGCACCACAAAAAAATTCCGTTCATTAATTACATTGCTTTCTTCGAAGGCGCGGCCGGCTCCATGTTTCTGCCCCCCAATCTGGGCACGGTCCGCGACATGTTCCTTAACCGCCACTACAAAGAAGGCAGTGCGGCAACAGGAAAGATTCTTGTCGATTACAGGAAATTGATGTATGCCCCTGATGCCAGGTTGCATCCGGGAGTGGCGAAAAAGCGTGGCGAAGCTGAGATCACAGGGGTTCTCTATTTCGATGAAAACAACAACGGTGCCTGGGATGAATCGTCCGAATACGCACTCAACCATGCAACAGAAGTTGGCTTGGACAAACATATTTACGCGCCGCCGATAACAGAAGCACTGGTCAGACACAACGTTTTCAACAGAAGTTACGGCAATCCGGAAGCACGGGCTCTGAAAGAAAAGTTGTTAGAGCAAGGTCCGATGAAAAAACAGCCTGTGAAAAAGGCGGAGCCCTCTCTGTTTTCTAAACTGAATTCGTCCATAACACCTAAGAAGACCGAAGAGAAAGGAAAAGAAGAAAAGCAGAAGGACGATAAATCGAAGGAAGGAAGAAAGAAAAAAGAAAAAGCTTCGGACGAAAAAAACAAAGACGAAAAGAATAAGGACGGCAAGGCTGAAACACCGAAGGCTGAGGCTCCTAAACCTGAATCCCCCAAGGAAGCAAAGAAAAGACTTGCTCATCAAATGATTGTGAGGCTGAAAGATTTCGACATCAACAATCTCAAAGAATTCGAAGAAAACATCGCATATACAGCCGCGTACAACCGCTCGCTCAAAGAGAGGTTGAAGGATTCGACGCACTTCAAAGAAGATTTTGCCGAGCATAAAAAAGATTCGGTGCTGGACGTTCTTCAATGGCCGCCGACTGTTGCTGTTCCCTCAGTCAGCAAGGCTTATTTTGAGTCTCGCGACGGTTCGTTGTATGTGAAAGACGTTTGTCAGAACTACCCGAACTTGCTTGTCGGGCTCTTCGGCGCGCGAGTGGCTCATACGCAAAGACAGCCGGACCATCCGCACATAGCCATGCTGTACAACCAGTTTCTCGAAAATAAGCCCAAATGGCTGCGCTTAAATGGAGAGCCGGTTTACATCTCCACCATATGCAAGATGAATATCAACAATTTTTCGGCCAACGAGCCCAATTCGTCGCTCGATGCCACCAACATCGTCGATCATCTGGCGCCGCTGGGTTTGGTCCCCGAGTACGCATACATGGACGCGCTGGTTGCTGAGCTGTCCGACCGCGCCAAATCCGGCAATCTGCGATCACCTCTGCCGGTAACACTTTCGGACTACACGCCGATTGCCGACCCCAAAAAAGAGACGAAGCCGGCCACGCCAGACCAAACGAAAGAGGGCGGCAGCGTTAAGAAAGAAGCGGCAAACCAATAGGCAACGGCATAACCTTAAGCGCCGGTGAGATACCTGCTTCTCATTCATGTTAGGATTAGGGTGCATGAATTGCGAGGTTGAGGACTGTCCATGTTCAATGTTGGTCCCGGTGAAATAGCCATAGTTGCCACGCTGGCGCTGGTTTTGTTTGGCCCCAAGAAATTGCCTGAGCTCGGCAAGGCACTCGGACAGGGGTTGGGCAATTTCAAAAAGAGTTTGACCGACGCTCAGACTGAAATGAAGCAGGCAATGGAAATCGAGGACAAAACGTCCCAGCCGGAAGAGACAAAGCAAGAAGCTAAGCCTCAAGCCTGATTTCCAACTTCATTTAAATGGCGAGAAAGACTGCAGATTCTACTAACGGACCTCAGGAAGGTCCGAAATCCGACAGCCCCAAGCGGGCCGGTCGGGCGAGTAAAGCCGGCGGCATCGAGAAAGGCTCCATAGCTGACGCTGCAGCGGCCGAGGCATCGGGACGCGAGTCTCGCATCGCCAAAGAAGGCGAATTTCGCGTTCAGTACGGCAAGGCTCTTCCAAAGACGCCCGACAACCCGAAGGTGCCTTTTGAAGTAATTTCCAGCTTCAAACCCGCAGGCGATCAACCGAAGGCAATCGCTGCGCTCAAAGAGGGCATTGAAGCAAATCAGCGTTTTCAAACGCTTCTGGGCGTCACTGGTTCCGGCAAAACCATGACTATGGCTCAGCTCATTCAAGAAACGCAAATGCCGGCACTGGTTCTGGCGCACAATAAAACGCTGGCAGCCCAGCTCACCAACGAGATGCGTGAGTTTTTCCCAAATAATGCCGTCGAGTATTTCATCAGCTATTACGACTACTATCAGCCGGAATCTTATATTCCGTCGACCGATACTTTCATCGAAAAGGAAGCCAGCATCAATGACGAAATCGACAGATTGCGTCATTCCACGACACGCTCGTTGTGGGAGCGTCATGATGTTGTTGTGGTCGGCTCTGTAAGCTGCATTTACGGTCTGGGCGTTCCGGAGCGTTATTTATCCGCGGCTATTGAACTGAAACTCGGTCAAATAATCGACCGGCATGAGATTCTCACAAAGCTTGTGAACATACACTATGCGCGCAACGACATGGTTGTAGAGCGTTCGAGATTTCGCGCGCGCGGCGACGTCATCGAAGTTTATCCATCATATGAAGAACGCATTTTGCGCATCGAGCTTTTTGGCGATGAGATAGAACGGCTTGCCATCGTCAATCCAGTCACCGGCGAAATCGAAGAGCTGGCAGATGTGGTGCGAATATATCCGGCAAAACACTATGTTGCCGACGAGCAGGAATTGGAACGCTCGATCGAACAAATTGAATTGGAGCTCAGAGAACGGCTTGATGAGCTGCAGGCACAGGGCAAACTACTGGAAGCGCAGCGATTGGCGCAGCGCACTCGTTTCGACATTGAGATGCTGAAAGAAGTCGGCTATTGCAATGGAGTGGAAAATTATTCTCGCGTTCTTGAAGGACGAGAGCCGGGCACACCGCCGCAAACGCTCGTAGACTACTTCGTTCGCAAATTCGGTCGCGATGGATTTATTACCTACATCGACGAGTCTCATGTCACGCTGCCGCAATTGCAAGGCATGTACGGCGGCGACAGATCGCGCAAAGACACGCTTGTAGAGTACGGTTTTCGCCTGCCCTGCGCCCGCGACAATCGACCGCTTACATATGATGAGTTTTTCTCGAAGGTCGGCAAAGTTGTTTTCGTGTCGGCGACACCGGGCGACATTGAACTAAAGCAAAGCTCTCAAATAGTCGAGCAAATCATCAGACCGACCGGGCTTGTCGATCCGGAAATCGAAGTGCGTCCAATCGAAGGACAGATTGACGATCTTATTAAAGAGATTCGCATCAGATCGGCTAAGAGTGAGAGAGTTTTAGTAACCACTCTTACAAAACGAATGGCCGAGGACTTGACCGAATATTTGCAAGAACTGGGAATTCGCGTGCGATGGCTGCACAGCGATATTAAAGCGCTGGAAAGAATCGAGCTTTTAAGAGATTTGCGCCTGGGCGAATTTGATGTACTGGTTGGGGTCAATCTATTAAGAGAAGGATTGGATTTGCCTGAGGTCAGTCTCGTCGTCATTATGGAAGCAGATAAAGAGGGCTTCTTGAGAGCGGAGCGGTCACTGGTGCAGACGATAGGACGGGCGGCCAGGAACGCTGCCGGACGAGTGATTATGTACGCGGATCGCATGACGGACTCGATGACCAAAGCCATCGGCGAGACTCAGCGCCGCCGCGCCATTCAAACCAAGTACAACGAAGAGAACAATATTGTTCCCAAGACAATCATGAAGCATGTGTCGAACCCCATTCTGGAAGCCTTACGAGGGCGGCCTGAAGAATCGGCGGATATGTCTATTGGAGAAATGCTTTTCCTCGAGGGTGGGGAAACCCGCAGAGAAACGGCTGGCAGCAAGCAACGAGCCATACCCGGATTGATCAAGAAGCTGGAGAAAGAGATGAAGCAAGCAGCCAAAAATCTTGATTTTGAGCGCGCCGTCGAACTTCGAGATCAGTTAAAAGTATTGCAGGAACAATCGCTGAAGAACCGGAACAAGTCATAGAATAAGCGTTTCGAGAGACAGGCATATTGTGTCAAATCTCTTAAACTCCTTTAACAAGATGCGCACAAGTCGATTTCCGCACTTATACTGCAATTAGGCGTTGCCAAGAAACTTTTGTAATGCTTGTTTTCTGGCGCACGGCGACCTCTTGACGACCCTACCGTTCAAGGCGCCCAACACAAACGCCTGTATAAAAGGAATCTGGATGCACCTTCCTATCTGACCCCGCATAGCCCACGAGCACTGTGACGTTTAAACGGTCACCACGATGATTGCGCGGAATTGTTAGGGAACTATTTAGAAACCCCTTGAATACAAAAGACGCACCTATGATGCAAAAACGGAGTTCACTTACGAATACTCTCCATCCATAAAATCGGTCCGCTTCGGGGACATTTAAAAAACTGTCGGGTGGGATAAGAGCTTTCTAATTACGGTGAACCGTTGATTTTGGTTTGCGTTGCTACCTGCACGAAACGAATCCCAATATATGAGGCAGTCATGGCGAAAAAGTCCCCGGATAGCGAAAAGGTCATGGGCGGTGCACTCGTCGAGGACGAGAACATTGCAAAAAGAAACGAATTAGAAGATCTGGATCTTATGGATGATGGCGATCAATTCACCATCATTGATGACGAAGAAGATCCGTTGGCGGATGATGATGACACGCCTGTAGAACTTCCTTCCAGCAGAGAAATTGCAACCGAAGATTCGGTCAGACTGTATCTGCGTGAGATCGGTCGTATTCAACTGCTCAAGCCGGATGAAGAAATTGAATTGGCGCGCAGAATTCTGCAAGGCGACATGATGGCGAAGAGAAAATTGGTGCAAGCCAACCTCCGTTTGGTCGTATCCATCGCTAAGAAGTACATTGGACGCGGTCTTTCCTTCCTCGATTTGATTCAAGAAGGCAACCTCGGTTTGATCCGCGCATCAGAAAAGTTCGATCACGAACGCGGCTACAAGTTCTCGACATACGCCACATGGTGGATTCGTCAAGCAATCACTCGCGCCCTGGCCGACAAATCCCGCACAATCCGTGTGCCTGTGCACATGGTGGAAACCATCAATAAGCTGAAGAAGGTCACGCGCCAACTGGCTCAAGAACTCAATCGCAAGCCGACCGAACAGGAACTGGCCAAGTCGATGGATGTTTCTCTGGTCAAACTGCACGAGATCATCAAAGCAGCAAAAGAGCCTATTTCACTGGAAACACCGATCGGCAAGGAAGAAGATTCCCGCCTGGGCGATTTCATTGAAGATGCAGAAACAGACAGACCGGAAACTACCGTCACCCACGAACTTCTCCGTCAAGACCTGGCGAAGATGCTCAACGAACTGACTCCTCGCGAGCGCGATGTGCTTCGCCTGCGTTTCGGTCTCGACGACGGCAGACAAAGGACTCTGGAAGAAGTCGGACAACTGTTCGCAGTAACTCGCGAAAGAGTCAGACAGATTGAGTTCAAGGCACTCAGAAAACTGAGACAGCCGGGTCGCTCCTCAAGACTGAGAGAGTACCTCTAGAAAAAAAATCGAGGCGCCCGAGCTAAACAGCTCGGGCGCACTCAACTTATAAGGACACTTAAGGACTACGGGGTAAAGGATTGTGAGCTATTCTGACGATTATGCGACCACATCTACTGCAAATGATGCGCAAGATCCGATAGCAGACTCGCCGGTAACAGCAGAACGCGTTGTCGATACTCAGTCCGGCTTCCTGGTTGTCATTAAAAGATTGGAAGCCCGCCTGGCGTTGTCTGTAAAGCGCCGCCTGGGCACTCCTCCGTCCAGTTCAATTCTTCTAACCCAAGATGAATCGCTGCAATTGGCTCGCATCCTGTCCGACAACGGTGTCGGCGAGCAAGAGTTGCCCACTCCGGGACGCAAAAAGAATTTCGCCCGCGACATCGACAACTGGATCAACACTCTTTCCTCGAAGCCGGCAGTTGCAGAAGAGCAGCCCGAGTCGGCAGGCGAGCTGAACGCATACAATCAGCTCGATCAATATGAAACCGGCCAGAGCGAAGGACTGGAACGTTCTCCGGCTTCACGTTGGGATAAGTTCATGATGGACGAGCCCACACCTGAATCGCGCCGTGCTGCCAGAAAGCGCAAACGCCCCACTATCTCGATTCCGCCCGGCGCCATCAAATTGGCCGCCGGACTGGCAGTGACACTGGTGGTAGTGGCAATTGCCGGAACGGTAATTTCGACGTTCAAGGCTCCGGATAAATCAGAACCGAAGCAAGACGTTCTGGCGGCCGCACCTCTGTCAGACACGAAGGTGGACAAATTCGCCCGTGCTTTTGTGTCGAACATGCTCGATTTCAATCCCGCAACCTACCGCATGTCGCAAGTGCAAGCGATGGCCGTGATGAAGCCCGAGCTTTTGGAAAATTACTGGACCGAAACGAATTTCCCGCTTTCGAAGCGCCAACTTGCCGGTCTGCCGCAGAATCAAACTGTTCTTATCACCAAAGTGACGCAAGAGCGTTTGAATGAAACGACGAAAGATGTCGACATTTACGCAGAGTTGGTGAGCGCAGACAACAAGATGAGCAGCCCTGTTCACCTGAAACTGAAAGTGGCTCAGGGTCTGGACAATCTTTTGCAGGTAATCGAGCAAAAAGATCTTACTGCCGGAACTCACGAATAAAAGCCTGAAGAAGGCAGTACGCAGACGCTGAAATCAAGCGCCGCCCTGCAACAGCTTTGCCCACTCGCGCGCGACACCGGCAGTGCTTTCTCGCAAAGCCTTCAGCGCCTCGGTTCGCTTCATAATCGGCATTACCGCCTCCATCCCACCCGAACGCATTGCCGTCATGCCTTCTTGTTGCAGGCTGAGAACTTCGGCATCGATAGCATCGAGCACCGCCAGCAGTGAATAGGTGATCGTTTCTGCCGGGCTTTGCTGCGGGATTGCAGCACCACCTGGAAGTGACTGTTCTTCAACCTTTTCAGCAATCGCGTCAAAAACGAGCGGTTCGGTTTCAGAAACATCGCCGCGAGAAACTCTGACCAGGCGTGCAAAAATCTTTTTGGAAAGAAATGGAACTTGCGAATTGCGCAATGGTTTTCCATCAACAGACCAGCCGGGACCATCGGCAAACATCTGCACTGAAAGCTCGACAAACGCTGGAATTGCAGGTCTGTTTTTCTCGTCCTCATAGAGAAATTTTGGTGGGATAAAGGAGAACCGCACGGATTTAGTATCGCCGCGCACTTGCATTCCCCATACGCTGTTCTGCAAATAACCTTGATAGAAATTGCTGGGATCTTTTATTCCATCGCCGGCAGGGCGTCTGCACGTGACGACGAAAGCTCGATTTTCCTCAGTCTGATTGAACTGATAAGCGTATCTGTTGAAATCGTCAAAAAGTGAATCTAATAAAGCAACCATACTCAACTGGCAAACAGGATCATCTATCGTGGCTGTTGCGCCTTGCTTGCTTTCAACATTTTCATTGACGTTCTGCAACCATGCCATTGTGTGGTCGCCGACAAACGAGGTAATCAACGATGAAAGAATCTTGCGTGAAAGGTCTTCGGTATGCCGCCGTCTTATCTGATTGAACACTTCGCCCTGATCTTGATTCATACTCCCCCCTGAACGCGAGCGTTCGAATCGGCGATAAACAATCTTGTTTCCTAAATGGTTGTTCCTCGAAAATCAAAAGAATATCTCTTGAAGAGTGAAAAAAACATCGCAATTCCTTACCTTGCGCTTTCATTCGCCCGTTAGAAAAATACGGAACCTCGAAAGCCGGTCGCAATGGAGAGTGGCGCTATTTTTTCGCTTTTGCAAGGAAATATACAACAACCCAAGCCAGCATGGCACCACACATGTCGACGGCGGCATCGGAAAGAGTGGCGCTGCGTCCCGGCACGAGGGATTGGTGCCATTCGTCAAAGAGAGCATTGCCGAGACAGAACATATACGATGCGACGCTCAAGCGCGTGCGTCCCCAACCGCAAGAAAATTCACTGACAGACACGGCGTAGCGAGTAAGCAAGAACAGTATTGCAAACTCGCTCATATGAGCAAGCTTGCGAATTGGAACGTTTGCCTCACCAAGATACGCTTCGGTAACTGCTCCGGAATGCGGTTGATTCGAGAAGAGAAAGATTATTACAATCCAGGCGCACACAGCGATCCAGGCAAGGTACGTTTTCTTCCATGAATCTTTCGACACGGAGATCATTTCACATTCACCGATCCGGCAGAAGATTTTCTCGATTTTTTTCTGCCGGAAACATGTGGATTTTCAGTAACGAAGAAACGCCACGGACGTTCGGTGGCAACATTGAGTCCGATGCGCTCGCTGATTGTGACGAAGTCGGCACCATATTTGGTTCCATGTTCCAGATACAAAGGCGAATGGCAATCGAGCAGATCGACTCCGTTGTGAGACCGATCTATGCCCCATTCTCGGCAAAGCTTACCGGGTCCTTCACAGCCAGGACTTCCCAGTGCTCTGATTAGCACCGCCCCCGGTACGCCGTCGGCTTCAGTGACAACATTCAAGCAAAAATACATGCCGTAAATGAAATAGACATATGCAAATCCGGCAGGCCCGAACATGACTCGGCAACGCTCGGTAATGCCTCGAAAGGCATGACAGGCTGGATCGTCCTGAGTGTACGCTTCCACTTCCACTATCGGCGCGCGAAGAATTTCACCGGATGGCAAAGTGCGCACGAAAGTCATACCAAGCAAGTCCGGCGCAACCTCGAGAGTGGGCCGCGCAAAAAACTCGCGAGTCAGTTTTACTTTAGTCGTGCCTTTCACAACTAAATAGTCTAACAAATGAGAGGCAAAACGCTCGACTACCGCATGGCGCGAACGAATGTCTGAATACCGCGGCGAGCCAAATAGCCGCCGGCGCGATTCATCAGTCTGCCCCTGGCCATCTGTCGTTGCTGTCTGCGCGCGCGCTTGGCCGCACCCGGCATTTCGTTGACATTGCCCATGAGGGGTTGAGCCTTGGCGAGTTCTTTATTGACCTCACCTGTGGCCGTCCTTTGATCCTCATTCTTGTTGTAGAACGGTCTACCATAGTCAGTGAAGGCAACGATGTCGAATTGGTCGTAGCGAACAAACGGCCGCGCCATCATGCGATCGTGCATGATTTGATCCGTGGTTTTGAACGCTCCGGCCGGCGGTTTGGACCCCTTTTGCAGCACGGCGCTGGCAAGCCGCGAATCGAGAATGCAATCCGAAGTTTGCAGGCGGTTTTTCGCTTCGTACTTTTGATCGAAACCCTGCATCTTGCTTCTGCGCACCATCTGCAAAGAGTGTGATTGCAGATGCTGATGCTGCATGGCGCGGAAACGCGCATCTTTGTCCGAGCGAGACAAATACCTGTCCGTCCAAACTCTGTACAGATCCTGACCCAATTTCAGCTCGGAAACCAGATCTTGAGGGTTCCAGTAGCCGGGCAGGCAGGTCATGACCGTGCCGTCCGGCGCCAGTACGAATGTCTGCAGATTGTGAGGTCCTGCTCCGTTAGTCGTGTTGACGGCATTGCCTGTAGGCATGTGAACCCCGGACACACCTGCATAAGGCAGACCGGTAATGTCTTTGTAGCCGACAACAAAATTGTCTTTCAAATAGGAGAAAGCTGGTTCCTGCGAGAGCGACACGGCTCTCAGCGAATTGCCGGCACTTCAAGTGGCGCCGTCTATTTTGCCCAGCATGTGAATCCAGACCACGGGCTTACCTGAGCGCGCGCCTTCATTTAGCGCTTGCGATAAATCCGTGTGCCATTCAATACCCGTAGCCAACTGGCGTACTCGAGAAGCAGCTTCGTCGCCATTGACCATAGGAATGGCGCCGACTTGCTGAACCGTTATCAAAGATAGAGCAGCCAGGCTCAAAAACACGTTTTTCATGGACTGACTAGCTCCGTTGAGAGGGGGGTCTTATTCTAGCCACTATTTTTAAATACGTAGCGAGCGGCAAAAAAGTTCAAAATTTCGGGCTGCTCAAAGATTAAATCTGCAACCGGTTAAACGACCGATATTACATATTTACCCTATATACCCATAAACGCGCCATAGCTCGCCCTCTGGGCATTTCGGAGGTTTAATCATGTTTGCTCTTCGTTGAAACGGCGTCTAATGCCAGATTCGCTCGCAGAAGCGACAATTAGCAGGTGGCAAAACAGCCACAAAAGGCGAATACAGACAACGGGCGGAAACAAACGTGTGCGGAATCGTAG
>Ga0268299_1000411_pt1 | contig 138381 bp, 108 predicted proteins | sample NOBtaG_FD_193484 | JGI IMG/M metagenome (GOLD analysis project Ga0268299, IMG submission 193484) | Activated sludge microbial communities from bioreactor in Nijmegen, Gelderland, Netherland - NOB reactor | ecosystem: Engineered > Bioreactor > Aerobic > Activated sludge | place: Netherlands...
GGTCCTTCGGCCCGAGCGGCACGGTGACCCGCACCCCCGGCTTCACGCGATCGGCCAGCGATTCGGGAATGCGGTACGAATAGGTCCGATCGATCGGGGAAATGGGCACGACGGTCGCGATCCCGCCCGCCACGGTCCCGGCGGGGTCAAACGGAAGCGACGCGGAGGAAGCGGGGCGAGGGGGTTTCGGCACGGTTCGCGACATTCGCTGGGATTATAGAGGCGGGCGCATTCCCCTGATCCCAGGGCTCGGCGCCTGTTCGCACTCGCACCGCCGCCCCCAACAAGCAGCCGACCCCCGCCTCCAATAGAAGGCGGGGGTCGGACTGTGTCATTCAATTGTGGTGCGACTGCGTCTTACGGGCACGCGTCGCCGGCGAGGAGCAGATCGATCAACTCTGTCACGTCGGCGGCGGTGAAGTCACTGTCACCGTTTACGTCGGAAGCCGAGCAGGCCGTGCAATTGGTTACAGCGCCGGCAAAGCAGCCGGGGTAACTGTTGACGAAGGCCTGCACATCGCGGCCATCGCGATTGCCGTCACCATTGACGTCGCCCGGACAGGCGGCGCCGCATCGCAGGGTGGCCTCATAGGTGCGACCGCAAGCAACGACTTCACCCTCTGGTGTGGAGACAAACGTCCACCACGTCCCGGCGCCAAGCGTCACCGAAACCGTGCCGCACTGGCACGGAATCGTGGTATCAACCGGATTGATGGCCAGCGTGGGGCTGCCGCAAACCGGCGGTGTCGTCAGTGCCGCGGTGTCGCGAACAAAACCGAAGATCATGTCGGCCTGGCCAATGACGGACCAACTGACCACGGTCTCGGCTGCCAGCGTGAACGAATACCAGTCGGTGTCGCGCGTCGTTGTGCTTGCGCGAACGGTACCCTGGACAGTCTGACCGCAGTTCAGCGCACCGAACACGTTGGGGGTGACATTGCATCCACCGTTCACCGTATCGGCCGGGTCGCCGCAATCCGGCTCGGCGTCCGGCGTCGCGCCCGGTGTCGGCGTAAGCGAACCCACTGGCTGAAGTGGAATATTGCCGTTTCCGACGCGCAGTTGATCGTCGATAACCGTCGCCGGCAGCAGTATGTTGCCACATGGAGGATTTGCGCCCACGGTCACGTTTACGCTGAATACGTTTCCGCCCAAGTCGGACATCGGCACATTGGCCGCGCCGCCAATCTGGGTCAGGTCGACGCTGACCGTCAAACCAGTGCTGGCCGGATTTGCCCCGGGCGTTACATTGGCCGTCAGAGTGACCATCTCACCGGCAGCGACAGTGAGCGGTACGGCCAGACCGACAAGAGACGGTGGAATTGAACCCCCCGACGAACCCGTGATGCGCAAGGCGGCATTCGTATTCAGGACACGCTCGTTTCCAGCAAGGCCGAATCCACCGCCAGGATTCACCTGTCGCGAATTGGAATTGGAGGGGCTGCCGACGAAAATGGAATCATAGATGCCAATCTGGCTGCCGCCTCCAAAGTTGTGGACGGCAATGACTCCGATCCAATAGGTTCCCGCCGGAAGGTTGAGCGAAGGCTCGGCGCTGACGTCAAGGCTCACTTTCGCCGATTGGGTTTGGACGGCCACCCACGGCTGGATCATGCTTGCGTTCGCAATTGGAACGTTGACGCTGGCCACATCACCAGTTAGCCCGGAAACCGCGGCAGCCGAACTGCTGAAAATCTCGATCCGCCAGCTTTGCACATTTGCATATCCCGTGAAATTCCCCAACCCTGCAAACACGGCTTCAATCGTCTCCAACTGGGTCAGCCCGGCCACGCTAAAGTCGTCAATGAACGCGATATCAAAAGCGTCTAAACTACCTTCAAAATCCTGCGAGGAATTAACAAGCTGCCCTGCCTGGCCATCAGGCGTGGGACCAATCTGATCCATGATGATCGCCGCGGGGGCAAATCCAGCGCAACCCCAAAGCGCCAGCGACGTTGCCCATATCAAAGGAAGTACGCGAATTTTCATGATGACCCTTTCTCCACACTTCTGGCAGCAGCATACCTCTGCCTTGCCGGAAGACGTCCGAAACCGCCACCGGACAACCGGAGCGTTCGCGCCACACCGAGTTGGTTCGCAATATCGCCGCGATGGGGGTTCAATAGTCAAGGGAGTGAACCGCGACAGCCATTGCCATATAGGCAACCCGGCGGTCCCCGACCTTGATGAAGCAATGCTCGCCTATGCCGACGCATCAAGCCCATAGGGCCTTTTGACCCGGTCAAGAACCAGATGCCACCGCCCCCGGATGCTCCAGTTCCCGCCGAATCCCTTTAAACTATTTAACTGCCTTAGACGCTCGAAATCAAGTAATCGGCTCCCCAGAATCTGAACCAATGCGCAATGAGATTCACAGCGGCCCCAAGCAGCGAAAGGATCTCGAAAAGCCGACGCGAAGTAGTCCCGAGAAGATCATTGCGCGGCTGTCTGAAGCCGATGCCATTCGCGGTACGCGCGGCAGTATCGCCCGGCATTTCACCCGCTGAAGGACGGCAAAGCGATATTGCATCGCCGACACAACCAGCACGGCGGCGTGCCCGTCAGCGCCGACGCCTGCGCATTCGCCTGCGACCGGTCGCGCCATTGAATGTCAATTCGACCGGCCCGCGCGAGACCGGTGACAACGCCCGCGCCGATCCCCGCGCTGCCGAGCAGATCGTCCCACTTCATTGTGCCGCCCGCGGCCCTCAGCCGGTCCAGCACGTTGGCCTGCCGCGCGGTCAGTGCCCTCGGTCTCCTCGCGGGACCGGTCGATTCAATACGTTCGTCGGCTTTGACCTCTTCGTGCGGAACCAGCGTCACCCATTTCACCCCGCGTCCGCCCGCGCCGGATTTCGCGGCCGCGGGAACCATCAGATGCAGCGTGCGACCCAGCGGGCAGGCGTAATACCGCGCGATCCACCGGCCCAGGTTGATCATCGCCGGCGACAGCAGCGGCTGATCATCCGCGACCGACTCGACCGCCTTGGCCGCGGTGGTCCACTCGCCGACGCTTGTCTCAATGCAGAATCCGAGGATCGGTCGGTCCTTCGGCCCGAGCGGCACGGTGACCCGCACCCCCGGCTTCACGCGATCGGCCAGCGATTCGGGAATGCGGTACGAATAGGTCCGATCGATCGGGGAAATGGGCACGACGGTCGCGATCCCGCCGACGGCCCCCAACAAGCAGCCGACCCCCGCCTCCAATCGAAGGCGGGGGTCGGACTGTGTCATTCAATTGTGGTGCTGCTGCGTCTTACGGGCACGCGTCGCCGGCGAGGAGCAGGTTGGCGAGTTCCGTGACATCGGCCGTCGTAAACGCATTGTCGCCGTTCACGTCCACGGCCCGACAAGCAGTGCAGTTTTGCACGCCGCCCGCGAAACACGCCGGGTAACTGTTGACGAAGGCCTGCACATCGCGGCCATCGCGATTGCCGTCACCATTGACGTCGCCCGGACAGGCGGCGCCGCATCGCAGGGTGGCTTCATAGGTGCGACCGCATGGAATCGCCGCAAACGGCGTTGAGACAAATGTAAACCATGTGCCGGCGCCGAGAGTCACCGAAACCGTGCCGCATTGACACGGAATGGACGTTCCCACCGGATTGATCGCCAGAGTCGCGCCGCACACCGGTGGAGTTGCCAAATTCGTCGAGTTTCGGATGAATCCAAATATCATGTCCGCTTGACCGACAACAGTCCAACTCACGGTTGTCGACTCCGTCAACGTAAAAGAATACCAATCGGTGTCGCGCGCGGCATTGTTGGCCCGAACTGTGCCTTGAACCGTTTGGCCACACGTGAGTGCACCGAAATTGTTGGGCGTCACATTGCATCCGGCGTTTACCGTGTCCGTAGGCAGTCCGCAATCAGGTTCATTGTCGGGCGTTGCACCGGGTGTCGGCGTAAGTGGGGACACAGGTTGCACGAAAATGTTGCCGTTGCCCGTTCGGAGCAGGTCGTCGGTCACGGTCACAGGAAGGATAATGTTACCACACGGGAGATTCGATCCGACGACTAGGTCCAAGGAGAAAACATTGCCACCAATGTCGTTCATTGGCGTATTTGCGGCGCCGCCAAGGAATGTCAGGTCGACACTGGCGGACAACGTGGTGCTGTCCGGGTTCTCTCCAGAAGTGACAGTGGCGGTAAGCGTCACGGGTTCGCCGGATGCGACGTTCAATGGCACGGCAACACCGGACGTCCACGGAGGAATCGAAAGTGCCGAGGTTCCGGTGATGCGAATCGCCATGTTCACGTTGAGCGCGATTTGGTTACCGGGAAATCCGAATCCTCCGAGAGGATTCACCTGGCGAGAATTAATGTTACCCGGGTTGCCCGCGAAGCCCGATTGGAGCAAGCCGATTTGGCCGCCACCACCCCCAAAGTTGAGGACAGGAATGACTGCAATCCAATAAGTCCCGGCAGCCAGATTCAGCGCTGGAAATGAACTGACATCCAATGTGACTTTCGCTGAAAGCGCCGCCCCGGCAGCCCAGGGTTGTGTCAAGTCGGTCACATTGGTAAGCGGGACCAAAACGCTGGCGACATTGCCGGTTAAACTCGTGAGCGCACTCGCTGGCGACGAGTAAATCTCAACTCGCCAACTCTGAACATTGCCGTAGCTGGTGAATCCTCCGAAACCATTGAAGCAAGCCTCTATTTGGGTAAGTTGAAATGCAACGGGCAACACAAAATCATCAATCACGGCCACGTCAAATGCATTGTTGACCGCTTCAAAGTCCTGGCATGAGTTAGCTGTCTGCCCATCCTGGCCGCCGAACACCGGGCCGATTTGATCCATGACCACTGAGGCGTGAGACGCGCCCGCGCACGTCATCACCGCAAACGCAATCGCCGCGCTCGCGTTCAAGACTCGAATTCGATTTTTCATAACGCTCATTCCTCCTGTACTCTCCACTTGGGCCGCCTGGACAAGGGCTTCGGCCCGAAAAGTCGTAAAAGGGATGACAAACGTCACCCCGGCTCACAATTATACAAAACGAGAAATTATGCCTTGAGGTCTTGGCCTGACACAATCTACATCACGGCCGAAAGAACCGGCTGCCGGAAAACGATGACGACAAGCGACTGAACCGGATCCTTGTTCCTGGGCGGACCGATTCATTGGCAACCGGGATTGATGAGACCTCCGGCACTCCGAAGTGCATTAAGCCACGACGGAAAACAAAAGTCAAGAAATTTTGATGCTTGGCTGACGCGCCGCACACACGCAGCGCGCTCATCGTTGCTCTATGACGCCGACGCGCCGCGTTACAATTCGGCGCGATGAATCCATCAACGGACTTCAAAGACTACTTCTCCGCCACCGCAGCGCAATACGCCGCATTTCGCCCCACCTATCCTCCGGAATTGGCGTCCTATCTTGCCTCATTGCCCGCACAAACGGACTTCGCCTGGGACAGCGGGTGCGGGTCGGGCCAGTTGTCAACCCACCTCGCGGTCCACTTTAGACGCGTCGAGGCGACGGACGCCAGCGCCGAACAGATCGCCGGCGCGCAAGCCCGCGACCGCGTCACCTTTCGTTGCGCAAAAGCGGAAGACAGCGGCCTGCCCGATGCATGCGTCGACCTCGCGGTCACCGCGCAGGCGGCACACTGGTATGACCTCGATTTGTATTATCACGAGGTGCGGCGGGTGTGCCGGCCGGGCGCGGCCGTGGCGCTGGTGACCTACGGCCGGGCGATTGTCGACGGTGCGATCGGTCCGGTGTTCGATCACTTCTACGACGACGTGGCCGGGCCCTGCTGGACGCCCGAACGGATGCTGGTTCAAGACGGCTATCGAAATCTTCCGTTTCCGTTCAGGGAAGTGGCCGCGCCGCCGATCGACATGCACTCGGACTGGACGCTGCCGCAGTTGCTCGGCTACGTCGACACCTGGTCTGCCGTGCGGGGCCTGGAAGTAGCAAGCGGCCGGGGGCCGTTCGAGCAATTCTGCAAGGACATGGCCGCGGCCTGGGGCGAACCATCGCAACCGCGCAGGGTGCGCTGGCCGCTGGCGATGCGCGTGGGCCTCATCTGAGCCCGGCCATGCCGCCTTGCTGACCCTTGCAGTCCACGTGCCTCGGCGGGTTGGAGCCGACGACCCCCGCATCCTGAATAACTCCTGCCGCGCTTCATTGAAGGGATGCACTTCTTCGTCCTGCGCCTCGTCGGCACACATTGTGGGCGCATCGACGATCACCAGTGGCACCCATTTGAGCAACTCTGCCTTGTGCCAACTGATCACCGCACCGCCGACCAGGGCAATGAACCCGCCGCACAACAGCGTCACGGCGACAGGATGCGCGGTTTGGAGCATGCCGTAACCGGCCGCGCATGACAGATGGCCCAGTGCCAGCACACCGGCGATTGCGCGATAATGCGTCCAGCGCCAAATCTGACCGAAGACAAACAGCAAGATCATGAGCACGCCCGAATGCAGCGCGATCTCCATGCGGAACATCGGCGCCGCATCGAGCGTCCAGGGCAGGATCGCCAGCAGCGCGATCGGCAAAAGGCGCATTCGCAATCGCGGGCGACACAAGGCGAGGTGAACCCCGGCCATCGCGCTCCAGCCCGCGACCAGGCAGATGATCAACTTGTCGGCAGGTGTTCTCCCGTCGATCACGAGGGAGGTCGCCAGTAGATGAACCGCCAGCGCCACGACCGCCTCGGCGCGCGAACGACGCAATAGCGCCATGGTCGCAAGGTACGCCGTCACGATGTAGAGGCCCTGAATCAATGGCGGCAGGCTGACATGGGCCACAGCCATCCCGCGGCCCCGGGCCAACGCGAAGGCGGCGACAGCGCATGCCGCGTTTCCCGCGTGTAGCAGCACACCTCGCCGAAGCCGAACGTAACCGAACCACCAGGCCATTGCAGAGACAACTGCAATGCTCGCCAGCGGGTCGCGCGTCCACTGCGGCAACGCGTCGACCGGCACGCGCGCGTCAAAGGGTCGAAGCGCCAGCAGGATGGCAATGGCCGGAAGCACCAACGGGGGCAGCAACGACCACGGGTTCTTGCGCGTCTGCGCCGCCAGGAATTCAAACCCGACGACTGACAGTGCGACGAGCGCGGGCGACGCATAGAAGTGGCTCGCGTGACAGAAGAACCCGTAATTCATGCCGATGAGATGCACGGCAGTGGCGATGGTCGCAATTGCCAGGAATGCAAATTCGAGTGCAGGAACCGATTGCAGGCTGGCGCTATCGAATTGCGCTGCGCGTCGATGATGTGACCGGATTGCGCCGATGCAGCCGAGCAGTACAAGTGCGAACACCCACCACGCAGCATAGAGATAAAGTTCGTTCTCGCCGGAGTTGCCGTCGGGGATTTTGAGGAGCGGCGCCGCACCCGCCACCAGGATGACGCAGGCCCCGCCCACCGCCTGCGCCGCTGCGCTCAAACGCAACCCGATGGCCCGGCTGAACACGCGCATCTCGCCCAGCGCGATCACACAGGCCCCCGCCGCGACATACGTTCCAAGACCCGGCCGCAGTGCGATCATCTCCAGCGTTGCCGCGAGCGGCCCCGTCCAGAACACGGCGGCAACCAGCAGCAACGACGGCTTGTCCTCGGGGGATCGCAGGGATCGGTGCAGGGCCACGAGTATCGCCCCAACCGCCCATTCATAAACCTGCAACACGACAAGCGTCGCAACGATGAGCCGCACGTCGCCCGCCGGATCGTTCGGACTCACCAGCAGCAGCCTCGCCCCGACGGCCATCAGCACTGCGCTGATCAAGTAAGTGGGATTTCGCCGAATGATCCAGTTCAGACCATGACCCAGTGGACCTTGCAGGGGACTCATCACGACACCTCCGCTATTGGAACGGTTAGTCGGCGCGCAGAGGATGCGCACCACGCGATGCCGGCGCGCGCACGCCGCCGTGGCATCGGATTCAACGTGATTTCAAAGGCGTCGACCTGGCAGGGAATGAATGAAAAATGATGACGTCTGTATCAGGCGTCAGGTCGGACGCCGCCGCAGGGCTTGTCTATCTGATTTATGGGGCGCTGCGTTTCCAAGTCAAATGGGATCCCGGAATTTCGCACGCGCCGGTGGCGGCATCAGGCAGGGTGCCAATCGAGGCAGCCCTTCATCACACCACTGAAATGATCAACGAGCGGCCGACGCGCGACTCACTCGAACTTTCGTCGATATGTGACTTGTGCAGGCGAAACCACCATCACGCGTGCGACGCCGTCACCGGGCCGCCAGCCTTTTCTCCACGCTCCGCCGTCGCCGGCGCGAATCCATGCCGCAGGTTGTTCTCACTCAGCGTGCGCGACAGCATGAACTGCTTCAGGTAATCCGGCCCGCCCGTCTTGGCCCCCAGGCCCGACATGCGGTGGCCTCCGAAGGGCTGCCGGTCGACCCGCGAGGCGGTGATGCGGCGGTTGATGTACAGATTGCCCACGAAGTACGACTGTTTGGCGCGCTCGATGTGGCTCGGCGTGCGCGAATAGACGCCGCCGGTCAGGGCATACGGGCTGTCATTGGCGATGGCCACGGCCTCGTCAAAATTCTCGGCCTTCATGACCGCCAACACCGGGCCGAAAATTTCGTCGCGCGCCAGCGGATCGTCGCGCTTCACATCGGCGAAGACGATCGGCCCGACGTAATGGCCGTCCTTGTCCGCCCCGCTCGCCAGAGCGCGGCTCTCCAGCATGCACTTCGCCGTACGCTTGGCGGTCTCCACCGCCTCGCGCACCCGGGCCACCGCCGACGCGCTGATCAGCGGCCCCATGAACGTACCGGGCGATTCGGGGTTGCCGGGCCTGATCGCCCCCGCGGCATCGACCAGTTTTGACAAAAAGTCAGCATAGACGCCCTTCACCGCGATGACCCGCGAGCAACTCGTACACTTCTGGCCGCCATAGGCAAAGGCCGATGCAAGCGTCGCCTGCACCGCCTCGTCGAGGTCCGCATCCTCGTCGACAATGATCGCGTTCTTGCCGCTCATGTCGGCCACAACGTGCCGGAAGACATGCCGACCGGGAATCGCCCGGCGACCGGCCTCGATGATTTCGACGCCGACGCCCGACGAACCGGTGAACGCCACCATGTCAACATCGGGATGCCGGGCGAGGCCGCGGCCGATGGTCTCCCCCGCGCCGGGCAGATAGTGCAGCGCGCCCGCGGGCACGCCGGCCGCATGCAATAAATCGACAAACCGCGCCGCGCTGACCGAGGCCTCCCGCGCCGGCTTGACGATCACCGCGTTTCCGCCGGCCAGCGCCGCCGCGGTCATGCCGGCCAGCAGCGCCGTCGGAAAACAGAACGGGCTGATCACCGCGACGACGCCGCGCGGCTGGTAAATGAGTTCGTTGCTCTCGCCGGGGTAGTCGCGCCGACGAGGCCGCTCGTGCAGCCGCCGCAGTTCGCGGGCGTAGAAGCGCATGTAGTCAATCGCCTCAATGACGTCGCCCACCGCCTCGCGCCAGGTCTTGCCGACTTCGAGAATCTGCAGCGCCGCGAACTCCTGCAGCCGGTCGTGCAGGCCATCGGCCGCATGATCCAGAATGTGCGCGCGGTCCACCGGCGACACCGCGCTCCAGGCGGAATAGCCGGCGCGGGCCGCCGCCACAGCGCGGTCAATGAGCGTCGCCTCCGACAGAAGCGTTCGCCCGATGACCTCGCGCGGCTCGGCCGGATTGCGCGAGACGAACCAGTCGCCCGTGCGAACGGCCTCGCCGTTGATCTTCGCCGCATACTCGCGGCCCAACTGGCCGCGCACGCCGGCAAGCGCCTGCGTCATCGCCGCGCGGGCCTCGGGTCGTGACAAATCGACATCCGGCTCATTGACAAACGGTTCCATGGGTGGGTACTCATCGTCGTCGGGGTTCTGCACATGAACGCGGTACGGCCCGGCCCCGGTGAAGCGCGCCGGAGAAGAGCCGACTGTCCGGGCAATCGAATTCGGTTCGTCGTCGGCCGGCGCGGCGACGGCGGGATTCCGCAATAGCATCGCGACAGGCGTCTCGCCACCGAAACTCTGCCGAAGGAACGACTCATTCGACGTGTTCTCAATCAATCGGCGAATGAGGTAGGCCATGCCCGGGATCATGTCGCCGAACGGGGCGTACACGCGAAGCCGCTGATCCATGCCGACCACGGCGCGCTTCAGTTGATCGCCCATGCCCGTCAGCATCTGCAATTCAAGCGTCCTGGGCGGCAGGCCGAGGGCCTCTTCCATCGCCAGCACGGCCGCGATCGACCGCACGTTGTGGCTCGCGAACGCCGGGCGGACCGCGTCGGTGTTTTCAAGCATCAACCGCGCCACGCGCTCGAACTCGGCATCGCTCTGCGGCTTGTGCGTCCACACCGGCGGCATCCAGCCGTTGAGGATTGACTGAATCGTCTCGTAATCCCAGTAGGCCCCCTTCACGAGGCGCACGGTAATCGGCGTGCCGCGACGGCGTGCCCACGCGATCAACTCGATCATGTCGCGATGCGCATCACGCAAATATGCCTGAATCACGATGCCGACGTGCGGCCAGTCGCGGAACTCCGGTTCGTTCAGCACGGACTTGAACAGGTCGAGCGTCAGATCCTTGACCGCATAATGCTCCATGTCGATATTGACGAACACGCCGCGATCGCGACCGGCCCGCAGGATCGGCCGCAGCCGGTCCAGGACCAATGCGGTTGTCGCGGCTGCATCGACCGGATCGAGTTTGGTGACGATTGCGCTGAGTTTGATGGAGATGTTGACGCGCGGCAGTTGTCCGAACGGCGCCACGTCCAGCACCGGCGACGACCGCCATACCGGCGACGATTCGGCCAGCCGCTCGATCAATTCGATGTATGCGGTTTGATGGTCCCGGGCCGCCTTGTCGGAGATGACCGTCTCGCCGAGCACATCGAGTGTGAAGGTCATGCCGGCGTCGCGCATCCTCACGACGGACGCAATCGCCTCGCGCGGAGTCGAACCGCAGACGAACTGCTTCGCCATCATGCCGCACGCCAGCCTCACGCCGCCGGCGACGAGTCCCGCATATACGGAGTCGGGGCGGCTGTAGGAGAGGGCGAGCGCCAGCGGTCCGGGCAGACTCGGGCCGCTGCCATCGGACGGTCGTAGATATTCCAGCAATTGCCGCGCCACCGCCTCTCGATCGCGCAGGGCCGGGTAGACCTCGATGAAGCGGAAGAGCCGCATCTTGAGGTCTTCATCTTTTGTCAACCAATTCAGCGATGCACGCTGCCAATATTCGAAAGAAAGCACCGATGGGGCCGCGGCCTCGGCCCGCTCGAAGATCTCGCGGCCGATGCGCTGCGTCGCGGCTTCCAGCGATGTTGATCGATTGAAGGACATGGATGTGTGTTAACGAAAGGCGCGTACCGCATGGGATCCCGCCGGCAATCCCCACGAAACGCCGGGCGACCCGATCAATGTCGGCAATGGCCGTTATAGAGCCGGTCGTCGCCGGGGACAAGCATTGCGACCGGACACCGCTGGGCGTAGATTCGCCGGTCATGAGGCACATACGCTTGCGATCGGTGTTGATGACCGCGCCCCTTGTCATGGGCTGCCTGGCGGGCTGCCGCGACGAGCGGCGGCATCAGGCCTCGGAGATATCAGAATTGGAAGTGGCCACGAACGTGGTGCCGGCAAACGCCGCCCCCGCGGAGGTGGCGCAGGCACTGCTTATCCGCCTTGCCAGGGCCCAGACGGCCCGGGAGCGCGGACTGGGCATCGAAAAGAACCGCGACGAATACCGCAAGACCATGGCCGAAGTGCGCGGACTGGCCGCGCGCAAGTTGATCTACGAGACCTTCCGCGGGCGCGGCGGATCGAGCGTTCCCGTGGATTTAAAGGAAGAAGGGGCCGTCCGAACGGTCACCGATAGTTGGGTGTCTATTTGCGCCTACTACGCCGGCGCGCTTGAGACTGCCGCGCTCTCAACCGCAATGGTGGATGCCAAATCCGCGACGGTGTTTGCAGACGTTGTCGCGCCAATTGACGCCGTACCCTCGGGCTCAGCGGCAGCCGTACCCGCGACCGTTCCGACCATCGATGATGCTGAACGGAAGGAACGCGTGCGAAATGGTCGTTCTCCCCGACCTGAGACTCGCATCGTGTGCCGGCTGACCCTGGATGAATCCAACGCCTGGCGAGTCGTTCGCGTCGAATTGGAATCGGTCACGACCTCGACGGTCGGTCGCGCCATTCCTTCCACGCCTATCACCGCGACTCAGGCCGTGACCCAGCCGGCAAGATAAGCCGGTACAAAGTCCTAATCCCGCCCGATCATCCTAACTCTAGTAATATCAACGCATTATGTTCTGCGGCACCACGTCCCTTCCGGCATACTCGCCTACTGTCCAGCAAATCCCGCCCGACCTCTCAAGTTTTTTCAGCCCGATACCCGACAATCTATCTTGCCTAGTTAACGCAATTTACCTATCTTAACAGGCAGCGGTGGTCGCCCCGAACTGGATGGCGGGGCAAACGGTGAAAACGGTGTCGGCGATCGGACGTGACTCAGGGTCAGGATGACCCGGTCGCGCAGGCAGAATCTGCCTCACTTCGATCCGCCGCGGGAGCCAAGCGAATGTCGTCAAATCTTCTCCAGCGGTACATGAGTCCCCTTCTTTCCGGTCAGCGACGCGAATGCCGCGAGGTCATTGTGCAGGCGCTCGAATCCGGCCTGCCGGCCCGCACGCTCTATCGCGACCTGATCTGGCCGGCCATGGCCCGGGTCGATCAGATGTTTCGCGACGACCGCATCAACCTTGCCACGGAACACCTGGCCACGCGAATCAACCGCGTCGTGGCCGACCACCTTCAGGCCAAACTCGAACGCAGCGACAAACTCGACAAACGCATTCTCATCTGCTGTGCCGACGGCGAGACCGAGGAACTCGGCGCCCAGATGACCTCCGATCTGTTTGAAGCCGACGGCTGGGACGTCTTCTTCGTGGGCAGCGGCATTCCCCACGACGAAATCCTCACCCTCGTCGGTCAGATCCGTCCCGACATCCTCCTCGTCTTCGGCAGCAAGCCCAGCGACGTTCCGGGCGTTCGCGCCCTCATCACCATGATCCGCGATGTCAACGCCTGCCCGGCGATGAACGTGATCGTGTCCGGCGGCGTATTCAACCGTGCCGAGGAGTTGTGGCGCGAAGTGAAGTCCGACTTGTTCGCCGAGACGGCGATCGAGGCCCTCGACCTGTGCAACCGGGCAACGCCGCGCATCGCCGAAGAGCGCGTCTCGGAAGGCCCCAAGAAGCGCCGCCGCCGCCGCCGCCCGCCGCTCCTGGTGCAGGCCGAAGCGCAGAGTTGATCGGCAACATCCGTTAATCGAGAGCCGATTGTGTCAGCAAGCCGCGGCCCCCTGGCCGCGATTGCTCGAACAATCGGCTCTTTTTATTGCGCCGTGTGCGGGAAATGGGCCATACGCCGCCACCTTGACAGCCGCCGTCGAGTGCGCTTAACTTAAGCTGCTTCCGCACGAGCATCCGGCTTGTCGGAACCCCTTGCAGCGGTAAGGGGCCGTAGCTCAATTGGTTAGAGCGCCGCCCTGTCACGGCGGAGGTTGCGGGTTCGAGCCCCGTCGGCCTCGTTTCTCCTCATTTCAATCGGGTACGCAAAGCAAAGTGGAACTTTGCTTTACCGCGCGCACCCCATACGCACCAACATGACTACGAGCGCGGACCGATTGTGCGCAGCAGATTGGCGTCCGGCGTTTGAAACAGGCTCGGGGCGTCGGGGAACCAGGCTTCGATCGCGTCATTGGTGTATCCGAAGAAGCCGTGGACCGGTGCGTCGAGCAGTTCGTCCGACCCGCCCGAGGGACCCATCAATCCTTCGCTCTGATGCACCAGCCCGAGCAGGTGCCCGATCTCGTGCGCGGCCAGCCGGCCCAGTCGCCCACCGAGCCGCGCCGGATCGGTCGTGGCGGTCGGCGCGGTGGACACGATGGCCACGTCTCCGCGATCGCGATTGCCGAAGTCGATGTAGCGCACCTGACCCGCCGCAAATTGCCCTTCGAACACCTTGAAGAAATCCGGCGCGGTCACATAGACGCGCGAGACCGGGCCGTTGAATTCAGAACCATCGTCGATGCGGACATCCAGCGCGTACGGATCGTAGATTTGCCGCACGCGGTCCAGCGCGACGGCGATGATTTCGGCCTCCTTGCCGGCCAGTCCGGGGTTGTAATCGGCGGCCGAGAAGGGCGCAAACGTCACCGGCCGGCCGAAGAATCGCGCATCGACGCCGCCGTTGAAATCAAGCACGACCACCTGCGGTCGTGGCTGCGGCACTGGTATGTTGACGCCGGTCTTTTCTATGGTGACCGCGTAGAAGCCGTCGGTGGGAATCGGCAGAATCTCCACGGGCAACCAGCGTTCGTGGCCCGGCCCGACATAGAGCCGCAACGACTGAACGTCCTGCGCGAGTACGTGTTCGATCTCGGTGAGATCCGGCGAATTCCCATCCAACCCGTCCAGAATGACCCGGCGATCGCCGTCGACCAGCATGGCGCTGGCCCGCAGGAGCAACCCGCCGGCGAATGAAATCCGAACCCGGTCGCCCGCCTTGAATGGGCCGAGGTCATAACCATCGAAGTCGCCAAAGGGAAAAATCTGGTCAATTACCGTGATGCCGGATTGGACGTCGAGGGGAATGAGCAGCGCGTTGTTGCCGTCGTTGTACCCCAGCGCCGCTGCGCCGAGGCCGGGCAGTTCCGTGCAGCCGAACGACAGGACACACAAGCACAGCGCAGGAAATCCGCGAAATGCAACCGGGCGCAATCGTGCGGAACAGAAACGCAATTCCGTGGACCAGAACCTGTGCGTGATTAATCGCCGCACGAACACACTCACAAGAAAAACGGCACGGTCGAACGCGGAATCGCGTTCGACAAAGGCGGACCAGAGGCCCGCACTCCCGAAATCCTACGGCGTGCCAACGTGTCCGGCCACGAGCGAGGCGATGCGGGAGGCGGGGTCGAGCGAGATGGAGGCGATCTCAATCGCGGCATGATCCAGGCGCTCGATGGTTTCGGCGTGCATGGATCGGCCCACCGGCGCATCGATGAACGCGCGGTGCCACAACTCGATGCAAAGCAAGCCCCACAGCAGGCGGCTGAATTTTCCGGTCTTGTTAATCTGCCGTTCGATCTCGTCCACGCGGTACAACCCGCGCTGCCGCGCCTGACGCGACAGCAGCACATCGCAGAGGAAATCGCGAATCGGCCCGGCGGTCCATTTCGCCAGCGGCACGGGGAAACCCATCTTGTCCTGTCGCCCGAGCACGGCGGCCGGCACGAGGTCGCCCACCGCTTCGCGGAGAACGTGCTTGGACCGCCCGCCCGCGAACCGCATGACCGGCGGCATGGTCTGCACGAGTTCGACGATGCGATGGTCGAGCATGGGAACCCGCGATTCAAGGCCGACGCCCATGCTGACCCGGTCCTCCACATGCAGCAGGGCGGGCAGCAGGGTGGTCATGTCGAAGTGGGTCATTCGAGCAATGTAACTCCGGGCCGGCGCGGATTTGAACGTCTGTCGAAATCGCTCGAGCACGCCGGCCTTGCGCGAGGTGTTCCACGCATCGCCGGTCAGCACGTCGGAGAGTCCGTCGTCGCGGGCGATCAACCGGAAGTAGCGCTGGTCCATGTCGTCAAAGAGGCCGCGGGCGAAGAAGTCCTGCAGAAGCGGCAGGTAGGTCTTCAACATCGGCAATTGCGGGGCGATGGTCTCCCAGGTGGCGACGTATTCGCCTGCGTGGCCGGTGCCTTGAATCGCGCCTTTCAGACATTGTTCGAGATAGGCGATGAGGTAGCGCGCGTAGCCGCCGAACAACTCGTCGCCGCCCTGTCCGCCGAGGCAGACCTTGACGCTGCCGGCCGCGCGGCGCGAGACGCAGTACTGCGGGAACAGGCCCGGTCCGGCCATCGGCTCGTCCATCAGCCGGATCAACTCCGGCATCAGTTGGACGAATTCGTCAGCGGTTGGCCGCACCTCGTGATAGACCGCGCCGGTGCGCTCCGCCACGAGACGCGCATAGGGCGATTCGTCGAACTCCGGTCCCTCGTCGAACGCGCCGCAGAAGACGTGCAGCGGTTGTTCGGACCGCGCCGCGGCCAGGCAGGTGATGATGGAACTGTCGGCGCCTCCCGAGAGGTATGCGCCCAGCGGCACGTCGGATCGGAGTTGCATGCGGACCGAATCACCGAGCAGGTCAAGCAGGCGGTCCTTAAAATAGTCAAACGTATGATGCGTGTCGATCTCGCCGGACAGCGACCAGTAGCGCCGAATCACCGGGCGTGCGCCGTCCGCCGGTGAAACCGTCATCAGGTGCCCTGGCTCCAGGCGATGGATGCCCGCGAACAGGCTTCGCGATCCGGTCACGAACTGGTAGGTGAAATACTCGCTCAGAGCATCGTCGTCGCATCGGGCGATGGGGTGGCCCGACGCGAGCAGCGCCTTGACTTCGGATGCGAACAGGAATCCATGCGGGGTCGCCGTCCAGTAAAGCGGCTTGATGCCGAGTCGATCGCGCGCAATGAGAAGGCGGTTTCGGCGGCCGTCCCACAGGGCAAATGCAAACATGCCGTTGAGGTGCCGGACGCAGTCGTCGCCATGGGCCTCGTAGGCATGCAGGATGACTTCGGTGTCGCTTTCGGTGCGAAACGTCGCGCGCTCCGCCAGTTCGCGGCGCAGTTCGACATGGTTGTAGATCGCGCCGTTGAAGACGAGTTGCAGTTCTCCGCCGGCGCCGGACATGGGCTGGGCCCCGCCGGCCGGATCGATGATCGCCAGGCGTCGATGTCCCAGTCCGATCGGCCCGGCTGCAAACACGCCGCGACCGTCCGGCCCCCGGTGGGCCAGGCTGTCGGCCATGCGGCCGATCATGGCGGGATCGACCCGCGCGTCGGATTGTGGCCTCAGGCAGCCGACGATGCCGCACATGCGAGTGCCTCCGACGGGGCTGCGGAAATGACCGTGGTCTGATTCCGATGGGCCTCGATCCGCTGTCGCCAGCCGCGCCGACAGAGGCCGAAGACTGAACTGTATTTCAGGGCCAGCAGTATGTAGCCCATCATCGTGGGCCGGCTGGCCATCTTGCTGACGCTCTTCTTGCGGTCGTAGTGCAGGACATGGGCCACCTCCGCGAATCGCGCGCCGAGCATCTGCAACTTCACCAACTTCTCGAGCGTGCAGGAGAAGCCGAGCATCTTCTGTTCAATAAATCGATTGCCGTAAATATGCATCGCGTCGCTGAGGATTTCCCAGCGATAGGCCCGGTAGCCCGAGGAGTAGTCGCGCACGCCGCGAATCGGAAAGCACGCCTTCATGAACAGCCCCGCGCCCCAACTGAGCCATTTGCGGTAGCCGGTCAGGCCGGTGTCGCCGCCGCCGGGCTGGTAACGCGAGGTCAGCACGACGTCGTGTCCTTCGCCCAATTTGCCAATGAGTGCCGGAATGTAAGATGGGTCCTGTGAATCGTCGCAGTCCATGCGGACGATCACGTCGCCGGGCGCGCCGTGGGCGACACAGTACTCGATGCCGTCGCGCATCGTTTCGCCCAGTCCGCGATTGATCACATGCGGGACGATGTCGACCCGCAATTCAGGGTGCGCCGCGGCGAACGCGCGCGTTCGTGCGACGGTCTTATCTCGACTGCCGTCGTCTACGAGCACGATGCGCACGGACGCATCGACCCGGCCGACCAGATCGGCCACACGCGGCATCAGCGCCGGGATCGAGTCCTCTTCGTTGTAGGCCGGCAGGAGCACGAACAGGGTCATGGCGCGGTTCCCTCCGCGGGGCGCAGCACCGGCCGCACGATGCGGGCGCGGCCGCGGGTGATGATGTGTTGGCTGGGTGGATTGGGGGCGGTGAGGGTTGGCGGGATTGTTCGGGCGGTTTCGTCGACCGCTTCCCCCTCCCCTACGGTCCCGCCAACAGGCAGGCGGGCAGGCGGGACACTGACGGACGCGGCATCGGCCGAGTGCGGGTTCGTGTGTGCGGCGACGCGGGGCTCGCCCAGGGCATACACGCTGAACATCGCGTTGCCGCCGACCCGCGGGAATGGCAGGCTCTGCTCGCGATCGACAATCGCGACGCGAACGCCGTATTCATCCCGCAATTGCTCGAACTGTCGCGATTCGCGCCGCCGGTAGCCTTCTTCCATGGCCTGAACAATGGGCGAGCCCTCCGCCAGTCCCTCCAGCGGCGTATCGAGGTACCACTGCATGCGCTTGAGAATCTCCTCGGCAAGCCACGGGGCATAGGCATACGTCGTCAATTGCTGGCGACAGAAGAAACTCGCCCGCGACGCCCACGCGCCGGGGTTGCGAATGTCCGGCGGGGCGACGACCAGGCCGCCGGACGGACAGGCCTTTGCGATCACCGGGGCAAGGTCGCGGATCGCCTCGGCGCGACGCAGCGCGGCGACCGAGACCGGACGCGCGACCTGCAACTCGGCCAGCCAGAGGTTGGCGCAAACCAGCGCGGCCAGAGTCGCGAGATGAAAGACCGGCCGCGTTGTGCGGCCGATGACGAAAAAGACAATCGACAGTCCCACTGCAACCAGCGGCCAGCGCCAGGAGACGTACTCGCCCAACCGTGAGAAGTTCATTGCGTCAATCGCCAGCATGCCAAGTCCCGCGCCGACGCCGACGCCGCTGGCGATTCGCCGCCAACCCGCGACCCGCACCGCGATGACCGCAAACAAACCGGTCAGGCCGAGATGACCCACCCAGGCGAGTTCCGGCGTGACCGGCGTGACATACGAGAGCAACGCCAGCGCGGCCGCGAATCCCGCGAAGCCGGGACGCCGCGTCTCGGCGATCAGATACGTCAGTCCGAATCCCAGCAGGGCGAGGATCAGGAACCGCGCGCCGCGAAACAGCGTCAACTGTGCGACCGTGCGGATGGGAATCCACTCGACAAAGACATAACCCGCAATCAACAGCAGGCCCGTGGCCGCGATCCACCCGGTCAGCACATTCCGATGTCTGCGCCAGCGGTCGGAGAACGACATCAGTCCGATGCAGCCCGGCGCCAGGAATGCGGCCATCAGCATCCACTGCTGCAGTGGCGTGGCCGACGGGAGCATGTGATCGGGGTAAATCCACCGCGGGAATCGCAGCCAGTGTTCGACCGACATGGTCGCAACGGGCGGCGGATTCAGTGTCAACCAGACAAGCGTCGGCGAACCAGCCACGACAAACCGGGCCGCCGCGCGGCCAAATGCAGCGATGACGTTTCGAGATCCCCGCCCGGCCTCCACACAAGCCGCGAGCACGACCATGGCGCCGGCGAATGCGGCAATCGAACCGTGGAAATTGAATGCGACGCCGGCAAACGCGGCCGCGGTTCCGTGCCGGCCCTGCCAGGAATAAGACAAAGCCAGCAATGCGAGGGCGGTCGCGGGATACTCGGGACCGGCGACGACGCCGATGGTCGACGACCCCCCCGGCGCGATGGCCGACCCGCGCTGCCAGACCTCGACGACCACGGCGAGCCATGCGGCCGCGAGGCTGGCGGTCAGCGTTCTGACAAAATGAAACACCGCCCCGCACATGGCGAGGATTTCCAGGACGAAAGTGACCTTCAGGATCGTCTCGCGGTCAATCCAGCGGGCCGGCACCGCGAGCAGGTTGTAGTAGATGCTGAAGAGAAAGGGGTTGAGTTGGGCGTTGAGGCTCTGGCCCCACTCCTGAGGCGCCTTCGCCCAGGCGAGATACTCCGGCAACTGGCCATCGTATTGAAGGTTCACCCTCAGGCTGTCGAGTTGCAACGTCGCGTATCCCGCACCCAGCGCCAGCGCAACCGTCAATGCCAGCATGTTGCGCAAGGGCGAAGTCTCGACGGCCGGTTGAATGGGAGGGACGATTTGCATCACAGTCCTTGCCGGGTGAACGGGTCGATGCGCGGAATCTCCGCACCAATTGAGTTATCGACCGTTGGCGAAGGAGGATCCGAGACGCGCCGCGAAGAGTTGTGGCGGGACGAGTGTCCGGCGGCGTCTTCACAGCGACTGCTGACGGATCAGATCAATGAGCCGAGGGAATGATCAATCGGCAATCGTGGCCGCATCGACGCGCGAATTCTGCGCGACCTCGCGCGTCCCGTGGCGGACCACGAACGTATCGGCCATCAGCCGGCCGACCTCGGTCGACAAGCGCATGGCCTCGCGGCTGCCGAGGTGGCTGCCGTCGTAGGTGGCATAGGGGGACCCGGCAACGTCGAGCCACTGCGCACCGGCGTCGGTCAGGATGGCACGAATCGCCGTTTCGTCAAATTGGCTGCACGTGTCCTCGATCGCCCGGATCGGAGCGGCCACCGGCGGTCGAAAAGCCGCGACGCGAATGCCGCGTCCGCGCCACCGGGCGACATGCCGTGCGACATTTCGAACGATGTCCGCGTCGACGTGATTGTCTTGAAAGGACTCATGGTAGTGATCAACGTACATCCGCTCGTTGCCGCCGTCGCGCAGGACCTGGACCCATCCGTCGTCGTGCCAGAGGCGGTCTTTTGCGGGACCGTTCGTCCGGCGACCCGACAACTCAGTCATCACACGATCGACTCGCATCGGCTGGAGGCGATCGAGCGAGTCGCCCAGGGCGGACTTCAAAGGCGACGACGCCAGGTGGCGCTGATGCTCGAACTCATTGAGGCGAATGGCGCCCGGGGTCAGCGAATAGGGGGTCAGCGCCAGCAGAATGGTCGGCGCCGGCGAGTCCGCGTCCAGCACCCGGTCGATCGCGCCGAGATATTCCTCGGAATAACCGCCGGAGTCGAACGCGAAATTCAGCACGCGGGCATCGCCCAGCCGTTCGCGCAACACCGCCGGCACCAGTCCCTGGCCGGCGCGCGAATCGCCGGCGATGACGCAATCGGCCGCGCCGCGCCAGGCCATTTTGCCCGACCAGAATTGTGACAGATTGCGAAGATCGGGGTCGGAGGGGCCGCGGCGCAGGGCCGTGGCGGCAATCAGCGCGAGGGCGATGGCCGAGGTGATCGCGATGCGATGGCGGGTGATGAATGTCAAACGCTGATCCTCAGAATTGGAAGTAGATGAACACGTTGCCGGGGCCTCGCAAATAGACGCATGCCCAAGCAAGGGTCGCCAATGCCACGGGCTGCAGGATTGGGTGCAATGCTGGTCGCAGACGCGGCAGTCGCCACTCGATCTCATTGAGCCGCAGGAGGTGGAAGAGGTGATGCAGACCGATCAACACCAGCGGGATCAGTTCGCGCCAGTGAATTGAATCGCGAATGACCTGCGGGTTCCACACCGCCGGGTTGAACATGCACGCCAGGATCGCGCCGGCCTGACCGAATGTCTGGGCCCGAAACAACACCCAGCCGGACAACACGAAGATCAACACCAGCGCGGTGGAGAGAATGCGTCCGCCGGGAATGCGAGACAATCGTCGCGGCCAGTCGGTCATGCGTTCGATGGACAGGCAGGCGGCGTGCAGCGCGCCCCACGCGACAAAGGTCCACGCCGCGCCGTGCCAGAAGCCCGAGACAAGCATGGTCACCCACAGGTTGACATGGGCCCGTGCAGCGCCGACCCGTGACCCGCCGAGCGGCAGATAGACGTAATCGCGGAACCAGGTTGACAGACTGATGTGCCAGCGCCGCCAGAAATCCGAAAAACTGGTCGCGAGATACGGCTGGTTGAAATTGACCGGGAAGTCGTAGCCCATCCACTTGGCCAGTCCCCGCGCGATGTCGCTGTAGCCCGAGAAATCGCCGTAGATCTGCATCGCGAACATCGCCGCGATGAGCCACCAGTACGCGCCGGATGCGACCACCCCAGCCGCGCCGAAGGCGACCGCGACAGTCGGCGCGAGGGCGTCGGCGATGACCATTTTCTTGAAATAGCCGTAGATGATGAGCCGCAGGCCGTCCCAGCGCTGCGATTCGGTGGGATGGGTGTACTGAGCGAGTTGCGGCAGCAGATGCGACGCGCGGACGATCGGGCCGGCCACGAGGTGCGGGAAGATCGACAGGTACGCAAAGAAGTGCAGCAGGTTCCGGGTCGGGCGGATGATGCCGCGATAGACGTCAATCGTATAATTCAGCGATTGAAAGGTGTAGAAACTGATGCCGATGGGCAGGACCGGGTTGATCGACGCGAGGCGGAAATCCAGACCGGTCGCGCCGACCAGCGCGTTCGTATTGTCAATCAGGAAGCCGAGGTACTTGAAGCCGATCAGGGTTCCGAGGTTGCAGGCGAGCGAGCCGATGAGCAGGGCCTTGCGCCGGCGCGGCCAGATGTCCATGCCGAGCGCGCCGGCATAGTCGATCAGGCCCGTGGCGACCAGCAGAAAGACGTACCGCCAGTCCCACCATCCATAGAAAAAGAGCGAGAAGACGACGAGGCAGGCCCAGCGACCGGCGTTGTGCCGCCGCAGCAGCGGCCAGACCGCCGCAAACGCCGCGATGAAGACAATGAACTCCAGCGAGTTGAATAGCATCGCGCCGCCCGGCTCCGGTGAGACCCGACGGAATCATCGGCAGTTGGTGAAGACCACATGGAAGGCGTGGCTGTGATGCGCCCAGGTCGCGCAATTTGTGCGCCACGACTCTGGATTTTGTACTCGGGGCTTGAGAATCAACTGGACGCGGCGTCGAGCATCTCAATCAGCGATCGGGCATCAGTCTCATCCAGCGTCGGCAGGACCAGCATGGCGGCGCAGAGTCGATCCGGGTCGCCGATGCCGATGGTCCGCATGGCGGCGGCCCGCGCCGCGGCGATTCCGGCGGCGGCATCCTCCAGCACGACACATCGATTGGGCTTGATCCGAAGGCGCGCGGCGGCGCGAAGGAACAGGTCCGGCGCAGGCTTCGGCCGGCCCACTTCGTTGCCGTCAACGATGGCGTCAAACTCTTCGACCAGGCTGATGCGATCCAGCACCAGCCGGGCGTTCTTGCTCGCCGAGGCCGCCGCGCACTTCACGTTCATCGCGGCAAACTGCCGCATCAGGCGGTGGATCCCGGGCATTGCGTCGGACGGCGAAAGCGAGTCGAGCGACGCAACGTAGTAGCGATTCTTGCGCTCCATCAACTCCGCAAACAACTCCGGGGAGACCTCCCGATCGCCAAGAATGTGCTTCAGGCTGGCGGCGCGCGACAGGCCGCGCAGCGAATCGGCCATGGTGTCGTCGAATTCGAGACCCTCCTCGTAGGCCACGCGCCGCCACGAATCGGCATGGCGCTCCGCGGTGTCGGCGATCACCCCGTCCACGTCGAAAATGACGGCATCAACCGAGAGGGCGATTGCGGCTTCCGGCGGCACGATGGAGCGCTTGCGCACGTTGCCAATCGAAGGGAGAATCGGATTGAGCGTGGCGTTCGAGCCGGAAGTCGATATGTAGTTCATCGGGGATTCCATGTTGGGCGACGTGGCCGATCCGGGACCGCGCCGGGTCTGGGCTGTCCGACCGCGCGAGAGCGGATCGAGGAAGACCGGGTGGGCATCATTCGTCGCATCAGTTGATGGCATCGGGGTTTGTATCGGCGGCGCGAAGGGTCGACATGACGTAATCGCTGACTTGACAGGCGTCGGCGACGCGAATCGAATCCAGCCATGCAGGTCGACGCCGGCGGAATGAGCGAGGGTTCGGAGTTGCGCGGCGACGATCGGCGCAATCGGCTGATTCTGCGGGCACTGCCGGTCATTCTGGCCGCACTCGTCTATCTCGGCGTCCCCCAGTTCCGCAAAGACTATCGCCCCACGGGTCGGTTCGTTGCACTGGCCGAGTCCTTTCTGCACGGTCGGCTCGAGATCGACGCCGACCCGGCGACCGCCAACGAGTTGATCCCCGCCGGAAAATCGGGCAGTTATTATTGCCCCTACCCGCCGCTGCCCGCGGTGCTGCTCACGCCGCTCGTGTGGTTGATGGGCGTCGGAGTTCGGGTGGCCACGGTGTGCCGGGTGATCAGCGTTCTCAACGTCCTGATTCTCGATTCATGTCTTGATGGCTTGAGCAGGCGGCTGGGACGTCCGCCGCTGACGCCGGCGGTTCGATTGGCCGTCACGCTTGCCTTCGCCTTCGGCATGGTTCCGTGGCACAACGCCGACGCCGGCGGCGACTGGCACCTGGCGCATGCTTGCGCCATGGCCGGCCTGCTGCTGGCCATTCGCGAGCACGTCACGCGAGACCGGCCGATGCTGGTCGGTCTGTTTATCGCACTGGCCGCGCTGGCCCGACCCACGGCCGCTTTGACGGGCATCTATTTTCTGCCGGCCTATGCCGCAGGTCCGGCGGCGGCCGCGATGCTGGCCCGGTTCTCCGCGTGGCCCGCCGCGGCCATCGGCATCCTGGCCGCATATAACGCCGCGCGGTTCGGCAGCGCCTTCGATTTCGGTTATGAGCGCATGCTGCTCGATGCCAATGGCGCACGCCTGCTCCACGATTACGGACAATTCGACCTGCGGTTCGTGCCGGTCAATGCATTCTGGTTCTTCATCGCACCGCCGTGGCCACCGGTGCGATCGGGAGGCGGGCCGCTGGGCTTCGATCCGCGCGGCATGAGCCTGCTGCTGACGTCGCCGGTGTTGATCTACGCGGTCGCGGCCTTGCGCCATATTTCGAACAGCGCCAACATCAGAAACGCGGCCGTCGCGATTGCCGTCTGCTTGATTCCCCTGTTGATGTACTTCAACACCGGCTACTACCAGTTCGGTCATCGATTCGCGATGGACTATCTGCCAATGGTAATGATCCTGCTGGTGGCCGGTGTTCCGCGCAAGTCACCCACGATGTTCCTCGTGATGGCGGGCGCTTCGATCGCCATTCATGCATGGGGCGTCCTGTACGCGACGGCAGCGCGAATTCCCGCCGAATGGACGCCCTCCATCTGATCCCATCGGTTGAAAGTGCGCCGCGCCGCTCAATTTTCAGTATCTGCGAGGATGTCACCGGTGTGGCGGGAATAGGCGACTTGCTCCGCATCGAACCGGGCCGTGCCCTCGGCGCGGAGGCGCGGGGCGTGTTCGGAAAGGTAGCGATCGAGCGCGCCGCGCGAGGCAAACTCGTATTGGCATACAAACGTCGCGGTGGGTCCGTCGATGCGGATCAACCGACCGCGCGTCGCTCCCGCCGCGACGACGTCGGCCAGGTGTTCGTCACCCATCCAGCGAACCCAATCGTCGAGAATCGAAAGATCCTGAATGGCCGCGGTGACTTCGTAGAACACGGGTGTCATAAACAATCCCACCGGACGGGTGACGATCGCGCCGAAGGACCATGCCGCCGACCGATCGACGGCGCCATGGCGATGGAATTCAGCGTCCACCGTTCGGCCGCGACGCGACAAGACACAATCCCGCAATCATGTTACCCTGTGTCCATTGACGCCGCGATGCAGCCTCCCTCTGGCCGTGCACGCGGCGAGTCAAACCGAAGGAACGTTTGCGGATGCCCGGTCGCATGCCACACGACACCCTGCCGGAAATCGTGACCACTGACGCCGACCTCGCACGGCTGTGCGCGCGATTGACCGCCGCGGGCCGCTTCGCCTTCGACACCGAATTCGTGGCCGAAGAGAGTTACAAACCGACGGTTTGTCTGATTCAGGTGGCGACCGAGGACCACTGCGCCCTGATCGATCCGCTGGCCGGCGTCGATGCCGCGCCCTTCTGGCATCTGGTGGCCGACCCGGCTCTGCAGACCCTGGTTCACGCCGGCAGCGAAGACCTCGCCCTGTGCAAGGTCGCCATCGAGCGGCCCGCGGCAAATGTCTTCGACATCCAGATCGCCGGCGGTTTTGTCGGCTGGGGATATCCCATCAGTCTGTCGCGCATCGTGCGGCTGGTGTCGCACACCACGCTGCACAAATCGCAGACGCTCTCCGACTGGCGACGCCGACCGCTGACCGAGGACCAGATCCGCTACGGCGCCGAGGACGTCATACACATCCTGCCGGCGCACCGCATTCTGACCGACATGCTCCGCCAGCGCGGCCGCATGGCGTGGGTCGAGGAGGAGTGTCGCGCGCTCTGCGAGGTGACCGCGCCGGAAGACGAGGTCGCGCAGAAACTCCGCCGGCTCAAGGGCTCCGGTTCGCTCACGCGGCGCGAACTGGCCATTGCCGACGCCCTGATCGCCGAACGCGACATTCTGGCGCGACAGTACGACAGGCCTGCACGGACGATCGTGAAGGACCACCTCTTGGTGGAACTGGCCCGGCGCGGCTGGACCGACGTGAAGCGGATGCGCAGCCTGCGCGGTCTCAACGTCAGCGACGCGGGTCTGAAACGCATGGCCGCGGCCATCGAGGCCGCCAGGAAGGTGGCCCCGGAGGATCTGCCCGAGCCGACCGCCGCCGAAGATGACCCGGTCGAGGAGATGCTGGGCGCCCTTGCGTCGGTCGTGGTCAAGAATTACTGCCTGAGCAGCGGCGTGGCCTATTCGCTGATCGCCAACAAGGCCGATTTGCGGGCGGTGGTGGCACGATACGCCCACCCCGACCAGCCGGCGCCACCTTCGCCGCTGGACGAAGGCTGGCGTAAAGAGGCAATCGGAAAAATGCTGCACGACCTGCTGTCCGGCAAGTCGCATGTCCGGATCGCCCCGGGAAAGGGCACGCTGGTGGTGGAATGAGGTGTGAATCACAGGCGGACAAACAGCCGGTGGCACAATCTACTCATCCCTTCCCGGCAGCCTGCTGCACGACCACATTCACATCCTTTTTCAGACGATCGTGCATTGCCTGGGATCCCAGTTCCGGATGCACCCGGATAATTTCTGCGGCATAGAGCCGTGCCCACCAGGCCTTGTGCTGCGACAGTTTGTCGAGTTCGCGAACAGCGGCCGGGTCGACCGCATTCTTCTCCGCAAATCCAAACTGCCGGCGCCACATCAGATCGGCCACGACATGTTCCGCCCACAGAATCGGCTTGATTTCCTCGGGCTTGCGCAACTGTGTCGCCCGCATCACCGTCAGCAGTGCCGCACCGGAATCGGACGCATACATGTGGGCAATCAGTGACGCCTGAAGCGGGCGGCCTCCGCGAACATCGGCCTCAAGTATGGCGTGGTACGCACTGAAATCCGGTGGACGCAGGGCCGACCGGTCTTCGTAGCCGCGCAAGAGGTCCCGTGTCACTTCCCGTATCGCAGTGTCCGCATCATCGAGCAGCGGCGCGAGCGCCGCCACGACCCCGTGCTTCACATCCGCCAGCCGCTTGAAGACGTGTCCCACGACCGATGGGGCCGAGGCGGACGGTGGACGCTTCGCGGCATGCCAGACGAGTTGCGGCACCAATCGCGCCAGATTGCCTTCGTTCATCGAGACCACGCGACTCACTGCCGCGTCCATCCCGGCGCGATCCGGCGCGGCCGCCACATCCGCAAGCGCGGCCTGATAGGCCGCGTCGGGTTGCGTCTGTACCACACGCGGCGCAACGTCCTGCGCGGCAAGGCGCGCCGACGCGAACACCGGGCAAAACGCGATCAGCATCACGATCGCGCCTCTCTTGGGCGCTCGTCGGGCAATTCCATGTGTCGACCGTAACTCAGTCATTGCAGACTCCCATACGTCAAGGCGTAATCCGCTCGACGAAACTTGTCTCGATGAAACTCCGAACCTGCACGAAATCATCCACCTGAAAGTGCGTAGATCCCGCGCCCCACGGCGTCGTCTCGACGTTCAGACCGCTCGGCGCGGGATTGGAGTTCGGCACAGGCCCGCCGTCGAGAAAGAAGTCCGCCAGCGAGCCAGTCTGGTAGTGATTGGCATGCCAGCCCGTGCTGGGCGGACGGCGCAGTTCCTGTTCGACATCGAAGTCCGAATCGTTCCCCACTGCGTCGACATACGACGTGACCAGAATCTCGAAGACGCCGATGCCCGCGCGGTTCACATCCAGCCGTTCCGACAGGTCATACGTCGATCCCCCGCCGTGGCTATAGCCGAAGATGGCCACGCGATCGACCATTCGATTCGTGATCGCGTCGACCACGTTGTTGTAGGCCAGGCCCGCGCCGTCCGGCCCGATGTCGTCTTCGTCGTGAATAAAGACGTCGTAGCCGCGGTTGTACAGCGCGATGCCGACCACGAATGTACCGTTGTTCGGATCAACGGGCACCGAAGGAACCTGATTCTCGCCGCCGAGCGACATGACGACGCCGCGGAAAGTGTGGAAGCGAATCGTGTCGAGTGGATCGGACGCGTCCAACGGCTCCAAGGCCATTGACGCGAAACCGTGCGCGGCTTCGGCCCATTCAACCCACACCGTCACTGTGCCGGCGACCAGTGGCAGCGCCGGTGTTTTGTCATTTGTAAAGATGATCTCGGTCCCGGCCTGCTTGGTCCGCGTGGTCCAGACCCGAAGGGCCGCGGCCTCTCGACGCAGCGCCACGGGAATCGCCGGCGGGTTCGACGCGACCAACACCTCGATGAGGTCGTCCTCCCCCTGCGCGTCGGCATCGCCCGGGACGTTGATGCGAATGCCCGGGCCGGTCACGTCATGCTCTTCGTCCATTTCCGCGACTGCTGTCTTCGCCATCGGGAAATACCCGGTGCCCCGTTGCGGACGATGGGCCGTCAGGTTGCCGGTCGGACAGACCCCGGCGCCGCACGCCGACCCCGCGCCCAGCCAGAGCCCCGCGCAGGCGGTTTGTGTGGTCACGGCGCATGCCGCGGCATGGCAGCAGGCGCCCTCCATCGGCGGCGGCGGCGCGGTGATGCAATCGACAAACAGTTGAATATCGCGGCCATCGACGAGCGTGTCGGCGTTCATGTCGCCCGCGCAGGGGGAGCAACCGATCCCGCCGAGCAGCAGAAGATCGGCAACCGCGGGCACGTCCGCAAAATCATGACTGGTGTCACAATTTGCATCGCAGGGATCGCACGGTCCGCCGGCATGCAGCATCGATGGCTGGCCCATGCCAACAAGCACGCACAGCGCGGCGACACGGACGGCGTGTCCCCCGCTCGATCGAACCGCTGAAATGGGGCGAAACATGGCCGCCAGAGGCCGCGGCCATGCCACCGGGGGTTTGATGGTCATCCCGCAGATCATACCGCAAGCGGGCCTGCCAAATCGAGCAAATGGGGTTCAGCGGCGGGCCGTCGCGGGCGTTCGCGCAGGATTCTCGGCCATCTGCTCGACGATGCGGAAATGGGTCTCGTCCACCGGCATGACGCTGAGCCGTTGGCCGCGCTGCAGCACGAGCATGCCCGCCAATGCCGTCTTGGCCTTGAGTGCCGCGAGCGAAACCACGTCGTCGAACTTCCGCACGAACTCGATATCGACGCACATCCAAATCGGGTCGTCGCGCGTCGCCTTCGGATCGTAGTGGTCGTCCTGGGCGTCCTGCGCGGTCTCATCGGCATGCGGCACGCTGCACACGCGGGCCACGCCGACAATACCCGGCGGCTCGCTGCCGGAGTGGTGATACAGGACGAGGTCGCCGATTTTCATGCCGTCACGCATGAAGTTCCGCGCCTGGTAATTCCGCACGCCGGTCCAGGCGGTCCGCTTGTCGCGCTTAAGGTCGTCAATCGAATAGCACCCCGGCTCGGATTTGACGAGCCAGTGTCGGGTGGTGGTAGCGGGTTTTTGGGCCATGGAAGGAAGATGATAAAGCGATCACGGGGCGGAGGCGAGTGCCATTGCTCATGCAAGTTCCGCCCCCGCCGGGAATATCGGATGGTCATTCAGAGGCCATCTCAACAATGGCTGAATCTGATATGAATGCCGAAAATCCTTGAAATGGTCACCCTGGTGTCGATTATATTACACATCTAGTCGGCATCGCGCCATTGCAGCGTCCACAGGAGCCACGTCACGACTCATGGCCAAGACCAAAGCGGAAATGAAATCCGCGTGGGATGAGTACCACGCACTCCTGCGCGCGGCCCGCGATGCCCAGCGTTCTGGCGACTGGCCCGCCAGCGTGGAATTTGCATGCCGTTCACTGCCGCATGTTGACGGAATGATGCAATATGGCCGCAAGTACGAACAGTTGCAATTCGAGAGCGTCGAGACCATCGATATCATCCTCAAGCGAGCGCCCCTGCTCATGGATGCGGCCGCGCTCGAACAGCTCGAAACACTTCTCGTGGAAAAGACGCGGATCGACAAGCATGCCTCCGACGATCTTGCCGCAGAATTGACCCGGGCGGTTGCTCTGCTGTGGGATGCACATAGGTTATGGAATCACCTTGAGAGTCTACCCCACGTCCGACAGGATGAGCTGCGCAGGAACTTGGGCGGCGATCAAGACGCTTGGCGCGCCATTGCAGAAGCTTGGGAGCACACCGGGCTTCTCAAACGGACGCCGGAGTCCGGCTCCTATCGACTGGATTTCATCACGAAATTGGACGAGCCAATCGCAGCCAAGTGCGGCTCGTGCGGTGTGATTGTTCGTGGCGTCAAGTCGAAGCTCTTCGAAGCACGGACGTGCCCGAAGTGCAAAATCGTGGCCGCGTTTACATGGCTCGTCCAACAACCTGCAGACCTATCGAGAGAACAGTGATGTGGTATTTTGTCTGTTTGTTTATCGGAATGCTGGGTGGGTTCATCGCCACCTATCTGGCCTTGGAACCAAAGCGACTTGCGCTAAATGAACAAAAACGCGAACAGGAAGACAGAAACCGCAGACTAGACGAAATTGCCGGTGACCTTGCAAAAAGTCGCAAGGCAATAGACTCTGCGGTGGAACAGGCTCGCGTCGAAAAAGCCGAGTTTGATGCACGCGTAGTCTCATATGCCGAACTGCAGGGAGAAAATTTGCTACTGAAGCGCGACCTATTCAATCTCAACATGAATGTAAGAAAGCAGCACTTAGACGTTGAGCAAACTCGTAGATTCCAGCTTGAACTGGATGAACGATCACAAGAACTGGCCGCTCGATTTCTCAGCGACAACTTGAAATGGATTAGCGACTGCCTGACGGCAAACAACTTCGCCAACTGCAAGCAGCGTCTTCAAAGAGTCATTGACTGGTGTCGAGAAATCAACTTCAACATTCCGGCGAATCGTGAACGGGACCTTCATTCCGAACTCAAGAAGGAGTTTGAAATGGCGGTCCGGGCCGCGATGGAGCGGGAGGAACAGGCAAGAATTAGGGCGCAGATTCGCGAGGAACAGAAACGCGAAAGAGAAATCGAGCAAGAGCTTCAGAAGCTGGATAACGACCGCTCCGCTATTCAAGCCGCACTGAGCAAGGCGATGGCTCAAGCGAATAATCAATACAACGAGGAGATCGAGCGGCTTAAGACGCGGCTGGCCGAAGCGGAGGCACGGACGGCTCGCGTCAAGTCCCAAGCCCAGCTTACGCGCTCCGGCCACATCTACATTATCCAATATAGGATCATTCGGCCAGGGCGTTTTCAAAATCGGCATGACGCGCCGTTTGGAACCGCTGGATCGAATCCGCGAATTGGGCGACGCATCCGTGCCGTTCCCTTTCGACATTCACATGGTGATCGCATGTGAGGACGCCCCGAAACTCGAGAACGTCCTTCACAGGTGCTTCCACAAGAACCGGCTCAATCGGGCGAATCCGCGGAAGGAGTTCTTCCGCGCGGAGTTGCACGAAATTTGCAAAGTCGTCGAAGCACACCACGGCGTCGTGCAGTACACCGCCGACGCCGTGGCCCTCGAATACAACCAAAGTCTCTCAATGACCGACGAGGATCAGGAATTCATCGAAAGCGTGTATGAAGCGGAAGAGCTGGAGGAGGAAACGGTCGAATCCTGACCCCTACCTTACATATCCGCTGCAATTAAGTCAGGTATACTTTACTTACAGGCTGCAAATAAGCAGATTTGCCCCATGCTGGGTAAATTTCCGCACAATCCACGCGGGCTTCCCAATCGCCGGGAGTGAGTTCCGTCCCAAACAGCTTGGGCATGATGAGAGTGCCCTACCCCCGCCCCAGCAACTTCTCCATCCGATCCAGCCCCTTGTCGATGTGATCCATCCCGTTCGCAAACGACAATCGCGCGTGCGTGTCCAGGCCGAAGGCTCCGCCGGGCACCAGGGCGACATGGGCCTTTTCGATCAGCGCCTCGCAGAAGCCCTGGCTCGTGGTGACGCCAAGCCGCTCGAACGTCCCCGACACATCCGGGAAGCAGTAGAACGCACCCGTCGGCTGAACGCAGGTGACATCTTTCAGCGCAATCAGCCTCTCGTGCATGTGCCGGCCGCGGCGCTCGAACTCCGTCCGCATCGTCTCGACGCATGTCTGATCGCCGGTCAGCGCTGCCACGAGGGCGTGCTGGATGAACGTGGCCGTTCCGCTCGTCGTCTGGCTCTGCAGTTTGGCCATGGCCTTGATGATCTTCGCAGGACCGGCCGCGTAGCCGACGCGCCATCCGGTCATGGCGTAACTCTTGCTCGCGGCATTGAATGTGATCGTGTGTTCGTACCAGTATGGGCTGATGGTCGCGAACGACAGATGCTCGCGTCGATCGCCATAGCGCAGACGATCGTACATTTCGTCGGAGAACACGATCAAATCGCGCCCTTCGAGCACCCTTGCGAAGGCCCGCGTCTCGTCGGGCGTGTAGGCGAAGCCGCCGGGGTTGGAGGGGCTGTTGAAGATGAACACCTTGGTGCGCGGCGTGAGCGCGGCGGCCAGTTGGTCCGGCGTGATATGCAGACCCTGACCGGGCTTCGGTTTGATGTAAACAACGCTCGCGCCGCAGAGTTTGACCTGTTCGGGAAAACTCACCCAGTAGGGCGCGGGCAGGATGACCTCGTCGCCCGGCTCCAACAGGGCGAGGCACGCCAGATAGAGGGCCTCTTTGCCGCCAACGGTCACGATGGTTTGATCGGGCTCGTACGAAAGGCCGTTGTCGCGGCGGAACTTCTCACACACCGCGGCCCGGGCCTGCGGGATGCCGTGGGTCGGCTTGGCGTAACCGGTCTCGCCGGCGTCGAGGGCGGCTTTGGCGGCGGCCTTGATGTGCTCGGGGGTGTCGAAGTCGGGCTCGCCGGCGCCGAAGCCGACGATGTCGTGACCGGCCCGGCGCATGTCGGCCGCCTTGTTGGCCACCGCCAGCGTCGCGGATTCGTTGATGAGGTCGACTCGTTTCGCCAGCGATGCCATGTGTTGGACCGTGCGCGGATTTCCCCGCCCATATCTCCTAAGATGCCCGCGACTCTACCGACCCGCCGCCTGCCGGGCAAATCGCCCGGACCCGCGACCGGCGCCCGGCACTCGGGGGTGGAGAAGTATACGGATACGCCGTTGCGGACGGCGGTGCTGACAGGAGAATCGGACGATGGCCTCATCCCCCGCGCGTTTGCTCGATGTCGGAAACTGCGATCCGGACCATGGGATGATCCGTCGAATGTTGACCGAGAATTTCGACGTGACGATTGACCGGGTGATGTTCGTCGATGACGCCATCGAACGCATGAGGTCGGCCCCCTATGACCTGGTGCTGTTCAACCGACTGATCTTCGATGATGGCAGCGAGGGGATCGAGTTGCTCCGGCGGGCAAAGGACGATCCGTCATTGGCAAAGGTCCCGATGATGATGATCAGCAACTTCCCGGAAGCGCAAGCAGCCTCGAAAGCGGCGGGCGGGGTGATGGGCTTCGGCAAGGCGAGCGTCGGAACATCGGACACCGTCGCATTGCTCTCCGACTATTTGCCCGCGCGCCGGAAGTGAATGCCGATCGCCTCCGCGCAAGCGCTCGGTTTGTTCGGGTGTCCCGTAACATGTTACGGACCAATAGAGCCGGAAAACCGGATTGCCCTAGATTTGTTTGCGACGTCGACCCGCGTTAACACTATTATCAGTAGTGGTTTGCGGGCTGATAACTCCTTGTTAGTCCACAACCAAAAACTTTTATCGTCACCAGGATTTGCCTCTTGACTTTCCTGTGCTACATTGTATCCGTGCCTCGCATGACTCCCCCCGCGGCACACTCTCCCCCTTGCGTGTCCGACCACGCGACTGTTGAGCAGTGCAGGAATCCGTAGTTGTTGTTTTGACGTGCGAGCGTTTTTGGCGGTGCAGCCTTCGGCGGGTCGCAGGACCGGGTCATTTGGCTCGGGCGACCACTCCCCTGCCGACAGCAATCGCGGTTGCGCGCCCCACAACGGCCCCTGGAGGCCGTGGGAGTCTGGGTAACATGACAACTGTCCCCACGTCGGTCTCGACACCTGTTGAAACTCGTCCGCTTCCCACCGCCCGGGAGCCGCTCGCGTCCGTACTGAGCAAACTGGGCCCGCAACAGGCGGCCCACCTGCGACGCGTGCTTTCCGAGCCGATCGAATTCGTGCCCCACCCGTCCTTCATGTCGCCCGCCACGGCGCGGCAACTCTTCGGCCACGACGTCGGCTCGGAGCGGGCCATTCGACCGTGGTGCAACGCCGCCACCATCGACTGGTCGGCCACCGGCCTGGCCGCGGACTCGTCCACCCTGAGCGGCGACGAGGAGCGGATGTGGTTTCTGAAGTTGAATTACGCCCGATATCGCGTGTCTAAACTGTTGGCGCACCATGCCGACAAGCGTCTCACGGCCCGGGCCGCCGGCGAAGTGCTCTTCTGGCATGCCCAGGCCGAGACCGCCAAGACCCAGATCGTCCAGGCCAACGTGCCGCTCGTGCTGGCCATGGCCAAGCGCACCCGCCTCGGCAACATCGACTACGCCGAGTTGATCAGCGAGGGCAACATGGCCCTGCTCCGCAGCGCCGACAAGTTCGACTGCGGCCGCGGCTTCAAGTTCAGCACCTACGCCTGCCGAGCGATCCTCAAGAGTTTCTCCCGCGTGGCCATGAAGGCCAGCCGCTACCGGTCGCAGTTCCCGACCGAGTTCGACCCGTCGCTGGAAAAGAGCGATCACAACGAGCGCCAGCGCGAGGCATTGGAAGCAGACTGCGTCGACGAGTTGAAGACCATCCTCGGCCGCAACCTGGCCGGGTTGAACGAGGTCGAAGTCAAGGTGCTCAAGGCGCGGTTCGCCCTCGATCGCACCGACGACGACAACGCCGAATCGGCCCCCAAGACGCTTGAGCAGGTCGGCATGCTGATCGGCGTGACCAAGGAGCGCGTACGACAGATTCAAAACCGGGCGCTGTCGAAACTTCGACTCGCCCTGCAGGATGATTTCCTGGCGGCGTAGGGTGTGTCGCCCGACAGTGTCCCCTCGGCGTTTAACCGACGCAGCAGGTGGGGGACGAGTTATTTGCGGAGGGCCGGCGAGCCTTGGAGTCTACCCGCCGCGGCGGGTTAGACGGCAGTCCGGTGGGCGCCATTTCAACAACACCCGGGCCTCGATCCACGTTTGTGGGTCGAGGCCGGTTTCGTTTGGGGAAATCTGTGGACTTGTGGACTAAATTCGCATGCGCCCGTAACCCCTTGTGTTATTTGATTTTATGCGGCTTCGCGAGACCTCGCAGCCTAACGGCGGAATGCCTCGAACGAAGGTCTTGACATTTAGGATCAGGTTTAGGTAACATAGTATCAGAAACCTGAACCAGAAGGAATGCGATGGTAATCAGAATCCCGGAACAGATATATGTACGATTGCAGCGCGTAGCTCGGCCGTTCGTCGATACGCCTGCCACCGTGATTGAACGATTATTGGATCAACACGAGAGGGCTTTGAGTATGGCACCTATTGAAGTGGAAACAGAAATCGGGGCGAGCGGTTATCTCTTGCAAGCGCAGGGCGATTGGCTCGATTTCCATGCAGCCAATTCCGTTGGTGGCACGGCATTTTACTACAGGGGAGCGGGAGGGCCGATGCGTAATGTCGCAGAGGGTGGCACGATTTTCCTAGCCAGAAGTGGTGAGCGGCCTCATCGAATTTATCTGCGTGGCAACTTCGGCGGTTGGCAAACTATGACTCCGGACGAAGCATGGGCACAAAATGGAACGCAACTTGGTGCCCCCGACAAGGGGTCTTGGGCTGAATTATTGAGCCGAATAGATAGTGTTGCGGAGTCTGGGGTTATAGGCCTAATACGGATTGAAAAATTGGCTTTGCTCGCTACGCCAGTTGCAATTGCTGACGCTAACGTAGAACTTAAGCGAGGCTCGGTGAAAGGTCGCCGGTTGACACCTGATGAAGTTGACCGACTCCTCAAACTTGAGAATTAGGTTAGCAAGCGATTATGTGATTCCCCTAATGACAATATGCATACAAGGAGACATACGTGAATAAGCAACCCAAGCGAATAGTTGTGGGCACGAAGGTATTTGCCAGAAAAGTCTACCCGCTTTATCGACCAGAAAACGCCACACTCGGCCGAGAAGTAAACATATTGTTGACGGATGACGAGGCTTTGAATCTTGCAAGGCATCTGACTCAGGCCGCTCGCGTGTGCAAGGAGCTAACCGTCAAGGCAATGCGGAAGCCCGCTGTCAAGAAAGCTGATCATCATGTAACGGTGACATACGAGGCGCGAATGAAGAAATAAGTCGCCCGATGGGTGCAGTCATCACAATTAGTTCGCTCGTCCGAGTCCGCTTGGTCAGTCTGCTCAAAAAAACCCTTTATGATTGTCGGCCCCGCGGAAGGCGGCCTCCACGCGTCAGAACGACCATCCAAACGAGAAGCTAAACACCTGAGTACCGTCGTCGTCGTTCTTGGAGACCGGCCAGGCGAAGTCGAAGGCCAGGGGGATGGGGCCGAAGTACTTGATGTAGATCCGCGTGCCCAGGCCGGCGGATCACGGTCGGGCTGCCCCGCTCGATGCCGGTCGATGCGCCTCGTACCGCGCGATCTCCTCCTTGAATTGGTTGATGGTCCGCTTCAGCGATTCCATCTCAAGCTCGCGTAGGTGCTCATCCTCCGTGTCGGCCCGCGCTTCCTCATAGCCTTCCTCGAGGTCGCGGAGTTTCCGCTTCGTGTTGGCAAGCTCGCGATCACTCTTTAGCTCCACGAGGTCACCTCGACCATGCCCTTGAGGGTCTCGAACCGATCCGTTGCAAAAAACCGGACCGATCCCGTGCTCGCGTAATCCACCCTCCGGATTATTGCTCAGGCGGGCGGCACCCGGCGGGCTGATGCGCTTCGTACCGCGCAAGCTCCTCCTTGAATTGGTTGATCATTCGCTTGAGCGAGATCATCGACAGTCGGCGCAGGCGGGCGTCGCCGCTGGTCTCGTTTTCATGAGCGGCGTACCGCGCCTCCAGGCGCTCCAACTTCACGCGCGTGTTGGCCGCTTCCTGTTCGTTTCTCAGATCCACTTGATCACCTCGACCATGCCCTTCGCGGCGCCCGTGCGATCAGCCGCAAAGGTCACACCCACGAATTCGTCAAAGTCCCCCGCATCGACGAGCTTGATGTCGAGAAACGGCAATCCCTCCAACAAGTCGTCTTCGGCCGCGGCGTCCACTTCGAAATCGGCGGCCAGCAACACACAGTCCACGTCGTTTGGCTCAATTATATCGGTGACGAAACTGCCGTTCAAAATAATGCGATGGACGCCGGCGCGGATCGCCAAATCGACCATCCATCGAACGGATTCCATCTGAACGCGGCGAAGCTCCGACGCGCGGCCGAAGCGCTCCTCAATTTCCACGAGCGTCGCCGGATGAACCCCGGGCGGCAGGAAGCCAGAATCGTCAAATTTCGGGATCATGCGGTTTGGTCCGATTAGTCCGAAATTGTCGTAGGTTGCCGCAATTGGCTTCAGAATCAGAACGACCAACCAAACGAGAAACTGAACACCTGCGTGTCGTCGTCGCCGTTCTTGGAGACCGGCCAGGCGAAGTCGAAGGCCAGGGGGATGGGGCCGAAGTACTTGATGTAGATGCGCGTGCCCAGGCCGGCCGCGACGCGCCAGTCGCTGATGCCGAAGTTCTCTTCGACCGTGCCGGTGTCGAGGAAGGCCACGCCGCGGACGTCCTTGCCGAACATGGGGAAGGAGTACTGGGCGTTGGCCAGGAGCATGAACTCGCCGCCGATCTCGTCGTCGCGGATGCCGTCGCGCGGGCTGATGCCGCGGAAGGCGAAGCCGCGCACGCTGCCGATGCCGCCGCCGTAGAACCGCTCGAACATCGGGGCATCGCCGAAGATGTTGCCCATGCTGGCGCCGAGTTGAACGATGTGTTTGCGGTCCATGCGGTCGCGGTGGACCGTGAAGTACTGGTCGAACTCGTTGGTCATCTTGCTGAAGTCGTAGTCGCCGCCCATGGCGCCGGCCTGCTCCCAGGCGAAGCGGTAGCGATGGCCCTTCGAGGGCATCCAGCGGCTGTCGGTGGTGTCGTGGACCAGGCCGCCCTTGAGCGAGGTGAGCCAGGAACTGCCCTCGGCCTCCTCGATGTCCCTGGCGCTGAGCCATTCGACATCGGAGATGCGGACCTGTTCGATGCGGGCGGCCAGTTCGGCGGCCCAGCCCTTCATGAAGCCCTCGCGGAAGCGCTTGTCGATGCTGTTGGTGAAGCCGATGCGGCGCTCGTCCCAGGGGCCGCGATCGCGCTCGAAGAGGTACATCGCGAGGTTGTAGCCGAGTTCCTTGTCTAATAGATACGGCTCGCGAAATTCAAGCGTGCCGCGGTTGATCTCGGTGCCCGGTTCGATCTGCATGCGCAACGTCTGGCCGGCGCCGCGGAAGGCACGGCCCTTGAAGAACTCGGTGCCGCTGCGCGGCCAGTCGAACAGGTCGAAGTTTCGCTGCTCCAGCATGATCGAACCGGTCAGGCCACTGTTCGAGGTGACGCCGAAGCCGAAGATGATGCTGGTGGTCTGATCCTCGGAGACGTCAACGAGGGCATCGCGAAAGCCGGGCAGTTCGCCCTGCGGCGTGATCGACGCCTCCTTGAAGAGCCGGGTCTCGACCAGGCGCTGCTCGGCCTTCTTGGTTTCGACCGTGTTGTAGAATTCCTCGGGATAGAACCGCAATTCGCGGCGGATGACCTTGTCCTGCGTGTTGCGGTTGCCGCGAATGGCGATGCGGCCGAAGCGGTACTGTTCGTGCTCGGTGATCTTGATGGTGAGGATCACCTTGCCTTCCTCATCGGCGAAGACATGGCTCGAGTTCACCTCGGCGTAGATGTAGCCGATCGCGCCGTACTCATCGAGGATTCGCTTGCGGTCGTCGGTGAGGATGTCGTTGTCGAGCGGGGCGTCGACCTTGAGGCGCATCCACTCGCCGATGCGATTGGCGTCGAAGACCGTGTTGCCCTCCAGGCGAATCTCGCTGATGTGCTGCAGGTCGCCCTCCTGAATCTGGAAGATGACGGTCAGATCGCCCTCGCCCTGCATTTCGGAGCGATAGCCGACCTGGGCATTCAGGTAGCCGCGATCGTTGTAGAATTTCTTGATCGACGCGGCGTCGCGCTGGGCGGTTTCGTCGTCGAACTGACCGGTGCGGAAGACCCAGAGGTAGGTCGCGGTCTCGATGTGTTGATTCAACTCAAAGGGCGTGTAGGCGGTGTTGCCCTCGAAGACGATTTTGCGAACCTTGACCCGCTGACCTTCGGAGATGTGAAAGACCACGCGGCGCTCGTCGCGAAGGGCGGCCTCATCCACCGTGACGGTGGCATAGCCGTAGCCCGCGCCGTGGTACTTGCGTTCGATGGCGTCCTTGGCCTGATCGACGAGAAACTCGCTGATCGCCGAACCGACGCTGAGTTCGATCTCGCCGAGCAGGTCGTTGGTCTTGAACTTGTGATTGCCGTTGAACTCGATCGAGCGAACGTAAGGACGCTCCTGCACCACGAAGACCAGGATGAGCCGGCCGCTCTCTTCGCGCGGCTCGCCATAGGGATTCGCGTCAAACTTGCCGGTCTCGGCGAGGCGCGTACAGGCCTTGGCAATCTCGTCGCGATTCCAGATCGAGCCCGGCTTGATCCGGACGATGCTCTGCAGGTATGCGGCGTCGAGGCTCTCGATGCCTTCGAAGTCCACGCGATCGATGACACGGCCTTCGGTCTGAATGTTGGCGGCGGCCGGCGCGAAGGGCGTGTCGCCATCGGCGCCCATCCAGCAGGCCAGTGCCAGACACGACAGGGCCGCGGTCCATAATGCACGTGTGATCCGCTGTGTACGGGTGATGCGAGGTGAGTGATTCATACCTGCCGGTCCCTGGCAACACCGCGGCGACGATCGCGGGGTGATGGGCAACCTCCCGCATGCACGCACGGACGGATCCGAATCAGGCGGACCCGCGGCACCCTGTGCAAGCCGCCCATGGCACACCGCGCCAAACGAAGCGGGGAGCGTATAATCGCCGCACCGTGTTTGTCAAAGAACACGATGACGAAAAAACCAGGCCGGATTGTCAGCGATGACAACAAATCACAGGTCCGGGCGCAAGCCCGCCAAACGCGGACGCAAACCCAGCCCCCCGGCGAACGTGCTCGCCGAGGTGCGCCGGCAGGCGGCCGGACATCGCACCGCGCGCAAGCAGAATGCCGCCGAGACCGCTGAAGATTACGTTGAATTGATTGACGATTTGATCCGCGAGCACGGCGAGGCGCGGGCCGTCGACCTCGCGAAGCGACTGGGTGTTTCACACGTCACGGTGACCAAGACGATTCAGCGTCTGCAGCGCGAAGGCCTGGTTCGCACCGAGCCGTATCGGGCGATTTTCCTGGAACCGTCGGGCAGAAAACTGGCGGAAATTTGTCGCACCCGGCACGAACTGGTGGTGAATTTCCTGCGGGCGATCGGGGTGGACGAGGCCACGGCCCAACTGGACGCCGAGGGCATCGAGCACCACGTCAGCGAAGCGACGCTGGCGGCAATGGCGGCGATGGTCCGGAAGAATGCGGAATCTCGTTGATTACAAATAGACGACCGAAGCGCACTGGGCCGGCGCGACGTGGTGGAATCTGAGGCGTTGCGGATCGCCGATCGCAGGAGACGCTCCAAAGTCAAACTGAACGCATTGAACACCGTGCAAATCCATCAGCGCAATGACGCAACCGCCGAAACCAGCGCCAGTCAACTTGGCACCATAAACGCCATTCATCGCTTGCAAATTCTCTACCATGCGGTCGATCACCGGCAATGAAACTTCATAGTCGTCCCGAAGAGAGTCGTGGCTGGCATTCATCAGTTTTCCGAATTTCACCACGTCGCCGCTCGCCATCGCGGCAATCGCAGCATCTGCCCGAGCAATTTCGCTCATCACATGCCGGGCTCGGCGGTGCAGTACATCGCCTAACCGCGGCTCCAGCGCGGAGAGATGCTCGTCCGTCACATCGCGCCAACTGTTCACCATCGCATCAAATGCACAGATTATGTTCAGCGCCTCTTCGCACTCGCGCACTCTCGCCGCGTATGCTCCAGCAGCCAGCTTTCGTTCGATGCCGGTTTCGACAATTAATATCGCGGGGTTCGACTTCGGCCATGCGACGTGCTGGACCGATCCGTCGTGGCAATCGATCGCGAGCGCGTGACCCTCCTGCGCCAAAGCGCAGGCATATTGATCCATGATGCCGCAGGGCACGCCGGCGAAGCGATGCTCGGCCTCGCGGCAAAGGTCGGCCACGGCGCGCATGGGCAACGACCTGCCTGCCGCCGCCATCAAGGCCAGCGCGACGCCGACCTCCAGCGCCGCGCTGCTGGATAGCCCCGCGCCCGGCGGAATGTCGGACTCAATCCACAGTGCGCAACCGTTGAATCGGATGCCTCGCCACAACAGCAATGCCGCCACGCCGCGGACGTAGGCATCCCACGATGTCGCGGCGTGTCCGGGAATGTCGTCCGCGTCGTAATTCAACTCGTCGGGCTGCGCGGCGCTGCGCACGCGGAGGCGTTTGTCGTCCGTACGTCCGATGACGACGCGCGTCTCCAGATTGATCGCGATGGGCAGGACGATGCCCTCGTTGTAGTCGATGTGCTCGCCAATGAGGTTCACCCGCCCCGGCGCGCGGGCGATGGCGAAGGGTTCAACGCCCGGGTAGGCGGCGCGGAATCGGGCAATGGATGGGTGATTATCAATCACAGAGTCTCGCCGCGGCCTGACCAAGCTCTCAGGCCTCAACGCCCTTTCGCCTGCCAACACATGCCGACGCAGAGGCCGTCGGCATGGCACCCACCGGTATGCCCACCCTTGTTTCTGCTTTCTACTTTCTACTCTCTACATTCTGCATTCTGCTTTCTGCCTTCTGCATTTGTCTCTATTCAATCGCCTGCAGCGTGATGCGCGTGTCGTGGGCCTTGCCGTCGCGCTCGTAACTGACCGTGACCTGATCGCCGACGGCGTGCTTCTCCAGGGCGTCGAGAAGATCGTTGAAATCGTCCACCTTCACATCGTCGATTTTCGTAATGAGGTCGCCCAGTTGCTGCACGCGCCCGTCGCCGCCGACCACCGTGCCCCGCAGGCCGGCGCGGGCGGCCGCGCTGCCTTCGCGCACCTCGCCGATCAACACGCCCTGCAACTCCAATTGCCGCGTCACCTGATCGGGCAGCATGATCACGCCGAGGCCGGGCCGCACGATCTTGCCGTGCCGGATCAACTCCGGCACCACGCGCCGCACGATGTCCACCGGCACCGCGAAACCGATGCCCGCGCTGGCCCCCGACGGACTCGCGATCTGCGTATTCACGCCGATCAGGCGGCCGGCGCTGTCCAGCAGCGGGCCGCCGGAGTTGCCGGGGTTGATTGCGGCATCTGTCTGAATCACGTCGCGGATCATCCGACCGCTCAGCGACCGGATCTCGCGGCCCAGCGCGCTGACCACGCCGGTGGTCAGTGTCTGGTCAAGGCCGAAGGGGTTGCCGATCGCGAAGACCTTCTGACCGACGAGGAGATTTCCCGATTCGCCCAGCGGCAGCGGCCTGAGTTGCTCCGCCGGGGCATCGATCTTGAGCACGGCCAGATCCTTGTCCGCCGCGAACCCGACCAGCCGCGCCGACCAACTGCTGTGATCCGCCAGTGTCACCCGCACCGCGCTGGCCTCGCGGATGACATGCAGGTTGGTGACCACGTGCCCGTCCGTGTCGTATACGAACCCGCTTCCCGTACCCTGCTGCACTTCCGTCGGTTCGAGGCTGAACCGCTCGCGCCGCACACCAAGATTGGTAATGTACGTGACACTGGGCGACGCCGTCTTGAAAATCTCGATGGTCGACTTCTCATCGTCGGCAAGGTCGCCGCGCGGCGTGACCGGCAGGGGCTGGGCCTTGGGGTTGAGCAAAGGCGACGGTCCACTGCCCCGTGTCACATACCAGGTCAGCACGACTGCAACGGTTCCCACCAGGATGATGCCGGGCAATTGCGAGGCGGGCCGGGGCGGAGGTCCCGGGCTGTAGGTATAGCCCGTGTTGTATTGCGACATGGCAGGGCACTCATCGGGTTGGCGGGCCACTGTTCGGAGTCACAGATCCGTGCCGGGAGGTTGGGGGTCCCGCCCGATCGAACCGGGGAACCGGCCTGCCCGTTTACTCTTCCACGGCCAGCAGGACATTCACCGCCTTGACGATGGCATGTACCCTTGAGCCCTTCCGGAGGTTCAACTCCTTCAGCGAATCCAGGGTCATTACGGAAGTAATCGTCATGCCCTTGCCCAGTTTCACGGTCACCTGGCACATGACGGCCCCCTTTTTGATGTGAGAGACCTTGCCGACAAGGTTGTTGCGCGCGCCGTATTTCATGATTATGCCCTCGAGAAAAGTGATTGGCCCCAACGGCGGATTTCGGCAAGGGAAAAGCGACCCGCCGTCACCGGCCTGATCCTAGACGGGCGACCACACGGGAGGCAAGAAATCCCCAAGATCTCGGGGTGACCTTGATATCCGAACCTGAACGTGCGGTCGCCGTGTTTGCACACAGCCGGCGGCCTGAAAAAAGGCCGATATTTTTACTTGCAATGTACCAAACTTTTCTCTAACATCTGGCCGACAACATGACTGGATTCGGCTGCGTCGCGTCCGGCCGGTGCCTGTCCGCTGTGGCGGATGGCGGACGACGCTTCGAAATCAGTTAGCCTATTGGGACATGTGATTCGTCGGCCCCCGCACCGGGGCGCCGCTACAGTGCGAAACGTGGGCAATGAGAATCGTTGCCCTACCGCCGAAGCAAAGAAAATCTTTGCGGTACCGCAGCCAAGGAGCCATGCCATGACCACCCCCGCCAACGATTCCAAGCGACAGCAAGCCCTCGATCGCGCCTTGCAACAGATCGAGCGGGCCTACGGCAAAGGCTCCATCATGCAGATGGACGGCAACCGTTCGCCGACCAAAGATTGCATTGGCACCGGGGCGCTGTCGCTCGACCTGGCCCTCGGCGGCACCGGCATGCCGCGCGGACGCATCGTCGAGGTGTTCGGCCCCGAGTCCAGCGGAAAGACGACCCTTTGCCTGTCGGTCGTGGCCGAGGCCCAGCGGATGGACGGCGTGGCGGCGTTTATCGACGCCGAGCATGCGCTTGATCCGGCCTGGATGAAGAAGTGCGGCGTGAACCCGGAGACGCTGCTGGTCAGCCAGCCCGACTGCGGCGAACAGGCACTGGAAATCGTGGACATGCTGGTGCGGTCCAACGCGGTCGACGTCATCGTGGTGGACAGCGTCGCCGCCTTGATTCCCAAGTCGGAGTTGGAAGGCGAGATGGGCCAGTCGTCGGTCGGCGTGCAGGCCCGGTTGATGAGCCAGGCCATGCGCAAACTGACCGCGGCCATCGCCAAGAGCCGCAGCATCGTCATTTTCATCAACCAGATCCGCGAAAAAATCGGCGTGATGTTCGGCAGCCCGGAAACCACGCCCGGCGGCCGCGCCTTGAAATTTTATTGCAGTCTGCGCATCGACGTGCGCCGCGTCACCTCCATCAAGGAGGGCGAGGTGTCCATCGGCAACACGGTGAAGGCCCGCGTGGTGAAGAACAAGGTCGCCCCGCCCTTCCGCGATGCCCAGTTCGACATCATGTTCGACAGCGGCATCAGCCGGACCGGCGATCTGATCGACCTGGCCGTGAAATACAACGTCGTTGAGAAGCAGGGCGCCTGGTTCCGCTATGGCACCGTGCAACTGGGCCAGGGTCGGGAGAACTCCAAGACCTACCTGGCCGACAACCCCGAGTTGTTCAAGGAGATCCGGGCCAAGATTCTCGAAATCAACGACATCAACAACGCCCCGAAGGTGCCCAACGCGAAAGGCGCCACGACCAAGCCGGCGGCCATTGACGACGACATGGATGAGGACGACGACGCCCCGCGCGGCAAGGACAAGGCCCTCGTCAGCAAGTCCGCCCCGATCTCGCCGGCCAAGATCGCCCCGCGCACCCCGCCGCCCGCCAAGGCGGGCAAGCCGGTGGCAAAGGCGCGGGCGTAGCGGCCTCCCTCCGTTGAGATCGACGAGCAGACGCAGGGCTGCGTGGCGCTCCCGCCAATAGTTCGGACGCGTCGCTCCGGGTGCCACTGCTCTGTGAGCAGTGCGAACACGAGGGAGGGCTTGCACACAGGAACGGCTGGCCCGTCGCGCGACGTGTTCAAACTCTCATTCAAATCCGGCGCACTTGGTCGTCAACACGGCTCACAGAGCCGTGGCACACATGCCATTGGGGGGGGCACTGAACGCTACACATGCGACTCATCCGTCCCTCACAGTGTCGAAATCCACATCTTTGGTAACCACGGGTCTAGTCGCGGCGAGCACGGCCTCCACGCCACCGTTGGCTGTACGCCGACGCTCCCACCCGTGAAGTGCGACGGAGCGTCACCCGGCGCGCGGTCGCCTTCGCCACAAACACAAATTGGCGACTCAGCGCAGGGCACTCGCGTTTATTCGACAAATTGGGTATTCTGTGCGTGGTTAACTGGAGTGCAGAACCATGCCGCTCAATTTTTCTTCACATCGATTTTGCCATTTGATTCCAGTTTTGACAGTGATGGTGATTGGCGCATTCGCATTGCCTGCCCCTGTTGCTGCCGAGCCGCCAAGCGCAACACCCGGTCCGGCGTCGCCGGAAGGCACGCCTCAACCGGCAACCAGCACGCTGCGAGGCATCGTCTTGCGCAAGGGCACCGGCAAGCCGCTGGACGAATTCACCATCACGATCGCACGGGTCAGGGACGGTGAGATTGCCGTAGGCGCGAACAGTTTCTTTAGGGTGGGCTGGCTGAACAACGACACGCCAGGCTGGCTTCCAAGGTACTCGGATTCCAGGGACGTGGTGACCGAGTCAGACAACAAGGGTCAATTCGAATTGAGCCGAATTGCTACGCCGGACGAGCCCTACACGTTGGTGGCAAGCAACCCCATGACGGGCGCGGCGCTCGTCCGTCAATTTCGACCCGCCGACTACCACGGAAAACCCCTTCGCGTAGAAATAGATGACCCCTCCTTTGTTCGAATCTGGCCGATACATCAGAACCCCGGCGCGCACTGTTACTCGAGTTTGAAGTTGATCGACGATGAACGAGACGCCGACGGCGAAACCCAAACTCAGGTTGCACGGTTGGAGTTTGCCATGGGCACTTCGCAAATCTTGATGAGACACGATCGGGTCGGGCCGCTCATACCGGGTTTGAAGTATGAACTCACCAAGGGGGTGTTTACCGGAGTCACCGGCCCGCCTGCGATCATCTATCGGCACACATTTACAGCCGTCGCCGGTCAGACGATCGATCTTACGGAATGGCCCGAAGTCGGAACGACCTTGAGTGGAAAAATCCGGGCCGCCAATGGATCGCCCCTGTCCAATGTCAACGTCATGGTGAAACTCGGCGGGAGCGAATCCGAAATTCTGGGCACGCTGAGCGACAACCACGGACGCTACGAGATCACTGGAATTCCGCCGGGCAAACACACACTGGAATTGTCACGGTATGCTCGTACACGAAGCGCCGCCGAATCCAAATGGCCCCAGGACGTCTCGTGGTCACACGTAGTGGCCTGGGGACCGGGGACAAATCGTGTCACGCGCGATGTGACAGAGGTGGATGTCGGTGTAAAGAAGGCAAGCCGACGCACGCCCAGACCTTCGAAGTAATTTCTCGCCTCGCGGCTGTCTGGCGTGCCAACAGTCGACACGGGTGCAGCCCGACACGCGCGTCCTTTTTCTCCCCGTACGTCAACTGTGCTAGACTCATGCAGTTGCCCATTGCAGCCGCGCTCGCTGAGCCTTGAGGACCCGAGTTTCGTTCGGACGACACATCATGAAAACGACGCGTGGATTCAAACAAGCACTGGTATGTTGCCTTCCAGTTTGCGTGCCGCCATTCGTATGGGCGCATGCGGCTTTCGCTGAACCGCCGCCCGCCAGGCCCGTTCACGGCGAGGTGACGAATGTTGACGGTGTGACGGTGTTGCGGGTGTGGGGCGATGCGCGGGAGCGCGGGTATGCCCAGGGCTGGCTGATGGCGGAGCAAATTGTCAAATTGACTGACGCCTTCATCCGCACCTACGGCCCGCTCGGCGGCGCCGACGGCTTCGACAGGGCCGCCGCGATGTGCCGCGGCATGATGGAAGTCGAACCGGCCTACGAGGCCGAGATGCGCGGGTTGATCGCGGGCGTCGAGGCCCGGCTCGGCGACAAGGCCGTCATACCGGTGCTGAAGCGCAAGGCGACCTATGCGGATGTGCTGACCCTCAACGCCTTTGCCGACCTCGGCCGGCTGGGTTGCTCCTCCTTCGCCGCATGGGGCAAGGCCACGACGGACGGGAGCACCATATCGGGCCGCAACCTCGACTGGTTCGGCGACGCGGCCGAGGCGCTGGCGGGCGAGGAGATCGTCGTCGCTCAACTGCCCGGCACACGAACCACGACTAACGGCAAAATTGCCGCCGCCGCGGAGGCGGCCGAGCCCGGGGCCGGCCCGCAGGGTTGGGTTTCAGTCACCTGGCCGGGCCTCACCATCTGCCTGACCGGCATGAATGCCGATGGTGTGACGCTGGCGATGCACGATTCCGGCGGTCGGGGCAAATGGCTGCGGGCCCGGTCGACGCCGCGCGGGTTCGTCCTGCGCGAGGCGATCGAGTTCACGCGGGCGTCGTCGCTGGTGGACGACATCGGCGGCATCCTGCGCAAGCGGCACACCGTCGTCGGCAACAACTTCCCGGCGAGTTGGCCCAGCACGCGCGGAGGGCTGGCCTCTTTTGTATTTGAATACGACGGCGATCAGACGCGAAGCGCCGGCGTCACGGTCCGCGGCGGCGACGGCGCCGGCCCGGACGCCGCGCCCGATCCCGGCGGCGATCGTGCAGCGCCGGCATACCAGGTCTGCACCAACCACTATCGCACCCGATCGGCGGCATCAACGTGCGACCGATACGACACCCTGCAGGCGCGACTCGACAACGCCCAGCGCAATGGCGACAAAGTCGATGTCGCGGCGGCGTGGAAGATGCTCGATGACACGGCCGTATTCGGCCGGATCAAGACCTATCACTCGGTCGTCTTTGAGCCGAACCAGCGGCGGATGCATGTGGCCTTCAGCGATGGCAAGGTCGCGGCGCCGAAACTCTCCCGCCACACGCTGGATGTCGCGGCGCTGCTGAAGGGCAGCGTTTCGGACACCGCGCCGAAGCCAGCGAAGCCCGCCGCTGGTGGTGAGTAACGCCGCGAACACCTCCATGCACAACGGCTTCAACCTGTTTGATGAGAATAGGCTAATGTTGGGGCGCTCTTGCACGCTGGCCCGCACGGCGGACCAGAAGTCCGCACTCCCCGTTTCTCGAACTGCGGGTGGATGACGCCCCCCGCGCCCGGCTAACCTTGCCACATGCTCAAACAACGCCTCATCTTCGGCGCGATCATGATCGCGGCACTTGTGGGCCTGATCGCGCTCGACGACCACCTCGCCGAGTCGCTGGCCACCGATGTCACGCCCGGTCTGCTGGTCAACCTGCATTACTACCTGCGCGACGGCGGCATCGTGCTGGCGATTCTGGCGATTCTGGTCGTGCTGGCAGCGCGGGAGTTGAACCACCTCTTTCACCAGGCGCATGCAGCCTCGCTGCTGTGGATTCCGACGGTCGTCTGTATCACGCTGCTGGCGATCACCTTCCTGGTCCGGCACGGCCTGACGCCGAATGTCTCCGGCGACATCACTGACGACTACCGCGCCTCGATGACCGTGCTGGTCGGCGGCCTCGGCGCGGTCTGCCTCGGCGTCATGGCCCGGAAGCAGACCTCCGGCGCGACCGCCGCCATCGGGGCGAGCATGTTGATGATCGTCTATCTCGGGCTGCTGCCGCAGTTCCTGCTCCGCCTCCGCATGTGGGCCCCCAGCGGCGCGGCCTGGCTGCTGCTGTATGCGATTGTCGTCATCAAGGTCTGCGACATCGGGGCGTTCTTCACCGGCCGTTCGCTCGGAAAGCATAAACTCATCGAGTGGCTCAGCCCGAAGAAGACGATCGAGGGCCTGGCCGGGGGCATCGCGGCATCGGTGTTGACGGCTGTCGGCCTGGCCGCTGCGTTCAAGGCGTGGGGACCGATCCGGTTGCACGCGGCCTTCCCAACATCCGGCGTGGCCGCGATTTACGGCGCCCTTTCCGCCGTGATCGGTCAAACCGGCGACCTGGTCGAGTCGCTGTTCAAGCGTGACGCGGCGACAAAGGACTCGGCCAACGCCATACCCGCGTTCGGCGGCGTGCTGGACGTGCTGGATTCGCTGCTGCTGACGGCACCGCTGGCGTATTGGATGCTGATAGAATGAGGGCGTATGGAATGCAGAGTGAAGAATGTAGAATGAAGAATGAAGAATGAAGAATGAAGAAAAAAAGTCCAGTGTGCGGTGAGAACAGGAGAAAGTCCTCGACGCGGAATGGACTTGACGCTTGTACAACGTTTTCCGCGCGAAACACGGCTCACAGAGCCGTGGCACACCCGAACCTTCTTACGCAATTCGCAATTAGTCATTCGCAATTGGTCACCCTCGGAGTCTCCGCCGCACCATGGAACTGACCCTCACCATCGAAGGCACCTCCGACCAGCGCATGGCCCTCTACGGGCCGGCCGAGAAGAATCTGCGCACCCTGCGTGACGCGCTGGGCGTGCGCATTTACGCGCGCGACTCCGCGGTCAAACTCGTCGGAGATTCCGAGGCCGTCGGCAAGGCGGCACTGGTCTTTGAACGATTGCAGGAGCGCGTCCACAAGGGCGAGCATCTGTCAGAGGCCGATGTGGCCGACACGCTGGCCGAGGTGGCCGTCGAAGCCGGCGACGAGGCCCGCAGCACCATCCTCACCTACCGCAAGAGCGCCGCCATCAAGGCGAAAAGCCCGGGGCAGGAGGCGTACATCCAGTCGGTGCGGGACAACGATCTCACCTTTTGTCTGGGTCCGGCCGGAACCGGCAAGACCTACCTCGCCGTGGCCATCGCCCTGTCGCTGCTTCGCGCCGGCAAGATCAAGCGGATCGTACTGGCCCGCCCCGCCGTGGAGGCCGGCGAGAAACTCGGCTTCCTGCCCGGCGACCTGCAGGCCAAGGTCAACCCGTATCTGCGGCCGCTGTTCGACGCCATGCACGACATGATGGACTACGAACAGATCAAGCGGTTCATGGTCGGCGACCTCATCGAGGTCATCCCGCTCGCCTTCATGCGCGGACGCACGCTGAACCACGCCGCGATTATTCTCGACGAGGCGCAAAATGCCACCGTGCCGCAGATGCTCATGTTCCTCACCCGGCTCGGCCACAACAGCAAGATGATCGTCACCGGCGACGACAGCCAGAGCGATCTGGAGAAGGCGGTGCGCAGCGGACTTTCCGACGCGGTCCAGCGCCTTCAACGGGTGAGCGGCGTGGGCATCGTCCGCCTGGGCCACGCGGACATCGTCCGGCATCGGCTGGTGACCGACATCGTGCAGGCGTATGAAAAGTAGCCATTGGCCATTAGCCGTTAGCCATTAGCTGAGACCATTTCCCAATCGCTTTCGCGATTGATACTGTGCCGCTTGGCAGTACTCCGCGCCTCCAATACCATATCGATCTACGAATCAGTTTTTTGTTTTGCTAACGGCTAATGGCTAACGGCTAAGGGCTTTGCTCCATGAAAATCCACGAATACCAGGCTCGACAGATCCTCCAGGCGGCCGGCGCGCCGGTGCCCAACTTTGAAGTCATCGATACGCCCGATCAGGCGGCGGCCGCCGTGAAGAAACTCGGCGGCGGCAACCTCGTTGTGAAGGCCCAGGTCCACGCGGGCGGTCGCGGCAAGGCGGGCTACGTCGTGCTCTCCGACAAGCCGGCCGAGATCGAGCAGCATGCCAAGCGGATGCTGGCCGTGCCAATGGTCTCGAAGCAGACCGGGCCGACCGGCGTGAAGGTCAGCAAGGTGCTGCTGGCCCCGGCCGTGGATATCGACAAAGAGTATTACATCGGCATGGTCATCGATCGGGCGAAGGGCTGCCCGGTCATCATGGTGAGCAAGGAGGGCGGCGTCGAAATTGAAGAAGTCGCCGCGAAGAACCCCGATGCGATCATCAAGGAGTGGATCCACCCGCACCTGGGCCTGCAGGCCTACCAGGTCCGCAACCTGACCGCGGCGCTGGGTTTGACCGGCGAGGCCGCGAAGGACTGCGGCAAGACCATCGAGATTCTGGCCAAGGTCTTCATGGAAAAAGACTGCAGCCTCGCCGAGATCAACCCGCTGGTGATGACCAAGGGCAGCGGCGGCGCGCCCGGCAAGATCATGGCGATCGACGCGAAGTTCACCTTCGACGACAACGCCCTGTTCCGCCATCCCGACCTGGAGGCCATGTTCGACGCGAGCGAGGAGAACCCGTTCGAACTGCGGGCCAAGGCGGCGAACCTGTCGTACATCGCCCTCGACGGCAACATCGGCTGCCTGGTCAACGGCGCGGGGCTGGCCATGGCCACCATGGACATCATCAAGCTGCACGGCGGCACGCCGGCCAACTTCCTCGACGTCGGCGGCAGCGTGACCAAGGACGGGGCGATTGAAGCATTCCGTATTATTCTGGCGGACAGCAAGGTCAAGGGCGTGCTGGTCAACATCTTCGGCGGCATCGCCAAGTGCGACGTCATCGCCGATGCGCTGATCTCCGCGGCCAAGGAAATCGGGTTCAAGATCCCGGTCGTCGTGCGGCTGGAAGGGACGAATGTCGAAAAGGCCCGGCAGATGCTGGAAGAGGCGAAGATCCCGGCGCTGATCCCCGCGGCGGATCTGACCGACGCGGCGAAGAAGGTGTGCAAGGCGGTGGCGTAACGGGACAGTGATTCAAGAACGGCTCGTTAGGTTCCTTGAAGTGCGTGAGCAAATCAGCGGCCTGCTCGGCGAGAATCTGACCATTCAGGTCGCGTGTATTCCGCCATCTCCATCCATGTAACGATCTAAGGCCCAACCACGGGACGGCTGGTAGAATTCGACCCTGGACTATTTTTCTTGACTCTCGAGGCCCACGCGATGTCCATATCCTCTTTCAATACCAACCATTCCGGCTTGGGGGGCGCCGCGCGCGCTTTGGCGCGCTGTTCGGAGGTGATCAGGGCATCGAGTCGCTTGTCAATCTCATCGGCAAACGGCAGCATGACCCGGTCGGCGGCCTGTTTGAACTTCCAGACCGCCTGGCGCCAGGGCACCTTTGCCTCCTCCGGTTCGATCAACCCAACCGCGACGTCAACCCAGAGTTTGCGGAGGTCCTTTTCCGCGGCGGCGAATGCCCTTTCCGCCCGGGCCGTGCAGTCATCAATCACCGCCTCGGCCGAGATCATTTGTTTTTCGTCGAGCCGGTACCGTACCCAATGGGTGATCAGACGACCGCGAAGGAAATTCAGGATGTATGGCTTCAAAGCCGGGAGGGGAATATCGCGCGGATCGGCAGAGGATTCCATGTCCAGGTTGAAAAACTTAATATCGTTTGGACGGAACTCGCCCTTGCGGCGTAATTCAAAGTGCTTGCGCAATTTGTCGACCACGTCGTCGCGAAGGTAAAAGGCCGCTTGGCTTCTACAATACTCCGTGGCTGCCCACTGCTCCTTTGAACCGATTGCTCGCAGATGGTTCATAATCGCCAATGATATTCGGCGGTTCATCGCCATTTGTCGCGCCGCAATCGCGCCACTCAGGCGAAACTGTGCACGTGTCCGATTGGCAAACGGGCCGCTTCCCGATTCATCAATAATCAAGTTGCCCAGTAGCCAGATGAACTCCGGATTCGACTTGATGTCGCGCTTCAGCGACTCAATCGCCGCTTTCCGAAGTGATTGAAGTTGTTTCTGGTCAAGCGGGACTTTAGCTCCGGCGCAATTCACTTCAATGCCGCTTATTTTAGAATCGAGGTACCCGAGAATCGCGTCCAGTCCGTAATCGGCCGCGCCGATCATGGGCTGATGCGGCCCGGCCACCCAGCGCTTTCGCGGATCGGTCGGATGCGGTATCGACTCTTCATCATTTGGAGGCGGCGCGTAGCACGCCTGTGTTAGGACAAGAATTGAAATCAATGCGTGAAAGAGCTGCATGGGTCTGGCCCGCCGGACAACTTGGACAGGGCTTATGATGATTCCTTTAGGATAACGCATGAGGCGAGGTTTCGTTATGCCGCTTTCCGTCTTTTACACCGCCGATGCCGACCCTGCCGTCTTGACCGGCAAGGCCGTTGCCGTCATCGGCTATGGCAACCAGGGCCGGGCCCATGCCCTGAATCTGCGCGACAGCGGTGTGCGCGTGGTCGTCGGCCAGCGGCCCGGTGGGAAGAACCACGGCCTGGCCATCGCCGATGGCTTCACGCCGCTCAGCGCCGGGGACGCGACAGACCAGGCTGATCTCGTCATCCTAGCCCTGCCCGACGAGGCAATGGCCGGCGTGTACACGACTGAAATCGCACCCCGTCTCAAACCGCGGGCCGCCCTCGGCTTCATCCACGGCTTCAACATCCGGTTCAATCGCATCAACCCGCCCGCCGACTCAAACGTCATCATGATCGCCCCCAAGGGCCCCGGTTTGCTCGTCCGCGACGCCTTCACTCGCGGCGGCGGGCTGACCTGCATCCTCGCCGTGCATCAGGATGTCGACGGACAGGCAAAGCCGCTCGCCCTCGCCTGGGGCAACGCCATCGGCGGTGGACGGGGCGGCATGATCGAGGCGACGTTCGCGGCCGAGTGCGAGACCGATCTGTTCGGCGAGCAGGCCGTGCTATGCGGCGGCATGATCGAATTGATGAAGGCGGCGTTCGACACCCTGGTCGAGGCAGGCTACCCGGCGGAACTGGCTTATATCGAATGCGTACATGAGGCCAAGCAGATTGTCGATTTGCAGTACGCCGCGGGGCTGGCCGCAATGCGGTCGAAGATCTCGGCCACGGCGGCGTATGGCGGACTGACCCGGGGCCCGATTCTGATTGACAACGCCGTGCGGGCAAAAATGCGGGTGGTGCTGGACGACATCCGCCGCGGCGCCTTCGCCCGGGAATGGACGGCCGAGGCCGCGGCCGGGCAGCCGGTGCTGGGCAGACTGAAGGCGGAGGAAGCGGATCACGCCTGCGAACAGGCCGCACAAGTGGTGCTGGGGGTTGTGAAAAATGCCGTGCCGTGACGGCGTCGCCGGGGCGTTCACGGCGAGCCGAAGCCTTGCGGGGCCCCATTCAATCGACTAAAGTACCGCCAACCGGGGACGTAGCTCAGTTGGGAGAGCGGTTCGTTCGCAATGAACAGGTCGAGGGTTCGAATCCCTTCGTCTCCATTTCCCCCCTCAACGCCGGCGCCAAGACGCCCCATTCTGGCGAAATTCCCAAGTCCGGACGGTCTCTGACCGCCGCCACAAGCCCACCCGGATGGGCCTTTTTTCGCACCCGGCGGGAAATGTCCGGTCACTTTGACGGCCAAAAACTGTTGACATCGGCCGCCGGATGACGTTCTAATCATGTTATCTGTCCGTTACGAGGCCCAAATCCGACAGGCCTTGCCCCACGCGGTCGCAACGATCAGGCGTTCCGCGAATACGTGGAGTGACGACGTGCCGAATACAAAAGTCATCATTGCGGGCGTCGCGTTTGCGGCGGCCGTCGCGATTTTTTTCCTGCGCGGTTCCGGTGAGGAAGCGGTGCCCAACACCGACGACACCCGGACGCAGTGGGTCTGCCTCGCCTGTCAGAAGCCTTTTACGCTCACGGCGTCGGAATATGAGTCCGCCGCGGTGAAGTCGAACAACACCGGTCTGCTCCATTGTCCGGCGTGCAGCGAACTCAAGGGCGTCCGCGCGGCGACGTGCGGCTTATGCCAGGAGATGTTCGCCACCATGGATGCCGAGGGCAATCCGGCGCAATGTCTGAAATGCAACCCGGTGGTCGTAAAGGCGCAGAACGCGCCTGAGGCGGAGCAGCCCGCGGCGGAGGCTGCACCCGTGGAAGAGGAAGCACCGGCCCCCAAGCCGGTCATCTTCGCCGAGTAAGACAGGGTGGAATCGTCGTGGGCGGGCGCGCAGGTGGAGTCGTGCCGCAACACGGCGTAAGTGGGTCACGTATAGAAAGGTTGAAGCCATGTCCTCAACACATGCGTCTCATACCAAACGCGGGTTTACCCTGATCGAATTGCTGGTGGTCATCGCGATCATCGCCCTTTTGATCTCAATCCTGCTGCCGTCATTGACGGTGGCACGCGAGCAGGCCAAGGTGGCCAAGTGCATCTCCAACCTGCGAAGCGTGATGACGTTCACCCATATGTACATGGAGAACGATGCGGAGCGATTGATTCCATGGTATCGCTATCCCGCGGCCACTGGTTTCGCGCCCACGCTGTATACGCCCGCGGTCTTCGGCGGCTTTCAGGCCCCCGTCGGCGTGGTCAATGACGGCTACCAGAGCGACGCCGAAATCTATCCCGCCCAGGTGCGACCGCTGAACAAGATCGTCAATCCGGTTGCTCAAGGCCGGGACGTCATTGATATCTACAAGTGCCCCGGCGACCGAACCTATACGACCGCCGTCATCGGCACCGGCGGCCCGCCGGCGCCGGATGATGAAGGCCTGTCGGCCTGGCAGGCGATGGGCACGAGTTATGTGCTCAATACCCGCTACATGCAGGGTTACACCTGGCCCGGCGGAAACTTCTCGGTGCTGGACTCGGCGACCTACGGACGCCGGATCAACCCGCACCTCGTAGGCGGCAAGGCCTCGCGCTTCATCATGTGGCTCGACCAGGGCTTCTACTCGCTCGCCTATCGCGCCGGCCCGACGCTGGCCGAGTCGCAGGCCGCGCCGCAGAAAATAGGCTGGCACCGCCAGTTCTCCAAGCACTCCGCCGCCTTCTATGACGGCCACGCCGAATACCGCTTCTACGACAGCCGACTCTCACGCGGAGAGGGCTGGACCCTGTGGGAGCCGCAGTAAACGAAGTGCCGCCCGCGCGGGCGGTAAGTTGACATCGGTCCTGCCCAGGATGACATGATGATGACCCGCACCAAGCCCAATCGTGGCCCTCGGGCCTTTACGTTGATCGAACTGCTGATGGTCATTGCGATCATCGCGCTGCTCGTGTCAATTTTGCTCCCGTCACTCACCTCGGCCAGGGAGCAGGGCAAGGTCGCCAAGTGCGTCTCCAACATGCGCACCTCGATGCAATTCACCTCCATGTACATGGAGAGCGACAATCAGAAACTGATTCCGTGGTATCGAAACCCCGCAATCCCCGGATTCGGCGTCACCCTCTTCACCCCCACGGTGTTCGCCGGCTTCAAGGCCCGGATCAACGATGACGGCGCCCTCATGGCCGATGCATTTCTCTATCCGGCCCAGGTGCGCCCGCTGAATACGTATGTCGATCCGACCGCACAGGGAGACGTGGTCATCGACATGTACAAATGCCCCAGTGACAAATCCAACAAACTGCCGATCATCGGCTCGACGCCCGTGGTCCAACCCAGCGAGGACAGGCTTTCCGCCTGGCAGACGCGCGGCACGAGTTATTACCTGAATACTCGCTTCATGCAGGGCTACAACTGGCCCGGCGGCAACTTCACCACCGCCAATGCAGCCGAAATGGGCAAGCGAATTGCCCCCCACCTCATCGGCGGCAAGGGCTCCCGGTTTACCATGTGGCTCGAGGGCACGGCCTACGCGGCCTTCTATCGCGCCGGGCCGACCCTTGCCCAGTCGCAGGCTTCGCCGCAAAAGATCGGCTGGCATCGCGGATTCTCCAAGTATTCGGCCGGCTTCTATGACGGCCACGCCGAACACCGCTATTTCGACACGCGTCTGAGCATCGGCGACGGCTGGACGATCTGGGAGCCGAAGTAGACACCCGGGCGACGCAACTTTCTAAAAACCAGTACCCCCTTGAATATGCACTGGGCGGGGGCGGCAATTCAGGCCGGATTCTGTATCCCGGAGATCCGCCATGAAACGCACTGTTTCTTCGCACCACCACCGCCGCGCTTTCACCCTGATCGAACTGCTCATGGTGATCGCGATCATCGCCTTGCTCGTAGCCATTCTTCTGCCGTCGCTCGTCTCGGCGCGGGAACAGGCCAAGGTCGCCAAGTGCCTGTCCAACCTGCGATCCATGATGCAGTTCACCATGATGTATCAGGACAATGATTCGCAGCGGTTGATTCAGTGGTATCGCTACAGCGATACACCGCCCTTGGGAGCCATTCCCGGTTACAGCGTGACACTTTTCACTCCCGCCGTCTTCGGTGGATTCCAGGCGCCGGTCGGGCTGAACGATGGGTATTCGAGCGATGCCGAGGTGTATCCAGCCCAGGTTCGACCGCTCAACGCGCTGGTTGCGCCGACCGCGCAGGACAAGTCGGTCATTGATCTATACAAATGTCCCAGTGATCGGGCCTACGCCCAGACGGTGATCAGCAACGCCCCGCCGAGTTTCGACGACGAGGAGGGACTGACGGCCTGGGAGGGTATCGGCACAAGTTACGTGCTGAACTCCCGTTACTTGCAGGGCTACACCTGGCCGCCGGGAAATTGGAACGTGCAGGACGCGCCCAAGTACGCCCGGAGGATCGCACCGCACCTGGTCGGCGGTAAAGCCTCGCGGTTCATCACGTGGATGGAGCAGCGCTTCCACACGGTCACCTACCGCGCCGGGCCAACCCTGGCCGAGTCGCAGGCCACGCCGCAGCGTCGCGGCTGGCACCGGCAGTTCTCCAAACATGCCGCCGCCTTCCATGACGGCCACGCCGAGTACCGTTTTTTCGACACCCGGCTCTGCCGCGGCGACAGTTGGACGCTGTGGGAGCCGAAGTGACGCCGATTTCGCCATCGTGGAAGAATCGCGCGAACAGGCCCTGCCGGAATACCTGCCGTTCGAATGGGGCGACGCATGAAAAAAGTCAAAAACACCATACACAGCCGGGCGTTCACCCTGATCGAACTTCTCGTGGTCATCGCGATCATCGCGCTGCTCATCGCCATCCTGCTGCCCTCGCTCTACTCCGCGCGCGAACGGGCCAAGTCGACGGTCTGCATCGCCAACCTGCGCAGCATCGGACAAATGACATCGATGTACATGGACAACGAGGAGAATCGCCTCGTTGTCTGGTATCCGCACACGCCTTATTCGGTGCCGGGCGTCGGCGTCCGGACGCCCTGGGTGTTTGGGGGAATGAAGGCACAGACCGTGGGGCCGGAGTTCAACAACCAGACCCGGGATTCCACCCTGCTGCCCGCGGAGTTGCGGCCGCTCAACCGGTTCATGGCGCCGTTGGCGCGCGGCTCGGATGAAATCCCCATCTACCGGGATCCCGGCGACCGGACGCATGCCTGCGGGATCATCGGCACGACGCCGGTGGTCGGCGCGGATGAAGTCCACAAGAACTCCTGGAATGTCAACGGCAGCAGTTACAGCCTCAACACGCGCTTCATGGAGGGGTATTCCTTCGAGGCCTCTGGCACCTATGCATTCACGCTGGGCAACTCACCCGACAATCCCAACGATGAGAATGGATACAACAAACTTTTTGCGCGCCGAATCGCGCGGCAACTGGTCGGCGGCAAGGCCTCGCGGTTCGTCTTCTGGGCCGAGCAGGGATTTTACAACGTGTGTCAGAATGCCGGGCCGACGCTGGCCGTCTCCACGGCGGCGCCACAGACGATCGGCTGGCACCGCGAGTTCTCAAAGTGGTGCATGGGCAAGGGCGATGGGTCCGCCGACTATGCCTATTACGACTCGCGGTTGAGCGTCGTGCCGGGCGGCACCACCATCTGGGAACCGAAGTAATGTGAACGGGGCGCCGGGTCGATCAGCCCGACCCCTCCACCCCGCGCACGGCCGGATAATTCGCGGTGTACCATTGAATTGTCTGCGCAACGCCCTGTTCAAACGGCGTGAACGACATCGTTGAAAGCGATCGAAACCGGGTCGTGTCCATCGGCTTGCGATACTGGCCGGCGGGCCTGGTCGTGTCCCAGATCAACCGCGCCGGATCGAAAGACAGCACCCGGCAAATCGCCTCCGCCGCGCCCCGGATCGAGACCTCCTCCGAAGTTCCAACATTCAGCAACGGGGCGTCGCAATCGGTCAGGGCCCACCACAGCGCGCGGGCGATGTCGTGGCTGAAGGTGAACTCCCGCATCGGCGAGCCGTCACCCCACAGCACCGGCGGCGGTCCGCCCGTCGCGGCCGCATGGATCTTGCGGATCATGGCCGGAACGACGTGCCCGTCCTCCAGATGAAAATGATCGTGCGGACCGTACAGGTTGTTCGGCACGATGCAGATGAAGTCACAACCATACTGCCGTCGATAGGCCCGCGACTGCACCTCCAGCATGCGCTTGGCGTAGGCATAGCCGAAGTTCGACGGATGCGGTTCGCCGCGGTGCAGGTCGTCCTCATTCAGCGGCAGCGGCGCACCCTCGGGATAGACGCAGGACGACAGCAGGCTCACCAGCCGCGTGACCCCGGCGCGCCGGGCACATTCCAATACGTTCGTATTAATCAGACTGTTGTCGTGAAAAAACGCGCCGACCGCCTCGGTGTTGGCCTTCACCCCGCCGACCCGCGCGGCAAGATGAATGACATGCGTCGGACGGACCGCCTCGAACAACGCCGTGCAGGCGATGGCGTCCCGCAGATCCGCCCGGTCGGTCGCCGCGAACTCCGCGGACAGGTCCCCGGGCCGGGTGGCTTGCACCGCCTGTCCGACCAACCCGCGTCCACCCGTCACCAGCACGCGCATCATCCTGATCCTCCGTGGCGCGATCCGCCTGGCGAATCAGACCGCCGTGCCGACCGCACACCGTCAACGGCCGCCACATCGGAAGGCAAGTTCCAATTGGCAACCCATTCCGCCTCTGCCTCGGTGAGTTGCAGGGCGCTCCAACGCAGGCGGTCCATCAGTGCGTGCATGGAATAGCACCGGGTCGCCATCGCTTCTGCAACAGCGTGCGCGGCCGTCGATCGGTACAGCGCGCAACAGGGATGCGTGGCGCCGTCGGACGTCGCCGGAATGACCGCCTGAAACTGCGATTCATCCGCATGCAGGAGTCGATGCAGGAGTTCCGCATTGAGCGCCGGCATGTCGCACGCCAGCAGAAGACAACTCGTGTTGGGCCGCACTGCGAAGAACGCCGCGAGGCCGCCCAGCGGTCCGCAATCGGCAACGGCATCTTCAACCACGGCCATTCCGCTGCACGACGGTGGCAGATCAAACGGCGGGCGGCCGAGCAGCACGACGTCCCCAACGGCCGACCGGGCAACCGATCTTGTTCGCTCCAACAACGTTGCTCCGCCCACGGGCAGCAACGCCTTGGGTCGGCCCATTCGCCGGCTCAATCCGCCCACCAGAATTCCGCAGGCAACGGCCATTCCGCCATTCTAGTCGGCACGACCGGCATCGTTTGCGTAGGTCCGCCTCATGAGCAGGTGCCGCAATTTGCCGCGATTGCGGCGCGGACTTATCATTTCCGCTGACCAAAAGCCTTCCAGCGGCGGCCCAGCGAAGCCGCTCTGTCCGACACTCCGGCCCCCGGCGATTCGATGCTCCGCTTCACCGTTCATCACAATGGCAGCCCGGCCCAGAACTTCGACCTCGGCGGCGCTTACCTCATCGACCGGGATGGCGTCCCCATGCGCGGCGAGGTGAGATTTGCCAGTGGCATGATCACCTGTGATCCGCGCACACGGGGCACGGCCGGACTCTGCGTCAGTTGGCCGGTGAAGGGTCACGGTCGCATGATGCTCGAGACCTCCCGGCTGATGGAGCGCGACACGCCCTACAACCTGCACGTCGAACTGGCCCGCGGCCGTCTGATGCGCATCAGCCAGAAGCGCGAGGACTGGGGTCTCTACGACTTCGCCGACGGCGCCGCGCTCTACAAGGAAATCGACGAGGCTCGCAACCGCTTCATTGAGGCCATCACGGCGCCTGATGACGCGACCGCCTCCCGGCTCGCCGACGAGGCCATTGCCGCCAGCACACACGTCGGCGAGAAACTCGCCGTCTTTCATGCCGACGTCTTCCTGAAGCGCCGGCGCCAGACGGCCGGGCAGATTCCGAAGCGGCCCTTTGGCTGCGGACTCACCCCCAGCCAGTGCAATGATAAGATCCTTTCCCGCTTCACCGAGGCATTTGACTTCGCCGTCGTGCCCATGCGCTGGCGGGACCTGGAGCCGCGCGAAGGCGAATTCGACTGGGGCGTGATGGAGAATCACCTCAAGACAATTCGCCAGCACAAACTCCACGCGCGGGCCGAACGGCTTGTGTCGTTTGACAAGCGCGACCTGCCCGATTGGGCGTTTCTCTGGGAGCAGGACTACGACCATGTCTCGGCAGCCGTCGAGAAACTGGTCAAGGGCGCGGTGAAGAAGTTCTCCGGCTACGTGCAGACCTGGGAAATCGCCGCGGGATTGCATGCCTATAACGCGCTGCATTTCTCCTTCGAGCAGTTGATGGAGTTGACCCGCCGCAGCGCCTCGTTGATCAAACACTACGCCCCGCGCTCGGCATCGGTGCTCGGCATCACCCTGCCGTGGGGCGAATACTACGCCCAGGATGCCCAGACCATTCCGCCCAGTCTCTATGCGGAAATGGCGGCCCAGAGCGGCGTCGCGTTCGACGCGATCGGCCTGGAAGTGCGGTTCTATCGCGATCCTTCCGGCCTGGCCGTGCGCGATTTGATGCAGGTGTCTTCGCTGCTCGACAAATACGGCAACCTGGGCAAGCCCATGCACGTCACCGCCGCCGGGATACCCTCGGCGGGCGAGGCCCAGGGCACCGGAAGTTGGCGCGGGCCGTGGAGCGAAGAGTCGCAGGCCGCATGGCTCCGCGAGTTCTACCGCATTGCTCTGTCCAAGCCGTTCGTCGAGACCGTCGCATGGAGCAACCTGGTCGACCATGCCCCCTCCATGACCCACGACGGCGCGCTCCGGCAGGACCTGACTTCCAAGCCGGTGTTTGAAAGCCTGTCGTCCTTTCACAAGGACATCGTCGGAAGTCGACCGGCGTCGTCCTCGCGCCGATCCTCGTCCGCTGACGATTGATGTCCGGAAACACGAACGCACCCTCCGACATGCCGCTCGACGTCGCCATCATCGGTGCAGGCGCGGCGGGGCTGGCGACCGCCATCTTCGCGGCGCGTGCCCGGCCGGGTATTTGTATTGCGGCCCTGGACGGCGCGAAGAAACTCGGCGCGAAGATCCTGGTCAGCGGCGGCGGGCGCTGCAACGTGACCAACGCCCGCGTGGCAGACACCGATTTCTTCGGCGGCAATCGCAACGTCGTTCGCCGCGTCCTGAAGGCCCTGCCGGTTGAGGCCACCATCGGCTTCTTCAGGGAGATCGGCGTCTCATTGCACGAAGAGCCGCTGGGCAAACTGTTTCCCGACTCAAACTCCGCAAAGACGGTTCTGGAGGCGCTCCTGCGTGAAGTCCGTCGTCTACATTGCACCCTTCATATCGACAGCCGCGTGATCCGCGTCGCACGGGCGTCGCCTCAAGCAACCGATGCGGCCTTCGACATCTTTCTCGCCAATGGCATCGTGTATCGCGCAGGGCGCGTCGTCCTCGCCACCGGTGGCCGATCCCTGCCGAAGACCGGAAGCGATGGATTGGGCTATGAACTGGCGAAATCGCTCGGGCACACCGTCACCCAAACCACCCCGGCCCTCGCTCCACTGGTGCTGAACGGCACGGCGCACGCCGCACTGTCGGGCATCGCCCACGATGTCGAATTGACGCTTCGCGCCGATGACGAGAAGCCGGTTCGCGTTTGCGGCGCCATGCTCTGGACGCACTTCGGTATCAGCGGTCCGGCAGCACTGGACATCTCCCGCTTCTGGCACCGCGCCGCCCTGGACCACACGTCGCCGGTCCTGACCGCCAGCGTTGTGCCCGGTCGAACGGCCGACGGCCTGACGCAGACGCTCGTCATCGAAGCGGCGCAGCAGGGACGCATGCGCGTGGTGAACTGGGTGAGCGGGTTCGTGCCGTCGCGCGTCGCCGAGTTTCTATGCCGCGCCGCCGGCGTGCCGCTGGAAACCACGCTCGCTCAACTTCAACGCGACAGCCGTCGCAAACTTGTCGAAACGCTGACCGCCCTGCCGCTCGCCGTGCGCGACAGCCGGGGCTACACCTTTGCCGAGGTGACCGCCGGCGGCGTGCCGCTGAATGAAATCGACACCGCCACGATGGAAAGCCGCATCTGCCCCGGGCTACATTTCGTCGGCGAGATTCTGGACGTGGATGGTCGAATCGGCGGCTTCAATTTCCAATGGGCCTGGTGTACGGCCGCCATTGCCGGACGGGCCGTCGCTCAACCGCCGGGGCGCGGCCCGACTTCCGCGGCCTCCCCGCAAGAGTGGCGGCGAGAAGGGTGATCGCACGCGGGCCGGCGCCATCCGATAACGCGGAGAAAATCCCGTGGCACCAATTGCTCCATCGCACCCATCCGGCGAACCGATCGTATATAGGATGGACGCCGCGGGGGCGGCCCCGTCAGAGGAACTGATGCGCCTATGAAGTGGACCCGCCTCATCGTTGGAGCCGTCGCAGTCACCGGACTTGCCGCGATCACATCGTTTCAAGTCGGCATCTTTGAGATGGCCCGGCTGCACTCCCGCATCGACGAACTCGAAAAGGAAAAGGGCGAACTTCGAGACTTTGCAAAGCGACTCGGCGCCGCGCGGCGCGTGGCGCAGGTCGACGTGCTGAAACAGGATCTCGACGACGCCGGCTCGATGCGAACCGCGATGCGCTGGCAGCAGACCGGCGATGAAGGCGCCCTCGGCGTCCCCGAGTCGATCGAAATCGTCGGCACGCAGGCCTACTTCGAGGCATTCGTCATCAAGTTCGCGGTCGACCACGTCGGCAAGGGCGACCCTGATCGCGACACAAGTCTCTGTCTGTTTCGCCGTGCTTTCGGCGACAAGCAGTCTCCCGAGTCCGGTGCGGTCCTGGATCGGGCCACGCCGCCGCTTATCGCCGGCGCGCCGGAGGAGGCCTCGCGGCATTCGCGACTCTGGTCGCGATTCTGGAGCATCGTCGATGACCCCGGCGTCGCGGCCGAATACGGCGTGCGCGTCGCGCAGATCGAAGCGCCGGCGGTGCCGGTTCGCCCGGGCGAGGTCTGGGAGATCACCCTCGACGCCGTCGGCGGCCTGAATCTCCGCAAGATCGGCTACCGCCCGCCCCCGGGCAGCCCGACGTCGTCCCGCGCGATCAACGCGCCCCGCAGCGCCCGCGCCCCGCGATGACGCCGGGCGACGCGCTACGGCTGTCCCGATAAGGTCTGAATAAACGCTGCAATTGCCTCGCGCCACGGCCGCAGCGGACGACCGACCAACGCGACATATTTTGAATTGTCTAGTACGGAATACGCCGGCCGCCGCGCCGGCCGCGGAAATTCCGCCGTCGTGCACGGATCCACCGGCGTTTCCAGCCCCGCGAGCCGCACGATCTCCGATGCAAACTCGAACCATGTGCAGGTCTGGTCATTGGTGACATGCACGAAACCCGTTGCCCCGCGTGCCGACAATTCGACAATCGCCTGCGCCAAATCCGGCGCGTACGTCGGCGAACCGGTCTGATCGTTGACCACCTTGAGCCGGGGTTTCTCGCGCGCGGCGCGGAGAATGGCATTTGGAAAGCCCGGCCCGTTCGGTCCGTACACCCAGGCCGTGCGAATGATCAGCGCCTCGGGATGGGCCGCCATGACCGCCTGCTCGCCCGCCAGTTTGGAGCGTCCATAGGCGGACAGGGCCTCCATCGGTGCGACCACGTCGTCCTCGCGATAGGGGCGACTGCCGCGTCCGTCGAAGACATAGTCTGTTGACAAGTGAATGAACCGTGCGCCCACCCGCGCCGCCTGCCGCGCCAGAAGGCCCGCGCCGTCGGCGTTGATTCGCATGGCTTCATCGACGCGAGACTCGCAATCGTCGACTTTGGTGAAGGCCGCGCAGTTGACCACAACGCTCGGCCGTGCTGCATCCATCGCCCGGGCCACCGCGTCCGCATCGCAGATGTCCAACGCTGCCCGCGACATCGCGACGACCTGCGCCCCCGCCGCGCGTAACGCAGCCGTCGTCGGCATCCCCACCAAGCCTGCCGCGCCCGTCACCAGAATTGTCCGACCCTGATTCGCCATCAATGTCTGCATGTCATCGCCGGCAACGCTTGTCCACCTGCCGCACCGCGGCGACCAGCGATGCGCGGGCCTTTTCCAGCGTCCATTCGTTGCCCTGCCGCGGCACCACCACCAGATCCAGCCCCGCCGGCAACTGCGGCCGCTCCAGACGATAGGCCTCGCGAAGCAACCGCTTGATCCGGTTGCGCTGGACCGCCGTGCCGTGCTTGCGGCCGACCGACAGGCCCAACCGGCTGTAGGGCAGTTCGTTCGCAACCGCGTACACGACCACGCAGCCGCTCCCCGCCGAGCACCGCGCCCCGAAGACGCGGGCAAACGCCGCGCGCCCCGATAACCGATGTGCCCGCGAAAATCGCAACCGCTGCTCTGCCACGCCACGCCCTTTCAGAGGGCCGCCGCGGGGCGACCGGATACCCATCTTATTCGACCGGGCGACACTGTTGAAATGCTGTGAATTCGTGTGAACAGGCGGATTTTTCTGTCTATTTCTGGCCCGGCGCGTCACCGGCGAGCATGTGATATTCAGAATTCCGCGCGACGCCGCAAAAAAACTTGCGCCCCGCCGGCGTGCCTTTCCATCCCATTTGCCGACACTTGCGCGCCGTCGGCGCGCGCAAGTGCAACCGCATCGCTGTGATATGCTGTCGGCATCACTTTTTCGTTTGACATCGCTCATGCGCGTTGTATCTTTCGGATGCTGCTGACAGGCGGCGCTGAGTCGCGCCCATCGGCAACCCTGACAACGCCAGTAAGGCGCGTGCGGGCTTCCACAGCGCGGATCGCGGTCGGGCCGCAAGGCACGGTCGCCCCGCAAGGTGAACCCATAGCCCGGAAGCCGGCGCGTTTGAATGCCAGGGTCGCAGGAGGCGCAGAAACCCTGAGAGGGGTGCCCGGACCACGGGGTCGGGCGCGTCGTCGATCGATCGAGACTCCGAGGCGAAGGCCGACACCGGCGGGCAACTGCCGGACGACGCCAAGCGCGCGGGAGGAGGCGGGCCAGAGGGGCCTGCCAAGATCGACGAAAGGGACCCCTGAGAGGGAAAAGCCCATGGGAGCATCCGTCGGACGTCCGGACTAAACCCCCGGTCGGGCCGTGCGGGATTCGCTGAAGGCAGAACCCGGAAGCCGAATCGCCGATTGCCGCGATTGCCAGCCCTAGGTTGGCAGCCGGCACAGGTGACCGACGGCAGGCGGGGCGCGACATGTGGAGGACACATGTCAACTTTCAGCGGGGATCAAGGCTCCGAAGGGAGAACCCGACAGACGCTGTTGATCTGAAACAGGGTCGACAAGGCGACCAAGGGAGGAAACCGTCGAGAGGGTGATCAAACCCTGGGGACGGAAGGTGCCGGGCGCTGGCCGCGCCCGGGTGAACCGGACCTCGGTCGCCGGATGTGTCATACGGGACAAAAGCCCACGGGAGGAGCCGGCGCGCGAGCGCGGGCGAGCCTCGTCTGTGCAAGGCCCTGAAGGGCAGTGGAACTTGAGGAGAGGTGCGCGGGCGGAAACTAAACCATCCACCCGTGACGGTCGGATGGAAAGACCCCATGGCCGGATTCGGAAGCGAATAACGGCGGAGGGGATTCGGGCAAGCCAGATGGTCCCGATACCAGCCGATCGCATCGAACTCTGAACAAGACCGCAAGCCCATGAGGGAATGGTCGGACTCGCGGCAACGCGGTTCGACTCACGGATGACGGTGAATACTCCGAAGGGCACGGATTCGCGCACCTGTCGGCGGCACTTTTTTCCGACCACGGACGGTCACACGGCCACGGACGGTCACACCAGGGACGGTCACGACTGAACGTGGCAATGATTGACACGTCGCGGCTTGCCAGACTCGGGAAGGATTCCCGAGGGCAAGCCGCCTTTGTTTTTACGCGACGAGCGGCCACGACGATGAAGCGACCTGGGGCCTATTGGGATATGATGTATGCATGGCCAGCCTCCTCCAAGCTGAAGCCGACGATCTTCGAACCATGCCCAAGCGGCTGACAAAGGCGGCGCGGGCGGAATTCGGGATGCCTTCGGTCGGCGATGGACAGACCTACCAGGTCGAATCCTTGGATGGGCGGATAGCGTTCCTTTTTGACGTAAACCGGCGCGGCAAGTTCAAGCTTACCCGGTGCTCGTACTTGGAGCGATACAGGATTACCGACATCCTTGCGCGACTGGACATTGACGGGTCGCCGCACACAAACCCGAGCGTGACGACACCCCCTCTCCCTGCGCTCGCAGCCCACAACGGGGCTCGCATAGATTGTCCGCATTTCAATTATTACGTCGAAGGTTTCGACGACCGTTGGGCCGTGCCCGCCGCGGAGGCGGGCTTTCACCAGACGACCGACCTTGTCTTGGCGCTCCGCGAGTTCATGACTCATTGCGGAGTCCAAAATGTGCCGACAATTCAGTACCCGATGACCTGACCCATGTCCAAGCCGATCGATCAACTTATTGACGAGTATGCCCGGTGGCTCCGGGCCGGCATAACTGTTGAAAAAATCGGCGATGCCTATGAGGTCACAACGCCCTTCTTGGACAGGCACAACGATCACATTCAGATTTTCGTGCGTCAGGAAAACGGGCACGTTGTCCTGACTGACGACGGCTATGTAATCGCTGACCTTCGCCACTGTGGTTGCACTTTGGAAAGCCCACGTCGGCGAGCGATCCTCAAATCGATCTTGAACGGCTTCGGCGTATCCGAGTCGGGCGACGAACTCACCACCGTCGCGCACAACGGCGACTTTCCGCAGCGCAAGCACGCGCTCATTCAGGCAATGCTTGCCGTCGGCGACCTGTTCGCAACGGCCAAGCCCCATGTACAGAGTCTATTTCTTGAAGACGTGGCCTCCTTCCTCGACTCGATTCGGGCCCGTTTCGTCCCGAGCGTTCAATTCGTCGGAAAGAGCGGATTCCAGCACAAGTACGATTTCGCCATACCCAAGTCTGCGACGGCGCCCGAACGCCTTGTCCGAGCGATCAACAGTCCATCCAAGCAGGCCGCAGAACTGGCCATCTTCGCATGGACGGACACGCGAGCGGTGCGGGACGATGCGGCGCAGATGTACGCGATGCTCAATGACACTGAGACTCGCGTGATTGGCGAGGTGTCGGATGCACTGAAGCAATACGACATTGTTCCAGTTGTATGGAGCGACCGAAGCAACTTCGGTCCAGGGCTGGCGGCCTAACCGCGCACTTAGGCGTCGTAGCGCGGGTCATCGACTCGCCTTTTCGTAACTTCGCAATCAAAGTTGATGCGGGCCAAGTAAGTTCATCGTATTCGAGGCGACTGATCCAGACTGGTTGGCCGATCTCCTTGCGCCGCCAACTCCAATGTGCTCCTAACGAAGTCAATTCGCCTGAACGGTTGCATTCGAAGCCCGATTCTGCGACACTGTTTCACGCAATTACCCTATGACCGCATGCCCAATCTGGGAGTGTCGATGAACGGGCGATCCGCTCTATACGCACCCGACCGGCCCGGCCCCGCCCGGGGGTTCACCCTGATCGAACTGCTCGTGGTCATCGCCATCATCGCGCTGCTCATCACCATCCTCGTGCCCGCGCTCTCCTCCGCGAAGGGCCGCGGACAGGCCGCTGTGTGCCTGTCCAACGTGAAGCAGATGACCCACGTCTTTTTTCAGTACGCCATGGACAACGAAGGGGTGATTCCCGGGACCTACTGGCAGGGCGCGCTGAACCTCGACTGGGGCGGCCGGCAGAACGCCGCCTACCTGGCCAACCCCTCGCAGTACCGTCACCCGATGGAAACCTCGCCGCTCTGGAGATACCTCGGCGGCGCGGAAAAGACGCTGGAATGCCCCACCGCCAAGCGCGGGGCGAACTTGAACTTCGACTACACGGTCATCATCCGTTTCGCCGGCGCGAAGACGGACCTCGTCTCGCAGATGACTTACCCGGTCAATCCGGCGGCGCCCAACGCAGCGCGGCGTCGATTTGACGCATTGCCATTCCTCATTGAGGAGGACGACAAGTTCTACAATCAGTCCTACCCCGATGGCTCCTTCGCCGCCGATGACCAGTTCACCGACCGGCATTTCAAGGGCGGCCACCTGGGCAACCTGGACGGCTCGGTGAGCCGATTCGTCTCGCCCAAGGGACCGCGGTCGGAAGTGGCCGAATCCGGCGATCTCGAAACCAACCACCTGCGACTGGTGTCCAGGCAACGGGAATATCCGGTTGCGTCGTCGAATCAAAACGAGTTCGGATGGGTGAACAACCCCAAGTGAACAAACTCACCGCTCGCGGCACCAGGACGCGGCATCGGATTTCCGGCACAGATTCCCGCCTGCAAAACGCTACAAAGTGCCATCCAGGCATTCGATCACCGTCACCGCGGTCGCGTTGACCACCTCCTCGACATCGCTTCCCGGATGCAGCACGTTGACCGGTTTGCTCAGGCCGAGCGTGAGCGGGCCGATGCACTCCGCGCCGCCCGCATGAGTCATCAGGTTCGAAGCGATGTTGGCCGAGCCCAGATCCGGGAAGATCAGCACGTTGGCCGCGCCCTTGAGTTCGCAGAACGGAAAGCGCCCCTCTTGAATTGTCCGGCTCAATGCCGTGTCCGCGCGCATCTCGCCGTCGATGCGCAGCGTTCGATCGCGCTGCCGCACCAAGTCCACCGCGCGGCGGACCTTGTCCGTGGCCTGGCATCGGACGCTGCCGAAATTGCTGAATGAGAGCATCGCAATGCGCGGCTCAATGTGGAAGTACCGGGCGACCCCCGCGGTGAGGATCGCCGTCTCGGCCAGATCCTCGCTGGTCGGATCAATCTGAGTGGTGGCGTCGGCGAAGAACAGGACATCTTCCTTCGTCAGGATCAGATACAGCCCCGAGACTCGCCGCACGCCCTCTCGCAGCGGCAGGACCTGAAGCAGGGCATGCATGACATTGGCATGACTCCTCGAAAGCCCGGCGACCATGCCGTCCACGTCGCCATTGTCCAGCATGAGCGCGGAAAACCAATCCGGTCGGCTCGCGTAGTAACTTGCATCCGCCCAGGTGACGCCCTTGCGGCTGCGCTTCTCATGATAGCGCTTCGTCAACAACTCGCGCTGGGGGTGCGTGGCGGGATTGAGGATCTCGCAGCCCTCGATCCGCGCACCCAGTTCGCGGGCGCGGGACTGAATCACCTGCGGATCGCCCACGAGCACCGGTATGGCGAGTTGTTCGTCGCGAAGGATGTGCACTGCGCGAATCACCGTCTCACACTCGCCATCCGGAAAGATGATGCGGCGAATGCGCAATGGCTCGGCGGCACGAAGCGTGGCTGCCATGGACGGCAAGCGGGCCCTGCCTGCATCGGAAGGAGCGCGCGTGACCGCATCGGTCGGCTTCGCACGATGGCGAATCATGGACATGAATTGCTGCGAACGGGACTGCGACGCCTCCAGTCGCTGGCGATAAGTGTCGAAATCGAAATCGGATAGCCGCGCCACGCCGCTCTTCACCGCCGCTGCCGCGACGGCCGGGGCCACCCAGAGCAGCACCCGCGGATCGAACGGCTTGGGAATCACGTATTCCGGCCCGAACTGCACATGCTTGATGCCGTAGGCCCGCAGCACCGAATCCGGAACGTCTTCGCGGGCGAGTTTCGCCAGCGCGTGGCACGCCGCCAGTTTCATCTCTTCGTTGATGCAGCGCGCATGCACATCCAGCGCCCCACGGAAAATGAACGGGAAGCCCAGGACGTTGTTCACCTGATTGGGATAATCGCTGCGGCCGGTCATGATGATCGCGTCGGGCCGGGCGGCACGGGCCGTATCGGGGTCTATTTCCGGCGTCGGATTGGCCATGGCGCAGATGATCGGCTTGTCGGCCATCTTGTTGATCATTTCGGGCGTGAGGATGTTGCCCTTCGAGAGACCGGAGAACATGTCAGCGCCGCGCAACGCGTCCGCCAGCGTACGAGCAGGGGTATCAACCGCGAACTCCGCTTTGTAGGGATTCATGCCCTCGGTGCGACCCTTGTAGATCACGCCGATCGAGTCGGTCATGACGACGTTTTCGATTCGCACCCCCAGCGACACATAGAATTTGGCACAGGCAATGCCCGCTGCCCCGGCGCCGCTGATGACAACGCGCATGTCTTCCAGTTTCTTGCCCTGAAGCATGGCCCCATTGATGAGCGCGGCCCCGGAGATGATCGCCGTGCCGTGCTGGTCATCATGGAAGACCGGTATGTCCATCATTTCCTGCAGGCGGCGCTCGATGAGAAAGCACTCCGGCGCCTTGATGTCTTCCAGATTGATGCCGCCGAAGGTCGGCTCCAGCAGTTTGACGGCGCTGATGATCGCCTCGGGGTCATGCGTATTGAGTTCAAGGTCAAACACGTCGATGCCGGCGAATCGTTTGAACAACACGCCCTTGCCTTCCATGACCGGCTTGCCCGCGAGCGCGCCGATGTCGCCGAGACCCAGCACCGCGGTGCCGTTGGTGATGACGGCCACGAGGTTGCCGCGCGCGGTGTAGTCGTAACACTTCGCGGGGTCCTTCTGGATCTCCAGGCAGGGCGTCGCGACGCCGGGCGTGTAGGCCAGCGACAGGTCGCGCTGTGTGCGACATGGTTTCGTGGGAACGACCTCAATCTTGCCCGGCCTCGGCTGTGCGTGATAATTCAGTGCCGCTTGTTCAAGGTCCATTGCCAATCTCCTGCGGGGGCTGCGATTTTCAGGCATGCGACCGTGCCGAAGCGTGATTCAGACGGGGAATCATGAACGTGCCCGGCGTTCAAATCGCGGAAGCACAGCCAACCCGGACCTCACCTGCCTTGTGACATTCGAAATGAAGGAGCGGCCGTCACACGACTGACGTCTGTTTCAATTCAGCCCCGCGCCGTCGTCAGCACCGGTGCGGGCTTGAAGATATGCCCGGCCCCGATCAGGCAGGTGTGCGAGCAGCCATCGGACCGCGCCATGCAAGGCGAACGCGCACGCCGCTGGGATAATAGGAGCACGCCGGCGCGTCAGGCGGCCGTCGACGCCCTGTATCGGGAAGTTCCTGATGGTCGCATCGGGCCGAATCCGATGCGGTCCAACCCGGTCGGCCCTGCCATTTGCACAATGGAAGGAATCGCCCCGACCACTCCAAGGCGCAACTGCGGGCATCCGATAACATTACAGCAGGTCGAATGTCCGGCCTCGCAGCGAACAAAAGGGAGTTGGATCAGCATGCGGGATCGTCGCCTCGGGTTTCAATCGCGTAGGGTGTCTTTATTCATGACCGGCGCATGCCTGCTCCCGCTGACGGCGTGTGTGGCCGGCTGCGACGTCGTGCTCGATTCGATGATCCAGTCGTTCATCGACCCCTTTCTCGGCGCGCGCGGGCGGACCGGCTTTCACCCGCCGGCGGCCAAGCCGATCCCCACCGACTTTGTAAACTGGGAATCGCCGCATGTGCATCCGCTGGACATGACGCCGGACGGCACACGTCTGCTGGCCGTCAACACACCGGGCGCCGCCCTGGAGGTGCTCGACATCACCGGCCCGGCGCCGACGCGCATCCGATCCATCAGCGTGGGAATCGACCCGGTGACGGTTCGCGCGCGGACGAATGATGAAGCCTGGGTGGTCAACCATGTCTCCGACAGCGTCAGCATCGTGGACCTGCTGCTGGGGCACGTGGTTCGTACCCTCGAACCCGGTGACGAGCCGACCGATGTCGCCTTCGCCGCCGGGCGGGCCTTCGTGGTCTGCTCGCAGATCAACCAGGTGAAGGTGTACGAACTGGCGAATCTCGACGCCGCGCCGCTCACCGTGAACATCGACGGCGAGGACCCCCGCGCCATCGAAGTCGGCCCCGATGGCAAGACGCTTTACGTCTCCATTTTCGAATCCGGTAATCGCACCACCATCATTCCGATCTGGGATGTGACGGATGTGCGCGGCCCCTACGCCGGCGTCAACCCGTTACCGGATCTGACCTCGGGTCTGCGCGACACGACCGACGTCGTCGGCCCCAGGGGAGGCGTGATTGCGCGGAAAGATGCCGGCGGCGTGTGGCGCGACGGAAACGGCATCGACTGGTCTAACATCGTCACCTGGGACTTGCACGACCACGACGTCGCGGTCCTCAATGCCGACACCCTCGCCATTGACTATCGCACCGGGCTGATGAACCTCAACATGGCCCTGTCCGTCCGTCCCGACGGCGCAGTGGCCGTCGTGGGCACCGATGCGACGAACGAAATCCGCTTCGAGCCGGTTCTAACCGGGCGATTTGTGCACAGCCTCCTGGCGGTCGTGCCGCCCGCGGCTGGGTCGCCGACACTCACGAATGACCTGAATCCGCATCTGGCCGACGCCTACCAGAACCGCCTGCCGCGCGTCTCACCCGACGAGCGTGCCCTTTCCATCGCAGACCCGCGCGGCATCGTCTGGTCGCCGAATGGCGCGATCGCCTACGTGACCGGCATGGGCACCAACAACGTGATCAAGATTGACGAACTGGGCAACCGGCTGGGGCAGGTCGACGTCGGCGAGGGCCCCACCGGCATTCATTTCGACGCCGGTCGCAATAAACTGTATGTGTTGTCGAAGTTCGCATTCGGCGTCTCGGTGCTCGATCCCGATGCGCTGATCGAACTGACCCGCGTGGCCCTTCCCGACCCGACGCCCGAGGCAATCCGCGCCGGACGGCCCTTTCTCTACGACGCCCGGCGCACCAGCGGCCTGGGCGTGACGGCTTGCGGGTCCTGCCATATCGACGGACGAATGGATCAACTGGCCTGGGACCTCGGCAATCCCAACACCGGCTCCAAGTCGTTCGATCAGGAATGCGACCCGCTGTTCCTGTTCGGACCGGGTTTCGAGTTGCCGTGCGGCGACTTTCATCCCATCAAGGGCCCCATGACCACGCAGACCCTGCAGGGAATCATCGGTGTCGAGCCGCTTCACTGGCGGGGCGACAAGAAGAACCTCGCCGAGTTCAACCCGGCCTTCGTCGGCCTCAACGGCGCGGATGCGGAATTGACCGCTGACGAAATGGCGAAATTCGAGGCCTTCATCGCCACGCTCACCTTTCCGGCCAACCCATTCCGCGGTCGCGACAATTCACTGCCTGAATCGCTGGGCAACGGCAATCCGCGCCTCGGCGAGTCGATCTACATGACCGAGCGAATTGACGGACGCCCGACCGAATACCCGGACTTTCTGGCATCGCCGGACCTCGGCGCGGACCCCTTCATCGCGGGCCGGCCGCTCGTCTCGTGCAATCGGTGCCACCAGATACCGACCGGATCCAACCAGGTGCTTATTCCGGGCATTCTGCTGCTCGAACCGCAGAGCATGAAGGTGCCGCACCTTCGCAACATGTTTGAGAAGACCGGTTTCAATCGCTCATCGACCTACAACAGCCGCGGCTTCGGCTTCATACACGACGGCACGTTCAGTTCGGTGGAGGAGTTCCTGAGTATTGGCGTGTTTCATTTTGGTTCCAATGACATCGGCGCTCAGAAGCGCCGCGACGTCTCCGCCTTCACCATGGCCTTTCCAACGGAGACCCACCCGGCCACCGGCTGGACCGTGACGCTGACCGAACAAAACGCCAGTGATGCTGCGGTTCAGAAGACACTGGATGACATGATGCTGCGCGCCGACGAAGGCTGGGTCGGATTGACCGTCCGCGCGCGACCGGTCGATGCCGTCTTGCAGTATCGATATGAAGCCCCGAACAAACTCATGCCCGTCGGGGACGGCCACGCCGGTGTCGAGCCGGTATCGACGTCCGCGCTCCGCGGACCCGTCACGGCCGGTCACGAGATCACCTGGATGGTTGTGCCGCTGGGGATGGAAGACTGACCTGTCCGCCTAATACGCCGGCTGTGTCGCTGGTCGGTGCGCCGCGGCGCCGAGATCCGGACGCTCCGCTTCCAGCGCGGGATCAGACAACCAGGTGGCCGGCGCAGTGCCGCCGATCTCGTTCACGTGCCGCGCGACGAGATCGACATTCGTCTCCCCTCGCTCGCGGCGCTGCCGCTCGGCATACCGCACGCGATGGGGAATGCTGTCCCATATCCGCGCTGTTGCGTCGCGTGACGCCGAGACGACCCGCGTACCGTCCTTACTGAACATGGCGGTGTCGAGATAATGCATGAACGAGTGGCCCTTCAACTCCAACACGCTTGCCCCGGTTTCCGAATCCCATATGCGCGCCGTTGAGTCCGCCGACGCGGTCATGATCCGCGATCCGTCAGGACTGAAGGACGCACACGTCACCATTTCGGTGTGTCCCTTCAGCGTCAGCAGGGTTTCACCGGTTGCCGCGCTCCATATCCGTGCCGTCTTATCCGACGACGCCGTCACGATGCGGCGACCGTCTTCACTGAAGGCCGCGTAATTGACCGAGTCATCGTGGCCCCTGATCTGCATCACCGTCGTGCCGCTCGCAACGTCCCAGATGCGCGCAATTCCAAGGTCGGAAGTCGTGACGATCTGACTCCCATCAGGACTGAATTCCGCGGTCAGAACTTCGCCGACATGGCCTTCGAACGACTGAACAACCACTCCCGTCGCCGCATCCCACACCCGCGCCGTACTGTCCGCCGATGCGGTAACAACGCGCGTGCCGTCCGCACTGTACGCCGCGTAGTTGACGCCCGCCGAGTGCCCCCGCAATTCGGTGATCGAGGTGCCGGTCGCCGCGTCCCAGATCCGCGCCGTGCCGTCCGGCGACGCCGTTAGAATTCGCAGTCCATCCGGGCTGAAGACCGCGGAATAAAGCAGGTTGGCATGCCCTTTCAATTCGGCTAGCGGCGTCGCCATGCTCACGTCCCAGACCCGCGCCGTCTTGTCGGACGATGCCGTCACAACCCGATTGCCGTCGGGGCTGAACGCGGCATAGTGGACATGCCCATCGTGCCCGCGCAATCGCGTCACCATCGCATCGGGCCCGACGCCCCAGATGCGCGCTGAATTGTCGAGCGACGTGGCGTTGACGCGCATTCCGTCCGGGCTGAACTGGGCCGTCATCACGACATTCGTCGTTCCTAGCAACTCCACGTTCAGCAGGCCGGTACTTGCGTTCCACAGGCGCACCGCCTGATCCTGGGACCCGGTCAATACGCTCTGTCCATCGGGACTGAAGACGGCACACGTGACCATTCCGGTGTGTCCGTCAAGTTGAACTCGTGCTTCACCGGTCTCCGCGTCCCAGATTTTTGCGGTCTTGTCCACGGAGGCCGTGACGATTCGTTTCCCGTCGGGGCTGAATCCGGCAATCAACACGCCCGCCGTATGACCTTTCAATTCGACCAGCCCGGCGCCGGAAACCGCATCCCAGACACGGACGGTCGAATCCAGTTCCTTGCTCGACTTCATGCTGGACGCGGTGACAATGCGACGACTGTCCGGACTGAAGGAATGTTCATCCACCATGACGATGCCCGTATGACCATCAAGCCGGGTCAGGTACGCGCCGGTGGTCGCATCCCACAGGCGCACGGTGGCGTCGTACGACGCGGTGGCAATGCGCGTCCCGTCGGGACTGAACGCCGCCGAGTTGATACCCTCCGTGTGCCCCTTCATTTCCGCGATGAGATTGCCCGTCGCGCCGTCCCACAGCCGCGGCGTGGGATCGACTGCCACGGTGAGGACGTGCCGACCATCCGGGCTGAAGTACGCACCATTTACTTCGTCCGTATGGCCCTTTAATTGCATGAGCGTCGCGCCGGTCGCCGCATCCCAGATTCGCGCGGTCTTGTCGGCCGAGGCCGTCGCGATGCGCCGCCCGTCCGGACTGAATTCCGCGGAAAAGACGGAGTGGGTGTGCCCTTTCAGCACACGCAAACATCGACCCGAGGCGACATCCCAGATTCGCGCCGTGTCGTCCAGGGAGGCCGTGACGATCCGGCTTCCATCGCGGCTGTATGCAGCCGACTTGACTACATTCGTGTGATCCTTCAGCGCGACCAGACTGTTGTCCGTGACGGCATTCAGCCAACGCCATTCCCATCCTCGCAAGCGCGGCGGGCAGGCGTTGAGCCGGGCGCGCACGCGATCGAACTGACGAGACTCCAACGCCGATGATGCCATGTCGACGTTGGCCAGATAGGCGCTTCGCTCCACGCGTTCGCGCGCGGCCTCGGCCTCCGCAGTCTTGGCATCGGCCCTGCGACGCGCGGCCGCCTCGGATTCAGCCAGACGTCGCTGTTCCTCGGTGGCTGCCCGGGCCAGACCCTCGGCGCGGGTCGCGTCCGCCGCACGCTCGTTCGCCCGGCGGGCCTGCCAGACCGTGCCGGCCAGCCCCGCCAGCAACGTGAGGACAAACGCGATGGCCACCACGACCGGAACCCGATATCGCTTGAGTTGCTTGCCCAGCACATACAGGGTGCTGTCCTTCTTCGCCTCGATCGGCTCGTCCTTGAGATAACGATCGATGTCGGCGGCCAGTTCGGCGGCGCTTTGATAGCGCCGCTGCCGCTCTTTGGTCAGCGCTCTCAGGACGATCGTCTGCACCTCATCATCGATCGGCGACACACCGGGGTTTCCGGCCGGGAGTCGGCGCAGCCACGCGGCCACCGTTGACCTGCCGCGCTCCGTCCGCCGGCCGCCGCTCACGCCCGACTCAGCGTCCCACGCCCTGCCCGGCGGCGTCGGCTCCGTCGCCGTAATGTGCCGCAGCACTTCCGCGATCTGCCCCACCACCGGGTACGGATACCGGCCGGTCAGCATCTCGTACAGCACCACGCCGAGTGAATAGACGTCCGTCCTGATGTCAATCTCGTCCGGGTTTCCGCGCACCTGTTCGGGCGACATGTACGGCAGCGTGCCCACGACCTGCCCGGTCATCGAGACCAGCGTCTGTTCCGGGCCGCCGATCTGCTTTGCGAGTCCGAAATCCAGCACCTTCGGCGATCCGTCGGCATCAACCAGGATGTTGCTCGGCTTGAGATCGCGGTGAATCACGCCCTTCTGGTGGGCGTAGTTCACGGCGTCGCAGACCTTTGAGAAAAGTCGCAGGGCCGCCTCCATGCCCAGTTTCTGATCCCGTACGTACTCGTGCAGCGGCACGCCGCGCACGTAGTCCATCACGCAGAACTGACGGCCGTCCGCCGTGAGTCCCGAGTGGAACACCGGCACGATGTTGGGGTGTTTTAGACTGGCGGCGAGTTCAATCTCACGCTCGAACCGCTTGCGGGCCTGGTCCGAGGCGTAGGGGCCCTCGAGAAGAACCTTGATCGCAACCTTGCGCTTGGTCGCCTTCTCCAGCGCCTGATAGACCACGCCCTGTCCGCCGCGGTGCAGTTCGCGGGCGAAGTCGTATCCATCGATGTGCGGCAAGGCGCGCGGCGGGCGCGAATTGCCTGCCCGGTTCGTTTCGTCAGCGTCCGGCGACACCTCACCCAATGCGCCGGGCGCATCCGGCTGCCCGGCATCCAGCACGACGTTCCAGAGTCGTTTGAGCCGTACGCCATCGAGGGACGGCTCGCCTGAATTTGCGTGAGTCTGCGTGTGATCCTGATCTGAATCGGAGGCAGCCCGACGAAGCGCCGCTTCCAGTTCCGGCGCGAGATCGGGAAATCGGCCGGCCCATTCCTTCGCCGTCGGGCCCCCGCCCGCGGCGCAAGCGCGCCGAAAACCGTCCACCGCCTCGTCGATGCGCGCCTGTCGGTCACCGGCCATGCTTGAAATGACCTCGCCGCCCGGCAGCCTTCAGATGCGAACGCCCGATCTAACCAGACGGATGTCCTGATGAATCACCGCGAAAATTGCAGCGAAATCGCCGCCTAGATCGGCGCGTCGCCGGCCGGCGGTGCGTCGATGCCCTCGATCGGCATTCGATCGCCCTCGTTGATCAGCAACTCGAAGCCGCATCGCTTTTCGATGTTGGCGGGCAGGAACCAATCGGTCATCGTCTCCCGCGCCCGTCGCTGGAACAACTGCTGGTACGCGGAGGAGCGAACGTTCGCTGTGAACCGGTCCTCGGTCAGGGGGGCCAGTTCAAGGAACTCCACGACCACGCGCTTCTTGAGTTTGGGCAGGCTGATCAGTGTCACTTTTGGCGCGGGTTCGACGGCCGGGCGCGTCGTCAATGCAGGCATGTCCGGCGTCGACGGCGACTCCGGCTCGGTCGGCGTCCAATCGGCCGCGGCCATGGAAAAGACGGCTGTCAGAAACTCTTCGGAAGGACCGATGGCGTCCACCGACATGGTCGACAGGTCTCCGGCATTCTTGCGTGCGAAGGGATTGGGGGTCGCAACGGCGGAGACACCCAGTTTCGTCTTGAGCGATTCGGCCATCGCCAGCGCATCCGTCAAACCCACCTTTCGGGCCGCGGTGTACAACTGCCGGGCCTGCTCCTCCATGCGTGCGTAGGCCCGCTGCTCGCGCAGATCGGCGACGACCTGTTCGTGGACCTCCGCAAGGGTGGCCGGGGCCACCGACTCCATGGCCTCCACCACGCGAAACAGAATGAGCCCGGAACGGTCACCCACAATTGCAAATTGACCATTCGGCAACCGCGTGATCCGCTGTTGCCCCGCTTCCAGAACCAGCGGCGCGTCCGGCGTCTGATAGAGTTGCAATCGAATCGAGGAGTCCATTTCCTTCGCCGGCTTGAACAGCGGCGGCGTGCGGAAGGCGTATTCCGCCAGCGACACGCGCGCGCCATCAGACCCGCCGACATGGGCCTGGCCCACCACCGGGTGCCGCGCCAATTCGTCGCGCGGCATCGGGCCCAATTCAAGATAATCCAGCACGACGCCGAATTCGGCCGCGGTCTGATTGCGCAGGGCCTGCAGGTAGGTCGGCTCCTTCACCGAATCGGGAATCGGCTTCAACCCCGTGGTCTTGTCCGTCGGCATCTTATGCCAGGGGTTCAGCAGTTCGGACGAGAGTTTGCGCATGGCCTGTTCGGCGGCCTGGGCGGCTCGCTTCTTCTTGATTTCACTTTCAACCTGGGCCCGCGCCTCGCTGAAGAGTTTCTCCCGCGAGACCATCGTTTCGCCTTCGCTGGGTTGAATCAGCGGCGCGCCCGCGTCCGGCATGCTCGTGGGCACCTTCTCCTGAATCGTGTAAGCCGACTTGTTCTTGCGCCAGTGCGCCGAGGCTTCCTCCAGCGACACCGTGATCATCGCTTCGATCTTGGCAAAGTCCGCGACGATGCACTGCACCTTGACCCGCGCCGGATGCTTGTATCCATACCCGTCGTCGCCCTCGCCCTTGAGGGTGTTCTTATACTTGTCGAACTGGGCCTGAATCTCGGCCTCGGGTATCACCTCGCCGGCGTCGACAAATTTCGACGCGTCAAAGACAACAGACTTTATCTTGACCCGCTCCTCGGTGTCGACCGCGTAGTGCCGGGCCTCCGCCTCGGAGGGCGCCGTGGCGCGCAGGACGCGCTCGGCATTCTTGTTGATCAGGATGTAATTGCCCACGGCTTCGTATATGTTGGTGGGCGCAAACACCTGTCGCGGCTGGAGCATCGCCAACTCATCCGCCGTCCTGCCGCGCGTCTTGAGTTCCTCGTCGACTTCCGCCTGCGACACCTTCAGCCCGGCGGCCTTCGCCTCGGACACCAGCATGAAGAAATGCTGCGACGAGACGTTGTCGGTTCCGGTGAAGTTCAGTTGAAAGCCCAAGCGCTCGAGGATCTGCAGATCGCGCTGCGGTCCGATTAGATCGCCGGTGCGAACGGTCGAACCGAAGATCTTGGCAAACTTCGTGTTGCTGTCGCTCGCGGACAGGATGTTCATCAACGCCTGATCGCCGATAAACGCCAGCATCGCCATGAGCACGACCACCACCATGATCTGTTTGGTGTGCGCTCGCAACCATTGCATCATCGCCTGATACTCCTGGGTGTCATCGCGGTTCGCGATTCAGTTCAATCGGTTCCTGACAAATCTGAACCATGCAGTATACGCGACGATGGCGGCCGCCGCGAGGGTCCGAAATGCGGGGAAAATCGATGAAAACGCCGACCGGAGACGCCTCAGAAGTTGGCCCACTGAACCGCCCGGCCGCCGCGAAAGAGCCGGACCATCCAGACCCCGATCAGCACGAGGTTGGGCAGCATGATCGCCAGCATCGCGGTGGGGAGGCCGGTGGCGTAATTCCATCGCCCCAGAGCGTCGCCGATCCAGTCGTCAAACATGACGAACGAGGTGATCATCGAACCGTTGAACAGGCAGAAGACCCACAAATAGACGGCCTCATAATTAAGCACGCGGACGCCCCACCGAAGGTCCGGCAGCGTCCAGCGAACCACCCATATCAGGCACACGATGCTGCCCACGGCGTGCAGCAGGGCCCACCCCGCGATGGTCGCGGCCAGCGACGCGGCCAGGATGCCCACGCAATCCTCCCAATCCCAATAATTCAGCGTGGACCCGACCAACAGGATCATCCAGACAATTGCGCCGCAGAACATCGCCGCGTGATGTCGAGCACGAAACGCCGCATCGCGCATCGGCCCGCCGCGCACCGTCAGGCCCGTATGGAACGCCGATGAATTGAACAGCACCCGAACGCTCGTGATCAACGCATCGGGCAGTGTGGGCGACTCGTCGTAGTCCGACGGACGCCGGCGCAACCCGGGCGTCAACGATTTGTCGACCGAAAGCCCGCACTCCGGGCAGACGCCCGACTCCGGGCGATGGGTGAGGTCGTATCCGCAGCCTTCGCATTGTGGTGGAAGTTCCGGATCAAAGACCCCGTCTGACACCGCCCTCACGGCGCGACCCAGCGTGAAGAGCATCAGCACAATACTGGAGAGGATGCCGATGACGGCAACATGCTCCTCCCGCAAACCGTAGATCCGTGACCATCCGCCGCGCTTCCGCCAGTGGTCAACCTGAATATAGACAGTATAGATGACCGCGGTCAGCACCCACGCGCTTCCGACCGAAGCGAGGACGGCCGCATACGTGCGTCGCAGCGTCGGCAGAAGCCGCCCGTGTCGATGTACCCGCGGCCAGAAAAACGCAATGGCGACCAGGACGCCGGCCATCGCCGCCACAGCGACACCGATGGAGATTTTGATCGCCGGATTCCGCGTACCTTGCGACTTCCATTCGTCCCACACGTCCCCAAGCGATCGGGATACGTGGGTATCCGCCGAAGGCCAAACGCCGCCCGTGGTGCCCACTGTTTGGCCGAAACGAATCGTGTCCTCCCACAACGCCATGAACAGGCACAGCGCCACCTGCACGAGAACACACAGCAGCATCAGCACCGGCAAATGCCACAGGCGCGCGCGCGTCAGCAACCGCGCGGCACGAGGCAAACGCACCACGCCATACACAGGCGCGGTCATCGTGGCCCAGAAACCGGGGGGGCGCTCGACTTCACCACCCTGCTCAAGCATTCTGTCGCTCAAAATGCCTCCATTGACGCATGTCGCACGATTATCGCTTGCCTTTCCCGAACGGGCCGACTCCAATGCGTCCATGAAGTCGCGCCCGCTCGCCGCCGGCGTCCTCGCGCCGTTTTTCATCCTGACTTACATCGCCCTGGGGGTCAACGCGGCGGGTCTCGTTCGGGACATTCGTGTTGATTCACTTCCCACCGGGGTCTTCGTCGCCGCCGCGTTTCTCTTTTACTGCCTGCTTTACCTTTCGCCGACCATTCTGCTCTGCCTGCTGGCCAGACAAATTTTGAACACCCGCGCCGTGCGCGGCAGGCTCGTTCCCGGTCGCCTCGATCCGTTCACCGTGCTGGCCGCGACGCTCGTCGTCACCACATCGCTGCTGCAGGTCCTGATTTTCGCCGACAAGTTCATCCACCGCCTGTACGGACGCCACCTCGATGGGTTCGTGCGGAACATCGTGTTCACCTCCGGCGGCATCGATTCGCTCGGCGGCGGAACCTCCACGTCCATCTCCTTTGCATTGATCATCGCGGCGTTCATTGCCCTGCAAATCGGCCTCTTGTGGATTGTCGTGCGGTACTCATTTATTCGCCGCTTTGCCGCCGCACCCGTGCGCGGCCGGCGCGCCATCGCCATCGCGTTTCTGTTTCTGCTGGCGTTTCTGTACGCCCAGGGCGCCTACGGCGTCGGCATGATTCGCGGGAACACGCCGGTCCTCGCCGCCTCCACCGCGGTGCCGGGATTCCTGCCCATTACCTTCACGAAACTCGCAAAGAAGCATGGCTTCAAGGTCCTGCGATCCCAGACCGTCAGCGCCGATGATCTCAGCGACTTCGGCATTCACTACCCGCGGGCCCCGCTCGTTCGCAATCCGCCCGACCGCCCGCTCAACCTCGTTTATCTGATCGCCGAAAGCCTCCGCGCCGACATGCTCACCCCGGAGATCATGCCGCACACCTGGGAATTCGCCGCGAGTTCGGCGCGTTTCACAAATCACTACAGCGGTGGCAATGGCACGCGCATGGCCATCTTCTCCATGTTCTACGGCCTGTACGGTCCGTACTGGTTTCCATTCCTTCAGGACCGCGAAGGCCCCGTGCTGATCGATGAACTCATCGCCCAGCATTACGACATGCAACTCTACACCAGCGCGGGCTTCACTTACCCCGAGTTCGATCGCTCGGTCTTCGTGCGCGTGCCGCACGACCGGCTGCACACCTCGCCGATCACCCCGATCTACGAACGCGACGCGGCGCAGATCTCCGCGTTGATTGCGTCCATCGACGCGCGACCCGCCGGCCGGCCCTTCCTGCGTTACATGTTCTATGAAGCCCCGCACGCGAACTACCACTTTCCCAAGTCCGCGGTCATCCGCGAGCCCTACTGCAAGGACCTGAACTACGCGACGATGGATGTCGAGGCCGACATCGGCCCCATGAAGAATCGCTACGTCAACGCGTGCCACTATCTCGACACCCAGATCGCCCGCGTGCTGGCCCACCTGCGCGACCAGTCCCTGCTGGATTCGACGATTGTCATCATCACCGGCGACCACGGCGAGGAGTTCATGGAGAAGGGCCGCTGGGGCCACAACTCAGAATTCACCGAGGAACAGATCCGCGTGCCCTTCGTGATGTGGATACCCGGCCAACCGCCCCGGGTGGTCAACGCGATGACCAGTCACCTCGACGTGCCGGCCACCCTGCTGCCACTGCTCGGCGTGAGCAACGATCCTTCAGACTACAGTCTGGGCGCCAGTTTGTTGGGGGAAATTCGCCGGCCCTTCACCGTGGTCGGCGACTGGGACCGGATCGCCGTCGTCGACGCCCACGGAAAAATGGTCATTCCAGTCGGCGCCTACGGCTTTCACGACAATGTGCTGACCGACCTCAACGACGCGCCGGTCAAGACGCGAAGCGAGCGACGGTCCTTCATGGCGACCCGACAGGCCCAGACGATCCAGGTCATGCGCGACCTGAAGCGCTTTCGGAAGTAATCACTTGAACGTCAGCAAGAAGCCCCCGCCACCGGCGATCTACCGCCCGCGATCCCGAATCGGCACATAGGCCTTCAACTGCTCCAGCACGGCAACATGATCTTTCTGATCGAAGCCGAACGAGAGCATCTCTTCGATCGCCTGCTCCTTCGTCCAGCCCTGCCGCTCGATGCGATACAGCGCGCACAGGTAGCCGGTGCGGTGGCGACCGGCGGCGCAGTGCACCAGGATGGGTCGATTTTCCGGATTGTCAACGCAGGAAAAGAACTGCTCGACCTGCTCATCGGCAATGGGGCGGCGGCTGCCGATGGGCACGACGACCACGTTGACCCCCGCCGAACGGGCAGCCTTCTCTTCTTCCGGGACGCTGCTGCTCTTGTCTGATCGCGCGATGACGATGGTTTTCAGGCCGCGCCGCTTGGCCAGGTAGTCGATCTGTTGCGGGTTCGGTTGCCCGGACCGCATGAGAATGCCGGGATCGACCTCGGCGAAGCGCTTGGGGGTTCCCCAATTGCGCAGGACCAGCGGAATTCCGCCGGCGGCGGTCAGCATGATGATGACGACGGCAATTCGACGGCGCCGCGCGCGTTGTCTCGCCGGATCCACGGCAACGGGGTCACCCGTGACTGAGGGCGGGACCTGCGTTGGACTCGATTGTTCGGTGTGTCTGTTCACACTGGGAACTTAGCGTGACCGCGGCGTGCTGCCAACCATAGTCGCGCCCGACGCCGAAAACCCCGGTTCAGTTAAGAACGAAGTGGGGCACTCCGCCGTATTGACCTGTGAATTTCACTGTTCGCGGCGCGGCGGGCGCACGGGTAAACTCTCCGTTCAAGCCAACAGCAACAAGGCTCACTCCCCGATGTTTGAACGCCGACTCAAGATTCTGCTCATCGCACCCGCCCTGTGCGCCATCGTTATTTTGGGCCGACTCTTCCAACTCCAGGTGGTCCAGGGTCGCAACTACGTCCGCAAGGTCGATGCCGCCCTGACCGGCCCGATGCGCTACCTGCCGGCCTTGCGCGGCCGAATCCTCGATCGCTTCGGCCGTGTGCTCGCCGCCGATGAGCCGACCCACGATGTCTCCGTTCACTTCGGCGTCGTGTCCGGCAACGAGGAGTACCGCAAGAAACTCGCGGCCCGCCTTCGCGCTCAGGAGCCCGCGCTGGCCCAGCTGGCCCCCGGCGAATCGAGCGAAGACGTGCATCGTCGAATCATGGACGAAGTGGACCGCCGCATCCGGGTCATGTGGTGGACCCTCGAAAAGGCCTCCGGAACGCCGATGAGCGACCTGGTCAAACAGCAGGACGCCATCTGCGCCACGGTGGACCGGCTTCGGTTGCATGTCTGGAACACCCGGCGCGAACGCGGCATTGACCAGCCGTTTGAATCCGTTCGATTGAAAGAGCAGGAGATGTTTCACGTCATCCTGCGCGACGTGGCCCCGGACGTGCGCACCCGTCTCGAAGTCGAGTTGTCGAACGAACCGTTCATCCGAATCGAGCCGTCGGTCCGCAGGATGTGGCGGCCCGAGGCCCAGCCGTTCTGCCACCTGATCGGCTCACTCGGTCAGGTCACCCCCGACATGATCGACACCGATCCCTTCGCGGACGATCCACTCGGCGCCTATCGCCCCGGCGACACCGCCGGCATCACCGGCGTCGAACGTCTCGCCGAAACCCAGTTGCGCGGCAAGCGTGGACAGCAGGAGTGTTCGCTCGACGGTGAAGTCCTGCTCTACCGCGCACCGATCGACGGCGCTGACGTTCGTCTCACCCTGGACCTGGACCTTCAACGACAGGTCACCGAGGTTCTGATGCGCACGCAGGTGGACCATCCGAATTCCACCGGTGCGTCCTGCGCCGTCATCGACATCCACCGGCGCGAGGTGCTGGCCATGGTCAGCGTCCCCACCTTCACCCGCGCCGACTACCGCGAACACTACAAGGAACTCCGCGACAACGTCGTCTATCAGCCGCTCGTCTACAAACCCATCCAGCGCGAGTACCCCCCCGGCTCGACCATCAAGCCGGTCACCCTGCTCGCCGGACTTGCCGCCAGGCAGATCACCGCCGACACCACCACCTTCTGCGACGGATCGCTCGTGCCCGGCTCGAAGAACTGGCATTGCTGGACCTACTGGAAGGGCCAGTCGGGTCACGGCACGGTTTCGGCGGAAACGGCGCTGCAGCACAGTTGCAACATCTATTTCTACAAACTGGGAGCAAAACTCGGCGCGACCGTGCTGACCGACTTTTTCCGCGACTTCTGCCGCGGCCCCGAGCGCACCTTCACCCATCATCAGAGCACCGGCCTCTTCGGCGAATTGCACGGCATCATTCCGACCGCCGACTGGATCAAGCGCCAGATGAACCGAACCTATTCGCCCTCCGACGCGCGCAACTACAGCATCGGCCAGGGCGAAGTTCAACTCACCCCCCTGCAGGTCGCCAACATGTTCGCTACCCTCGGCGCGGGCGTCTATCGCGATCCAACCGTGCTGATGGACGATGGCGATTCACGACCCCTTCAGCATTTCAGGTCCCTCACGCAGCACGATTGGGCCATCGTCCGCAACGGTCTCCATCGTTGCGTCAACGAGCAGGGCGGCACCGCCTTCAGTTTCGCCCGCATGGACGATCTGCAAGTCTCCGGCAAGACCGGCAGTTCCCAGTGCGTGCCGCGCGTGACACAACGACGCTTCACCTTCCAACTGCCCGACGGCGAGAAACTGACCATCGATGCCCCCACCCGGGAGAATGCCCGCGAGTTGCTCGGTCTTCCCGAGTCCGTCCCCTGCATCAGTCACTTCGCCATTGCCAGTTGGCCGCCCAAGGATCCGGACACCAAGGACTACCCGACCCACGCATGGTTCGCCGGGTTTGCCCCGTCTGACCATCCGCGAATCGCAGTCTCCGTCTTAATCGAACATGGCGGCGCGGGCGGCCGCTCCGCCGGGCCGACGGCCAAGGCCGTGTTCGAGGCCGTGAAGACCAGTCCGCGCGGCTATCTGCCCGGCTACGCTCGCGACGTCGCCGTCATTGGAACAACGCCATGACCGCGGTCGCCCGATTACTGCCGCCCGCCGGCTGGGCCATGGTCCTGGCCGCCATGATCCTCACCGCCATGGGCCTGCTCGGCATTTATGCCGGAGAGGCCGAAGCCGGCGTGGTTCCCGTAAACACACTGCGACAGTTGGTGTTCCTGGTGACCGGTCTGGCGGCCATGACCGCGGTGCAGATCATCAATTACCGTCGACTCGGTCACTGGTCGGCCCTGCTGTATCTGGTCGTCCTGATCCTGCTGGCGCTGCTGCTGGTCGCGCAGAAGACCTCGCTCGCGCCGTTCATCGTCCCGCGCAAGAACGCCTACCGCTGGATCTTCATCGGCCCGCTGAACTTTCAGGTCTCGGAACTCGCGAAGATCGTCTATATTCTCGCCCTGGCCTGGTATCTGCGCTTCCGCACCAACTACCGCACCATCTCCGGCCTCTTTGTCCCATTCGTCCTCACCCTGCTGCCCGTCGCCCTCATTCTCAAGGAGCCGGACCTGGGCACCAGCCTGCTGCTGCCGCCGACCCTGTTCATCATGCTCTTCGCCGCCGGCGCCCGAAAACGCCATTTGGCTCTTTTTCTGGGATTGACCGCCGTCGCCGCGCCCATCTTCTATCTCTCGCCGCTCATGGGCGAATACCAGCGCAAGCGCATCGAAGTGCTCCTGCGCCAGAATGACAACGATCCGCGATGGCATCTCAATGAGGGCTACCAACTCACCCAATCCAAGATCGCCGTCGGCAGCGGCGGCCTCGCCGGACAGGGCTTTCGCGAGGGCGCCTTCTTCCGCCATGACCTGCTGCCCGAGGAGCACAACGACTTCATCTTCGCCGTCGTCGCCCACCAGTGGGGCTTTCTCGGCTGCAACCTCGTGCTGCTCTGCTACCTCGTCATCTTCGTCGCCGGATTGACCATCGCCACGATGACAACCGATCCGTTCGGGCGACTGCTCGCGGTTGGAATCTGCGCGCTGATCTTCGTGCAGACAGCCATCAACATCAGCATGACCATCGGACTCGCCCCGATCACCGGCATCACCCTGCCCTTCGTCAGCCAGGGCGGCAGCGCGCTCATCACCAACTACATGGCCCTCGGCCTGCTCATCAGCGTCGCTCGTCGCCGGGTCATCGACATCGCCCGCCGTCCGTTCGAGTTCACGGACGAAGAACTGGTCTTCGATGAGTGATGCGCGGGTTGATCGAAAGATCGGACGCATCGCAGACAGATACGGAATGAGCACCGGCAAGAGCCGGGCGTGGGCGGTCGCCCGTCGTGCAGAGCGGGCCCATCGACTCGCCTGGTCGTCAATATTGCCGGGCGGGAGACCGGTGGGGCCGGGGCTGGCGCCGCGTCACATGGGGCACCGAAGAATATTCCTTGGAAATATGAAAAAAGACTTGAACGCGAACGGCGGGGTCGCTATCGTGTGCGCATCAAGACAGACCCCAAACCGGCGGACGCATTCAGGGTGCCTGGTTTGCGGGCTTGCGGGCTTGCAGGAAATCAAGGGGAAATCAAGGGTGTCAGGTTGATTTACTCAAGCCAAACAATTCCTCTTGACACCTTTTCGTCACCTTGTTTCGAAGTAGACTCTGTTCCTAGCAATAGAATTGATGAGTTTCAAAAATTAGTCTAATTCAGGACCGCGTCATAACAATGCCGAGTCGCTTTCATTTGAGACGCTCGCGAGTAAGTCTACTTACGCGATGCGTATTAGCATCCAGTTCGATTATGCTTGCCCTGATATGGCTGGTTTTGATATGTCTAGTTGTCGTGATAGCAATGAGGAAAGATAGACCTGGTGCCACCATGAGCCGTATTGCGATGCTCGCGACGGGTCCGCGGACGTTCGCGTATCTTTCAGTCTACTCAGGCGTGGTTAATTTTGGCGCTTGCGAGATGCGTGCATCCGTTGTCCCCAATGACGTTGTGAAAGGAACCTGTTACCTGTCCGTGTTTGACTGGAGTGCACTAAGTCGTGGGGGAAGAAGTCGTAGGTATTTGCTCAGGCCTTTCGTTGGCGCGAGTAGAGAGGAGATCCACGATTCCTCCGGGATTTTTGGCCTCGGCCGAATAAGGGATGGGAAGCCGGTGCTGAAGCTTTCCATTATTAGCCTAAAATGGCCTTTATTTGCTATTTTCGTACTCATCGGTCTCGCGGTTTGCACAATTCCATGGACTCCGTTCTTGCGCCGGTGGCAACGAAAGCGCCGTGGGTGCTGTATTCACTGCGGCTATGATATGTTCCGAAACTCCAGTGGAATCTGTCCCGAGTGCGGTGAGCCATGTACGCCGAAGAAATTAAATGCGTCAGTCGCGTAGGGCGTGTCATCGATACGCCTTTTCGTCCTGTCCCATGAGCCGACAGATCAGGTGCAATGCCGGTTGCCGGGACGCGTTCGGCTTTGATCGAACGGGTGGAATGGGCGCCAACAAATAGGGACGTCCACCGTTTTCTACGTGGGACGGAGGTCTAAGAAAACGTCTGAATGACCGAGCATCGATGCATTTGAGCACGTTTGCACGCCGTGGCCTACAATGACGCGACCGGCACGACGACCTACACCGGCCCGGATGGAGAGACCATCACCGTGACGACCGACGACTGCTCGCGGACGCACCAGGTGACGCGGACCATGCCCAGCGCCCGCGTGGTGCAGACCACCACGACTTATGACGACGCTGGTAATTAGTGACAACCACCGTTTTCTGAGTGCGACATGCGTCATTAATGACGGCAAATCGCCCGGTTGACCGCGTGAACGGTCAATTCCGGCTCCACCTATCCCGGTTCGCTGGGCCAGGACACAACGCAACCCAAGCCCCGATTGCGCCCCAAGCGCCCCCACGCCGCCCGCCCCCTTCCACACCCCTCCCCGAAACCGGCAGCGCCCCAACCGGCTTCCCCACGCTGTCGCCGCGACGACCAGGCCGGGGCTTTGATCCTGCAAGCGCGATTGCCCGACCAGCCCGACCCCGCCGGCGATTGCCGCTTGACTGATCAGTTTTGCGCACTACACTGTGCCTGTCACAAGACTGATCGGAGATGCGCACATGCCCCGGATGCCCTGGACCATCACCCACGACATGTTTCTCAGCACCGCCGAAGTCGCCGACCTGTGCCGGCATCTCGATCGGCGGGTCCGGCGAACATCGGGCGACGCGCGCCTCTCCGCGCAATTCGACCGGCTCATCGTGCTCATGCTGCTCTACTCCGGCCTGCGAACGTCGGAACTGTGCGCCCTGCGGCTGGGCGACGTGGTGAATGACCCCGCCCTGCGCGTTCGCCTGCGCGGCCGAATTGTTCGCACTGTCTTCATTCCCCGGCCGGTTCACACGGCCATCGCCGACTATGTCCGGGCGATTCGGCCGCGCTGGCTCCCGGCGGGGACGCGACGCGACGATCGGAGCCGCGCGCTGCTCCACCACGAACGCGGCCGGCCCTTCGATCGCACCGGGCTCTATCGCCGCGTGGTGCGAATTCTCACCGAGGCCGGACTCGGGGGCCGGGCCAGCGTGCAACTGCTGCGACACACCTACGGCTACCTTGCCTATCGCAACACCGGCGGCAACCTGCTGTTCGTGCAGCGGCAACTGGGCCACGCCCACCCGATGATTACCAGCGTCTATTCCCAGTTTGTCGAGGAGTCGTACGCCGATCTGGCGGACCAGGTCGCAATCGACACCGCCGGCGTCGTCAGAGCCCGCTCTCGAGAAAGGAAAACACGATGACCACCCAAGACCCGTTTGAACGTGAAATGCTGGAGATAATCGCCGATGTCCTGGCCCTGGAGATGGATGAGATTCAGCCCGAAATGACCTGGAACGAGGCGCTCGATGGCGAGTCGATTGAGTTGCTGGAACTGCAGTTCCGCTGCGAGAAGCGATTCGGCGTGCGCGTGCAGTTTCAGCAGATGATCGACCAGAAGTCACTGGAAATCGACGAAGGCGGCATTCTCAAACCGAGCGCCCTGGCGACGCTCAAGTCGAAGTATCCGTTCCTGGACTTGACCGAGTTCTCCAACGACCCGCGTCTCAGCCGAATCACGGAGATCCTGACGGTGCGAACCATCGTCGAATTCGTCCGCCAGTGCGTGACCGCGGCGCAGCCGCATCCTGGTGCGACCACGCCCGCCGTCACCGGGTAGCGCGGGCCGACACTGCGGGGCGCCATGACGATTGTCCCCGTGCGGACATCGCCAGATCGCGGCGTTGCGCGTACGATTTTCGCATGAAACGAAAAGCCGGCGACTCCAGACTCTCGCATCTCAACCCCCGCGGCGAGGCCCGCATGGTCGACGTCTCCGCCAAGCCGGTCACCCTGCGCCGGGCGGTCGCAACGGCGGACGTGCGAATGGCCGCCGCGACGTTGAAGATGATTATCGACAACAAGGCGCCCAAGGGAGACGTCTTCGCCGCCGCGCGAATCGCCGGCATCGCCGCCGCCAAGCGCGCCGCTGACCTCATCCCACTGTGCCACCCGCTCCCCATCGAGGCGGTCGACCTGCGCATCGAGCCGCTGCCGCCCGATCGCGTCCGCATCACGGCCGAGACGCTTGTCCGGGCGCGGACCGGGGTGGAGATGGAGGCCCTGACCGCCGCGGCCGTCGCCGCCCTGACGCTGTACGACATGTGCAAGGCGGTCGATCGCGGCATGTCCATCGGCCCGATCCAACTGGAGGAGAAGTCGGGCGGACGCTCGGGCACATGGCGCCGCTCGAAGACGACGCGATGACGCAACCACGGCCGGGTCGCTTCGCGATGGGAGCCCTTTGCAGGGTGCGCCCCCTGATGCATCGGTGAAGCAGGGCCCTTCCCCGGGCGCACCTGCGTGGATCGCGCAGCCAGCACCGGTGCGGCAAAGCCCGCACCATACGTTCTCCGATGCATGCAAGTCCGACCATCCGCCGAGGGCGGGCGGCCTTGCCTCTCAGTGTCGCGGGTGAACGTGCGTCTTTTCAAATCTGCTGAAAGCCCGATGCCGCCCTTCCGACGGGCCGTGGGCGTACTCTACAATTCCCCGAACAACGAAGGACACAAACACTCGCCACGCTGAGACCGACGCCTGACGCAGCCACCCATGAACACCGCCGTCGCAACACCCGATTGTCTCACCGCCGCCCTCGACCGCGCTCTGGCGCTCTTCGACCGCGAATTGGCTTCCGACCTGGACTTTGTGAACCGGCTGACCGGTCACATTCGCAACTACCGCGGCAAACTGCTCCGCCCGCGGCTGCTGCTGCTGGCCGGCCAGGCCTGCGGTGAACTGCGACCCGAGCATGAGGTCCTCGCTGCAACCGTCGAAATGGTTCACATGGCCACGCTCGTGCATGACGACGTTCTGGACGAGGCCGACGTTCGCCGTCACGGCGCGACGGTCAACCACATGAGCGGCAACGAGGCCGCCGTGATGCTCGGCGACTACCTCATTTCACACGCCTACCATTTATGCAGCAGTCTCGACACCACGCTGGCCGCGCGGCGGATTGCCGCGGTCACCAACACGGTCTGCGAGGGCGAACTGGCCCAGATCGCGGCGCGGGGACGGATCGACCTGACCGAGGCCGAGTATTTCGACATCATCGCCCGCAAGACGGCCGCCCTGACCGGCGTGTGCTGTGAACTCGGCGCCGCTTTCGCCCAGGCCGACACGGCGCTGGTGCGGCACATGGCGGCCTTTGGCACGGACCTGGGCATGGCGTTCCAAATTGTAGACGATTTGCTTGATCTGACCGGGTCGCAGCGCGAGACCGGCAAGAGCGCCGGACGCGACGCCGACCTGGGCAAGATGACGCTGCCGACGATTCGGTTTCTGGCGTCGGCCGATGATCGGCAGCGACGGCAATTTGCCGAAATCGTGCAAAGCGGCGCGAACGTGACGGCTGCGGTGCGCGACCTGCTCGGCGGGTCCTGCGCAATCGACTCAGCCCTCGAAACGGCGGGCGGATATGTTCGATCCGGTTTGGTCCACCTGCATCACGCCCCGGCCTCGGACGCCCGCGACACACTGGAAGCGGCCGCGAAGCAGGTCCTGCACCGGCGGAATTGATGCGGATCGGGTCGTCTCAGATTTGAGATTTCAGTTCGGATGCTGCGTGGCGCGATCACGCCTTGTCGAACCCCACGGCAGGATGCACGACTACACACTCGTCTCTTTAATCAGCCCTTCGCGCTGGTAGACCTGCCAGTCGCGGATGCCGAATCGCTTGGACTCGTGCAGAATTTGCGTGACCTTCGCATCAATGCGCTCACGGCCGCCGCCGGATTTGTTCTGAACTTGATCCGCCGTGAGCCGCGCTCGCAGGGCCGCCTCGTCGCGCCCGAGCGCGATGCGCCCCTGGATCTTCGTCTCGGCCAGGTCCAGATATCGCACGCCCGCCGCCGGATCGCGGCCCAACAGATGTCGACAGCACCACGCATCGCTCGCCAGTTGGTCCACGCTCGCGATGATCGCCGGCCGGCCGCTCACGCCGCCGATCGCCACGTCCTCCAGCTTGCCGCCGGTCGGACCATTCTTCATTAAGACGCGCGTCGCATCGACCACGATCAGTGTCGGGCTCATCATCATGCCCAGGTCGCTGACGATGTTGTGAATCGCCTGGTGAAACTGGTTCCGCCGGCCGCAGAGCAGGCCGTACCAGTTCTTGATCGACATGCTGGCGAAACACAGGTTGTGGTCCTTGATCGGCGGAAGACCGATGACCTTGTCGGCCAATTCGAGCGGACGGTGAAAGACCTCCCAGGTGCCGAGGGCCTCAAAATCGGCGGGCCGCGGGTCGCGGTCGCGGATGGCGACCGGCGCAAACAGGGCGTTCGACGGCAGCATCAGCTCGGCGCCCTCCGACTCGGTCGCATGTTTGATGCGGCTCTTGGCGAAGCACGGCTCGGGCTTTTCGATCGGATTGTCGGCCACGATGATGCGCTTGGCGCCGGCCGAGCGGCACAGGCGGATCATCTCGGCCAGCACGTCGGGATTCGTGGTTGCCGCCATGCGCGGCCCGCGATCAAACGCGACATTCGGCTTGATCAGTACGGTGTCGCCTTTGGAAATGAACTTCTCGATGCCGCCCATCGGCCCGAGGGCCGCCTGGATCATCTTCTGAATGGTCTCGCGTGGAATCTCGCCGGCGGCATCGGTGCCCCCGTGGGCCACACTGATGCGCGGCGTCGACGCGCCATAACTGTCGAAGATCGGCGCGAAGTAATTCTTCAAGGTGCGCGGCGGATAGACGGGCAGTCCGGCGTCGCCGACGGGGTCGTACAGGTGCTTCGCGGCCCAGGTCGCCCCGGCCGCCACGGCGACGGTGCCGCTCACCCGCGCGATCATCTCGCGCCGCGTGACACCCGGCTTCGGATTGGAATCCTGATTAGACACGGCGTTGCACCTGTTTCCGTTTGCCGCAGTTGCGAAAATGAGAGGCTAGGGCTCGATCGCCCCGCGTAACGATTCAATGCGTTTGCGCGCAAACTCAAGATTCGGCGCCGCGTTGGCACCGCCGAAATATCGACCCTTCCAGAAGATTATATCATACTCTCCGCTGATATCCCCTTCCGCATAGGCCCCTTCCTCGTTCTGCTCGCGTTTCAGCACCTTTCCGCCGAGTGTTTCGATCGATGTCGCATACTTGTCGAACAGCGCCCCGGCCGCCTTCTCATCGGCCGCGCGATGGATGAACAGCGTGGTTTCATCGTCGCCATCGCGATACCTGGCCGAAAAGACCTCGCTCAGGAAATCAAGCGAAAACGCATCCTGCGTAATGAACTCCAGCGAATCGGCAACGCGGCCCTCCTGCGGCAGCAGTTTCTCGGCCCAATTCGCCCCGCCCTCGTCCTCTATTCCAGACGCAATCGCCTGGCCAATCTGCAGGTACTGCTCGGCCGAGAGCGCAGCCTCTTCGCCGCCGATCAACTGCACATACGATTTGCCCTTGCAGAAGAACAGGCCGCTGGCCGAGGCGTAGCCGTCCGCGCCGATGGCCGCCGGCGTCGCATTCGACGATCGCTCCGACTGGTACATGCCGAAGGCCTTGGTGGCGTCGCCCATTTCATAGACAAACGCATCGACGACGTCCGTCGCTTTCGACTTCAGCCGGTACGTCCCGAAGGTCATCCTGCGAAAGTCGTACGCCAGGTATGCCTCGGCCCGGCCGTTGATTTTTTCCCACAGATTGGTCGGATCGAACGTGGCAACCTGCGCCGGACCGATCCATGTGCCGCCCTCGATCACCGGCAGTATCGCTTGCGCGACCTCTGTCGAAGGCAACGCGCCGCCTGCGCCCTCCGTCGCCGACGCGACGGGCCGCGGCGCCTCCTCGTCAAACGCGACCTGCCGACTTGCGGTCTCGCGTGCCAGCAGTTGCGGCGTCAGCACGGCGTCCCGGGCCGCCTCATTTGCAGAGACGTGGGTGTAATAACGCCCGCCCCAGAATCCGATCGCGCCATCGCCCCCGCGCCACCCGCCGCGTCCCAGCGGCTCGCCCACGGCGTCACGCGGCCGCTTCGCCTCGGCCAACTTCTTCGCCTGTCCCGGTCCTTCCAACTCAAATACACGCACTGTCAACTGACGACGCGTGTCTTCTCGATCCAGATACCGCCCCTGAAACAACCGCTTGACCCCCGCTTCGGTCAGGGATTCCGCCGGCTCGCCCAGCGGACGCGCCATCGCCTCGCCCGCATAGACCTCGGGGCCCGAAGAATCCAACTGCCACCCGGGCGCGGGCTGTTCGGGCAGAAGGCTCATGGCATGCCGAACCTCCGGCGAAATCGCCGCAATCTGCATTTCCGGCGGAACCGAAAAAAAGGGCGGGCGCGGCCGGCGCGCATCCAGTACGAAGCCGCCCACGATGCCCACCGTCAGCAACAGGCAGACCGCACCCACGATTCGCTCGCGAGCCCCCGGCCCGTCACGCATATACCGTCGATTGAAGAACGTCGGCATCGAATTCACCTGTTCATGCTGAATCAAGTCTATTCCGCGACCCCGCGGCGGCCAAGCGCCAAAAGCCAACGAATCACCCGACCGTTAGAATAGTCCGTGCCGGAGCAGGATGACCCATGAAAGCCGATTTCAATCGCCGCCCCAGATTGTCCTTCCGCTGCCGCGACGCCGCCTGTCGCGCGCCGTTGAGTACCGTTCTGCAGGGGCCCGGCCCTGCCGCCGTCGCGTGCGCCGCCTGCAACCGGACGCACGCCCTCCGAATCGACGAGGCGTTATCCCGCGAAGGTCGCGTGTGCCGCTGTGCGGTGTGCGACGGCGTCGAGTTCTTCGTCCGAAAGGACTTTCCCCAGCGCCTCGGCATGGCGCTCGTGGTCCTGTTCGGGCTGACGGCGTCGATCTTCTACTACTATCGAAATATCCCGGCGACCTTCGGCACGCTCGCCGCCCTGGTCGTCGTGGATGCGGCGATATATCTGTTTGTCGGAACGGCCACGGTCTGCTACCGTTGCCGCGCCGAGTACCGCCGGCTCAATCCCGAAACGCCGTACAAGGGATTCGACCTCGCAACATCTGAAAAATACGACCTGACCGCCTGAGCGGTTGCACCGCCCTGTCCGGTCGCCGAATCGGGAAGCCAAGCATGACCCATGAGCCCGCCAACCGCGTTGACCACGATCGCATCGCCGCCGCCGTCCGCGAAATCCTGATCGCCGTCGGCGAAGACCCGCAGCGCGAGGGACTACGCGAAACGCCGAACCGCGTGGCCCGCATGTATGCCGAGATGTTTGCGGGCCTGCGCGTGGACCCGCGCCGCCATCTCAAGACGGTGTTCACCGAGAAATACGACGAAATGGTCGTCCTGCGCGACGTGCCCTTTTTCTCCATGTGCGAGCATCACCTGATGCCCTTCGAAGGCAAGGCCCACGTCGCCTACCTGCCCGACGGCAAGGTCGTCGGCCTGTCCAAACTCGCCCGGATTGTCGACGACTTCGCCCATCGCCCCCAGGTGCAGGAGCGCCTGACCACGCAGATCGCCGACATTCTCATGGACAGTGTCGATGCCAAGGGCGTGGCGGTGGTCATGGAGGCGGTTCACAGTTGCATGACCTGCCGCGGCGTGAAGAAACCCGGCAGCGTGATGGTGACCTCGGCCGTGCGCGGCCTGTGCCGAGACAGTGCCACCACGCGCGCCGAAGTCATGTCGCTCCTGTACCGGTCCTCATCATTGCGATGAGTACGAAACCCGCGTCGCCGACGCCATGCCGCAAAGTTATACTGCCGGGATGACGGCAGCCGCACACGACGAACCACCCGCGCCCCCGCTGATCCCGCCCGCGCCGACGGAGCGCGCCCATGACGACGATCGTCCGATTCCGGCTTTCACCATCGCACGGATTCAATTCGTTCGCGGATTCCTCGTGCTGTGGATGCGGTGTTTCTCGCTGAAGGGCCTCTACATGCTCGGCCGCTTCTTCGGCACCTGCGAATACCTCTGCGACTACAAACGCCGGCGGCGCGTCCACAACAAACTCATCGAGATCTTCAAGGACAAGGCCACGCCGGCCTGGCGGCGCGTGGTCACGCGCCACTATTTCATGCGCATCCGCTGCGACAAGATGTTTTACACCATCATGGATTGCATCCCGCGCGACAAACTGATGAATCGCATCAAATTCGTCGGACGCGACCGCATCGACGCGGCCCTTTCGCAGCGCAAGGGCCTTTATATCGCGCTCTGTCACTTTGGAAGCCACCACATCGCCGGGCTGGTCATGGCCCTGCTCGGTTACAAACTCATCGGCGTGCGCGATCCCAAGGAAAGCCCGGTGCGGCGTTTCATCGCCCAGAAATACCGCGAGACGTTTCCCGAGGTCGCCGCGATGAAGTACTTCTACAGCGACACGTTCCCGCGAGAGTTGTTTCGTTCGTTCAAGGACAATTACCTCGTGGCCAGCCTGCTGGATGTCGCCCAGCGCCGCGGCGAGCAGCACAAGATGCACCCCGTCACCATCTTTGGCGAAACGAGGGAATTCCTCACCGGCCCGCTGAAGATCGCCCTGCGGAGCAAGGCGCCGATGCTCCAGGGCTTTGTTGTCAGCCGCCCTAATTTCTACTACCGACTGGTTGTCGGCGAGACCCTGTGGGACCCGACGACCGCGGAGACGACCGACGAAGAGACAACAGTCTCAAATTGCCTGCAGCGCTACGCAAACGGCGTAGAGACCCACGCCCGTGAACACCCCGATCACTTGATGAAAATCTGATGACCGGTCCGCCGTAAGAAATGACCCCTGCGCCTTGTGCCCCGAGAAAACAGACGGAGTGAAATTTCAGGCTCATGGCTCATGGCTCATGGCTCATGGCTCATGGCTCATGGCTCATGGCTCATGGCTCAAATTTATCCCCGTAAAAAAGGCGTGCGGCACCCTGTTTGGTTTGGCGCGGTCAAAGGGTGCCGCAGCGAGTGGAAGACTGTATGTCGCACGCGTCGGCGAATTCCATCGGCCGACGTCGCTTCTTAGTTGTATGCTGCATTTACGCTGATTTCTTCGGCGTAACGCTCGATCGAAACGAGTGCCCGGCAGGTCGTCAGGAGCACCTTCCCCCATGGAAATCCATTTCTCGTTCGATCGTAAGATTTTATAGGCGAGAAGCTTAAAGTCAAGCTGCCGTGCGGAATTCTCAGACGTGACGCCGCCCGGTCCACCCCGCATTTACCGACTCGGCGCATCGCAGTCGGACCGCCGTTCGATGCTCAGCCGGCCCGGCCCCAGGTCGGCCGCGCCCGGGCGACGAACCCGTCGAGATCCTGAAAATCCCAGTCGTCACGCGGGACAGGCTTGCCGGCCGAATCGCGCACGACCGCCCCGTGCAGATCCACCATCGCCCGAGCGGCAAATCGATCGCATCTCGCTTCTTTTTGTCGCACATTCCGCCGCGCCTGCCGCACCAGCCAGTGGTAGAACTCATGCATAAACACGAACAGCACGAGTTGATACGGGTCCGCCGCATCTATGGTGTACAACTCCCGCCACCAGCGATGCCGGTCCGACTGGGCACGGGCCAGATTGGTTCGGATCAGGTAGGGATAGACGTTGGAGCGACCCAGGTTTACGAAAATGCGGCCTTCCTTGTAGAAGCAGGTGCCCGAAAACGCCGCGCCGCGGCTGTATCGCACCGCCGCCCGGACCCCGTCATGCGGCCAATCCGCGATGGCATCGTGGCACATCGTTGACAAATGGGCCGTGTCGAGATGGGTTGAATTGTAAAACTCCATGTGTCTCCAGGCCTCCTGCCCCCCGAAACCACGGTTACTCCACCCCCGCCCGAACCAGATCCTGCAATCGGACAACGCCCGTCGGCCGATGGCCATCCTCCGACACCACCAATACGGTGATCTGGCTCTCCCGCATCCTGCGCAAACACTCCACCGCCAGCATCGACGGCTCGACCGTTGAACACTGCACCTGGGGCTCATCCGGCGACCGGCGACTTTGCCGCCACGCCTCGCCGGTCGACAGCGAGGCCGGTCGATCGCAACGAGCCAGCAGCCGCCGCAAATCGCCGTCCGTAAAGACGCCCAGGAGGCTGCCGGATTCTTCTACCACGCAGGCCATTCCTAGTCGCTTCGCGGTCATTTCGAGCAGCAAATCGTTAAACCGCGCCGCCGTACGCACCACCGGCATCTCGCCGCCCCGGTGCATGACGTCGCCGGCCCGCAACAGTAACCGCCGACCCAGGGAGCCGTCGGGGTGGTACTGGGCGAACTGCTCGGAGGTGAACCCCCGGGCGTCCAGCAGCGCCATGGCCAGCGCATCGCACAACGCAAGCGATGCAAGGGTGCTGGTTGTCGGAGCCAGTGCGAGGGGACCGGCCTCCGGTCTGCCGGGAATGTGCAGGACGATGTCCGCCAGTTCGGCGAGCGGAGACGGCTCGGGAATGCAGATCGCGATCACGTGGCCCGCAAGACGGCGAAAGTGACCCACGAACCGCACCAGTTCCTCGGTGCGTCCGCTGCGCGAAAGGGCAATCAACACCGAGGATCGGCCCACGACGCCGAGATCCCCGTGCAGACCTTCAACCGGATGCATGAACACGGCGGGCGTGCCGGTGCTGGTGAGGGTCGCGGCCGCCTTGCGGGCAATCAGGCCGCTCTTGCCGATGCCGGTGACGATGACTTGATCTTTGCAGTCGAGAAGGACGCGAATGGCGCGATCGAAGGACTCTCCGACCATGCCGACCATTTCGGTCAGCGCGTCGGATTGTTCCCGAAGGAACGCCTTCGCCAATGATTTTGAATCGCTCACGGACGATCTCAATCGACGCACGTCGTCCACCACCGCCACCGATCAGGAAGCCGTCCAAGCCTCCAACAACCGGTTCTACCGGATCGCCTGAATCGAATCAATGAAATGCAACGGGCACATTCAGAGATTGCAGATTGGATGCCCGAAGGGTTCAAATAGGGCGACCGGCGGCGCTGGCCTCTTCCGGCGCATTTGCCAGTGAGAAAATTCAGTCGCAATCAACCCAATCTTCGGTCACCAATCCGGGGATTCTGCCAAACTCGCCGGCGTTGTGGGTCACGACGGTGAGGTTGTTGGCCAAGGCGATGCCGGCAATCAGTAGGTCATTGGGACCGATGGGGTTGCCGGCGGTTTCCAATAATGCACGAATGCGACCCGCTTGATTGGCCGCGGCGTCATCCAGCGGAAGGGAATCAAAATCGCCGAGCAGTTCCTCCACCCGAGCGAGGTTCAATTCCGCACGTGCACTGCGAAGTGCGCCGGCGACCAGTTCCATTCGAACGATCGAGCAAACGACGACTTCATCCTCGGCATGCCGCTCAAGGCGATCGAGAATCGGCTGCGCTCGCCGCGGACGAAGCAACTCGATAAGTACATTCGTATCGAGGAGGAACTTCACTCCATCGACTCCAGGGATTCCGCGTCCCCTTGCGGGGGACGCACGAATGTGCAATCGTCAATAGAGCCTGCCAGCCTCCGGAGCGATTCGCGACGCTCAACCCCAGTCCGCATCCGTCGTGAAACGGACGTGCGAGGCTCACCGTTTTCCCCGGGTACATGAAACTGCAATGTGTATTCAACTTCGCTGTTGGCGCACTCAGAGGGCAGTGAAATTCGTAAGGTTCCGTCCGGTCCAACGAGATTTCGGCCGTGCACAATGCTCATTGATATCTCCGGGCGCGCGACTCATTATTCTAGTCGATCACCTGAAGCAGACAGATAATCACCCGGCCGGCGGGTTGTTTGGATCGTCCTCGTCGTTCGTCCAGCCCAGGTTGTCCGTACCGTCAGGTTGATCGAACTCGTTGTCGAGGCTCAGGCCGTCGTCCAGTCCGTAGTCGGGATCAAGTTCGACGTTTTCACCCAGACCCGCGATCTCCTGATCGGCAATGCCGCCGTCGATCTCGTCGGTCGGGCGCGTCTGCGACTCAATCTCGATCTGATCGAGGTCATCGCCCAACGCTAGCCGGTCGTCCAGCCGAACATCGCCGACCGCCTCGATCTGCGCCGCAATGTCATCGTCGCTGCGGATTGAGGCCATATCGACCACGGCATCGGCGTCTGCCTCGGGTTCGGGCTCGCGCTTTTCGTCCGTGATCTGGGCGGCGGCCACGGCCGCGCCCGTTGCGGCAGCCGCAGCAACCCCGGCGCCGGGTTCGAGCCGACGCGGCGACTCGACCGGCTCGCCATCCTCGCGCTCGTGGTACTCGTAGAACTCGCGGTAATGCTTGCGGAAGTAACCGCCGGCCCGCGTCTCGACCATGTTCAGCACGGCGCCGAACACGCGCGAGTTGATCGCATCCAACTGTGCACGGGCACGCTGCAACGCACCGCGGGACGTCGACCGATACTGGCACACCAGCAAGACGCCATCGACCGCGCCGGCCAGCACCATCGCATCGCTGACCAGCAGCACGGGTGGGCCGTCGAAGATGACCTGGTCGTAGCGCGATCGCGCATCCACCACCAAGTCCCGCAGATAACTGCTGCCCAGCAACTCCGCCGGATTCGGCGGCGTCGGACCCGAACCGAGGACATCCAACCCAGGCACCGCCGTCCCGGTCACCAGGTCCGACAGCCGAGACTGGCCGATCAGGATGTTGGACAGCCCCTCCGGACGAATTTGCGGAAAGATTCGCGGCAGCGCCGGTCGGCGGAAGTTGGCGTCGATCAGCAACACGCGACGTCCGGAGAGTGCGATTGAGATGGCCAGGTTGGTGGCGACGGTGGTCTTTCCGTTGCCGCCGCTGGGGCTGCTGACCATGAGCACGCCCTGTTGCTCGGCTGGCGCACTGAAAAAGAGGTTGGCGCGAAGTTGTCGAAAGGCCTCCGCGACAATCGAATGGGGCGCGTCGATGCTGGCCGTCTCCACGCGCTCGATTTCGATTTCGTCGTCCAGGCTGGTCGGGATCGTGCCGAGCACCGGGATACTCGCCTGGCGGGCAATGTCGCGCGGCGTGCGAACAGACTTGTCCATCACGTCGATCAACAGTGCCAACCCCACGCTGAAAAGAAGGCCCAGAATCGTCCCCGCCGGAATGCAGAGTTCCCAGCGCGGCATCGAAATTTTCTTCGGTGGCTGGGCATTTGAGACGGCGTCGATGCGAACCTGGCGCTTCTGACGGAGCATCATTGCGACGGTGTCCCGCCGTTCGGTCAGGTTGACGAGGCGCTGGCGAAGGAAGTCGCGTTCCTCAAGGTGCCTCATGTATTCGGCGACCTTCACGTCCTTGTCGCGCTGATCAGCCTTGGCCCGATCCAATTGATCCTTGGCCTTGGTCAGCATCTCTTGCGCGCGGAGGTAGGCCATCTGGGCCTGCGTGATCTGCTGCTGATTGAGGCTGACCGTCTTGACGGCGGTCTCCTCGTCGAGACGCTGTTTGACCACCTGGCGCTGATTCTCAAGTTGCATCACCGCACGGTGCTTCTCTCCGTACTGCTGTAACGCCTGATTCAGGCTGTCTTCCAACGCCTGAAGTTCCCGTTCGTACGTAGCCAGTTTGGGGTCATTCGCCAGGAGGTACTGCAACTCGGACGATAGCGGCATTTTCTCCGGCGTGAAGTTCTGGAGTTGTTCCCACAAAGACAACTTGCCAAGGACATCGAGTTCCAACTCCGTCACCACGGACTCGAGCGTCATCAGTTGTTCATTCGGCTCGGTGCCCGTGCCGACGGCCGCCCAACTGGCCCGAAAGTCCTGAATCGTGGTGTTCTTGCCGTTGAATTCCTCGCTGAGCGTATCCCACTCTTTCTTGAGTTGATCGTTGATCGAGCGAATTTCGCGTAACTGGATTTCCTCGGTCTTGAACAGGTACTTGGCCACGACGGTGTTGACCAGCGTGGGCACCTCGGTCGGGATCTTCCACGACGCGCTGACCGTGAAGTAACTCGACTGCCGCATGGGGACGGCCGCAATGCGCTCATCGAGCAAATCGATCAGCGTGGTTCTCCCCTTGTCCGCTTCGGCCGAGGCCTCGGCATACCACAGCGTTGCCTGCAAGGCTGAATCCTTGAGCGCCTCTTCCAGAACGGCCGGGCTCTTGAGAAACACGGCCTGATCCATGACCGCGCGCTCCTGTTCCTCCTCCGTCATCTTCTTGTTCAGAAAGGGCTGCATGGGATCAACCGGATCGATGGACTCCACCCGCAGATAAGCCATGGAGCGATAGCTCGGCGCGTACTTGATCCACGCCACCGTTCCCGCAATCGTCGCGGCGATCGTCAGGAGCCAGACCAAAAGAATCATGACCAGACGCTGGCGAACGATGCGAAGAATGTCCGCACCGGCCAGCGATGGCCCGCCGCCGCCGCCACCGGGCCCGGCGGCGAATCGCGGACGGCCGCCCACGGCCATTCCGCCTCCCATACTGGGTGTCGCTGCTGTCAGCGTCGTCATCTGCACATCCTCTAGGACTACTTGCTGCTTTCCCGCGCGGGCATGGAACTGGATGGCGTCGACGTCGCGCCGTCGGCCCCGGTTCCTGCCGAATGCCCAGTTGTTTCCATAGCCTCATTCAATCTGCGGACCGCCTCTTCATGAGCCGCCTGAGCCTGATCCAACTGGCTACGAGTCCGGCTCACCGCGTGCAGCAGTTCGGCCACCGTCGCCTTTCGCGGATCCAACTCCTGAGGCAGGCCTGCGTTTATTGACAACTGTGCCCGCAATCGATCGCGCGCCTCCAGCAGGCGAAGGTACTCTCCCATTTTCCGATCGCTCGCCTGTTGCTCCAACTTCACCTCAGCCAGTAACTGCCTTGTTCTTGTCAAATTGTCCTGAGCATGCAGGTAACGAAGCCGCGCCTGATCGATCTGCTGCTTTGAAACAACGCTCTGGCCAATCGCGGTTTCGACACTGGGGTCCTGCTGACCCTCTGGCGCCTGCGACTCAACGGTCGCTGGGGCTCGGGCTTCGAGTTGCTCCAACAGGGACTTTTTCCCCAGGGCATCCAATTCCAATTCAGTCACGATGCTCTCAAGGGTCATCAACTGTGAATTGGGCTGGACAGTCGATGGAAATGCCGCGGCATCCGATCGCCTTGCCTCGATCTGCTTGTTTAGTTCGGCCAGTTGGCGTTCAACCCGCTGCACCGCTGCCGCATCCACGATGGGTGGTTCCAGAAGTTGGCCCGATCCCGCGACGACACAAATGCCGGCAAAAAAAATTGGAATCATGAGCATTTACCTCTTTCAAACACGCCAAATCACGACACCCGGGCGCATCGGTCCATCCCGCGCGGACGCGACTTGATCAGCATGTCGACCCAGGTACGCACGCGCCATACTCTCCGCCGTCATCGTCTGCTACGCACATTCTTGCGCGTCCACCGCCCTGGCGGCCTGAAACCGGCTGCATTCCCTGCCGGACTCGCGCGAAGACCGCCGACCGCCGATCCCTCCCGAAATTCGCGTAACTACCGATCCTGGCGTCACTTGAGTTCGGCAAGTTCCTTTTCTATTTTCGGCAGAATATCGGAATCAGCCTGCCGCAGAACCTTCCCCTTTTCGACGCCGCGCGTGGCCATCTTGGCGACGAGGTCGTCGATGGCCTTGCGCATTCCCTCAACACGGCGGGCCTCAATCACCCGCGCCTTCTCCAATCGGCGACGAGCGTCTTCCGTTTCATCGCGCAGGCGATGCACCACCGCCATGTGGTATAGCGCTGCCGCGTTGTCGGAGTTGGCCTCCAGGGCCCGAAGCAAATAAGTCGTCGCCCGCCCCAGTTGGTTGCATCGGGCCAGGGTCCACCCCATTGTGTCGAGCACGTTCGCATCTCGCGGGGCCGCCTTGGCCGCCCGCTCGGCGTATGGCAGCGCCTCCTCGGGCTTGTTGAGGTCATCCACCAACAGGCACGCCAGGTTGTTGAGGGCGATCAGGTCGTTCGGATCGATTCGCAGGATTTCCTCGTACTCGGTCTTGGCTTCCTCAAATCGCTTGCCGTCTGCCAGGAATGCGGCGAGCGCCATGCGCGCAAAAATTCGATCGCGATCATCCTTGGCCTGATCGACGATTCGGCGTCCCACGCGAATCGCCTCGTCTGTTTCCTTGTTTCGCCACAGAAGGAAAAGGAGCGTCTTCTGACGCACGATGTTGTCGGGCTGCTCAGCCGCCTGGGCCTTGGCGCGCTGGTAGATCTCATCGACGCCGTAGTAGTCACACATCTCCATCAAGACAAGTGCGTGGTAGGAGAAGTCGCCGCCGATGGCCGCGAGCGCGGCGTCGTAAGCCTCGAAGGACTTTGCCCGATCGCCCATCTCCGTATAAGCCCAGCCGAGCGCGGCCAGCACCGTGGGACTCTGGTCGAGGCGGCGGCTGGCCAGCCGGTCTCGCGCGATATCGACGATGGCGGCGGGCTTGACGGCCTTTCGCAGGGCGTCAAACAGCGCCTGCACGACGTTGAGCCGATACTCGCTGATCTCGGCCGCCTTGACATAGCCCTCGATCTCCTGATCGGGGATTCTGGAAAGCGATCCCAGCCGCCCCAGCAGCAGGGGCCATCGCTCGTCCCGTGGATTCTGGGCCATGTACGTCCGCACCAGCCGCTCGGCGTCGGTGTATCGCGACGGTTTCACCCGGAAATAGACATCCGCCAACGCAGAGGCCACCGCCAGCGAGTTGGGGCTCTTGTCGAGAATGGTCTTCAACTCGGTGATGGCCTCGTCGTAGCGGCCCATTTCCACGAGCGTATCCGCCAGTGCGATTCGATGCTGATACTCAAATCCGTCGGGCCGATAGGTCTTTGACTTGTTCAGATCATCGAAGGCCTGCTGCCAGCGGCCCTTGAGCGCGTAGATCTGGCCGCGCTGCCAGAGGGCAATGGCGTTGTCGGCGTGCACTTCCAGTTCCTGGGTCAGGACCTTCTCGGCATCGGCGATGTCACCGCCCATCATGTGGTAGGTCGCAAGCAGCACCCTGCCGTCCTTGTCGTCCGGATAGAGTTTGTTGTATGCATCGATCTCGACCTTCGCGCGGTCGTAATCGCGCAGGGCCATGCACAGCGAGAACAGGCGGCTGCGGATCACCTTCTCGTCGGACGTGCCGGACTTCATCGCCCGTTCGTAATACTCAATTGCATCGCGCAATTTGTTGTTTCGGGAGAAGAACTCCGCCGCCGCCGAAAGCACCTGCGCGGACGCGTCAAAATTCACGGCCATGAGCACATGCCGCTCGGCCGTCGAGATGTGCTGCTGGCTTTCATAGAAGCGCGCCAGGTACAGCGCCAGTTGGGCCTTGTCCGCCGGAGCCTCCGTCTCCCGCAGCGCCTCCTGCAACAGGCCCTCGCCATCGGCCGGACGATTGACCTGCGGATCCGCGTAGAAATACGCGACTTCGCGAAGCAACTGCAAGTACGGAATTTTTGTATCCGACTTGCTCAGAGGCAGCGCCGCCTCATAGGTTGTGGCCGCGCGATCGTACTTTTCCGCGACCCGATACAACTGGGCCAGTCGCACCAGGTTCTGAAGGTTCTTCGGTTCTCGCGCCAGGATGGCCTCGCGTTTCCTGATCGCCTCCGACGGCTTCTTCTTCTCGTCCGCGGCCTCCAGGCGCTGCCGCAGATACGGATCGTTCGGAAGCGCCTTGACCGCCTTCGCCAGAAACTCGTTGGCAGCGGCCTCGTCGCCGTCGTTCAGTTTCATCTGCACCATGGCCCGGTTGGCCAGGCCGTTGGTCGGATCGAGATCGAGCGCCCGCTGCAGCGCGTTGCGGCTGTCCTCAATTCGGTCCGCGCCCAGATAGGCCTCGGCGAGATTCGTCCAGCCCACCGAGTAGTTGGGATAAATTTCAAGACCTGACTTGATCTGCTCAACCGCCTGATTGAACTGCTCCATGGCCTGCTTCGACCTGGCATCGGCTTCGTCGAGTTTTCGCTCTTCCTTGAGTTTCGCGGCCTCCTCCTTGAGAACCATGCCCCGCGCCGAAGCCACCCGGCCCTTGGCAATCCGTCCCTGGGTGCCGTCGATGTTCAGCGCCTTGTTCTTCTCGGCGTACTGCATCGCCCGATCCCAATTCTTGGCGTTCAGGGCCATCAGGAACTGCCGCTCGATCACAACGGGATCGTCCGATTTCTCCTTCTCAGCGTTGTCGAGGTGAACCTGCGCCTTGTCGAATTGGGCCCGCGCCGCCCAGAACTGAAACGCCTTCATCTCGCGCAGGAACGGGTCTTTTTCCTTGTTGATGATATCCAGGACCGTGTCGTCGGACACAGGCTCGTTCGCCGGGCGATTCAGAAGCGCCGACAACTCCAGGAACGCCGGTTCATCGGGCGACTTCTTCACCAGTTCCTTGACGAATTCAATGGCCTCATCGCGACGTTCGGTCGTTTCAAGCAGATAGACATACAGTCTGGCAGCGTCCGGATCGACTCTCTCCGCCCTGACAAACGTATCCAGCACCGCCTCAGCCTCGCGGAATTTCTCTCCCAGAAGGGCCAGTTGGGCCTCGCGCAATTTGGCGCCCGAGGTGTCTCCGGTCATCTGCGCGAGGCGTTTGTTCTCGGCATCGGCCATGTCGTACTGGCCTTGAGCGCGGTAGGCCTCCATCACCAGACTGATGACCCGCGGATGGGCCAGCAGCGTATCGCGGAGGGGACCGGGCTCGGTCGGTTTGAGAATCTTGAGGGCCGCCGCGGGTTGATCGAGCATGAGGTAAGTCTGCCCCAACTGCATGTACGGAACGATGCTCTGGGCCCCCATTTGGATCGCGACTTCCAGGTGCGTTTTCGCTCCGCCCCATTCCTGCTGAAGGAAAAGCAGTTCGCCGAGAAGGGCCTTTACTTCGTAGGCCTGGGCGAGGTTGTCCGCCTTCACCGCGACGCGCGTCGCCTCCTTCAGGTCCCCGCGGGCGCTGAGCAGATTGGCCTGCATTAACAGCACCTTGATATTGTTGATATCCTGCTCATCCGACAGCCGCGTAATCCACTTCTCGGCCGATGCAAAAGCGGCCTGCTTGTCCTTTTCCTCCTTGGCGCCAACGCCGGTGCGGATGTCGTTGATGCACGAGAGGTACATCATCTGCGCCCGGTACAGGTTCTGCTTGAAGTCGCGGAAGTGTTTTGAGAACGGGACGGCCGCGAGGCCGGCTTCGTACGCAGCGTTCTCATCGGCGATCCGGCCGGTCTGCAGGCTGAGCGCCTGGCCGAGATTCAGGTAATTCTCCCCGTCATTGGGCGAGAGGGCGATGGCCTTGCGAAACATCTCCTCGCCCTTTTTGAAATCCGTCTTCGGCGAGGGGAACATGTACAGCGATCCGAGCGTTCGGAAACCCAGGCTCTCGTTGGGCCAGTCGCGCGTGAATTGCTCCAACTCGCCAATGGCTTTTTCGTGTTCGCCCTTCCGGACCATGTCCATGGCCTGCAGGGCGAGCAGTTCGGCGAGTTTTCTTGAATCCCCCTCCGCACGACACGCCTCACGCTGGACGTTGATCATCGCGCCGAGGTCCTCGCGGATCTTCACGATGTCGGCCGTCTGACGACGGCTTTCGAGTTGTCGAATCCGGTCGAAGGCGTTCGACGCGAGAATCTTCACGATTTCAATGTTGGTCGGATCGAGTTTAAGCGCCTTGTGGAGCGCGACTTCGCCCTTGGTGCGATACTCCGAATCCTCGGACTCGAGGTGCAGGTATGCCGAGCCCAGTGCGTGTTGCCCGAGGACCGACTCCTCGTCAAGCGAGACGAGATTCGCCGCCTCGTCCCGCACTCGGGACCAATTCTCGGTCGAACCGGCCACGTTGGCGATCTCAAAATACATGCGCGTCGCGATTTCCGCCGCGCCGCGGTTGCGATTGTCCTTCTGGCGCGCCAGTTGGACGAAGCGTCTGACCAGCGGGATGTCGCCCTCCTCCAGGGCACACCGCGCCGCATTCACCATGTTCGCGGGATTCTTCGCGGGGTCGCGCTGATAGGCCCGGGCGAACAACTGCCTCGCTTCGGCGTACTTCTTCTCGCCCTCGAAGCGCTTGGCATCGGCCTCGTAGCGCTTCGGGTCCTGCCCCGGCAGGTTGGCCACCACGACGAATCCGCCCGCGCTGAGCAGGATCACGATTGCGAGCGTTAAAACACCGACGACTGTCTTGTTAACCGCTTTTGCCATGTCTTCGTTCCAATACGATTCCACCCGGCGGCATCATCCGCCGGCGACTTCCCCTCCGCCGCGCTCCGCGCCCTTCGGCGGCCAGTGTGCCTTGAACAGTTCCGTCACCGTCTTGTTCAGCAGGTCGACGGCCATCCGGTCCAACGGACCCTCGTCCGCCACTTCATCCGTCTTGAAAGCCAGTTCGACCTTCGAGTAGTACAGGTGCGAATCCCGAAAGTCAGACATTCGGATGCGCACCGCGTCGCGTGAAGCCAGCAATTCTCCGTTGACCCCGATCAGATAATAGACGTACTTCCGCCCGGCGTCCCCGCTCTGCATTTCGTTGGGCGTCGGCAGGAAGATCAACTTGCGCACGCTCGCCTTCTGGCCCCCGATCTCCACATCCTCCATCGTGGTGAAACGCTCCATCGGAGAGCCGTGAACCGTCATGCATTCCTCGGGCACGTGCGGAATCTGGTCCTGCACACCGGTGTAATAGGACAGAAACAGCGTGCACACCGACGTGTCGCCCGACACGGTCGGGTTCTTCAGATTCCACAGGGCGTATTCCTTGGTCCCCAGTTCCTCCTCGAACTCCGGTCGCATGCGAATGCCCGACGCCTGCCACGGCGCGATGACCCGGACATCCATGTCCGGCAGCGGCTTTCGAATCGGCAGCGGCTTCTTGATCAGTTGGAGCAATCCGCGCGCCTTGGCGATCTGCAGACCGGCCGCGCCGCCGCCCAACACGATGAACGCGAGCACGAATCGAATGCGCGTCGCCTGACTCCGGGCTTTGCTGACCGTCACGGCTGGTTCTCCAACGATGCCGACTCGCCATCGGACGAGTCGAACAACTTCTCAAAGATCCAGAGCAGGCCCATGTAGATGGCAAGCCCCAGGCCGAACATGGCCAGGCCCAGCGTCGAATGCGGCGTGCCGGTGGCGAGGTCGCCCTGGTCGTACATCTGAAAAGCGCCGGTGATGACCACGCGCATGCAGTTGCAGAACAGCGCGACCGGCACGACGCAGATTGCCATCGCGACGCGCTGCCAGACCGGACGCTCGCGCAGGAAGGCGATCATCAGCCCGAGGGCCACGAAGGCCATCAGCGACCGCATGCCGCTGCAGGCGCCGGCCACTTCGAAGGCCCCACTGCGACCGCTGTCTTTCATGAAGTAGGAGATGTTCGTGCCTTCCCGTTCGACGATGGCCTGCGGAAATGCATTCAAGATCGCCGTCGCAATCGCCGCCGCGAACTGTTGCAGCGGATGGGTCAGCAGTTTGTACATTCGATCCGGCGGCGGAATGGCCAGCGCCAGGAACGCGATCGGAAACGCCGTCAGCATGAGGATGCGCCAGCCGCACATGAGCAACACGACGCCGGCGATCATCGGGATCATGGTCAGCGGCTGCGGCGTGTTGATCTTCGCAAGAATGAAATAGATATAGGCGGCCAGCGAAAACAGCATCAATCCCAGGCCGACGATCGACCCGCCGCTCTTCGCCGCCAGGATGCGCGACTTCCGCAGGTGCACCAGGTACAGCGAAAAAGGCAGGATGAGATATCCGTGCGACCAGTCGGGCTGTTGCCAGAACACGCTCAGCCGGACGATGTGATCCCAGTAGAACCACACGAATGAGGCGGCCAGCACCGCGATATAGACAAGTCCCTCAGTGCCCAGGGCGTCGCGCCACGTGGGCACGGCTTCAACGACGCGGCGACGCGGCGCTTGCGCCACGTCGCCGGTCGGCTGCGTGTGGGTTGCTTCCTGAATATCCACGTCAAACCACTGCCCGTCCCGGTCGCGCCGCCGGCTCATGCCGTCGAGCGCTTCCGGAACCCACTTGTGTCATCGCAGGATCGGCAGGCCCAGTTGCTGCCGCTCGGAGCGACGGCGTGCCCGAATCTGCTCCTGCGCGAAGAAACTGTCCTCGTCCGCAAAGTTGCGATCGTACACGAACCCGAATCCGTAACTCAGGCGAAACGCGTTTCGCGCCACGGCCAGGAACGTGGCCACCGCATGGGTGCCCACATTCAGAATGTCATTGGGACGCATGTAAAAATCCGGGGCGCTGCCCGCGAATATCGCGTCGAGGTCCAATTGTACAATCTGCTCCTCATACTGGCTCAATCGCCGAACCAGGTCCGCCCGCGACGGCCACGCCAGGGCGTCAAATCCGCCCGCCGAGGCAATTGCCTCCTTCACCGTCAACGGCCGGCCGCTGAACCGGTATGCCCCCGGCCGCGCCACGTGACCCATCATGAAATACTCGCCCAGTTCGACCTGCGGCACGTACACGACGTCGTTCGGGCGAATGATGATGTTGTACCGTCCGTCGAATGCGAGCAGGTCCTTCATCGGAATCTCAATCACACGCATGCCCGGCTCAAACGGTCCGCGCTCGCCCGGCGGCACGATTGACTGCGTGGCCGGAATCGGAGGACTGGCAAAAGCCGGCGCTTGTGTCGGCGTTGGGCTTGCGGGCGGCATGAGCGGCGCCGCAGTCGGACTGCTCATCGGTGCGCCGCCGGCATCCTGCAGCGGCATCATCGCGCCATCCGCGGTGGACGTGCGCGCGGGAGTTTGCGGGGCGTTTGTCGCCGGCGCTGTCACCGGGCCCTCCACCCACTCCTGCTTCTCCGCATCCCACTGCGGAATGCGCGGCGGACCGGTCGGACCGCCATCCAGGATGTCGCTCTCGTTGATCGCGCTGGGGCGAGTGGCCGGCGCGGTCGTGCTTCCGGCAGTGCCCTGCGAGTAGTCGGAAAGCGTATAGGAGACAGGCGTCGCATTCGGATCGGACGCCACGGTCCCCGCCGGCGAGCGCGTGCCGATGTAGATCTTGTCCACCTGATCCGAAATCCCGCCGATCATCGCGACCGCTTCCAGCAGCCGAAAGTCGGGCCGCGGAATCGGAAACGCGCCGGGGTTCTGAAGGAAGCCCAACGCCACGAACCGCTGACCCATGGACTGCAGCAGCGCCACGCGCACGTCCGCATCGCGCAGCACCTGCGCCTCACGCAACCGGTCCTTCAGATCCAACTCGAGTTCGCGACTGGTCAGGCCGGTCAACTTCACCGGCCCAAGTTGCGGGATCGTCTCAAACCCGGAATTGCCGATCGTAAACCGCAGCAACTCCGTCCCGCCCGGCGTGGTCAATTCGAAAATGGCAATCTCGATGGTGTCGCCCGGACCGATCGTCTTTTCAGAAAAGTCGGGCTGCAGATCGGTATCCGTCGGGTCGACGGCGTTCTGGATGCCCTTTTGCTCCTCAAGCAAGCCGAGCGTCGGGCGGATCTCGTTGCGCCTGGTCTTGTTGAAGTTGCCCACTTGCGTCGGGTCAATGAACCCGTTGACAAGCCACTGGCTGCTTCCGCAACCCGTCAGCGCCGACAGAAACACCGCGCCGCCCAGGACGCCGCACCAACGCCGATGTTGTCCAAACGTGCTCTTCATCATCGCCGATACCCTGCTTTCCGGCCCGTCGCGCATCTTGCGCCGACACTTTCACCGCACGCCGATCCAAGACAACTGAATCGATCGTGTGGCGTCTTATCGACTCGCCCGATGACCGGTAACAGGATTTCTAGGGCCGATAACCACCTTAGCTGCGGCACGCCGGCCCTTTCACAACCTCGCCTAACTCATGGCCGATTCTGCACTTGTGACCGATAATGTCACACATCGGACAGCAGTATCGCCGAGACCTGCCAGCCGCCACCCTTGGCATGGCTGGAAAACTGCCCACCGCCGCCGAGCGCAACCGTTCGCCCGCCGGACCCACCTAACCAACTACCCTGATACGCTGCGTGGCGCTCCCTCACCCCGCCCGGCCCGCCGCGGAGCGTGTGAACGCGCAGCCGCCGACCGCCCCCCGGAATTCTGAATTACGCCGCCCGACGCTCACCTGTTCAGCACTTTTCGCGCGGTCACATCCGATACATCCACAGGGCGTGTGCGGCTTTTGGACGTCCGAGGCCGCGCGCCCCCGGATTTGGTAGCGGCAAAGTTTCACTTTGCTACCGCTAGGGCAAAGTTCCGCTTTGCAACGTGTACGGCCATGTTCCACCTGGCGCTCGTTTGTCGGCCACCGGCCACGTTTCACGCGCACCGCGCTATCTAAATGAATGAAGGATCGCCCATGTCCACCACCCAGCCCCCGTCCATCCTCATCCTCGGCGCCGGCGGACACGGCCGCGTGGTCCTCGACATCATTCGCCAGGGCGGCCGATTCACGCCCATTGGCTTCCTCGACAACAACCCCGCCCTGCACGGACGCCGCATCGACGGCCTGCCCGTCCTCGGCGGCATCGATAAGTTGAAGGAACTGTTAGAACCCGCTGCCGAAGCACCTGGCGTTGTGGAACCGGCCAATGGCCGGTCTGGTGTGGCAACGGGCAATGCACTGCAAGGTGTGGCGCCGACTATTCGTCGGGGTTCAACGTCCTCTGTGGATCCGGCCCTTGACCGGTGTGCAGTCGAACCGGTTTCCAACCGATTCGCCGCGGTCATCGCCATCGGCGACAACGGCGTGCGCCGCATGATCGCCGAGACCGTCGAGGCCGCCGGCATCGACCTTCCGCCGATCATTCACCCCTCGGCCCAGATTGCGACAAACGTCACCATCGGCCGCGGCGTGGTCATCGCCGCCGGCGCCCTGGTCTGCGCCCACAGCCAGATCGGCGACTACGCCATCCTCAACACCGGCTGCATCGTCGATCACGAATCCATGATCGGCACCGCCGTCCACGTCTGCCCCGGCGTCCGGCTCGCCGGGCACGTCACCCTGGAAAGCGGCGCATTCATCGGCATCGGCTCGACGGTCATTCAAAACGTGCGGATCGGCTTTGAGGCCATCGTCGGCGCCGGCGCTGTCGTGACCTGCGACGTCGACCCGATGACGACAGTCGTCGGCGTCCCGGCAAGGGCGATCAAAGACGCCCCGAGCGCCGACCAATTCGCCTCGCTGCTGAAGCCCACGCCCAAAGCAGCGGGCGATCTGTGGAACCGGCCCATGGCCGGTTCAGAGAAGGGCGCCACGGAATCCCCCATCGTCGAAGACCCGCCGCGGCGGGCGCCTCTGCTCAACAATTCACCTGGTCAACCATCCAAGGCCCGCATCCGCGGCCTCACCCCCATGCCCGCCCTGCCCCCCGAACCCGACACGTCAGAGACCCGCCTCGGCGGGCTCACCTGTTCCCCTGCTCACCTGTCAGATGTTGATCCTCGGGATCCGATGTACGTGTCGGGGCGGTAAATGCAATTGCTATTTTGTCTATAACAAGCATCGCCGCGTGCGCACAAAAAAACCGCAGGTCAGGGGTTACCTGAGCTGCGGTGGTCGCCTTTCGGCGGTGCCTGCGATTAACTCTTGTTGCGTAAAACCACAGGCCGGGGTCGAATACACTGGACAAAAGACTAACGCCTCGGCAAAATCTCTGTCAAGCAACTTTTCTTAATTCCGACTCTAGAGGACCGTTATGAGCACCGTCCTTGCATTCGATATTGGCAGCAATTCTGTCGGCTCGGCATGGATCGACCGCGAAACCGGGAAAATTACAACCGGCATTTCCATCTTCCCAGCCGGCGTGGATGAGTCCGACGACAAACGCGGCGACCCGAAAAACGCCAAGCGCCGCATGGCACGGCGCACCCGAATCACGCTGCGAAGGCGAGCCCAGCGAAAGCGGGAACTGCGCCTGAAATTGATCGAGGTTGGACTTCTGCCTTGCAACGCCGCCGAATTTAAGGCGCTACTTGAGCAAACAGACCCTTGGGCATTGCGCAGAGCGGGCTTGGACAAATCCCTTACGCCGCATGAATTCGGTCGCGTGCTGTTGCACCTAGCACAGCGGCGCGGCGCGCTGGGCTTGAAGATCGCTGACGAAGATGAGGCGACCGATTCAAAGCCCGACGATGAAGGCAAGGTCAAACAGGCGATCGGCGCCGTGCGAATCAAAATCCGAGATGCGAACGCTCGCACTTTCGGCGAGTTAATTGCGATGGAACGCGACATACGCATTCACGCACTTCCCGGCCCGGACTTACGCCCGGAGAAAAAGCGCGTCGGACCCCGCGAATACCGCGACGCCATACGCAACAAGGCGGGCAATTACGAACATTGCGCCGACCGACCAATGATCCGGGACGAGTTTGCCCAACTCTGGATCGCTCAGAAAAAACACAACTCTGATACCGCTCGCCTGTTGACGGATTCGCTGCGTACTGAATTAGACAATGAGGAAGGTGATTCGACCTGGCGACACAAAGGACTGTTGTTCGGTCAACGCCGACAATCATGGGATTTGGGAACACTTGGCCGCTGCGTGCTGGAACCGACAGAGCGTTGCGTACCACACGCAGACATGTACGCGTCCCAATATCGCGTGGTGGAGACGGTCAACAACCTGCGAATCATCGAACGAGGCAAGTCCGCGCGGCCGTTAACGGAAGTGGAACGCGAAAAAATCAAGGAATACCTCAGTGGACCGCTGGGAATGTCACCCGCGCGAAGAATGAAGGGCAAGACGATTCCCGAGCGGCCTAAAGCCACTGTCAGTGTCAGCGACCTCCGCATACTTATGGGATGGCCAAAGATCGCAGGCAAAACACCAGAATTCCGTTTTAACATCGAATCCGACGAAGACCGCGATATCAACACGGACTGGTTCAACCGTGAAATAGTCCACGGCGCAATAGGCAAGGATGCGTGGCAGTCCTTGTCCCAATCAGTACGAGAGGGAATCAACCGCGCAATTCTCCGCTATGACCCAGATCAGGATGGTGATGCGACCGCCCTCAAAACAGGCGTAATGAAATGGGCCGGTCTGAGTGACGCGCAAGCGGACGCTCTTGTCTCTGCCTGGACCAGACGGCCCAAAATCGACGCTAAGCGACTGAACCTTAGTCGACGCGCCGTTCGCAATCTGCTTGCGGTGATGGACCGACCCGAACCATGGCCGGACGCGCGGCAATCCGGAGAACGACGCTGGGTCACGCAAATCGAAGCCCGCAAGATCATTGCCAAAGATGACACGTTCAAAGACATCACAACCGGAAGACCGCTGGATGTGCATACTCGCCGGCGATATGCCACTGGCGCTAAAGGAGCGACGGCGGCGGACCGCCACTACATGAACAAGCACCTTCTCATGAAGAACGGTCAGCCGGTCTGCGGCCCTGATGGACTTCCATTGCGGGAACCCCCGCCCGCCCCGCTTATTTCCAATCCGGTGGTACGTAAGGCCATTCACGAAGTTCGGCGACACGTGGTCGAATACATGACCACATTCGGACGGAGGCCGGACGACATCCACATTGAACTCGCCCGTGAGGCCCGAATGGGGGCGGTCGAATCCGATCGTGTTCTGTTTCGCAATCGCCTTCGAAATCGGATCCGACGCGACATCATTAGCGAATTCAACTTGGATTCAATGACACCAACTCAGCAGCGAACCGCCGTGAATCGTGTTGTACTGTGCATGCAACAAGGCGGCATGTGTGCCCTGTGTGGTAATCAGATTGTCAAAACGAAAATCACGCCGCGCATAGCCGCAGAGGGTGACGAGTGCGAGGTCGCTCACATCATTCCGCGCGGGAGCGGCGGGCACAACGGATTGGGGAACATCGTACTTGCGCATACAAAGTGCAACAGGGATATGGCTCGTCGCACCCCCCGACAATACTGGAATGACTCGCTCAAGGGCGGTTTTGACGAGGGGTATCGTTGGATCGAGGGGATTTACGGTGAAGTGGATCGACCCAAGCCGTCGGAGATGAAAAAGGCCGAGGGCGACGCGCTCTGGATGTGCTACTTCGACCGTCGCGACGACAAGCGGAAGATGGAGCAGTTTGCCAAAGATGTGAAAGACATTCAGGACATGACGGCGCGTCAGGAGGCTGCGACGAAGTATGCATCTCGGCAAGTGATGGCCTACTTGTCAGATTCGCTTTTCGAAGGCAAGGGACTGCCCGAACGCGCAACGGGCATGGACAATCCTGAGGACGAGCGGCGAATCTTCGCCAATGATGGGATGTGGACGAGCCGCCTTCGACGCGAATGGGGCCTATTCTTTGACCCTCACGGTGCAAAGTCCAAATCGCTGAGCAACGATGAGGAACATTTTCGCCGGGAGAAGAACCGAGGCGATCACAGGCATCATGCAATTGACGCAATCGTGATCGCGTACTGCACGCCTAGCGTACAGATCGCATGGGAGAACCGGGAGAGAGCGGCGGACGTGGCTCGAATCAACACGGCTGACGAAGTGGAGATGGAGAACTACCGACGGCGGTTTCCGATTCCGCCTCCGAGCCCATTTAAGAGTCGAGAGGAGTTCCGGGATACTGTTGAGAAGGCAGTACTTGGCGACGACGTGAATCCCCGTCCGATTTGTCACCGTGCTGTGAAACGAAAACTGATCGGCGCGCTTCACGAAGAGACGCTCTTTGGGCCAGTCGTCGACGAAAGTGGGGCATTGACCGGAAATTACACCGCAAAAAAAAGCGTTCTCGCCTTAACGCCGAATCACCTCAGAATGCCGGCAGGATGGAACGAGCTTGAGGCGAAACTACATGATGGCAAAGTTTCGCGATCAAGCAAACGAGATATCCGCCGCTCGCTTGCGCAGATGAACGATCCGCCCCCGGGTAAATCAGGAATCGTTCGAGATCGCGCACTTAGAAATCAGATTCGGAGATGTCTTCACGCCGCATCGCTGGACCCCGACAAATTCGCCGCAAATCAAATCAAGAAAGTTGCAGAGAGTGGAGCGATCCGACAATTGTCCGGAGTACCTATACGATCCGTTGTGTTGCTCCGTACGATGAGCGATCCCGTGGTCATTGCTCGCAAGAGTCCAGATTATATCTCGGGCAAATTGCAAGCCGACCCCAGTGCCGCCGCCTGTCGTGCCTACGTTGGCGGAAACAACCACCATATCGAAATCCGCGAAAGCAAGAAAGGAAAATGGTCCGGTGAGATTGTCTCTGCATTCGAGGCAGCGCAAAGAAAGTTAAGAAAGCTCAAGGAATTCAAGAAAGCGAGAATACCGCGGCCCTGCGATTTCGAGAAGCTACCCGACGTGGCGCGGAAAAAACTCAGACCGATCATTCGTGGAATTGAACTCGCCCACCCACTGGTCAACCGCACGGACGACGAAACACTCGGAGGACGTTTCATCATGTCACTCTGTGAAGGTGAAACCGTTTGGATGTTGCATAAAGAAACCAAGGAGCCCGGGTACTTCGTGGTCGCAAAACTCGACAAACCTCAACAAGTAGTACTCGTTCCCCATTGGGACGCACGCGCCGCCGGTGAACGTAAAGATTCCAGTGGCAATGCAATCCCCGACTCCGCCCGTGAGTCGTTTACCGCAACTCCGTCCGACTTACTCACGCTGGCCCCTCCCGGACATCCTCACGCCATTAAGGTCCGAGTAAGTCCTCTCGGGGTCGTGACAAAACTCGAAAAAGATTGACATACGCCCGTATTGCGCCGATGACGGTTCCGGAGCGCCGGGGCCGTGATTAAACGCACGATCGAAATCTCCAAGCAGCCCGTACATCTGACCGTCAAGAACGGCCAGTTGCTCATTCTGGCGCGCGATCCTGAACGTACCCTCCTGGGCACCGCGCCCTGCGAGGACATCGGCGTCCTGCTCGTGGAGGAACAGGGCGTCACCTACACCCATGCCGCCCTGACCACGCTCGTCAAACACGACGCCGCCGTGGTCATTTGCGGACGCGACCACCTGCCCGCAGGGCTCCTCCTGCCGCTGTCGGAACATACGCTTGTCGTCTGGCGGGTCCGCGAACAGGTCGAGGCCCCCAAGCCCCTCAAAAAGCAACTCTGGAAGCAGATCATTCAGGCCAAGATTCGGGCGCAGGCGGCCAACCTGCTGCGCGGCTCGGCATCGCGCTCAAAACTGCTGGAACTCGCCAGGCGCGTGCGATCCGGCGATCCGACCAACGTCGAGGCCCAGGCAGCGCGGACCTACTGGGCGGCCTGGCGAGAGCAATTGCACGACGAGCCCGAACACGCCATCCGCGCCGGATTCCTGCGCGATCCGGACGGCCCGTCGCCCAATGACCTGCTCAACTACGGCTATGCCGTGATGCGCGCCGCGGTCGCCCGGGCGCTGGTCGCCGCAGGCCTGCTGCCGGTGCTGGGGATTAAACACTCCAATCGGTCTAATTCATTCTGCCTGGCGGATGATCTGGTCGAGCCGCTTCGGCCGCTGGTTGACAGGGCCGTCGTTCAACTGGTTCGCGGCGGCGTGACAGGGGTTAACCCGGAAGCCAAGCGCGGACTGCTCGCACTGCTGGCCATGGACGTGGCCTATGCCGATCAGACCGGGCCGCTGATGGTGGCCCTGCACCGCTACGCCGCCTCACTGGTCAAGTGTTTCGAGGGCACGGCGAAGTGCCTGGAGGTTCCCACGGCGTGCAACTGAGCGGGTACCGGTGTATGTGGCTGGTGGCGATGTTTGACTTGCCGGTGGACACGAAGGCGGCGCGGAAGGCCTACGCGCAGTTCCGAAAGAACCTGCTCAGGAACGGGTTTTCCATGATGCAGTTTTCCGTCTATACTCGTCACTGCGCCAGCGAGGAAAACGCGGATGTACACGAACAGCGCGTGCAGGGATTTCTACCCGATGACGGCGAAGTGCGGCTGCTCACCATCACGGATAAGCAGTTCGAGCGAATGCGCGTTTTTTGGGGAAAACGGCGCAAGCCGCCTGAGCCGGCCCCGCAACAACTCGAACTTTTCTGACCTCGATCGGCGTCAAGTGCCGAGCGGAAAGCGGGTTAGAGCGGGGAGAGTGTATTCGACCCCGGCCTGTGAGCAATCCGCAACCGGGGCTGCTCGGTGACCACGGGAGGGCCGAGTGTATTCGACCCCGGCCTGTGAGCAATCCGCAACTACAATGCCTCATGGGGATCGACTAAGACGAGTGTATTCGACCCCGGCCTGTGAGCAATCCGCAACTCAACATGGCGGGGACGCTGGCCCCGGACAAGTGTATTCGACCCCGGCCTGTGAGCAATCCGCAACTCGATCCCTCGTGTGAGTTCACGCGAGATGAGTGTATTCGACCCCGGCCTGTGAGCAATCCGCAACGGGTTGTGAGCGTCGCCGCCGTATCAATCGAGTGTATTCGACCCCGGCCTGTGAGCAATCCGCAACAGCGATCCGCCGAGAAGAGTCGATCGAGCGAGTGTATTCGACCCCGGCCTGTGAGCAATCCGCAACACTCGTCAGGTAGAGCCGGCATTACCTCGCAGTGTATTCGACCCCGGCCTGTGAGCAATCCGCAACCCAAGATATCGGTAGGTCTTGACCGATACTAGTGTATTCGACCCCGGCCTGTGAGCAATCCGCAACAACGACGCCTACCGGCGCGAGACCCAGGACAGTGTATTCGACCCCGGCCTGTGAGCAATCCGCAACACGCCCACGTTGACACCCACCTGTCGGCCTAGTGTATTCGACCCCGGCCTGTGAGCAATCCGCAAACCGACTTGCACAATTGTAAAAACTACGATAAACTCGCGCCCGGGTGGGACGCGCGCAGCGGTTCACCCGGCTATTCGCGGTTCCCGCCACGCCTTTCCACGTTGCATCCGACCCAACACCGAAAACCCCGCCAATTGGCACCTCCCCCCGCCAACCGGATACGATACCCCGCTTGCGATGTCACCCGGGGGGCCGATGGGCGACCCCATCTGACGCGCGAATGAGGGTGTTACCGGTTTGGCCAGGTCCGCGCGAACGAAACGAAATCAGCCCGCACAGCCGAAGCCAAGGAGAATCCCTGCCGTACCAGCCGGGGGTTCCGGGACTCGCCTGGGCCTCTGGCTCATCGGGGCAGCCGGCAATGTCGCCGCGACCGTCGCCATCGGGCTGGCGGCCCTGCGCCGCGGGCTGGCCACGCCGATCGGCCTGGTCACCGCCGACCCCGCCTTTGACGGACTGGGCCTGGTCTCGCCGGCCGACATCGTCCTGGGCGGGCACGACGTGCGCGGGCAGGGCGTGCTGGAGACGGCCCGGGCGATGCAACTGGGCAGCGGGGTGTTCGGCGACGGGCTGCTGGACCGGGTGGCGGCGGATCTGGCCGCGTATCAGCGGGAGATACGGGCGGGATACATGGCGGGCGATCCAAGTCCCGACCGCCGGCGACGGGAGGTCGTCCACGATCAGCGCCGTGACCGTGAGGAAGCGGGTGGCCGGGATCAGAACCCCGCGCGGAATCGACGGGCCGACGCCCAACACCGGCTGATCGTCGGGGCCGCGCGTCACCCGATGAAATCGTGCGACGCACAGAAGCCCGCTGCGGGAGCCGGGACGTTGCAGGCCGAGATCGATCGGCTGGCGCGGGACATTCGCGACTTTGCGGCGCGGCATCGGTGCGAGCGTGTGGTGGTGATCAACGTCGCGTCGACCGAGGCGCCGATCGAGCCGCGGCCGGAGCATCGCAATTGGAAGGCCCTGTCGGCGGCGATGCTGCACGTCCCGTCGTCCCCCATCCGCCGCGGCGGACAGGCTCCCGGGGGACGCCACGCGGGCGCGATTCTGCCGCCGAGTTCGATCTATGCCCTGGCGGCGATCGAGGCCGGCTGCCCCTACCTCAACTTCACGCCATCGACCGGCGTCGATATTCCGGCCATCGCCGCCCACGCGGCCGCGCGCGGCGTGCCCATCATGGGAAGCGACGGCAAGACCGGTGAGACCCTGCTCAAGAGCGCCCTGGCCCCGATGTTCCGCCACCGCGCCCTGCGCATCCTCAGTTGGGACGGGCACAACATTCTCGGCAACCGCGACGGCGCGGTGCTGGCCGATCCGGCGGTGAAGGCGTCGAAACTGCGGACCAAGGACGGCGTGGTGGCCAGCGCCCTGGGCTACGACACAGATACGACCGTCTCGATTCAGCATGTGCCATCGCTGGACGACTGGAAGATCGCCTGGGACCATGTGCATTTTCAGGGCTTTCTGGGCGTGAAGATGAGCCTGCAGTTCACCTGGCAGGGCTGCGACTCCATCCTGGCCGCGCCGCTGGTGATCGACCTGGCGCGGCTGGCGGAGTTCCACGCGCGCACGGGCAAGGGCGGGGTGATGCGCCACCTGGCGTGCTTTTTCAAGCGGCCGATGGGCTGCGACGAGGCGGGCCTTCCGGGGCAGATCGACATGCTGGCGCGATATGTCACGGAGAACGCGGGACACGGAAAGAAGCGATCAGCAAAGAGGATCTTTGCTGTACCGAAGGGGGCAAAGAGGATCTTTGCCCTACCGGGCGCAAAGAGCATCCCTGCTGCACCGGGCGCAAAGAACATCTTTGCGGTACCGAAACGCGGCAAGTCGCGGCGCGGGGGCGGGCGATCGTGATGCCGCGTCTGGCCTACAGCAGCAATGCGTACCTGCGCTGCGGCGTCGAAGAGGCGATTTCACGCATCGCGGCCCTCGGCTATCGCGGCATCGAACTGATGGCCGATGCCCCGCACCTGTGGCCGGCCGAGACGCCGCGCGAGAAAATTGACGCCGTGCGGGCATTGCTCGATAAGCACAATCTGGCGATTTCCAACGTCAACGCCTTCATGATGAACCGCATCGGCGACCCGCGCCAGCCCTACTGGCATCCCAGTTGGATCGAGTCCGACGCGGCCTACCGGTCAATTCGCATCGAGCACACCCAGGCGGCCCTGACGATGGCGAAGCGCCTCGGCGCGCCGCACATCACCACCGAACCCGGCGGGCCGCTGGAGCCGGGCATGACGTATGCCGCCGCGATGGATCGATTCGTCGCGGAATTGCGACCGGTCATCGCCCACGCCGAGCGCGAGGGCGTGCCGCTGCTGATCGAGCCGGAGCCGGAACTGCTCATCGAGCGATTTGAGCAATACGAGGAACTGATCGAACGAATCGACTCGCCGATGCTGGGGCTCAATTTTGACATCGGTCATGCATATTGCGTGTCGCAGGAGCCGGCAGAGTGGATTCCGCGCATGGCCGGGCACACGCGTCACTATCACATCGAGGACATCGCAGCGACCCGCAAGCACGCCCATCTCGTGCCCGGCGACGGGGCGATCGACTTCGCGAAGACGCTCGCCGCGATCGAGACAACCGGCTACACCGGTTGGATCACCGTGGAACTGTATCCGTACGTCGATGACCCCGACGAAGCGGGCCGCCGGGCGAAAGCCCACCTTGAGCGTATGATCCACGCTTGATGAAAACGCTGCGCGCCTATCTCGAACTGGTTCGGCTCCCCAACGCGTTCACCGCTGCGGCGGACGCGCTGGCGGGATACTGGCTGGCGCGGGGCATGCTGGTCGGCGACGGTCGGCTGGCGGCGTTGATTGTCGCATCTGTCTGTCTCTACTGCGGCGGCATCGTGCTGAATGATCTGCGCGACGTGGAGATCGACCGCAATGAGCGGCCCGGGCGTCCACTGCCATCAGGACGGGTGTCGATCCCTGCAGCACAGTGGTTGATGGCGGCGCTGTTCACCATCGGTCTGCTGGCGGCGGTGGTGGCGGGATCCATGAACGATGCTGTTCTGGAGTTTGGACCGCGCAACCGTGCGACCTGGATGGCCGTCGCACTCGTCGCCGCGATAGCGACCTACAACCTGGTACTCAAACACACGCTGCTCGGCCCGCCGACGATGGGCCTGTGCCGCGCGCTCAACCTCGCCCTGCCGCTGGCGGCGACGCGCGTCGACATCACCAACGCCCACGCCGCCGCCTTGCTGGCGATGTTCGTCTACGTGACGTCGTTCACCTACTTCGGACGCGACGAGGCCGGTGCGAGCGCCCGGCGGCGGCTCGCCCTGGGGGGAATCGGCATCGTCTCGGGCCTGCTCATCCTCGGATTCGTGACCGCCTGGAACCCTTCGAACGATCCGCTGACGCTGGTCCTCTGGCTGGCGCTGGTCATCCAGACCGGTCGGGTGGGTTGGCGGGCCTGGAAGCGGCCGGACGCCATGTTCGTGCAGCACGCGATGAAAACGTTCATCCTCGGTATCATCGCGTTTGACGGCGTGATTGCCTGTGCCGTCGGGGGCTGGCGGGCCGCGGCGATCGTGCTGGCCCTGCTGATCCCGCCGGTCGCCATCGGCCGCCGTCTCTACTCGACTTGAGATGGACACATGTCTATGTCTCTCACGCTTGGATACAACACCAACGGCTTTCCGCATCACAAACTGACCGACGCCATCGACATCCTCGCCGAGATGGGCTACCGGTCGATCGGGATCACGCTCGATCATCATCACCTGAATCCGCTGGAGCCCTTCCTCGCGGCACGCACGGCCGACGTGCGCCGGCATCTCGACAAGTACGACATGACCTGCGTCATCGAGACCGGCGCCCGATTCCTGCTCAACCCGCGTCGCAAACACCAACCCACGCTGGTGGATGCCGATGCCGAGGCGCGGCGCCACCGCATGGACTACCTCAAGCATGCCATCGCCGTCGGACGCGACCTTGGCGCGAAAGTGGTGAGCCTCTGGTCCGGGGTCAGGCCGGCCGAAGTCACGGAGAAACAGGCATGGTCACACCTGGCCACCGGATGCAGCGCCTTGTGTGCGTATGCCGAAGCGCGCGGGGTGACGATCGGCTTCGAGCCCGAGCCGGGCATGCTCATCGAAACCATGGACCAGTTTCGCGCGCTGCGGGACAAACTGCATCATCCGCGCTTTACACTGACGCTCGACCTCGGCCACGTGCACTGTCTCGCGGACGGCGACCCCGCCGGGCGCATCCGCGAATTTGCGACGGACCTGCGCAACATCCACATTGAGGACATGCGCTGCGGCCATCATGAGCACCTGATGTTCGGCGAGGGCGAGATGGACTTTCCGGCGATCTTCACCGCGCTGCGCGAGATCAAATATGGTGACGGCGTGTACGTTGAATTGTCCCGCCACGGCCACGATGCCGTGAACGCGGCCAAACAGTCGTTTGACTTTTTATCGCGCCTCTAGCGGCCGCCAATTTCCGGGGGCCGACGAACTGTCACAACTCGGATACGATCCACGCCTTGAATTGCCGTCCGCATCAACAGGCGGACGATCGGAAAGTCCAACCAAGTCGTCGCCCACAGTTGGGGACGCCACCGAGGGATTCGCATGTCGACGCGCCACCTGATGTTCATCTCCATGCCCGGTCTGCGCCGGCGCGACCTGGCCCACATGCCGCGTCTGGCCGCGCTGGCCGGAAACGGCAGCACCCGCGACCTCGTGCCCTCGTTCCCCTGTGTCACCTCGAGCGTGCAGGCCAACATGCTGACCGGCCGCGGACCGCAGGCGCACGGCATCATCGGCAACGGATTTTTCCACCGCGATCGCGGCGAAGTGGAGATGTGGGTCGGACGCAACGGGCTGTTCGAGTGTCCGCAAGTCTGGGACGACCTCAAGCAGCGTGGCATCACCTCGGCGGCCTGGATGACCCAGAACATCCGCGACGCGGCGGCCGACTACATCGTCACACCGGAGCCGATTCACCACGCCGACGGCCGCATGGACCTGTGGTGCTATTCCAAACCCGACGGCACCTATCAGCGGCTGCTGAACGACCTCGGCCATTTCCCGCTGATGAACTACTGGGGGCCGATGACCAGCATCAAGTCCACCGAATGGATCATCAACGCCGCGCTCTGGCTGGTGCAGCGGGAGCGGCCGCGTTTCAATTTCGTCTATGTGCCGCATCTGGACTATGCCGCACAGAAGTTCGGCCCCAACTCCGCGCAACACGTCGCGGCCTGCGCCGAGGCCGACGTGCAGATCGGCCGGTTGCTCGACGGCATGGCCGCATTGGGCGTCGAGGCCGACTACCTCGTGGTCAGCGAGTATGCACTCACGGACGTATCGCGCGTGATCTACCCCAATCGCGTGCTGCGCGACGCCGGCCTCGCGGTCATCGAGGAGCGCGACGGACGTGAATACCTCAGTCTTGAAAAGAGCGGCGCGTTTGCCGTGGTCGATCACCAGTTCGCGCATGTCTATGTCAAAGAGCGCGCCGACATCGACGCGGCGAGCGGCCTGTTCGAGGGCCTGCCGGGCATTGCGGACGTAGTGTTCGGGGAGGCGCGGGCCAAGTTGGGCGTGGATCATCCGCGCAGTGGCGAGGTGGTCGTTGTCTGCAAGCCCGACACCTGGCTGGCCTATTACTGGTGGCACAACGACGCCAAGGCGCCGCCGTATGCGCGAACCGTCGACATCCACGCCAAGCCCGGCTACGACCCCGTCGAGATGTTCATCGACATGGCGACCAAGAGCATTCCGCTCAACGCTGCCCTGGTCAAAGGCAGCCACGGTGCGCCGGCGGTGTCACCCGATCAATTCGGCGTGTGCATCGCCAGCCAGCGGCTCTCCGTCGAGGATGCACCGACGCTCAAGGATACGGATGTGCGTGGTCTGATTGACGCCATGCTGATTTGAAGTCCCGCGTAGCCAACACAGCCCAAGGCAACGGTGCCAGCCATAACATGCTGTCCCAAATATAGTTACAACAATTTCGAAAATCCGCGAACGGCACGGCGGGCTTCTCCGTTATAATTCAATAGTCGTTGAAATATTAAACTGTTCCGGGTTCGCCCCCCATGTTCGGATTCGATGCCTCATTCAAAGCCCTTGCAGACCCCACGCGGCGCAAGATCCTGGCAGCCCTTCGCGAAGGGGCCCTGACCGCCGGTCATCTCGCCGACAAGGTGGGCGTCGCGCCGAGCGCCCTTTCGTTTCATCTGAACGTGCTCAAGGCCGCTGACCTGATCGCGGACCGCCGCGCCGGTCAGTTCATCGAATACCGGTTGAACACGAGTGTCGTTGAAGACCTGGTTCGCTTTCTCACCGATCGCCTGTCGCCCGCCCGCAACGGCGAAGCCGAATCGGAGACGACGAGCCCTGCAGAGGAGAAGACATCATGATCGCCCGAAGACACTTGCTCGGGGTTTGGCTGTTGATCGGCGCCAATGCCGCATTCAGCGCGTTCATGTACACGCGACTGCCCGATCCCGCGCCGACCCACTGGAACATACACGGCCAGGTCGACGGCTACGGCCCGCGATGGATCGCGGCAGGGCTGATTCCCGTCTGCATGGCGGTCATCATGCTGCTGCTGATTCTGCTGCCGAGGCTCGGCCCGTTCCGCGAGAATCTCGAGTCGATCGCCACGACCTACGGACGCATCCTGGTCACGGTCGCGTTGCTGCTGGCCGCAATGAACACAATATTTCTACTCGCCTCCGCCGGCCACAACCTGCCCGTCGGTTCATCAATTGCACTGGTCATCGGCCTGTTTCTGGCCCTGCTCGGAAACTGGATGGGCAAGGTGCCGCGCAACCTGTACCTCGGCATTCGCACGCCCTGGACCATCGCCAACGACACCGTCTGGGAGCGCACCCACCGTCTCGGCGGGCGCGTCATGGTCGCCGCCGGCCTCGTCGTGGCCGTCACCGCGCTGTTCGCATCCGATATCACCTGCTTCATCGTGCTGATGGCCAGCCTCGCCATCACCGTCATCTGGTCTGTCGTCTATTCCTTCCGCCTGTACAGGCGCCTGGGCAGCGTGGACGATCTGCACGCGCCGGGGTCGAGCGGAACCTGAAGCACGCCGAATTTCCCAGACATCGCCGGGGAGGTTCGACACGCCGGCTGGGCATATGATGTAGGCAAGGGGCCGGGCGTCCGGCCTGCAACATGTGCCGCGGGGATGACCTCCCCGCGACTGCCCGGTTCCATCCAATGCACTGTCCCCGGCCCGCGCAACGCTATGGAATCCGGCTGAAGACCCTCCGCGCGTGCCTGCTTGCGTCGCTGCTCGTCCTGCCGGCAGGTTGCGATCCCGATACGGCCTATTTGATCTCCATTCTCGGGAACACGGTGCGTTCCTATGGCTCGCTTCGTCCGATCGACGCGGTGCTGGCCGATGGCAGCGTCACGCCAGAGCAGGCCGACAAACTCCGACTCGTGCAACGCATGCGCATTTATGCCGAACAGCACGTCGGCCTGACGGTCGGCGACGCCTATTCCCAATATCAGGACAACGGCAACGGCGTCATCGGATACGCCCTGCTGGCCAGCCACCCGGATCGTTTCCTGCTGTATCGATTCGCCATTCCGCTCTTCGGCCCGGCGGATACAAAAGTCTTCTACGATCGACCGATGGCCGATGCCGAGGCGGCCCGTTTGAAGGCGGAGGGCTACGACGTTTTTCTCACCGTCGTAGAGGGCTTCAGCACCCTCGGCGTGCTCTCCGATCCGATTCGCACCTCCAACCTCGAGCAATCCGAAGGCGCACTGGCTGAACTGGTGTTTCATGAGTTGCTGCACAACACCGTGTACAAACCCAACGACCCCGACTTCAACGAGAGCATGGCCACCTTTGTCGGCCGCACCGCGGCGCAGGCCTTCTTCGCAGATGAACTCGGGCCCGATTCGCCCATCTCCCAGGCCGCTGTCGAGCGCAACGACGACCAACGCCTCCTGGACCCCGTCGTTGAGGCCCTCTATCACGAACTGCTCGATCTGTATGCCCAGCCGATCGACCGCGAAGCCAAACTCGCCGCGCGCGAGGAGATCTTTGCCGCCACCCGCGTTCATTACCAGAACACGGTCAAGCCGCAGTTGAACGACCCCAGTCGATTCAGTCGCCTTGAAAAGTTCGAAACCAACAATGCCGGCATCCTCGCCAACATCCGCTACCAGGGCGGGCTGGACCTTTTCCGACAGGTGTATGACGCCTCCGGCCAGGACTTCCCCGCTACGCTGGACGTCCTCCGACAAGCCGCCGACCGGTCTGACAGCCGCGGGTTCCTTGCCGACTGGCTCACGGAACGTGGAATCGTCCCCATCCCGTAAGCGCAGTCGATTGCGCCACATCCCCCATCCATGCCGCCACGTCGCAAGCCATCCTTCCAGACGCTAGACTACCCCTGTCAGCGTGTTGATTCCCGCCGGCCCAGCGAGCACCCCGCCCATGACACTTGCCGATCTGCAAGCCCTGATTGAACGTATGTACTCAGCCAAGGACCGCAAGCGCGGGCCCGAGGGCACGTTTCTCTGGTTCATGGAGGAGGTTGGCGAACTGGCCACCGCCATCCGCGAAGGCACCCGTGCGGAGAAAGAGGGCGAATTTGCGGATGTGCTGGCGTGGCTCGTGACGCTGGCGAACGTCGAGGGAATCGACCTGACCGCCGCCCTGCGAAAATACTCGGAGGGTTGTCCGGGATGCAGCCGGATGGTCTGCACCTGCGGCGAAAAGCCCTGACCCGATTGCGTCTCATCGCCAACCGACGGCGCGAAACCAGTCGGCAACGTTCCACTGTGCCCGATCGATGACAAAGCGGAGTCTGTCGCACCCGGGGAGTGAGTGAACTGGCATGATTCGCCGTGGCGGATTGATCATGGCCTTCGCCGTTGCCGTTCTCGCGGCCGCGCCGCTGTCCGCCCAGGTCTCGGGCCGGATCATCCGCACCGGCGTCTTCCCCGGGGCGGGCCAGATGCTCCGCCCCGGCTCGTGGACATTCGTCGAAGTGGAACTTCGCTACAACGGGTCCGCGCCGCTGGATGCCGAACTTCGACTGGATCAGCGCGATCGCGACGGCGACGTGGTGACCGCCGCGACCCCCGCTCCCCTCAACCCCAACGGCGATCCACGACGGTTCTTCCTCTATTTCATGCCCCAGGGTCTTTCATCAGGGGATTTTGTCACCGTCGCGCTCTTCGATCCGGATGGCAAGCCAATCAAGATGCTCGACGACGCCGGCGTCGAACACACGAGCCTGTTAACCGACCCGCTGACCGTCGAATCGCCCGAGGTCTTCGTCGTGGCCGACCTGACCGGACCGCGCAAGAGCGTCCATGCCGCATGGCTCGACACCGGTCGCGCGGGGGTCGCGCCGGACAGCCGACACCGGCGCATCGTCCGCGGGCTGGCCCCCTCCGAATTGCCGACCCGATGGCAGGGACTCGCCGGGATCGATGCGATTGTCTGGGATGACGTTGATCCCGCGACTGTCACGCCGCAGCAAATTCAGTCACTTGTCGATTGGACTCGCAATGGCGGCCGATTGTTGCTCACCTGTGGCCGAACCTGGCAGTCGGTTGCCAAAAGCCCGCTGGCGGACATTCTCCCTGTCACGTTGACCGGTTCCACGACGACCACGCAGGCGCTCGAGTTTCAATCGCTTGTGGGCGATGAGATCGCCGAACAACTCAATCTCGAACGACGCTACCTGAAGAACCCGATCACCCGGTGCCAGATGACGCCGCTGCCGGGGTCCATTCCCATTCCGCGGGAATGCCCCAACCCGCAGGTGGCCCATCGCCGAATCGTCGGGCGCGGTCAAGTAACATTTGTCGGCGCCACGCTTCACCAGTTGCTGCCGCCACCCAGCCAACTTTCGGCCGACAAAGACCCCGACGCCGTCCGATTCGAGAGCGAACCCAAAAACGATCCGTTCGTACGGACCTGCCGGCTGGTGGTCGCACAGAATTTTCTCGCGCTTCCGCTCGAACGGCCGCCGCCGGAATTCTCGCGAATGGCAAGCCAGCGCGACCTGTTCGACGGCGTTCTTCGCCGCACGATCGACTTCGGCGCGCTGAGCGTCGGCTTTCTTGCCTTTGCCATGCTCTTCGCCATTGTTTACGGCCTAGCCGCGACCTTTGGCAGTTACTGGTGGCTGCGCAAACGCGGCTGGGCGCAGCATGCCTGGTCGGTCTTTGCCGGTCTTGCCGTTGTCGGCAGCGCCATCGGGACCGTGACCGTGTGGGCCCTGCGCGGCATCAACACCAAACTCATTCAGACCAGCGTCATGGATTTGGCGGCCGGCCGCGACACCGCCCGCGGCACCTGCCTGCTGGGCGTGAAGACACCCAATCACACCCGCCTTGATCTCACCTTGCCGGTCTCGACCACCGGAACCGACCAGGACATTCCGACCACCCTGCTCGCCCCGATGCCCGAATCGCCCTCGACCGGCGCGGTTTCAACGACATTCGTCGCACCGGACGCGTATCGCATGACCGCGGACGGCGGCCGCATCGAGGGCGTCCCGCTTCGAGCGACGCTCAAGGAATTCCTCGGCACCTGGCACGGTTCGTTGGGCGGCACGGTCGACGGCAGACTGATCATTCACCACTCCAACGACCCATCTGCGATTGATCTGGACGACGCCAGTTTCATTCAGAACTCGCTCGGGGTCGCCCTGCGCGACTGCTACCTCCTGGAGACGCGCCTCGACACACCCACCGCGACGTCCAACATCGACCCCTCCGGCGGCGTCTATTGCCACGAACTCGGCACCATCCCCGCGTCCGGCCGATTGGATGCCGCGGCCCTGCGCGGCGCGATGTACTTCCTTCCGCCCGACCCGGCCCAGCCCAGTCCGGACCCCCGCCGGCGACCTTCCCGATTCCTGAGACAAGCCGTCACCGGATGGCGAAACACGGTCCTGCCGACCCTGTCCGACGCCCTGACCGCCTCACAGAGCGCGGACAAACTCAAGCCCGATCAGGAACACGCCGCCGTGTTGCTGCTGTCCGTGTTTAACCTGGTGGGCGAATGGAACAATGCCCCGAACGCGGAGATGTTGGTCACCCGATCGGCCGGCCGAAGCATGGATTGTTCGCATGAACTGACCAGCCAGACCGCGATCCTGCTTGGCTATTCCGATCAACCCGCGGCGGCGACGCTGGAAATGGACCGAACCTCCCTGCGACCGTCCAAGGCGTATACAATGTATCGAATCGTCATTCCGGTTGAGCGCCGCTGATGCGCGAGCGCGTTGCCGTCGAGCGATGGGCCACAACACGTGATCATTCAGACCATCAACCTGACCAAACGCTACGGCAAACTCGTGGCGCTCAACGGCCTGCACCTCAACATCGAGGAGGGCGAGTGCTTCGGCTACATCGGGCCGAACGGCGCCGGGAAAACGACCACCATCAAAATTCTCGCCACCCTGCTCCAGCCGACCTGGGGCGAGGCCAAGATCTGCGGTCACACGGTCGGCTATGAATCGCGCCTGATCCGCCCGCTGATCGGCTATGTGCCCGACTTCTTCGGCGCCTATGAAGACATGGTCGTTCAGGAATACCTGGAGTTCTTCGCGGCCGCCTACAACCTTAGCGGCGACCAGCGGAAGCGCGTCGTCGGCGACGTACTCGAACTGACCGATCTGACCTACAAGCGCGACGCCCTGGTCGACAGCCTGTCCCGCGGCATGCAGCAGCGGCTCAGCGTCGCTCGCGTTCTGCTGCACGACCCCAAGGTCCTGCTGCTCGACGAGCCCAACAGCGGACTCGACCCCCGCGCCCGCATCGAAATGCGCGAGCTGCTCAAGGAACTGCGCCGCATCGGCAAGACCATCATCATCAGCTCCCACATCCTGCCCGAACTGGCCGAGCTGTGTACGACAGTCGGCATCATCGAACGCGGCGAACTGCTCTTCCACGGTTCGATCGATGAAATCACCCGCCGGACCCGGACCGGCACCCGGGTGGAGGTCCGCGTCGGGGGGCATGGCGAGAAGGCCAAGGACATCCTCGGGCGGGTCGAACATGTGCAGGCCGTCGAGCCGATCGACGGACACCTGCTGGTGACCCTGGATCAGGAGACCCACGATTTCTCGCCCCTGGCCCGGGCCCTGCTGGATGCAAACATCCCCCTTCGGGAAATCAAGGAGGAACCGGTCAACCTGGAAACCGCCTTCATGCGTTTCACGAAGGGCATTGTGCAGTAGGCCCTATCCAGGGCCTTGTGGCGATGGCGATGGACGCGCCTCCCGGAGGAAGTGGGCGCCTGGCGCACCCCCAGTACCCCCCGGCCGATGCAGGCCGCGCCTGCGCGAGACGCACGAACACCGGAATCCCGGTCTGGGGCCGGGTGAGGTGGGACCGGCTGGATCGTTGATTTAAACTGGGCGATCGCGGCGGAAATTCTCTCGCTGCGATGTCGCATTCAGAATCTCGGTGGGAACTTTTCAGAGGCTTATTACATGTTTAGCACGCAATACGGCCGCGCGGTTGAACGCCGCGCGTTCAGCGGATGGACGGTCCTCGGCATCGCTTTGGCTTGGTTCGCAGCCGGCGCCCGACCCGCCTTGGCCCAGGGTCCTGACGCGGATCCGCCGGCGGCCGAAGAACCGGCCACGACCGAGGAAGCGTCCGAGCCGATCAAGGACGAGAAGATCGAAATGAAGGCGACCGAGTTCGGCATTCGCTTCACCCCCGAACTGGCCAACGCCATGAGCAAGCAGTTCGTCCGGGCCATGAAGGACCGCTACAGCCTCGACGAGGGGCAGGCCGACGAATTGCGACCGGTCATTGCCCAGGAACTCATGCGCGTGGCCCAGCGGACGCAGAAAAACGGGCGCGACGTGATTGAGAACATGGTCGCCCTCATGGTTGAAAACGACGGCCGCATTCCGAAGGAGAACCAGACCGAGTTCGCGATGTCGATGAAGCCGATCCTTCCGGAGATAAAGGACTTCTTCAAACGCACCGCCGGACAGGTCGGCCAGCGGATGACCGTCAGCCAGCGGCTCAAGTTCACCGGCGACATGGCGGGCGTCACGGCCGGATTCGGCATTCTTGAAAGCCGCATGAAGAAGTGGGAGGAAGGCAAGCACAGCGACTTCGGCAACCCGTTCTTCGACCCGGCCGACCGCGAAGGCAAGGAGGCAACGACCGAGCCGGAGGACCCGACCGAAAACCCCGAGCACCGCCGCGCCCGGCAGAACGTCGAGCGCTGGATCGACTTCCAGATCAACCTCGACCGCGAGTGGGAGGAATACGTCAAGCGGGCGATTGATTTCTACAAACTGAATGAATCGCAATCGGCCTCGGCCCGCGCCATCCTCAAGGACATGCAGGACCGGGCCAAGGCGATCAAGACCGACGCCTGGCGCAAGGCCATCATCGAGAACCGCATCGCCCGGCAGATGTCCTATCGCGAGGGCGCCGAGGTGAGCCAGGGGCCGTGGATGTTCCGGCTGGAGAACGAGTACGAGCAGGCCCTCAAGCCGATGAAAGACCTCGACCGGGAGTTGAAGTCCCGCATCGAGTCCCTGCCCGACAGCAAGCAGCGCGAGACGGCGCTGGAGATCATCCGCAAGAAGTTGGATGAAAAAGGCGCGAAGCGCACCGCGACGTGAGCGGGTTGAGTGATGCCGAGCATCGTAGGGCGTGGTCATCGACCCGCCTTTGGAGAGTGGGCGAAGAACTGTTCGAGGGTTGGCAGGAGCATACGAAAAGGCGGGTCGATGACCCGCCCTACACGACTATGCAAACAACAAAACTCGTGATTGTGTTCGCCCTTTCAATCACCAGCGCGGCCCATGCTGACGTGGGGGTCTTTGCCGGCACTGGTCAGAATTTGCGTCAGATCACGATCGATTCAATACAACTATCCATTATTGACGTCACCGTCATTCCGCATCGCGGTGCATCATTGTTCGATGGCACGGTGGAGGGGCTCGACTCAGTTAGATACGATTGTCGCTTTGTCTTGAAGAATCTTACCAAAAAGGAGACTGAAGTCAAAGTCGGCTTTCCGCTTGATTCCGGTTTTGCCCAAAACGCGAATACAAACAGCGTACTGTGGGTGAGCGAATATGACTTCATCGCCCGCGACGAAAAAACAACCTATCACACGACATTCGAACCAAAGTTCGTACGTGAAGGAGACTTTCGGTACTTCGCCTTATTCACGTGGAACATGTGCTTCGGTCCGAGGGAAGTGAAAGACCTCGCGGTTCACTACCGCCTACCGATGTCAATGGGGCTGGCTTCAACCACAAAAGAGGGTGTCCCGGACAAGCGCGATTACCGCGACTCTTGGATGTCCCTCTTGGAATGTTCACTTATGGAGTTCGCCGGTTACACGACCGAAACCGGATCGTCATGGGCAGGGAATGTCGAGGCGGCGAATTTCAAATTGATCACGCATGGTTTTGAGAAATACATCAGTCAACGCGGCTGCTGGGATGAAGAGGTCTCCGGCAACGCACCACAACAGAAGGGAATGCGGCCTTACACCACAATCATGCGCAATCCATGCGAATGGCACCGCGACATATCGCCGACAGGTTGGATTCCAACGCAATTCGGCGTTCGCTGGGAACATCGCAACTTCAAGCCGAAGGACCCCTTGACTCTTCGCTATTACCTGCTTCCTATTCCGCGACATGCCGCCGCCGCAGATCAGTGGATTGACGACATCCTTTCCAGCGTGCCCGAGAAAAAGGAACACTTCAAAGTGCTATCCCAGATGGAACATGTCCTGCTTGCGTTATATGGACAGGAACCCAAGGATAAGGAAGTCCTTGCCTTTGTCAGTGACCAAGTCTGGTACAAGCCGCAGGCGAAATTCGAACGATCCAAGCTGACGACGGATCAGGAAGCGATCTTGTGCAAAGTTGTTACTCGTCGAGATCTTGCCAAGCCGAAAGAATGACCGTCATATCTACGGGGCAGCAAAGGGTGCGGTCGCGATGATTTCATGCGTCACACCGAAAGAATGCGGCGGGCGGGTCCATCAGACCGACTCACACTGCGTCCCTTCGGCGCCCTGGCAATATAATGAACACACGGGATGAGAGGAACTTTTGGCATGGTGCGACACATTCACTTCGCGGTTGAGTTGCCCGGCGATCTGCGGCGGCTGAAGCTGCCCGGAGCCGTCCATCGGCGTCTGCAATCGCTCCTGGATCGACAGTACGCCGGGGAGCGCCTGTCACCACAGGAGCGCGCCGAGGCGGACGGACTGGTCAATATTGCAGAGCTGCTTTCACTTCTGCGGCTTCGCACCGCGGAACATGGCGGGCATGCGGACTCGCGTCGCCGATAAGCCACATACCTGCCGGGCTTCGCAAACGAGTCACCAGGCGGGCCGACGGCCGCTGCGATTATTGCGGGCTGCATCAGTCAGGACAGGAAGCGGCGTTTCACATCGATCACGTTATCCCTGTCGCGGCAGATGGACCGACCTCATTTGATAACCTCGCGGCGGCCTGTGTTTCATGCTCGCTTCGCAAGGCCGCCCGAACGACGGCGCTTGATCCACGCACGGGCGTGATGACGGAAGTCTACAACCCTCGAACGCAGGCGTGGGCAGCGCATTTTCGATGGAAGGGTGCGATGCTTGTCGGCAGAACCGCAACGGGGCGGGCCACGGTCGAAGCGCTGCAGATGAATCGGCCGTTGATCCTGGCGTTTCGAGCCGAGGAGGCGCTGCGCGGACGCCACCCGCCATGATGAGATGGGTATTTTGAGACTACGAGGTCGCAGCGGGTGGTGCAGCCAGTCCGCATTCCGAACAGACGCCGCTGGTGTTGCCGGTGAGGTCGTAGCCACACCGCAGGCAGCAGCCGGGCCGGATCCGCCCCCGGTCGCGATGCCACAGCCACGCCGTCGGGATGGCGCAAATGAGGAGTGGACACCAAAAGGGTATAAACATCATTCCGCCCCACTTCTTGCCATTGTTCCAAATGCGAGGACGTGTGAAACCATATGAATTTGATGTCCAGGCGTATGGAGACGCCTTTTCGCATACCCACTTGCTTGAGCCATTCCATGGCTCCGTGCCGCCCCAATCCAAAGCGATTTGCCCACACTTCATACCAATGCGCCAACGTGATTGGGGCTGAAAGTACCTTACTGACCACGCCAGACTGACGCACCACGCAACCAGAGTGAATGCGCACAAGCCGATACCGGTCCATTTGACGATGCGGCGGGCGCGGGAAGGTCGAGTCATATCGACATTGTAAACGACAGGAGCGTCGGGCAAGCCCGACGGCTCAATTGAGTCACTGCGTGACTCATGCGGTACGATAGCTCATGGCTCAAGGCTCACGGCTCAAGGCTGGAGCTTACGGCTTAAGGCTTACGGCTTATGGCTTCGATCAACCCCAACGACTACCGCGTCCGCCCCGGCAAGAAGCTCCACCTGAAGCGCTGGCCCACGCACATCAAGCCACCCTTCAAGACCGAGGCGCAATATCGCAAGCAGCTTGCGGCCCATGTGAAGGAGATGGATGGCCTGCAGCGGCTGCTCTATGCCTCCAATCAATACAGCCTGCTGCTCATCTTTCAGGCCATGGATGCCG